>Ga0326728_10000326_pt1 | contig 192665 bp, 160 predicted proteins | sample MB3enrmetagenome_FD_207602 | JGI IMG/M metagenome (GOLD analysis project Ga0326728, IMG submission 207602) | Lab enriched peat soil microbial communities from McLean, Ithaca, NY, United States - MB31MN | ecosystem: Environmental > Terrestrial > Soil > Wetlands > Peat | place: USA: New York... | reverse complement strand
GTGGGTGTTGAAAAAGTCACTGTGATTAGCGCGCAGAGAGGTGGCAGAAGCGTGGTACAAGGAAGAAATCCTTGCCATGTTCTGCTGGATCACCATTCTCGGAGGTGCGCTAATCATGATGGGGCAACACGATCGTTCCGAAGCTTTGTTTTACTACTTCCGTTTGGAAGATCAGGTTCCAGAGACTCACCTGCTGCGGCTCATCGATAAGCACATCAGCTTTGCCTTGGTGCGGGAAAAGCTGAAGGACAGCTACAGCGATATGGGCCGCCCGTCGATTGATCCCGAACTTCTGCTGCGGATTCTTCTGATCGGCTATTTGTACGGCATCACCAGCGAGCGCAAGTTGGTCGAGGAACTGCGCATGCATCTGGCGTGGAGGTGGTTTACCGGCCTGGGCTTCGATCAGGAGATCCCGCATCACTCCACGTTCTCGAAGAATCGGCACGGCCGCTTTCAGGAGTCGAAGCTGTTCGAGGAGTTGTTTGAACAGATCGTGCGGCAGTGTGTGGAAGTGGGACTGGTCAAGGGCGAGGACCTGTCGGTGGATGGCAGCTTCGTGGAGGCGAACGCGTCGAAGGAGAGCCGTATTCCTCGGGAGCAATTAGCGGAAGCTGCCGAGGTCAACCGTACGGTGCGACAGTACGTGGAGGAACTGGAACAGCAAAACCCAGTGGAAGAACCGGTGCATCAGCAAGATCAGGTCTCGACCACGGATCCCGATTCCACCTATGCGACCAAGGGCGGCACGCCGGCCCGGCTGGGGTACTACGACAACTATCTGGTCGACAACCACAGTTGCGTGATTGTAGGAGTGCAAGCCACGGCGGCGCGCATGAGTCAGGAAACGGTGGCCGCGCAAGACATGTTGACCCGTTTCGCCGAGTGGCAAGGACGAGAGCCGGAATCGGTGGTGGCCGATACGACCTACGGGAACGGGGAGTTCCTACAGTGGTTACGGGAGCGGGGCATCACTCCCTACATGCGGACCCGGGACAGTATCCACCGCAAGAGGAGCCCATTCTTCGGCCCCGAGCGTTTCACGTACGAACCGGAAAACAATCGCTACATCTGTCCTGCTGGCCAGTTCCTCAACTACGGTGGCCGAGTTTATCGCAATCGAGCCTTCAACTACATCGGGACACGCAAAAAATGTGGCCCATGCTCGCTCCGACCACAATGCACCAGCGCTGCCTTCCGGGGCCTTATCATCCACCAGAACGAGCCAGCCCGACAACGTGCGCGGGAGTTGGTCAACACGCCGGAGTTCGCCCAGGCCCAGCGGCAAAGAAAGAAGGTGGAAGCGCTGTTCGCGGAACTCAAGAATCAGATCGGGCTGCGTCGCTTGCGCCTGCGCAGGCTGAAGTTCGTGCGGGAGCAGTTCTTCCTGGCCGCAGTGGCCCAGAACATCAAGCGACTGGTAAGGTTCCTCAGCCAAGGCCCACGGTCAATCCTGCCCGCGACCACATAGTTGAATTGTCCGCCAGAAGAAGCCGCACAATAGGAACACTCGAAAGGACGAAAACAATACTTTCCAGACGCACTTTTTCAACACCCACGCCTGATAACGCCAATTGACAAGGCTCTGCGCCAAATCAGGCGTTTTGGGCAGGCAGATCCGCCGCTCGAACGCTCACGTACGTTCGGCAGAAGGAAAGGAATAGACGGTTCTCGCACTAGTGGCCGGTGAGACCGTGCGTCTCTGTCAGACTGTCTACATAAGCGCCCACGACGTTGTGGTCATTCTTGATCTGATTCAGAACCGTTTGGCCTGCGTTTGGAACATCGACTTGGCTCCATTTCGTCCCACCGGCATAGATGAATCCGTGACTCGCGCCGCTGCCGTCGAGAAAAGCACCGGCAATCTGGCCGACGTCATTGATCCCGCTCGCCATAGTGCCAGTGCTCGTGGCAAGGGGATAGTCCAGAGAGGTGAAGACACCGCCGCTGAGCAGGAAACCATGGGAATTGTTGGCCGCATCGAGCCATAGTCCCACTGTGTCACCTGTAGAATTGATGGCGAGAGCAGCGGTCCCCGAGGCGCCGGGGTAGTCAATGGACGTAAAGGTTCCCGCATTATCGAGGAATCCGTGTTCGACATTCGTCGTATCGATATAATCCCCGACAATTAGGCCGGAGTCATTGATGCCCCACGCCAACGTGACAGCGGAGCCAGGATAGTCGATGGTGGTAAACACGCCCGCATTGTCGCGGAAACCATGGGTCTTAGCGGGCTTGGACGTATCTGTATAGGCACCTACCATTTCGCCGCCGGTGTTGATGCCGGTAATCCCAGCGCTGATCGAGCCAGGAACGGTGACAACCTTATAAATCCCGTTCTTAAGCGTAAACGGTGTCTCGCCGATGTTCGTGTAGGAAAAGGAGCCGACAATCGTGCTCAGGTTCCTGTCGTAAACCTGTGAGTAGCTGGCGGCCGGGAAATCGGCGGAGGCGAATTGGTAGACCTTCGTTTTCGCCAACCCTGAAGCCGAGGCATCGGGTGCGGTCTCTTTTACGTCGGATGGCGTGGCCGGGCGGGCCGCCGTCCTCCTCAGCAGCCTAAACAGATCACGGGCGCCGAGCGGCAACGCTGGCTCCGGAGTTTGCGAAACGGCAGGTTGGACTGCGAGTGCGAGGATAAAGAACAGGGAAGCGGTTTTGGTGATGTTCATAGTTCGGAATTTCCTTTTTGGCCCAGAAACAGGGTGCCATTGTCACCCCAATCCCATTTCGCGTCAATGCGAAACAACTTGCATCACCAGCGATAGTATTTCTGTCGTGGGTTGTTGGCATAACATCGCGATTACACTCACAACCGGGGTTCTGAGTGTAATTGCCTGGTTTCGTAAACTATCGCAGGGCAAGCAGAAAAAGGGGTCACCCGATTCGTCCGAGTGACCTCTCCGTTTCCCTCGTCATTACTGGCGAACCGCCGTTGCCTCTGCCTTCACTGTGCGAATCGCAGGTGGCTTCCACTCATCGCTAAGTGCACGCAATCGACTCAGGTAACAGCGCGGTGTCCCTTTTTGTCGTTGCCTCATCCGTCGCCATACGCGGGAGGATACCTTAAAGGCATACTGCGAACACCAGAGTCTGGGCGGGTTGTGGTCCGTCCAACACCCAAGGTTCGATAACCTCTCTGCTACGTTACGAAACTAGTTACACGTTGTCATGTTGGCGTTCAGCACCGTATTCGGAAAGTACACGTCGGTGGCGGCGGCGCCGCTCGTCGAGATTCCGCAATTGGTTTCATTGACAACGTTCTTGGTGACGGTATTGCTTCCACCGGTGTTGTCGTGCAAGGAAATGGCATCGCCGGTGGTGTTAACGATCTGGTTGCCCTGCGCGACCACACCCGTTGCCGAATTCAGGCTGATACCGTTCTGCGTCTCGACAATGGTGTTCGTGCTCGCCTTCACGGCTGGCCCGGCCTGGTCGAACGAGAGTCCGCTGCTGGCGTTGACGATCGTGTTCGAAGAAATGGTGCCCCCTACATTGGCGCCAAACCCGATCGCTCCACCATTGATGTCGTGAATGCTATTGCCGGTAAGGGTGAGCGTCGCAGCCGAGCCCGATCCGTTCTCTGCGTAGAAAGCTTGCCCCTGACCGCATCCGTTGCCTGTGTTGCGGATGACAGAATTCGTAAATTTGCCCGACGTCGGTGTGCTGGCGCTCAAGTAGACCACGCCAGCCAATATTCCAGCTGGACAACCGGAACCGTTGCCGTCGATGGTCAGACCGGAAATATTGACCGTCCCCGCGTCCTGAACCAATATCTGCGCGAATATCGCATAGGGACCGAGGGAGCCGTTTTGTTCCATCACGCCCGGCGGGTTGAGCACGACCGCCGCTTTCGTTCCGCTGGCGATGCCTTGTATCGTGATCGGAGCGGTGATGGTGAGCTGTTCGTTGTAGGTGTTGGGGCAGATCTGAACCGTGGCTCCTGCCGGCACAGCGGAGATGGCCGTTTGAATCGTCGCGTAGTTCGGCAGATTCGTCTTGCAGGTGCCAACCTGCACGGTCTTCGACGTCGTCTTGGGAACGTTCCACCAGAATTCGAAATCAACCGACGTCGCAAATGTGCCGCTCGAGCCTCCGCCGCAGTTCGCATAATAGTCGGCAAGATCCTGGCCGGAGCCGAAATCAGCCGGATTACCATCCCACGTCAGAAACTGAAACGTGATCTGGAAATTCGCCGCGCTTCCGCTCCCAACTACCTGGTACAGAGGGTCGCCTGGACTTCCAGTAGTGATGCCGAGCCCGCCCTTTGTCGCCGTGGCACTCAGCGCGCCTGAGCTCAGAAATCCCGGCGTGCCCGTGAGCGGCTGAATCTGCACAACTAACTGTGTCGGGATGCTGACGGCACCGCATGTGCCGCCGATAAACGTCCAGTTCACTGTCGAGCCCCAGGCTAGGCTGCCATTGCCAGTCACACCCCCGAAGGCCATATTGCCCGTCGGTGATCCCACCTGAGCGACGTTCGCCACGTAGTTCACTCCATAGTAGAGGGATTGATACGCGCTACTGTTGAAGTTCGAGTAGGAGAAAAGCGCAGGTGCCTGGTACACGGGACCACCGCCCGAATTCACCGTGACACCGCCAGCTGGTGTATACCCCATGATGTAGGCAGTTGTTGCGAACAGACAAGGGGCACCGAGTAACATCGCGAGCAGAGTTGCACAGCTGAGTTTCCTCATTGTCGTTCTCCTAAATTGAGAGAATTTTCGAGGCGGAATTCTACTGCTTTTCGATTGCAGCGGCGAAGGAAAAATGGCTTATTCCGACGGGCTAATCCCAAGTTGGCGGAGACACTGCGACTCGCGTTTTGTCAGGCGTTCTAAATAGATTGTTGGTGAAAAATCGCGATAGCGCTCAAGAACCCAAATCGGGCAACTGGGAGCGCTACAGCACGCCAGTTGTCTACCTCTGCAATCTGACCTCTCACCTCTGACCTTACTCCCATCGCGTCCCCTTCAAATCCAGAAACGCATCTAGTAACCTCCGAGTTATATTTCCCACCGCAGCCGCATTTACCACAACGGTACTTGACAGTCCATGCTTTCGCGCTTTTAATTCGCAACTCCTTATAAATCAGGAGGTCAATTTCGGAATTTCCGCGACTTTCTCGCCCGTTTTCACCTCGCAAAAAAATATTTTTAGCGAATAGAAAGGGAACAAATCGCTGCCCGTAAGAAAATCCTTCACTCCGCGCTCCACTTTTCAAAACAGAAGCCGACTGCCCCACATACCGCGCAGCCCGGCGCTATTTCACTACCACTTGCGTTACCCGCAAATCCGGATACGCGTGGTTCCATTGCGCTGAGATGTTTTCGAAGGTCAGGCGGAAGGGTTTGCTTTGTCCCGGCTCAAGCGGCGACATGTTAAGATCAACGGCCTCGTCGTAGGGGCCTCCAGTGCGGAGAACGTGAATTGGCAGCTCCTCGCGCTGGGCGGTTTGGCCCATGTCGTCTTTGAATGTGACCGCGACGACAGCGTGGATTACGGTCTGATTGCCTGTGTTGGTAATCGCCCCATCGAGGTAGCTGACAGTCGCTCCGACAAAGTTTTGCGCGGCGCTGGTTTTAAGGTCCGAGAACTTGAGGTTGGCAGCATATGCCGGGGGTTCGGCAGGCGGTTTCTGCTGGGACCGGAGAATCATAACGAGAACGCCAACGACCACCGCAACGATCGCTAGCCCAATCAGAATGGGCCGCAAGCTTGATTCCTCTGGCGCGGTGGTGGGGTTTGCATTCGGCTCAAGCAGTCCGCCCATGGCGGGATTGTACTACTGCGGACGACGGTGATAAGAGAAGTCACGCGACGGAAGATACCGCGCTCAAAGATCCTGTGATGGATTCGCAGATTCTATGCGAGGCCTGAACGATGAGAAGAAAGTTCATGAGCACTAGCCAATTTGACCTAGCACGCTCCGAAGGCCGCAGGATCGCCAGGAGTGTTTTCAATTACTTGCAAGAAACCGTGATCGGTAGGACAATTGCTCCGGTTTGACGGTTACGGAGGAGCCTTCCCCCATGTTCTTCCATGAAGAAGACCCTGTTATTCATTCCAGGTGGATCACAGTTGTTTCTTATGCCGCATCCTTGGCGGTTAGCTTGGCGTTTTGGACAGGAATCGCCCGCGGCGTTCAATATCTGTTGCGCTGAGCTGTTCGTGCTTCCGGCGCTCGATTACCGGTCATAGTGCAGCAGCGAGAAGACGTCGTAGTTTGCGAGTTTCTCGCGGCCTTTCAGAAAATCCAATTCCACCACAAACGCCAATCCAGCGATTTGCGCGCCGAGGTCGGTAGCTAGCTTGGTAGTCGCGACTGCGGTTCCTCCGGTTGCCAACAAGTCATCCACAATCAGAACCCTCTGGCCTTTCTGAATGGCGTCCTTGTGGACTTCGAGCGCGTTTGAGCCGTATTCGAGATCATAGGTGACTTTCACGGTCTCCGCCGGAAGTTTCCCTGGTTTGCGCACGGGAACGAAGCCGGCGTTGAGGCGATAGGCGAGCGCGGGTCCGAAGATGAAGCCGCGTGCTTCCATTCCTAGAATTAAGTCGATCTCCTTGCCAATGTAGTTGGCTGAAAGCGCGTCAATCAGGCGGGCAAAGCCGAGCTTGTCCTTGAGCAGCGTGGTGATGTCGTAGAACAGGATGCCTTTCTTGGGGAAGTCCGGGACTTCGCGGATGAGCTTCTTAAGCTCCTCGCATTCTGCAGCGGTTACGGTTGCCATTGATTTTCGATTCCTCTTGCGTGTTCCAGTTTGGGAGGGATCTGGTTGAGTCCCCCCTGGTGCGGTCTTTATTAATCAAAGATTTAGCGGGCGCAGACTCGCAGATCTTTGAGAAATAAGGACTTGCTTGTAAGCTATTTATTTATCAATAAGTTACAGATGCTAATAAGCTGGCTCTGGCTCGCCGTCCGGCGGCTCGTGCCCCTGTTATTGGGAGTTTCCTCCGGGCCCTTGCCATTCCTGTCGAACGCTTCAAGAGCTTGTCCGAAACGACCTTTGTCGCCAAGCACGTTTGGCTACCCGCCGCGAACCTGAAATGACGCCAGGCCGGGCGTGTGTTCGGCTTCCGAAACTTCCACATGATCGACACGCGCGGCGCGCGGGCCTTCGCGCAAACGTGAATGCAAGCCTGCCAGTTGCTCACGGGTTCCCTGGGCCAGCACCTCGACCGTGCCGTCGGGATTGTTGCAGACCCAACCGGCGATCTGCAGGATGTGCGCTTCGCGTTCGACGAACCAGCGAAAGCCGACGCCCTGGACGCGGCCGCGAACCAGGAAGCGGCGAGCGAGAGCGGGAGACTGATCTTTTGCGGAAGCCATCGTTCGATTGCAGAGGTCAAAGGTCAGATTGCAGCGGTGAAAAGCCACATCTCGCAAACCACACGCTGAAGGTTTCGGCTTCTTACCTCTGCAATCTGACCTCTAACCTCTGACCTTACTCTACGCCCTCGACAGATACGTTCCTTCGGCCGTGTCGACCTTGATTTTTTCGCCCTCGTTGATGAAGGGCGGCACCTGCACGACCAGGCCTGTCTCTGTTTTGGCAGGCTTGGTTACGCTTGAGGCTGTCGCGCTCTTCAGGCCGGGCTCGACTTCCACGATGGTCAACACGACGGTCTGCGGCAACTCGATGCCTACGGCCTTGCCATCGAAGAATTCAACTTTGATCTGGAGGTTCGAGGTCAGGTAATCGACGGCATCGCCCAGCGTGTCGCGGGTCAGATGGGTCTGCTCGTAGTTCTCGGTGTTCATGAAATAGTAGTCGTCGCCGTCGGAGTAGAGGAACTCCATGTTGACCTCGTCGACGTTGACTTTCTCGATGGGGTCGGGGGAGCGAAAGCGTTCCACGAACATGGCACCAGTACGCAGGTTGCGCAGCTTGGCCTGGATAAAGGCGCGCAGGTTGCCGGGCGTGCGGTGCTCGACCGAAAACACGGAATGCAGATCATCTTTGTGCTTGATGATCATGCCGGGACGGAGCTGGGTTGCGGGAATCGACATTGCTGGTTTGGATCTCCTTCGATCTCGTAGGAATTTTCGGTAGCGGGGCTAGGCTTCCGCCGCACTCGGGATTAATAGACTATTTTACACAGGCGGTGGGGTTTGTGGGAGATGGGGGTGGTCAGAGCAGGTTGGGAGTGAAAACGCCAGACAAAAGAAGTTACTGTGCAACCCTCCATCCGCGTGCGCAAAGGAAAAGACGCGCGAGAGACCGAGCGGCAATTCCGGGCTTTCCGTCTGCTGCAAGTTCTTCAGCGTATCCATGAGTTGAAGCGCGACCGTTGCTTAGAGCGTTGGCCCCACTGTTGCAACGAAGTTATCCGCTCGCAGCCTTACTTAGGTTGAGCAGCCTCCGGTTGTACCGCAGTGCGGACTCGCAGCACAGCGGCTCTTTCACCTTCGGGACGGTAGGCGGCACGCGTATCGCCGTGTGGGACTACGACCGGGACATCGCCAGATTTCCTGGCTCAGCCGTAACGGGCAGGTTCGGTCGGGACGCTGGCTCGGCCTACGGTTCGCCCGGCTGACCGCGCTTGTCCACCGGCTTTCTCGGGCCGGGATCGTTGGTGTGATCGGCGAATCGGACGTTCTCATAGTTCTTCCGCAACGCCATGATGCGATAGTCGAACGCGATGCTGGAAGTGCCACCGCCGAGTTCACGCACTTCGAACGATGTTGGCGTCTTGTTGGTGACGTACAAGCCCTTGCAGTCGCCGTTTGGGACAGGGAAAACTTTGTAGTCCACTTCGCTGTTGACGATCTGGATGAAGTCAGGGTCGAGCACGACCACGGCCGAGCCATTCACAAGGGAAGCCGAGCCAGCGTCCTCGAACCAGTCTTGGGGCGACTCGATAGCCGACGTGCCCACTTTGCGCTTGCCGCCGTCAACGGGAACGACAGTGTTAAACATGCCAGTGCAGTTAGCGTTGCCGCCGCCATCGAAGTCGCAGTATCCCCCGGGCCCATCCGCGAAAAAAAGTAATCCTCCGTTGTATTGGTTTTGGACTTCTACTGCAGGAGCGTAGAAGGTATTGTTTCTGAAGTAGCCTGCGTAACCATTATCTGCTGAACCTAACACGCCGATACCAGAGGCAGTGCCTGTGTCACCCCACACGCCCGCACCATTCCCTGCGAGGCCGGCCCCAGTGGCGCTTTGGTTGACGTATTCTCCGACTACTCCAAATCCAGTGGGGCTGAGAGAAAAGCCATGCACGCCATATGGACTTCCGGTCGTAGCCCTGGCAACTCCGACGAGGCCGTAAGCTGCGCCGCTGCTATCTGTCAAACCCTCAACGCCATAGCCCTCACCCGTGGTCGCGGTTGCACTGCTCAAAATCCCGGTGACGCCTGGCAGGGAGGCGGTAACCTTGATCGGCACATTGGATGCGGAATTGATCGAGAGGGCGCCGGAGAGACTTGCGTCACTGGCATTGATCACGGACGCGCTAACCGTCCCCGCAGAGGTCAGGTTGCCATTGACCGTTTGATTGGCGGTGAAAGTGTTGGCGGTGGCCAGCAGGGGCACGTTGGCGGTGTTCAGGTTCAGGGTGACAGCGCCACTGGTCCCGCCGCCGGTGAGATCCGTGCCCGCGGTCACGCCGGTGATGGTGCCGGTTCCCATGGGATTCGCACACACCCATGCCGTGCCATTCCATTGGAGCACCTGACCTGTCGCGCAGGTGCTGGTCAGGGACAGGTTGAGTGTGCCGCTGGTCCCCCCGCCCATCAGCCCGCTGCCGCTGGCCGTCGCGATCCCCGTGATCCCGCTGCCTCCGCTACCGGCAAACACGACATCCAACTCAGGAGAGTGGCTCGTCGTCGTGCTTTCCTTGCTGTCGAAGCTGGCGTTCACCGGACTGTTGCCGACCAGCGCAATGCCATCATTGGCCGTTCCGTTCAGCCACGCCTGCACCGCTGGGGTGATGTCGATCAGGATGTATTTGTTTTTTTCGGCGGTGGTGAGCGGCACGCTGGCGACGATCGTGGTTCCCAGCGCCGGAGCGTTGCTAGCGTCGATGGTGTTCTCGGACCAAGTGCCGTTGACATAGTCCACGTTGAAGCTGCCGGCAGTGCTCACGGCATTGACATAAAGCTTCAGGGATGCCTTGGTGACGTTCGCGCCGGTATAGCCGGACGGGATTGCCGACAGATCAAACTGGATATAGGCGGTCTGCGAGCTTTCCACGTCGAGCAGTGTCTTGGCACCGTAGTTGGTGGTGGCAGCGGCAGTGTTGGTGTAGGCATCAGCGCTGGGGGTGATCTGCGCGTGGGCGCTGGTGAGCAAAGATAGGGTAGATAGCAACACTACGGCTAAGTGCGATTTGAGGGTCCGCATTTCACGCTCCTGATTGTTTTTCGACGAGAACCGACCCTTGGTGCAGTTGTCCGAAACGGTTACTAGAAAACCGGTACGGAATATGAAGTTCTCGGCAACAGAGGAAGGGGGGACAGGCCCAAAACACGGAAGATTATGGTTTGGGGGGGGCGGCCCTGTCAAACTGCAAAGAGTTGCACCCGATAAGTGGGTTGGTTTATGAACCCAAGTGTCGCAGCCTCATGGAGTTCGTAGTGTTTCAAGAGGATTGTTGTCGTAACGTCGCGATTTCACTCATTGACCGCCTTCGGCGCACGGGCCCTCCGCTTGTGGTCTAAAATGAAATTGACTGGAGGTCTCTATGCGCATTGGAAAATACGAGAGTTCGGATGGTGGGGCGGGAACTGCGGTTGCTTTTTTGCTGATCGGGCTGGGCGTGGGCGCCGCTCTGGGCCTGCTACTTGCTCCGAAGACTGGACGTCAATTGCGGAAAGACCTGCGGCGCTCCTATGACGACGCGCTGGACACGGTTTCGGACTGGACCGATGAAGCGCGCGGCAAGATCAAGGATGCGGTCGACAAAGGCGCAGATCTGGCGGACGAACTACGCTCGAAGGCCGAGCCGATTGGAGATTATCTGCGGCGGCCGTAGTTTCGTCGTTGGTTAGTCGGCGGTGGTTCGGCGGTGTTGCCAAAGACTAACGACGAACGACTGGCGACGGGTTTGGGTGGTTTGAGCTCGTACGTGAGAACGCGTCTTTCGCCGCTTGTGGGGCTGGATCATTTTCCACTTGTACCCACGGCTTGCGCCGTGGGCTGCGTTCTTTCGCCGCTTCGCGGCTGACGGTTGCATAACCTGTGCTGGCCTTTGCGCGGACAAGACTGGCCACCCCAACGCGCCAAAAACGGGCGCGCTGGGGACCCCGGTGTCCGCGCCGCACTCAATCGGGATCTCCTAGGGTTCGAGCTCTGTCTCGTCTTCGAGCCTGCGTTTCTTTTTCTTTACGCTGCGGATGACCAAGCCCACCGAGAGACGGAGATTGTCCTGCTTCGCCTTGCCGATGGTTGCGAACGAGGTGCGCGTTTGCAGGTAGTCGGCCTTGATGCGCAGCGCGAAACGATCGCTGATTTTGTGGTCCGCACCTGCTCCGGCCACGAGCGCGAGGCCCGAGCTGACTTGGGCGATGTACGCGCCGGAGGATTGGGTTTGGGCTATGCCTCGGACGCCGTCATGCCCGAACAGGACCTCGCCAAAGGGCATCCAGCGCTCATGCTTGCGGTAGTGAAACTGCGCGCCGAAGAGGATGTTGTATTCGCGCGTGTCGGCGTTAAAGGTGCAGGCCGGGCCGGTGCTGCAATAAGGCGCCAGGTTGACTGGAAACGGCGCGGGTGCGGCTCCCGGAATCTGGGTTTGGCCGAAGAACTGGCCGCCGTCTACCACTAGCCCGACTAAACTGGTCACGTTCAGGCCCAAGGAAGCGTTCCACCCGTTCAATTGCGCCCAGTGTCCGGCATTGAAAAAGCCGGCTTGCGCGAAGGAATAGCCCACGAACATCTCGGTGAGCGGATACTTGGGGGCGGTCGTTTTCCCGGGAGCGGGGATGGAACTTGTTTCCGGAGCAGTTTGAGCCGAAGCGGGGGCCGGCGGCGATGTGGGCGCCGGAGGCGTGCTTGCAGCGGGAGCCTGCGACGCATCTGGGGCGGGCGGCGGGGCTGGCGTCGCTGTGGCGGGCGCCGCGGCTGGGGCTTGCGCCGAATCTGAAGAGGGAGCTTCGGCCGGAGCTTGCGCCCATACCATCGCGCAGAGCGAGGCGACCACGGCCAATACTCCCAGGCATTTCCTCACGATTCCTCCTTGAGTCAGTCTCTATGTCGTCCTTGGCAAATTATTGAGTATACAGTGTGCGGCGCGGATTCCCGGGGCTGCTTTTTCATTGGATGCGGCGTTCTTATTCGATGAACATGCAATCGCCGTATGAGAAGAAGCGATAACCCGCCTCGACAGCGTGACGGTAGGCGCGGAGCACGAACTCCCGACCTGCCATTGCGCATACCAGCATTAACAGTGTGGACTGGGGCAAATGGAAGTTGGTCAGGAGCGCATCCACGATGCGAAAGCTGTATCCGGGGTAGATGAAGATGTCCGCTTCGCCGCGCCCGGGTTCGACGCAGGGATAGTTGTGATCGGCGTCGCGGGCGTGGCGGCTCAGATCGCCGCTGATTCGCTCGCCGCCGATCTTGGCGGCCTGATGGGCTGCGAACTCGAGTGTACGCACAGTGGTCGTACCGACGGCAACAAGCCGCCGGCCCTGCTCTTTTGCCTTATTGACGGCCTTCGCGGCGTCGTTGGAAATTTCATAGGATTCGCGGTGCAGCTTGTGATCCTCAACCTTCTCGACGCGCACGGGCTGAAACGTGCCCAGACCTACGTGCAGGGTGATCGCGGCGATTTCGATGCCGCGGGCGCGAATGCGGTCAAGGATTGCGGGCGTGAAGTGCAATCCGGCGGTTGGCGCAGCTACGGATCCGAGCGCGTGGGCGTAGACCGTTTGGTAGCGAACGCGATCCGCCGGACGGTCTGGGCGATCGATATAGGGCGGAAGCGGCGTGTGACCTAGGCGCTCGATGCGGGCGAAAAAATCGGGGACCGGTCGGAAGCGGATGCACCGTTCGCCGAAAGTGCCCCGCGCGGTGACTTCGGCCTCCAATTCAGGTGGAGCATTCGGGTTCGCCTTGGGGTCAAGATCGGCGAAGAAGAGTTTTTCACCGACTCCGATCTTGCGGCCTGGGCGGACCAGGCATTCCCACTCATTCGGGTCTTCGGTGATTTGGCGGGTTAGCAGCACCTCGACTCGGCCGCGCAGAAAATCGCGTGCTGCCGGATTATGCGGGCTCAGCGTTTGCGCCCGCTGGCCGCTACGGTGGCCGTAAAGGCGCGCGGGGAATACGCGCGTATTGTTCACAACGACCAAATCGTCGGGACGCAGCAAGTCGGGGAAGTCGCGGAACTGGCGATCCTGCCACGATCCGGCCGGCATGCCGGGAGAGCGGCGCGAGTCCTCACGAATCAGGTGCAGCAGGCGGGAGGCAGCGCGGTCGGCGGGTGGCTCCTGGGCGATACTTTCGGGCGGCAGATCGTAGTGAAAATCGGAGACGAGCATCACGATATAGTTCACACGCGCCAGTTGTCGGCGCGCCAATTCTTGACTGACTTCTTAATCTCGTCGGGCGAGAGCTTCTCGTTGAGTATTCTTTGCGCCAGGCTGGCCAGTTCGCCGTCGGAGGCGAAACGCAGGGCGATCAGTTGGCGTTCGGTCAGTTCCGGGATGCGGGAGCGGAGGCTTTCGGGCAGCAGCGTAGCCAGGCGAAGGCGCTCTTCCAGGCGAATGACCCGGTCCTGCACTTTAAGAGCGTAGAGGCGGATTTTGAAGAGCGCAATCAATGCGGCGATGGCGAACAGGGTGACGAGGACGCCGTGTAGAGGATCCCCGCGGTGCACGAAGAAGTGCATGACAATCGCGGTCACGGCCGCCAGAAAAAACATGGGCAGGACAAAGAAGTGAAAAATGGGATCCCAGCGGGTGTGATGGCTGTAGGACTGCGTATCCGGCATGGTGCTCCTTCCCGAAGACCGTCCCCGGGCGTTTCTGCGTTGGATGGGGATGCAATCGAAAGTGTAGCAAAGGAACAAGATTGGTTGTCACCCGTTAGAGCCGTGCGGTACCATGGCCAGACAGGGTGTGCTTATGTCGAGCGACCGCAGGGATCGTGTCGCCATTGTCGAATTCGGGAGGCTGTTGCACGCGAGCGGGTTTGTTGCGGCAACGGACGGGAACCTGTCTGTCCGCCTGGACGACGAACGGGTTCTCGTGACTCCCACCTGCATCAGCAAAGGCCGGATGCGCCCTGGCGACATGGTTGTCGTTGACATGGAGGGAAAACGTCTGAGGGGCACACGGCGGGTGTCGAGCGAAATTGGCATGCACCTGCTGATTTATCGCCTGCGCCCCGAAGTTCGCGGGATCGTGCATGCGCATCCTCCAACGGCGACTGGCTTCGCGGCTTCCGGACTTGGCCTGAATAGCCCGCTGGTATGCGAGGTGGTAGTCGGCCTCGGGTCGATTCCGCTGGCGCGATATGGAACGCCGGGGACGCCGGAACTGAACGATGCGCTCGAACCACTCATTCCAAACCACGACGCGATTCTGATGGCGAACCATGGGGTGGTGACCTTTGGGTCGTCGCTCGAGAGCGCTTTCATGAAAATGGAGACCGTAGAGCACTTCGCCAAGATCGCGGTCGTAACGCACATGCTCGGCCAGGCTCAGCCGCTCGGCGAGAAAGAAGTAGAAAAGCTCCACGAAGTTCGTCAGCGCTATAACCACTCGGCCCCGACGCGCAAGGCCGTTGGCGGAAACGGACTGGAAGCCGACAGCAAATCGGAAAAGACAGTCAGCAGCCCGCGGTAGGGCAAGTTCAGCCGCTCGCACACACTTCCCCGATCCTAGTCTCTTATTTCTCGCCGCCGATACGGAACCTAAGTCCAGCCCGGAAATTTGCAGTTAACGCAGGATAGCCCACGACCTCGTTGTAGTGCTGGTTGAGCACGTTTTCGGCATTGGCGTAGGCGATAATACGGGAGTTGATGGCGTACCAGCCACCGAGATTCACGAGCGCGTAACCGGCGGCGTGGTCGATGTTGAAACCGAGAAAATCGGAATCGGTCCGCCGGCCGACAAAGCTTCCCCCCAAGTTAGCTCCCCAGCGCGGCCCAAGATACGTTGCCAGCAAGCTGCCGAAATGCTTTGGCCGCCGCAGCAACGGCTGGCCTTCTGAACTACCGGTGAGGTATTCCGACGAGGTGTAGGTATAAGAACCGGTCCATGAGAGCCGCGACGACATCTGCTGTGTCAGGATCACTACGGCACCTTGCGCCGTGGAGCGGTCTACGTTCTGATATTGCCCGATGAAGTTCACCGGGTCCACGGTGACGTAATTGATCTGATCGTGAAAAAGGTTGTTGAAGTAGCTTCCGGAAAAGGTGACCTTCCCGGCGAATAGGCTCTGTTCGATCCCGGTTTCGAAAGCGCGATTCCGCTCTGGCTGCAGATTCGAATTCGGAATCGAAAACGGCGGACCGGCATATTCCTCCTCGAACCGCGCCTCTTTGATTCCCTGTGCGAACGAGAAACGCAAACGCGTCCCGGAAAAAACATCGCTGCCTTTCAACGCCAAGAGGGAGAGCGCAACGCGCGGCACCGCCTGATTGATCCCGGGAGCGGCGGGAGTCGGACCCGGCGGCTGCGGACTTGTCCGGCCGGATGCATCTTCGCGAACATACCGCACTCCGGCGAAAGCGGTCAGCCGCTTCCATTTCAGGCGCTGCTGCACATATGCTGAGTGATTCAGGCGCAGGGCGGCAGTGTAACTGAGAGTGACAGAATAGGGATCAAGAGTGGTCGCACTATTGAAGAAACGTCCGTTCTCGTCTTCGAATTCATAGCCGACGGTTGTCTGCGCCCACTCGCGCGGCGTGAAGTCTCCCTGATACATAAAACCCGCACGATTGAGATGCGATGACGACACGAAGGGACAATCGAGGAACAGGAATAGGTTCTCATCACATCCACGGTCGGGGATCGTGTCCTCATTCAGGCGGCGGCTGTTGTACTCGTATCCAATGATCCGATGCTGCCAACGCGACGGTCCGGAAATCGATAGATCGGCGCTGCTCAGGAAGTTGTTGGCGCGCGCGAATTGATCGATGTCGGGCGCAAGCAGACGATCATTGTTAAAGTCCCATTCGCCGGGAACGCCGGTGCGGCTGTTTGAGTGGCGCGCCCGCAGGCGCAACAACGCTCGTTGACTCAACTGCACACCAAAGTTGCCGCCTTGCAAGGCGTTCGTATAGTCAGCGTTCGGTCCCTGGCCGTTGGTATTGAACTGGTCGGCGAAGGCATCGTAATCGAAGCGAGAGCGCGCACCCGCGAGATCCACAAAACCATGGGCCGTGCCGAAGGTCCCGCCATCGGCCGCCAGCCGCAGCTCGGGAACCGGCGTCGTTCCATTTCGCGCAAACACTTGTATGACGCTGGTCATTGCGTCGGAGCCATAGAGCGTGCTCTGGGCCCCCTGGAGAAATTCTATGCGGTCGGTTTCGGCGAGTGGAACGGTGGAAAAGTCGAAGGTACCGCCGGGATCATTGATCGGCACACCATCGACCAAAACCTTGTTGTAGCGCGAGTCGCCACCTTCGACGAACAACGAGCCCAGCCCGCCGCGTTGTCCGGCGACATTCACGGCCGCCCCCGGCAAGAACCGTACAGCATCGGCCAGAGACACGGGCTGCATTACTTCGATCTCACCGCCAGTCAACAGCGAGGTAACGCTTGCAGTGTCTTGTTGCGGCGCTGGCGTGCGCGTGGCGGTGACGACGACTGTCTCGGACGCAGGGGCTACCTGCAGCGCAACTACGATTGGGGAAGCAGAGGCATTTTTCACTTCTGACCAGGCCACGGCGAATCCCGGCGCCAAAACCTGCACGCGCAATGGAGTCTGACTATCGAGATGGAAATTTCCTAAGGGGAAAACGGCCTCGCCGTCTCCTGACGTACTGCGCATCTCGAGCGGGGTGCTTTGGCGTTCTCGATAAAGAGTGACTTGCGCGCCGGCCACGGGAACGGATTGAGGGTCGACGACTTTGACTTTGAGATCGACGGCTGAAGCCGCCGCGGAGAGAAGCAGTACCAGAAGAACGCTGAGAGATGAACGCATACCACGCTCCTTTGCACGCGAAAGGGTTATTGGTGATGGTTCGCGCCCGTCTCCTGGCTTGCGAGTAAGGACTCGATACGAGTCCGGCCGATTGCGGCGTCCTTCCCAGGAACTTCTTAGAACGTCCTTCCAGGAGCGTTCCAGAAGAGGATTCCCAGTGAACAAACCGCCATTGTCCTCGCTTACAGTTGCGCGGCAGCGCGGGATTTGCACCCGCTTCCCATAGCGCCGGCGTGGGGCCGGCCTACGATCATGCGCGAACCTAGGTTGAGAAAGATCGAGATTGCCAAAGAACAAAATCAGCAACCCGCCAAATCTACCGGGCAGGCAGCGGGCAAGTCAACGGGGAAACGAAAAACGGTTCTTTCCCGCCGCCGCTCGTCAAGGGAGACTCCTCGCCCTCTCCCATCACATTCTCAGGTGACTCGCCGCACTGACAAAACGTCACGAGGAATCTCTAGTTGTCTGGGGAATGAAAATCGCAAGTTAGTTGCACATTCCGCGAAGCACGTCACCAGATTCCGAACCTAGGAAAAGGAGCGCTTCCATGCGTAACAATGCTTTCACTGGCGTCACAGCGTTTTGCCTCAGGGGAGCTTGCCGGTCGCTCGCAGGCCTTGTGCTCGCGTTCAGTGCGATGGCGTTTCTCTTCACCGGACCCATCTCCGTTGCACAGGATTCCAAAACTCCCGGCGAACTGCCAGCGCCATCCAGCGGCAAAGCCATCGTCTGTATCTACCGCACGTACAGATTTACGGGTTCGTCCGCGCACGACGAGCTTTATGTCAACGGCACGCATCTCGCCAAACTCCTCAACAGCGAATACGCATTCATGGAAGTGCCGCCGGGTACGGTTGTGATTTCCGGATTGCCCAAGGAGTACTACGGAAGCGCCATCATGTCCATCGGGGCGGCCGCCAATCAAGCCAGACAGAAAGAGAACGAGCGGGCACGGTTTGAGGCGGAGGCGGGCAAAACCTATTACTACAAATGGACCTCCGGACCCATGGCAACCGGAATCAAGGTCGAGCCTGTGGATCCCGGGAAGGGAGCCAAGGAGATACGCAAACTCCATCCCTCCAAGCCCGTTGACGACAAGGAAGAAACGAAACCGGAAACGAAAGACACCAACCAACCGCCGGCGAACTGACATCGCTCCTGCTGATTAGAGGAGTCCTTTGCCAAGTTAAAGGGCGCGAAGCCTGCCGAGCCCGCGAAACCGGGATCGCTGTCCGTTGCCTGTTAGTTCTTTTGCAAGATGGGAAACTCGGGCGATCCGACGCGCGCGACGTTCGCTTCGGCAAAGATGGTCACGCGTTCGAGGGCGGCTTGCAACTGTCGGTGGAAGTCTGCCATTTGGTCATCATCGGCGGGGGCTGGAACTCGCAATTTGGCGCTCAGGCGCACCAGCGCCTTCGAGAATGGTTTTGGGATCACGAACTGATCCCAGGTATTGAGGACCCAAGCCTCGTCAATGGCAACATAGAAGGCCGCCATAGGCAGAGCGGATGCCCGCGAGAGCAGAACCGGGCCCGGTTTGGCCACGTACTTCGGTCCGCGAGGCCCGTCGATAGTAAAAGCCACCGATTTCCCTTTTTCGAGATGGCTCTTCATTCCGAGCAGAGCCGGCGCGCCTCCGCGGCTGCTTGAGCCGCGGACTGCAGAGAAGCCGAGCTTTTCGATAATTCGAGCGATGTACTCGCCGTCGAAGCTGCGGCTTACCATCACGGCAATGCCGCTGTTTCTCCACAGCCACGCGCTGGCAAATACGGCACGATGCCAGAAGGCGTAAATCACCGGCTTTTCAAAGATCGCGTCGGGAGGCGATGGAGGCTCCTCCCACGAAATGGAATAGCGCAGGGTGGGGCCAATCAAGCGAATTGCCAGGTAGTTTGCCCAGGTGATGAGCCAGAGAGAAATTCTTTGCCGGGTCGAAAACTGAAGCGGTGCTGGGCGCGGGCGCGAAGAATCTTGGCGAGGCTGATCATCGTCAAGCGGATCGTCAGACGACCGGTCGCCGACGGGAGAAGAATTCACGCTGACATTGTAGCGGGGAGAAAACGTGGCCGGAGCGAAAAAGCTATCAATAGCGTGGCGAGCCCCTTGCATAGCGGGTCCCGCACCCGGCGTGGTACCAAGGGTCCTATGTATCCAGGTAGCCTGTGATCCAGTCCTTCAGGCGCTGGCGTCGGTCGTCCGTCGTATCGAAGCGGATTCCGAACGTCTTGTTGCTCTTTCTCCAGGCGACATTCCCGCGCACCCAGATGCGCGGCAGGGTCAGTAGAGAAAACGAGACTTCCACCATACTCCCGGGCTCGGGCGGATGACTTGTCTTTAGCGACATTCCTCCGGAGCTGATCTCCTGGCTGGTAGCTGTCAAGCGCCCGCCGTCGGCCGTGGTGATGCCAACCTCTGTCATGACCGGAATGCGCACGTAGCGCCGGAATTCATGCATGACCAGCATGCGCGTCGAGCGCACGAGTTTGACGGCTTCGGTGCGCTCCAGTGGCTCGTGAAAGACGGCATTGATGCACAGCTTCGAAAAGCGCATGGCATCCTGCGCGCTGCCTCCTAATCCGAAGACCACCATGCGGCTGTTAGACGGCGATTCACGCGCCAGTTCGATGATGCTACCCGCCGTGGGTTCCAAAGGAAGCACGCAGGCCTCGAACTTTTCATTTTGCAGGCGGTTTGCATCCTGACGTGTCAGGGGAAGGGTCTCGATCGCAAATTGCCGGAAACATTCTGTGAGCAGGTTGCGAGGCGCCTCCGCGAGCTCAAACAGCGCAACGCGAGCCGCGGATTTGCGGTGAGCATGCAGGGCAGCGGCGGTAGTGGCGGACGTCGACATGAGTCCCAGGGGAATGACTCCTTCAAAAGCCCATTCTGGCAGCCGTTTCGGCGGGCGGGAAGATTTCGAAAGGGCGGGGGCAGGGGCCAAAAGGTACATGACGAAAGGCGCAGCTTGGCCGTGTCTCACCCGGCCCCTTCGATTGTGGCTACTGGTTACCTGCTGGAAGCGCCTCTTCCCGTGAGGGTTAGGTCTGCTGGTCTTGGGACCAAAACCTGCAAGCGGAGCCGGGTCTTGCGGCCATCGTTCAGGCGTAGGCGAGCTTGGCCCGTCGTCCCAGGTATGCAGCGACCACGAGCCCTGCGGTCAGCAATAGATAAGTTTCCGGTCGGGCCGATTGGGCCGTTGTGCCGAGAAAGTCCAGACCGGGGGTGTGATGAGCTGGCCCGATGTACCACCAGGCCGTATACACAGCTTCAAAGAATCTGCTAGTGCCGCTCCACAGGCCGAGCGCTAACGCCAGCGACGGCACGAAAAGAGTGCAAGCGATCCAAGACAAAAGGCCCTGGTGATCGCCGGCAATCAACAGACGAATGGCGAGGCCGCTATTGGTGGCGGCCGTGACTACGACACCGGCGATCCAGAGGGCCGGCAATTGCCGATGAATCGAGTGCTCTGCGGAGAACAACAACGACGCCGTGTTGAAACGTGCCTCGCGCGTTCCCATTTGCGACCAGACGAGCACGGGCCAAATCAAAGCGGCCAGTGCGACTCCTCCGCGTGCGGCGTCGAAGGGCGAAGCCAGGCTCGCGATGAAGATAATTCCGGCGCCGGCGTACCACCACCAGCGATGACCCTTCAGCATCAATTTCAGTTCCGCCAGGACTAGTCGTAGCAGGCTGGAGGCTGTGGCTGTGTGTTGAACTGGAGTCAAGTGCCCCGCAGTTTGCGCCGGGAGCGCCGGCCCTTCCAGATTCGAAGCGGCTGGATTTTGTGTGGGCGCCTTTTTCAGCCGCCACTCGCGTGCTGGGTCGAAACGGTGAAAGAAGAGTGCCGCGAGCAGGGCCAGTGCAATTGCTGCCAGGACGCAAGTCACGCGGCTCCAATAAAGGGCCGGCGTTGGGTGCAGTCCGGACCACAAGAATCTTTTGCTCGTTGCGGTGTCCCCAATCGTCAGCGCCGCGTCGTTCTTGTATGTCGGGTCGATGCTGCGCAAGTCCTGCTGCATTTGGCTCATCACGGAGACGATTCCGCTGAAATCGCGGAAGTACGTCGCCTCACTGACCTTCCCGCCCTTGTCGAGCGTGGCTGCCGGCACGGCCAGCAGCGCGGTCCAAACGAAAAAATAGATGACGTTGCCCGCTCCACCGCGCAGGCCCGGGATGTTCTCAAACAAAACGGCCAGCCCTGCGGTGAATGCCACGGCGGGCAGCGCGAAAATGAGAAAAGGCGAGAGGAGTTGCCACAAGTGCAGGTGGGGATCTTCCGCTTTCAGCCATTGCATGATCACTGCGGCAATCGCCATCACCGCGACCATGGCGGCCAGCACAGCGAAATTGCTGATCATTTTGGCAACCGTATAGAAGCTTTTCGTGATCGGCGTGGTCGCGAGAATCTGCCCGACTCGCGTTTCCTGATCGCGCTGGATCGTGTTCTTCACGATATAGAAGCCGATCAGGCTCAGGAACATGGTTGCAACCAGCGCCATCAGGCAGCCAACCCAGGCTGAGTTGTAGACGCCGCGATATTGGTCGAGCCGGATTACGACCTTGCCAGTGACGCAGCAATAGCCGAGATAGACGGCAAACGCCAGAGTCACCAGAAAGTTGTAGCGGCGCACGCGCTCAAGAAAGTCGGCGCGCACCAGGTGATAGAGAAGTCGCGTGCGGTTCATGCGGCCGCTCCGGCGCGATGCGCGTTGAGGCAGTAGAGATACGCGTCTTCGAGCGTGGGCACAAGCGGCTGCGCTCCGTTCGGCGCTGAGGGCGCGAGGATGCGGACGTGGACTCCATCGCTGCGGCGGGCGGTCCCGCTGATCAAATAACGTTGCTTGATCGCCTGCATTTCGCTGCTTGGTACAACGTCCTCCCAGACCTTCCCTTCCACCTGACGCAGAAGTTCTTCCGGCGTCGCATGTGCGACCAGTGTGCCAGCCGAAATTAGAGCAATATCGGTGGCGGTCGCTTCCACATCGGACACAATGTGCGTCGAGAGTATGACGACATGCTCGCCCGAGAGTTCAGAAAGAAGATTGCGGAAACGCACCCGTTCCTCGGGATCGAGGCCGGCGGTCGGTTCGTCGACAATCAGCAGTTGCGGATCGTTCAAAAGCGCTTGTGCGATCCCGACACGCTGCTTCATGCCGCCCGAAAAGCCACCGAGGAGGCGCTTGCGGACGTCGTTCAGGTTGACCAGGTTGAGCAGTTCATCAATCCGTTTTCGGGAAGTGGGCGCATCGAGTCCTTTGGCAGCGGCAAGATACTCAAGAAATTCCACCGCATTCAAGTTCGGATATACTCCAAAGTCCTGCGGGAGATAGCCAAGCACGCTGCGGATGGCGTTGGGATTTTGCGCCAGATCAATGTCGTTCCACAGGACCCGACCACTCGTCGCGCGCGTTATAGTCGAGAGAACGCTCATCAGAGTGGTTTTCCCTGCGCCGTTCGGCCCGAGCAAGCCCAGGACGCCGGGTCGCAACTCAAGGCTGAAGTCGCGAAGCGCCCACAAGTTGCCGCGATACTGTTTGCTCACTCGCTCGACGCTTAGCTGCAATCGGTATCCTCCGAGTTCACGGGATGGTTATAAAACGTAGAAATGGAGTGAAAAGTTCCCGACTCCGAAGCGCGGGGCCGGAATAACGACAGTTTCAGTTGAACTAAGTATGGCCCGCGACAGTATCCGTTAATATAGTTGGCAGTTTGCGAGGTGATTTACTCCTTGTCGTCCCTGGCCAGCGCTATTCATACTTCATCGTCACCTTTGCGCGTTACCGCTCTGGTGAAACGGTTCGGCCAGGTGGCTGCCGTGGATGGGATCAGCCTCGAACTGCGCAGCGGAGAATGCCTGGGGCTGCTCGGCCCCAACGGCGCCGGGAAGAGCACGTTGATTCGCAGCATCGTGGGTCGTGTCATTCCCGATGCAGGGGAGATTTCGGTCTTCGGCGCGCCAGCGGATTCGACGGCGGCGCGCGAGGTTCTGGGATGGATTCCGCAGGAATTGGCGTTGTATCCGCGGCTGACATGCCGCGAAAATCTGCAATCGTTTGGGCGCTATCACGGACTCGGTGGTGCTGCGCTTAAGCAGGCGGTCGAGCGTTGTCTTGCGTGGGCAACTCTCACCGATCGCGCCGGCGAACTGGTCAAGAATCTCTCCGGGGGCATGAAGCGGCGGCTCAACATGGCGGCTGGCCTGATTCATCAACCCAAGCTGGTTTTGATGGATGAACCGACGGTGGGCGTCGATCCGCAGTCGCGCAACAACATTTTCGAAATGATCGAAAGGCTGCATGGCGAGGGTATGTCGTTGATCTACACGACTCACTACATGGAAGAAGCTGAGCGCCTGTGTGACCGAGTCGCCATCGTCGACCATGGCAAAATTATCACGCTCGGCACGAATGCCGACCTCGTGGAGAATGCCTTCGGCTCGCGCAGTCAGGTATTGGCGCGCTTTGCGGCCGCAGATGAGCGCGTCGCCGCTTGGGCTAGAGAGCGCGGTGGGCAGACCGTGGATGGATCGGCGCAGTTCACGATTGAGCATCCGACTGAGATTGCCTCCCTGCTCGAAGCTTCGGCGAAAGCGGGGTTCGAACTAGTCGATGTTTCGCTGCGCAAGCCGAACCTGGAATCGGTTTTCCTGCACCTGACCGGAAGGGAGCTGCGCGACTGATTTCACTATGATGATTTCCTCCATCCTTCGCACCGCTTTTATCTCCCTTCGCCGTGATAGTGGCGCGCTTGCGCTCAGTTTCATTCTGCCAGTTGTTTTCTTCAGCATCTTTGCGGTTATTTTCGGCGGGCGCCGGGACTCGACGCCCCAAATCAAAGTAATCGTCGTGGATGAAGACCACAGCCGCGCGTCTGAGCGGCTTGTACAAGGGCTGAAGCAAGAAGGGTCGCTGGTAGTGAAGACTCGGCCAGAGCCGGTCAAGGGCACGGAGCAGGCGGAATTCACCGCAGCGACTGCGGAGGCTGCAGTCAAACAGGGCACGGCGCCGGTTGCTGTGATCGTGACCCACGGGTTCGGTGAGAACCCAATTGCATTCGGCCCAGCGGATGCCAATCGCCCTACCATCCAACTGCTCGAAGACAGCAGCGACATGGTTGCGCCACAGATGATCGCGGGGCTGCTCCAGAAAGTTGCGATGACCTCCATGCCGGATCTGATGGCCGAACAGGGATCGAAATATTTCGATCAATTTGCCGGCGGCCTCACACCAGAGCAGCGTAAACGCCTCAACGATGGTATTCGCTATTTGCGCGAAAGACAGGAAAGCGGTGCGGGTGCGGCAGATTCGGGCAGCGGCGGTGGGATCGTTGCGGTCAAGGCGCGCGCTGTCGTCGGCGAAAATAAGAACAACCCGATGGTTTCTTTCTATGCGGCGGCGATCGGCGTGATGTTTTTGCTTTTCACGGCGAGCGGCGCGGCTGGCGCATTGCTCGACGAAGCTGAGAGCGGTACGCTTGACCGCGTGCTCAGTTCGCGCGTCACCATGACTTCGCTGATGCTGGGCAAGCTTACGTACAATTCGCTGCTCGCGTTCGCGCAACTCGCGGTGATGTTCCTGTGGGGATGGGCCGTTTTCAAACTCGACTTCTGGTCGCACATCCCGGGCTTTCTGGTGATGGGCGTTTGCACGTCGGTGGCAGTGGCAGCATTCGGCATGCTATTGGCGAGCATCTGCCATACGCGCGCTCAACTGGGCGCGCTCTCCACGCTCATCATTCTGGTCATGTCCTCGATCGGCGGCAGCATGTTTCCGCGCTTCCTGATGCCAGAATCCATGCAGAAAGCGGGCTTGTTCACGATTAACGCCTGGGCGATTGACGGATTCACAAAGGTATTCTGGCGCGACGAACCTATCTCTCATCTGTGGCCGCAGGTTCTCGTGCTTGTGTGTATTGCCGTTGCCCTATTCGCAATTGCCCGCCGCGTGGCGCGTCGCTGGGAATACGCCTAGGAAGCGGCGATACCGAATCTCCTATCTCAACTCTCGGCCCGAACCACCCGATGAATTGACGGGAGCCGCGCGTCCGGCCAGACTGATTTGTTATGGCAAAGCTTCGTGTAGGCATTCTGTTTGGCGGGCGTAGCGGCGAGCACGAGGTGTCGCTGCTGTCGGCGGCGTCGGTTTTGAACGCGATCGACAAAACGAAATATGAAGTGGTGCCGATCGGCATCACGAAAGATGGGCGCTGGCTTACCGCGGAACATGCGGAACGCCTGCTCAAGGGGGAGGCGGGCGAGGGCCCCTTCGACTCACGCTCAGGGCAGGTCCGCGCCACACAAACCCATTTGCGAGCGGGCGACCCGGAGGCTACTCCGGGGGCGGCCGTGCTCGCGACGGGCGAGGCGGTCGTTGTTCCTCCGGAGCCTGCGCATCGCGGTGCAGGGCTGGCGCCGTTTCAAACCGAGGCCGCGAGTTTGCGGAGGGCGGCTGATCGTGCCATTAACGTGGACGTGATTTTCCCTGTGCTGCATGGGACGTTTGGTGAAGATGGAACAATTCAGGGATTGCTCGAGCTGGCCGACATTGCTTACGTCGGAGCGGGCGTGCTCGGCTCGGCTGCGGGTATGGATAAAGATGTGATGAAGGCTCTGTTCCGCACGGCGGGCTTGCCCATGGTCAAGCACGTGACCGTGCTGCGCTCGGCGTGGGAGGGCGTGCCCAAGAAAGTCGAGAAGCTGGTTGAGGGCAGGCTGAAGTATCCGGTATTCGTGAAGCCCGCGAATCTCGGCTCGTCGGTTGGCATTTCCAAGGCCCATGACCGCAAGGAACTTGGGCCGGCGATCGAGGAGGCGGCGAAGTTCGACCGCAAGATCGTCATTGAAGAAGGCGTCGGCGGCAAGAAACACAAAGCCCGCGAAATCGAATGCGCCGTGCTGGGCAACGATGCACCCAAGGCCTCCGTTGCGGGCGAGATTGTTCCGTGCAAGGAGTTCTACGACTACGACGCGAAGTACCTGGCGGAAGGCTCGGAACTTGTCATTCCGGCCAAATTGAGCAAGACCGAGATGAAACGCGTGCAAGCGCTGGCAATTGCCGCCTTCCAGGCCGTCGATTGCTCTGGATTGGCGCGCGTGGATTTCTTAATGGATCCGAAATCGCGCAAACTGTACGTGAACGAGATCAATACCATGCCCGGATTCACAGCCATCAGCATGTACCCCAAGCTATGGGCCGCGACGGGGATTTCATATCCTCAGTTGATTGACCGGCTGATTGAGCTCGGCATCGAGCGCCACGAAGACAAGAAGCGGAACCGGTACACCCGGTGAAGAGGCGGTTTGTCGGTAATGACCGGGCGGCCATCACAGGACCGTTGTCACTGCGGCAACTGAAGTTTCTCCAGCTCGCTTCTTGCGATCGCGCTTTCCGGGTGATACAGCACTTCTGTCTTGTACTCGGAGATTGCTTCGTCCCGCTTGCCGCTTTCCTCAAGAATCCTAGCTAGAACGAAGTGGAAGCCCTGATTTTGGGGGCCTCGTTGCAGGGCGCGTTCGGCGTTTTGAGCTGCCTCTGCCAGTTTTCCTTGTTGCATTTCGGCGCGGGCGAGAAGCATGAATTGGTCGGGATCGTGATCATCGACCTGGATGGCGCGATTCAGATAGCTTTCGGCCTCGGCGAATCTGCCCATCCGAAAATAGGCGTAACCGAGGTTATAGTTCGACGACCAGAAGCGCGGATTCCGCTGCAGGACGTTCAAGTAGAGAGGAATCGCACGGTCATAACGGCCCAGATTGACGAATTCATTGGCGAGATTGTCTTGCACGACCAGGTTTTTGGGGGCCGATGCGACTCCCTGCTGGTAGAGCAAAATGTTACTGGCCCACTGCAGTTGATGACTGATGGTGCCGACGAGCCCGGCGGCGCAGAGAATCGTAACGAATGCCCAATCCGCGGGCACGCCTTTAGCACTGAACGTCTTCGCAGTCGAAATATTTTGGATCGCGAGAGCCACGAGGATCACAATGCCTACGGAGGGAAGATAGAGAAAACGATCGTGAACGAAATTGTCCGCGGCTATTGCACGCAAATACAGGGTGGGCAGGATCGGCAGGACAATCCACACGACCGCAAAGAACCCGAGTCGAGGATTCGAGAGCTTCGAGATCCCGTACCACGCGGCGATGCAAGCGATCATGAGGAAAAGAACGGGCAGCAGGAAGTTCTCAAAGCCAGGCGTGGTCACATAGGCCAACGAGTAGAACTCGCTGGAAGAGATGGGAAGCAGCAGATGCTTGAGGTCGAACCACATGACGGATGGCCAGGTAAGGATCATCGTGGTCCAGCTTAGAGGGGCGATGGCGGTCGGTAGGCTGTGCAGCATCTGTCTGCGGAAAAGCAGATAGGCTGCAAGAACCACGAAGTAGGGAAGGGAAACGGAGCTTTCCTTCACGACCGACCAGAGGTGTGCATTCCCCGAAGAGCGCGATTGCGTGAAGATGATCGCAAAAGCGAGAATCAGAAGCGGGAAAACGGCTGCGGTTTCCTTCGATAATAAGCCCAGGCCAAACAGAAGCAGGGACGCTCCCATCCACAGCTTCGCGCCCTCGCGGAACTTGAGGTATGCGAGGAAACTGGCGAGCAGTAGGAGCGACATCAGCAGGTCGTTCGCGGTGGAGACCCAGGCTACGTTCTCCACGTGCACTGGATGTAGCCCGAAGAGGATGGCCGCAACCGCGGCCGTGCTGCGCGTGGCCGTTAGCTTTTTGATGGCTGCGAAGACGAGGTATGTCATCAGAACATGGCCCGCGAGCATGGCAAAGTGCCATCCCGCGGGATTTAGGCCGAAAGCGACATAGTTGAGGCGCGTCCAGAGGGCGGTTACGGGGCGATAAAAGGTTGCGCGCGGGAAGCCCGCGACTGCGGTTGAGGCGTCAGGAGTAAGGCTATGAGTCGCGTAGTGCCAGGAGCGGATGGCGACGTTATCCACGATCACGGGCTTGTCGTCATAGACGAAGCCGAACGCTAGGGTGCCAAGATACGCGATGAGCGTGAGACTACAGACCAATACTTCCATCACGCCGTTCTTTTCGAGGAGCTGCGTGACCGAGCTTGGGTTCTCCCGCTGATCGGAGGGGTGCACAAGATCGAGTATAGGGAGATTCGGCTGCTATTGAGCCTGAAAAGCCGCACGCTTGGTTACATCTGTTACTAGCTTTTGTGCGGGCTATAGGAGGGAATCAGGGCTGAAACAGTGTTCGGTGCGCCGATCTTGAGCTTAGAAGGCCAACTGCCTGTCAGGCCACGCGCTCCAGACCATCCTCAGCGGCCACGCGCGAAGGTGCAATGCGCTGTCCGCTGGCCAATAATCCATCGGAACCAACCGGGACGCGCTGGCGTTCGACTCTGCCAATGACGGGGAGATCATGCTCGGCAATTGCGGACTTGGAAACAAATCTGTTCGCATTTGCGAGGCGATCGATCAACCGCAGCTCACTGGGGCGCAAGACTTGCTGCGGGAGCGACAGGAAGTGCCGGAACGTCCACAGCAAGCGCACGCGCTCGAGGAAATTCAAGTCGAGGAAACGGGGACCGATTGCGGTCTCAACTTCGAGGACTCCACGGAACAGTTTGTCAATCCACATCGAGAAATACCTGGGTACAAAGAGCGCCGAGATTCAAAGACACACAAGCGTCAAGATTCAGGCTGCTCTGATTTTGGTTTGTTTTAAGCCGGGACATTATTGCACCAACTTTGGTGCTTGGGAAGGCCGTTTGTGCATGTAGAGCAGATTTTTTTGGCAGGTTGCTCAAATTGAGAAACGGCGCTACGTGCGGCTTCCGGCCCTGCAAACCGCGCTTCTCAGTGTCGTTGCCGCTGGTGGGCCGGTCGCGCTTCCGCGCATTTCAAGTTAACTCGGGCAGCTGATCTATGCGGTCCAATGTTGCGGCGATGCCAATGCCTTTGCCTTCGGACTGTTCTACGCGGACGACCGAGGCTTGGCAGAGTGTCCAACCTCCAGAACCCAAGCCAAGTTTGGAAGGCAGCATAACTACCAGTTCGAGCTTTGCTCCCGGCTCGAGGGCGGATTCGGAATAGAGGAAAATTCCTGAAGAACTCAGGTCGCGAGTCAGGGCAGATTGCTCGGAGCCTTTGCTGTCCTTGGGGCGAAGCTTGACGGGCACTTGGATTGGAGTGCGCTTTTGGGATCGTCGTTCGCGTAGATTTCTGGGCGTGGTCTTGATGGCTTGTCTCCTCGGGTGTTTACCGGTTAGTACTGATACCCCTCCTCAAACGGTCTTTTAAAGTCAAAGACTTAGCGGCATAATTTCATTAAGTCTTTGAATAATAGGGACTTACTTGCAACGTCCTTACAAATGAATAACTTAGCTTTCTTGAGAAAAGCTCCTCTCGCACGAGGCGAGAGGAGCTTAGGGTTGGTGCCGCGAAAGCTAGAAACTGAACTTGACGGCGAGCTGGATGCCGCGCGGGCCTCCGCCGCCGAGGAAGGGATTGCCGATGCCGACGTCGCCGGTAGCGACGATCTGATAGGCGCCGTTGCCGACTTCGCGGCCGTTAGCGTTTGGCGGCGCGAATCCGCAGGCGCAGCCCTTAGTCCCATCCGAGTATGTGAAAAGCGGCGAGATGGGATTAGAAGCCGGGTCGGCGATGAATGCCGGCAGCACCGGGTTCGAGAAGTTGGGATGGTTGAGAACATTGAAGAAGTCGGCGCGAATCTGCATGGTGAAGCGCTCAGTAAGAGTCGTGTCCTTGTAGATGGCAAGATCCCACTGTTTGAACGTTGGCCCGACTAACGCATTGCGCCCCAAGTTGCCATAGTGACGGGTACCGGGGGTGCAGTCGCTCGCGTAGCCGGAGTAGGTGTCGACGGTAACCCCCGAGGTGTCGCACGGCATGGCGAACGAACCCAACTGAAGGAAGTTGGCAGGATGTTTCTTGTCGTAGACGATGGGACCGACCACATCCGGACGGTCAAAGCCATCCCCGCCCCCGCTGTAATCGTCCTCGTAGTTGTAATTGAGAGTGAACGGCTGTCCGCTCTGCAAGGTCAGAGAACTATCCAGGCCCCATCCGTTTTTCAGTCTCGCCATGCTGCCACTCTGTTTCGGGAAAGTGTAGCTGGCGATCCAGACAAAGCGATTGGGGATGTTGAAATTCGATGGCCCCTTTTCCAATTTCGGCATGGTGCTGTTTTGGGGCTGGGCGGCGTTTACTACGAAGTCCTCACCGTCGCTCGAATTATCGAGAGACTTCGACCAGACGTAGTTCACGTTTGAAGTAAAACCATGAAAGTTCGTCACGCGCAGACTGGTCTGGAGGGAATGATAGTTGGACTGTCCAGTGGAGTTCTCCTGGAAGATGTAAACCGAGCCAGCGGGGTTACCGTAGTTTCGGGGTACGGTGAAATCCGCAATGTTCGCTAACGGGAGACCCGAACATGGCTGCGTGTATGGGGCGACCGGTGTCCCGCCCGGACAGTCAGCACTCCAGATTGCCTCCTGGTTCGGCTGATTGATATCAAAGAAGCGGAACAAGCGGTGCCCTTGCGACCCAACATAACCGACCTGCAGCATGATGCTCCTGGAGAACTGATGTTGAACGTTGATGTTGTAGTTTTCCATGTAGGGGGTTTTGATATTCCGGTCAAATGAGAAAATGTCGCACTCGGTGGTGCCGGGGATACAGCTCGGAGTGCCAAAGAACGGGGTGTTGGGAATGTAGACTCCGTTAGCATCGATGGCATTGGGATTGATAAGCGCCATCTGGACGGGGTCTGGTCCGATATTGTTGTACGCCGGCCCCGGAGCATAGAAGGTTGGATACGGCAGGTGCCCCAGCATCATGTCTTGTGAGAACGAGTCGAAGAACAGGCCGTAGCCGGCGCGGATTACCGTGCTCCCCTTGCCCGTTATGTCCCACACGATGCTGGCGCGCGGCGAGAAGTCTTTCTTATCGGGGTTGTACAGGTTGGAGAGGCCATTCGGTCCAACCTGCTCAAGACTTCCTGTGCTCGGAATGAAGTCGGAGAACAGATGGCTTCTCTCCGCGACGACGGCGTAGTAATCCCAGCGCAGGCCGTAGTTGAGAACCAGGCGCGGGGTTACGTGGTAGGCGTCCTGAAAATAGAATCCGAAACCATTCTGATAAGTGTGGCGCCGGGTTTGGCCAGTGTAGTCGAAGGCGCCAAATTCCGAGGTCTGCGGAATCATCTGCAGCATGTCTTCGAGCGTGCTGAATCTGATTCGGCCGCGCGAATACTTGTCGAAGCTCTGCTCCACGCTGGTACGGTGGAACTCACCACCGAACTTGAGGTCGTGTTTGTTGATCTTCCAGGAGAGGCTGTCGATGGCCTGAGTGTTCGTGTCGACGCGTTGCCGGGGATCTCCGGAAGTTGCGCCCAGCTGAGAAAAGAAGCCCGCAGCGCCGGTCGCGTTGGGAGCCAAAATAATGTCCGGCAGGCCGGAGGAGTTGCAGGTCCCGAACGTCGCAGGAACGTCGCAGAATCCGATGCTGCCCGGGTTGAAGCCTCGATCCTGCGGGAAAAAGCCTTCGGCGAAGCGGTTCCAGCCGAAACGCACTTCGTTCACCTTCGTGGTCGAGAGCACGCTGACCAGGGAGAGGGAGACGAGTTGTACGCGCGTCGGCGTCACCGTGTCAAAGCCGGGCAACTGTCCGCCGGTGGCGTTTAGGGCCAGAGGGAACTGCTGGGTGCTATCACCGAAGAAGTAGCGGCCGCTGGCGTTGTTCTTGGAGTTGAAGCTGTGATCGATTTTCGCGATGACGCTGCTGAGGTTGTTGTAGGAAGGAGCGCTGGCGATGTAATCGGGCGTGAATGGAAAATTGGGGCCAGGACCGAAGCAGCCCGAGTCGTTGGACGTGACTCCGGAAATATAGTTCTGCGGGCTGTGCGGATAGACATTGACCAGGTACCGGCCTATGCTGCTGATCTGGCCACCAGCGTTCGTGATGCTGCTTTCGGCCGAAGCGATCTGCGAGAGCGTTGGGACGCAATCCACCGACACCACTCCCACGCTCTCGCGTTGGCCTTCGTAATCGAGGAAGAAGAAGGTCTTGTTTTTGATGATGGGCCCACCGAGCGAGCCGCCAAACTGACTGTTGTGGAATGGCGCCTTGGGGTATTGCGACCCGTCAAAATAGTTGCGTGCATCGAGCGCGTTGTTGCGGAAGTACTCGAAGAAGTCGCCGTGCAGGCTGTTGGAGCCGCTCTTGGTGACGATGTTGACCACAGCGCCGGCGTTCCGACCGTACTCGGGTTCGAAGTTGGAGAGCACTTTCATGTCGGACACGGCATCAATGGGAAGAATCGCCGACGGCGTGGCGAAGACACCACCCTGATTGATGGCGGGATCGTTGCGGTAGCCGTCGTTCATGTCAGTGCCGTCAAGCAGGTAGTTGTTGGAGCGACCGCGGGCACCGTTCATGGAGAACTCGCCGAAGGAGCCGGGGGAATCGGTGATCTGGTCGGGGGAGCCAGCGACTCCGGGATTGAGAAAAATGAGCTTGGTGTAGTCGCGGCCGTTGATGGGGAGATCCTCGACAGCCTGGCTGGTCAGCACGCCGCCAAGATCGTTGGACGTGGTTTCGATCTGGGGGAGTTCTCCGCCAGAGACTTCTACCGTCTGGGTGACCTGGCCCACCTTGAGCTGAACATCGACGCGGCGCTCGGTGGCGACGTCGACCGAAACGTCGCTGGTGACCGAGGTCTGGAAGCCGCTTTGGGTCACGGTGACCGAGTAACTGCCGATGGGCAGCTCGGGAATGGTGTAGCTGCCGCTAGCGCTGGTGGTTACGGTGCGTTCCAGGCCGGTGCCGCTATTGCGCGCCTTGACTGTGGCACCAGCGATCACGTTGCCGGAGGGATCGGTGATGGTTCCGAGGATGGTTCCGCGAAAACTCTGAGCTGCGAGGATGGAGGACATCAAGAAGACACAGAGTAATACCAAGCGTGATTGCATATCAAAGCTCCTTCTGTCTCGGTGTGCAGTCAGCACTCCGCGCGACAAGACAGCAGCAATTTCAAGATGCCGGGAATTATAGACCAGCGGGGGCGCTAGTCCAGTAGGAAGTTTGCGACGGAATCAATTGGAAAAATCGGAGCCCGATAGTTCACCAACTGGGTATCTCAAGGATCTGTCGTGCAGACAGCTGGATAGTTCTCTAACCGCTAAGTTCGCTGAAACGGCTGCCGAGGGACGCGGAGTGGGGTTCGGGGCGTATACGCAAGTGCGGGAAGACTCCCAATTACGGATTAGTGAATACAAAATCTAGAAGCTGAAGGCTAAGCCGCCGCGCACGGCGCGCGCCGACTGCACGAGGTAGACGGTGTGGCCGTCCTGGCCGAGGACAGGAACGTAGCCCTGTGCCAAGAGATTGTGGAGATCGATGAGGAGCTCCAGGTGTCCGGCGAGGAAGCTGGAGGGAATGGGCTGGCGGATGAAGAAATTGAGATATGGATCGGCTTGGCCGGGCGAAGTGTTGAACAAGTCGACCGGAGTCAGGGTGCGGCCTGCGGTGTAGCGGTAGGAGGCCATCCAGTGGGTTTTGGACTTGGGGACGGTGCCGCTGAACTTGGCGGCTACGGCCTGGCGAGTTTCGGTGCGGATAAAGTCACGGGCATCCTCGATCTGAATGTCGGGACGCGAGAGGTCGAGCACGCCGCCATAGGCGTAGTCGAGGGTGGCAGTCAGGTCGGACAGCAGCTTGCGCTGCAAGACTACGCGCACGCCGCGAGTGGCGAAGTCATTGCCCTGGTAGTTGAAGGTGCCCGAATAAATGTCGGGGAGGATTTCGCCAGACTCGGTGGAGAGATCCCCGATGCCGGTGAGGACAGGGTCGGCGATGGCGTCGGTGAAAAACGCGACCTGCATGCTGGTTTTGCCGACGCGCTGGGAGAGCGAAATTTCCTGGTGGCGGGCGCGCTCCACGGCCGGCGAGAAATTGGTCATGCTCATGCGCGGGCCGGTGGCACCGGGATCGGAAGAAGCCGGCTCGAGATGATCGCCGGAAAGATTTTCAGTGGCGGAGCGGGGCACGGAACTCTGGTACTGGTATTCGAGGACCGCATTCGGAGAGAGATGGAGATCCGCCGAGCCGAAAGGCTTGGAGGCGTGAACGCGGCCGAGGAACTGAATGGTCTGCAGCTCGCTGCCAACACTCAACTCGAGGCGATCGCCGAGGAGGATGCGGTCGGAACTAGTGAATGAGACGGCCTGGAGCGTGGCGGCGGGCATGGTATTGAGATCGGAAGAATTGAAGCGGAGCGCAGTGAGCGAGAAAGAGGGCTCCGAGAAATTATTGAAGTGGCCGGTGTAGGTGGTGCGGAGAGCGGCCGAGGGGAGGCCGGGGCCGTCGGCTCCGTAGCCCAGGTCTCCATTGAGGCGGAGAGTGCCGTTCGATAGCAGGGAGTGTTCGACGGAGAAGGCGGCACTCATGTCGGCAGAATTGCCAAAGCCTTCGCCGAGCGAACCGCCCAGGAGCGCGAGACTTCCTCTTAAGTCGCCGGGATTGGCATGCTCAACAACCGCCGTGGTGCCATCGGGGAGTACGCGCAAAACGGGGCGGTTGGAGATGGAACGCAAAGTCCACTTCCAGTCGTCCTGATCGGATTGCGTGGGCAAGGTCACGAGCTGGATGGCCTCGAAAAGATTGGTCATTTTGATGTTGACCATGAGGCTGGCGCCGGCGTGGAGGCCGACTTTTTCGCGCAGGGTGGGAAGAAACGACGGAGCGCTGACCTTGACGCTGTAGATTCCGGGCAGGAGTTTGGCGATGGAGTAGAAGCCGCGATCGTCGGTAAAGGCTTTCAGGGTTTGGGCGGCAGGCTGGAGTATTCCAGCGCTGAGCTGGGGCATGAGTTCAACCGCGGCGCCCATTTGCGGAACACCACTGGAATCGCGGACGTAACCGGAGATCGTGCCGGATTGAGAAGCCGACCAAGCCGGAAACGCCAAGAGCAGGACGGTCAGGAGGAACCCGAGCTTTTTGATCATCGCGCCCACCACTTCTGGCGACGGGCGAAGTGGCCCGCCGCTTTCTTGACTCAGGCAGTCTACTCCACGGCGAACATGGCGGTGGGATCGACTGTCTGCTTGGAAAGTTTGTCGTTTACCTTGATCTCGATCTTGTAAGTACCGGGCTGCAGATTCGCGGCGGAAAGCGTTTTCTGCAGCGTGACCTGATCGCCGATGTTGCCCATGGTATCGGTCGATTCGACGGTATGAATAACGGCCTTGTTGTTGGCGTCGGTAACGTTGTACTCGATGGTGGCGGAAGGCTTGTGGGTCTTCTCGTCCACGCTGAGGTTGTAGACCTGCATCCAGAAATTGAGTTTTTGATCGCGCTTGAAGGAAATCGGCTTGCCGTCGGAGGGCTGCACGCGGGGGCGAACCTTCATGGTTCCGATGACGAAATTGCCGGTGCCCACATTCTTGGCGGCGACCGGCTCCATCTGGTCGGCAATGATGAGCGAGGAGTTGCTGAGGTGGTCCTCGCTGAAATCGGGGATGACGATGCCGCGGCTCCAGGAGCCAGTGCGGTCGCCGTTCACATCCTTGACAACGACGTCGAGGCGGTAGCGATTCTGGCTGATGCGCAGGGGCAGAGCCTTCCAGTAGACCGAAGAATTCTCTGCGGTTTTGGGCAGCAATTCCGGCGGCACATCGATCTCAACCGTGTCTTCGAAGGTCTGCACGATTCTGCCGGTCAGGGTCGTGACGCGGCCGAAAATGTTGACCGTGCCTCGTTGAATGCCGTCTTTATTCTGGAAAGTGACGTCGCGGTTTTTGATCTGGATGGTGACGGGAACGAGGACGGTGTCGCTGGTGACCTTCACGAAGTCGGCGCGGACATCAAACGGCATGAGGTTAACACTGATTTTGTGGGTGACGACTTCTTCCAGATCCTTAAACTTGACGGCCGGAGCCGCCTGCAACTTGTAAAACTGTTCCAGACGGTCGAATTCCTTGGTCTGCAAACCTTGGTTAAAGGGCCCCATGCCCAGTTGCTCCATACCGCCGTTTGTAAAGCGGCTTGTTTTACTCGACATTCCCATCTGCTCAGACAGTGTGAGGCCTGCGTTGGGTGTGTACTTCAAGGCGTCCTTCTCGGAGCGGTCCATAGTCATGTGGTAGTCGCCGCACATGCAAGTGTCGACGAACTCGATGATGACTTCCTGGCCAATGCCCTCGATGTAGCGATAGCGCCACTGCTCAAACGGGAAGGTAGACGTTTCGCCCCCGCCTTCTTCCATGGGGCGCTCATAGCTGCCGCCAGAGGGATGGGAGTCGATCTCATCGGGAGGGCCAAACACGATGTACATGTGGCCGCGGTCGGTCCGCCAACCGGGTATGCCTGCGGGGTAGTGCTCGTTGGCATAGGCGATGCGGCGGTAGTGCTCTTCCTTGAACTCGTTTTCTTCGGTGTCGGGGGTAGGATCGCGGCGCTGCCAAAAGGCTTCAATGAACTGGTCGCGCTCTTCGTCGTTGGAGAGCTGCATGAACGCGGATTTTTCTTCGTCGGTGATGATCCAGCGCACGTCCTCGTCGAGCCACTTCTTGTAGGTCTTGCTCAATTCGACTTTGAGCGCTTTGGCATTGGCCTTCTTCTGCTTCTCCGGCAGGGGCCGCTTCAGGGGATCGGTCTGATTATCCGGGGTGGACGGCTGCGCGCTGGCAGCCTTGGCATCCTTTGCGTCTTGGCCTTGGGCAGGGGAAGCGACCGGGAGCGCCAACGCAATTGCGCCTGCCAGTATGCCTACCGACCACCGACCTAGGAAAGCTGAGGGAAACATAGAGGGTCCTGCCTTGCCAGAGACTGCGATGCCAATGATTCTATGTTCATTGGATACAACAAGGCAAGGAAAAGTGGCCCGGCCGGAAAAGATTTTCCATGGTGGAGGGTCCGCTAACTATCTTAAGAATCCGCGTCTTGCAAACAGGGGTGGCAAAATCGATGACGCTTGGCAGCCCTTCGACTTGAAATGCCGTCACGCTATAATGACTTGGGTCCGACCGCGGTCACTGAAACTGATTGAAGTCCCGAGTTTAGAAGGCCTTTTTGCGTCTGACTCGGGGAACTTTGCACCCGGTTGGAACGTAGTTGATGATGGATCGGGTCAGCGGGCGATCTGGTCTCGGCCCATCTAAGAACCACCAAGCCGTTGCGAGCAATCGCGGTGTATAGCCTGTTTTGGTGCCGACTGTAATCTATTGACCGAATGAAGACCTGGAAAAAAGTCCTGATCGGTGTGGGCGTCGCTGTGGCGCTCGCGATCATTGTTGCGGTCACGGTTTACCAGAGCCGGAAGAATCTGGTCACGGTGCAAACCGGGAAAGCCCAAAAGCAGAATCTGAGTGCGATCGTGAGCGCGTCGGGGGAGATCAAACCCAAGACCTACGTAAACCTCGGCGCAAACGCTTTCGGCAAAATCGTCAAGCTGCACGTGAAAGAAGGCGACCGCGTCAAGAAGGGGCAGGTCGTGGCGCAGTTGGAGAATGTGCAGTCTTCGGCGGACGTGAATGCGACGAAGGCATCGGTACAGGCTGCGCAGACCGATTTCGTGGCGGCGGAAGCAGGCCTTGAAACATCGCGGGCGGATTTGAATCGGGCGAAGTCGGACGCCGATCACGCGCGGTTGGATTGGGAACGGGCCCAAGGCCTATATAAAGACGCGCTCATCGCCAAGCAGGATTACGACACGAAAAAAGCGGCTTGGGAATCGGCCGAAGCCGGACTGGCGCAGGCCCAGGCGCGGGTCGATCAGGCCAAGGCGCAGAAGGACTCCGCACAGAAACACATCTCTCAGAATCAGGCGAACCTGGCGCGGGTCTCCGACGTACTACAGAAGACGATCTACGAATCGCCGTTCGACGGCGTGATTACCAATCTTCCGGTGCGCGAGGGGGAGACGGTGGTGATGGGGATCCAGAACTCACCGGGAAGCACGCTGATGACGATCGCCGACATGTCGGTGATTACCGCGGAGGTGAAGGTAGACGAGACCGACATTGTCAACGTGCAGATTGGCCAAGCGGCCGAGGTGACAATTGATGCGATCCCGCGCAAGATTTTTCACGGGAGGGTAAGTGAGATCGGCGATAACGCCATGGTGCGTTCGACCGGCGTATCGACCTCGCAGTCCACATCGACGAGCGAGGAAGCAAAAGACTTTAAAGTGGTGGTGACGCTGACCGACCCGCCATCGGACTTGCGGCCTGGGTTGTCAACAACCGCAAAGATTACGACTGCGACGAGGAATAACGTGGTTAGTATTCCGATTCAGGCGTTGACGGTGCGCACCCAGGCGGATCTGGCACCGAAGGACGGGAAAGGGGCTGTGCAGGCTGCGGCCCCTGTTGACGCGGCAAAGCAAAAGGAAGAGATTCAGGGCGTTTTCGTGATTCGTAACAAGAAGGCGGAGTTTGTTCCGGTGGAAACCGGCATCAGCGGCACGACCGACATCGAAGTAATCAAGGGCGTGCACGAGGGTGACGAAATCATCACGGGCAGCTACAAAGTTTTGCGCACCTTGAAGCCGGGAACGAATGTCAAGATAGACAATTCGGCCCCGAAAAAAGAAGAAGAAAGCAGCTGATCGTCAGCAGGTTTGATCCTGGCGACGCGTTCCAGCCTGGGCGTTTGATGTTTGTGTCTAACTTTCGCCTGGTTGGGACGTCAAAGAAAGAACGGCCAGAGGAGCGCCCGTGCCAGAGCCGGATAAGGAGAAGAAGATGGCAACTGCGGAGATACTTTCCATTGAGAGGCCAACCGGCGAACGGCCTGCGAATTGGGCGGCGCCAGACTCCTGCATGATTGCGACTGAGGACCTGTGGAAGACCTACGACATGGGCTCGGAGCAACAGGTGCATGCACTGCGCGGAATTAACTTGCGCATCCGGCGCAACGAGTACGTTGCCATCATGGGCCCCTCGGGGTCGGGCAAGTCGACGCTGATGAATCTGATCGGCTGCCTGGATTCGCCTTCCAAGGGGCAGTACTGGCTGAACGGGCAACTGGTCAGCGAGCTTGACGACGACGAACTGGCCCGGATTCGCAACAAGGAAATTGGGTTCGTGTTTCAGACGTTCAATCTGCTGGCGCGGGCGACGTCGCTGCATAACGTGGAGCTGCCGCTGATTTACGCGGGCGTGCCGTCGGGGGAACGAATTGAGCGTGCCAAGGAGGCGCTGACGGCGGTTGGCATGGGAGACCGCATGAACCACAAGCCGAACGAGCTTTCCGGCGGACAGCGGCAGCGTGTGGCCGTGGCGCGGGCGCTGGTCAACAAGCCCGCTATTATTTTGGCGGACGAGCCGACCGGGAACCTCGACTCGGCGACCGGGAACGAAATCATGGCGCTCTTTGACCGCTTGCACGCGGAAGGAAACACGATCGTGCTGGTGACGCACGAGCACGATATCGCCGAATACGCGCACCGGATTATTTACATCAAGGACGGAGTGGTGGCGCGGGATGAGGTGAAAGAGGGGCGGTAGAGCTTCGTCGTTCGCGGTTCGTCGTTCTTCCTTCGCTTAAGGCTCTCGGTACACTTTCTGGGGATACGCGGGCTAATTTGCCCGCGTTTTCGTTTTTGAGGCGATTGTAAATTCGCCGATTTATTGGCCGAGAAGAGACTGAGCTTCTTTTTTTGCTGCCGCAAAATCCTTAGAGGCGCGGGCGAGCCGCTCGCGGATGGCGCTTGCCTGGTCAGGATGGCCTTGTTCGTCGAGCGTACTGGCGATGAGAAGAAAGCCGAAGTCGGTGGGCTGAATGGCCATGGCGCGGAAATACTGGCGGAGGGCTTCGTCGAAGTCGCCGGTCTTTTGGGCGACCAGACCGAGCCCAACCATAGGCATGGGCTGATCGGGCACGAGTGCGAGCGACTGCTCGAAACATCGCTTCGCGTTAGTCAGGTCACCGATCTCGCGATAAGCCGAGCCGAGGTTGCCATAAGCGGCCGCGCGCAGACGGGGTTGGTCCGCATGGCGGGCTACGATCTGAAAGCGCGCGATGGCTCCCGGCAGGTTTCGATGCGATTGCTCGTAGGCGCCGAGACCGAGATTGGCGACCAAGTCGCCGGGAAGGATAGCGATCGCGGCGCGGAAATGGGCCGCGGCCTCCTCGGTGTGACCTTCGTCGGACAAATAATTGCCCAGCGCGTTATGGGCGACAGAGTTGTTTTCGGTCAGCGCCAACGTGCGCGTCCAGATGGATTCGCTATCGCGCCAATAGCCAAGTTGGCGATACGTGAGCGCGCCGAACACGAGCAGAGCGGCAGCGGCGGGGACTGCCAGCCGTGTGGCGGGAACACGATAATTATTCGCTAGATCGGCCGCCAGCCAGGTCAGCATCAAGAACAGGCCGAGGAACGGAAGGTAGGCAAAGTGGTCTGGCATGGCTTGTACTCCGACCCGCACCAATCCGATCATCGGAACGAGCGCACCGAGGAACCAGAACCATCCAACGGTGAGATAGCGCCGCCGGTGGGCGCGCAGGACCGCAGCCGTGATGCCGGTCAGAAGCAGCGTGGCGGCAGCTACCTTCCAAGAGGGGTAGAGCTGGGTGGGTTGCGGGTAGAGCAGCACCAGGTTCGTGGGCCAGAGAGCTTTGCCTAGATAGTGAACGTAAGAGATGAGGGCGGTCTCCAGGCGCAGGAGCGGGCCAGCCTGGGCGATCACTTGAACAGCGCCGATCGATTCTTGAGCTTTCATGATGACGAATGCGCTGGCGGCGGAGAGCGCGAGCAGGGGGATTTTTTCGAGGATGAGCCATCCAAGCGAAGCTGGCGGCGGTGCGGCTCCATTCAAGACGCCGGCTTCGGCGGTGTGTTCGGTTGCGGACACGCTCTCGGCGAGCGCTCCGCCGAGGCGGTGGACCGGCCAATAGTCGAACAGCAAAAGCAGAAACGGCAGCGTGACGATCTGCGACTTGCTGAGCAGGCCGAGAGCAAACAAAAGCGCAACCAGGGCATAGCGCGTGGGCTTGGGCCGGCGGGTGTATGCGACGTAGGCGTGCAATGCGAGCAGAAGAAAAAGCATGCTCAGGACGTTCTTGCGTTCGGCGGCCCAGGCAACCGTTTCGACATTGATGGGATGCAGCGCAAACAGGGCAGCGACGAAGAAGCTGCGCCAAGGGAGTCCGGTGGCGGTTTGGAGGAGCAGAAACAGAAGAACGGCGTTGGCCGCGTGCAGTAGAACGTTGACTTCATGGTGAGCGGCGGGATCCAAGGCGAAAAGCTGGCAGTCCAGCGCATGGGTGAGCCAGGTTAGGGGATGGTAATGGCCTTCCTCGAAGGTGGTGAAAGCCCATTTCACTGTCTGTGCGGTGAGCCCGGCTCGCACATGCAGGTTGTCAGTGATGTACTGATTGTCGTCAAAGTTGAGGAAGGCGTTGTGAGTCACGGGGCTGTAGGCAATAACGATGGCGGCAAACAGAGATAGAGCCATCGGCAGAGTGCGCTTCTCGGGCGCGAGGAACGGGCCGGACTGGGAGGTTCGCGGCTCCTCGGACCGTTTTGTAATGGTTGCGGCGGCAGGCGCACTCATGGCTAGGACGATTTTCAACCAGCGGAACAGGATTGGGCGACAAGGAACGGAGAGGACGAGTGCCTTTGGTCACAACCATGATCAAGTTGTCAGGCCGGGCTCGCAGCGAGAACCGTTCAGTCAGACCCGAGAATTACTTCAACAAATTTCCCGGCGGGCGCGTTTAGGTGCGTCATCACGCCGTCCTTCTCCGCGTGGACTTCGACCATCTGTCCATTGCCGGCGTGCGCGGGCAGAACGAAATTCCCCTTGCGGTCCGTTATCGTGGCCTCAGGATAACCGGCAACCGAAACGGTTGCGCCTGATACTGCGACCATTTTTTCATCGACTACTACTCCTTTGATCTTGGCGGAGGTTTCGGCCACAAGCGGAATGGTGACGGTTGGATAATAGTCGTCGGCCAGGGTGAGAACGGAAGCTCCGCTAAGAAATTCATCCTTGATGGCTGCGGAGAAGGTCACCTTTCGATCTGCGGGGCGGGTTTGGGAGGGAATGTCGAGACGCCATCCTCCCTCGGAGATTTTCATCTCGCCACCATAAGAATTTTTCAACTGGGCGTAGTAGACGGGCGACCCATCGGGCCGGACCAGAAGAACCTGAATGTGATACAGGCCGCGCGATTGGACAGCGTGGTTGACCGCGAACGGAACAAGTCCTAGAGCAACGAGAAGAAGAGCCGCGGCCGAGCCAAGGACTGGGCGCTTTGCACGCAGCGCGAGGGCGAAAACAATGACCGCGGAGACCAGGAGGATTATGGCGACCACTTCGGGATAAGGGACGTGGTTCGCTATTTTGAGAGCTTGCTCGCGCATGAATGATTTGTCCTACAGCTCAGTACACCTCGCGCGCTCGGGAGGCCGCAAGTTCCGAAGGGGAGTTGATCCGCCGGGGACCGGAAGCCCAGGGGACCACGATCAAAAGGCGCGGGCGAGGTCTGCTTCGAGCCAACTCATGGCAGAAGCGCCACCCGGTCCCTACTGCTGGGCGGCAGTGTCCATGATCTTGTCGAGATCGGGCGCCGGCGTTGTGCCGCTGGAGCGGGCCACAAAGAAATTGTGATCGTAGAGATTGCGGTACATGCGTCCGGCGATCTCGGCGGCCTTGGGGCCGAAGGTGGGACGGCCTCCCTGTAGGAAGACGACGGTCACGATGCGCCCGATATCGGTGTTGGCGTAGGAGGCGAACCAGCCGAAGCGCGTGCCGGCGTGCGAGCAGGTGCCGGTTTTGCCCAAGATAGATTCCTCGTCGAAGTTGAGACGCAAGGTGCGTGCGGTGCCGTATTGAACGGCGCCGGCCATGCCGTCGGAGAGCTCAGGAATGGCGGAAGCAATGTCGAGATGGCGCTTGATGACCGGCTGGAAGTTGGCGACGGCGTCGGGCGAAGAGGGATGCTGCAAGTAGTAAAGAGTGCCGCCATTGGCGATGGCGGCAACCATGGCGCCGAGTTGCAGGGGTGTCATCGAAATGCCTTCCCCGAACGAGCACATTTTGCCGACGCCGCCGAGCTTCGAAGAGATTTCTTCTTCCGGATATTCGCCGAGGTGCTCGCCGGGAATGTGATAGCCGGCATACTCGCCGAGTCCAAACTGGTGCGCGTAATACTGGACCTTTTCAAAGCCGAGCTTGCGGCCGACGGCTTCGAAGTACGCATTGTTCGAATGAGCGAGCGCTTCGGTCAGGGTCATGCGCGTGCGGCGAGAGAGCGGGACTTCGGTTTCCTTGTCGATCAGGCCTTCGCTGACGCCGGCCAGTGCGACCGAGAGCTTGATGGTGGAACAGGGTTGCGCGCCGCTGGAAAGCGCGAGCTTCTGGTTGACCATCGCGAGAATGCGTCCGCTGGTCGGTTCGATGGCGACCACGGTGCCGTTCATGTTGCCGAGCGCGTCAATGGCGGCTTCACGCACGATGGGATCTTCGCCGGCCGTAATGTCGCCCTCGGTAATGTCAGAGGCGAACGAACTGGTGTGGAAACGCTCGTAGTAGCGGCGGCGGCGATGGGCGGCGGATTTCGCCAGCGGCGCGCGGCTGTGCGCCAGCGCATGCATGCGGCGGCGGGCGTGCTGAGATTCCGTTACGGAACGGGATTTTGATTTCGGCGAAAGCGCGTGCGGATTGACGCTGGCGGCGATGCCGCTCGCCTCAAGCAACGCTGCCAATGCGAAAAAGAGAACTAGACGAAGCGACCAGATACAGAACTTACACTTCACAAATCCCATCCCCGGTTCGACGGATAGCCAAGAACTACGCAGACTATCTACAGATTAAGATGCACGGGAATCGCCAAAGTCCTGCCTCGCCAGCGGTTCCTGCGCAACTGTTCGATAGTAGGGGATTTATTCTATCCAGCGCAATGGCAAAGTATAAATTGGTCAATACCGTGTAGGGCGCGTTAAATTATTGAATTAAATTGTGTTAATGGGACTCGATCAAGGGACAGGCCCATTGGTAATCGGATCGCTTTGTTACCTTACTAGGTACTGCTTCTGCAATTCTTTGCATTCTTGTTGAAGCGTGCACCAGTCCCGCGACGGGATCCGTGAGGCAAGTTTTTCTGCTATTTTTTGACAACTAAACGGCGGCTGCTGAGCGTCGTTACCTGAAAATGAGCTTTGGTCAGCGCTGGCACACGAAACCTTCATGCGCTTCTGCTGAACATTGGAAAGGAGGTTTGCTCTTGCGAACATGGTTGCTGGTTGCTGGAGTTGCTTACACTTTGCTGATGACGTTTATGGCACAGGCTGCAGATCAGAAAGGACCCGCTCCAGGTCTGGAGGGGCGGCGGGCGGAGCTGAATCGTCTGCTCGCTGACGAGTGGGAATACACGCTGCGCACGCAGCCGGAGCTAGCAACGCAGGTCGGAGACAACCGCTACAACGACCGGCTGAGCGATTTTTCCGACAAGGCGATCGCCGACGATATTGACCAGACGCGGCAGGCGCTAGCGCGCTTTGGGGCGGTCGACGTTACGGGATTTCCGGAGCAGGAGCGACTCAATCACGCGCTGATGCTGCGCAATCTCCACGAACGGTTGGAGGGCGCGAAGTTCAGGGACTGGGAGATGCCGGTGACGCAGTTTGGCGGCATCCACCTTGGGTATGCGTCGCTGCCTTACGATTCGCCATTTCGAAATGTGAAGGACTATGAGGACTACGTCTCCCGGCTGCATCAGATTCCGCGCGTGCTGGAGCAGGCGATGGCGCATATGCGCGATGGAATGCGCAATCACCTGATGCCGCCGAAATATCTGTTGGAAAAAGTTTCGAGCCAGGCGCAGGAGATTGCAGACGATTCGTTGGAGAAGAGTCCGTTTACTTCGCCGCTGGGGAAGTTTCCCGATTCAATTGGCGAGGCGGACCGGAAACGGCTGCGGGCAGCCATCGAAGAGGCGGTGAAGAGTGAAGTCGCGCCTGCGTATGCGAAGTTCGCGAAGTTTGTGCGCGAAGATTACGCGCCGCACGGCCGGCTCGATCCCGGCGAGTGGGCGCTGCCGGATGGCGAGGCGCGCTACCGGTTTGCGGTGCGGCACCAGACGACGACCGACATGACGGCCGACCAGATTCACGAGTTGGGCGTGAAAAGCGTGGCGGAGATCGAAGCGCAGATGCTGAAGCTCGCGCAGGCGCAAGGCTTCCACGATTTGAAATCGTTCAACGAGCATATTCGTCAAGACCCGGCGCTGCATGCCAAGTCAGGACAGCAGCTCTTTGATTTGTATTCGCACTATCGCGACCAGATGTATGGCAAGCTGGCGGAGCTGTTTGGACGGCTGCCGAAAAACAAGTTGAGCGTCGTGCCGATGGAGGAATTCCGCGCGGCTTCGAGTCCGCCGGCGGATTATTCCATTGGAGCGGGGGATGGTTCGCGGCCGGGGCGAATCAATGTAAACGAATATGCGCCGGAGAAGCGGCTGCTCCTGAATGTGGAAGCAATTGCCTATCACGAAGGCGTGCCCGGGCACCACTTACAGTTTTCAATTGCGCAGGAACTTAGTGACTTGCCGCCATTTCGTAAGTTTGACTTAGACGTGAACGCCTACACGGAAGGCTGGGCGTTTTACTCGGAGCGGCTGGGCAAGGAAGTTGGGTTCTATCAAGACCCTTATAGCGAATACGGGCGATTGCAGAATGAGATCTGGCGCGCAGTGCGGTGGGTGGTCGATACCGGCGTGCATTCACGGCACTGGACGAGACAACAGATGGTCGACTACTTCCGTGATCACACCGCGATGGATGACGAGAACATCAATACCGAGGTCGATCGCTATATAGCGTGGCCGGCGCAGGCACTCTCTTACAAGATGGGGCAGATGAAGATACTGGAGTTACGAACGCGGGCACAGAAAGAGTTAGGGGCTAGGTTTGATCTGCGGGCGTTTCATGATGCGGTGCTTGAGTCCGGTCCGCTGCCGCTGGACGTGCTGGACGGAAAGATTGACCGGTGGATCAAGGAGAATCAGCAAGCCAGCAAATAACCGGGCTGAGCTTGATAGAGCTTATCTTCTGTACGACTGCTCCAGCATCTGAGCCATGAAATGCACGAGCCGGAGATTGTCGACGAGCGAGGGTTTGCCCTCCATAGAAACGTGGCTGAGGGCCGGACTGATGAGCGCGCCTTTCACCAATCCGGATGGAATGTCCTGTTGCAGCCAGAGCATCTCCGTCGGCGGGATAACATTATCCGCAGCTCCGTGCAACAGCAGAACCGGTACGCGCAACGCCCCCAACTGCCCGTGCGGAGAAGCGGGCGCCATCTCCGCACGATGGCGCGCGATGGCTTGTTTCATCTCGCCGGCCAGCGCGTCTTCGTGATGGTTATAGAGCAATTCCATTTTCTGACGCGAAGGCGCGCTCAGGAGGGCGGCAACTTTCTTCGATTCAACAACCTTTTCCCATAGCAAAAGCCGGAGCGCTTCGTGGGCGGTGCTGATGTCGGCGGGAGGGAAGAAATCCTCCAGATGGGAATAGATGAGGATGAGCGGGCCATACTCGTGTGCCTGCATCGCGAGCGTGGTGCCGTCGGGGCGGGAAATCGTGTTCGTGATCAGGAATTGGGACACGCGCTCCAGATCGTCGTGCGCTCCGACTGAAACCACGAAGCTGATGTAAGGCGCGTACTGCGGGCGGGCAGCGGCGATGACAGACAGCCCTCCTCCAAAGCTGATGCCGAGCACGCCGACCTTCTGACCGACCGATGCGGAAAGGCTGAGGGCGGAATATCCGGTGAGATCGATGGAACCGCTGTCGATCTGATAATCGGCGAGGGCGGCCAGTTCCGGCGTCAGCACGCGGATTCCACCGGCTGACATGGCACGCGCAAATGCAACCAGGCGTGGTTCATCTATGCCAAGGTGATGCACGCCGTGCACGATGACCATCGCAGGTGGGTTGGCGCTGCCCTGGGGAATGTACAGCCGCGCGCGGATCGGTCCGGCGGGCGTTGGCACCTCGGTCAGCTTCTCCTCGACGGGATGGGTGTCGAAGCGGGCGAGCGTGCCCCAGTGTTGCGGATTCTCGATCCGCAGCAGCAAGCCAACGGCGCGAAGATGAGTGAATGCCGGGCGAGCGAGGAGCAGGGAACTTAAGAGGAGCAGGAAAGCTGCGACAAGCGTTCCAACTCGGCGACGCCGGGGCTGAAAGGCCGAGGGCGAGTTTTGTAGTTTGCTACCTGACAAGTTCAAGGATCGAACTTCAAGTATGCAGTGTCTTTGAGGGTTCGGCCAGATGAATATTGAGACATTGCCGCATTATCGGGAGCGACTAACGACCCATCGCGATACGATCGGGTTGCAGTCGCGCGACCGTGACCGAAGAATCACGGCCGAGCCTCGTAAACGATGTTGAAGGGCGTTTCCGTGGCTCGCCGGAAGCGGTTGAATCCGGCCGAGGTTACAACCTCCCGAATGCGCGTTTCGCCGGCTTGCGCACCCAGGCAGAGTCCCACTTCCTGTGAGCGTGAGCAAGGCGTACACAACAGCGTTGAGAAAGAGTAATACACGCGGCCGACGGGATTGAGATTGTCCTTCAGTTGGTCGTTGGCAAAGGGCTCGACGATCATCCACGTGCCATCGTTTGCCAAGGACTGCCGGACGTGCGCGGCAGCTCCGATTGGGTCGCCCATGTCGTGCAGGCAATCGAACACAGCGACAAAGTCGTAGCCAGTGCCCGGGTAATCTTTGGCTTTGGACACGTCGAAGGTAACGCGATCAGCGACACCGTCGCGCTTGGCCAACTCGCGGGCCGCCTCAATGGACTTGTCGTGATAGTCGAATCCGTAGAAGCGGGATTTGGGGAATGCTTTCGCCATTAATAAGGTGGAAGCCCCTTTGCCGCACCCGACGTCGGCGACGCGAGCCCCGGCTTCGAGCTTCCCCTTGACATCATTCAGCGCGGGGATCCATGAGCTGACAAGATTGGCGGCATAACCTGGACGAAAGAACTTCTCGCATCCGTGAAAAACGCCGTCCACATGTTCGTGCCAGCCCATTCCGGCGCCAGTGCGAAAGGAGTCCGCAATGCGCGGAACTGCGGCGAGCGAGCCCAGAGCCAGCTCGAACGCTCCCGGCAAATAGGCCGGGCTGTCTTCTTTCGCCAGAGCGAAAGCTTGCTCTTCCGTCAGGCTGAACTTGTTTGTTTTTTCGTCGTAGGTGATGTAGCCTCCCGCCGCTTGCGAGGCCAGCCATTCGCGCAAATAGCGCTCATCGGTCTGCGTCTTGGCGGCGAGTTCCGCGGAATTCAGGGCACCACCGGCGAGGGCCTTGTACAATCCGAGCTTTTCACCGATGACGACCATGCCCGTGTGAACGGCGGCGCCGAGGTCGGTCACGAACCGCCCGATAAAGGCATTCAGTTTGTCCATGTCGAGTTGCGGAGCCTGGGCTGTGCTCATGGGATCTCTCCTTAATATTCAAACGTGCCTTGTGGCCGGAAATTAGGAAGGCCTGAGTTGAGTTAGGAAACCAGCCACCCCACCATTGGTAGGAATTTTGCGCCGGAGGGAACCGGAAGTCAAGGCATAGCTGGATCGGAATTCTGTCAAGCCATAGGGCGGCCGCGGTCAAGCATTTTCTCTCCTCTTGGAGCACAGCGGTAAACCGCCAAACGCTTGCGAATGCCCCCGAACACCCTCTCTACATCACATCGTTGCGCTTGCGCAGAAAGGCTGGGACGTCGAGATCCTCGGGCTGATACGTCGGCGCGGCTGTCCTCATGCCATCTAGCGAGATGACTTCCGCCTGCGATTGCGCGAAGCTCGGGGGCGGCGGCATGGTTGACTCGAACGCCATGGGCGGCGGATCGGGCTGGAACGCCGACTCGGGCTCAAATGCGGGCTCCCGCTCGGCGACGCACTCGGCAACGGGCTCATTTGCAAAATCATCGGCGTGGTCTGTCACGTGGAAATGATCGCGATGGCGCGGGACTTCTCTGTGAACAATGACCGGGTCAAAGGCCTCGCTGTGGCGCGGGCGGCGCATCTCGGCCTCTTTGAATCCGGTCGCGATCACCGTGATCTTGACTGCGTCTTTCATCTTCTCGTCGAGCACGGCGCCGAAGATGATGTTGGCGTCTTCGTGCGCGGCGCCTTGGATGATCGTGCACGCCTGCTGCACTTCGGCGAGCTTCAGCGAACTGGAGCCGGTGATGTTGATGAGGATGCCGCGGGCTCCGTCGATGGCTCCAGCTTCAAGGAGAGGCGAGGCGATCGAGCGCTGGGCAGCTTCGACGGTGCGGTTCGGTCCGGCGGCAGTGGCTGTGCCCATCACCGCGTAACCCATCCCGGCCATGATGGCTTTCACGTCGGCGAAGTCGCGGTTGATGATGCCGGGAATGGTGATGATGTCGGAAATGCCCTGCACGCCCTGGCGGAGAATGTCGTCGGCGATGCGGAAGGACTCGAAGAAACCGGCGTTTTCGGCGACGGCGAGCAGCTTCTCGTTGGGGATGACGATGGTGGTGTCGACCGACTCCATGAGCTCGGAGACGCCGCGCTCGGCTTGCTGCATGCGGCGTTTGCCTTCGAAGGCGAACGGCTTGGTGACGACGGCGACGGTGAGCGCGCCCATTTCGCTGGCGAGCGAGGCGATGATGGGAGTGGCGCCGGTGCCGGTGCCTCCGCCGAGGCCGGCGGTGACGAAGATCATGTCGGCGCCTTCGAGGGCTTCGATGATTTTGTCGGAATCTTCGAGCGCAGCTTTGCGGCCGATCTCAGGATTCGCTCCAGCGCCGAGTCCGTTGGTCAGCTTCACGCCGAGCTGAATCTTGGTATTGGCGCGCGACATGCGGAGAGCCTGCAGGTCGGTGTTGGCCACGATGAATTCGATGTGCTCCATGCCGGAGTCAATCATGCGGTTGACAGCGTTGTTGCCGCCGCCACCGACACCGATGACCTTGATGCGCGCGTCGTTGCGGGCTTCTTCGTTGAAGCAGATGCGGAGTCCGTTGTCTTCGATCATTGAGCACCTCGTCGTTCGTTGTTGGTCGTTCGTCCTTCGCTAAAGCTTCTAGCCACTAGCTCCTAGCCTCTAGCAAAGTCCTTTGCCGGCGAGACGCCGGCGCTACGTCACGCACCCTTTTTTGCGAACAGGGCTTTCATTCTTGAGCCGAAACCCGGTTCTTGCAGGCCTCTGGCTAGCCTTGCACGGTGGCCGTAATACACCATGCCCAGCACGGTTGCAAATTCGGGTTCGGCCAGAGACGCGGGCATCTTTGCCATTGCCGTGGGCCAGGCCAGACGAGCGGCTTTGCGCAGAATCGACTCGGCCACGTCGAGCAGGCCGGGCAAGCGCGAGGCTCCTCCGCTGAGAACGAAGCCTGCGATGCAGTGGTCCAAAACGCCAGCCTGGCGCAGGTTTTCGCGCATCAGCTCGAACAGTTCCCGGGCGCGGGGGCCGAGGATTTCTCCGATCATGCGCTGCGGCATCATGCGCGAAGGGCGGTCGCCGACGGAAGGAACCTCGACTTCGTTGCCTTCGGGAATGAGGGTGGGCACGGCATTGCCGAAAATTTTCTTGAGCATTTCGGCGTCGGCGAGACCGGTGCACATGCCGATCGAAAGATCGCTGGTGAAGTGATCGCCGCCAATGGGAATGACGGCGGTGTGCGCAACGGCTCCTTGCTGAAAGACAATCAGGTCGCAGGAACCGGCACCGAGATCGGCTAAACAGACGCCCAACTCGCGCTCATCGGAGCGAAGGACGGAATCGGCGCAGGCCAGCGGCTCAAAGATGGTGTCGTCCACGTGCACGCCCGCTTTGTTGACGGCAGTCACCAGGTTTTGCGTCGCCCCGGAGAGCGCGGTCACGATGTGGACGTGAACTTCCATGCGCGTGGCCATCATGCCGTTGGGATCCTGCACGCCGGGCTGATCGTCGAGAGTAAATTCCTGCGGCAGCAAATGGAGGATCTCGCGATCGGCGGGCAATGGGAAGGTGCGGGCTTTGTCAACGGCCTGGCGGATTTCGTCGCGGCCAATTTCGCGGGCGCGCGCGCCGAAGGTGAGGCCGCCGTGACTGTTCATGCCGCGGATGTGGGCTCCGGCGATGCCGATGATGGCGTGCTCGATGGGAATGCCGGCGACGTCCTCAGCGGCCTCCACGGCTTTTTGAATGCTGCCGGCGGCTTTGTCGAGTTCAGTGATGACGCCTTTGCGCAAGCCACGCGATTCGCCGATGCCGTGTCCGCGGTAGCGCAGGCCGTTCTCGCTCCATTCGGCGACCAGGACGGTAGTCTTGGCGCTGCCTACGTCAATGGCGGTAATAAAATTGGGCGCGAAGGTCGGCATGGCTAGTTCTGCGGCTTCTCCTTGGGGATGGCGGCGCTCGGTTTTTTTTGCTTTGCCGCTACAGTGGTGGCCGGCGTGGAAGCGGCGGCCACGGGCTTCGTCGTTTTGGCGACAGGCGGTTGGGGCGGAGCTGAGCTCGCGACCAGCGCTGGCTTCTGAGACGGCTGCGCGGGCGGATGCGGCGGCGAGTTTTTCGCGGTCAAGGTCTTGGTTTTGACTTTCGCTTTTGGAGTTGCCCGGTGTGCAGTTGCCTTCGCACCTGCCTTTGGCCCTGCTTTCGCCGGCGTTTTCGTTCCTACCTTCGATTTCGGTTGTACAGGCTTGCTTGCAGCGGCGGGGGGGGCGGGCTTCGTCACGTACTTTTCGTAATTCACGATGGCGGCATTCTTCACGCCTGCTGCGAGCGCAGCTTTGGCGGCTGCGGGCGTGAGAGCGGGCTGCCGGGCAATGCCCTGGAGATCGGGGTTGACGATGATCTGTCCGTCGTAGCGCAAGTCCACCGAGTCGAGTTTTTCGAATTGCTGGCGCCAGGCTTCAACATGGGTCACATAAATCTTGTAGCGCTGCAGATAATTGCCGTTGCCGAGGTGCACCAAGACTCCTCCGGTGGAATCGGCGGTCATCACCTTCACGTCCTCGGGGTCGCTGAGGTCCACTTCGCTGATGTCCTGCGAGTAGCGCGCGCCGCCGGAATCGAGTTGCCGCACGAGTTCGTTGTAGTTCTTCATGCGGACAGCGCGAGTCGAGATTGGCTCGTTTGCATTCATGCCCGTGATCACCGGGAAGGAATATTTATGCTTCGGGCCTGGCGCGAGTTCCATTAAATTGCCGCCGGCATCAATCAAAGAAATATGAGAGCCGATGCGGGCGAAGGCGACGGGTGTGCGCTCGTGAATTTCAATGCGCAGGCGGTTGGGCACGAAGCGCATAACGCTGGCGGATTCGACCCATGGAATCTGTTCGAGTTGCTGCTGGCGTTGAGCCAGAGGAACAAAGAAAATGTTGCGGCCGATGTCGCCGCCCATTACATCCATGATCTGGGCACGCGTGACGTGCTGGGCGTTGGCGACCTCAATCTGATCGCTCGAATCAATGCGGAAGCGCCAGGAATGTTTGCCGTAGCGATAGAGACCGGCGCCGAATGCGCCAAAGACGCTGAGAACGACAAGCGCCAGCGCAGCCCACTTCAGGCCGTTGGCAGTTTTCTTGGGGAGCGAACCGCGGCGAACGGAGACTCGCTTTTGGCCGCGCAGGAATGGGGATTCCTGCTCCGCTTCAAGGTCGACCACGCGGGAATCGTCGAAGTGTTCGCGTGCGGGAGCGGTGCGCTCGGCGGCGTAACTCTCGCGAGTATCGTGTTCGCGAGAACCGGGAACCGGGTACAACTCTTCCTGCAAGGCTGTGGAACTTGATTTCCGCGCCACTCTTTCGAGTCAGTTGTCGACAGAAAACCGCTGAGCCAGACTAGAATAACCGCTTTTTGCAAAATGAGACAGTGCAAAGTTGAGTGCGGGGACCAAGTTAATCTTGCTCGGAATCCGTGTCGCCATCTGATGAGACGTGCGCGGCAATAATCGCGACTCGGGTGGCAGTCTTTTTGCAATCATAGGGGCGGACCGCGATAAGGCGGCGATTTGCAGCATCGCCGATGAGGATCTGCGAGCGCATTTGCGACCGAGCCTCGTCGAACTGGGCGCGCCGCAGCTCTGCCAGAGCGCGAATCATCTCCGCCCGGGTGCGAGTCTGATCGCCAAGCAATTCAGCTCTCTCCAGAGCCAGGTCGCGATGCAATTCAATCGAGTTCTGTACGTGTTCGCGAACCATATCCGCCTGAGCTGCGGCCAGCTCTTTGGCCTCAGCCGTGGCGGGCAGATCGTCGGTCCCGGGCGCCGGCCGGACGGTAAGCCGCTTTGCCAGGGCAATGGCTCGCTCGGCATGTGCCGCCACGCGGCACATCATGAAACTGGCGCGGTCGGCGGCGCGGTGGACAGCCGGGAATGATCCGTGCCGGTATTCGCTGTGGAGTACTAGCCCGAATACCGCGAGGGCGAGCCAATATGCCGCTTTCTGATTGTTCATTGGAGCCTCACCGCCTGGGGAATTGGACGAGTGGGGCGGAAAAACGTCAACAGGATAAAACCAGTCGTTGGTCGTTAGTCGGTGCTCGTCCGGGGACTGCTCCTGTCCCGCGTACCGGTTCATTGATGACCGGAGGGCTTCAGTATGTGAGTGACGGGCCCGAGCGCCTGAAGCCCCACGCCCAACACCTAACGACTGGCGGCCAACGACTTCTTCTCAAGCATTTCCAGAATGACTGGCCCAAGCTGCGAGACGCTGCCGGCTCCTAACGTGAGAATCAGGTCGCCGGGTTCAGCAGCGGCGGCTGCTTTCTCGGCTGCTTCCTCGAACGACGGCACGTAACTCACACTTTGCTTACCGGTGGCGCCAATTTGCTGGGCGAGGGTTTCGGCGTGAATGCCCTCAATCGGTTTTTCGCTGGCGGCGTAGATATCCAGAATAAAGAGCGTATCGGCATTATTGAAGGCCGTGGCAAACTCGTCCTTCAAGTCGCGCGTGCGTGTGTAGCGGTGGGGCTGGAAGAGGACGTGGACGCGGCGGAATCCGCACTGGCGCGCGGCGGCGAGCGTGGCGCGGATCTCGGTGGGGTGGTGTCCATAGTCATCGACGACGCTGACGCCGGCGGCTTTGCCCTTGAGTTGAAATCGACGATCCACGCCGCGGAAGCCGTCGAGCGCGGTCCGAATCTGGTCCGTGGGAATGTCGAGGGCGGTGCCGACTGCGATGGCCCCTGTGGCGTTGAGCACGTTGTGAACGCCGGGAACGTGGAGCGTGAAATGGCCGAGACTCTTGTCCTTATAGGTGACGTGGAACCGGCTCAACGGGCGGAGATCTCCGCTGGAAGCGGGTGAGTTTGGCGTCGAGTCGAGACGGATCAGAAAGTCGGACGCGGGGGTCGTGCCGTACGTTGTCACGCGACGATGAACTCGCGGCAGCAGGCGTTGGAGGATGGGGTCGTCGTGGCAGCCGACGACCAAGCCATAGAACGGGACACGCTCCATGAATTCGAGGAAAGTGCGGCGCACGTCGCGCATGTCGCGATAGCAGTCCATATGCTCGCGATCGATGTTGGTGACGACGGAAAGGATCGGCGAAAGCTTGAGGAAGGAGCGGTCGCTTTCATCAGCTTCGGCGACCAAGTAGTGCGATTTGCCGAGCCGTGCGTTCGATCCCATGGCGTCGACGCGGCCTCCGACGACGACGGTGGGATCAAGGCCTCCAGCGGCGAGAACGGCGGCGACCATGGATGTCGTCGTGGTCTTGCCGTGCATGCCTGCAATGGCGATTCCATATTTCAGGCGCATCAGTTCGGCCAGCATTTCAGCGCGCTGAATGACGGGAATGTGCAGGCGTCGCGCTTCGGCGACTTCGGGATTGTCGATGGAGATGGCGGAGCTGGTGACTACTACGTCTGCGCCCGCGATATTGGCAGCGTTGTGGCCTTCGAAGGCTTGTGCGCCGAGCGAGGCAAGGCGCTGCGTGACCGCCGAACTCTTCAGATCGGAGCCGGAAATCTTGTAGCCGAGGTTCAGCAGGACTTCGGCAATGCCGCTCATGCCGATGCCACCGATGCCGACGAAATGGATGCGCTGGATTTTGGCGAACATTTATCTAGGAAAGCGCCAAATTTCTTCTCCGCGGATTTGCGGGGATTAACGCTGATCATAAAGCATTTCACCGCCGAGACGCCCCCGTATCCAAAGGCCCGACCGGCGGCGATGTGGTTATGGGCAATGAATCGCATGTGACTACGGGCGCATATTTGCTGGGGCGTGGCAAGTAGTCGCGGGCCGCTACGGTTCGAACCAGTGCTCGTCCGGGTCAATGCGCGGCTAAAAAGAGTTGCCGACAACCTCGTCTGACGATCCGGCCAGTTCTCTTACCATCGCTGCGATTTCTTCGACCGCTTTCGGGTGGGCGAGCGACTTAGCTGCGATGGACATGCTGCTTAGGCGGATGGGGTCGTTCAGCATGGTGGCCATCGTGTCCACTAAGTGAGTGGCTTCGAGATTCGATTCTTCGACTATGACGGCGGCTCCGGCCCGCTGGATGGCGGCGGGCGTTGACGTCTTGGCGGACGCGAATTCCCGACACAGGTCACTTAGACTCATCCTTCATCACTTTCAGGGTTGCTTTCACAAGCGTTTTTACTAACGCCATCGATATTGCCGTCGAACTTTGCGACGATTACCGTTATGTCGTCGTGCTGCTCCTGAGAGCCGAATTGCCGAACTCTATCCACGATTGCCGCCAGCAAGGCCTGGCACGACAACTTGCGCGATTGCCGGAGCTCTTCGATCAGAAGCCGCTCACCAAATTCTTCCCCTTGGTCGTTGCTTGCTTCTGTGACACCATCCGTGTAGAGGGCAAGCACGTCACCGGGGAAGAGTTCTGTGTCCTGCATGGAGCAATCCCACTCCTTGAAGAGACCGAGCAGTGTGCCGGTCGGCTCCAGTCGCTCAAGATCGCCGTTTTTTCTCAACAAAAGTCCCGACAAGTGCCCACAGTTCGCGTAGCGCAGCCGCCGCGTCGCGTCGTCGTACTCGGCAAACAAAAGCGATGCGTAGGCACTGTCGGTGGTGTTGTCATAGAACAGGCGGTTCACCGATCTGAGCAATGCCTGAGGCTGGTCGAGGGCCAATGATAACTGGCTCCGCAGACTGGCCTGCAGATTCGCCATCAGCAGAGCGGCGGCGATCCCCTTGCCGGAAACGTCGCCGATAATCAGCCCCAGCCGTTGTGGTCCAAGATTCAAAAAGTCGAAGTAGTCCCCTCCTACTTGCCGCGCCTGCAGGCAGGTACCTTCATAGGCGACGGTTTTCAATTGCGGTCGAACCTGCGGAAACAAGCGCGCCTGTACTTGCTTGGCGATTTCCATTTCCCGGATGGCACGACGTTCGGCTTCGAGTTTTTCGGCGTGCGCCCGCCGACGCGATTCAAGGCTTCGCTTCACTTCATCGAACCCTTCCAGGCCAAACGCATTCCCGTCTGGATCCTCGAAGCGCGCATAAGTGCCGCCCCACCCAGGCCTCTCCGGTCCAAATAAGAACCGAACGCCGCGTTCACTCCAATCTTTGTACGTGGCGTGAACATCTTCCGTCATAAAAAGAACCCAGCGGTAACCTCCAATTAGCTTGTATTCGGGCCGGTCGGGCTTCGGCTCAACCAGCGCAAGATTTGCGCTCCCGTCGGGAGGCGCTACTTCAATCCAGCGGACGCCAGTGGGAAGGCACTGTTCCGTGATGAGTTCGAAGCCGAGAAGGTCGACATAGAACCGCTTGCTCACTTCCAGATCGCGCACAAAGACGACGATGTCCTGAATGCTCAGGTAGGGCTCTTCGCGCCCCATGCGAAGCACGGTGCGGTTTGCCCACGAGTGGAACGGGTCGCTGGCCATCGGCGTGATTATAATGTGCAACAGCTCAAATCAAGCGATTGCGCTGATTGATTCAGGCGCTTCCGCTCACCCTAAAGTCTTTGATCCGCGTTGATCAGCTTTCATTTGCGGAGTCGCCAGCCAGACTTCTTACTATTGCTGCGATTTCCTCTACCGCTTTCGGATGGGCCAGCGACTTGGCCGCTGCGGACATGCTGCTTAGACGGATGGGGTCGTTCAGCAGGGCTACGATGGTGTCGACGAGGTAAGGGGCTTCGAGATTCGATTCTTCGACTACGACCGCTGCTCCGGCGCGCTCGAGGGCGCGGGCGTTGACGTTCTGGTGATCGTCGGCGGCGCGGGGAAACGGGATGAAGATCGCGGGCTTGCCGGCGGCGGTGATTTCTCCGACCGTGCTGGCGCCGGAGCGGCAGACTAGCAGATCGGCGCGGGCGAAGGTTGCGGGCATGTCGTCAATGAATTTGTGCACTTCGCCAAATGCCGAAGCGCCCAATGTGGAGATGGGCGACTCGGCCGTCACTCCAAACTTCTGGTAAGCGGCAAGCACGCTATCGTAGTCGCGCTGGCCAGTCTGGTGAATGATCTGGATCGCGGGCAGCTTCGCACGCAGTCCAGGCAGCGATTCGACCATCGCCTGATTGATGGCATGCGCGCCCTGGCTGCCTCCGAAGACGAGAACGGTCGGAACTCCATCCCCTGCGTTGGAAGCGGCCTGCCTGGGCGCGATGCGAAAGAACGCTTCGCGCACCGGAACGCCAGTGACTTTCGCATTGCGAAAATATTCGCGGGTTTCTTCAAAATGCACGGCAGCGGCTGAGACGAAACGGGCGACCATGCGGTTGGCGAATCCGGGGACTACGTTCGGCTCAAAGGCCAACGTGGAAATGCGGCGGCGGATTGCGGCGATCATGGCTGGGCCGGAGGCATAACCGCCGACGCCGATGACTACGTCGGGGCGGAAGTCGGAGACGACTCGGCCTGCGGTCCAGAGGGCGCGCGGGAGATCGAACATGGTTTTGGCGCGCGTCATGAGGCTAACGTTCTTGAGCGCGCCCACCTGGATGAGTTCGAGCGGGAATCCGGCCTGCGGGACGAGGCGCGTTTCGATGCCGCGGGCAGTGCCGATGAAGAGCACTTCGGCGTCGAATTGCTTTTTGAGTTGCTGGGCAATGGCGAGGGCGGGAATGACGTGTCCGCCGGTGCCTCCGCCTGCGATGATGACGCGCATGTTCAAGAATAGAATACAGTTCTCCGTTCTCAGCTGTCAGTTCTCAGGAAGAGCCAAGCGGATTGGCCCCCCGCTCGTGGGTGGAAACCGGGTTTGGCGGGGAGGTCCAGAGTGTTCCAGGTGGAACATTTTGTACACAGATACGTGTACATATAAATCTATCGACAAATCATCGCGCGGGATCAGCATGTTGGGCGAATAATGGGCGAACAAAATATTGTTTGGAATACAGACATGTACGTACAATCTGCGTATACCCAACAAACGAAAACGGGTTCGGGGATTCTCAGGAAGCAAAACCGGGCTTGACAACCTGTGATATATGGAGATCGCGGCTGGCATGGGCGCTTTGGGGCAGGTTTTGCCGTTTCGGCGGGAGTGAACGGGGCGGTTCCCACCCTCGCAACAAGCCGGGTGGGGGGTGAGTTTGCTTTTCGATTGCCCATTGCCGTGACCGCACGCTCGCATGGGGCTCGCCTGACCACCTCGAACCGCGCCGATTTCGAGGCCATCCGCCGCTACTGCAAATTCCAATTTGAGGTGTGGTAACGAGGTTGCTTTGCCTTCGCGGCACCGGAACGGCGGCCGGAAATTGGAAAACGGCGCTCTAGACCACCCTCGCTTGTCGCGGTATGCTCAATCCCCAGAGGTGATTTTTATGGCGGCTGAACCTGCTGGGAGCCCACCACCTGCGCCGGATACAAAATACCAAGGGACGCCGATCTACACGGCTGTTCTAAATGAACTGAACATAAACGCTGATCAGCTGCAAAAGCGGCAAAAGTTGGTCAAGGAAATCGAGGGGGAACTAACCGCACGTTACGGTAGCTCCAACCGCGTAATCACATATGTTTTGCGATTTAACCATGCTCGTACGGCGATGCAGACCGCAGACATCCCGAATCTAGAAACGATCCTGAATTCGGTTTCCGGTGCGGACCAGATAAACTTGATCCTCCACAGCCCTGGCGGAGATGGGACCATAGTCGAAAAGATGGTGGATATGTGTAGGGCGCACCTGGCCGGGCAAAACCGGAAGTTGCGCGTGATTGTCCCGAATATTGCCAAGAGTGCGGCTACGTTGCTAGCACTTGGTGCTGATCAGATTCTGATGGGCTACTGCTCTGAATTGGGCCCGATAGACCCGCAGGTACCTATTGTGGTGTCAGGCATGACCCAATGGATTTCTGCATTCGCATTCGTTGAAGCGCGGGATAAACTCATGGGGCAAATTGCAGCCGCAACGAAGAAAAAGGAGCCTACCGTCGGGTTGCTCCAGCAACTCGCTGGCCTAAATATTCCGTTTACGGATGAAATGGAAAACCAAATCGGTTTCGCAAAAAAGACTGCCGTCGCGCTGCTAGGAAAATATATGCTCGGCCCAAAATTGCCAGTGACTAAAACGCGCGTTAAGAAAGCAAATGAGATCGCGCAGAAACTCCTTTCGAAGGAGCTCTTCCCGGTTCACGGCCACTACATTGATGGAGCAACGGCGAAACAGCTTGGATTGGAGGTTGACGTCCTAGATAAGGATGACTCGTTGTGGAAATTGATTTGGGGTTACTACATAAGGTGCGAAGTGCAAATGAATGTCGCATTCCAAACGGGCTTCATAAAGACGAAGTTGTTCGAGTCGGGAAGTCAGTGCTTGGTTACTCAAGACACCGCATGAGGCGAGTTAATTGGTATCGCCACAACTTCGGTGGCCATGCCGATTTCCTGCGGCGCTTCCCTCGCTTCGGCAGCGCGAGCGCGTGCGGCGACCTCTAGAACCACGCGGAGTTCCGGATTGTCGCTGAGCGCGTCATGGATCACATCTTGCGTGTTCTTCTTCTTCTTCATAATGCAACGCTCCCTCAATTTGATGCCGGAAAAGGGTGGTGCGCATAGAATTTATATCCCATTAGATCGACACCGTCCAGCGGAACTTTAGCACGGATGGTCGCCGATCACAGTGTCGGTTAACGGTCCCCTTGGTAACGGATGGCTGTGCCTTTGGCCCGTAAAATTTCGACCGTGTGATACATGGGGACCCCGACTTTGCTTGGGGCACCGTGAGTGGATTTGGATGCGCTAGTGTAGTGCGTCGGAAATAACGAGCGTTAAATATTGTGCCCCGATCCGCGTGATCCGTGGTGCCCGGCGAGGAGTTCAAAGGCTTTAACCACGGAGGACACAGAGGATCACCGAGGAAACCCGCGACTCATAAATGTCGATCTGTTTGACGCACAACACTAGGCTGGGCCACCTGTCTAAGGGCGGTCGATGCCGTGTTGTCGGTATTCTTCATCCACTTCCTTTTGCGCGGCGGGATCCAGCTTCTCGTGGGCTAGGATGTGTTTCAGCGTTACATAAGCTGCGGCAATCGTTTCGTTCATTGGCATTATTTGGGCCCTCTTGCCGACCTTTATCAGCTCAACGCCCGTATTTGTGATGGACTGAGCCATTTCGAAGGCCTTCGATAGAGCAAGCTCTTCTCTTCGTGACTTGCGCTCGCGCCATTTACCGAGCTCAGTGATTGCGCTTGAAACGACGGCGCCCACGGCAGCAGACGAAATTACCAGCGTCCAAATGCTTAGCTGATTGGATTCGGGGGTGACCATAACACGAGATTATATGCGTCAAGACGTTCTGGCAGTATCACTCGCCGTCAGACCGCCGCTGGATTTACGCGGGGCAGACCTAGGCGCCTGCCCACCTGACCTCTCGGAGACCGGCTCCGGCGCCTATCTATCACCGGAGGCAACTGAACCTGGCGGGCATGCAACCCCAAGTGCATGCCTGACGTCGTTCCGCTGTAGTTCTATTAGCTTGTAGATTTTCTTTCTATCTGGGGATATCTGAGTCACATGCTTCAAGAGGGCCTCCGTGGAGTAGTGGGCCAATACCCACCTCCGCAGTTCCCTTTTGCCAGCCTCAGTAATCTCATGAAGCGTTTCTCGTCTGCTGGTTCCCTTCACTTCCTTTACCAATGGTTCACCGCCGCCCAAAGGGATCTCTCGAAACTTGTTGAGGTAGCCTGTCATTTCGCCGGGCTGCATGTCCAAATCCACTGCAATGTTACGTTGGGGCGCGGGAGCGAGTTTCAGTTCGGCATCTGCCCAAAGCCTTGCGAGTACTGCCGCCTCTCTCCAGCCGGCTATCTTGGGGGCGTCCGCCTTCTCCTTTCTGTCCCTTTCCTCGCGCTCCGTCCGCAGGTTCTTTAATAAGTGCGTGTATGTATACATGCGGGCAAAATCGTCCGTTGTCGCTCCCTGTATTTCTTCGGGCTGTTGAGGTGTTGCTGTCGGAACGGGCGGCGTGTTTTGCGAAGCTACAGGTGCTGGATTCGTCACGCGTCCCGGTTTCTCACTAACTAGTTGTGGAGCGGGAGCGCCTTTCACATTGGAGCGCCAAGGTTTGATCCCGCGCTTCTTGTTCTGGGCCATAATCCTCCTTCGAAACACTTATGTCAGCCCCAACCTTATACTTCGGACGAACCCAACAGTCAATGGAAAAAGATCCGGTTAGGCGGGTAAATGCGGTCAGGGCGAACCCTACGATTGTGCTGGTGTCATTGGTCGCGTTCGACCGGACGGATGTGCCCGAGAAACACAATCTTTTTGGCGAACAGGAATAAGTTGGGGTGAAAATATTAGCAGATGATGAACCCAAGTAGCAGGTTCAGCAAATCCGAACGGAGAGGGGGGAGTATGGGTGCACCAGGTGCGTGGTGGACAGAGTTTCTTTCAAGGGCCTCGGTGGAGTTGCTGGCTCTTTTCTTCGGCAGTTTGCTCGGCGGCACACTGCTAAAACTCGGGGCCGACCTGCTGGCGAAGTATCCGCCTCAGCAGGCTTCATTGGCCCGATGTAGGGCCGTTGGCGGGGAATGGAAGGGCACGATCACCACCAACGGCGGTCGGCATGTCACGATACCCGTCGATTTCAAGTTTGATGTCGGCTGGCGGGTTATAAAAGGGCAGTTTTCTTTCGTATACGGAGGGAAGGTGACGAACATATTTCATGGGAGATTCGTCGCCGACAATATTTTCCAACTCGAGTATAAGAAGGAAATACCCCACATTACCCGCGGGTTTGGAACGATCCTGTTTGAGTGTAGCCCGGATCTCAAAGCAATGGCTGGGAGAGCAGTGGGGCTGTCGAGTCACACCAATCACATTTTTGCGAGCAGTATCGAGATCTCCAAATGCTAACAAGAGATGGCTATGGTAACACCGCGTCCGCTTACTCCGCTTGCTTGGTGATGTTTAGTAAGACGCCTACGCAGGCTAGGGTTACGAATAAGGAGGAGCCTCCGTAGGAGACGAAGGGGAGGGGGATGCCTTTGGTGGGCATGAGGCCGAGGACTACGCTGATGTTGATGAAGGCTTGTAAGACGATCATGCTGGTGATGCCTACGGCCAGGAAGCGTCCGAAGTTATCTTGCGAGCGGAGGGCGGCGCGCGTGCCTCGCCAGAGAAAGATGGCGAATAAGATGATTACGGCTAACGCTCCTACTAGCCCTAACTCTTCGGCAGTTACGGCGAAGATGAAATCGGTGTGGGGCTCGGGGAGATAGAAGAGTTTTTGCTTGCCTTCCATCAGGCCTTGGCCGGTTACTCCTCCGGTGGAGACGGCGATTAACGACTGGAGGATGTTGAAGCCGCGGCCGAGCGGGTCGGAACCGGGATGCAGGAAGGTGAAGATACGATCGCGGCGATAGGAGACGTGGAAGATCAGGAAATAGAGCGGGAGGATGGAGGCGGCCAGGGCGTAGCCGAAGTACCGGAGGCGGATGCCGGCTACGAAGAGAATGCAGGCGGTGATTCCGGCGCAGGCTATGGCGGTGCCTAAGTCGGGCTGGAAGACGATTAGGGCTAGAAAGACTGTGGTGGGGACTACGGCGGGGATTAACGTGTTGCGCCAGTCGTCCATGAAATTGAGCTGCGAGCTGCGAGCTTGGAGCTTTGAGCCAAACCGGATCGGATGTTCGCTCGTCGCTTGTCGTTCGTCGCGCGCGGAGGCCTTGCTTGCCGCCGACCGATTACCGAGAAACCACGCTAGAAAGAAGATTAACGCGGGCTTGGCTAGCTCGGAGGGCTGGAACGAAATCGCGCCCAGGTGGAACCAGCGGTGCGTGCCGTGCGCGCGATCGAGGAAGAAGACGGAGATCAAGAATAGCGTGGTGAAGCCTAAGAGAGTGAAGATGAGCGCGGGGTGTTGGAGGCGTTTGTAGTCGACCTTCGTGGCGATGAGCATCACGACCAGGCCTGCTACTGCCCACATTAGTTGCTTCAGCAGGAATTCGTAGGCGGAGCCGAAGCGCTCTTTGGCCATGACGGCGGAGGCGGAGAAGATCATGACCAGGCCGACGAAGACGAGGATGGTGGTGACGGTGAACATCCAGCGATCGACACTGACGCGCTTGGCCATAACAACAGTTCTCAGTTCCCGGTTCTCAGTTCTCAGCAGAAGACCTCGTTCTGCAGGTGTTCACTGAAAACGAGTTCAGGGGCTGATCCATTTCACCACGGAGGCGAGAAGACAGGGAGAGTTTAGAGCGGGGAATTTGGGCGAGGGATAACTTTGCTGGTTCCGTCGCTCAGCGGCTAAAGCCGCGTTCAAAGGATAGCGGTTACCGCAGCGCTGAAGCGCTGCGCCACCCAAAATCAAGAGCAGACCAGAGTAGTTCCACTCACACACCAACGCTGCGCCACCCAAAATCCTCTCTCTAACGAGCTACGACTTCGGCTTACGCTGGGGTTTCGGCCAGAGTGCGGACGGCTTCTTTGAAGACTACGCCGCGATGCTCGTAATTCTGGAACTGGTCGAAGCTGGCGCAGGCTGGGGCTAAAAGGACTACATCGCCGCCGACGGCGGCGGCTGCGGCGTGCTGGACGGCGGTTTCCAGGGTTTCGGCGTGATCGATTTCGGCGGCGCCTTGGATTTGGGATTCGATTTTGGCGGCGGCGGCTCCGATGGTGTAGACGCGCTTTACTCGGGCGCGCAGCAAATCGTTGAGGACGGAGTAGTCGCTGCCTTTGTCCTTGCCGCCGAGGATGAGGTGAATGTTGGCGGGGAAGGATTCGAGGGCTTTGATGGTGGCATCGACGTTGGTGGCTTTGGAATCGTTGTAGTAGTCGACTCCGGCGACGTTGGCGACGAATTCCAGGCGGTGCTCTACGGCTTTGAAATTCTGGACGGCTTGGCGGATTTGATGGGGCTGGCAGCCGGCGAGCATGCCTACGCAAATTGCGGCCAGAACGTTTTCGAGGTTGTGGGCGCCCTTTAGTGAAATTTCTGAGAGCAACATGATTTCGCTTTGGTGCTGGCCATCGCGGAAGAAGATTCGTCCGTCGTGGACGTAGGCTCCTTTGTCTATTTCTCTTTTGCGGCTGAAGCGGAAGATCTGGGCGCGAGTGCGGTCATGCAGGCTGGCGGTGGTTGCGTCGTCGGCGTTCAGGACGGTGAAGTCATCCGTTTGCTGGTTTTCGAAGATGCGCGCTTTGGCGTTGACGTAGTTGGCGAAAGTCTTGTGGCGGTCGAGGTGATCGGGCGTGATGTTGAGGATGACGGCGATGCGGGGGCGGAAATCGACGATGGTTTCCAGTTGGAAGCTGGAGACTTCGAGGACGATCCAGGTTTTGGGAGTGGCATGGTCGACGAAACTGATGGCGGGCGTGCCGATGTTGCCGCCGACTAGAACCGGGAGCTTGGCAGCGGCGAGAATTTCGCCGGCCAGCGAGGTGGTTGTGGTTTTGCCGTTGGCTCCGGTGATGGCGGCGATGGGGCCGGGCAGAAACTGGGCTGCGAGCTCGATTTCGCCGATTACCGTTTCGCCGAGATTGCGCGCCTGGACTAGCTGCGGGGCGTCGAAGGGGACGCCGGGGCTGACTACGATCAGATCCTGGCCGCGGAAGGTGCGGTCGCCATGGCCGCCGGTTTCTACGGTGATGCCGTGCTCTAGGAAAAGCAGGATTTCCTTGCGAAGCTCGGCTTCGGGCTTGGAGTCGGAGACGGTGACGCGGGCTCCGCGGGATTTGAGGAAGAGGGCGGAGGCTACGCCGGATTTGCCTAAGCCGACTACGAGGGCGCGTTTGTCTCTAAGATCCATCAATATGATTTTGTAATTTGGTAATTTGTAATTTGGTAATTTGAAACCCGACACCCTAAAGAAGCCTGAGATTTCAAATTACAAAATTACCCGATTACGGAATTACCAAATTCCTCCACGCTTAATGTGCACTTCATCTTAATTTTAATGTCGTGAGCGCGAACAATGCGAACACCAGCGATGCGATCCAGAAGCGCACAATTACCTTCGACTCCGACCAGCCTAGCAGCTCGAAGTGGTGGTGGATGGGCGCCATTTTGAAAATTCGTTTTTTGCGCAACTTGTAGGAGCCGACTTGCAGGATCACCGAGAGCGCTTCGATTACGAAGACTCCTCCGATGAAGGGGAGGAGCAGCTCTTGCTTGATCATGACGGCCACGGTACCGATGGCGCCGCCGAGGGCGAGCGAGCCCACATCGCCCATGAAGACTTCGGCGGGATGCGCGTTGTACCAGAGGAATCCGATGGCGGAGCCGACCATCGCTCCGCAGAAAATGGTGAGCTCGCCGATCTGCGGCATTTTTTGCAGTTCGAGATAAGTGGCGAAAGTGGCGTGGCCGCTGAGATAGGTGAGGACGGCAAGCGCGCCGGCGGCGATTACCGTGCAGCCTATGGCTAGGCCGTCGAGTCCGTCGGTGAGATTGACGGCATTGCTCGAGCCGACTACGACGATCACCACGAAGAATACAAATGGCAGAAAAGCTATGGGCCAGAGTTGCGGATTTTTGGCCCAGCGCTCGATTACGAGGTCTGGATGGAATTGCTTGAAAAAGGGAACCAGAAGTTTGGTGGAATATTCTCCACGATGCTCGAGGGCGATGAGGGCAATGGCGACGACGCAGCTCGAAGCGATTTGGTATCCGAGCTTGGCGCGCGCGGTGAGGCCGAGATTGCGGCGATGAACGACTTTGAGGTAGTCGTCGGTGAAACCGATAGCGGCAAAGGCTACGGTGGCGAATACGGCGATCCAGACGAAGGGATTGCTCAGGTCAGCCCAGAGCAGGGTGGGGACGAGGATGGCGATTGCGATCAGCAGACCGCCCATGGTCGGCGTGCCGGCTTTTTTCTGGTGGGCCTGCGGGCCTTCTTCGCGGATGTATTGGCCAATCTGGAAATCACGCAGGCGCCGAATGACAATAGGGCCGACGATGAGCCCGGTGAAGAGGGCAGTGAGGCTGGCGAACGCAGTGCGGAACGTAAGATAGCGGAAGATGCGGAAGGGCGGGAAGTAATGATAGAGCTTCAGATATAAGAGCCAGTAGAGCAAACTTACCCCCGCTTTTCGTCGTTCGTCGTTCGTCGTTTGTCGTTCGCGCTTCTGACCGCTGCCAGCTTGTTCTGCCAGCCCTCCAGAGCTTTTTCCAGTTTCACGCCGCGCGAGGCTTTTAGCAGCACCACATCTCCGTCTCGTGCTTCACGCGCGAGCCACTCGCCGGCTTGTTCGGGCGTGGGTACGAATTCGGCTTTCATGCCGGCGGCGCTTGCCGCTTCGACCATTGGCTTGGCCAAGCCGCGTACGCCTAGCAGGAAATCCAGTTTCTTGTTCGCCATGTAATGACCGCAGTCGCGATGCAATTGCTCGGCGGTCGTGCCGAGTTCGAGCATTTCTCCTGCCACTACGATGCGGCGAGTCGCAGGCATGGCGGCCAGAGTGTCAACGGCAGCCATCAGCGCCCTTGGACTGGAATTGTAGCAATCGTAGAGGACCGAGATGTTACCCAGTTGAACGACCTGTCCGCGCTTGTCGGCCGCGGACAGAGAGGGAAGAGCTGCGGCGATTTCGGAGGGCGTGATGCCGTGCTGGATGGCCACGGCGGCGGCGGCGAGCACGTTGTAGACGTTGTGTTGCCCGAGCAACGGGCTGTGTACGCTTTGACGCAGTCCACCACAGACCAAATCGAACCGAGTACCTTCGGCGCCGATTACTTTGATGTTTTCTGCGCGAATGTCGGCGGTGGGCTTCATGCCGTAGAGGACGACCTTGCCTTTGAAGTCGCGTCCGAACTGGCTGACGTATTCATCGTCGGCGTTGAGGAAGGCGGCGCCCGAGCTGGGAAGAGACTCGATCAGTTCGTACTTGGCGCGGGCGATGCCGGCAATCGAATCAAAGAACTCAAGATGCACGGGAGCGACGTTCGTGACCACGCCCTGGTTTGGAAGCGCAATGCGCGCCAGGGCGGCAATTTCGCCTGCGTGCGACATACCCATTTCCACCACGGCGAGGTCGTATTCCGGCTCGAGCGTGAGCAGGCCTAGCGGAAGCCCGAAGTGATTGTTGAAATTTCCCTTGGTGCGATGGACGCGGTATTTGATGGAGAGCAGATGGGCGACGGCCTCTTTGGTGGTGGTCTTGCCCATGGAGCCGGTGATGCCGATCGCCGTTTTGCCCCACAGCTTTCGAACGGCGGTTGAAAGCGTCTGGAGGGCGATGAGCGTGTCGCCGACGGCGAGCAGACCTTTGGGATTGGAGTAGCGGGCTAGCTGATCTTTGCGGATGACGACTGCGACTGCGCCCTGGCTCAGCACTGACTCGACGAAATCGTGGCCGTCAAAGCGGTCGCCTTTTACGGCGAAGAAAAGCTCTCCCGGCTGGATAGTGCGGGAGTCGATGGAATATCCCTGCGCGACGGCGCTTGGGTCGTACTGACCCGTAGCGGCGACGAATTCGGCGATGCGCGAGATTGGAAGCTTCATGCGTGGCTCCCTGCGGGGCTGGCCGGAGCGGCCCGATCGCATTCGTACCCGAGTGAGGCGAGCACGTCGCAGGCCACATCGACATCGTCGAAGGGGATCGATCCTTCTTTGGTGGTCTGCGTTTTTTCGTGGCCCTTGCCGGCTAGTAGCACGATATCGCCGGGAGTGGCGCGCTCGATCGCGAGCGCGATGGCTTTGCGGCGGTCGGGCTCGGTGGTGTAGTTCGCGCCGGACTTCTGGAGTCCAACGACTGCGTCGTTGATGATGGCGAGCGGGTCTTCGGAGCGCGGGTTATCGGAGGTGAGCACTACGAAGTCGCTTCCGTTGCCGGCCGCTTCGCCCATCAGCGGACGCTTGGTGCGATCGCGGTCGCCGCCGCAGCCGAAGAGGGTGATGACCTTGCCCTTGAGCCCGGCGTGGGCCACAAAATCGTGCGCAAGCGCGGTGAGGTTGCGGAGGGCGTCGTCGGTGTGGGCGTAGTCGACCACCACGGTGAAGGGCTGACCACAGTCGACGCGCTCGAAGCGGCCGGGAACGTGAGTGAGGTTGGCGATTCCCTGGATGATTGCCTCGGGAGGGCAGTTGCGGCAGTAACCCGCGGCGGCTGCGGCCAGCGTGTTGTACACGTTCACGTTGCCGATGAGCGGCGTCCAGATGGCTAGTTTGCCGACCGGCGTGACCATTTGAAAACGAGTGCCGCGAGAGGTGATCTCGACCGACTCAGCGTGGAAGTCGCCGGTGGCCAGGCCATAGGAAAAGACATCAGAACTCTTTTTCTTTGACAGATTCAGCAACTGGCGGCCAGATTCGTCGTCGATGTTGAGGACGGCGGCTCGGGGCGGCTCGGTGCCGCAGCCTTCGAAGAGGATCTGTTTTGCGCGAAAATATTCATCCATCGTGCCGTGGTAGTCGAGATGGTCGCGGGTGAGGTTGGTGAAGACGGCCACGTCGAAGGGAATTCCGAAGATGCGTTGCTGATCGAGCGCGTGCGAGGAGACTTCCATGACGGACTCGGTTACGCCCTGCGCCAGGCCCTCGGCTAGCAGTTGATTCAACTCGAGCGCTTCGGGCGTGGTGTGCGGGGCGGGAAGAATTTTCCCGACGACATGGTATTCAATTGTGCCGATGAGCGCCGTTTTGCGTCCGGCTGCCTGAAGGATGGATTCGACGATGAAGGCCGTGGTGCTTTTTCCGTTGGTGCCGGTGATGCCGGTATTGGCGATGCGCTCGGCGGGACGCTTGTAGAAATTGGCGCTGAGGCGGGCTAGAGCGCGGCGGCCGTGGGGGACTTGGGCCCCGGCGACTCCGGGACGCGGCGGTTCGGTTGCCGAGTCGGTGACGATAGCGACTGCTCCGGCGGCGATGGCTTGATCGATGAAGCGATTGCCGTCGCTGGTCTCTCCTTTCATGGCGACGAAGACGAAGCCGGGGCGGATGCGGCGGGAATCGTAGTCAAGGCCTCTGACGAGGGGGTTTATGGCCGGGTTTCCGCTTTGGGCGAGGATTTCGACGCCGTCCAGAAGTTGTTGAAAGGTCATTGGAGTGATTATAAGGTCAGAGGTGAGAGGTCAGATTGCAGAGGTGAGGGACGGAATGACCCTCACATCTCCATCGTGGTGCACCGCAACAAGCCAATCGAAGCTTTCATCGAAGATCTCGATGTCATCGGAGCCGGGATACCAAATGTCACTGAAATGATTGCTCAAGTCCAACAGTGCAATCCGGTCGATTCTGTCGAATCGGTGCCAGTTTATGAATACCTCTGTTCCCGCGTTGATTCCAAACAGAGCGATCACTTTATACAGATCGAGCGCATTCTCTGCGTTGATTCCAGGCAAGTGAGTTGCGCGCCTTTGTACTTCGTTCAGAACGGCGAAAGGCTCGGAATGAGGGTGTATGCCCAAACGCGTCGCCAGTGCTGTTTGCAAACGAACGCACTCGGCGGGCATTAACGACGAGAACTTCGGGAACGGCGTATCGGGATTTTGCCTACCGAAGCTTTGAATTTTTATCGCGTCCACAGATGCACCACATGCATTATCGGTCATGATCAGATGATCGTAGGACAAAATCCCGCAGGCAGCGGACCGGACACTTTCGGCCCCGGTCTCTATTGCGACCGCTCATCTACCGAAGCGCACTACCACCCGCGCGCCGGCGGCTACGTGGGCGCCGGGTTGGGGGGATTGTTCGCGGGCTGTACCGCTGCCGATGGCGTCGAGGTCGAGGCCGGCATCTTGGGCGGCTTCTAGGGCGCTGCGGACGTTCTTGCCTAGGAACGATGGGACTTCGATTCCGCCTTCTTCTACGGCGAGGACTACCGTGCTGCCGACTGGCGATTTCGTGGGAGCGTCAACCCCGTTTAAATTGGCTGGACTCGGGGCTGCCGCGGAGTGGCTTGCGGCATTCTCACTCAAGCCAAAACAAGGCTTGAGTGGGGCACACTCGGTGCTCTGGGGAGATACAGGCTCCCTCTGGTTTTGCGCTGCGGGCACGATTTGCGCGGCTATGCTTTCGGGCGCCGCGGTTTGGGCCGCGGGCTTTGACTGCGCCGAGATCGCGGCATTTGCTGGACTCGATTGCGCTTCCATTGCGGCATCGGCCATATCGAGGCTTGCGCCTAGATGGTCCGGGGAGCTTTCGTCGAGATTCTTATCCGGAATATTGCGACGGGCGAACAGAAGTTGGCGACTGGCGGGGAGTTCGACATCGTGCGGCACGTGCTGGTACTCGAGTACCTGCTGCACGATGCGCTGGAACACGGGGGCTGAAATCTGGCCTCCCTGGTGCAGGCCGACGGCGGAATCGAGAATCACGACGACTGCGATTTGGGGATTATTGATGGGAGCAAAACCGGCAAACGAGCCGACGTATTTCGTCTTCGAGTAGGCTCCGGTGGCGGGGTCAACCTTTTGCGCCGTGCCGGTTTTGCCGGCGGAAGTGTAGCCCTCGAGAAGCGCCTTACGGCCGGTGCCGTGCAGAACAACTCCTTGCAGCATCTGGCGCATTTGGGCCGCGGTTAGCGGCGAGATCACGCGCGTGCCTTCGACCGGGTGGAAGGCGATGGTTTGGGGCGCATTCTTTTGCCCGACTTGGGGCTCGACTTTGCCGGCGACGATTCGCGGCGGAACGCGGACGCCGTCGTTGGCGATGGTGGAAATCAGCGAGGCGAGTTGCACGGCGGAGATTCCGATTTCCTGGCCCATGGAAATAGCTGCGAAAGACACCTTCGACCAACGATCGACCGGCTTCGTCATGCCACGCGTTTCGCCGGGCAACTCGATTCCAGTTTGTTGGCCGAAGCCGAAGGCGCGAATGTATTTGTAAAAGCGGTCGTTGCCGAGGCGCATGCCGACCTTGATGGCGCCGACGTCGCTCGACTCGGCGATGATGTCGGCGACGGAGAGCATTCCGTGGGGCCTGCTGTCGCGGATGCGCATGCCGTTGATTACGATCGAGCCCATCTGACAGTCAAACATCTCGTCGGGGCGGGTGACCTTTTCTTCGAGGCCGGCGGAGATGGTGACCATCTTGAAGGTCGAACCGGGCTCGTAGATGTCGCTTACGGCACGGTTCTTGAGCGCCTCGGGGCGGATTTCCTTCTTGTTGTTGGGATTGAATGTCGGCCGATTGGTGAGCGCGAGGATTTCTCCGGTGTGCGGATTTTCGACGACTACTGTGCCGGCGATGGCTTTCGTTTCTTCCATCGCGCGTTCGAGTTCGCGCTCGGCGATGTACTGGATGTTCTGGTCGATGGTGAGGACGAGGTTTTCGCCGGGCTCCGATTCCTTTTCGACGCTGGCGAACCAGCGCTTGCGCGCGTCGACGGAGATCATCAGTTTGCCGGGCTTGCCTTGCAGTTGGTCGTTGAACTCGCGCTCCAGGCCGCTCAGGCCCTGGTCGTCGGTGCCCACGTAGCCGAGAACTTGTGCCGCAAGTTCGCGTTTGGGATAGAAGCGCTTGGGCTCCTTTTGAAAGTGAATGCCCTGGAGGTTGAGCGAGCGAATGCGCTCGATGGTTTCGGCGTCGGCCTTTCTGGCAACCCAGCAGAAGGTTTTGTGCGCTTTGCAGTCGGCGAGAACTACGCGCGGATCGTCTTTGGTGATGCGCGTAATCAGGCTGACGGCGTTGGCGAGGTCGGGGGTTTCGGTGGGGACGATGAAGGCGGAGTCTACATCGATCGACATCGCCAACTCGTGGCCGGCGCGGTCGTAGATGATGCCGCGCTTCGCCGAGAGTTCAAAGCTGCGCTGCTGCTGGTGCTGGGCGCGGCGCTCGAAATCGCCGTAGCAGAAAATCTGGAGATAGACGAGGCGGAGGCAGATGACGACGAGCCAAAAGCACAGGAATCCGCAGAGGAGGTAGAGCCGGAAGCGCGCGCTGTTGGAAGAGGTGCCTGCTGCCATCTTATGTTCCCAGAAAATTTCGGCGGCCCCGAAGAGCCGCCGCAGATTACACGGTCGAGACGCGGCTTGCCGCGTCTTCTGCTGCCGCCGCGTAAGACAGGCGCGGCCAGAGACGGGGCAAGGCCCGTCTCTACGAGAACTAACGCAACGATACGACGGCTACCGGCCTTACGCTGGCCATAACTGGCGCGGCGGGATCGGCGACGGCATCCATTGGAATTACCTGGCCGGGGTCGGGCGCTTGCAGGCCCAGCTTGCGGGCCATGGCGTCAATTCGTTCCGGATCGCGCAGGGACGCTTCTTCCAGGCGCAGTGCTTGATTCATTCCCGCCAGGCCGTCGCGCTGTGAACGCAGGGATTCAATCTTGTATCCATACTCGATAGCGCGGAAATGCTGCCACGCGTAACCCATCACCAGAAGAAAAAGACAGAACAGCGCAACTCCGAACACGCGCATTTCGCGCTCGCGGCGCGGATCCTCGACCTTTACCAGGCGCGAGTTGTCGATGCGTTTGCGGAAGTAAATTTCCGGCGTGCCCAGCCAGCAGGTTTGACGCCGATCAGAGGAAGCTATTTTGTGCATCGCCACGGCCGCGCTCATCTTATGTCACCCCGGATTTATGCCACTCCAGATTCTTGCCAAACAAGGTTGGAATCGTATTCCGCGTTTTCCGGAGCCGATGCGATCCAGGGTTCGATTTCCATCGGCGCCATGTTCTGTGTTCTTGCTTCGGCGCGTTCGACAGCCGCGATTAAATCGTCAATCATTGTTCCGGTGAACATCATTCTGAATATTCCGATCTCGTTTCCGGACGCGGCTTTGTATTTATTGAGCTTGGCCGCTCCGGAATAACTCCACCACAGAGTTGTTAATTCCGGTCTATCTCTATGCGGCTCTGAAGGGCCGCTCTCTTGCAATCTCTTACCCGGCGCGCTTTGTAATCACCGCACCGGGAGCCCGGCAGTTTCTCCGGACGAACTCAAACTTTTTTCGTTACAGCCGCTCTGCCGCACGCATCTTGGCGCTGCGCGAGCGCGGGTTGCGATCGATCTCTTCTTCGGTGGCCGTTACCGGCTTTTTTGTCAGCAGCCGGTAGAGGCCTTGCTTTGCGCCTTCGCGCATCGCATCTTTGACGATCCTGTCTTCGAGCGAGTGAAAGCTGATCACCACCAGCCTTCCGCCCGGCTTCAGCACTCTGGGAGCCGTCACCAGCAGTGCTTTCAGATCGTCCAGTTCACGGTTTACGAAGATTCGGAGAGCCTGAAAGGTTCGGGTCGCCGGATGAATACGCTCATGTTTCATTGACCGGGCCGCGGCTGATACGACGTCTACAAGTTGCTTTGTCGTCTGTATCGGCCGCGACCGGACAATGGCTCTGGCGATTCTCCGCGACCTCCTTTCCTCACCGAATTCGTAAATCACATCGGCAAGCTCACGCTCGTCAATGTGGTTTACCACTTGTTCGGCGGTGCGGCCCGACATCGGATTCATCCGCATGTCTAAGGGCCCATCCGCCTGAAAACTAAATCCCCGCGCCGGGTCGCCCAGCTGCAAGCTGCTCACGCCCAGGTCGGCCAAGATCCCGTCGATCGTCGCTGGTCGTTGGTCGTTCGCAAGATCTGCGAACGATCCGTGCAGCAACGTGATCAGCGGCCAATCCGAGTCCGGTCGTTGGTCGACTTGTTCACCAGCGACGGGTGCGAGATTCTTTTGAGCTCCCGCCAGCGCTGCGGGGTCTTTATCGAAGCCAATCAAATGTCCCGGTGCGCCGAGGCGTTTTGCTATTGCGAAACTGTGCCCGCCCAGGCCCACCGTGGCATCCAGATAAGTTCCGCCACGCTGTACGGCTAGAAAATCGATCGCTTCTTTTAAAAGAACCGGAACATGGCCAACCGCCGCGTTTCCCGCCAGACCATGCCCATCCCACTCGGGGATGTTTTGTCCAAAATCCATTTGCGCTAGATGCCCAGGTCGTCGAGCGTCTTAGTGTCGTCATCCGTGAAGGGCTCTTTGATCTCCTTGTCGAGCGCTTCCATGTTCCGGACTTCGAGGTAGGTCAGATTGCCGAGCACTGCCACCTCCCCGCGAAGCTGCGCCGACTCACGCAGAATCTGAGGGATCAGCAGGCGCCCCTGCCCGTCCATCTCTACGACCTGCCCGTAATAGTTCGTGCGCGTTAGAAACTTCTTCTTCGTGGGATTGAAGGTTGACAGAGAAGCCAGCCTCTGTTCGATCCGCTCCCATTCCTCGAAGGGATATATCTGGCCAATTACGCCATCCAGACTTGTGATGTAGAATCGCTGCGCATATTTCTCGTCGATCACGCGCTTGAATTCCGCGGGGACCTTGAGCCGTCCTTTTTCGTCCACGCGAGTTGGGTGATTTCCGCGAAACATGCGTTTTGCCGGTTTCTGGGCTTCGTTTTATGGCTGCTACCACAGCCAAAAGCACGACGAGGGAGGTAGAAGCGGTCACAAAGCAGGTGGAATCGGGTTCGTTTGGGCTCGTTTTGGGGGTGTCAGTCTCTAAAACCACTGGCGCCTCGAAAGCTACGAATTCTTGCCCCGACCTCTATTGTTCATTCCACTTCTAACCACTTTTGACCACATCCTACGCCTAACTGGTTTATTGTCAATAGGAAAGTTGAAGGTTGTGATTTCGTTTCGGGACTCAAAGTGCGAAACGCCAAATCTTGCGGTTAACCAGAGAGGTGACCACAACTAATTGCGTTTAGGAGAAAGGTTCCTTGCGGTAAGCTTCGCCTTATCTTCGCCTTACGGGAGCCGGCCCTTGCGAGAAATCTGTGGAAAACGGGGAAGGTTCAGGTGTGATAGTTCGAACTGGACCTTGCGGACAGGATTGGCAAGGCTCCACGTATCGGACACCGATCGGTATCCGAATTAGGAATTTTGAGTGCAATAGAGAGATTTGACACCAATTGACCAGCAGCAGGAGGTGTCGTTGTGCCACACTTAGTGATCGAAATGGAGCTGGACACGGCAGAAGCCGTTCTTTTCGCGAATCCTCACCCGATCGGCATATTGGCGGATTAGGTATCCGGCGAGATGTGCGGCACCGGCCGCCGTGCCCATCTCTTCCAGGGCGGGCATGGAGTGCGCAAGTTCAATCGCCGGTCCGGCGTATTCGATATCGAGATCGAGCCGAAGCTCGTCCCAGGACGTGTTCAAAGTGATGACCTCGGAGCGGAGCGGCAGGAAGCCCAGGTTGTTAATCACCTCGTAGGCAGCGTCAGTAGCGCGGATGACGACCTCCCTCCTCATACCCCAAGCCGAGCCCTGGTCGTCCATAAACTGGGTAATCTCGTCGAGATGGTCATGGCCGGTTCGCAATTCCAAGCTGCGCTGTTTTCTGAGACCAATCCGAAACAGGAGGCTTAAGATCACCACCAGAACGGTCGCCACCGAAGTTGAAGAACTGAAGACCGGCTTCAGGAACGCTGGGAAAGTGCGATAAAGATCGGGCACGATTTCCACGCTGAGGCCGAAGATCAGTGCGATTCCGACGGCAAAGATGCGCCGTGAATCGAGCATGCGCGATGTAAGGAGCTGCAGGCCGCCCAAAATGATGAAGCACGCGGAATAGATCAACACAGCTCCCACGGCGGGACCGGGCAAAGCGGTTACGAGCGCAGCCGCCTTCGGGAAGAAGGCAAGTCCCACAACCAGCAAGCCCAGGGGCAATGCAATCGCCCGGCTGGTCGTGCCCGCGGCCAGCGAAATACCGATGCTGCTCGATGCAGTGTTCTGCCCGATCCCCCCCAGAAGGCCCGAGATAGCGCTTCCGAAGCCGTTAGCGAATACACCTCCGCTCACGGATTTCATGTCGGTGCGCTTCCACGTGGTGTCGTTGACTTTCTGGCAAAGCGTGGTATCACCAACCGTTTTCAGGCTGGCGGTTAGGGCGGCAATCAGGAAAGGCGGCAACAGCGCAGCCTTAAAGGAAAGGCCGGCCACTGCCCGATGCGGAAAACTCAAGAATCCTGGTGGCATTTGCGCCAGCAGCTGCGCGACGTGGAACTCCCCCGTGGCCCAGCCGGCGGCGAAGCCGGCTGCAACCCCGATCAACATGGGAAACAGGTGCAACTTACTCCTGGTCCAAACCGTGGGGATAATCATGGCAAACAGAGTCGTCAAGCCGATCAGCGTGGCGCGGGGGTCGGCCGCAGAGCTTTCTTTGGAGTAGCCGAGAAAACGCGGGCATCCCAACGCCACCAATTGCAGCCCCGACATAGCGACCATGAGGCCGGTTACTTCCGGGGGGAATAGCATCCGTAAACGATGGACGACGCCCGAAACGAGCATTCCGGCGACGCCCGCAGCGAATAGCATTCCGAACATCAAAGAGTAGCCACCCGCGATCCCGGCCAGGACGACGGGGGACAGATAGGTGAGACTGCAGGTCAGCGGGCACAGGTATCCATTGCCGAAACCCCGCTTCGATTGCACGATCGTCGCGATTCCAGAAGCAATCATCGACATGCGGATGAGGCTCTGCGCCTCCGCCGATGTGCCTCCAACCGCGTTCGACACAAGCAGAACGTAGATCCACCCGACTGATATCACGAAAAGATGCTGAAAGGCGGCGCCAATCTGGACCGCCATGGGAGGAATGTCATCTACGTCGTAAATCAAGTTGGCGGGCTTCTTGCGACCGGGGAAAGCAATCGGACCGCGCCAATCGCGCCAACGGCGCGCCTTCTGCGGAAAAGGGGGACTGACGCTGGAACTATTGGGAACCGACAATGAATCTCCAAGGAAAACGGCGAGTGTATGCGCCGATTGTTACCGGATTGTTAAGGAGAGATCAATTAATAATGAGGAGGGTGCCATACGCTCAAGAGCCCTGTTACGGCCTGGCAGTAGCGAGCCCATCCGACAGCTTGATGTGCCGGGTCAAGTCTTGGCTATCGCCGTTCAAGGCAAACGGCGGTTGGCTTCGCGGTTTTACCTTATTCCGGATCTTTTTCGAACACTTTCCGCGGGACGCCGCCAACGATCACGCCTACCAGCAAGGCCGCCAGGAAGGTATAGCCGCCCTCGATCCAGAGGAAGTCGCGGCCAAAGTCCAACTGGCCCGTCACCAGAAGCGTTCCAGAGATCAGCAGCCACAATGACACGGAGAGCTGGAGACCGCGCCAAACCGTGCGAATTCCAATCCACGCCAGCAAGCCGGCGACGCAGTAGGAGAACAGGAGGCAGGCGGCGACCGTCAGCAGATGGGGCATCCAGGTGCGGGCCAGGTCGTGAGCTTGCTGATCGGTAAGGCCCACGGTTTTCGCCCACGGCGAACGAAACACATACTCGGAATGCCACACTACGCCGAGAACCCAGGAGGCCGCGGCCGCGATCAGCGCGGGTAGGTGAGGAATACGGCTCTTGCCGAGCCGCGCGACAGCATTTGATTTGGGCTGAGGGACGGCGCGTTCGGCGTCCGGGATGCAAGCCTGGTCGCAGCCCGCGCGTTCTGGCCAACGCGAGCACGAGGCGAGGCTCACCTTCGGCTTGCCGCTCAAGCCGGTTATCGCAGCACGGAGGGCGTTGATGCGGACGGAAACCGGGGAGTGAGTTTCAGGGCAGTTCACCGTGCGCGTGCCACGATAATTGTTGTAGATGTGCTTGCCCCACAGAGCGGGCATGAACAGGATCAGACAAGCGGCGGTCAGGAACAGAAGCGTCCAGATGAGCAACAGCATGACCCACCTCCAGGCCCTGCGCAGAGGCGCGGGATGGAAGTCGTTCGACGGGCAGGGCCCTTGTGTTCTTACACTATGACAGTTCAACTCGGCGCGCAGTGAGCGAGGTCACGGGTGTGGGTGAGGCATGGGCGACGAGGCGGGCGTGGCAATTGCGGAGGCCGTCTGAAAAATGGGCCGACGTTTTCATTTCAGACCGCTTTCTGTTGTTGGAAGGCGTCTCGAGTAATCTGGTAAACGAGACTATTCCACCCGCGGGCGTCGGGTCTGGTGCCGCGGCGAACGCCGCCGATTTTTTCCATGGCGCGTTGGGAGCGAAGATTCTGTGGTCCAACCAGAAAGATGACGCTCTCAACGAACTGGAATGCGTGTTTCAGCATGAGATGCTTCATCTCGCGGTTATACGAGCCGCCCCAGTGCGACCTGGCTAAGAAGGTCCAGCCGATTTCGATCTCACTTCTGGCCGGGTCGTATCCATGGAATCGGGATGAGCCGATGATTTTTCGATCCCTAGGATCGATAGCAACCAGGGCGCCACCCGAGTCGAGGCCCTCGCGAAAGAAATTCGTGAAGACTTCTTTTTTGTAACGATCCTTGGCTGGATGCTGCTCCCAGATAAGAGGATCGGAGGCCACAGCGTAGAGATCGTCAAAATCCTCCTGCCGCATCGACCGGAGTTCGAGGAGGTTGCCTTTTAGAGTGGGCTGAAGATCAAACATAACCATCGACTAGCACCTGCCACACGATAGCCGCTTGTCCGCTAGTCGACCTGGTGCTTGGCGGTGTATCCCTCGCGACAGTAGACGACGTATTTCACGTCTTTGCCCTTTTGATCTCTGACCTTCAATGGCCCGCCGTCGGGAGCCTGTAACTCCACCTTCAGCTTGCGGTAGGTGCCATCGAGTTTGGCGTTGGTGGGATGGTAAGTGATGGTGTACTGGTTGCGAATATCAGATGAGATCTGATTAAAGTCTTCGGGCAACTCGCCCTCGAAGCGTGGCTGATAGAACCTGCCGCCGGTGAGGCTGGCGAAGGTTTTCAGTTGATTGTCGTTTTGCAGCCAGCCGATCTCGCGCGCTCCGCTTGCGCCTCCGAATGCGTCCGCCATCTCGCGATAGGTCCAACCGATGCTGACGGGATAGATGGTGATGTCTTTGGTGGATTTGACCTTCTTCAGAAGTTGGTCGTAAGTGAGCTTGCTGAAGGTATCGGCTCCGGAAGAAACCAGGATGATGTATTTTTTCCCTTCGATGCGATCGATGCGGTCCATGGTATCGAAGAGCGCGTCAAAGAGATTGCGTTCGCTGAACCCCGGAACGCGAAGCGAGTTGAGCGCGCCCATGATGGATCGCTTGTCTTGGGTGAAGTCGACCAGAATCTGGGGCTTCATATCGTAGGAGACGACGGCGACGTAGTCATCCTTTCTCAGGGTGCTGGCGAATGTGTAGGAGGCGTTGAGCGCGTCGTACATATAGTGATACGCCTGGGAACCAGAGAAGGCTCGTGCCGCTGCGAATTCAATCAGAAGGACGGCGGTGATGGGCGCTTGCGTCGGATTGAAGGAAGCAATTTTTTGGGGTTGGCCATCCTCCATGATTTTGAAATTGTCCTGCTTCAGGCCCGGTATGGTTTGGCCGTCTTTGGTGGTGACGAGCACGTCGAGCGTGACCAGTGGGACATCGACATGGATCGAGTAGTCGGGCATGTTCTCGATCTTCTTGGGCTTTTCGGGCGCGGGCGGCGGCGGTTCCTCCTTTTTCTTGGGGATGACGTAGGGACCGATGTCGTTTTCCGGGCCACCGGCCTCGGGCGGGGCCTCCTGCTGGTTGGGATTGGCCGGGGGTTGCTGCGGCGGGGATTGCTGGGAAGTACTTTGGGCGAGAACCAAGTAGCTGGCGGACGCCAGCAAAAAGCAGGCAAAAACCAAGGCGCTCAGACGCTTACGGGACTTTGTAAGCTCCATCCGAAGATGCAAAAACAGCCTGGAAATCATGGGAGGACCTCGAAACCACCTGTGCTAGTATAGATGCAACAACTCTGCGGTTGGAATAGTTTGCAGGGTGCAAAAGACCTCCTCTCCGGCAAAACCATTTTGACAGCACGCGGAGTCTAAGAAAATTGTACGGTCATTTTTTGACCTCCGGGGACCCTCGATGAGAATCACGGCGTTGCGCGCCGCCCTTCTGTGCCTAGCCGTCTCTTTGCCTGCCAGCGCACTCGACAAACCACCCATCATCCCGCTTGACCAGATTCACGCTGGCATGAAAGGCACGGCGCTTACGGTGTTTCAGGGAGTCAAGCCGGAGTCCATGGACGTGGAAGTTCTAGGCGTGCTGCATAACGTGAATGGCCCCAAGGGGAACATCATTCTTGTGAGGCTGCATGGCACCAAGCCGGAATATACGGGCGTAGTTGCGGGGATGAGCGGAAGCCCGGTGTATATCGACGGCAAACTGGCGGGCGCGCTGGCTTTTCGCATCGGCGAATTTTCCAAGGAGCCGATTGCGGGGGTGACGCCGATTGCGGAGATGTTGGAGATTAACGCGCTCGACGACCGGCCGGCCGCGGAACCGGTGCGGGTGAACGCCTCCGATAAGGCAGGGAAGAGCGCGATGGCTGGTCCCGGAAATGGCGCGGCGTCGCTCGATCCGAGTCTCGCCGCGAGCTATCGCGAGTACCTGAGGCCGATCGAGGCGCCGTTTGTGTTTAACGGATTTTCTGATGCGACGATAGCGCGCTACGCGAGCGAATTTGCGGCTGTGGGCATTGTGCCGGTGATGGGGACGGGATCGGCGAGCGCAGAGAAGCAGCCGGAGCCGATTGAGCCGGGCTCGGCCGTCAGCGCCGTGCTGGTGCGCGGCGACATGGATATTGCGGCAACCTGCACGGTGACGTATGTCGATCCGAAGCGCTTGCTTGCCTGCGGCCATCCGCTGCTGCAGTTTGGCGCAGTCGACCTGCCGATGACGAAAGCGCTTGTCGTCGCGACGCTGCCCTCACCGCTGAATGCATTCAAAATTGTCAATACAACGGAAACGGTGGGCGCGTTCGTGCAGGACCGGCAATCCGGCATTCTTGGCGAGATGGGCCACGATGCGAAGATGATTCCGGTGACGGTGACTTTGCACGGTGGTTCGGCTGCGAAAGAGTTCCACTACGAAATTCTCAATAACGCGCGGCTCAGCCCGCTGGCCATGATGGCTACGGTGTTTAACTCGCTGCACGGCACGAACGAATACGGGGAGGACACCACCTATCGCATGAACGGCGTGCTCAGCGTGAAGGGCTATGCGGACGTGACCATGCACAACATGTTTGCGCCGCAGGATAGCGGGCAACCGGCGGCGGCGCTGGCGGCCGGCAGCATCGGAGAGCGGTTTGGGCGCATCTACAGCAATCCTTATGACGCTCCTGAGGTTCAGGGCGTGAAGCTCGATTTCGATCTGGTGCGGGAGCGGCGGTCGGCGCGACTGGAAGCCTCGCGCACGGACGTGACCGAGGCGCGGCCGGGCGACGAGATTACGGTTGAGACGGTGATTCGTCCTTATCGCGGCGAGCGGCTGGTGCGACAGATTCCCATCCGCATTCCGACTTCGGCGTCGAAGGGGACGCTGCGCATTCTGGTGAGCGACGGCGACACGCTGGACCGCATGCATCGAGCGGCGCCCATGATGAGCCGGGGCCTGGGCCTGGCGCCGACGATCGCGCTGCTGAATAAGGAACGGTCGAATGACCGCGTGTATGTGTCGATCTTCGATTCCGACCCGGAGGCCATGGTCGCCGACAAAATCATGCCCACGCTGCCGCTTTCCGTCATGAACGTGATGGATAACATGCGCGGCACGCAGGACATGGTGGTGCTTGGCGAATCGTCGGTGAGCGAAGCTTCCACCGAGCCGCTGGAGTATGTGGTTGCCGGCGCGCAAATGCTGACGATTAATATCAAGTAGGCTGCTTACGTCAGCGGTTCCGAAACCAGGCAGTCCGGGTTGCTCTCACTTTGTCGTCGTGACCGTCCGCAGCACAAGCCCGCTCGAATCACGGCGAACCGCTTGTGCCACGCCCTGAACAGTCACGGCAGAGCTCGCCTGCGGTGTTGCTGGCACTCCATCGTTCACCTGCGAGCAATCCATCCGCAGCGTGCCGTTATCGTTGAACACCAGCCCGTAGAAGCGAAGCGTACTGCCCGGAGCAAGGGCCTGAGTGTTGAGTTGCTGGGTATTGCTGTCAATGTAGACTTCGACCTGGCTCGGATTGTTCAGCAGCGTGGTTTGTCCCTGCTGCACCGCCAAAGTTGGAAACAAATCGTAGGACGCCAGCGAGACCGTGTAATCCGTAAAGTTACCGATCGGTTGCGAAGCAACTACGGTCCCATTGATAGTCTGCGGGACCAGGGTGATCGTGTTCGCGACAGTGTAAGTTCCCCCGCTAAGTGCAAAGTTCTGTGAAGTAATGTCAACGTTCTGACCCGCCACCATGTTGGCAGCATTGAAGCTGGGAACGAACGGCAAATTCTGCAGGTTCGTAAGCTGGCCTGAGATGTTGAACGCGGCATTGCTGAAGTCGAATTGGGGTAGGTCGTCATAGACGCTATACCCATTATCGTTGATCAGAGAGCCCAGTTCGGTACGGCCATAGCTTTCAAGCAGAGGAACTATGTTGGCCACGAACATCAGCGGACCGCTGGAGTCATTGATCGCCGAGGAATCTTCCAGTGCAATTCGGGCCGCCAGCAGAGAGCCGTCCGATTGGATCGCACCATCCACATTTAGGAACATTCCGGGGGAAAGAGCAGAAGCGCCGCTGACGCCCTGAAACACCGTTGCGCCGTTGGAATTCGCAGACAGGGTTCTCTTCCCAAACGGTCCCCCCGCAATCGTGAGCGTCAAGTTCGAACCTGCCGTTCCCACCGAGGCAACTTCCGCCGGCAGCCCGCTGATCTTGCCATTTCCTGAGTTCGTCGGGGAAGCGGACAAGGCAAACGGAGTGAGGTTGAAGGTCGGTGTCATAGAGAACCCAGTGAACGGAGGATTGCTATAGCAGGCAGGAAAAGGCGCCGAATTAGAGACCTGCATGTCGAGCAACAGAGTCATGTTGCTGCCCGTAATTGTGATCGGCGCCGGTAAGTTGATCGCCGGACCTTGATTGACGATGGAATAGTTGGCGATGTAGAGCCCGCTTGTCGCCGGGTCTTGCGCAATACATACATATACCGCCTGCCCGAGCGTAGCGGTAGCCGAGGTGTAGATGTCCTGAGGAACATTGACGGTCGTCAACGGCTCGATCCCCGCGTTCATGTGCATAAACTCGGAGGGTTGCTGTGACGATAACAAACTAACGGTCTTCCCCGACTGGCTGGTCAGAGTCACTGTCTGCAGTTCCACAGCAAACCGCGTAACCTGGTCGTTCCCCGTGCTCGCGAGCAATACCGTCACGGAGGTATTTCCGCTGAGCTTCGGTGAGGTCGGAGTGGTTCCGCTGGAACCGCAGCCGGTGGTTATTCCGATGCCGAATAGCAATGTAAGAGTGATCAGGAAGGAATGAGACGACGCAGAGGGAGCGGAAAACCAGGCTGCTTTCATGGAATCCTCCAACCAACCCGTTTGTACTTCTTTAATCCAAGCGAACGCCTTATCTTTCGAAGGGACTTAATTATAAGTGGAAATCTGTCAAATAATCTCTTAATTGGTAGAGAAGTGTAAGAACGGGTGTGTGGCCGCAGAAGATATCAAGTAGGCGGCCGCGACAACTGACCGCTGCCCGTCAATCGGTCCGAACCTTCTAGTCAACCCCTGCGCACCCGACCAAGTCAACGCTCCATCAGTGCAGGAAGTGGATTGCGAATGGCAAGCCGAGTGCCAGCAGCACGGCCAGGTACAGCGCTCCCATGATGGCGCCCAGCCGCCAGAAGTCTTTGGTGGGGATGTAGCCGCTGCTATACCAGATTGGCGCAGGGCCACTGGCGTACGGAGTAAGGACGCCCATCAAGCCCAGCGAGTAAACCAGAACCAGGGTGATGGCCCTGGCAGGAACGCCCGGCACCGACAGGACGGCTAACAGGAAAACGGGCAGCAGCGCGGTCGCCTGCGCCGTAATGCTGGCAAACAGATAGTGGATGACGAAGAAGACTGTGACGGCCGCGATCAACATGGGAACCAGTGGAATGCGGGTCATGTAAGTGGCTGCCCGGGAGCCGAACCAGGCGAGGAATCCAACATTGCCGAGTCCTTCCGCCATTGCAACTAAGGTGGCAAACCAGACCAGGACGCTCCAGGCTTGTTTATTAGCGAGGATGTCATTCCAGGTAACCACCTTGGCGAGCAGCATCACCGAGATTACAGCCAGAGCGACGGTGACCGGGCTTATCCAGCGGCTGCCGCCGATCCAGCCCGCCAGCGCGGCCACGGCTAGCAAACCCATGGTCACTTCAGGCCGAGTGATCCGTCCCATGCTGATGAGTTCGCCGCCCGCCCAGCGTGCAACCTCGTCGCCACGCTTGATCTCGGGCGGATAAAAGAAATAGGCCAGCAACGGCGTCGCTGCGAACAACAGGATCCCGACCGGCAGAAAACCCAGCGCCCACACGCCCCACGAGATATCCACGTGCGCGACCTTGCGCGCAATTTCTACTGCCAGCAGGTTGGGCGCGAGCGCGGTCAAGAACATGGAACTGGTGACGCAGGTGGTGGCAAAGCCGGTCCAAATCAGGTATCCGCCGATTTTTCGCGGGCCATTATCGGGAAACGACCCATAGAGCGGCGGGATGTTCTTTACGATGGGATACACTGTGCCGCCGCTGCGCGCAGTATTGGACGGCATCACCGGGGCGAGACAGAGATCGGAGAGCGCGATGGCGTAACCGAGACCAAGCGTGCGGCGGCCCAGTGCCTTGACCAGTAGCAACGCGATGCGCCGGCCAAGTCCGGTGGCTTCATATCCCAGCGCGAACATGTTGGCAGCAAAAATGAGCCATACCGCATCATTGGAGAATCCAGAGAGAGCCCATTTGGTGGCGTCGGCCGGCGTTTTCCCCACCAACAGCAGCGCGGCGGCAACTGTCACGCCGATAAAACCGATGGCTGCGCCGGGCAGCGGTTCCGTGATGAGGGCGGCAATGACCGCGGCGAATAGTCCGAAGTAATGCCAGGCTGTCGCGGTCAGGCCGGAGGGCGCCGGTATCAGAAGCAGTATGAGTCCCAGGGCCAGCGGCCCAATCCATTTTCGGAGCTGTTTGGAAGCGGCGGGCGAAGCGCTAACTGGCGCGACTGGCTTCGGTGGCGCAACGGTTGGCGAGGGCATGGAGTTGCCTCCCTTGGCGCGAGCACAACATTTTCATGCTATCAGTATTGCATCCTTGTGGAGCGGAAACTGATCCTCTTGGTGCGTCAAGCCGCGTTCAAGCTATTACACTTGAAGAGATATGACCTTGGCCCGTAAAACGCTTGCTCTGATATTCGCCGTTGCCCTTTCCAACGCTGCACTTTCCGCATTCGCCTTCGCTGAGGGTACGCGCACCTGGGAGCAATCGAAGTTCGACGACCTGATTAAGGGCACTGCCCACGGCATCGCTTTCCCGAGCGACGGCGGGCTGGAACTGGCGCCGACGTTTAAGTCTCTGGCAACGTTGCCATCGACCTACGTCTGGTCGATCGCATCGGACGCGGCTGGCAACATCTACGCCGCTACCGGCGCGCCGGCGCGCGTGTATCGGATTACGCCCGACGGCAAGAGCACGCCCATCTTCGAGCCGCAGGAACTGCAGGTGCAGGCACTGGTCGCGGCCAAAAACGGAGTCGTGTACGCGGCGACTTCGCCGGACGGCAAAGTGTATCGACTCGCGGCTGCGTCGGGCGCTCCCTCGTCGAACAAAACCGGCAAGGGCGGAAGCAATGACTCTGCGGGCAAGTCATCGTCGAGCAAGTCAGCAGCGGAAAACGCGGCGGTGAAAAATTCATGGAGTTCCTCGGTTTATTTCGATCCCGGCGCGAAGTACATTTGGGACCTCGCGCTCGACTCGGCCGGCGACCTCTATGTTGCGACCGGTGATCATGGGGAAATTTACAAGGTTAACGCCAACGGGCAACATTCCCTGTTTTTCAAAAGCGACGAGGTGCACATTCGCGTGCTGGCGCTCGATCCCAAGGGAAATTTGATTGCCGGATCGGATGGCAGCGGGTTGATTTATCGCATTGCTCCCAACGGCGACGCGTTCGTTCTTTACAGCGCGCCGAAAAAAGAAATTACGGCGCTGGCCATCGACGGCGCGGGCAACATCTACGCGGCAGGTGCGGGTGAGAAGCATCCGGGGGCCGGATCATCGGGAAGCCTGAACATTAACCTTGCTGCGCCTGCACAAGCTGGCCCTGCGGTGTCGATGGGAGGAATCAGCATCGCTCCGGCTGGCGGCCCTGGGTCACCGGCATCCGCCGCTTCGTTTCCCGCTCCGGGTGCGGGTGCGACCGGCGGCTCGGAAATCTACCGCATTGCGCCTGATGGTGCGCCCACGCATTTGTGGAGCTCGCGAGAGGATCTGGTCTACGCTCTGGGGTTTGATCAGCGCGGGCGGTTGCTGGCGGGAACGGGCAATCGCGGCCACATTTTCGCTATCAATGGCGTGGACGATTTCACCGACCTGGTGAAAGCGAGCGCATCGCAGATCACGGCTTTCGCCGTGGCACCCGGCGGCGGTTTGTATGCTTCGAGCAGCAATCTTGGAAAAATCTTTGAGTTGGGACCGGGGCCGGAGTCCGAGGGATCCTACGAAAGCGATGTCTTCGACGCGCACGGATTTTCGCAATGGGGGCGCGGCGGCCTGCGCAGCGTGGGCAATGTGGATCTCTATGCGCGCAGCGGCAACGTGGACAACCCCGATCGCAACTGGAGCAAGTGGGAGCACGTGGAGCTGGGCGCAAGCTCGGAGTTGAAAATACCGGCGGCGCGGTTCGTGCAATGGAAATCGGTGCTTCATGCGGGCAGCACGTCGCCGCGCGTGGAAAGCGTTCTGCTCTACTACTTGCCGAAAAACGTTGCGCCCGTGGTCGATGAGATTACGGTGCAGCCGGGCTATCGTTACCAGCCAATTTCGCACGTAACGGGGACGGAACCGCAAGCGCCGGGTCAGCCTCGTTTCGAGCCTCCGCCACCGGCGATACGCGACCACGACTCAATCGGGATTCGCTGGCTGGCGCACGATGAGAATGACGATCAGCTTGTGTATTCCGTCTACTACCGCGGCGACGGCGAATCACGCTGGCTGTTGCTGAAAGATGACCTGAGCGACCGCTACTACACATCCGACGCCAGCCTTTTTCCCGATGGCGGCTATACCGTGATGGTGGTGGCATCGGACGCGCCTTCGCACTCGCCGGGCGATGCGCTATACGCGCAAAAGGTATCCGCCCGGTTTGAAGTGGACAACACTCCGCCGGTGATCGAGAACCTCACCGCGGCGCTTGACGGCAAGCAGATCCGGGTGCGTTTTCGGGCACACGATTCGTTTTCGGTGATCAAACGGGCGGAGTACTCGCTCGACGGCGGCGACTGGCAGTTTGTGGAGCCCGCGGGGCAGCTGTCGGATGCAAAGAGCGAAGACTACGACTTTCGGGTGGCTGTGCCCGAGCCGGAAACGGCGCCGCCTCCAGTGGCGAGCCTGATTGGAGGCGATTATGTGGTGGTGGTGCGAGCCTACGATCGCTTTGACAATCTGGCCACGGCGAGGGCGCTGATCCACGGGAAATAGGACATTTTGATGGCGTCGTGAAGCGACGGCCAGCTTCGTTCCTTGCCAAGTATATCGTGATACGATACAAATAGGGGTCGGAGGTCACGCTTCTGCAAAACGGCGACAGACCCATGGATGTGTCGCAAGAGCTGGGGGACTTCACCACGACGTGGAATGTCATCCCCATTACATTGCTGGCGACGGCCATCGGTATATTCAGCGCGTTTGTCGCGCTGGCCCTCCTTCGGCTGATTGGAATTTTCACAAACCTGTTCTTCTTCGGGCGCTGGGGGACGGCGCTGGTATCCCCTGCGGGCAACCATCTCGGCTGGCTGGAAATTTTCGTGCCGATGATTGGCGGGCTGATCATCGGCTTTATGGCGCGCTACGGTTCGGAGCGGATTCGCGGTCACGGCATCCCGGAAGCGATCGAGGCCATTCTGCTGAAAGGCGGGCAGATCGAACCCAAGGTCGCTTTCCTGAAGCCCATTTCCTCGGCCATCTCAATTGGTTCGGGCGGGCCGTTTGGGGCCGAGGGGCCGATCATTATGACCGGCGGCGCATTCGGCTCGATGATTGCGCAGTTATTCCATCTGACCAGCGCCGAGCGTCGGACGCTGCTGGTGGCGGGTGCAGCGGGAGGAATGTCGGCGACGTTTGCTTCGCCGCTGGCAGCGGTTCTGCTGTCGGTGGAGCTGTTGCTGTTCGAGTGGAAACCGCGCAGCCTGATTCCGGTCGCGATGGCAAGCGCCGCGGCGGCTGCGACACGACGTTACATCATTGGTATGGGCCCGCTGTTCCCGACGCCAGCTCATGCCGCGTTTCTTGGGCCCGAAGGACTGTTGGGCTGCGTGCTGGTAGGGATTTTGGCGGGCGCGCTGTCGGCGCTGCTAACGCTGGCAGTGTATGCGGCTGAAGACGCATTTCTCAAGCTGCCGCTGCACTGGATGTGGTGGCCGATCATTGGCGGCTTCGTGGTTGGCGTGGGCGGACTGATCTTTCCGCAAGCTTTGGGCGTGGGCTACGACGCGATTGGGTCGCTGCTGCAGGGCAATGTGGTGCTCACGACGATTGCCGGCATCCTGCTGGTCAAATCGATTATCTGGGCAGTCTCGCTGGGGTCGGGAACGTCGGGCGGAGTACTGGCTCCGTTGCTGATGATGGGCGGGGCGCTGGGCGGATTGCTGAGTTCATTTCTGCCCAATGAAGGGCTGGGCTTCTGGCCGCTGATTGCCATGGGCGCAATTTTAGGTGGCACAATGCGTTCGCCCTTCACCGGCGTGGTCTTTGCGGTCGAACTGACGCACGACATAAACGTCATTCTTCCGTTGCTGGTGGCGGCGGTGGTGGCGCATGCTTTTACTGTTTTGACGCTGCGGCGATCCATCCTGACGGAGAAGGTGGCGCGCCGCGGTTATCACCTGAGCCGCGAATATGCGGTGGACCCGCTTGAAATATTATTTGTGCGCGAGGTCATGCGGCCGAATGTGGCTGGCATACCCGCGGACACGCCTGTCGCCGAACTCGCCGCATCGTTGCACGATGGCCAGAGCTTGCGCCGACAAAGGCTTTATCCGGTCGTTGACGGCGACCGGAAGCTGATCGGGGTTCTTCCGCGCCATGAACTACAGCGATTCGTTCAGTCCGCCAATGGACAAGGGTTGCGGGAAGTCATCCGGCAGGATGCGAAAGTCGCTTATCCCGACGAGCCGCTGCGGGCGGTTGTTTATCGCATGGCGGAAACGGGGCTCACTCGCTTCCCGGTGGTGGAACGAGATGGCCGCAATACACTGGTGGGGATGGTCTCGCTCGATGATCTGCTGAAGGCGCGCGTGCAAACGCTGGAGGCCGAACGCCGCCGCGAGCGGATTCTGCCGTTGCATCTGATGTTTGCCGTCGGCCGGGGACGCCGTACTCATGACTAGTGGGATTGCCCGCACATTTGAGAGAAGATTGCCCGGCGCGGAGATCGCGATTGGATTTATATCGGTTCCTAATTATATCGTTATACGATACAATATGAAGCAAGGTCATTTCTGTCAGGAGGAAAACCATGAAGATTCTGGGCTGTTGGACCATTCGCATATTGGCTTGTGGACTCTTGTTTGTTGGCACGCTGCCCGCGTGGGGCCAAGGCGAGAATCCCCCCGCCAGCACGACAGAAAGCGGAGCTACTTCCGGCCATGGCATGACCCTTGTGGAGCAGACTTACAAGGCTACTGTCGAGGAGCAAATTGAAGCTCTCCACAAGGAACGCTGGCAGGCGGCGTTAAATGACGATGCCGGCTTTTTTGAGAGCCAGTTGGCCGATCAGTACTTCGGAGTTGGCGCCGACGGACGTTTGCGGACGAAGGCGGAAACGGTCGAGAACTTTAAGTCGGGCGTCATCAAGTATGAAGCGATTGACGAACGCGACGTGAAGGTCAACACCTACGGTGGCGACGCGGCCATCGTCAATTCCACGACCACGGTCAAGGCGACGATTCAGGGCAAGCCGGTGAGCGGGAACTATCGCGCGACTTTCGTCTATGTAAAAGAGGGAGGCAACTGGAGAGAAGTCGCATTCGAGTTAGAGCCCATGGCCAAAGAGGGCTAGAAGCCGCGTTGAAGAACCACCCTAACGCTCTGCCACCCCGGCGGGCGAAGAACGGGCCGCCGAGGCACTCGGGCCGCCGCCGGTTTCATGTGGCGGTGGACCGCGGGCGGAGGCCGATCAGTGTTCTTCTCCGCCATGAATTCCGCCCCTCATTGCGAAGACTCAGTCGCAGAAGATCCACCGCCACGAAGAAGCGAATCCGTATAATCCGCTTCATGGAGACGCTCACGTTGTCGGATTACCAGTCGCTCGCGGAGTTCCGCTATCAGATCCGCCGCTTTTTGCGCTTCAGCGAGGAGGCTGCGCGTAAGGCCGGAATCGAACCGCGCCAGCATCAGCTTCTATTGGCGATCAAAGGATTGCCGCCGCGCGAGCGGCCGAGCATCGGCACGCTGGCCGAGCGGCTGCAACTCCAGCACCACTCGACGGTGGAGTTGGCGAATCGGCTGGCCAAGGGTGGGTACGTTCGCCGCATGCGGGATAGCGGCGATCGGCGCGAAGTGCTGCTGCGCCTGACCGCGAAGGGCGAGAAACTACTGCGCGAGCTCTCGCTCGATCATCGAGCGGAACTGCGAACCGCCGGCCCCACGCTGATGGCGGCGCTGTTAGGAATGCTGAAATCCGAGAAGCCACGTGCGCGGAAAGTGGGTGCAAGTTAAGTGGAGCGCAGTAGTCGCCACCTACACGGATGGAGAACAGGCGAAAGAGTCCGCGAGAGACATATTCAAGCCCTTCTTAATCTCAATTCGCGTTCTGCTACTCCGCGACAAACAAAATCGCGCTGGGGACGCCTGCATCTTTGGTCGCGTCGCGCATCAAGTAGAAATGCGTCAGGTCCACACCGTAGAGGACGTAGTCTGCTGTGCCGGAACCTGTGATGGTGGAAAGCGTGCCCGAGCCGGTGAACTGCACATCGTAAGCCCCGCCGGTAATGTTGCCAGCAGTGCCTGGATTCTGCGTGCCTGTGACATTGAACACCGAATTTCCCGGCGAAGTCAGCAGCAAATTCATGGTGAGCGGAGCGATGCTGGGCGAACTGTTACTGGCAGTTGCGACCGCGTACGTGCCAGGAAGGGTGGCGTCTGCGAACGACCCGCTGGCGTTGCTGGGCTGCGCCGTCATGGTTCCGGTGATCACGGCGCTAGATTGGTCGAGCAGGAACCCGCTGTTTGCGCCGCTGGCATAGAGGACAAACGGCAGCGGCGAGACGGCCGGACTCCCATTGGGATTGCCCAGCATCTGCAGGGTGTATCGTCCGTTGCTGTTGCCGGCTGCCGCATACGTGTTGGTGAAGGAGCATATCGAGGGAGTCGCGCAGGTGGAACTCGGGGGCACGGAAATCATCGTTCCGTTGTTGTTCCAGTCGAAGGTGCCCGTGAAGCCCCCATTTCCGTCAGTTTTGCCGTTCACGAGCGCAACGTTGGCACTCGCTCCGGTCAGGGCGGAAATCGAAGTGCCGCTGAAGGCTGCGTTGTTGTAGGTCTGGGTTGAATCCTGCAGCAACATTGTGCCTACGACTGCGGGGTGCGTCGCGTCAATGGTGCCACCCGCGTTGCCTTTGGAGATGATGTAGACATTGACCGGTGTACTGGCGCTGGCACTTCCGTTCGCGACGAAGAAATCAAAATCCTGGCTTACCGTACTGGTGAGCGTAAGCGTACCTACATTGGTACTCGCGTTATAGGAATAGCTGCCCGTAACACTGCAGGGCGAAGCACAGATTCCGTTGCTGGTATTGCCGTTGTCGTTGACGTCCATCTGACCGCTGGAGATGCTCGTGCTCCCGTTTAGTGATAGGACGCCTGCGTAACCGACCCGCTTGTCGGCGGAGTCCTCACCGCTGAGGCCGAAGGCATACGTCTGGGCGGTGGTGTTGAATACTGAAGACCCGGATGCTTTTTCTGCGACTCCCGAGCCTTGTCCGTTGGCATCGGATTGGATGAACTGGATGTCGCCGGCCGAATCGAGGACCGCCAGATAGTTAGTCGTGGCGGAGTTGGTGCTAATGGTCAGCTTGCCGGCATTGTTTGAGTTATTCGTATCCGACAACGTCGGTTGATACGAGCCGCCGGTGATTGCTAGCTGCGTAAAGCCGCTGGAGTTAACTACGTCTTCAACACCGCTGTTGATCGTTCCATTGGTTGTGGCGGTGAAAGTGCCTGCGGCGATCACAGGGTTATTGCTGCTGTCGTATCCAGAGAACTTGAAGGCATAGGTGCCGGATGGAAGGCGCGACGGCACAATCACGGCCTTCGCGATCGTGCATTTCGCGGCCGTGCAGCCCTGGGAATCGGCTGCCGAGACCGCGGAAATCTTGACGCAACCACCGCCGCTGCAACTGTCCGCTGCTGTGTAGTAGGCCAGACCGGATATATTGCTATCCTGCCTGAAATTCGCGCACGAGCCGCTGCCGGCGGTACAAGTCCAAGTGAAGGTCTGGGGCGCGTTGTCAGGTGTGGCTGTAGCCGTGAATTGCTGGGTCAGGCCAGTGCCTACATTTGTCGATCCAGGCGCGACGGCGGTGGTGATGTGGACGATGGTAAAGTCGTCGGTACCGTCGAGGCTGCTATCGCCCGAAGCCGTGGCGACGGCGGTGACGCTGGTATTAGACGGCACAGCAGAGGGGGCCTGATAAGTCGCGGTCGTGGCGGTCGTGGCCGTGAAATATCCGCAAGGATTCGAACTACTGGTGGACGATCCGGAGCAGGAACTGCCCGTAAGGCTCCAATTGACGGAGTTCTGCGTCGTGTTCTTGAACGTCGCCGTGAACGTTATCGTCCCGCCCACGGGTGCTTCGTCGACAGGGGAAATGTTGCCCGTGGCGCCAGTTACCGTTATGCCGGGGCAGCTCGACCCCGTACAAGGTCCGCTGCCGCCTTTGGCGCAACCGCTTGCCAGAGCCAGACTCAATAAGGCGGCTGCAAATAGAAAGTTTTTCATCATCGGCAGTCTCTTGGAGTGTGCCGGTAAAGCGTTGTTCCCCGAACCTGACCTGGGACGCTTGGCCACCCCGACGCGCCAAAACCGGGTGCGCTGGGGAGCCCGGTGCCCGTTGGAGCAGTCGGAGGGCCAGCCGGGTATCTCAATCAGTGGCTACAAATGTACATGAACACGGAAGGCTTTGTCTGCGGGTAGGGGCCGCTTGGGCCGCAATCATGCCCACGTGAGTGTGCAAGAAAGTACACCTTGGCTGGCGATTGCGGGGATCGCAAAATTAAGCTGCGCGCAATAAGCAATCCATGGAGTTCCTGGTGCTGTGAGCGCGAGAATCTTTATTGGCTGGCCGCGCCGACGGGGAGTCGCCCCTTCGACAACCTCAGGGCAGGCCCTCCGGGACCGCCGGCAAGGTGGCGGCGCTACGCCCGGAGACCTGCGTATTCACGCGGTCGGAGCAGTTAAGGAGACTCCGAACTAATACCATCTTGCGGGCGGTCCGTTTGCAGATGCTGGCTTTTGCGCGGACAAGAGTGTCCGCGCCACACGTCCCTAAGAAGGTTATTGTGCGGGAACAGGGGAGTGGAGAAGCGCCCGCTTGGCGCTTTCGATCAGGGGTAGCAACTCGGTTGCGGTGATGCCCAGAGTGCCTCCAGAGAAGCCGTCGATGTAAGCGGAATTGATGCCGACCACTTCGCCGCGCAGGTTCAAGACTGGTCCGCCGCTGCCGCCACGCGCGGTGGGGGCATCGTAAATGAGCTTGTCTCCGCTGACATCGCCGATGTGGCCGAAGGTAGCCGAAGGACGAATCAGCGAAAGCGCGGCTAGTTCGCCCGCAGTGTCTGCGTTATCGGGATGCGATGAGAGCCGCTCGTAGACGATGGCCGGGGACTTTGCGACCATGCCAGTCACTCCCATGGGATACGCCAGCACGCTCACGGATTCGCCCACTCGAGGCGGCTTTAGGGCGAGTGCCAGGGGACGCAGCTTTTCGGTGAAGGCAGTCGACTCCATGTGGAGGATGGCCAAGTCTCCGTGCTGGGCGAGCACAACCGGTTCGAGAGCTACTGGCAGCGGCGAGCCGGGGAAATAGGCAACCAGCTTTTCGAGCACCGGGGATTGGCCCGGACCAAGGGCAGCGGTGACCTCGCGGTCTCCAAACCAGGGCTGGGCTACATGGCGATTGGTGGCAACCAAGCCCTGCGCTACAACGAAACCGGTACCGGCGACGCGGGCGCGGAAGTGCCCCTTGCCGGCGACGTGGTAGATCCCGTAAATGTAGCCGACGGAATCGCGGGCATCATCGACGGTGGCCGCTGAAAAAGATTGTTCCCGCTCCAACTCCTGCACTTGGCGGGAGAGTTGGTGCACCTGCTGCTCCAGAGCGCTGGTTTCCTCCGGCGGCGGCGGAGAATAGTAATGCGCCATGAGCAAGGCGCCGACCAGTGCGAGCACGCCCAGCGCACCCTGCACAAACCGCGGCCAAACTTCCAAGACCGGTTCGTCTTTATTCTCGGTATCAAACATTTGTATGAGAATGGACAGCCCTGCCCGGCGAGGAGGGAGATTCCGGGTGGAAGTACTATCCTGCCGGAAACGGGCGGGCGCGTGTAGGGTACAGAAGTCGGGGCAGAGACGGTTAACGAAGGTAACCGGTGACCTTCGGGCCATCGTTAGTAAGTGGGGCATTGGCAATGACCAAGGAATTGGCGGGAGCCAAAGCGGGCTTGGCTGAGACCGGTTATGAGCCCTCTGTCATTCCCAGCCGTTTGGCCATCTCGTCATAGAGAAATCCTTCGCCTGGGACGGCAAGGCTGAACCCATTCTCCGTCGATCACGAATTGGGGGATGGCGCGCTTGCCAGTTTGGCGAACGACCTCGTCGACTGCGCCGGGCGTGGTTTCGACGTTGACGTCGGTGTAGGGAATCTTGTGCTGGTCGAGGAATCGTTTGGCCTCGCGGCAATCGGGGCACCAAGGGGAGGAATAGACGGTCAGTTGCATCGGTTTGATCTAGATGTAGGCCGATGGCTTTTGGTCGCAACCGGTGTTGGGTCGGGGCCGGCGTCGTTCACTGGTCAATGAGTGCCTTAGACATGTTACGCCAACAATCAACCATTTCGCCCGTCTCATCCATCATCATTGCCCTTTATGAACCGCCGCGTGGAGCCAAGGGACAGAGCGGGAATTGACCGCAAAAGGTTAGAGTGAGATACTCAGCCGGGTTGCCTTATGACTTGTCGAAGTGGAGCGCGCGTGGCAGCCAGTATTGGGGCCGTGTTCCTCCTTTGTTTTCTAGCGGTGCAGGCGGCGGCGCAGGGGGGGCGCTCCTCCTCGCCACCCCCGGGGGCCACCGCGCCCGATTTCTCCCCGCAGAAGACAGACTCACTCTACCAAGTCCATGGCGACGAGACACTGGTGCGTATCTTCGCGTACGCGGAGGACGGTAAGACGCATCTTGATCGGCAAGCGGTCATAAAGATCACAGATCTTTCGACGCACAGCGTCAAATGGCAGGCCACTGATGAAAAATCGGAAGCCGCGCTGGGTCTCCCTTTTGGCAATTACGAAATCGAGATTAGCGCAGTCGGATACTTGAGCGAGCTGAAGGAGCTCCAGGTCAATACTCAGCACATTACGATTCGGATGGAGTTTGCCTTGCGTCGTGATCCTTCCGCCGTGGACTTCAACATCACTGATGCCGCGCTGCCGCCCAAGGCGCGCGGAGATGTCAAGCATGCCGTTTCTGCTCTCAAGTCGGCGAATCTGAAGGAAGCGAAAAAAAGATTGGACGCGGCTTACAAGCTGGCGCCGTCGAATCCGGATTTGAACTACCTTATGGGTTACCTGTTCTTTGAGCAGCGGGATCTCGCTCAGGCGGCGAGTTACCTGACGACCGCGGCGAATCTTAATTCGGGCAACGTCCGCGTGTTAACGCTGCTCGGTCACGTGCAGCTCATCCAACAGAACTATGTTGCCGCAGCGGCGACGCTGGAAAAAGCGGTCGCTGTCAATTCCGAGTATTGGACGGCGCACAATCTGCTTGCTAACGCTTACCTGCGACTAAAGAAGTACGAGGAGGCTCGGGAAGAGGCCGAGTCGGCCATGGCGCAGGGGAAAGACGGAGCGGCCGCGGCAAACTTGGTTTTAGGGCAGTCCCTGGTGAATCTTGGAAAGAAGGAAGAAGGTATCCGAGCGCTCAAAACCTTCGTCCAGAACTCGCCCTCGGACCCCGTTGTTCCCCAAATACGGGACCTGATCACCACGCTCGAGCGGCACGATGCCGGGCCTCTCCCGAGTACAGAAATCGTGCAAAAGAGCGAGACCTCTTTGTCCGACATCGACTCTCTCTACGCTGCCCCGGAACTCCCGGTCTTAGTCAATCCATGGCGTCCTCCCGGCGTCGATGAAGCCCCGCCATTCGTCACGGAGGGAGTCGGCTGCCCATTTGACACCGTAATCGAGATGTCGGGTCAGCGTGTGAAGGAGTTAGTAGACAATGTCTCGCGGATAGCGGCAATCGAAAGCTTGGTGCACGAGCAGGTGAACGAAATGGGGAATCCTGCCTCCAAAGAAAACCGCATCTACGACTATGTGGCTACCATCGCGAACGACAAGTTAGGAGGGTTCGCGGTAAGTGAATACCGGTCCGAGCGCAAGACGGGGGCTGACTTTCCCGACGGCATCGCCAGCAACGGGTTTGCCGTACTGGCTCTGGTATTTCACCCCAGCATGCGGGAGAACTTCGATATGGTTTGCGAAGGGCTGGGGCGCTGGCACGGACGGGCAACGTGGCTGGTTCACTTCAAGCAGCGCGAAGACCGACCTGCCCGAATGCATGATTTCAAAGTAAACGGAGTAGCCTTTTCGGTCCATCTAAAAGGCCGTGCTTGGATCGCCGCGGACACATTTGATATCGTTCGCATCGAGACAGAACTAGTCGGCCCGATGCCGCAGATCCGGTTGCGTTGCGAGCAACAGGTCGTAGAGTATGGCCCTGTGCATTTTCCAAGCAAGAATCTGGAACTGTGGCTTCCGAAGCAGGCAGAAATCTACTTCGACTTTCGCAACCACCGCTATTACCGCAGCCATACCTACGATCATTACATGCTGTTTTCGGTGGATTCCGAGGAAAAGCGGAAAGAGCCCAAGATATCTCTGACGGATCCCCCCCCAACGCCGCCGTCCAACTAACGAATTAGAGTCGAGTCTGGGTCACTCCCTGAACGAATCGTCGGCGCATCATCCATCAGCGACGTATCATACGCTTCACGGCGTAGGTGTTGTAAACGGCGTTGGCGCTCATTGACCCCCCAGGAGTGAAAATGGCGAAGCGGATGTAGAATGACTCCGTCTGCGAGCAAAAGACCATGGTGGTGGATAATCTAATTGCTTCTTGAGGACGAAGAATCATGAAAATCGTGATGGGAATTGACGATTCGAAGGTCTCCGGGGATGTGTTACGGGCGATTGTCATGCAGTTCCGGACTGAGCATACGGAGATCCGGGTTTTGCATGTGTTGCAGCCGGTTGCGCCGGCTCCCCCGCAAATGGCGCCAGGTTATGCTCCCGAGTTGGAAGATCAGAAAAAGCCGGCCCATGAGTTGGTCGAGCGAATTGCGAAGGAACTGCGTAGTGCAGGATTCAAGGTGGACACTGCCGTCGAGGTGGGTGACATCAGAGAGAGGATCATCGATTCGGCAGCCGAGTGGGGTGCCGATCTGATCGTCGTTGGTTCACATGGGCAAAGAGGCCTCCGGCGTTTCCTGCTTGGCAGCGTAGCTGAATTCGTCGCTCGCCATGCCAAGTGCTCGGTGGAGATCGTTCGCACGCCTGCGAGTATCTGACGGATACTTTGAAACTCCGGCTCACACGTGTTCCAACTCGCGCACCGTGCGCTCGTTGGTCACATTGCCGGTATTCAGCGTCGAAGCCGGCTCGAATAGTACGACCCAGCATTCTTGTTCGGCTACCGGACGGTGCTCGATCCCGCGCGGCACCACGATGAACTCGCCTTCTTCGATCCACTCGTGGCGGTCGCGAAATTCCATGCGGAAGCGGCCTTTCGCAACGAGGAACATTTCGTCTTCGTTGTCGTGATGGTGAAAGACGAAAGGGCTGTCGAACTTGACGAGCTTTATGCACTGTCCGTTGAGTTCGGCGGCGATGCGGGGGTTGTAGAAGTCGTGAATGGCGGCAAACTTTTGGGCGATGTTGACTTTGGACATGGCGACCCCTGAGCAGTGAAATCGAGTGCTTATTTGGATGGAGGTTCGGTGGCAAAGTCGCAAAGAAAAAAGCCGCCAGCGTGCGCTGGCGGCATCTTCGTGCCGAGGTTTCGGGCCTGTGGAGAGACAAGACTTCCCCGTCTCCCTGCTTGCGCTTACGTTGGGCCGTCGTGGCTTCCAAGACGCGGCAAGCCGCGTCTCTACTAGAGCCCGGGCACTCCCGCGCTCGAATGTCCGCCGGGCAGCGATACCCGCACGCCGCGCTGCAGGTTTACCTGCGTGGTGGTGGTCCAGTCGACTTCATCGGTGCTGATGACACCGTTGCCGCCGCTGGCCAGTTCATAACTGATCCGACCGTCCTGGTAAGTGTAGTTGCCCACCGCCAGAACCATGCCGGTCTTCAGCACGAACACGGGAACCCCCAGCGACGTGCCGGCAATACGCGTGCCGCTTGCCAAGCTGGTGGTTGTTGAGCCCGGATTGTAGGTGGCATACGTCACGGCCGGAATTTCCTGCGCAATCGGCGGCTCACTGGGGCTGACGCGACGCACGGCCAGGCGCGGGCCTGCGCTGTTATTCAGCGAGCCATAATAGGCGTCGTTCTGGTACTGCGAGTCGTTCTGCGGACGGGGCCCGAAGAAGTGCCAGTCGGGGCCGAGGGTCTGGGCGACTTGCGGCAGTTGCACGTCGTCCATCAGGCGCAGAGAGAGCACGCTCTCGCCCTTCAGCGTCGGACGCGGGCCGCGCGCGGGCAGCATGATAATCTTCCACGGCCAGAGCGGCGGAATCATCCATTCGACGATATCGCGCTTGGCGTGGCCCTTGCCGTCGATGTCGCCATACTTATCGACCTTGTAGCCGCGGGTCGCGATCACCTTGGCATCGAGCGGTATATCGCCTTGCGGCATTCCGATGCGGTCGAAGACGAGCTTCATGTAGCCTTTGCCCCAGAAATGACCGGGATCCTGAGCCGCCTCGAGATGGCCGACAAGGTAGCTTCCTCGTGGGATGACTTGACGGCCGAATTCGGTGACGGAGCGAAGATGGCAGAGAACCGGATCGCCGACCGCAACCGATGCCGAAGAGAAGTTGGGTTCGTTAAGCGTGCATTGCAGAAGCGTTCCAGCGGGCAGGATTTGGTCATGCGCACTGGCACACAAGGTTAGAAGGGAAACGAAACACAGAAGAGACACTACACGCAGAGCTACCGCAGAGCTGGACTGCATCGAATCACCTCGGTCTCACGCCCCAAAAATTCGTGGTACCGTGCCAAAGCAACTAGCGTTGAGCCAGCCCCGATTAAGAGCAGTAAAACATAAGTCGGGTTGAGGGTCAATTGTGGATTGCTGCTTTCAGTTCTCAGTTCCCGGTTCTCAGCTCTCGGCTGTTAGCTCTTGGCTCTTAGCTGATAGCCATTGGCAACGAACGACTTCGAGGTTCCGTTTTCGGCGACCCCTCCAAGTGCGGTCTTTTGGAATCAAAGATTTAGCGGCAGCTGGCGCCAGATCTTTGAGAAATAAGGACTTAGAGGTAAGATCTTTGTAATGCAACGACTTAGCGCTGGCGTTGTGACCTGCGCGATAACTAGGGAGCGAAAGGAAGGTTGCTCTCGGCCATGGAGCGCTTGGTCAACGACCACATCATCGAGCTTTGCCGGGCGTGGGAGGAGATTCATGGTATCGCGTAGCGACATTGAGTCAGCAAATCGCGGAGGCGAACAAATGTGGAGGGATTTTCCTCACGCGGTTTCCGCCGGCTATGACCGAGCGAGCGGGAAGGTCGTGATCGACCTGAGTTCGAAGCTGACGTTGAGTTTCTCGCCGCAAGATGCGCAGGGTCTCGAAAATGCAAGGCCTGCCGAGCTTGAGGAAATTGAATTGAGTCCGTCGGGGTTTGGAGTGCATTTTCCCAAGCTCGACGCTAATTTATATGTTCCCGGATTGCTTGAAGGGCCGATGGGATCGACGAAGTGGATGGCGGCGAGGCTAGGGCAGCTTGGCGGGCAGTCGCGAAGCAAGGCGAAGAAAGCGGCCTCGCGGGCGAATGGGTTGAAGGGCGGCCGGCCACGGCGGAAGGAAGTTTCGGCGGGGGACTAGACACACAAAACGGAATGTGCGGGTCCGGAAGTATCAGACCTTTTCAAATAGTCTCCCAAAAGTTCCGCAGTCCACGGCCCGCGAACTGAAGGACGCTAACCCCATACGGGCGGCGCCAAACAAGATGCAGCCATAGCCTTAGTAATATGAGACTGGACCAAAACAATCCCAGGTCTGAGAGCACCCCTCCACGTAACGCTGGGAAATGCTTTGCGCCGACCGCGAGGATCAAACAAAGAGCAAGGCCAAATAGGGTGTCCGACAACCGTCGTCGCCACGCGATCCTTTTGTGGGCCTTCTTCACTTCGTCCACCTTGATTTGCAGGATGGAGTCAGTTAGCTCTGTGCATTTCGATCCCGCGATCCACATCGTGGATGCCAACATGACGCCGCCGAGTTCGCATTTTGCCAATAAGACGGTTGGTGGTGGGCTGAACAATTTGGACGGCAGTGAAAGAGGCTCCCTTAGGTCGGCTACGAGCAGCGGAACCCAACCCTTTTCCCACGAACAGAACCACCCGTTGTAGAGCGATTGCCTATACTTGTAACGATAGAAAGTCTCCTGCGGCCTTTGGTTGTCGAAGTTGAACAGAGGAACTGTATCTATGTAACTGGAACGGAGCGAAGAACTGAGTTTCCTTATTATCGGATAAAAACTCCGGTACGGCGCGAATGTATGTACAGAGTCGTTGTTCCACTTCGCCTCAGCTAAGCTCTCGCCTTCAACCAGTTCTGGGGGCACACTTGCGTTGACTACTTCAACCTGGCTGGACCCAAAGATCACGTCATATGCTGCTTGGTATGGTTGTCCGCGACCTGATTGACATTCACATAAGATGATGCCGCCAGCTGACAAGAGCGCGTCGCGTCTATCCTGTCGAGTAAGGAAGTAGAGGAAGGTATCATCGGACCCGCAAACGTAGTCGCCGTTAGCCGCGTCCCAATTCACGATTACCATGCGACGCGCAGCATTTATGCGAACGGGCCTGCCAGCCTTCTTTTCATCCGAGATACTGATTTCATCGAAAGAACCGGATGGTAAGACGCGGCTCCAAAGGGAGGTTCGCGCTCTCTGTGACGAGGATGTCCCTGCATTGACTAGTCGGTCGACAAGCACATAAATGTCCTTACCGCGGGCTTCTTCTCTGGTCCTCATTGTTTCCCGAATTCTACAGCGGAGAGACGCCGGTTGCGCACCAGATTGATTCAATCAGGAATGCCAGCTTCTTCGGCTTGTGCGGGCGAGGGCACCCGTCCCCAATGGGCGACTACCAAAAACAAAAGCCGCCAGCTTTCGCTGACGGCCTCTGAGAACTGAGAACTGAGAACTGGGAACTGAGAACTAGCTTTCGTATAGCAGCACGCCCTCTGCTTTTTCGGCGTCTACTGGACGGTAGTACAGCTTGTTGTCTTCTAAAAAGACCTCGATGAACGCTGGCCTGGTTGTAATCGTGCCCTGGATCAGCGCTTCTGACAGCGGGTCTTCTATGTACTTTTGCAGTGCGCGGCGGAGCGGTCTGGCTCCGTAGCTGCGGTCGGTTAGCGTCTGGCTTAGAATCCACTTCTTGGCTTCGTCGGCTACCGTCACGGTGATCGAGCGCTGCGCCAGGTTCTGGTTCAGCTGGCTGACCATCAGTTCGAGGATCTGGATCAGATCGTTCTCGCCGAGCGCCAGGAACAGGATGACTTCGTCGATTCGGTTGAGGAACTCGGGATTGAAGGTGCGCTTGACCTCGCCCTTCACCAGATCTTCGACCTTCTCGGAAACCATCTCGTCTTTCGACGATTGGAAGCCGAGGCCTTCGCGCTTCATCAGGTGGCGCGCGCCGATGTTCGAAGTCATGATGATGATGACGTTCTTGAAGTCAACCGTGTTGCCTAAGCCGTCGGTGAGTTGGCCGTCTTCAAAGACCTGCAGCAGGATGTTGAAGACATCGGGGTGCGCCTTTTCGATTTCGTCGAGCAGCACCACGGAGTACGGTGCGCGCTTCACGCGTTCAGTCAGTTGACCGCCCTCTTCGTAGCCGACGTATCCCGGAGGCGAGCCGATCAGCTTCGAGACCGAGTGTTTTTCCATGAATTCGGACATATCGAAGCGGACGAGCGCTTTCTCGCTGCCGAACATGAACTGCGCCAGCGTGCGCGCGACTTCGGTTTTGCCTACGCCGGTGGGGCCCAGGAACAGGAAAGAGCCGATGGGCCGATTGGGACTCTTGAGGCCGGCGCGGCTGCGGCGGATGGCTCGTGCCAGCGCGCTGATAGCTTTGTCTTGCGAGATGATGCGCTTGTGCAGCTCTTCTTCAATGCGCAGCAGCTTCTGTGTTTCTTCCTCTTTAATCGAGGTGATGGGCACGCCGGTCCAGCGGCTCACCACGTCCTCGATGTCCTCCCGACCGACTACGCCGGTGGAGGATTCATCGAGGTGGTATTTTTCGCGAAGGGCGCGCAGGTTCTCGCGCTCCTTGCGTTCCTCGTCCGAGTAGAAGCGCGCCTTCTCGAACTCGTGGTTCGCGATGGCGTTCTCCATGCGGTGGACGATGAACTTGATGCGCTTCTGAACTTCGGTCAATTCTTCGGGCAGCGAGGTCTGGCGCAGCTTGACGCGCGCGCCCGCCTCGTCGATCAGATCAATCGCCTTGTCCGGAAGGAAACGGTCCGGGATGTAGCGGTTCGAATGCGAGACGGAGAAGTTGATGGCGTCGTCGGTGTAGGTGACGGCGTGAAACTTCTCGTAGCGCTCTTTGATCCCGAAAAGAATTTTGATCGCGTCGACTTCGTTGGGCGGCGGAACTTTGACCGCCTGGAAGCGGCGCTCGAGCGAGCGATCTTTTTCAATCGACTTGCGATACTCGGCTGGCGTGGTTGCGCCAATGCACTGAATCTCACCGCGCGAGAGAGCCGGCTTGAGAATGTTGGCGGCATCGAGCGAACCTTCGGCCGAGCCGGCACCAACCAACGTGTGCAACTCATCGATGAAGATGATGGAATTCTGGTTTTCCATCAACTCCTTCATGATGGTCTTGAGGCGCTCTTCGAACTGGCCGCGGTATTTTGTGCCGGCGACGATTAAAGAAAGATCGAGGGCGAGGATGCGCTTATCGGCAAGGAACGAGGGCACTTCGCCGTCAGCAATACGCTGGGCCAAGCCTTCGACGATCGCTGTCTTGCCGACGCCGGGCTCGCCGATCAGCACAGGATTGTTCTTGGTGCGGCGGCAGAGAATTTGCACGACGCGCTCGACTTCGCCTTCGCGTCCAACGAGCGGATCGAGCTGGCTGTCCATCGCGGCCTGAGTCAGGTCGCGGGAAAACTCGCTCAATAATGAGGATTCGCGCTGCCCGCTACTGCCGCGTTGTGGCTGTGCTTTTTCCTGGCTGGTGCGGGCCAATTCTTCGCGGATGGTCGACAGCCGCAATCCGCGCTCATGCAGAATCTCGGCGGCAAAACATTTTTCTTCGCGCAGCAGGCCCAACAGCAGGTGCTCGGTCCCAATATGTTTATGAGAAAGACGTTCGGCCTCTTCGGCCGCGTAGGCGAGAACGCGCTTGCACTCGTTGCTCAGGGGGAGATCAACGGAAGTGGAAACCTTCTCGCGGATGGTCGTGTGTCCTTCAATCTGCTTGCGGATCGACTCGACGGAGGCGTGCGAGCGCAGGAACCGGTTGGTCAGGGCTTTATCTTCGCGCAGCAGGCCGAGCAGCAGGTGTTCGGTCTCAATATAAGGAGAGCCGAACTGGCTGGCCTCGTAGCGCGCGAAGAAGATGACGCGCCTGGCTTTTTCCGTGTAGCGTTCAAACATAATACTCGTCCCCCCTGGGGTTCCTGCGGAAAGTCCCCGACGGAAAAGTTCGATTCCGCCAACCCCTGACCCTACCTCAATAATTATGCAATTCTATCGCCCAATCTCCCAAGCGATATTCGCCTGCAGGTATCCCGATCGCCTCGTCCACCGGGTACCCGCGGTCCTGCTCTGCCTTTCCTCACGCCGGAAGCGAATCCGGCGCCACCTCTTCTATTCTGCCCCGATCCAGCCGCAAGACTCTATGGCACCGTCGTGCGAAGGCCACGTTGTGGGTGGCGATTAAAGAGGTTAGCTGGTGCTCGCGATGCAGCCTTGCGAGCAGCTCGAAAACCACTTCCGCGGTTTTCCCGTCCAGGTCGCCCGTCGGTTCATCGGCCAGCAGCAACTGAGGCTGGGTGATCAAAGCCCTTGCCAGAGCGAGCCGCTGCTGCTCTCCGCCGGAAAGCTCGCCGGAACGATGGTGTCCGCGGGCCTCCAGTCCCACCTCGCGCAACCAGCGCGACGCTTCCTGCTCGGCCGACGAAAGCGACTGCCCGCGGGTTAGCAAGGGCATGGCCACATTTTCGAGCGCAGTGAATTCGGGCAGCAAGTAATGGAATTGCCAGACATAGCCGATTTCGCGGTTACGAAACTCGGCAGCGTCATCCTCAGAAAGCGCATTCACTTGGGATTTTGCGCAGTATACGGTACCCGCAGAAGGACGATCAAGCGCTCCCAGGATGTGCAACAAGGTACTCTTCCCGGCGCCCGATTGCCCCACAATCGCGAGCATCGTTCCCTTTTCTACCTGAAAAGACAGATTTTCAAAGAGCACCAAGTCCGCTTCGCCTGAGCGAAAGACCTTGCTTAACCCTTCGACCCTCACAAGAGGATCTTGAGTCATTGGATGCAATTCCACCCTCCTACGTCTCAAGGTGCAAGAGCCACCGGCGTTGGAACGCGGTGAAAAAAGAACTCCTGCCCCATTAGACCACGAGGGCAAATACCCTGCTGCTGCGAATTTCCTGCAGAAGTGGGTATGCGAAAAACTGTATACCTGTGGAAAGTAATTGCAATGTGACCGTAGTCACAGCGAGAGGGAACGACGGACACTTCGACGCGAGACGGGCGCGCTCACGTAGAGACGCGGCTTGCCGCGTTTCCGACCCGGAGAGTGAGACGGCGCAAGCCCCGTCTCAGAGTGTGTTGTGAATCGTGCGGAATACTTCGCGAACTAGGCTCGTTCGACCGCGGGTGTCCAGTTGCGACGCTCCAGAATTGTCGGTGGCTCGTAGGTTACGCCGCGGGCCAGGCGCTGATCTTCGCGGCGCGTCGTCCATAACAAAACAGGGCCAGCCACGTTCGCTATCAGCCGCGACATCGCGCCGAATTCCTTGCCAATCTCGCGCCGCAATTCGTGAATCTGCCGGCTCACATCCTCGTTGACTTTGCGGAAATAGCGTTCCGCCGCCCAGAGCGCGGCACTGTAGGCGGTTCGAAGTTTCGCGTTCTCGCGTTCGAAGCGCTCGCGTACGCGCAAGTCGGGATAGTTCTTGTAGCGCCGCCATCCTTGCAGCATGGTTTCGCACATGCGATAGAGGCTCGGCCCGTTGCGCTCGAAGTCGCGCCAGAAGGCCCAGTCGAGAAAACGCTTCGAGTCGTCGCGCGAAATCGCGGCGTGGCGGAAATTGAACTTATCCTGCCCGTGAATGTCGGCGAGGTCGATGCCTTCGAGCATGCGGCCCTGCTCCGACATCTCTTTATATAAGGGTGTGCCCGGGACGGGCGTGTAGAGCATGAACTGGTGGAAGTCGGTGTTGTGTTCGACCGCGTACTCGATTTCTTCGCGGATGTTGTCGGGTGTGTGGTGTTCGAGCCCGATGATGGTTGAGCCTTGCACGCGAATGCCGTGCGCGCGCAGCATGTGCGTGAGTTGGTGCGAATCCGTGTCCTTGAGCTTGGCATAATTCGACCGCGGAGACTCGAGCCCCATCCAAATCCAGGAAACGCCCAGCTCGACGAGTTCTTCCGGCGTGTATTGGCGGATCGCATTCGCGGACGCGAAGACCGCCATGCCCCAGGCTTTTTTGCCGGCCTTCATGCGGTCGAGCAATTGCATGGCGCGCTTTTTGTGGAGCAGGAAGTTCTCGTCCATGACGAAGAACGTTTGCACGCCGAGGGACTCTTCGGCATGGCAAAAGACGTCGTAGAGCTGGTCGCCAGTTTCGTAGAAATTTACAAACTTGCCCTTGCCGCCGAAAAAAGCGGAGGTCGTACAGAAGTTGCAGCCCATAGGGCAGCCGACCGACGGAATGATGGTTGCCGCAGTGCCGCCCTTTCGATCGGGCATGCGCAGTCCCATGATGCGCGTTTTTAGCCCGGAGACGATCTCGGGATGTTTGATTGGGGCGTTCACGTCTTCGCCGAGGTAGCCGCGCATCCACGAAATTCCTTCGCCGCGCACGATGTGGTCGGCGTCGATCATGTTTTCGAGACCCGGAGTGGCCGCCACGTGGCCGCCGATCACGATTTTTGAATTCGGCGAAAGCTCGCGCACCATGCGGCACATCTCGCGCACCTTGCCGAGGTTCACGATAATGGAAGAAATGCCGACGATGTCGTACTCATTCGCCTTGAGCTCGCGGGCGAAGTCCTTGCGCGTGGGGAAATCGAGCACCGTGCAGGGCGCAGAAATATTCTGCTGGATCATCATGATCCCCCACGACCGGTGAAACATGCGCAGCGAAAACCCGCCCTGCGCCCGCGTTACCTGGTTGTGGTAAAGCTCCATGGGATTGATGGCCCGCGAACCGAATTCATCGTCCTGCGCGTAGGGACCGAAGACTGAACTCAGCAGCACGCGCGCGCTGCTGCCCTTGGGATGAACTTCCATCTGAGACACGCTCCTTATGATTGCGATGATTCGAGGCTAGCGGGGCGGTGGGCGAAAATCAGTGAGCAGTGACAGAAAATACAAAAGTTTTACATGGGAAATGCCACGGAAGTAGGTGGTCTGCGGTGCTAATCAGTGGCTTGCAGTTTACTCATACCGCAGCGCCTCGGCCGGCAATATCCGCGCGGCCGACCACGATGGATAAATCGTCGCCACAAACGAAATCCCGATTGACACCAGCGCCGTGATCACGCCATCCATCGCGCGCGGGACGAACGGAACATAGTCGATCGAATAGACCTCGGGCGAGAGCGCAATAAAGTGGTAGTGACCGCCGGCCCATGAGATGGCGTAGCCGAGCACGAGGCCGATTGCGGTGCCGATCACTCCGATCAGCACGCCCTGCGCGATGAACACGCGGCGAATCTGCCGCTTCTTTGTGCCCATCGACATGAGCACGGCGATGTCTTTGGTTTTTTCCATCACCATCATGGTGAGCGAGATGAGAATGTTGAGCGCGGCGACGAAGACGATCAGGCCGATGGTGATGAAGGTAACCACGCGTTCTAATTTCAGCGCGCGGAAAAGAGGCTTGTTCTGTTCCATCCAGTTGGTGGTCATGAAACCATGGCTTGCTGAGATATGATCGGCGGCCTGTTCGAGCGAGCTGCCGACTTCGCCGGCACGATAAATGTCGTCGATCTTGAACTGGATCACAGAAATCACGTCGCCCAGGCCAAAGAGTTGCTGCGCGTCGGCGAGCCGGATGAACGCCCAGGACGAGTCGTAGTCGTAGAAGCCGGAGTTGAAGATCCCAGCCACGCGGAAGCGGATATACTTCGGCACCATGCCGAAGGGAGTCAGCTCGCCTTGCGGCGAAGTCACCAGCACCACGGAGCCGACCGTTGCGCCGACGCCTTCGGCCAGGTCAGTGCCGAGGATGATCGGAGGCATGGCGGCGACGCGCTGCGCGACACCGGCAAGGTCGTCGGGGGATGGAGGCTGTGAAGTGTTTGTGCGGGGACGGGGCTCAGCCCCGTCCAAGCCGGGGCTCAGCCCCGGCTCTACATGATCTGCGGACACTGTCGAAGACTCATCCAACGCCGCCGACGACCCCGCTGTCACTGTCTGCAGCAAATCGCTGACTTTGCGCTCATAGCGCGGCAGCATGCCCTTCAGCACCGCGCCGCGTGCCCGCGGGCCGCGCGAAATCAGCACCTGCTCATAGATTGCCGGAGCGGCTCCGAGGACATGCGGTTCCTTCTCCAACTTATCGAGCAGCGGATGCCAATCTCTGATCCCATCGCTTTGCACGCGCAGCAAGCTGATATGCGAAGTCGAGCCCAAAAGCCGCGCCTGCAAATCCTGCCGGAAGCCGTTGTTGACGGCGAGCGCGACGATCAGCGAAGCCACGCCCGCCGCGACGCCAGCGATGGAGATGGCCGTAATGATGCCGATGAAGGCCTGGCGCCGTTTGGCGCGCAAGTATCGGGTTGCGACGAAAAGTTCGAAGCGCATGAGAAGCAGCTGTCAGCTCTCAGTTGTCAGCTTTCAGTTACAGCGGATTATAGCTGGCGAGGGCCAAGGACTTTCGGGAGAATGGCAGGTACCGATCGGCGGTAGCTAGAGAAGTGGTCGCCGAATCTCTTCTCCAATTCCGCATCCTCCATGCGGATCATGACCGCGCCCGTTGCGATTGCGAATGCCGTCAGCGTCCAACACACTACCAGGCCAGTGCCGATGCTCCAGGCCAGCATCTCGCACAAGTGAGCCAGGTAGACGGGATGCCGGACGTGGGCGCGGATTCCTTGCGTTACCAGTTGCTGCTCGCCATGGCCGGCGTGAAGCTCGGGCAAGCCGCCCAGTTGCTTCGGGCTGAAGCCCTTGCCCGACTTTGCATATAAGAAGAGCCCCGCCGCAAACAGCAGCGCCGCCGGAACCCAAGAGCAAATGGTGGAGTAAAGCAATATGTGCCGCCACGGCCGCGTCAGCAGCGTTGCGCCCGCCCACATCAGCACCCATGCCGGAATCAGCACCAAGTAGGGCGAGCGTCGCCCGGAAACATGCCGCGCACGCCAGCGCTCGGCAAAGGGATGGATCATCAGCCAGAATGCGGGGATGGTCGAGTAGACTGCGCACGCCAGCCAGCCGACGAGTTGTAGCCACATCTGCACGATGGCATGTTAGCAGCTTGAATTCGGGCGAATACCGTGGGATCGTCTCTACAGGAGCAGGCCGCAACCTGATATTCTTCATCCCGCATGTCCCCTATTCTGACCAGCATGCTGCTGGGGCTGACGGCGGCCGCCGCCAACGTGTTTGGCGGCGCGATCATTGTTCAGAAGCACTGGGAGCGCTCCTACCTGCGCTATTTCGTCGCGCTGGGCGCGGGCTTCATGCTGGCCACCGCACTGGTCGAAATGGCGCCGGAGAGCATTGTGCTGCGCGGCCCGCGCGCCGGCTTCCTCATTCTGCTGGGATACCTGCTCATCCATTTTTTTGAGCACACGGTCACGCCGCACTTCCACTTCGGAGAAGAAACGCATGCCGAGCAGTTTGTGCACACGCACAAAGGCTACTCGGTGCTGGTGGGGTTGCTGATTCACACCTTCTTTGACGGCATCGCGATCGCCTCAGGCTTCATCGTTTCAAGCTGGTTGGGATGGATCATTTTTATTGCGGTCTTTCTCCACAAGATCCCCGAAGGTTTTACGATCGCCTCGGTAATGCTGGCAAGCGGCCGAAGCCGCGGGTTTGCCTGGGGAACGTCAGTGATGCTAGGCGCGGCTACGGTGGCCGGCGTGATGACGATGGCATTGTTTCGCCAAGAGGTTGGTTTTGGCCTGCCGCTATCGGCTGGAGTGACAATCTACGTGGCCGCTTCTGATCTGATTCCAGAAGTCAATCAGGAGCCCGGAGTAATGATGGCGCTGCTAGTCTTCGTCGGCGCGGCGTGTATGTTTCTGTTGGATCGGCTTGTTCATGTGCATTGAGCGATGTGGGGTTGCTAGTTGTTAGCTATGCAGAAACGGGCTTGAACTAAGCCGCTTTGCGGCGGCCTCTGTCGCGTGTCCGAAGCAAGCGGCCCCGGAGATTCGGCAGGTGACGTCAATCTGCTTGTGTAAATAGCTGGAGGGTGCGGTTTTTCTCCGAGCAGCCTTCCCACGCGCTGTGGCTCTCCCCGTTACTGAGCAGAAAGGCGAGCAATTGCCGCGTGCCGTTGCGGCGCACCCCGTAGGCCACCAGCAGGTGTCATCCGCTGACCTGCATGCTGTTAAAACTACGTTTAGGTGATTCGAATCCTATAGCGCCCACCATTATCCTTTTGCAAATTCGGCAGGCAAGGTCAATCCGCGTTCCAGTTGATGACCGTAAACGAGGTCGGAGTCTCCATCCATAGCAATGGTGTTGGCCAGGAATTTCTTTCCCCCGGGAAAAATCGTCGTGAGAGCGGATACTCTTGCGTTTGCTAGATCATGTGCCACACCCGTCTCTCCGCGAGGGCCTGACGAGCCGAGTCCGCGTAGGCTGGCTGCATCCCGCTGGTTGTTACTTGGGAATCTGAAAGAGGACGTTGTAGCCGCGCTGGAAGGCTCTCAGGTGAGTGCGCATCGCTTGACGCGCTTTAGCTGGATTTCGCTGCTTCAGGGCCTCCAGAATCGCCCGGTGCTGCTTATAGGCGAGTTCCATACCGGCGGGCAACAGCAAGCTTTTGGTGATCAATTCCTGCAGACCCTCGCGAATGTGCTTCAGCAGTGCGGCCAGAATCAGATTTTTGCTGGCGGCCGCAACCGCGAAGTGAAAGCCCACATCCAGTTCCTTGAATCCCTCGCCGCCATTGCCGATGGCGGCCTTCATTTCAGTCACAATTCTTTCCAGTGTGCGGAGATCCTGCTCCGTCGCGCGCTCGGCGCACAGGCCCGCTACCTCTGTCTCCAGGAGCAGGCGAGCTTCGGAAAGATCGGTTACATCTTTTTCCGTGTTGAGAACTCCCTTGGCCAGCAGCGGTCCATCCATGTACTGGGACCGCTGGTCGGCGACGTAGCTTCCTCCGCCGGCGCGCATTCGAATCATGCCGATGAAGGCCAGCGACTTCAACGCTTCACGCAGAGTGGATCTTCCCACATTAAAGACTTTGCAAAGCTCCGCCTCCGAAGGCAGTTTTTCGCCGGGTTGCCAGCGTTTGGCCTGCAGTTCGGAGGCAAGCTGCATAGCCACCTGTTCGCTGAGCGTGGTTCTGGAGACCGGTTTCAAAGTCGCCGTTGTGGCGCTGTTCATGGGTGGAACTCCTGGCAGTGTGCAAGCCTGGTCTCGATGCCGCCTGAATCCTTAGACGCGCCGCTCTGCTCATATTATCAGAATAGCAGACAAGTGGTCAGGCCGATCGCTTTCCACCAAAAACCGCTGCCGTAGGGACGCCGGCAACCTGCTAGGTTCCGCCCTGTGAGGGTTCAATTCAAAGAGAATATGAGAACTTGTCAGACAAGCTGATAATATGCTTGACATATGACGCGTTTTGAGGCATAAAGGTGGCCGCACTCATCCTCGTCCGATGAGGGAGGGCCGCATGGCCGTAAACACGCCGGTTCCACCCGCTGAGGGACTGCTTCCAGCCAAATCCTCAGCCCAATCTTCTGTCAACCCAATCGCATGGATCCTGGTAGTCCTAATAGCGGTTGTCGCCGCGGTTGTCATTCTCAGAATCCCCGCGCTCACCTCGCCCTGGCCGCAGAACTACGATCCCACCGGCCACTGGTGGCTTTCCACGCTGGTGGCCGCGTTGCCGGTCGTTGTGCTGCTGGGTGCGTTAGCGCTCTTCCACATCAAAGCGCACTATGCGGCGCTCCTCGGATTGGGAACGGCGTTGGCGGCGGCAATTTTTATCTTTCATATGCCCGCGCGCCTGGCCGCCACTACGGCCGTGTATGGCGCGGGATACGGACTGTTTCCGATCGGCTGGATCATCTTGAACGTCATCTTTATGTATCAGCTCACCGTCGAGTCGGGACGCTTCAAGGTGCTGCAACATAGCATGACAGGAATCACGCAAGACCGGCGGCTGCAATTATTGTTGATCGCGTTTTGCTTCGGCGCATTCTTCGAGGGCGCGGCTGGATTTGGAACGCCCGTGGCGGTGACAGCGGCCCTGCTCATTGGTCTTGGTTTCAAACCGCTGCAGGCTTCGGGCTTGTCGTTGATCGCGAACACGGCGCCGGTGGCGTTCGGCGCTTTGGGTACTCCGCTCATCGCGTTGGGAAAGGTGACAGGCATGAGCGAAATCATGCTGGGCGCGATGGCAGGCCGCATTCTGACGCCATTCTGCATCCTGGTTCCTTTCTGGCTGATCTGGGCGTTCGCGGGGTTCTCGGGAATGATGGAGATTTGGCCGGCCATTCTGGTAGCGGGCGTCTCGTTCGCGATTCCGCAATTGCTGGTTTCGAACCTGCACGGTCCGTGGTTGGTGAACATCATCGCGGCCGTGGTATCGATGATTTGCTTGATCGGGTTTCTCTTGGTGTGGCATCCGAAAAAAATCTGGACGTTTGAAGGCGAAGAGAGCAAAAGCGCTCGCGCCGCCCACGGCTACAGCCGTTCGGAAGTCACGCGTGCGTGGATTCCGTGGGTCATCCTCAGCGTTGCCGTTTTCATGTGGGGCACGCAGACCGGCAAGAACTTGATGAACACTCCGGAGAAAGTGTTCCCGTCGATGGCGACCTGGCAGACGGTGCCAAGCAAGATTACGAATCCGGCGTTTCCGGTGGCGGGTCTGAATAACTTGGTGCAGCGCGTGCCGCCCGTTGTTCCGAAGCCGGCTAAGGAACCGGCGGTTTTCGCACTGAACTGGCTGAGCGCGACCGGAACCGGAATTTTGCTGGCGGCAATCCTCTCGGGCCTCGTCATGCGCGTCAGCATCGGGAACATTTTCAGGATTTATGGGCACACTATTGTGAAGGTGCGTTTTTCGCTGCTGACCATTGCGGCCATGCTGGCGATCGGAGTCCTGACCCGTTACTCGGGCGTGGATGCCACGATGGGCTTGGCGTTTGCACGCACCGGAACGCTCTATCCGTTCTTTGGGACTCTGCTCGGCTGGTTAGGTGTGGCGCTGACCGGGTCGGACACGTCGTCGAACGTGCTGTTCGGCAGCCTGCAAAAAATCACGGCGCAGCAGATTGGAGTTCCGCCCAGCCTGATGGCTGCGGCCAATTCCTGCGGCGGCGTCATGGGCAAGATGATTGATGCCCAGAGTATCGTCGTAGCTAGTACAGCGACCCAGTGGTATGGACATGAGGGCGACATCCTGCGCTACGTTTTTTGGCACAGTCTTGCGCTCGCGGCCCTGGTGGGAGTTTTTGTGACTCTGCAGGCTTACGTGTTTCCGTTTAATCATTTGGTGTTGCGATAGAAAGTGTTGCGGTGGAAAAAACAAGGGGTCTGGCCAGCATCCTCGTGAGTCAAACTCCAGTTGCGGGCCGGGCCCAAGCTCTGGTTGAGGAGAGGCCATGACGCAACCGCGCACAACGCTTCTTACAGGACGCGGCCGTCAAGTCGGCAGACCTGGTGCACCGCGAGATCAGAGTTCAAGCACCTATCCTATGCATCTTCACTATGCGGAGCTTGCAGCAGTGTTCAGGCACCGAGTCACACGTTACACGCTAGGCCGCCGCGGAGGCAGCGGCTCCAGACGAATGAAGTGAGGTTTTGTTCGTGAACCCGAAGGGGAACCCGGACTGGGACGGAACCGCATTCTTTAATGAGGAAGACGATGAATTCGATGAAACACACCGGCACTCACTCAGTGAGTGAAATCCGGCAGGTCCATGCGTCTTGCAATGTGATCCTTAATCCAGTGGCTGTCCCACCATTCCTTCGGATCGATCTGGACGCCATCGAGTTGCATAGCGAAATGGATGTGGTCGCCTCCGGCCATTCCCGTCTGGCCGCTCAGACCCATCACTTGCCCTCGTTTCACCATGTCGCCTTCGTGAACATCAATCTGGCTAAGGTGACCATAGATCGTCTGTAGCCCATACCCATGGTCCACTACGATGCAATTGCCGTAGATGCCGAGCGGAGCTGCATACACGACTCGCCCATCATTGGACGCCTCCACGCCTGCATGCTGCGTAGCCGCAAGATCATATCCAAGGTGCACTTGCTGATCGATCTTGGTTCCTTTGTAGATATAATTCCGCGTGTCTGCAAAGCTTGCTTCGGCCTGGGAATGAGACTGCCGCAGGAAAGGCTGCGACCATAAGAACCGGTCCGCAGTCTTGAGCCGCAGTTCCGAGAGAACCCGGTTGTTGGCACGCCGCATTTCGCTATTGACCTTTACAAAGCGCTGCACCGGATCACCCGACCCGTTCGGATCGAGCTCTCCGATTACTTTCTGCATGAACTGGTCGCTCACCTGTAAGTCGTGTACGGTGTACTTCGGCTGCTCTTTCTTGGGAAACTGGAACACGATCGGGCTGCTCACATCGTTTCCGGCGCCATTGGAGGCGTAAACCTGCGGGACTGTACCGGGCAGCATATTCCAGGCAAAGGCGAAGAGCGAGAAGAATCCGGGCTTGCCCCCGGGCATGGGCCAGGCTCGAAACGTCTGATCGCCGACGCGCACGCCCGCTTCGGTCCAAGTGCCAGAGATATTGAAGGTTGCCAGGTCAGCCATGCCCAGGTATAGGTAGTGCTGATCCGAATCAACATTGATGACGGGCGGTCGCGTCACCACGGTCATCTCGCCCTCCCAGCGTGCTGTCTTCCGAAGCAAGCCGTTTGAGGTAGCTAGGAGAATCAATTCCGCCCTGCCGTCTTTAAGTTGAGGTGTTGTCTTGACGCCGGCCGTAAAGTTCCATGTGCCATCTGTCACAGGAGAAGTTTGCGGAGCTTCCCACACGCGATACGGGACGCCGTTCTGCTCCACAATGGCTGCGAGGCTACGAACGCCATGCGGATCTCGTACGTGGACAGTAATGGCCGTGGCTTGCCCGAGCGTGTTGACTGGCGATGGCAAATCCAAAACGGGTGCCGCTTGTCGGGCCAATAGAATCGCGATCGAAGACACAACTGCGATAGCAGTAACGACAACGAAGACTTTTCGCACAATTTCATTGTAGCTCCCAATAGAGGAAGCCCCAACCACGGTCATTCCCGCGGAATACCAAGCAGGTTAGGTAAAACTTCGCCCGCTTTTCCCAGATGGCATTGCGTAAAAGAAGATACGTTGGCAGGTTTCTCCGGGCCCACATAGATAGTTCGCGCGCGGCCACCGGCGTAGGCCACAAAGCTGGCCGCGGGTTCGACGCTGCCCGAGGTTCCGACTGCCATGAAGATCGTGCATCTCTCCAGTGCGCGGGAAATCCGATCCAGTTCGAAGGGCACTTCACCGAACCAGCAGATGTGCGGGCGAATCCGGCCGCCGCACTCGCACCGGGGAATTACAGCCGGCGGTTCGCAGACCTTGACGTCTTTAAAGGGAGGACGGCTGCACGTGTCGCAGCGGCTCTTGAAAAGCTCTCCATGCATGTGCACAACCTGTTTTGATCCTGCCTGCTCGTGCAGGTTGTCCACGTTCTGAGTGCAAAGGAAGAGACGTTCCTGCAGATGCTGCTCGAGCTTGGCTAGGGCGAAGTGCGCCGGGTTCGGTTTTGCGGCGGAAGCAACCCGCCGGCGCATGGAATAAAACTCCCAGACCAGCCGGGGATCGCGCTCCCATGCCACCGGCGATGCCACCTCCTCAATCCGGTAATTCCGCCACAGGCCCCCCACGCCACGAAAAGTGGGGATTCCGCTTTCTGCGCTTACGCCTGCTCCGCTGAGAACGAACACGCGATCAGTGTGGGAAATGGCAAACATCAAAGAAGAGTGTAGCGGCTGGCTCCCAAACCCCGCAGCACCAACGTTGCATTCGCGGAGTTGTTCTGTCTTGCGAATCACATCCTGCGAATCACATCCTAAGTGACGATGACGGGCTTACAATGTCCCACATGGCTAAGAAAACGGGAATGAGCGGTTCAACCCTCTGGATCGTAACCATTGTTTTGTTGGTGCTCGGTGCATGGATGTATTTCAAGCGATAAGCCAATATTAAGCCGTTGATAAGGCGCCTATTTCTCTTTCCCAGCTCTCACCTTCGCCCACGCCCGTCGTCACATCGCTGGGACGTCGATCCGCTCCTTTCGGACTGCCTGCCAGGTGAACCAGACGTGTAGACTTCGCGGCCATTGCAAAATGCTAAGATTTGCGGCATGGTTCCTCGCGTAGGCGTGAAGAAGACCAAGCGCACGGCGGGCAGGGTAGTTCGCGCTCGCGAGGTTGAGCACCGCCAGCATAAGCATCGGGACGGCTCGGAACTGGTCATCATTACCGGCATGAGCGGATCGGGCAAAGCCTCCGCCCTGAAGGCCTTTGAAGATCTTGGCTACTATTGCGTCGACAATCTGCCGGTCGAGCTGATTCCGCGCTTTGCCGAACTGGCCTTGCAGTCTGGCGAAATTCCGCGCACTGCGCTGGTGGTTGACGTGCGCGAGGGCACGCAGCTCGAGAAGCTGCCGGCGATCCTGAAGTCGGTGCGGCGAATCATCCCGACACGCGTCATCTATCTCGAAGCCAGTGATCCGATTCTGCTTCGCCGTTTTAGCGAGACGCGCCGCCCTCACCCGCTGGGAACGGGCACCACAGTGCGGACTTCCCTGCGCACGGAGCGAAGGCATCTGCGGGCCATCCGCGCGATCGCCGACTTGGTGATCGATACTTCGAAGTTCAACGTTCATGAGCTCCGCGCGCACTTGACGGACCGCTTCATCCCCAGTTCGAGCGGTGAGCGATCGATTCTGGTCTCTTGCGTCAGTTTTGGATTCAAACATGGTGTGCCTGACGACGCCGACCTCGTATTCGATGTTCGGTTCTTACCGAATCCTCATTTTGTGCCTGAGTTTCGTCCGCTGTCGGGTCGCCACCCGAAGGTTGCGAAATATATAAGGTCGTTTCCGCAGACGCAGGAGTTCATCAGCCGCATTTCCGATCTACTGGTTTACCTACTGCCGCACTACGTTCGTGAGGGAAAGAGCTACCTGACGATCAGCTTCGGATGCACCGGCGGGCAACACCGTTCCGTGATGATTGCCGAGGACGTGGGCAAACGACTGAAGAAAGCCGGATATAAGGTGAAGGTCGTGCATCGGGATAGTCCGAAGTAGGCTTAGGGTGTTAAAGCCCTCAGCCCACTCGCGTCGAAAGGTCAAAGACCTCAGAAGTCGGTTCTGCCTGTAGAATTAAGTATCGCGCATGGCAACCACAACAGTGGCGGATGCGAGGAGTGACGGCCTTCCCGCGAGGCCCCGTCAGTTGGCGCGCCTCTTGCGCTACATATTGCCGTACTTGGCGCCATTTCTGGCCTCGGTTGCGCTGATGGCGCTGGTAGGGTTGCTGGACGCATTTCGCGTTCTCCTGATCGGCCCCATCTTCGATAGCGTGCTCAACCCCCGCTCTGAGGGGAGAACGCTCCAACTTTTCAAGGTCCCGGGCACCGAGCGCGTTTTCAATCTGCAGCAGGTCATTCCGTCGCACTTCCACAATCCCTGGACGGCCGTGGCTTTTGCGCTGGTGGCGGCCACGGCACTCAAAGGGATTTTCGACTACGCTGGCACCTACCTCGTGAACTACGCTGGCTACGGAATGATCACCGACGTGCGCGACGATTTGTACAATGTCTTCCTGCGTAGTTCGGCGGCGTTCTTTTCCAAACACACAACCGGCACGTTGCTCTCGACGATCATCAACGACGTCGAACGAGTGCAATATGCGATGTCAACCGTGCTGGCCGAATTCCTCCAGCAATTCTTCACGCTGATATTCATCGCTGGTGTGGTCGTGTTGCTGGGAGGAAAGCTGGCATGGGTCCTGCTGCTGTTTGTGCCAGCGATCCTTTACTCCTCGAGAAAAATCGGCCGGCAGGTCCGCACCCGGACTCGCGGCGGCCAGGACAAGCTCGCCGAAATCCAGAACATTCTCCACGAAACCATCACCGGCAACCGCATCGTGAAGGCTTTCGGGATGGAGAACTGGGAGATGGAGCGCTACCGGGCCGCGGCCCGCCGCCTGTTTCGCGCCAACCTCCGCATGGTGGCTGCGTTCGCAATCAGTTCCCCCTTGATGGATTTCCTGGGGGCGGTGGCGATTGCGCTGTTGCTGCTACTGGGCCGCGACCAGATCAACCACCATATCTTTACGGCCGGCACCTTTCTTGCCTTCATTGTCGCCGTCTTCAAGCTCTACGAACCGGTGCGCAAGTTTGCTCTCTTCAATAACAACTTTCAGCAAGCGATCGGGGCTTCGTCAGAAATCTTCCGCTACATGGATATTGAAGACGAGGTGCGGGAGAAATCAGGAGCAAAACGACTGCCGAAATTTTCTGGTGCGATTCGATTTGAGGATGTGGCCTTCTCCTACCAAAATGCCGAGGATTTGCGCGGCGTTCTCCATGGCATCAATCTGGAAGTGAAGTCAGGCGAAGTTCTGGCTGTGGTTGGTTCGAGCGGCGCGGGCAAGAGCACATTGGTCCACTTGATCCCCCGTTTCTTTGACGTCAGCAACGGCCGCATTCTGATTGACGGTTTCGACGTTCGCGACGTCACGCTCGCGTCTTTGCGCTCGCAGATCGGCATTGTCACGCAGGAAACCGTGCTATTCAACGATACTCTGCGCAACAATATTGCCTATGGACAGCCCCATGTCTCGCTCAAGAATGTGGAGGCGGCGGCTCGCGCTGCGCATGCCGACGAATTCATCGGTGCGCTGCCCGAGGGCTACAACACGATGATTGGTGAGCGCGGCGTAAGGCTTTCCGGCGGCGAGCGCCAGCGCATCGCAATTGCGCGCGCGATTCTGAAGAATTCTCCGATTCTGATTTTGGACGAGGCGACCTCCGCGCTCGACAGCGAATCGGAGGCGCTGGTGCAAGCGGCACTGCAAAATCTGATGCATGGGCGTACCGTGTTTGTGATTGCGCACCGACTCTCGACCGTTCGGCGAGCTGACCGGATCGTGGTTCTTGAGAATGGGACGATCAGTGATATTGGTGCGCACGAGGCGCTCATTCAGAAAGTAGGCACGTACCGGCGCCTATATGAATTGCAGTTTGCAGAGGCCGAAGCGCCGAAGGCAGCTGTGTCTTCGTAAAACAACCGGAGTTGAGAAGGTTTCAAAGTCACAAAGTTTGAAGGTAAAGCACCTGGGGTTTGCAACAGCTCTGATCTGCTGCGAAGTGTTACCTTGAAACTTTGAAGCCCTGCAACCTTGAGCCTTGAATTTTTCATGTCACTTCGATCCATGACGGGATTTGCGCAGGTCCGGGGGCAGGTCAATGCCGGACCAGCGTTCGTGTTATCACTGAAATCGGTAAATCATCGCTTCCTCGATCTGCATTTTCGTCTACCCTCCGACGCCGATGCGCTGGAAATGGCGCTTCGCCGCGTGCTAAAGGAGAAATTGGCTCGCGGCCATATTGAGGTGGGCCTGAACCTCGATGGTTCGGAGCAGAATGGCGCCGGACTGAACCGCGAACTCATTGCCGGATATGTGCGGGCATTCCGGGCGGCCGCCGGAGAATTTGGCCTCCAGGGCGAGCCCGATCTCAACGTTGTCCTGCGCATGCCGGGCGCAATGGATTCGGGCGCGGAAATTCCGAAGGAAGAATTGCAATCGGCCGTCATGGCGAGCGTTGAAGAAGTGCTCGGCCTTCTCAACCGAATGCGTGAGGACGAAGGCCGGGGCATCGAGCGTGAGTTGCGCGAACGAATGAAACATCTGCGTGTGGCGGCATCCGGTATTGAGGCTCACCGCAGCACCATTCTGCGCGCTTATTCGGAGCGCCTCCAGTCGCGGATGCGCGAGATGCTGGGCGCGCAGGTCGACAAGGATCGCATTCTTCAGGAAGCCGCCGTGCTGGTGGACCGCAGCGACATCCAGGAAGAACTGGTTCGCCTGAACACTCACGTCGATCATTTTGTCGCACTGCTTGATCAGGGCGGCGAGGTAGGCAAGAAAATGGATTTCCTGCTGCAAGAGATGAACCGGGAGGCAAACACGCTGCTATCGAAAACCTCGGGCCTGGCGGGCGAAGCGTTAAAGATCACGGAGGCAGGTTTGTTGATGAAGTCGGAGATCGAAAAAGCGCGAGAACAGGTGCAGAATCTCGAATGAGCATCGTCTTTATTGTGTCGGCGCCGTCGGGGTCGGGTAAATCGACTCTGGTCAATGAGCTGTTCAAGATGGTGCAAGGTCTGGATTTTTCGGTCTCTTACACAACGCGCCCGCCCCGCGGAAGTGAAAAGAACGGCAAAGAGTATTTCTTCGTGTCGGAAGCGGAATTCAGGGCCATGGTCGAAGCTGACGAATTCCTTGAGCATGCAAAGGTCTTTGGTAATGCCGGAAACTACTACGGAACGGCACGCCGGTTTCTGTGCGAGGCCGAGAAGCGCGGCCACGACCTGGTGCTCGATATCGATGTGCAAGGTGCGGCCCAAGTGAAAGAAAAACTCCCCGATGCGGTGAGCATCTTCATTCTTCCACCCGACCGCGACAAACTAGAGTGGCGCCTGCGAAACCGGGGGCTCGATCCCGAACCCGTCATTCGTCGCCGGTTGGACACGGCCCGGCGAGAGATTGAGAATTACTCGAAATACGACTATATATTAGTAAATAACCTGCTCGAACAATCCGCCGATGAACTGAAGGCCGTGGTATTGGCCGAGCGGATCTGGCGAAGCGGGGCGAAGCCAACGGCGGAACAAGCTCAGCTTCTCGAGACGGCAAAGGCATGCCGGCTCGAACAAGCACGCGGGCGAGTACAACCGATTCTGGCTTCATTCATCACGGTGCCGGTTCGTAATTGAGGTCCCCCAGTTGTGAAGGCGATTGAGTTCCAGGAGAGAGTCCTATGAAGTTGATCGAGGGGTTTGACAGCAACTATCGTTACATTCTGGTCGCGGCGCGCCGTGCCCGGCAACTGCAAGCTGGCGCTCCGCCGGTAATCGAGACCATTTCACGCAAGCCGTGCCGCATCGCGCAGGATGAAATCAAAGCCGGCAAAGTGAAGTGGATGGTTCCGGAACTGCCCAAGCTTGCAGTGGAGGCTGCGGGCGAGAGCGCGGGCAAATTTGCGGAAGACGCCTAGAAACCGGCTGCGGGCGACAACCTGTTTGGCCGCCGTAAATTCGCAGGCTGAATCCTCCGTGCATTTGCGGCATCCATTTTGAAAGCGGCGATCGCACCAAAACTGAGGGCACCGCTCCTTCCTACTTATGAAAATCGCGCTGGGCGTGTCTGGTGGCATTGCGGCTTACAAGTCGGCGGAGATTGTCCGCCTGCTGCAGGACCGCGGCATTCGCGTGCAAGTCGTGATGACGCGCGCGGCGCAGGAATTTGTTCGTCCCTTGACTTTCGCGGCGCTCTCCGGCGAGAAAGTCATCACCGACCTGTTCGGCTCCGACGATTCGCAGGCCAATGTCGAATCCGCCATCGAGCACATCGCGATTGCGCAGACGATTGACGCGCTTGTGGTTGCGCCCGCGACCGCAGGCGTCATGGCAAAATTCGCCCAAGGCATTGCCAATGATTTTCTTTCCACTCTTTATCTTGCGACAACCGCACCGGTAGTCGTCGCTCCCGCGATGAATGTCAACATGTGGAATCATCCAGCGACGCAAGCAAATCTGGCGATTCTGCGGAAGCGCGGCGTCAGGATTGTCGAACCGGGCACCGGATACCTCGCCTGCGGCATGACCGGAGCGGGCCGCCTCGCCGAGAACGAAACGATCGTCGCGGAAGTGCTCAGGGCACTTGGGGCCGCGCAAGATCTGGCTGGGGAGACCGTACTCATCACCGCCGGGCCCACCAGGGAAAAAATCGATCCCGTGCGCTATCTGACCAATCGCTCGAGTGGGCGCATGGGATACGCCCTTGCCGAGGCCGCGTTGCGTCGCGGAGCCCGGGTGCTGCTGGTCAGCGGCCCCACTTCCATCACGCCTCCCGGAGCCGCGGAACTCACGCCGGTAGAAACCGCGGAGGAAATGCGTGCGGCGGTCTTGAAACTGCTTCCTGCGAGCACAGTCGTCATCAAGACCGCGGCGGTTGCGGATTTTCGCCCCAAGTCGGCGGCTGCGCAAAAAATCAAGCGCAAGGGACCTATGACGCTGGAACTGGAGCCGACGGCGGACATTCTGGTGGAGTTGACGCGGCACAAGAAGTCGCACGGCGATCACCCCCAAATCGTCGTTGGCTTCGCCGCCGAAACCGAAAACATTCTCGAAAACGCGCGCAAAAAACTGTCGTCCAAGTCGCTCGACGCCATTGTGGTCAACGACGTTTCGCGCGAAGGTGTTGGCTTCGATTCCGACCGCAACGCAGTCACCATCATTACGCACGACGAAGTCATGGAGGTCCCGGAAACCTCGAAGTGGGAAGTCGCGCATCAAGTCCTCGACCAGGTAGTAAACCTGCGCAAGCGCAGCAGCGTGGTCCCCCGCTAGGCTTTCCGTCTCTAAATCTTGTCATCCCGAACGAAGTGAGGGATCTCAGTCTGATCGGAAGTGTCATGACACGCACTACCAAACCTTCCGCTACAAAATGCGGGGCACCCTAAGGTTCTTCCTAGTGAGAAGGTTTGTTATCCTTATCCGCAATGCCCCGCGTTCTAGACTTGGATCTTCGCCGTGCGCTCGCCGCGCGCGTCCGTTACTACAACGAAATGGGCATCTACGATTTCTATCGGCGGCCGACGGATAGTCCAGCCGCAGTCGGGCCAGAGTTCTCGGCAGCGGTCCCCGAAATCCGGTTGCAATCGCCAGCAATCCAGCCAGAATTGAGAGAAGAGATGAGTCCACGCAAGGCCGCGGTGGTCGCCGTGCCCGTCGTCGTCGAAGACAACATGTTCGAGATGATCGCCACCAAGCCCGAACAGGCAGCGAACGATCCCGTAAAGGCACTGAAGATCATCCGCGAAGACCTGGGCGATTGCACCCGCTGTCCGCTGCACAAGCAGGGACGCAAGCAAATTGTGTTCGGCGTGGGCAATCCGACAACAGAACTGATGCTCGTCGGCGAAGGTCCGGGCGCCGATGAAGACGAGCAGGGCGAGCCGTTCGTGGGCCGCGCGGGACAGTTGCTCAACAACATGATCAAGGCAATGGGGATCTCGCGCGAGCAGGTCTACATCGCGAACATCGTGAAGTGCCGCCCGCCCGGCAACCGCACGCCCGAGCGCGAAGAGTGCGAAACGTGTTCGCCATTTCTGATGCGGCAGATCGCCGTGATCAAACCGAAAGTGATCGTGGCGTTGGGCGCAACCGCGGCGAAAACACTGCTGGCGATGAGTTCATCGATGGCGCAGCTCCGCGGCCGCTTCTACGACTTCAAGCCGGCCGGCGTGAGAAGCAATGATCTCAACTGGAATGGCTGCAAGCTCGCTGTCACGTATCACCCTGCATTCCTGCTGCGCGACCCGCGCCAGAAAGGCGAAGCGTGGAAAGACCTGCAGATGGTGATGAAAGAGCTGGGAATGAAAGCGCCGGCAGGGAAAGCGTGAGTTGAGTTTCATCAGCAGCGGCAGCAAGGATATGGAAGATCGCAACATTACCGACGCACTCATCAATGATTTTGCAATCAGATGCTTTCGGGACCAAGGTGATGCAGACTATATTGCAGCGCGAATGGCTTTTCGAGCGGCGTTGGCAATGCCGTCCCTATGGTCGAGCCAGCAGACAATAGAGAAGTACTTGAAATGTATCCTTCTGCTCAACCGAATTCGAGGGGGTAATGTTGGGCATGACCTCAACGCTGCACTCTCCTTAATTACCAAATCAGCCTGCGTTTCATTGGATCTTTCGCCCGCAACGACGAGCTTTATTGAACACATCGATGCCTTTGGAAGGTTCCGGTATCTTGAGGTTTCGAGGATCGCGTACGGAGGGCATGTCATCAGCTTGGACAGAGCGGTGTGGGAGCTCCGAAGATACTGCACCATCTCCGAAGGTCCCAGTAGCCTCAAATTACGTAACGGATCTCTCCCGCCTAAGTACCGTATAGAGGGAGGATTCTTGGAACAGGTGATAGATGATGGGGAAAACGCGGCGCATAAGCCCTTGCTTGTAAACAACGCCTTTCTGGGGAAAAGACGTAGACGAAAGGTGCGAGCGAGGAAGTGGTTTTGCGCGGAGAATGCTCCCTTGTACCTTAACCCGCAGATCCTGGACGAGATTTTGGAATATGTCCATCTACCAAAAGGCTTGATACGCGCCTATCGATTGCATCAGAAGCCAGACTAGATTACCTTCGGCACGGTTCCCTATCCTAAGCAAATGCCTCTTTTTTGCGACGTCGCCCTGCCCGTGCCGCTCGATATGGCGTTCACCTATGGCATCCCTCCGGGCATGGAGCCGGTAGTGGGAGGGCGCGTGCTCGTGCCGTTTCGGCAGCAGCGCATGCCGGGCATCGTCGTCGAGCTGCATGACCGGACGCCGCAGGGGAAAGCTCAAGAGGCGCCGCACGCGAAGACACCCGCTGTCAAAATCAAGAATGTCATCGAAGCGCTAGATCTTGCCCCGGTCCTCGACGAGCAGTTGCTGAAGTTGGGCCAGTGGATTGCCGATTACTATCTCGCGCCGATCGGAGAAGTGTTTCGCACCATGCTGCCACTTGCGGCGGAGTTCAAGCGGGCCGTCGCCTACCGAATCACCGATGCAGGACACATGGCGCTGCACCTCGCTGGCATGTCCGGATCGTCGGCCCGCTCGCAGCGTACGCCGGAAGAACAACTCGTCGAATTCCGTGTGCTCGACTATCTGGCTGAACGCGACGGCGGGCACGCAAACGAAAACAGCCTGCGCAGCGCAACTCGAGTTTCGCGTGCTCTGCTCGCAGGCATGGCGCGCAAGAAGTGGATCGCACGGGAAGACGTTTCGGCAGTACGCGACGCAGCGCGAATGATCAAAGTAGCGATTCTGCTCAGCGGAGATCCAAGCACATCTGCCCGACAGGACGGGCCAGAGGCCCGCCCCCACATGGACGCGTGTAGCGCTGTCGTCCCGCCGGCGGGCGCGGGAGCCTGCCCTGAGCTGGCCGAAGGTGCGTCCCGCTACGCCTCACCGTCAAAACTCAACGCCAATCAGCGTACTTTGGTCGAGGCGCTGGCGGCGGCTGGTGGCCGCGTCCCCGTTGAGACGCTCCGCGGGCTCGACGTGCCGCGCACCACGCTCGGCACGCTGGTGCGGCGGGGGCTCGTCGAACTGGCGGATGAGCCGCAGGAATTCACCGTTCCCAAGCTCAATCCGCGCCGCTCGCCCTTCGAGTTTGAATTCAACCCGGCACAACAGCAAGCGCTGGGAAAAATTCGCGAAATCGTGGACGCGCACAAATTCTCAGGCATGTTGCTCCATGGCGTGACAGGCTCGGGCAAAACCGCCGTCTATCTTGCCGGCATGCGAGAAGTACTCGAGCAAGGCCGGTCCTCAATCCTCCTAGTGCCTGAAATCGGTCTAACGCCTGCTATGGCGGCCGAGGTGATTCAGCTATTCGGCGAAGGGGTAGCCATCCTGCATTCGGGCCTGTCCAACGACGAGCGCGCCGAGCAGTGGCATCGCATCAAGCGCGGAGAGGCGCGCGTGGTGGTCGGTACACGTTCGGCCGTGTTTGCCCCGGTCAGCGATCTCGCGCTTCTTATCGTGGACGAAGAGCAGGATTCGTCCTACAAGCAGGAAGAAACGCCGCGCTACCACGCGCGCGACGTGGCCGTGATGCGCGCAAAAATGGCAGGAGCTGTCGTCGTTCTCGGGTCGGCCACGCCTTCGCTCGAGTCGTATTACAACGCCAAGAAGAATAAATACGCGCTCGTCGAGCTGCCCGATCGCGTGGAAAACCGCCCGCTCCCCGAAGTCGAGATCATCGACATGCGCCAGGAATTCCAGGAAACCGGCAAGGATCATGTGATCTCGCGCAGGCTGGCGGAAGAAATTCGCGAGCGGCTGGAGAGAAAAGAGCAGGTGATGGTGCTGCTCAACCGACGCGGCTACTCGCCAGTCGCGCTGTGCCGGGCGTGCGGAGAAGCGCTGCAATGCAAGAACTGCGCCGTCTCCATGACGCACCACAAGCGCGAGCGCAAGATGGAATGCCACTACTGTGGATATGTCATGCACATCCCCGACAAGTGTGCGCACTGCGGCAGCGAGTATGTATACTTCGTCGGCACCGGCTCGGAGAAGTTGGAAGAGTTGCTGCACGGCATGTTCCCGCAGGCGCGCATCGGACGGCTCGATCGCGACACCGTCCGCGGGCACGAGGATTTCGAACGCGCACTCAATGCACTCAACGAGGGCGAGCTCGACATGCTCGTCGGCACGCAGATGATCGCCAAAGGCCATGACGTGCACGGGGTCACGCTGGTAGGCGTGGTGGGCGCCGATGCGGCGCTCGGCCTACCGGACTTTCGCGCGGCCGAGCGCACATTCCAGCTCCTAACGCAGGTTGCCGGTCGAGCGGGGCGAGGCAAGTCTCCGGGCAAGGTTGTGTTGCAGACTTATTTCCCCGATCACTATGCGGTGCAGTTCGCAGCGTACCACGATTTCGCCGGCTTTTACGACAAAGAGCTGCAATTCCGCAGCTGGATGCACTACCCGCCTTACAGCGCGATTGCGAACGTCGTAGTCCGGAGCGAGAAGCTCGACGAAGCGTTGGCTTGGTCAGGCGAACTTGGCCGCTGGTTTGAAAAGACGCGCCACGAAGGCATTCGCGTGCTAGGTCCGGCGGCTGCGCCGATCTTGCGGCTCAAGCGCGATTACCGCTATCACTTCATTTTGAAGTCGCCAAGCCGCGAAAAGATGAATGCGCTGCTTCGAGCGATGTTGGCAGAAGCCGCGGCGCGTAAGATCCCGCGCATACAGGTGATTGTGGATGTGGACGCCGTATGGCTGATGTAGGGAAGAAAGCTATAAGTGACTAACCTAGAGCGACATCGAGAATCCGCGACTCCTTCTCGACCTTGGAATCAGTTTCGATGGAATTTGTGCCGAATCTCATCACGTAATTCGTGATAATCACCGCGCATCTCATCGCGAAGATCGCGCCAGGAAAACGGGCGATCCGGACGCTGCGTCAAAGGAACGCGCGTGAAGGTCAAAACCAGTATCAATAATCCGAAGGCGGCAATCCATCGACGACCTCCTGCCACCGACGGATAGCGCGGAACATTCGGATGCCGCCAAGTGAACGCGAGCATCACCGCCCACAAGAACCATCCATACCACAAGTATTTTCCAAGCGGTATCAGCGCCAGAACCGTAAGAACGGAGGTCCACCAATGCAGCCTGGGCGACACGGAAAAAACGATATGTCCGCCGTCCAGTTGACCGCCAGGTAGAAGGTTCAGCGACGTCGCGAACATTCCCACCCACGAAGCGACCGCAATCGGATGAAGTGCCAACGATGAGAGGGGATTGCCGATCTTGATGAGATGGGCTGCGATTTGAAAAATCAGCGGGAATCCGAGTTGGATGTAAGAGCCTTTTGGCGCGGGCAACGGGCGAGACAGCGACAGCCCGACAAACAAGGCAATGCAAGCCGGAACAAATCCTGCAATTGGTCCCGCGATTCCAATATCGAAAAGCGCTGCGCGCGACGGGATCGGACTCTTAATTCGGATAAAAGCGCCCAGCGTTCCGATCAAGCTAGGAAATGGCACGAAGAACGGCGGTGTGGCATAGACGCGATAGTGGCGTGCGTAAAGATAATGCCCCATCTCGTGCGCGAAAAGAATGAACATCAGCGTCAGCGAGAAGGGCACGCCAAGCAGCAGATTCGCAGGCCGTGCTAGCGCCCACTCAACAGGAAAGACCGATACCTCAACGTCTTCCAGTGAAAACATCGGCTGCCTGTGAAGAAAGTTGAACTCCAAACCGGCGCCTACAATCGTCGTGCTGAACATGGTCAGCAGAAAAAACAACACATACAACCACCAGCGTGTCCGAGGCCGCGGGATCACCCACACTTCCTGCTGCGGCGGGCTCGCGAGGATGGGAAAACTCGGCGTGGGTTCAGACATGCGATCTCATGAAAGGAAAACCGACCCACGGGCGGCTGAGTGCGCAGGAGAGCCCACAGCGAATTGCGGCAAAATCTCTCCACGAGGAAGCTGGCGCGCCGGACTGTCTAATCGATCGACTGCAACTCCTTGCCAGGCTTGAAGCGCACGGCTTTCCCGGGCGGAATGGAAACTTCCGCGCCGGTACGCGGGTTGCGTCCGATGCCGGTTTTGCGCGGGCGCACATTGAACACGCCGAAACCGCGCAGTTCGATACGATCGCCGGTCGCGAGCGCCTTCTTCATGCTTTCGAACACGGTTTCGACGGCCAGCTCGGCCTTCGTCTTCGTGATGCCAGTGCGGTTCACAACTTCGTTGATGATGTCGAGTTTAATCACGGGTCGCCCTCGTCTCCCGAGGAATACTATGCCTCAAGTCATTGATGCTATGGGAGATAGAGCGGATTGTCAACCGGGGGACCATTCTCGTAATATGGCTGCACCAGCCAACGAGATTTTGTAATTTGGTAATCGGGTGATTTTGCAATTTGGAACCCGCGTGCTGCTTGCCCGCCCGGCCCGGTTGGGGAGCGGAAATTAAATTACCAAATTACCCGATTGCGAAATTACGAAATCAGCAATTTCTCAAATTTCAAGGAGCAACATGATTAAGAGCGACCGCTGGATCCGCCGCATGGCGCAAGAGCACGACATGATTAACCCGTACTCGGAGAAACAAGTAAGCCAGGGTGTGATTTCCTACGGTGTTTCAAGCTACGGATACGACCTGCGCGTTTCCGACGAGTTTAAGATCTTCACCAACGTCAACAGCACCATCGTCGACCCGAAGAATTTTGACGAGCGCTCGTTTGTCACCGTGAATGCCGATGTCGCCATCATCCCGCCCAATTCTTTTGCCCTGGCGCGGTCGGTCGAATACTTCAAGATTCCGCGCGATGTGCTGACGGTTTGCGTGGGCAAGTCGACTTATGCGCGCTGCGGCATTATCGTTAACGTGACGCCCTTCGAGCCGGAGTGGGAAGGCTTTGTCACGCTGGAGATTTCCAACACCACGCCGCTGCCGGCAAAAATCTATGCGAATGAAGGCCTGTGCCAGATCCTCTTCTTCCAGTCCGACGAAGTCTGCGAGACCAGCTACAAAGACCGCAAGGGCAAATATCAGGCGCAGAAGGGAATTGTGCTACCGAAGTTATAGTCCGGGCGTCTATTGCGGAGAGGCCAAGGGAAGGGAGAGCGCTTGACATCGAGGTCGGTTGCTTCGAGCCACCATGTTCCGAGCCACCATGGAGAGATTCTGCGCGTTCAGGAGGTCGCGAATTGCCGTATCTTTGCCAGCCGGCATAGGCCACATCTGGTCCTTCCCAAACATGCCCACGATCGCGCTTGCATCGGATTTGTTCTCGGCGGACAGGGCGAAGAGAGCATCGACCATCGAGTCTTGGACCTCACTCAAAACGTAATTTTTTTTCGACCCGCCGGCGAAATTCACGCCAACAAGTCGGGACGAACCGGGCTGCATTGTCTGATCGCCGAAGTCGCAGTCGGCTGGCTGGAACATGTTCGCGATTGCATGCCGTTTCCCACTCGACCGACGTCGGTTCGAGATGCGGGCCTAACCTGGCTTTTTACGAGACTCTACCAGGAATGCCGGTTGGGAAGGTTCGCCAGTCCTCTGGTGATCGAGGGCCTGCTTTTGGAGATAGCGGCCGGTTTCGCCCGTCAACAGCTGGTTGGTCCGATCGGGCATGCCCCTATTTGGTTGGGACGAGCAAAGGAGGCTCTCCACGCTCATTTTCAAAGCCCCCTCCGCCTCAGCACGGTTGCAGCCTGGGTGGGAATTCACCCTGTGCACCTGGCCCGCGAGTTCAGGAAGTACCACGGGTGCAGCGTGGGGCAGTATGTGAGAAGGCTGCGGGTCGAATCTGCGAGCCGCAAGCTCGTCGAGTCGGATTCGCCGCTCGCCGCAATCGCCGTGGAAGTGGGCTTCGCGAACCAAGCCCACTTCAGCCGAATCTTTAAGTCCGTCACGGGGATCTCTCCTGCGCAATATCGCGCGGAATCAAGGGCCGCTAATCGCAGACACAATGTTTTGATCGTGAAAGACCCGTCGGCACCGCGCTGGTAACGTGGTGCTCTGAGGTTATCCATGCGCCTGCCGGACCTTGCCATAGTTGCCGTTCTGTCGATTGCGTCTCTTGCTCAACAAACAAGCGTCCCTGGACGGACCTCCGTTCCCCTCAGTCCGGAGCGCGCGGTCAAGTACCAGCGGCCTTCCGATCTTCATTTTTCTCCCGATGGTTCCCGCCTCGTCTGCGTCGTCTCGCAAGTAAACGGGCCTGCAATCGAATCTCACCTCTGGTGGCTGCGCATCGGCGAGGGAGAACTGCGTCAGTTCACTTTCTCGCAGAAGTCTGAGCGCTTGCCGCAATGGAGCCCGGATGGCGGTAGTCTGGCGTTCCTGTCGAATCGCGCCGGGACTATGCGGGTGTATGTCATGCCAGCCGACGGAGGTGAGGCTCACGCGGTTACGACCAGCACTACCGGTGTGAGCGACTTCCATTGGTCGCCCGATGGCAAGCAGATTGCTTTTCTGGCACGAGAACCCGAACCGGAACAAAGCAAGACGGACAATGACCAGCAGATCGCCGACCGCGAGCAGGATCTGGAACGCCTGTGGGTGGTCGACCTCGCGTCACAAGAAACACACCAGCTTACTCGCGGCGCTTGGCGGATCGACGATTTCGGTTGGTCCAGCTCCGACCAAATCCTCGCCATGGCCAGCGATCATCCGAAAGACGAAACTTGGAATGACGCCCTGTACAGCGTCTCGGTCAAAGGTGCGACAATCGCTCTTGCCAGCAAGCCGAATCAGCCGTTCGAGGGGCTGTTAATTTCGCCGGGGCGCACGCAATTCTCGTTTCGCTCAACTCGCACCGGCGGCCCAATAGCTCACGACCTTTTCCTGCAGACCTTCAACAACGGGTCAGCGCGCGATGTGACTTCTGCGATCGATCGCGCTGTCATCGACGCCCGTTGGCAAAACGACTCCACAATTTTGATTCGTATTGCCGACGGCTTCCGCAATCGGATTTTCCGCGTTGGCTCGAATGGTGGCGCGGAAGCCATCGACTTGCCCTATTCCGTTCGCGCCTTTGACGTCGCCCGTGACGGCACCCTGATTTTCGCCGGCGTCGGCTTCAATCGCCTGCCGGAACTCTTCATTCGGCACCTCGACGGAACCATCGCGCAAGTGAGCCATTTGCAACAGGGCTGGGACGGAATTCAGCTGGCCGATGCAGAGATCTTTCGCTTCAAGAGCTTTGACGGAACGGAAATTGAGTCCGCGCTCATGAAGCCGGCTGGCGGGGCAAGTCACGGCAAACTGCCTCTCGTGCTGCTGGTGCATGGCGGACCTGGGAGCAACTTCTCGGCGGACTATTTCTGGTTTAACGCCTGGCCTCAACTCCTCGCGGCCAGAGGTTATCAAGTCCTCATGGTGAATCCTCGTGGCTCGATCGGCTATGGAGAGAATTTTGTCAAGGCAAACCGTGCCGATTGGGGCGGCGGGGACTTCAAAGATCTAATGGCGGCTTTAGATACGGTAATCGCGCGCGGGGATACCGACCCCAACCGCCTGGGCATCGGAGGTTGGTCCTATGGGGGCGAGATGACGCAGTGGGCAATTACGCAAACCAATCGCTTCAAGGCTGCAGTCACCGGTGGCGGCGTATTCGATCAAACCCTCGAATTCGAGACCGAAGATTCTCCCGCCGATGACGAATGGTACTTCGGCACGCCTTGGGAGCAGCCCGAAGTTTTTGCCCGCAACTCACCCGCAACTTATATCCGCAACGCAAAAACACCGACTCTCATCCTGCATGGCGAGGACGATCACAATAATCCCGTCAGCCAATCCCGGGAGTTGTACCGCGCCCTCAAACATTACGGCGTCGAAAGCGAATTGATCGTCTACCCTGGCGAAGGCCATTTGCCGCATCAAGAGAAACACCAGATTGACATGCTGGAAAGAATGTTGGAGTGGTTCGACCGCTGCTTGAAATGATCCGGAGCGTAGCTGACCGCTCTTAGCCGCGCAACGACCAGCATCCGCGGAGAGGCTTCGTGCTACCGGGTTATAGCCAGGTCATCTATTGCAAAATCAAGAGGTAAAGCATGAAACCACGCGGACCCTGGGCATCGCTGTTTGTGTTTCTGGTAGTCGGGATCGCTTCCTCGCAACCGCCCACTAATCCTCCAGCTTTAACTGCCGATCTGCCGCGCTACTATTTCAAAACACCCGCCGAAGAGGTCGCGGCACTCGCCGAGCTGAAAGCAGCCATCGCCGAGTTGGACCGGTTCAAAGGACAGTTCAACTCAGCGCGTCAACTGCTTGGCGCCTTGCGTCAGGATGACGTAGTTCAAGAACTTTTCAACAAACATGAACGCTACCTTCACCTGCGCTGCGCTCTCAATCGCAAAGACGCCGCCTGCGAAGCCGATCGCGCGCTCGAATCCGACGTTGATGCCAAGACTGCATTTCTCGGCCCCGAAATTCTCGCCATCCCCGAAGATCGTCTGAGCGCGTTTTTAAGTGAAGAACCCGCACTCGCTCGCTATCGATTTGCGCTTGCCGACATGCGCCGCGATGCGCCCTACATGTTGCCGGGCCCCGAGCAGGCGCTGCTCGACGAGTTTCAACCGCAAATTAGCGACTGGCAATACGATCTCTATCAGCAAATCGTGGCCGGCATCCCGTTCGGTAAAGTGAAGACGAAATCCGGAGAACTCGACGTCGTCCGCCAGCGTAGCCTCATCGCGACCGATTCCGACCCGAAAATCCGCGAAGAAGGTTTTAAACGCCGCTATTCTGGATTCGCCAGTCAGCGCGACCTGCTGGCTTTTGCGCTCATTCACACTGTTCAAGCTCAGAACGCCCTCGCCAAGGCACATCACTATGCCGACGCACCTGCGCGCAAGTATCTCAGTCTCTATTTGAAGCCCGAAGAAACGCGCAGCCTTCTTGATGCGATGGTCAAGGACGCAGATATCGTCAAGCGCTTCGAGAGGATTCGTTCCTCTGATTTCGAGCGCGAGCACCATGAGCCCGCCCACGACTGGGACTTGTCGGCTCCAGCGCCGGGCTTCACTTCGCCCATCACGCCGCTCGCGCAGGCAAGGAGCATTTATCACGAGGCCTTCGCCGGACTCGGCAGCGAATATCAAGCGGCATTCGATGCGTTGCTCGATCCCGCTAACGGCCGCGCCGATATCGTCCCCGGAGGTGCGCCCAACCGCTACGGTGGGGGATTCTCCATTGGTGCGGCGAGCAGCCCCAGCATTCTCTTCTTCGGGCGCTACGACGGAACCTTCAAGGATCTCTCCGTGATTGCGCATGAGGGCGGGCATGCCGTGCATCGGCAACTCATGTCGGCCAACCGCGTTGCGCCATCCTATGCACAGGGGCCGCACTTTCTATTCGAGTCGTTCGCTGCCTTTAACGAGTTGGTCCTTGCCGGCTACATGGCTGAACATGCCGCGCAACCGGAACTGAAGCGCTACTATCGCGAGCGTTGGTTGGATATCAAGGGCCTCGATGCCTTCTACGGCGCGCAGGATGCGCTGTTGGAGCAGGCAATCTATGATGCCGTCGCCGCCGGCACGGTCCGGAATGCCGACGACCTGGACAGCCTGACCTTAAAGATCGATGGGCAATTTTCGCAGTTTCCCGCTTCGATACCAGAACTGCGCACGCGCTGGGCGATGGTCTCGCTCATGTACGAGGACCCGCTCTACGACGTGAACTATGTCTACGGAGGCTTGCTAGCGGTCAAGTACTACCACCTCTACACGACCCGGCACGATTGGTTTGTTCCCCGATATTTGGCGCTGCTGAAGAATGGGTTTGACGCACCGCCGGCAGAATTGCTGAAGCGATTCCTGGAGATTGACCTTTCAGGCGCGGGCCTGCTCGACGACGACCTGGCGGTCCTCAATTCTCGATTGAACCAACTGGAAACAGGCTCTGCAGGAAAGTGAACGGCGATGGAGGGTCCACGTTCGTCCCCAAAAACCCCGTGTTCAGCGCGTATGGCTTGGGGGCCCTCGGTCTTCGAGTGTCGGCCGAACCAGTCCAGCACTCTCTGTACAAATTCCTGCGGCGCAACCTTACCCGCCGCGCAATGACCAGCGCCCGGAACCTTCCACACAGTAATCCACGACGAATTCTTTGCCTGGATCAGATCGGAGTGATAGTGCGGAACATTGCGATCGTTGAGCCCGTGGATCAGCAGGATCGGTGTTTTCATCCCAACGACCGCCTGCTCCGGGACAACGGTATTCAGGTTAACGCCGTATCGCAGGCGAACAAAGAGAATCCCCACCTCCAAAGTCGGACGAAAGAAAGTCCTGCCGAGCCATGGCCCGGTGTGAAACGGCCGTCCGAAACGGTAATAAGCTTCCTCCCGAAAGCTCGCCGATGGCGACTCGGCAATCACCGCGCAAAACCGAGGTTCGCTCGGCAGAGATTCCAGTAATTCCGTCCCTCCCATGGATTCGCCGAGCCCGTACATGCAACGCGCCCGTTCTTTCTTCTCCATCCAATCCAGCCAGCGGTGAATGTCATCCACCTCTCGGACTCCATACGTCGTCAATCCTCCGCTAGCGCCATGGTGCCGCGCGTCGGGCATTAGGACCGTGTAGTGATGCTCCACCAGCCACTTGCCATAAGGGTAAACTTCAAGGCGATTGTCAACGACGCCGTGCAGAAGAATCACGGCGTCGCCGTTCGCTTGCTGCGGCCGCATATACCACGCCTGCAGGACGGCGCCATCCGGAGCCGTGAGTTCTACATCGCGAAATTCGATGGAATGCTCTTGCGCATACGCTCGCGCATTGCGCTCCTCATAGGGGTGAATGGGAGGACTCGATGGATGCAAGACGTACCAGCCCAGGCCAATGCCGCCGACCACCGTACCGGCTAAATACAAAATCGCCAGTACAAGAAGAGTTCGTCGAGCGATCGGGTAGCGATTAGATTGGAGCTTTGCAGAAGTTGCGGGATGGGAAGGGGCGCTGATGAAAGCCGTTCCTTACAGCCAGCGAATCTCTAAGAGTATAAGTCCCAAAGACGGATGGCAAAGGCCCTGGCCTAGCGCCGAACTTCCCCCTCTTTGAACATATACTTGATCGCCGGCTTATAGATCATCAGGTTGGGCGCGCCCGTGCGGTTCAGCTTGATGCAGGCCTTGTCGTACCACTCAATATAGCCGTGAACTTCCTCGCCGTCGCGCAGCACGATGACCATGGGGGTCTTGGTCTGCATCTGCTTCTGATAATAGAAATTCTCGGCGTTAGTCTGCTCGGAAGGGGCAGTTTTCTTGCCCGGAGCAGCAGAGCGGTCCCGGTCCCGGCGTTCCGACGGCCCGTGGTTAGGGGCATGGTTGTGACCATGATTATTGTGTCCATGGTCGTTGCGGTTGAGCGACGGACGGATCAGCTTGCGATTCGCAAAGCCTTCCTGGTCGGCACTTTGCTCGGCTGGTACCGGGTCTAGGGTTTCTTTCATATCTCACCACCTTGGCGCACGGAGGCGGCACAGTAGTTCCACAACACTTGAGTCTGTGATTGTGGTTTCCGAGGGAAAACTTATTGTGTACGGTACCACACGGGAGGTTGTCTGACAATGTTCTGCGTCACAAGTTCGCACGTTTGTAAGTTCCGCCCTGTTAGGTCTTTGGTTCGAGAGCCGTGGCAAAAGCGTCGAGCGAGAGCGACCGAAGCAAGTTCCGCCGCAGGCCGCGTTCCACCTCGCCCAAGCCTTGCGCCGCACGCTGTACCCAGGCAAAATCGGCCGATTCCGCCATCTTCTTGATTTCCGCCTGAATATCCGTATTACGCACCAGTTGCTCGGCCCCCGATTGCAGGAACATCACGTCTTCCAGCAGCAAATAGAGCGACCGCAGCAGGCTCTCGATTTTTTCGCGGCCTTCTGCGCCTGGGCGATAGCCCTCGGTAACTTTGAATAGCTCGCTGTGGTCGGCAGCGCTCAGGGCCGACTTCAGCATCACCAGCGCATGTGCGCGGGCCGAGACGTAGCTTTCCAGATCGAAAGAAACGGCGCGGCCAATAGCCCCTTCGCTGAGCCGGGCGACGAGGGAGCGCTGCCGCGGATTCCAATCAGGGCGCAGCCTGGCAAGTTGGCTTTCCATTTCAGTCACGGCCAGCGCGCCGAGCGTGAATATCATGGCGCGCGACCGTATTGTCGGCAGCAACTCGCCGGGATTTTCCGTCAGCAGAAAAATCGTAGCAAACTCGGGAGGCTCCTCCAGCACCTTGAGCAGTGAGTTGGCCGCCTCTTTCATAAAAGCTGAACTGGTGAAGATGTACACGCTTTCCCGCGCCTCGGCTGGCCGGTAGTAAATGCTGTGGATGACGTGGCGCACCTGATCCACCTTGATCATCATCTGGGGCGGATCGGGTGGGATCACGAGAATGTCGGGATGCGTCTGCACGAGAATCCGCGTTTCCTTTTTGTCCGTTTCGCGCAGGTTGTCTCGCGCCTCGACGGCTTCTGCAAAGCGTGCATCCAGATCGCCGGCCAAGGCGATGCGCGTGCAATTCGAGCAATGGCCGCAGAAATCGGGCAAGCCGCCTGCAATCTGTGTGTCTGCCGTTGTCCGCTCTAGGCAGTTCATGGCACGCGCCAGCATAAGGGCCAGGGTGTACTTACCCGATCCGCGCGCGCCCGAGAGAATCGCTGCGTGAGGAAAGTGGCCCCACGCCAGCATTTCCCGCAGCCGACGCACAGTTTCCGCATTGCCGATGAAATCAGAAAAGGGCATAAGAAACAGCTACGAACTCCGAGCCGCGGACTCCGAGCAACAATTCGAGGAGCCAGGTTTCAAGCTCGAAGCTCGCGGCTCGGAGCTTTCTGTTAGATCTTCAACTTCCTTCTCACCAATTCCCGGATTACAGCGTGCGTCTCCTGCGGCGTGCCGCGCGCATTGATGACGTGGACTCGGTGTGGCTCACGTCTTGCTATGGCAAGGTACGCGTGGCGCACACGTCCGAAAAACGCACGGCCCTCCTGCTCGAAGCGGTTTTCATCTTTGTCCGGGCGCACGTTTTTGTGCTTTCGATTGCGCCGCCGGGCCCGCTCGACGCTGAACGCAACCTCGTTGTCCAGCAAGATAGTTAAGTCCGGTTGCAGGCCGCCGCACAATATCTCGTGGAGCGTGAGCACTGGCTTGGTTCCAAGCTTGCGCCCCGCGCCCTGATACGCCTCCGTTGAATCAGTGAAGCGGTCGCAAAGCACCACGCGCCCTTCCGCCAAGGCGGGCAGAATCATCTCGTGAATGTGCTGGGCGCGAGAAGCAAACATCAGCGCCATTTCCGCAAGCGGAGAGAGCCCCGATGTCGTCGAATGAAGCAGCACCTCGCGGATCCTTTCGCCGGCCGGTGTGCCGCCCGGTTCGCGCGTGACCGCCACCGCGACGCCGTGCGCGCGCAGCGCCCGCGCCAGTTTCTCGATCTGCGTGCTCTTGCCGCTGCCGTCGAGGCCTTCAAAGGTGATGAATTTTCCGCGCGCCGCCACTCCGGGATGATAGCAGGATGAGCGCCTGTCTTCCTGAGCGGAAACGGATGCAAACGAAGCGCGGCAGCCGCGGAGTCGAAGTTGAGGCGTCTGCGCGGCCGGGGTCCCGGCGGGCCCAATGTTGGCCCGCAGGGGTGGGGGCGTCTAAGCCGCGCGCTGAGATCCCGAACGATGCGAGGGACTCCGTGCCACCGAGCGAAGTCGAGGGGATCGCTACCCAATCACTGCGGTCATGCTCGAGCGCGGACTAAAGGCAATGCAGCATCCTCCGCCTCCTCGCGCATAAAGCTCAACACCTCCTGCGGCACCGGTGCATCCCAGACCGGTGCAAACGACAACCTGTGCAGCGGCGATGGTCCATGCTCACGCAACGCCGCCAGATGGTGCGGCGTGCTGTAGCCCTTGTTCGACGCCAACCCGTAATTCGGAAACACCGGATCCCACGCCGCAATCATCCGGTCCCGCTCCACCTTTGCAATGATCGACGCCGCCGCGATCGAGGCCGAAAGAGCGTCCCCGTGGATGATCGCCCGCTGCGGCAACTCGCAATCCAGCTTCACCGCGTCCGCCAGCAAGTAATCGGGTGCACACACGAGTTGCTGAACGGCGTGCAGCATCGCAAGTCGTGACGCCTGGTAAATGTTGATCTGATCGATGCGGGCTGAATCGACGGCGGCAATTGCCCACGCAATCGAATGCTCGCGAATGCGAACGGCCAGCTCCTCGCGGCGCTCGGCGGGCAACAGCTTCGAATCCCGTAACCCGCGAATCCGGTACGCCGGGTCAAGAATTACGGCTGCGGCAACCACCGGACCAAACAAGGATCCGCGTCCCACTTCATCGACGCCCGCAACCAGTTTTGCACCGTTCGCCCAAGCCAGCTTTTCGAAGCGCAGCGTGCAGCGCAGCTTCTTCAGGAGCCGCAACTTGGCGGCAGACGCAGATATTCGTGCGCCTTTCTCATCACCCGAACAACCGGTTGATTTGGATTTTGAACTCGGCACAGGTCGCTGTCAGCATCTTCGCCGACTACGGCCATAGAAACAAGGGGAGATTCGCCCCCGCGCGCGAGCGTGCTAAGGAATTGGGACCTCAACACGCAGTCGGGGCAGCATGGAAGTAGAGCAGCCGGCGCCCGTGCGGGCGCCGGTAGCCAGAAAACCCAGCTGCAGTTACTGCTGCTCGACTTCTTTCAACCGTGCTGCCTTGCCCTTCAACTCGCGCAAGTAATAAAGCTTTGCGCGACGCACCTTGCCCGACCGCATCACGTCAATTTTGTCGATGACCTTCGAATCGAGCGGGAAGATTCTCTCCACGCCCTGGCCGAAACTGATCTTGCGAACCGTAAAGCTCGGTTGCGCCCCCCGGCTGCGCGCGATGACCACGCCCTCGAACGCCTGCAGCCGTTCTTTTTCACCTTCGCGGATTTTCACTTGCACTCGAATCGTGTCGCCTGGGCCAAATTTCGGCAGGTCCGTGCGGCGTGTTTTCGCCAGCAGTTTTTCGATAATTGCATTGCGCATAACGGTTCCTTCCTTCTCTCTCTTCCTAAATTCGCTTGCTTCGCTAACTTTCGCCCTTGATCCGGTCCAGCAATTCCTTATCCTCTTCGTTCAGCGCTACCCGCTCCAATAGGTCCGGACGATTGCGCAGCGTCTTAGCGAGCGCTGTCTTGCGGCGCCAGCGGCGAATCTCATCATGGTTCCCATTCACCAGCACTTCCGGCACGGCCATTCCTCGAAACTCCGCTGGCCGCGTGTAGTGCGGATAATCCAGCAATCCGCCGGAAACGCAGGTCGAACAAGCCTGTGTAGCGCGGACACTCTTGTCCGCGAACTGAGTATCCTGCGCTACTTCTGCTGTGGCCGTAAACGACTCCTGCCGCGTCGAAGCCTCGTTGCCCACTGCGCCAGGAATCAACCGAGTGACCGTATCCACAATCACCGCTGCTCCCAGTTCGCCGCCGCTCAGCACATAATCGCCGACCGAAACTTCGCGGTCGGCCAAATGCTCGCTGATGCGCTCGTCTATGCCTTCGTACCGCCCGCAGATCAAAACCAGTCGCTCGACCGTCGAAAGTTCCGACGCCAGCGACTGATCCAACCGCTGCCCCTGTGCGGAGAGCAAAAGCACCGACTCCTTCGCCGAGCCGCTCACGCGTTCTTCGCGCGGCGCGATCCCGCCCAGCGATTCCACGCACTCAAAGATCGGCTCCGGCTTCAGGACCATGCCCTCGCCGCCGCCAAACGGGCGGTCATCCACGGTGCGGTGCTTGTCCTTCGTAAAGCTCCGCAGATCGTGAATGTTTATTTCCACCAGCCCCGCTTCGCGCGCCCGGCGGACGATCCCATAATCCAGCGGTCCGCGAAAGAAGTCGGGAAAGATCGTGAGAATGTCGATCTTCATTTGCGGAACCCGTCGTTAGCCCTTCATCGTTAGCCAAAATCTTTCGACTCCAAACGACACTGCCAACGGCCAGCGACGAACTACTACCGATTCTTTTCCTTCTCTTCCTTCGTCACCGGCGCATTCACACCCAGCAGCCCGTCTGGCAGCCGCATGCGCACCTGCTTGCGTTCGACGTCGACCTTTTCGAGGTACGCTTCGGCGAACGGAATTTCGTAGGGCAGCTTCGCTCCGCCATTCACCACCAGCAAGGGCGCTTCTCCGGCGCCAAACGCAACGTCAACGATCTTGCCGATCTCGCGTTCGCCGTCGAACACCATACAACCGGCCAGGTCGCTTAGATACGTCCAGCCCGGCGCAAGTTCGGCGCGTTCGCCGCGTGGAACCTGAAGTTCTGAACCCTTCAGCACCTCCGCATCCGAAATCGTCTCCACGCCCGCAAACTTCAGAACCAGGAAACTCTTGTGCGGCCACAAATCTTCAATCGTCAGCTCGCGGCGCTCGCCATTCTTAGCCAGAGCCCAAAGGCGCATTCCTTGCCGGAAGCGGTCGGGGACGTTTGTGTGCAACTCAACAGCGACTTCTCCACGGCGTCCCTGCACCTTGATCACCAGCGCCAGCGTGATCCATTCGCCGCTTGCGTCTTGGGCCGCTATTCGAGAATCTCCAGCGCGTAGCGTTTGTCGTTTTTCTTGCCCGCCGCGCTCAGCACCGTCCGCAGAGCCCGCGCGATGCGGCCCGAGCGCCCTATGACTTTGCCCAAATCCTCTTCTGCCACTTCGAGCTCGATCACGGACTCGTCGCCGTCTTCGTACTCGTCGATGAAGACCGCATCCTTCGCATCGACCAGCGCCTTGGCGATATGCTCAATCAAGGCGCGCGCATTGGCGGACTGTTCAGTCATTCCAATCTCCAGAGATTGTCATTCCGACCCGGAGCGCAGTCGAAGGGGAGGAATCTGCTTTTTGTGGTCAGCGAAAAAAGACTTACGCAACCGGCGCAGCCGCTGCTGGCGCGGGCAGCTTCAGCAACTTGCCCACGCGCTCGGAGCACTTCGCGCCCTTCGAAACCCAATACGTAATGCGCTCCCGCTTCAGGTCGAACGTGGCCGGCGAGGTCCGCGGATTATACGTCCCCACCACTTCCACTGGACGCCCGTTGCGCGCCCGCTCCTTCTCGATCACCACTACCCGGTAGTACGGTTGTTTGCGCGCACCAAAGCGCGCCAGACGGATCATTAACACTGACTTCGTTTCCTTTGTTCCGGATGAGTCCGCTGTTCTGGATAGTTCCGGCTGGTTGAGACAAACCATTATTATGCCGGAGCTTAGCGGTTTACGCAATGGGCGTAGTGGAACGGCAAGCGATTATTCTATGAAACATTAGCCCGACTCGCGAATGCTTCCATTTGAGAATCCCCCGAGAGCGGTCGGCAATCTAAAATCGATATGGTGTCGCTGAAGTAGGAAGAGAAGAAGAGATTAGTGCGGGCATTCGAGTCTCACGGCGCCGGGACCTCCTTCCGGCGCCCGTCTCCTTACCCTCCACGAGAATTTCACATCCCCGGCAGCTTCATCCCCGCCAGTCTTCGCGCGAAACTCGGCTTACCCATCTGCTTGAACATCTTCTTCATCTGCGCATATTGCCGAAGGAGGTTATTCACTTCCTGCACCGTGGTCCCCGATCCGCGCGCAATGCGTTTGCGGCGGCTGCCGTTGATCGATTCGTGGTGGTTGCGTTCGTAGGAGGTCATCGAGTTGATGATGGCTTCCACGCGGTTGATCTGCTTTTCGTCTACTTTGTCGGCAGCTTTCTGCAGCCCTTGAAACGCGCCTATCGACGGCAACATGCCGATCAGGCTCTGCATGGAGCCCATCTTGCGAACCGACCGCAGCTGTTCGCGGAAGTCCTCGAGCGAGAAACCATCGCCGGAGAGCGCTTTAGTCGCCAGTTCTGTCGCCCTCTTTTTGTCGATCTGCGACTCGGCTTTTTCGATCAGCGAGAGAATGTCGCCCATGCCGAGAATGCGCGAGACGATGCGGTCGGGATGGAACGGTTCAAGCGCATCGTACTTTTCGCCAATGCCGATAAACTTGATCGGCTGTCCGGTAACTTGTCGAATGGAAATCGCCGCGCCGCCCCGGGCGTCGCCGTCCATCTTGGTGAGCACGACGCCAGTGAGCGTGAGCTTCTTGTGAAATTCGTCGGCGGAGTTAACCGCGTCCTGACCGGTCATGGAGTCGGCGACGAAGAGAATCTCCTGCGGATTGAGCAGTCGCTTGAGCGACTGCATCTCCTCCATGAGCTGGTCGTCGATGTGGAGACGGCCGGCAGTGTCAACGATGAGCACGTCGCATCCGGAGTTGATGGCCTCGCGGCGCGCTTCTTTGGCGAGGCGCTCGACGGTCGCCGTGTTCGCTTCCCCGACTTGACCTTCGTAAAGATTTGCCTTGATTGCCGCCGCCACGACTTTGAGCTGCTCGCGCGCCGCGGGACGATACACGTCGACTGAAACGAGCAGCGGTCGATGTCCGCCATTCTTAAGCCAATTGGCAAGCTTGCCCGAGGTCGTGGTTTTGCCAGAACCCTGCAGTCCTGCCATCAGCACGACCGTCGGCGGCTGCGAGGCGAACTTCAGTTTGGCTGTATCTTTCCCGAGGGTTTCGACCAATTCGTCGCGGACGATCTTGATGACCTGTTCGCCCGGCGAGAGCGCAGTCAACACTTCCTGGCCGACGGCCTTGGCCTGGATGCGGTCGATGAGATCTTTGACAACTTTGAAGTTGACGTCGGCCTCGAGCAGCGCCAGACGGATTTGCTTGAGCGCGTCGGCAATGTTCTCTTCGGTAAGAACGGCCTGCCCGCGGAGGCTTTTGAACGCGCGTTGTAATTTGTCCTGAAGATTTTCAAACATAGGTAGAAGGTCTTATTTTATCAGTCGGAGGTGCCGAGCCCCTGTTCATGCACGCCCGTCCTCCATCGCCACATGGCCGGTACGTTCGGCGGTAGAATGCAGCTGACCTCTCTGCGTTAAAGGTACTTTGTGATGGTGCGGCCCTCAGCGGCTCTTTCCTACGCTTTAGTTTGCTTTTATTTGGGGACTAGCTTGGGCCTCCGGGCGCAGGGGCCACAGCCTGCTGTCGTAGTTTCTGCCCCGGCCACCGCGACTATCGAGAGAGTGGACGTTAATCCGCGGCCGAACGGGCTCACGATCAATATCGCTGTCAACGCTCCAGTCACCCCGGAGGCTAGCCGGGTTTCAAATCCCGAACGTTTGATCTTAGATTTTCCAGGGTGCGTCCTCAAGGGCGGCAATCGACATATTCCGGTCAACCACGGCCCGGTAAAGGAATTGCGCCTGTCGCTGTTCAGCATTCATCCGCCGGTAGCGCGAGTTGTGGTGCAGCTAAAGTCGCCCCTCGACTTCGAGCTGAAGCAAGCGGGGAATGGAATCGTGGCGATCAATATTCCTTTCCCAAAGACACAGGCGGTGCTGGCCGCTGAGGTTCGTAATCCGGAGGTTCATACCGCAGCAGCCGAAAAGCAGCAGGTTGCCCCAACTCCGCCGCCGCAGACGCAGCCTGAACCGGGAATTGCCGGACGCGCTGCAAGTCCGGAGCTCGGGGCCTACAGTCTCATGGCGAGGGCCAAGGCGTTGACCGTGCTAGACCTTCAGGGGCTGGAGGAAAAAGCGGCAACTGGCGACCCTGATGCCGAAACCATGCTCGCGCTCGCCTATCACGCCGGCATCCTGCTGAAGCAGAACGACGCGCAAGCACTTCAGCTATTGCACAAGGCTGCGGATCGCGGGTCCATGGCGGCCGAAGAATCGCTGGGCATTTTCGCGGAGGCCGGCATTGGCCTGGAATACCCCGCGCCCGCCGACGCGCTGACCTGGTACATGAAGGCGGCGCAACAAGGATCGCCGGACGCGGCAACCAATATTGCGCTTATGTACGCGAACGGAAAAGGCGTAGCGAGAGACACCACGCAGGCGGTGACTTGGTTTCGTCGCGCTGCCGAGGGAGGCGATGCATCGGCCCAATACAATCTCGCACTGATGTATGAGCGCGGCGAAGGCGTGCCCCTGGATTACAAAGAAGCGGTGCGCTGGCTCTCGTTGGCCGCCGATCAGAACCTGGTGCGGGCAATCTTGGATCTGGCCGAACTTTCTCTTCAGCCCCCAATTCCGACGATGACCGCCGATGTTCCAAAGGCGGTCCAGTACTACGAGAAAGCGGCCAATCTAGGCAGTGGAATTGCGCAGGCAACTCTGGGAACAATTTTCACCAAGGGCCTGCCCGGCAAGGTGGACTACGAACAGGCAGTGAAGTGGTACAGGAAGGCCGCTGACCAAGGAGAGCCCGATGGCGAACTCGGGCTTGGCGTGAGCTATGCCCTCGGCCACGGCGTTCCGGGGGACTTCGAGGAGGCGCGCCGTTTACTTACTTCTGCCGCCGGCAAAGGTCAAATTGAAGCGCAATATGATCTCGCCATTATGTGCGAGGAAGGAAAGGGAGCCCCCGCCGATCGCGACCTGGCAGCCCACTACTATGAAATGGCCGCTGACCACGGCATGGCCAAGGCACAATACCGGTATGGGTTGTTGCTCGCCAAGGGCAGTGAATCCCACAGCAACCGGATTGCGGCCTACAAATGGCTGATGCTGGCGCAAGGCTCAATCAAGCAGAGCGCGCCAGCGCTCAGCGATTTGCGAAAGTCAATGAATGAACAGGAAACCAGCGAGGCCGAGCGGGAAGTGGACAACTGGCGTTTGGCCCACCGGCCAGTTGCACGCTAATCGCGCGAACCTCAATCTCGATCCCCAGGCGCCGCCGAACTATTTCCTCGCAAATACTTCCTTCGCAGCCACGATCGTGTTGGAGTGTATCGTAATCGTATCTTCGAGGTCCTGCGCGTAGCCGCCGGCGAAGGTCACCATCACGGGGATGTGTTCGGCCTTGGCCATTTGGAACACCAGTTCGTCTCTTCGCTTCAATCCCTCAATTGTCAGCGACAATCCGCCGAGCTGATCTTCACAATAAGGATCGGCTCCGGCAACGTAACAGAGAAGTTCCGGCTTGAACTTGCTCAGTCCCAAACTGAAGGCGTTTCCGAGACACGCCAGATACTCGCCGTCCCCGAGTCCGTCGGGCAGATTAACGTCAAGCGATGAAGGAGGCTTGAACGCCGGATAGTTGTTCTCCTGGTGCAACGAAATCGTAAACACATCGGTGCTCATACTACGCGTTCTAGACATGGCGCTGAGGTGGCCAGGACCCACCGCTGGTGCAAAGATCACGGCTGTTCCGTTGCCCTGGTGCACATCGCAATCGAGGGTCATGGCGGTCCGGATCTTTTCGTCGCGTTGCATGCGGCGAATCGCCACCGCCACATCGTTAATCATGCAGAAGCCTTCGCCGTGGTCCGGGAAAGCATGGTGGAATCCACCGCCAATACTAATGGCGATGCCATCATTGAGCGCGTAGTCGGCAGCCAGCATGGAACCTCCCGCCGCCAGCCAGTAGGCGCCCACTAGTTCCGGCGAGTAGGGAATTTCCATCTCTAATTCTTCGCGCGCGCTAAGCGTGCCTGTCTTTAGCTTTTCGACATACCGCGGAGTATGGACAAGCAAAATGTCCTGGTCGGTCGCGGGACGGGGCGAAACAAAATCCGACGCTTCGGCAATTCCGTTCTTTAGAAGCTTGTCATGAACGCGCTTGTATTTTTCGGCGGGAAAAACATGCGTGCCGATGGGTAGAAAGTAGTCATCGCTATAAACGAGCTTAAAAGGAAGCATGTAGTCCTTACGGGCCAGAAACCGAAAACCTCATATGATACGCGGGAAGCAGCCTGTTGGCACTGGCTCATTTGAAGTATTGCCGCTGCGGGTCGGCAACCGGCCTGCCCCGGCCCCACCTTCGGCGGCTGGTTTGTTGCCCTGATAAACTGAGCGCGTTGCCTGCCAAAAGAAAATCCGCATCCAAACCGCCCGCCGAAGCTCACCCAGAGCAAGTGGACTCGCCAGGCGCGGCCAATTCAACCCCCTCGAAGCCGTCGGCTTTATCCCCTTCCAGCAAAGGCCGCATCTTTCTGCTCGATACGATGTCCTTCATTTTTCGCGCCTATCACGCCATGGCGCGGCAGCGTCCTATGTCGACCAAGACGGGCGTCCCGACAGCGGCAACCTACGTGTTCGTCAACATGCTGCGCAAGCTGCGCGATGATTTTGCGCCCGAATACCTGGCGGCGGTTTTTGATGTAGGCGCGCCGACGATCCGCAACCAGCAGGCGGAAGCGATCACCAAAATCCGCAAGTTCGATATTAAGACGCAGACGTTTCAGGAAGTGGAGTATGGCGGCTACAAAGCGAACCGAGCCGAAATGCCGCCCGATCTGGTGCAGCAGGTGCCATACATCCGAAGGGCACTTGAAGCCTATCGTATCCCGATCCTGCACCTGGAAGGTTACGAAGCCGACGACGTGATCGGCACGCTGGCTCGCAAAGCCGCGGCGGAATCGCATCCCGTGTTTGTCGTGTCGAACGACAAGGACATGCTGCAACTGGTCAACGACAAGGTCTGTGTGCTGAATCCGCCGAAAGACAATCTGATCTGCGACCCGGAGAAAGTGCGCGAAATTCTGGGTGTGCCACCAGAGCAGGTGATCGATGTGATGGCCTTGCGCGGCGATTCCGTCGACAACATTCCCGGCGCCCCGGGAATCGGTGACAAAGGCTCCGTTGACATTATTCGCCGATTTGGGAGTGTGGAGCAGGCGCTCGATAGAGCAGCGGAGGTCGAGAAGAAAACCTATCGCGAGTCGCTCGAGAACAACCGCGACAACATTCTGCTGAGCAAGCAACTGGTGACGATTGATACGAACGTCGCCGTCGACCTGGACGTGTCCGCGATGAGGGCGGGCGAACCCGACGTTGAGACACTGCGCGCACTGTTTGCCGAACTCGAATTCACCTCTTTGCTGAAGGAACTGCTTCCGGTGGCGGAAGTGAAAGAGGGTGACTACCGGGAGATTAAGTCGAAGGCAGAGTTTGAAGACTATGTGCGGACCGCGGAGAAAAACGTGCCGGTCGCCGTTGCCATTCCGATGGAAGGTGACGCACACGAAGAAGAAGAGGAACAAAGACTGGAACCGGCGCAGTCCGGATCGCTGGATCTGCGGTCGCCGGATTCGGAAGACCGAGGTCCAACCATGCGTACGCAACTGGCAATTTCGAAAGCAGCCGGAGCCGGTGCAATCGTGTCCTTCGACGCTGAGCCGCTCGCCAGCCGAGTGCAGAGCCTGATCGAGAACCCGGCCGCTGCCAAGAGCATCCATGACTGGAAAGCAGCGCTGCATCATTTCTCGGAACTCGGCATTGCGCTGGCGGGCGTGCTCCACGATCCGATGTTGTACTCGTATCTGCTCAACCCGACCTATTCGTCGCATGCGCTTTCCGAAGTCGCGTTGCGCAGTTTGAACCTGAAACTGAGTGGCAACTTGGCCGAAGCGGCCGACGTGACCGGCCGGCTAGCGAGATTGCTGCGGCAGGAGGTGGACGATCAGGGACTGACCCGAGTGTACGAGGAGATCGATGCTCCGCTGGTACCAGTGCTGGCCCGTATGGAAGATGCGGGAGTGAAAATCGATACGACCGTGCTTGGCGCTATGTCGGTCAAATTGCAGCGGGAGGCGGACGTTAAGGCACGCGATATCTACGGGCGCTGCGGCATGGAATTCAACATCAATTCACCGAAGCAACTGGGAGACGTGCTCTTCAATAAACTGGCGCTGCCGATGCCAGTGAAATACGGAAAAGGCAAGAAAATATCGACGGCCGTCGACGTGTTAGAAGGACTGGCCGAAGAACACGAGGTTCCACGCCTGGTGCTGGACTACCGTCAGCTGACTAAACTGAAGTCAACCTATGTCGATGCGCTGCCCGTGCTGATTCGCAGCGACAGCGGGCGCGTGCACACGACATTTGAGCAGACGGGCACGGCTACAGGCCGGCTGTCATCGGCCAATCCCAATCTTCAAAATATTCCGATCCGAACTGAACTCGGCCGCGAGATTCGCGCGGCCTTCATTGCCGAGCCGGGCAACGTGCTGCTCGCGGCGGATTACTCGCAGATCGAACTGCGGTTGCTGGCGCATTTCTCGAAAGACAAGCTGCTGGTCGAAGCGTTCCGCCGCGGCGACGATATTCATACGCTCACTGCGTCGCAGGTGTTCGGCGTGCCTCCGCTGATGGTGACCCCGGACCATCGCCGGCAGGCGAAGGTAGTGAATTTCGGGATTGTCTATGGTCTGTCCGCATTCGGCCTGTCGCAGCAGTTAGGCATCGAACCCGCAGAGGCGCGAAAATTCATCGACGCCTACTTTGAAAAATACGCGGGCGTGCGGGCGTTCATCGATGCCACGCTCGCGCAAGCGCGGCGCGATCAAAGCGTGAAGACGCTGTTCGGCCGCGTGCGGCCAATCCCCGATATCAACAGCAAGAATGTGAACCAGCGCGGGTTTGCCGAGCGGACCGCGGTGAATACTCCTCTGCAGGGAACGGCAGCCGATTTAATCAAGCTGGCTATGATTCGCATTGATGCAGAGATCCGCCATCGCCGGCTGAATTCACGGATGACCCTTCAGGTTCATGACGAACTGGTTTTCGAAGTACCCCAAAATGAAGTGGAGACGATGAAGACGATGGTGCGCGAGCACATGGAAGCAGCGCATCTGCTGGAAGTCCCGCTGCGCGTCGACGTGGGAGTCGGGCCAAACTGGCGGGATCTAGACTAGGGAGGATCGAGTCAGAACTGCAGGCGATATTCAGTCGAGCAGCCGAGGTCTCGCCAAGAACGGCCTGCAGAGGAAGCTTCGCAGTTAACCCGAAGGCCCGGCTGAGCAAAACGCTTTCCCGATTTCCGCTATACTCCTGCTAACGATCTTACAATCAAAGCGCTGTCTTCGTTGCTCCAGCCGCACGACGTGATTTGTGATGTTGCGGAGGCAATGGGTGAGTGCAGGCACGTCCCTCGCATTAGAAAAAGCGCCGCGCCGCGGCTTTCCCAGATTTCCCGTCAAAGTACCGTTGGATGTGATCGCCTTGTGCTCGGGAGTTCCACAAAATCTCCCGGGGCGCTGCACCGATGTGAGCGAAGGCGGGGTGGGGGCGATGGTGGCCGGCGAACTTGCAGCCGGACAGCAAGTCGCGGTTGAACTTCGCCTTCCGAATGTCGGGCTGCCCCTGCGCGCCCGGGCGCTGGTTCGCTATCAAGACAAAGTGCGCTGCGGGTTTGAGTTTGTCGGGCTCGCAGCCGAACAGCGCGAGATGATCCGGTACTGGTCGCACCGGCAGACAGCAGAGGCCGCTGCCGCAGTATTGGAAGGAGTTAAAGAGGAGTCTGCGCCCGCGCCCGCCGAGGCGCCCGCGCCAGCTCCTCCGAAGATGCGGAAGATTCGAATCCCACGACGCGCCCTTAACCTGCTCATTCCTGCCCTGCTAGTGCTGGCCGCGCTTGGGTGGTGGCGATGGCAGTGGTCGTGGAACGAACTGGAGAGGGGATTGGAGCAGCAAGCCGCGCCGTTGCGAGTTCCCCCGGAAACCATGGCAGCGCGAATCGTGTCGAAGGCTGAGCCCGTGTATCCGGAGGAGGCTCGTCGCACCGGCACGCAAGGCTTGGTAGTGCTCGATGTTCTGGTTGGTGCAGATGGGACGGTAAAGCATCTGCAGACTGCCTCGGGAAACCCCATGTTGGCGAAATCCGCGATGGATGCGGTACAACAGTGGAAGTTTGAGCCATACCGCTCTTCGGGCCGGGCGCTTGAGGTCGAAACCTCCATTGCAGTCGAGTTCCGGTTGAACTAAGCGGAGGACGACGCTACTCATCTGAAAAAGATAACGTGGCCCCCGCGCGACCAACTTATCTTACGGAAACTTTTCTGCCTGCTGGAATGACACCCCGCGCTCATCTTTGCGTGACACGATTGGCTCACCATCGAGCTGCCAATCGATGCGCAGGGCGGAGTCGTTCCAGGTGATGGTGCGCTCGTGTTCCGGCGCATAAAAATCGGTAGTCTTATAAAGCACGTGCGTGCTCGAAGCGGCAACGCGAAAACCGTGGGCGAATCCCGCCGGAATCCACAGCATGAGCTTGTTTTCACCGGAGAGACGGAACGACTCCCACTGGCCGAACGTGGGCGAAGTGCGCCGGAGGTCGACCGCCACATCAAGAATCTCGCCCAAGATAACGCGCACGAGTTTTCCCTGCGGCTGGTGAATCTGGTAGTGCAATCCGCGGATGACATTCTTGCCGGAGAAGGAGTGATTGTCCTGCACGAATGTCGCGCGGATACCGAGCTCGGTAAACAGGCGCTGGTTATAGCTCTCCAGAAAAAAGCCGCGCTCGTCGCCGAACACGCGCGGTTCGAGCAACAAAACGCCGGGCAAGCTGGTGGCGATTTTCTTCATCAGACGATCACAAGGACTTTTCTCTCATCAAAACACGCGGTCCTTCAGCAGTTGCAATAGATATGCCCCGTACGCATTGTTGCGCATCGGCTGCGCAAGCGCCTCCAGTTGACCGGCGCTGATGTACCCCGACCGGAAGGCGATCTCCTCGGGACAGGCCACCATCAAGCCCTGTCGCTTTTCGATGGTCTGAATAAATAAGGAAGCTTCCATCAAGGCCTCGTGTGTTCCGGTGTCGAGCCACGCCATGCCACGCCCCATGACGCAGACGTTCAGTTGGCCGCGCTCAAGATAGACGCGATTCACGTCAGTGATCTCAAGTTCGCCACGCGCGGAAGGCCGCAGGTTGGCCGCAATCTCAACCACCTGCTGATCGTAAAAATAAAGTCCGGTGACGGCGTAACGCGATTTTGGCTGCTTGGGCTTTTCTTCAATGCTGAGCGCTTTGCCCTGCGCGTCGAAATCAACCACGCCGTAGCGCTCGGGATCGTTGACGGGGTAGGCAAACACTCGCGCGCCCGTGGCCTGCTGGCTCGCCCGACGCAAGTCCTTCACCAGATCGTGGCCATAGAAAATGTTGTCTCCGAGCACGAGCGCGCAGCAACTGGAGCCAATGAAATCCTTGGCAATGAGAAAGGCTTGGGCAATGCCCTCGGGCTTCGGTTGCATCGCATACTGAAAATGCACCCCAAAGCGCGAGCCATCGCCCAGCAGTTGCTGAAAGCGCGACAGATTCTCGGGCGTGGAGATAACCAGAATGTCGCGAATCTCGGCCAGCATGAGTGTCGAGAGCGGGTAATAGACCATCGGCTTGTCGTAGACCGGCAGCAAGCTCTTGGCGGCGCAATGCGTGACGGGGTAGAGGCGCGTGCCCGAGCCCCCGGCGAGGATAATGCCCTTGTAGTTTGGCGCGGGTGTCTTGGTCATTTTCTTCTGGAGCTTAGTGCTCGCTGGCGTACTGCTTGGCCACCCATTGACGATAGCTGCCGCTCGTCACGCTGCGCACCCAGTCCTCGTGTTCAAGATACCAGCGCACGGTCTTTTCGAGGCCGCTCTTGAAACTTTCCTCGGCATGCCAATCGAGTTCGCGCTCGATTTTGCGTGTATCCATCGCATAGCGGCGGTCATGGCCGGGCCGGTCTTTCACGAAAGTGATGAGCCCCTTGTGCGGAACAACGGGATCGCCCGGCCTCAACCCGTCCAGCATCTCGCAAATCGCTCCGACGATCTCCAGGTTGTTTTTCTCATTCCGCCCGCCGATATTGTAAGTCTCGCCCACCCGCCCGCGCTCGAGCACCTTCCGAATGGCGCGGCAGTGATCTTCAACATAAAGCCAGTCGCGAACGTTTTGCCCATCGCCATACACAGGCAGTGATTTTCCCTGGCACGCGTTCAAAATCATCAGTGGAATCAGCTTCTCCGGAAACTGAAACGGACCGTAGTTATTGGAGCAATTAGTGGTCAGTACCGGCAACCCGTAAGTGTGATGATAAGCGCGCACCATGTGGTCGGAAGCCGCCTTGGACGCGGAGTACGGGCTGTTCGGCGCATACGGCGTAGTTTCGCTAAACGCCGGATCGCTGGGGCCGAGCGAGCCGTAAACTTCGTCGGTTGAGATGTGCAGGAAACGAAACACGGCGCGATCGGATTCCGGGAGCCCGGACCAATAAGCGCGCGCTTCTTCCAGCAGACTGAACGTTCCATTGACATTGGTGCGGATGAAATCGTCCGGGCCGTGGATCGAACGATCGACGTGACTCTCGGCGGCGAAGTGAACAATCGCGCGTGGCCTTTGGCGGGCAAGCAGCGCGCACACAAAGTCGCGGTCAACGATGTCGCCTTGCTCGAAGCGGTACTGCGGGTTGGTCTGAACCGATTCGAGATTGCTTAGATTGCCTGCGTAGGTCAGTTTGTCGAGGTTGAGAACACGCGTTGACTCGGACTCGATCCATTGGAGAATGAAGTTCGAGCCAATGAAGCCCGCGCCCCCGGTGACCAGAATCAGATCTTCCATGCGAGAAGCGCCGCTCTTGTTGACCTATGCGGCCTTCTGATTCTAACCAATGGCGAGCGTAATCCATAAGTGCCGCCAAGGTTCCACCGCCACAGCTAATCGCTTGCGGTCAGCATCTCACGGCCGCAGTCTGGAACCTGGCGATTAATCCAATCCCTGAGCCGAAAGCGGCGAGGTTCTGACTCCGATCCCGCTGCGCTGCGCGACTGCGTCCGCGTTCCAACCCAACACCTGGTAGTAAGCAGCCTCGATGGACTGAGCTATTTCAGGCCACAGATATTGCTCCTGAATGCGGACGCGCTCGCGGACAGCGGCTTGACGCCGCAGCTCAGGATTGTGCACAAGCATATCGAGCATACGTTCAAGATCGGCGCGATCGCCGCGCCGGAACGTGAAACCGGCGCCCTCGATCGCCTCGCGATTCTCCGGGATATCGCTGGTCAGCACACAAACGCCCGCCGCCATGGCATCGAGAAGTGCCAGGGACAAGCCCTCCAAGTCGGAAGGAAGCACGAACAAGGCGGCGTTCGAAAGCACTTCCTCAAGGTCGTTTCCGGAGATCCAGGGCAGGAAACGAATGCGATCCGATTCGTGACGGCGCAAGCCGGCGACGTAGGAGTCAGAGTGGCTCGATCCTCCAGCGAGGACCAATTTCATGCCGGTGCGGATTTTCTCGAAAGCCTCGATCAGCAGGTGGCAGTTTTTCTCGGGCGAAAGCCGGCCAAGAAAAAGAACGTAATTGTCAGGCAGCAGATTCCAATCCCGCAAGCGATTGGGCGGCCGACGCCGGATCGGCGCAGCTCCATTCGGTATATAAATGGTGTCGCGCTGGTAATGGTCGCGGTAGTACCGCTGCAGTGTCTGTGAAACAACCATGGTGGCGTTGGGCAGAGTTACGGCGGCGGCTTCTCCCCAGCGCAAAACTCGCGCGGCGATGGTTCCCCACTTGGCGCGCTGCCAATCCAGTCCCTGCACAGTAACGACTGTCCTCTTTCCCACTAACCGCGGCAGAAACGAAAATAGCGCTGGCCCCAGGCAGTGGTAGTGGATTACGTCGTAGTCCGAGGTCATGGCGTCGAGAGTGCTGAGCAAGGTGTGCACCACCGTTTCCAGATGCTTGCTGCGGATGGTCGGCAGGCGGCGAACGCGCATGCCATTGTGCGTATCGGCGGGAGGCGTGAAGTAAGTGCGGCAGTAAACGGTAACCTCGTGGCCGCGCCGAGCCAACTCGTGCCCAGCCTGCTCGTAATAGGATTCGATGCCGCTGTATTTCGAAACCACGCCGCGTCCCCCGATGAAAGCCACACGGACGCCTTGGCGCGGGCGCGCCCTCGGCGGCTCGGAAAATGACCTGAACTTTCTTGAGAAGGTCAGGCGGTTGTAGATTTCGGACAATTTCAGCAGGTGCTGCTCGGGGTCGTGCTTGGACTTCACCCGAGCGCGGCCGTTCGCTCCCATCTTCTCGATCAGATCGGTGCGCTCAAACAAGAAAGAAATGGAATGCGCAAGCTGTCCGCGGTCGCCCGGTGAATAGAGCAAGCCGGTCACGCCGTGCTCCACGAATTCGCGGCGCGACCCAAGGTCGGAAGCAACGACGGGCCGCGCGTACGCGTAGGACTCGAGAATCGATTTCCCTAACGTCTCGTAGGCGTGCGAAGGGAACAGCGAGAAGCTGCATCGGGCGATAAGCTTATTCAGCCGTTCGCCACTCACCGACCCAGCAAAAAGCACGCGGCTCAGGCTTAAGTTTCGCGCCAGCGTCTGAAGGCGTTCGCGCTCCGGGCCATCTCCCGCAATCACGACCGGAATGTGCGGCACGCGCACCAGCGCATGCAAGAGCTCGTCTATCCCTTTTTCCGGGGAAAGCCGCCCGAAGTAAAGCAGGTATCCTTCGTCGTTCACGAGTTGTTCGTTGCTCGGCAGGGCTTGATAGTGGGGGAGGACTTCGATGCGGCCTGCCGGAAGTCCATTCGCGATCAACTCGCTGCGCACGAACTCGCTGGGAGCGAGAAACAGATCGACGCAGCTCTCATACGTTCGCAACCATTTGTGCAGGTAAGCTTCGGCTGCCAATACCACGGCGCTGGAGGGAGGGCCTGCGTAGCAGTGCTCAGTGACGGCGTGGTAGAAGGCGCCGTTCCGGCAGGCCTCGCAAGCTTCGCCGTGCGCCACCAGGTTGTAGGTCGGGCAGAGCATCTTGAAATCGTTTATGTGGTAAAGCAGCGGGATGTGCTGATGCTTGAGTTCCCACAGAATAGAAGGCGACAAATGGTGGTAGATCCCGCGAATGTGGGCGAGATCCGGTGAAAAATCCGCGATGCACTTGCGCATGGCGCGCTGCACCGATGGCGAGTAAACAGCGTGAGCGGCCATTCTCGCCTTCTTCAGGAAACCGGCGTGAGTATCCTTGAAGTTGACCAGCGGAACGCGATAGGCGCGGCCCACGAAGGCTGCAGGCGAGCCATGGTCCATGCTGAAGAGAGCGGTGTCGTGACCGCGCCGATCCATCCGTTCGATCAGATCGAAGAGATAGGCTTCGGTTCCGCTAAACGGATAGTCGTATTTGTTGCAGTACAGGATGCGCATAGTCACCGCCAAAATCGGGGATACGGGACAGGAACTGATCGGCAAAGGCACGCAAATTTCGCGAGCGGTTGTAAGTGGCGGCCACTTTCATAGCCGCCGCGCGACGGATCCCCGCCAGCGAAGCCTGGTTGGCGTAAATCCAGCTGACATTGTTCAGAAAATCTGAAAGAGACCCGGGTGCATAAAGAAAACCCGTACGCCGGTCGTCGACCAGCTCGGGAATGCCCGTAATGGCTGGCGCCAGCACCAGCTTCTCGTGCGACATCGCTTCCATCAGCACAACCGGGATTCCCTCGCTCTTGCTCGTCATCACCACCAGATCGGCTTGCCGGTAATAAGGGATGAGGTCGCTGCGGCGAACCTGCCCCAGCAGGCGAACGTAGCGCTGCAGGCCTAGTTCATCGATCTGCTGTTCCAGAGCCGCGCGCTCCGGTCCCTCCCCGGCAATCCAGCAAAGGAAGTCGAGACCCTGGGCGCGAAGGAAAGAACAGGCCTGGATCAGGAAGCCATAATCCTTTACTCGGTGAAGACGCCCGACGGCCAGAAGACGGAAAGGACACCGGTTCATCGCGACCGGGAACGATGTCGTGGGCCAGGAAAGAACGCGATCCACGCCCAGCCGCTGAAGCACAATTTTTTCCTGCGCGACGAACGGATACTTCCGGAGAATGTAGCGCCGGTTGAAGTCCGAGACGGTGACGCAGAACCGGCAAGCACGAAGCTTGGCGTCGAGCAGGTCGGCTCGGCGCAGCAGATCGGAGCCGTGCAACGTGAAACTGAAGCCGATTCCGAGCAAATGCGCAGCGACCAGCGCCATCCAGGAAGCGAAGTATCCGTGATGCGCGTGGATGTGCGCGACCTCAAACCGTTCCAGATCCTCCGCCAGTGCGGCTCCCATGAGCGTGTGACCCAGTGCGCGAATCCGCAGGGCCGGAGAAGCGCTCGCATCGACCAGCAACGGCCGCAGCAGCTGCCAGAGTTTGTGGCGATCGGAAGCTAGCCGGCGTCCGGCCTGCATCAGTTGCAAGTCGGAGAGCGGCTGAGAGAAGTGTGTCTCCTTCCAAAAAGCGCGCTCCGCCAGGCTAAGTCCTTCCGGTGAAATCCTCTTCCCGCTGCAGCAGATTACTTCGACGCCGCGGCGCCGGAGTTCCGCGATTTCATCCATCACGTAGGGCTCGACGGAAGAAGGAAACTCGTTAGCGATATAAGCGATGGCAGTCATGTGGCTGACTTCTCCGAAGCGCAGAGCATTCCCGCAACCGTAAACAGCAGCCCGATCACGAACTGATACGCCATGTCCACGAAAAAGGCGTTGAACAAATAAACGCAGAGCAACACGGGCCAGACCTTGCGCAGCGCGGCAATGGCGGCGTGCTCTCCGGCCTCGCCGCGCCACGAAAGTCGGAAGAGATTGAAGAAGAGAATGCCGTAGAGCGCCAGTCCCGGTAGGCCAAGCTCGATCAGCAATGCCAAGTAAGTGTTGTGTACATAGAAAGTGCGGAGGTGGTACCCCTCCATGCGGCGCCCCAGCTCGGCGTACATGTGCGCCGCCGGCCACCCGGTAAAAGGACGCTCCTGAAACATGGCCCAGGCGCCGCAGTAGACCGCCATGCGAGCCTGCACCGGCCCGCGCTCTTCGGTGCGGTCCCAAAGGGCTTTCTTCAGGGAATGGTCGCTGAAGCCGAGCGCCAAGCCGCCCAATAGCGCACCCACCAGCAGCAGGATGCACACGGTTTGCAATCGGCGCTCCGCGAAAAGGAAGGCAAGGGCGAGCGTCGACAGCGCGAACGAAATCCACACCGCTCGCGTCATGGTCGCGAGCACCGCCAGCGGCAACAGGGCCCAGAGAACCCAGACGAATTTTCTGTACGTTCGCGGCAGTGCGAAAGCAAGGATTCCCAGCAAGTTCAGCGAAAGGCCGTTCGCCACCGCTTGCAGGAAAGGTCCGCGGGCGCGATCCGGGTGGAACCCAAGGCTTTCGTCCAGAATGAACCGAGGCCAGATCAGCGAACGAGCATCGACCAGAAAGGCCAGCGCGATGAACACCAGATAGGCGAGCACAACCACGACAAAAATCTCGAAATGCTGCCGTTGCTGCACTCCGCGGAAGACAAGCACCGCAATGTGGAACAGAGAAAATGGGACGATGAACTTGCTGGCGATGAGGCTCCAAACTTGCGCGTCAAAGGGCTCGCGCAGCGCGCGCAAGACCGCCAGCGTTGCCAGCCCAAGCATCGGCACACTGAGACCCGCGAAAAAGGGAATCTCTTCGCGCAGCGCCATTGCACGCAGGCTCACCAGGAAAACCAGCCCACCGAAAGCAATGCGATCCGCATAAAACGAGAAAAGATCGGGCGGTCGAAAAAGAAATACCGCCATGGCTCCCACGTAAAGAACGGATGGAAAAGCCAATGCCAGGTGAAGCGGACGCAGCAGCGCGCCGGCAACTTGCCAAAGCGGGCTATCGTCGCGGCCCCACGTTATGGCTCGGCTGCTCATGCGCGCTCAGGTCCCTTCCGGCGCGAATAGAACGCGAATTGTCTGCAGCAGAATGCGCAAGTCAAGCCGCATACTCCAGTTTTCGATGTACGTTAGATCCAGGTGCATGTTGAGATCGAACGACGGAGAATGCCTCGCCGTAATCTGCCACAGGCCGGTAATGCCGGGTTTCACATCCAGTCGGCGATAGTGGTGCAACTCGTAATGGTTCACCTCATCGACCGGATGCGGCCGCGGGCCCACCAGGCTCATGTCGCCACGTAGCACGTTCCACAACTGCGGCAACTCGTCGAGGCTGTACCGGCGAATGAGGCGCCCAACCCGCGTGATTCTGGGATCGTCGACAATCTTGAAGATGGGTCCCTCTCTCTGGTTTCGCGCGCGCAGCTCATCCTTAAGGTGGTCGGCGTTGGTCACCATCGACCGAAACTTGTAGCAGCGGAAACGGTAGCCCTTGGCTCCCGTCCGTTCCGCGGCATAGATAATGGGTCCGGCCGATTCCATTCGGATAAGAAGCGCAACCACCGCCATCACTGGCGCGGCAAAAACGAGCGCTAAGCCGGCTACGCTCAAATCGAGCAAGCGCTTCAGGAACAGCGCCGCCGTGGGTATCGGCTCGCGGTGCAGGGTCACTACGGGAACTTCCCCGATGTAATCGACGTTGGCGTCCGGCCAAGGTCCGGGAGGCAGGTCTGGGACGGCGCGAATGTCCAGGTGATTGCGCAATGCCGCGTCGGCAGCCTCACGTGTTCGTCCGGGTTCGCCCGGAAGCGCCAGGATGACTTCATCGATGAACTCGCCACGCGCCAGCCACTCCAGGTCTTCCACTCGGCCCAGCACGTCCGGGGAGAGTGGCAAATCGTCGTCGACAAAGCCGCGAACAATTGCCCGATGGAAGGGGTCGTTGCGCAGAGCTCTTGCGATGGACCGGCCCGCCGGGCCCGCGCCCACCAACAGGATTCGGCGCGATTCTGTATCATGCCGCCGCCTTGCCCAGGCAAACTGCCTCAACTGCCGGTAGAGCAGGACACTGCCCAGGCTGCTGGCTAGCGTTGCCGGCATGGCCCGTATGTGAATGGCTCCTGCCTCTGCAAAAAAAACGAGCGCGGTGGCAAACAACACGGATCTTGTCAATGCAGGAACCGTTCCTGCTGGGAACGGATCGGGCGAGTTTCGATAAGCGCCCTCGCTAAAGGCGAACAGCGTGGCCAGGACAGCAAATAGCGGCAAGCTGCGTTCTGGAAAACTCCAATTGGCCAGAAAGTGTGCTTGCGCGGCGCAGACAACGCCAAGCACAAAAAGATCGGCGACCACCCACTGATAAAGCGCCCACGGGTCGGCGATCGGGTGCGGTACAAGAAGCTGCGTCAGGATCGGCGGCCGAACGGACGCCTGCGATTCTTCGCCTGCCGCCGCCCCCGTCTTTGAGGCGGTTGCCGTTTTTGGCGCAACTCGCGAAGTTGGTATGGCCGAAACCCCAGGAATCATGCGGGCATACGGCGACAATGGATCGGGACGCCTGCGACTCGATCGCTCGTTTGTCGCCAGTTCTCGCATATTCACAAGCTCCGATACAGGCCATCCGGAACCGGGAAACGGCGTTCCGCGAGCACCGTGCCCAGCACCGGGATGGAGGTCTTGCGCAGTTGGTCAGCAACTTGAGCGGCGACGAGGCGTCGCGTTCGATTGGCCGTGAATACAAGCACCAGCCCGTCACAGGCGTGCCCGATTCTCGCCGTGAGCCAGGAGACGGACGGACAAACCACGATCGAAAAATCAAATTCGGTAGTGAGTTCGCGCAGCCGCTCCAGGTTCTGATCCGTTACCGCCTGTTGGCTATCCTGCCCATACCAGCTTTCACGGGGCGCCAACCACAGCCTTTGCGAGATCGCCCAGGGAGCCTGCACACCGGCCGGAACTGGAATCTGCAACTGCGTTGCCAGCGCCGATTCCCCTCCTCCCGCGTCAATCAATCCAACCTCGTACGCGGTTTCATAAACCAGAGTTCTGGCAACGTCCAGGCACAGGCGCGCGGTTTCGCTCGATGCTTCGACCGGCGTGAATCCGACCCGTCGTACCGGTCCCGCCTCGCGCCGAAAGAACAGTTGTTGCACCAAAGAACGGATTTGTTCGTCTCGGATCGAAAATGTGGCGACCCGCTCCGATTGGGCAGCTCTTTCGATGCGCAACAGGGATCTGCGCCTCTGCGTGCTGGCCGGCTTCTGCGCTGTTTCTCTTAGCAACTCACCCAGTGTGCTCATTGGACGACCACCTTGCTTGCGGCGCGTGCAGCGCCCGGACGCAAAATTTCCGGTTCCGATGCCGGGAGCCATGCCAACACCGGCACATCCAGCAGCATGCCCGCCTCGGCCGGCGTGCGAATCGTCGAGTCGAAATACTCCGTGGTAAAAGCAAGTCCGACGCTGAAGGCGGTGGCCAAGCCAAAAGCGAGCAGGAAATAGAGGAAAATCGAGTGCACCGGCAGCGCCGCCGGCAACGGCGGTTCTACGATGGCCACGTTCAGGATGCGCTGGTGATCGAGCGCATCTCCGATCCGCGCTTCCTCGCGTTTGTGAACATAGAGCAGATACGCGTCTTCATCCGCCTTGGCCGTGCGCATCAGATCCTGCTGATCGACCGAACTGGCCTGCATCTGCTGGGCGAGCGTCCGCAGTGCAGAAACCTGCGCCACGGCATCCGCTTCACGGGCTTGCAACCCGTTTCTCCGCACTTCCGCCTTTTCCAATTCCATGCGCGCCCATTCGTAGTTCGGATCCTTATCCGAGGTCTCATCGCGCACCGGCGTGAGCGCCTCGGCAGCGATCGATGCCTTCGCTTGCTCGATCTCCTGATCGACCTCTTGCACCAGTCGGTAGGACGGCTCGAACCGCGTAAGTAGCTCCGTGCGCTTGAGTTGAAGATCGAGCAAATGCGTCTTCAGCTTTTCCAGCAGTTCCGGATTGTCGGCCCAGCGTTTGAGCGTCACCGAGCGCGAGGGGAACGACTTCAGTTGCTCGCTGAGGGCTGCGATTGTGCGCTCCACCTCCACGCGATCCTGGTCGATCTGCCGATAGGTTGCATCCGCTTCACCAAGCTTCGCGAGTGCAATATCGCGCTCCATGGCCGCGGAGACCACGCCGCGAGTGCGGGTAAAGTTCACAAGCTCCGCTTCGGATTGGTGGAGTTTGCGCTCACTTTCAGCGGTCTGCTGATCGAAAAACTGAACTTCCCCCAAGGGCCGCTGCAGATTGGTGTGCTTGTTCACATACACAGCCGCCAGCGCCGAGAGAACGCGAGCGGCCCGCTCCGGATCCGTATCTTTATAGGAGACCTGAATAAGGTTCGATTTCTTCAGCCCGTCGACTTCAAGGCGCCGGGCCACTTTGCGGACTGCGCGCTCAATCGCCGCTGGGCGCTCCGCCGCCGGAGTGTGCGCAGGAATCAGTCCCGCCATGATGACGACTTGCTTCAAAAGGTCCTCATCGCGCAGCAGCTCAACTTCCGAATTGAGTTCCTCTTCGGTGATGTCGGGCCGGGTGAGATCCATCATGCTGGTGGGCTGGGAAGAAACGACGGGATCATACCGGCCCCGCCGCAGCAAAACCTTGAAGTGGGATTCGTATCGTGCCGAGAACACCACCATCGCCATCGTGGCCAACAACACGAAGCCAAACGAGCAAACCATGAGCCGGGGACGCCGGAACAATGTCGCGGCAAGATCCCGGGGTGTGAGGGACTGATCGAGAGGCAAATTTCCCTTCGCGGCGGTCATGGCGCAACTTCCTAGCGGTTACAAGAGGCGTCGGGGGGGAACGCCAGGATGATTGGCAACAGATTGACTGGTAAATCAGCGCAGCCCTTACATCCTGCTGCCTGGTTCTTTGTCCTAAAACTGCAACGGGTTCATGTACCAGCTCATGGAGTTGGTCGGAACAAACCTGCGAATTTTCGCAATCCGGCTCTGGGGCACGAAAACAAAGTCCCCCGGCCGAAGGTGCAGGTCTTCGCGCAGGTCATGACCATCCAACATCCTCTTCACGTCAAGCACGTGGGTTTCGGCGACACCGGCGGAAACCCTCCGGAATAGAACCACCTGCGAGTGCCGTGCCTGTTTCGTGAAGCCGCCGGCAATAGCGATCGCTTCGTTAACGGTCACGTCTCCGCGCAACTCGTACTTCCCGGGTTTGGTCACTTCGCCCGATGCCAGGAAGTACGGCTTATCGAAATCCTTCAAAGTCAGTGTGATCTCGGGCTGCCGCAGAGCCCCGCTGTATTTATCCGCGACTGCCTGCTGGAGCTCGGGCAGCGTAAGACCCTCCGCCAGGATCGGGCCCTCGCCCTTCAGCACCACGAACCCGTCCGGCTGCACCGTAAGACTCTGGTTGTAGTCGGGAGAAAAGGTGAAATTCAGGTCGACAATATCCGATTTCGTTAGCCGATAAAGCGGATGGCGCTCCCCTCCAAAAGAAGGATCTCCCAGGCCACCCGCTTTCTCGGATTGTGTGCTCGTCCCGCTCACAGATCCTCCGCTGCCGCCGCCTGCCTGCTTCTGCGAGCTCTCCGCGGCCGCGAGCGTGCCGGCTGGCGAAGCAGAAGCCCCAAATCTCGAAGCAGTCGACGGAACGGTCTCCTGAGCGAAGGCGACCACGGCGAACTGCAGGATGAGCAGGCCCACAGCTCTCGTCACGCTTTGTTGCTTTCGTTCACTCATCTCCGTACTCTCACCGCTGCTCAGAACGGCGAACAATTCAGCTCGGGCGTTTGAGCTGTTTGCACGAAAATACAGTTCTGCTCGAAAACGAACAAGACTTGGAAAGTGTTGTCTACCGCGGTACCGGGCACAATCCGGCCAGCGGGAACGTGACGATTTTGCCGATCAACCTGCTAGCGTGCAGGTTGCCGACTTTAGCAACACTATTGCGGACGCAAATCGCTGCAAAACCAGTGCACAGTAGTAGATCTCCGAAAGTAGACAGATTTCGCGGATTCATCACAAATCCACTGTGATGGGGCATACATATGGTCCCTACCCGTTCAGGCATCATGAAAGATGCATGGTCCATGTGAGATCGAAAAGCCTCGCGAAACTACCCAGTGCAATCCCGCCCCAGCCGAAGACGAAAGCTGTGCGCGTGCTGATCGCCGATTCCGGCCCGCTGCAATCCCAACTGCTCGTGCGCGCCCTCCGCAGCCGGCGTGATTTTCAAGTATCCGCCGTCGCGCAAAAAACGGCAGCGCTCGACGTTTTCTTGCAATCGAATTCCGCCGATGTAGCGTTGCTTTCCGGCAACGAGGTGCCGGATTTAGGCCTGCTGCGCTGGCTGCGTATCTCCCATCCAACCATTCCGACTGTGCTCCTCGCCGATGAAGATGACCGCGAACTGGTCATCAACGCTTTGCGCGCCGGCGCGCGAGGAATTTTTCTTTTCACCCAGGATCCTTTTCGCATGCTCTGCAAGTGCATCAACTGTGTTTCCCGCGGAGAAATCTGGCTCAACAATACCCAAACGCATTACATCGCCGAAGCCTTATCGGAAGTGTCCACGTTGCGAGTGGTGAATTCCAGCGGAAGGTCGCTGCTGACGCCCCGCGAAGAGCAAGTGGTCGCCCTCGTCGCCGACGGGCTCACTAATCGCCAAGTGGCTGGCGAACTCGGCCTAAGCGAACACACGATCAAAAAATACTTGCTGCGGATTTTCGACAAGGTTGGGATTTCAAGCCGCGTCGAACTCGTTCTCTACGCCATGTCACACGGTTCCAATCGCCCGGCCGAATGGATGCCGGGAAATGCCTGAACCGCCGCCGGCGGAGCCGTCGAGGATACAATGGGAACATGCCAGAACACGAGGAGACGGCCCGGTGACCGTGCCCAGTTCGCAAGTCACTCGCCGCTGGACGGTGATTGCCTCTGGCCTGCTGCTCCTGGCGCTTGCGATGGTCGTAATCTTCACCCGCCGCAACGCCTTCCTCAGTCCGCTAGCCATCGTTGTCGTAGCCGCCATCGGGCTCGCCGCCATCCTCCTTCAAGTCCGTTTTCACCGCGACCTTCCTGACGTTCGCCCACCACTGTGGCTGAATATTCTCGGCCTCATTTTCGCCTTCGTGTCGTTGTTTGCAGATTACGTTCGCCTGAAAGGCCAGATCGTCGATCTGGTGGCGTTCGGCGCAGTCGTCTGCTTCGCCATCAGCGGATCGCTCATTCTGCACGCCTTGCGCCGTCATGCCAAGCCGCCCCAATTGCCAGATGTAGAGTGAAGAGATCTCCTGCTTTCCTCCGTGCCCCCTGTGTCCTCTGTGGTTAAAGCTCTTCGCCAGGAGTGAATAGGAAGTTTCCCGTGAAGTTGGATCGCACTGCCACCCGGCACGTACTGCGACTACAATAATGCCGCTATGCGGGTCACGCTTTTTGGCGCCACGGGACTGCTGGGCCAGGATCTAGTTGCCGTACTTCACGATGAGCAACTCACCGCGCTATCCTCCAAAGATGCCGATCTGCGGGACCGCGTGCGAGTCAATGGGATCGTCTCGGCTTCCCGGCCCGACTGGATCATTCTTTCTGCAGCCTACACCGATGTCGACGGCTGCGAGTCGAATCGCGACCACGCTTTGGCCGTGAACTGCGAAGGCGCCGTCCACGTTGCGCAAGCCGCCCGCCAAGCGAAGGCCCGCTTGCTGTTCCTGAGCACCGACTACGTTTTCGATGGCACGAAGGGCTCTCCCTACGAAACCGGCGACCCAAGGAATCCGATCAACGTTTACGGCCAGACCAAAGCCCGCGCCGAACTGCGCCTGCTCGATATCCTGCCCGACGTCTGCATCGTGCGCACCTCTTGGCTCTTCGGTCACGGAGGCAAGTGCTTCCCCGCAACCATTTTGAAGCTGGTTTCAAAGCGGCCCGAAACTCCTTCACCGACCGAAGCCACTGCCGGAGCGCCCAAGGTTTCCGTGGTAGACGACCAGCGCGGCTCACCCACTTTCACCTTCGATCTGGCGTGCGCTCTCGTCGAACTCTGCCGCAAGCAAACCAGCGGCATAGTCCACGCCACCAATGCCGGCGACTGCACCTGGTATGGCTTTGCCAAGGAGATTGTGCGCCAGGCCGGCCTGCCCGCCGAGGTCAAACCCGTAACCACCGCCGAGTTCCCCCTCCCTGCGCGCCGTCCCGCGTACTCCGTGCTCTCGCCCGCCAGCCTCCATGCCCACGGAATTCAATTGCCAGACTGGAAAGACGCCCTCCGCCGCTACCTCGCAGACAGGTAGCCCACGAGGCTGCGCGCCGGCGGTTGGGGCGGCTCGTTGGGCGTCCTATGGGCGGCGGGGAGATCAACCGGACGCTGCGGCAGGTGCCCGAAGAAGAAGCGAAAGGGCGGGAGGAACGGTTGTTTCCGTGGGCGCGGTTTGTACATAACAGGTTGTACGTACGATAAGACTTGACTAAGGCGAATAATCGGCGAACAAAATATAGTTTGGAACACAGATGTGTACGTACAATCCGTGTAGGGGCAACCAATGGAAGGGGTTGAGGGTTTCTGGGAGGTCAAAACCGGGCTTGACAAGCATGATATATAGCTCCGACCGCAGAACCACTGCCTGATCCACTGCTAGGTAGAGGCGCTGAATACTGGTGGGGAAGCCCGGAAGCAGACGGCACGTCCCAGTGACTAGTCTCTTTCTTTGGCTGACCTCGACAAAAACGCCAGTTCCTTAAGATACTCCCGGATCGGACGAGCCGGAGTTCCCCAGAACACTACGCCTTTGCCGCGAATTACCTTCTTGCTGGGAATGCCGCTTTGCGCGCCGAGGATCGCGCCTTCCTCAATGCGCACGTGATCGGCGATGCCGACCTGTCCTCCGATGATGACGTTATCTTCTACGACTGCGCTGCCGGAAAGGCCGGTCTGCGCGGCGATCACCACATCCTCGCCAATCTGAACGTTGTGGCCAACGTGAACCAGGTTGTCGATCTTGGTGCCGCGGCGAATGCGAGTTTCGTCGAGTGCGCCGCGATCGACCGTCGAGTTCGCTCCAATCTCCACGTCGTCTTCGATCACGAGCTGTCCGACCTGCGGGAATTGTTCGTAGCGCCCGCTCTGCTCATCGCGCACGTAGCCGAATCCATCGCTGCCGAGCACGGCTCCAGCTTGCACCACCACGCAATTGCCGAGCACGGTCCCCGAGTAAATAGTGACATTGGCATCGACGCGGCAATGCCTGCCGATTTCGACTCCATCGCCAATCACGCAGGCTGCGCCGATCGTGGTTCCTTCGCCGATCATGACTCGTTCGCCGACGATTGCGCCAGCAGCGATGTCGACGTTGCCGCCGATGGTCGATGCGGCGACGATTGCCGAGGGATGGATTCCGCGGCCTCGGGCAGGAGAAGCGCCGAGAAGCTTCGCGGCCCGGGCGAAGGCCAGGCGTGGGTGAGTGGCGATGAGCAGAGGCTTCGGGGCAGACGCCGCCGCGGCGAACGCGCCCGCGATAATGGCGGCTGCAGGAGAGGCGAGAGCGGCGTCGAGATGCTTAGTATCTTCTACAAAGACAAGGGTTTCGGCGCTGGCGGACTGGAGGCTGGAAACAGTCGTAACGGCGATGCTGCCGTTGCCGAGCAGACGGCAGTTCAACTTCTCCGCGAGATCGAAGAGGGTTGTTTTCATGGCTTTTACATTGTCGCGTCGGAGAGGGCGGCGCGCAAACGGGCTTTGGGGGCGAGAATCATAAGAAGCAGTAAAGCCGTAGAACGCGACGACGGGTGCGGCTAAAGTCGTTGATGACGTTTGTGGGTGTAATCGCAGCGCTGAAGCGCTGCGCCACCCAAAATCGTTGCGCCAGCGGGAATGGGAAACGGAGTAAAAGCGCCTAATACAAGGGCTTCTCACCCTCGGGGCGGGTTTTCCAGCGGCGATGGACCCAGAGCCATTGGTCGGGATAACGGCGGACGTAGTCTTCGATGACGCTCGTGAAGCGCGCGGTGTTGGTAACAACGTCGGCCTGATCGTCGCCGGTGCGGACCAGTTCTACGGCGGGATCGAAGCGCAGGATGTATTTGTGAGTCTTCTCGTCCCAGATTGTGAAGGCAGGAACGACAGCGGAGTCTGTGCGCAGGGCGATGCGGGCCAGGCCGCTGGCGGTGCAGGCGGGGATGCCGAAGAAGTTGACGAAAACACCTTGCGGCGGAGTCATGTTCGTATCCATGAGGATGCCTACGGCTTCACCGGCGCGCATGGCGGCCAGGAGGCCGCGAACAAAGTCATCTTTGCCGACGGTGCGGTTGCCGTGCATGGTGCGATAGCGCTCGACAAGGCGGTTGAGGTGAGGGTTGTCGAGCGGACGCATGACGACCCACAAAGGATGGCCTTGGAGCGAGTGCGCGAAGGCGGAGAGTTCCCAGGCTCCGAGATGGCCGGTGAGAAAAAGAACGCCTTTGCCGCGGGCGAGGGCGCGCTCGTAGTTTTCGAGGCCGTCGTAGACGACGATGTCAGAAATGTTTTCGCGCGTGTAGGCGGGGAAAAGGCAAACTTCGGCGAGCTGGCGGCCGAGGGAGACGAATTCTCCGCGCAGGATGCGTCGGCGGTCTGCATCGGACATGGTAGGGAAGGCGAGAGTGAGATTACGCCTGCCCACAGCGCGCAGACGGGGATGAAGATTGTAGACGGACAGTCCGATGGCGATGCCGATGGCGCGTGCGAGAGGGCGGGGAACGAGGCCCAGGAGTTTGATCCAGGGCCAAATCAGGGCGTATTCAAGGCGTTCTCGCACTAGCGGGAGTTTAGGGGTTAGGGGCGTGGGACGCAAGGCAGCGAGAAACGGGGAGTGTGTTAGTTTAAACTTTTCCACCACGGAGACACAGAGACACAGAGAAACCCAACTGCTGGGCAAAAACCGGGAAACGGCAACTCTGGACTCTTTCTGCTTATTTTGCCTTGATGATCTCGCTCAACTCGTCTGGCTTCGAGGCATCGCGTACCAGGTGTGGATACTGCTCTCCGCCGTGATAGTCGAGCTTATAGGTGTGGAAGTACTCGGCGTTCTCGACCAGCAATTCGAGCGGTGTTGAACTGGTTTTACCTTCTTTCAACGCGTCGCGCAGAGAGTCGTCGGAAAATGCCCGGCCGTTGACCGCAATGACTTTCATCCCCGGTCCAATGCCGGTTTTGGCTGCGGCCATTCCTTCGATCGTGTCGACGACGACGCCATCCTTGTGGAGCAGGAGTCCGACGGAGTAGGCGGCATCGATCTCATTGCGCCCCTCTTCCGCCCTTTCCAGTTCCGAGCGTTTGTCGTCATACGTCAGTTTCCAGCCGCTCGCTTCCAGGCCGCCCAAGGGCGCGCCGGGACCGTGATTGGTGAGGCGTTCGGTCCAGAACTTTTCCCAATCGTAGGGAGTGACCTGATTCAGCGTTTTGACCACATCCTCGAAGTTGTAAGTTTTGACCTGCGGAGGTCCGCTCTCGCCGCCGTGGAAGAGATGGCAAAAATCATCCATCGACTTGGCGCCATGCGTCTGCTGGCGAATGATCATGTCGACCCAGAGCCAGTTCAAAACGTCTTCGTCGTAGTAATCGACGGTTCGACGCCAGGATTCCCACTGCGAGGGAGCGCTTTGCATGGCGGGGACGCCGTCGGCTGTGTCTTGCAGGTTGCGCCAAGCGCGGCCGGGCAGGTGATCGAGGCGGGCGGCGATTAGGGCAACGTTATCGCGAAATTGTTCGGGGGTGCGGATGCCGCTGCGCGCGCTGAGAACATCTCCGAGGTAGGACGTCAGGCCTTCGTAGACCCAGAGCAGGTCGTCTTGCATCGGCGTTCGATAGTCGGGAGTGGCCAGACCGGCGGGACGGCGATATTTGCCGTTCCACGAATGAACGTACTCGTGCGAGAGCAACCCTGAGGCTAACAGGCGCTGCTCAGGGTCGATCAGGGCGCGCTCGCCGCTGCGGCTGTCGTTCGATTCGTGGTGCTCCAGACCGAAATGTTCGACGTGATCGCTGAGACTGTAGAGAAAGTGATAGTCGCGAAAATGTTGGGAGCCGAAGAGTTTCAAGGCCTGATCGGTGAGACTTTTGTAGTGCTCGAAGACTTCGGGCGGGCCTTCGAGGGCGGCGGCGCTATCGGCGGCAATGTCCAGTTCCTGCGGGGGATTGTCGCTCAGGGGAACAACGCGAAGGTACTCACCGGAAATCACGGGCGAATCGACGAGCATGGTGAGGGAAACGGGCTGATATTTGATTTCTCCGGCCGATTGAGCTTGCCCGGCGACCGGCAGCGGAGTTGCCGACTTCCAACCAGGAGGCAGGCGCAGGCTGGCTTCATACGTTAACTCGTCGGTCGTCCAGCCGGCGGGATAGAGCAGGACGGTGCTCCAACTGACGACCGTCATTTTGTCGGTGGCAGAAGCCGCGGCCGAGAACATTCCCCAGCCGCTTATCGCAGGAGAGACACAATCGAGAGCGGCTTCGATGCTGGAGACGCCGGCTGGGACTTCCACGTGGAAGGCCCAGTTGTCGACGAGATCGCGGCGCCACTTCAGGGTCTGGCCATTGGCGGTGAAGGTGAGGCCGGTTAGATCCTGGATCGGCCCAGTGGGGCCGTGCTCGCCGGGAATCCACTTCGGGTAATAAAGTGTCAAGGTTCCGGGCGCGGCGGGAAAGGTCAGGCGCGCGTGGAAGATCTTGCGAGGAGCTTCGCTGGCATCGAGCGAGAGTGTGACTCGCGGGGAGGGTGGTGGCGCCGCGCCTTTTGGTGTTTTCTGCGCTTTCTGGGCTACTGCGAGCGCAGTGCAGATCAGAAACGGCACACAACAACGGATTACAACGCGTCTAAGTTTCATAACGACCCTTTGACCAAGGTTATGGCGCAAGAATTAGCAATATAAGAGGGGAACGGCGGGGAGGGGGGAGTCACACTAAAGAACGGGATGGTGCTATGCGTGGTGACTCTTCCCCGTCCCCACAAAAGTCGCTCCATGGGCCTATTTCGCGGCGGACTGCGCCCATTTCGAGAGCGTGCTCAGGAATGGGTAGGCGGACTTGGGCGCCTCGATTTCTCCCGTGAGAGAGGTTTTGAAAGGCACCATGTGGCCATAGAATTCGCGGGTGCTGTCCTTGTCCTGCTTGATGACGGCGCCGTTGAGTTCGAGACCGGCGAACAAGCCACGGGAGCGCGAATAGGTGAGAACCTGGGCGCGCATTTTCCAATCGGTATCGGCGGCGGCGTGGCGGCCGACTGGGCCGGCGGCGGCGCTGGCATCGGCGCCCAGTTTGAACTTGCTGGCTAGCAGGTTATTCATGCCTTCCTTGTTCATGATGAGCATGACGACGTCGGTTGCCTGGCCGCCAATCTGCAAACCGAAACTGCCGCCGCCGACCATAAAGAATGCGGGCGCGCTCCAGCCCTTTTCGGTGCGGCAACTGGCCACACCCCTGCCATAACGGCCGCCGAAGACGAAGCCTCCATTGAGCAGGGAGGGAACCACAGCCACGCAATCGGCCGAAGCAAGAATTTCTTCGGGGATACGCTGATCCGGGGCGCCCTGGATTTCATCGAGCACAGTGCCAGCGGCGTCAACGCGGCCAGAGGCTTTCGTGTTAGCTTCCGAAGGCTTGGTGTTATCTTGCGCAAAAACAAGCGGGGTCAAAAAGCAAACCAATACCAGTACCACGAGAAGCTTTCGCATCATGCCTCACCTGGGAGATCGAAATATGCAATCAGTTTTCCTGATTCTAAATGATGTAGATGCGCGATGGGGTGTCAGGGGTTAGCGAGAGAGTGACACTGCGGAAGAGACAAAAAAATCGGGGCTGGAATCGGCGACCCTAATCTCCGTTTCCAACCCCGTCTCCCAGGTTCTGTGGTAGGTGAAGCGAGTATGGAGCAGGCGGGAAAAGCAGACAAGATTACCGAGGTCACTAGCCGGGGGTGACGAGCGGGTGGCACCCGCGCTGGCTAAGGGGCAATAGTTCGAACTCGACCTTGCCGACAGGGTTGGCAAGTCGTTCTCAAGAGGAGCCGCACCTAAAACCTGGGCTTTCAGGCAGCGCCGGGCGGCCCTATGGTTTCAGGCGGTAGCTATCGCCCAGTTTTCCCGCTGCCTGCAGGTGTTTTCGCGCTCTCACCAGCTCAGCGATCTGCCGGATATGTCCCAGATCGTGCATGGTCCACTCATGCAGCATTTGTTGCAGGGTGATTTCGCCGGCCTCCTGGTGCCTCGCGCGGCGTTCACCGGCGCTTCGAGGCAAGGTCCGCAGATACTCGACGTTGGTCTCGCGCTGCTCTTCAAAATGGTCGAAGGCATCTTCCGCATTGGCATTGCGGTACAACTCCAGGTACATCTGCGCATCATCCGGCTCGAACTCCGGCAGTTCCTCACTCACGAACCGGTCCACGCGTGTTCGATAGCAGTGGCCCTCGGAATGGGAAAGATGCGCGAGCACTTCCGCTACCGAAAAGCGGTCGGGCGCGGGCTTCCATTCGGTATCCTCGACCGACAGGTCGCACATCAATCCGCGCAGGATCGCGGGGGTCGCTTCCAACTGGTCGAGGCAGTCTAATTTCAATTCTTGCGTCATGCGATTCATCCTACGATGTTCTCTCCGCCGTCTCCATGCAGCGTATTGCCAGTGAGCCAATAGCTGGCCGGATGGCACAAGGCCGCGATACAGCGTCGCTCGTCGAAAAGGAGCCGCACCCATTCGATCCTCCTGCCCCTCTGGCCTCAGCGCAGTATGCGATGCTGCGATAACCGCTGTAAACGGCGTTTACACCACTTTCCGCCGTCTGTTCGCCCCTCAGCCATCTCGCTCAAAAAGCCTATTACGGCCTGACAGTAGCGACCCCATCCGAGAGCGTGGTGTGCAAGGTCAAGTCTTGGCTATCACAGCCCAGGGCAACTCTGGTTCAAGATCCGCAAAAAGCGCGGACCACACAGAACACAGAGGTTGGCGCTCACCACACGTGGCAAGCGTTTTGGCGCACCATCGCCTGCCCCTGCTTGCAGCCAAAGGCCTTTTGAAACTCCGGCATATTGGAGACCACGCCATTGACGCGGAATTCCGGCGGAGAATGCGGATTGGATTGGGCCTGCATACGCAGCCGTTCCGGCGTCAGATTCGCGCACCAGGACTGCCCAAACGCAATGAAGAAGCGCTGCTCGGCACTGAACCCGCCCTGTTTCTGATCTGGCTTGTCGCTTTGACCCTCGGCTCTTAAAGTTTCCTTCAGCGCCATGAGCGCGATGCGCGCACCGCCGTTGTCGGCCGTATTTTCGCCCAAGGTCAGGTTGCCGTTGACCTTGACGCCCGGTGTCGCTTCAAAGCCGGAATACTCGTCGGCAATGCATTGCGCGCGGCGCTCAAACTCCTTGCCGTCCGCCTCCGTCCACCAGTCGCGAAGATTGCCGTTGACGTCGAATTTTCTCCCCTGATCGTCGAACCCGTGCGTCATCTCGTGCCCGATCACTGCGCCGATGGCGCCAAAATTGACGGCATCATCCGCTTGTTTGTCGAAGTAGGGAGGCTGGAGAATACCGGCGGGAAAATTAATAGTATTGAGCTGCGAATCGTAGTAGGCATTCACGGTTGGCGTCGTCATGCCCCATTCGGCGCGGTCGACGGGCTTACCGATCTTGGCCAACTGGCGTGCCTGTTCGAATTCGCCGCTGCGATAGGCGTTGCCCAGTGCGTCGCCGCGAACGATCTTCAGGCTCGAATAGTCGCGCCAGTGGTCTGGGTACCCGATCTTGTCGGCGATCCCGTGCAACTTAACCAGCGCTTCCTTTTTCGTGTCGGGAGTCATCCAGTCAACTTCCTGAATATCGGTTTGCAAAGCGGCTTCCAGGGCGTGGACCATCTTCAGCATGCGCGCCTTGCCATCGGCCCCGAAAGTGCGATCCGCGTAGGCCTGCCCGAGCGCTTCCCCAAGATCGCGGTCGACATATGTGGTGCAGCGCCGCCAGCGCGGACGCTGCTGCTTCTGGCCGGTAAGCTTGAGGCCGTAGAAATCAAAGTATTCGTCCGTCACAGGTGTGCTGAGGAGACTGGCGGAATCGTGGGCGAGGTGCCAGCGAAGATAGGTTTTCCAGTGATCGAGAGACTCGCTGGTAATCAGCTCATTTATGCCTTTGAAGAAATCAGGCACCATCACGAGGAAATGCGCGGTGGGCGGAGCGTTGACGGCCTTGAGGTAGTCATCCCAGGAAAAAGCCGGCGTCAGCGCGCGCAATTGCTGCGCTGAGAGTTTGTGGTTGAGGTTGGCGGGATCGCGCCGCTTGACGATATCCATGGAAGCCTTGGCCAGCGCGGTTTCCATGGCGACGGCCACTTTTGCGTCGGCTGCGGCGGTAGCCTGGTCTTCGCCGAGCAAAAGAAAGGTCTTGCGGATGTGATCGAGGTATTGCCGGCGGAGTTCGACGGACTTGGCGTCATCGCGCAGATAGTAGTCGCGGTCGGGAAGGCCGAGGCCCCCCTGATCGGCGATGGCGACCACTTTTGCGGCATCGTCGAGATCCTGACTGGACGCGAAACCAAATAGCACGGTAGAGAATCCGGAGTCGGAGGGCTCATCCAGCTGAAACGTAATCGCGTGCAGGTGCGCAATCAGACCGCCGAGCTCCGCAGCGCTGTGAAGCGCGCTGATGCGGTCGAGTTCGGGCTTGAGGGCGGCGATTCCCTTGGCGTCGATGGCGGACTCATCCATGCACGAGGCATAGTAGTCGCCGATCTTCTGATCCACAACGCTGCGGCCGGCATCGCCAGCCGAGGCTTTTTCCAGCACATCGCGGAGCACGAATTGATTCCAGAGGTTGAGCTTGGCGCCGTGTCCCCAAGCTGCCTGATCGGGAGGGATGGGATTGGCGGCGATCCATTTCTTGCAGGAATACTGATAGAAGTTGGTGCAGGGATCGACACCCGGGTCAACCGCGTCGACGTTGAAATGATCGGCTTCCGGTATTGATGGCGGCGTTGAGGGCGTTTGCGCAAGAACAGGACTCTGAATGAAGAGCGCGAACAGCAAAGCGAAGAGAATCTTGGGAAGGGACACAGAGCATCTCCGGTGGATTGGCAATAGGCCGCGAGAACTCCGAAAGGATACACGATTCCGGGGATGGCGTGGGCAGGGAGAAAAACGGAGAGAAAAAACTGCGAGCGCGTCGCAGTTTTGCGGAGTTTAGTGGGCTCCTAAACTATTTTGCAGTTACGAGCGAATGCGTGATGGCATGCACGGACAGCGCAATGCGGTTTTGGACTCCGACCTTGCGCATCAGTTTTGCCACATGAGCCTTGACGGTCCGTTCTTCGATGCCGAGAGCGGAGCCGATCTCCTTGTTGGAGCGGCCTGCAACCAGCATTTCCAGAACTTCTTTTTCGCGGTCGGTGAAAGTGACACGGCCGGCCGGGAATATCCTTCCCGGTGAAGCGCTGACGCGTTCAATGAAAGTCGAGAGCACGCGGCGGGGGGCCCACACGGAACCTTGATGAATGATGCGTAGAGCCTGAATGAACTCGGCCGGCGAGGCGGCTTCATCGACATACCCTTTGGCGCCGGCAGCGATGGCTTTGAGAACGCTCTCGTCATCCATGCCGGAGCCGGTCACGAGAATGCGCAGGTCGGGCCGCACGGCTTTCATGCTGGCCATGATGTCGTAAAGGTTCTGACCATTGCGGTTGCCGAGCAGGACCAGATCAATGGCGTTAAGCTGCCCCAGATCGGACAGCGACGCGGAGACCAATTCCAAATCCGGTTCGGAATCGAAAAGGGCGCGAAAGCCAACAAAGCGCAGCGGATCGCTTTCCACTACGGCTACACGAATCATGGGTTTTCTAGCGACAGCAGCTTTCATTAAGGTTTCCCTGTTAGGATTGCATCCTGTTCAAGCTTGCCTGAATTGGATGGGAATTGAAACGATTGCAAACCGTGTCCAATTACGGCGGTAACCCCCGAAAGACGGAGCGGTGGAGGGATTTGGCGTGAGCGGAAGACGGCAACAGCGGTTTTGCATGTGGTTTCTTGCAGTGGGGATATTAGTAACTGGGGCATCGTCGCCGGTTGTGGGTCAGGCTCCGGCGGGCGCGCCCGGAGGGACATATCAGCCGAAGTTTGCCGGTGATCCGGCGCGCTCGGAGTCGGAAGCGCTGGCGCTCGCCTACATGCGAACGATGCTGCGGGCGCAACGGGAATACAAGAAACGGCACGACAAGTACGCCGACTCACTAGCCGCGCTCGCGGGAACCGGCACGTTTACTAAGCGAATGGCGAGTACCACGGATCGCGGCGACTACTCGGCATCATTCCGTCCGCACAAAGAAAAAGACAAGGACGGTTTTGTGCTGACGATGACGCCCAAGCAGATGGACAGTGAGCACCGTTCCTTTTATGCCGAGGAAGACGGGGTCATTCACGGGGACGATCAGAAGCCAGCGGACCCGGATTCGCCGAAGGTCAAGTAAGCTTAGGAGCTGCGGTTCGCTGGCGGGCCATCGTCGCTCTCTCTTTGCACGACGGGTGGGGGCGGAGGATTGGCACTGCCGCGACCGGGCTCGGCCGCATCCGCGGCGTTCAACTGGCGAAGTTCCCTCAAAATGTCGTCGCGGTCCCGCGCGCCATAATCGCGGGCGAAGCGGGTGAGAGCTTCCCGCAGAATTTCGTGGTGGTGAAGCTTATCGAGCCCCTCTTCCCGGGTAATATTCAGCCACAAGCGGTGCAGCAGCAGGACGTCTTCATCTTTCATGCTCGGAGAATGAGGTCCGATACGGAAGCTGTCGACATGCGAATCGGGATAGACAACCTGGAAAACGAACTGACGCTTGGGTTCCGGCAGCGCTTCCCAGGCGCGGCCCAGGTTGAAGGCTTGCTCCGGAGGAGTCATTTTGCTGGAGACGCCGGCGACCACTGCGGACGATTCAAGGTTGTTGGCGGTTTGGACGATCGCGGCCCAAACATCACCGGCGGGGACGACGAGCAGCGAGACCTTCTTGCCGAAGCTCTCGGCAACCGCCACGGCGCGCGTGAATAGGGTTTGTTCGTAATCGCTGAAGATTTGTTCCGGGACGAGATCGTAAGCGGCCGCGCCAAAACGGCTGATGCGGGCCGACATGACGACGACATCCTGCTCGCGGGTATCGATCTTCTCGAGCGCCCAATGCAGGTGGATCAAAGTGTTGTAGTCGCGCACCGGGACGAGGATGTTGCCGGGGTGGAGGTTGAGGCTTTCGCGCTCCACGGTGTCGCGCTGCAGCAACTGGAACTGATCGTTCTGCTGCTGGCCGTGGGCGTGTTTCTTCCGGTTGGCGTATTCGGAGAGAGTGAAGATGACGAAGAAAACCGCGGAGAACGTGACGCCGGACACGGTGGCCACGGACTTGGTGAACAGATTGACCAGAGCCACCGCCAGCAGGACCATGGTGACCGAAGCCATGCCGAACGGGATCTCATAGCCCGCGATGTGGAAATTGAGAGGGACCTTCCATCCACGTTCGCCTTTGTACTTGAAACGAAGGACAAGCATGGCCAGGCCTTTGAAGGCGAAACTCCAGATCACGCCGAAGGCGTAAGCTTCGCCGAGGGCGTAAACGTCGCCGCGGCTGGCGATGATGGTGAACAACTGCAGGCCGACGATGAGGTTGATGATGCGGAAGCTGGTGCCGTACTTGCGGTGCGGCAGCCGAAACCAGTCGGCGAGCACGCCATCTTCGGAGACGCGGTTGAGAACGCCGTTGGAGCCGATGATGGCGGTGTTGACGGCGCCGGAGAGGATGAGGAATCCAACCACCACGACGAAGCCGCGGAAGATCAGCCGCATCAGCTCGGGCCCATACATATACATGGCCAGGCCGGCGATCAGATTGTCCTTGTAAACCGGGACCCGAACGGAATCCGGAATGAGCATGACGGCCAGCAGCGCGGTGAGCCCGGTGAAGATGAAGCTGTAAAGGGCGATGACAATGGCGGTGCGTTTCAGGTTCTTGAGTTTGGGATGAGCCAGTTCGCGATTGACCTGGGCCAGAGACTCTTCACCGCTCATGGCCAGAACGGAGTGGCCAAAGGCGATGAGAATGCCCAGGACGCCGAACGTCTGCGGCAGGCTCTGACCGGGGAAGCGATGATGCAGGAAGCCGAGCGATTCGCTGGTGAAGTGGAGGTTGCCGGGCGAGGGCAGCGGAACGTGCTGGAACCCGTTTTTGAGCAACGTAAATCCCGACCAGCCGAGCAGCATCACGACCATGACGGTGGTAATCTGCATGACCCAAAGCGCTTTTTCGCTCGATTCGTGGATGCCCTTGATGTTCTCCCACCAGTAATAAATGGTGACGGCCAAGGCGAAAACGACGGAGGTCCAATTGACGTTGAACTGCGGCGTGCCGTGGAAGATATTGTGCACAGCGCGGGGAATCCAGCCATGCGCGTCGGCGGTAACCATGACCTCGTTGAGCAAGCCGACGATGTACTGGCCGGCGGAGACCCCCGAGATCGGGCCGGTCAGGACGTAGTCGAACATCAGCGCCGAGACGCTGAGCTTGGCCAGGGTGCCGCCCAGTGCCTCCTTGACGACCCTGTAGACGCCGCCGCGCACGAACATCGAGCAGCTTTCCACGTAGACGGCGCGCACCGTAAAGGAAAACAGCATGACGCCGACAATGAACCAGGGAGCAGACTTGCCCACGGCCTGCTCGGCGATGCCGCAGGCATAAAAGGCCGATGAGGCCAGGTCGTTGAGAACGATAGCGGCGGCTCGCCAGTAAGAGATGAAGGTCAGCATGACCGACGTGGCCACAACAATGCGAACTCGGTTGTTACCTGGAGCTGCCGGCGGGGAGATCGAAGACATGCAGGGAGTGGAGCCGCTCAGGAGTGGCCCTTGTCCTCCATATCGAACAGGGTTTCAGCATCCTCGACGAAGCTGACGAGGAGAACGCCAAGGGAGCCAAGGATCCCGACAAGAAACATCGCCTCCAGAAGGCGCGCTCCAACCATGATGAGGAAATCCATGAACAAGACATAGTATTCGATACGGGGAAAGCAGAACAGGCCGAAAATCGGGCACCGGCCAGAAAGCCGGCCGACTTTGCTATCCTTGCGACGTGCGACGCATCCATCCGAGCGCTTGGGTTCTGGTTGTGCTGTCGGCGGTGCTGCAGGCCGTTATTTTTCCGTTGGCGGATTTGTATTGGTTGTCATGGATTGCGGTGACGCCGCTCGTGATCGCGCTCTTGCGGGCTCGCCCCGCGGATGCGCTGCAACTGGATGCGCCGGCGAAGCTGGCACCGGCGTCGCCGTGGCAAGGGTTCTTGTTGGCGTATATGTGCGGGGTGCTGTGGTCGGGGGGAACCTGCTATTGGGTCTTCGACACGATGCACCGCTATGGCGGGTTGCCGGTTCCGGCGGCGGCCTTCGTTCTTCTGCTGTTTTGCCTCTACATCGGGTTATATCACGGGCTGTTCGGACTGCTGATGGCGCTGGTAGCCGCGCCTCGCGGATCGTCGTTGCGGCGGCCTCTGGTCGTGGCTCCATTTCTTTGGGTCGCGGTTGAGTTGGCGCGGACGCGCATTACGGCGTTTCCCTGGGAGTTGCTAGGCTACGCGCAGACTTCGAATATCGCGCTGACGCGGATTGCCACGTTCACGGGCGTATACGGGCTGTCATTTGAAATCATGCTGGTGAACACCGCCTTCGCGGCGGCATTTCTGGTGGAGAAGCAACGTCGTAGACGACTGCTGATTGCCGGATTCGTGGCCGCATTGGCGTTGCAGGCGGGCCAGTGGACGATGCATCCGCCCGCGTCAGCGACGGACCGGGCGGCGCTTCTTGTACAGCCCGATATTCCGATCGTGGCGGAGTGGACCTCGGAGTATTTTCAGAACACGCTGCGGGATTTGGCGAAGATGAGTGCTTATCCGGAAAAACCTGGGCATTACGACCCCATCGTTTGGCCGGAGTCGCCGTCGCCATTTTTCACAAATGATTCCCGGTTTCGCGATCCCGTTAGCGCAGTAGCACGGCAATCCGGCAGTTGGGTGATTGCGGGCGCTATCGGCATTGCACCGCCCGCCGGCGGAAGCGGACGTTCTCAGATTTTCAATTCGGCGGAATTGGTCAGCCCGCAAGGCGACTGGACCGCTCGCTACGACAAAGTTCATCTCGTGCCCTTCGGCGAATACCTCCCGTTCCCTCAGGTGTTCGGCTTTGCCGGCGGATTAACGAGAGAAGTGGGCGAATTTCAGCATGGGAGGTCGCGTGCGCCGCTCGATGCGGGCGGAGCACGGCTGGGAACTTTTATTTGCTACGAGTCAATCTTTCCGGACGAAGTGCGGCGCTTTGCGCGGGACGGTGCACAAGCCCTGGTGAATATCTCGAATGACGGCTGGTACGGCGATAGCGGCGCGTGGAAGCAACATCTGCAGCAGACCAGAATGCGGGCCATCGAGAATGACCGCTGGATACTGAGCGCGACCAATACCGGGCTGACGGCCTCGATTGATCCGTGGGGAAGAGTCGCGGCCGAAGTTCCGCGCAAGGAGCGAACCGCGCTGGCCGCTCCGTATTCGCTGGTATCGGGTACCACGTTCTACACGCGGCACGGGGATTGGTTTGCAGTTCTCTGTGCGATAATTTCTGTGGGCGTGCTGGCGGCGCGCTTTCTGTTTCCCGGAAAGCAAGTGAGCGGGAAGTCGTAACGCAGGTGACGACAAGAATGTTAGACGAACTCGAACAGCAATATTCCTCTCTGAAGACCAAGGTGCACGACTTGCGGGAGTATCTTTGACGCGGGTAAGCTGCGCCAGCAATTAGTCGAAATCGAGAAGCAGGCGGCCGATCCGGGCCTGTGGTCGAACCCGGCAAAGTCCCAGCAGGTCATGCGCGAGCGCAAACGCCTCGAAGGCGTGTTGTCGCTGGAAGGCGACTTAGTGCGCCGAACCGATGACATTGGCGCCTACTTTGACCTGGGCAAAGAGGGCGAGGACATAACCGCCGACCTGCAACGCGAACTCGATTCGCTGCGCGAACTGGTCGACCGCGTCGAGACTGAGACGCTGCTTTCGGGTGAAAACGACGCGCGCAATGCCATCGTGACGATTCATCCGGGCGCGGGCGGGACCGAGTCGCAGGATTGGGCCGACATGCTGCTGCGCATGTATCTGCGCTGGGCCGAGCGCCAGGGATTCAAGACCGAAATGTACGACTACCAACCGGGCGAAGAAGCCGGAGTGAAATCGGCGACGTTTGCGGTCAACGGCGACTACGCCTTTGGCTTGCTGACCAGCGAAATCGGCGTGCACCGCCTGGTGCGCATTTCTCCATTCGATCAGGCCAAGCGGCGGCATACTTCCTTTGCCAGCGTGTTTGTTTCGCCGGAGATTGACGACAGCATTGAAGTCAACATCAAGCCAGACGACATTCGCATCGATACCTACCGCTCGAGCGGCAAAGGCGGCCAACACGTCAACACCACCGATTCGGCCGTGCGCATTACGCACATTCCCACCGGCCTGGTGGCGAGTTGCCAGAATGAGCGCTCGCAGCACAAGAACAAAGATAAGGCAATGAGTATGCTGCGCTCGAAGATTTACGAATTCGAGATGGAGAAAAAGCGCGAAGTCACGAAGAAGATCGAGGATTCGAAGCTGGATATCGATTTCGGGTCGCAGATCCGCTCGTATGTGCTGCAGCCTTACCGGTTGATCAAGGATCACCGCACCAAGTTTGAGGTGGGCGACGTGGATCGCGTGATTGACGGGGATCTGGCGCCGTTTATGCGGGCCTATTTGCGCATGCGGCGGGACGAGAAGAAAACGTGAGCTATCAGCCGTCAGCCGTCAGCCATCAGGAAAAGCACTCCGGGGTTGACGGCTGAGGGCTGATGACTGACATCGAAGCAACCGGCAAGAAATCGTTGAAGCCTCCGCGGCTCGGGCTGCGGCTGCAGCGGGCGTTTCGTTATGCGGCGGCAAAACACGACGGGCAGACGCGAAAAAGCACGGCGGTGCCTTATCTTTCGCACCTGATGGCGGTGGCTTCGCTGGTGCTCGAAGCTGGCGGCGACGAGGACATGGCGATTGCGGCACTCCTGCACGATGTGGTGGAGGATTGCGGCGCGATGCCGCGGCTCCGCGAGATTCGCCGGCAATTCGGGGCGCGCGTGGCGCGGATTGTCGAAGGCTGCACGGATTCGTTCGTCGAGCCGAAGCCGGACTGGATTGAGCGGAAGAGAAGCTATCTTGAGGAAGTGAAGCATGCCGACGACGAGACGCGGCTGGTTTCGGCGTCGGACAAGCTGCACAACGTGCGCACAATTCTGGCGGACTACCGCAAGGATGGCGAGGCGATCTGGGTTCGGTTCAATGGCAAGAAGGAAGGAACGCTTTGGTACTATCGCGCGCTTAGCGATGAGTATGCACGAAAGCCGAACCGCATCACACGCGAAGTTGAGATCGCCGTGCGCGAGTTGGAACGCCTATGCGGTGACTCAGCCGCTTCCTCACGCAGCAAGGTTGGGAGATGAATCATGCCTCGAATGCTTGATTTGATTCGCGAGTCGAAGGTCCCTGCAAACCTGATGCACGCGGCGGCGCGCGGATCCCTTTCTGTTCCGCCCGGAGAGACGATCGAGATTCTGGTCTACCTTGCGCTTCATCACAAGGGGCTTGGGCAACAAGCGCGGCTTACGCTGGCGGGCTGGGACGAAAAGGCCAGCCTGGCTGCGGCCTCGGACCAGGCGACCAGTGCCGAAGTTCTTGGGTATTTCGCTTCGCTTGAAAACCTGAGAACGGAACTGCTGCCGGCGTTAGCGGAAAACCCGTCTGTAAAAGAAGAGGCGCTGTGCGAAGTGGCAGGCCGGGGAACGCGCCCAATGATCGAGGCGCTGCTGAAGAGCCCGCGCGTGGTGAATTCGCAGGTTCTGTTGATGGCGCTGCAGTCGAATGCCAGCCTGCATCCGAATGAACTTGCCGAGGTTGGAAACACACTGCGAGCCCTTAGGGCAGATGCGGCCTCGGTTCCGGCCAATGAAATCGAGGCGCCGGACGCCTCTTCGGAGCAAGCATTGGCCGGCTTTCTGAAAGAGAATGCGGCGGAGCTGGAGTCGGAAAAAGACAAACCATTTCATCCCATCGGGGCGATGCATGACGATTTGGGTACAGAAGTAGCGGAAGCTGTGGCGGCGCCCGCAGCGGCAGGCGTGACTGCGGTGCGGGCTGCGGGCACAGGCGCGGAGACGAAAATTGCTGCGGGGACGGCCGCAGCGATCGCTGCGGCGCATGCCAAGCAGCAAGCTGCGCCGGGCCACGTAGAAAGACGCGACAGCACGCTGCAGAAAATTGCCAAGCTCGACGTCAAGGGCCGGATTGCGCTCGCGGTCCGTGGCGGGAAGGAAGAGCGGTCCATTCTGATTCGCGACGGCACCAAACTGGTGGCGCTGGCGGTGCTCGAGTCTCCGAAGATCAGCGATGGCGAAGTGGAAGGGTTTGCGCTGCAGAAGAATGTGCTCGAAGCGGTGTTGCGGCAGATTCCACTGAAGCGGCGGTTCGCCAAGAATTACAACATCCTGCGCAATCTGGTCTACAATCCGCGAACGCCGCTCGATCTCTCGCTGGGATTGATGAAGAATTTGCTGGTGCACGACCTGAAGAATCTGTCGGGGAATAAAGAAGTGCCGGAGACGATTCGCAAGCTGGCGCTGCGTATGTTCAAGCAGAAGATGGAGAAGAAAGGGCAACACTAGCCGACACCGATACCCGTACCCTTCGGAGAGCGCGGTTGCAGATTAGCCGGGAGCGAATTGGCTTGGACGCTTGAGCATTTCGCAGATCCGTTCATGACTCAATGAAAGATATCGATCCGATCCACGCACTGTTATCAAGGGCGAAAACAATTGCCGTCGTCGGGCTGTCGGATAGTCCCACGCGGCCGAGTCACGGCGTATCCGCTTATATGCAGGCGCAGGGATACAAGATTATTCCGGTGAACCCGCAGATCGCGGAAGCTTTGGGGGAGAAGTCGTATCCGTCGTTGCTGGAGGTGCCGGAGAAGATTGACCTCGTGGATGTCTTCCGGCGGCCGGAGTTTGTGGAGGAGATCGTGGAACAGGCGATTCAGTTGAAGATTCCCGCGATTTGGCTGCAGGAGGGTGTGATCAACGAACGCGCCGCAGAGCGAGCACGCAAGGCGGGGATTTTTGTGGTGATGGACCTGTGCATTTTGAAAGAGCAGCGGGCGCGGTTCGGGTAGGGGACGAGCAGTTCTTCCTCGGCGAATGCGGCTGCCAGTCGTTTGAAACGGCTATCTCAGGCTGGATCAGGAAACGTGAATTCCTGGATGAGCGGCGGGTTTTGATCCGAGTTTGCACTGCGCGATGAAGCGGTGAAGGTCTGCCTGGGAAATCGCAGGGAGCGGTCATTCGTTTGCCGAGTGTGCGCCCACCAATATCACCGTCGCGTCGTCGCGCAGGCCAGCGCCATTCGCAAACTTCCTCACGTCGGAGATCAGGCTCTCTGGGGAAAAGTCCGGCGACTGCGCATGGGCCAGCAGCCGCTCTGCGCCGTATTCTTCTCCGGAATCAAGCTCGGCTTCGGTGATGCCGTCGGAGTAGAACGCGACGCGCGAATTCGGACTTAGCTCAATTTCGGTTTCCGAGAACCTCGATGCGGAGACGCCCAGCGGCAGGCCGTGCTCGGTTTGAATCCAGCGATGGCCGAGAGGGTCGGCGGAACTAATGAAGAGAGGCGGCAAATGGCCGGCGTTGGCTAGCCGCAGCGTGCGCCTTTGGGGGTCGAGTTCGGCATAGACCATGGTGACAAAGCGGCCGTCAGGAAAGTCTTCGAGCAACAACTTGTTCAGGCGCGTGAGCACTTCACCAGGACCGGATGCGGTGAGGGCGAGCGAGCGTAACATGCCGCGCGTGGCCGACATCAACAATGCCGCCGCCATTCCTTTGCCGGAGACATCGGCCAGCACCAATCCCCAGCGGCCGCCGGGGAGCGGAATGAAGTCGTACCAATCACCGCCGACCGCGCCGACGGGAACGGAAAGGCCGGAGACGCAAAAACCGGGAATGAGCGGCGAGTTGCGCGGCAACAGCGCCTGCTGGATTACGCGCGCTTCTTCGGCTTCGCGGGTCATCTGCTCGCGCCGTTTATGCTCATCGTGAAAGCGGCGCGCGTTTTGCACGGCGACGGCGACGTGCGAGCACAGTCCCTGGAGAAGGCGAAGCTGCGCGGGGCAGAAGGCGTTCACCTCGCGATGCGAGGCGCTGAAAACGCCTACCAGTTCATTGTCAACCTCGAGAGGAATAGCGACTTCGGAGCGGGTCGCAGGCTCGCAAGCAACGTAATACGGGTCGAGACGCACGTCGGGGGCATAGTGCACCTTGCGGGTCCTCGCGACGTGTCCCACCATTCCGGCGCCTTCCTTGAGGCGATGACCACGGCAGTACATAGTGCACCCGCAAACGCCCGCCAGCACGAACTCGTTTTGCTCAGGCTCACGTAGATAAAGATTGATTTCGACGGCATCGAGAGAGTCGGAAACTTCGTGCACAACGCGCTCGACGATTTCGTCGAGGTTGAGGGTCGAGGTAATGCGTTGCGCGGACTTCTGCAGGCGGACTAATTCGGAGATCCTCAGCGTGACAGGCGTTTCGCCAGGGAACTGGCTGGAAATACCGATTTCCGTGCGGGGAGCCGTAGCCATGACGAAAGCCTCCTGAGCGGGGGATGTTACTCGTAATCTCCATAGATCAGATTGCCAGAATCAGGTGGACGATTCTCTTTTTGTTCGATGGGCGAGCGAGTTTGAGCGCTGTCGCGGGATAGGTCAGTTGATCATTTTATGGGCCCCGGTAGGCAGCGGGGCCCGAATTTGCGGCCTTGCGGCAGTTCTAACGAGCCGGGTTAGGAGCAGCCGGTTGTAAGCGTTGCCACGTTGTAGAACTTGTTGGTGCCGGTGGACGTCCCGGGAAATTTGTCGAATCCGGTGCCAGGACTGTTCTCGCCAGACCCTGCGATGGTATTGCCGGACACGGTTGCGGTCACGCACTGGAACTCGATGCCGATCTGCTCCTGAGAAATGAAGTTGCTTTGTACAGTCGAGCCGGGAACAGCGATGACGATCCCGAACGTCCCATTCGAGATGTGATTTGACGTCACTTTGGCTGCTCCGTCGACCCAAATGCCGGCACCTGATGCGGTGACGGTGTTGCCGGAAACGACGACTCCATCCGCGGCGGGCATGATGGGCGCGCCGGTTACGGTATTTCCAGTGACCGTGCTCGACGGCGCCATGAGTAGGATGCCGCTGCGCGGCCCACCATAGAGCGCGTTCACAACATTGCCGGAAACGTTCGCGGTACCATTGCAGTTTGTGGTGATGGCGTCGCCACTGTTCTCGACCAGGTAGTTGTTCTTGATCTTGGCGTCCAGTCCAGAGCCGCACACGTAAATACCGGCCGCACCGCTGAGGTTCGTGTTGCTGTTTTCGATGGTCACTGAGGTCGGCGTCCCGGATCCGTTCTCGGCGAGAATTCCCAGGCCAGCAGTGTTACAGCTCTGGAATTGTGTCTCTACCTCATTCAGCGTACCCGAGGAGCCGCCGGCATAAAAGATTCCGACGACCGGGGCATCGAGACAGCCCGAGCTGGTCGCCCCGTCGACGGTAATACCGGTGATGTTCACTGGCCCGGCGGTAACCTCGACCTGGGCGGCAACGGTTCCGAATACGATGCTTGATGTCGTCGTGAGCCCGGAAGCAGGAATGGTGATGATGGCCTGAGCCGAGCCGCCGCTCGCGACGCCTTGCAAAGTCAATGGCTGAGAGATGACAACCTGCTCGGGGTAGGTGCCGGGGCAAACATCGATGATTGAAGCAGAGGGAACGGTGGCCACGGCTGCGCCGATGCTGGGATAGGCTCCCGCCTTGCAGGTCCCGACATAGTAGGTTCTGGCCAGAAGGGGCTGCGCTACGAGCAGAACGAGGGCGAAAAGAGCGAAGTGAAAGCGCCGCATAGGTTCTCTCCTTTGAACCAAGTTGAATGCTGAAGCTGTCGCCTCAAGGGGTGTGCGTCTCGGCGTGCGGGAGCTACGCTCGAAGAGGCGAGGAAATTACGTGGGATAGTGTGTGCTTCGGGTTACGGGAAGTCAGTGAACCCGGTCACATGCGAATGTGCTGTCAGGCGGGATGTCCGAGGGACAGTGAATGAGTGGGACGTTTTCGGCGGGAGAATCCCACCCTTGCAAAGGACGCAAGGGTGGGGCAGGTTCGCTCATGGTAAATAGAAAGGAGGCTCCGGAAATGGGGTCTCCTGACTTGACCTTTCACTTAGAATCCGAGCATGAAGCTGTGGTGGCGCCAACGTCATAGAAGGTGTTTGGCGTAGCGGTGTTACCCGACGGCATGGACAGGCCCACATTGGCGTCGATTATGGTGTTCCTGGTTACCGTGTATCCCGAGGCTCCGCCACAGCCAGTAATACCGGTCTGCGTGTTGGCAACTGTGTTCGACTGGATGAGAGACCCGGCGGTGTTTCCCGCCAAGTAGATGCCATAGTCTCCGCCAGCCACGTCGAGTTTGTTGGATTTTATGGTGTTCGTTCCCCCTTGGACGCTGATCAGGTAATAGGCGGTACTGAAGGAATTGGCAGTGCCGGCGGAGATCGTATTGGTTGTCGCCGTCACCGCGGAGTCGGAGAGACTAAGACCTGGATTCGTGCCGCTGATCAGATTGGTCTGGATTAGGCCACTCATATCTCCCCGAATCGCCACGCCTGTGTATCCGTCCGAGCGGATCGTGCTGCTTCCAATGTTCAAGGTGAGCACTCCCGGCTGATAGTAAGTGTCAAATGCCTGCTGTGCGAACACGCCAAAGTCCGAGTCACGAAGGACCGAACTGAGGACGGATACTTTCTGAACCGGAGTGGACTGGGTGACGATGGCGAGGATGCCCATGCCATATCCGGGCGAGGGAACGATCTGATTGCGGATGCTTGCGTCACTTATTGTGCCGGAGGAGTTGAGGAAATAGATGCCGGCAAGGTCATCTGTGCTTTCGGGCACCGTGCCACCGGTGCCATCGATGGCGAGATTGCTGATGTTTACGGGGCCGGTCGTCTGCACAAGAATCTGGTAATACACGGGCTCCCAAGTACTATCAAATTGGGTTAGTCCGCCTGCCGGAACGGTTACGACCGCAGCTGCGCCGCCTGCAATTCCCTTCAGCGTTAATGGCTGTGTAATCACAACCTGTTCGGGGTAGGTGCCGGGGCAGACATCGATGGTGGAACCAGCGGGAACGGCCGCGACGGCTGCGCCGATGGTGGGATAGGCTCCGGTCTTGCAGGTTCCGGCATAGTAGGTTTTGGCCAGTAGCGGCTGGGCTACGAGCAGAACGAGGGCGAACAGAACGAAGTGAAAGCGCCGCATGGTGTTCTCCTTCTTGTAAAGCAAGTTGCGTGTAGCAAGTTGAAGGCTGAAGTGTCCGCCTCAGGGAGTATGCGTCTCAGCATGCGGAGGTGCGCTTCGGAGAGGCGAAAGGGTGTATCGGGGGAAGTATTGGCCGCGGGCTGCGGGAAGTCAGTGAACCTGGTCACATTCGAGTGTGTTGTAAAGGTGAAGAGCCTCTAGCTCCCTGAGGGATGCTTGGCGGGGTGTGAGGACTGTTTGATCCTGCGGATCTCTTCGAGGCGTTCTTTGATCCGCTTTTCGATGCCTTCGTTGGTGGGGTGATAGTAGGTGCGATCGCGGAGGCTGTCGGGGAGACATTGCATGTCACTCACTTTTTCTTCAGCGTCGTGAGCGTACTGGTAGCCCTTGCCGTAGCCGAGGCCTTTCATCAGGCTGGTGGGGGCGTTGCGCAGATGCAGCGGAACGGGGTCGGCTGCGATTTGCTCGACATCCTGCTGCACGGCTCCGTACGCGGTGTAGAGGGCGTTTGATTTGGGCGCGGCGCAGAGATAGACGACGGCCTGCGCGAGAGCGAGGTTTCCTTCGGGCATGCCGATGAAATCGACGGCATCGCGGGCGGCCATGCAGAGTGCCAGGGCGTTCGGCTCGGCGAGGCCGATGTCTTCGACCGACATACGCACGACTCGGCGGGCAATGTAGAGCGGGTCTTCTCCGGCTTCGAGCATGCGGGCGAGCCAATAGAGGGCGGCGTCGGGGTCGCTGTTGCGGACGGACTTATGCAGCGCAGAAATGAGGTTGTAATGCTCTTCGCCGGCTTTGTCATAGAGGAGGACGCGCTTCTGCAGGGCCTCGTGGACGATGGCGTCGGTGAGCGTTTCTACGCGGGCCTGTTGGGCAAGCGAGGCCGCAACTTCGAGCGCGTTGTAGGCGTTGCGGGCGTCGCCGCTCGAATAGGAGGCAATTTTGTGGAGGGCATCGTCGGGTGCCTGTAGGTGAAGGTGGCCGAGGCCGCGTTCGCCGTCGGTGAGCGCCCGGCGGAGAAGCTGCACGATCTGGTCTTCGGTGAGCTGCTGGAGCACGTAGACGCGGCAGCGGGAGAGGAGAGCGGAATTGATTTCGAAGGAGGGATTTTCGGTAGTAGCGCCGATCAGGCGGATGCTGCCCTTTTCGACGTGCGGCAGGAAGGCATCCTGCTGGGCTTTGTTGAAGCGGTGAATTTCGTCGACGAAAACGATGGTGCGGGTGCCGTACTGGCGGGCGCGCTCGGCATCGGCCATCACCTGCTTGATCTCCTTGATGCCGGCGAGCACGGCGGAAAACTCGATGAACTCGGCTTTGGTGAGGCCGGCGATGATTTTTGCGAGAGTAGTTTTGCCGGTGCCGGGAGGGCCCCAGAAGATCATGGAGGCCGGATCGTCGCGCTCGATCTGCACGCGCAACGGCTTGCCGGCGCCGACGAGGTGCTCCTGGCCGACGAATTCCTCGAGCGTGCGCGGACGCATGCGGTCGGCGAGCGGGCGAGCGCCGGGCGCGGAGTCATCGGGACTCGGGATGGGCTGGAAGAGACTCACGGAACCTTATTTCACCACAGAGACACAGAGACACAGAGAAATCTATAGGACTCTTCGGACAATCCCATGCGTGAGAATCGGAACATTGAAGTTGATTAAGAGGCCGACTTTCAGCCCGGTCAATTTGAGATACGTAAGGAGTTGGGCCTCATGAACCGGCAGCCATTTTTCAACGGACTTCAATTCCAGAAGAACCTCGTTTCGCACGATGAGGTCTATCTTGTAGCCGCAATCCAGCTTAAGACCTTTGTAGAGTATAGGAAGATCCACCTGGCGTTTGAAGTCAAGTCCTTTGAGGTGCAATTCATGGCATAAACATTCCTCATATGCCGACTCCAACAGCCCAGGGCCTAGCTGGCGGTGCACCTCAATGGCCGCACCGATGACAGGGCTGGTTCGCATGTCCCTTTGACATTCTTCCTCTTCTCTGTGTCTCTGTGCTTCGGTGGTGAACGCTCTCACTTTTGCCGCCTGAAAGTTTCATAAAGAATGATACTCGCGGCGACGCCGGCGTTCAGGGATTCGACGGGCGCGGCTTGCGGGATTACGACGGTTCCATCCATCTGATGCAGGATTTCGCGCGGCAGGCCGGCTCCTTCGTTGCCGATGAAGATGGCGAGCGGCAAAGACCAGTTGGCTTCTGAAAGCGGAGTTCCCTTGTGCGACGAGGTCGCCAGCAGGCGGACGCCACGTTCGCGCAAGAGCGGAATCAGTTCCGCCGAAGAAAGCTGAAGAAATGGCAGGCGAAAGATCGACCCCGCCGATCCGCGCAGAACCTTGGAATTGTAGGGGCTCACTGTGCCTTCAGTAAGAAAGATTCCCGCAGCGCCGAAGGCTTCGGCGGAGCGCAGAATCGTGCCCAAATTGCCGGGATCCTGTAATCCGGCGGCGACGACGAAGGGGCCATCTGCCGCGCGATCGAGGAGTTGAGCGGAGGAGAATGATCGCAGCTTGAGCAGGGCAGCGACGCCCTGGGGCGTCTCGCTGGGCACAATCGAGTTGAAGAGCGCAGTGGGCAGGACCAGCGTCTCAGTGCGCGCGCCGACCTGGCTGAGAAGTTTTTCGGCAAGCGGCCGCGCTGACTCGCTAAAGAATACCGTCTCGAGATGCTGGCCATGGCGCAGGGCCTCTTCGAGCAATTTGACACCTTCGATGGCGCATTCGCCTCGTGCTGTCAGTTCCGCCCGGCGGAAAGCGAGGCGCAGCTCCTTCAGACGCGCATTGTGGCTGCCGACCGCGCGCAAACGGGCGGTCTGGGCGGTAGGTCGTGCGGCCTTCGTGTCTTGCTTCATGGTCAGCTGCCGGGTCAAGATCAGGATAATACGAGTACTGGGTACGGGCTTCGGCGGAGGCCCGATGTATGGTACATTTCAGTGTTTACGCCGACAACTAGAGAGGGATCGTGTGCGCGCGGAAATCCTAAAAATTCATGCCGAAACGCCAGAAGCCAAGCTGGTGAAGTACGCTGCCGAACAAATTCAGGCGGGCCAGGTCCTGGGCATGCCAACGGATACGTTCTATGGCTTAGCGGCCGATCCGTTCAATCTGCGGGCGGTCGAGCGGGTGTATGAAATCAAGTCGCGACTGCGGCATAAGCCGCTTTCTTTGTTGATTGAACATGTCGACCAGGCGGAGGAATTTGCCCGTCCGCTGCCCGATGACTTTAAGCTGTTGGCGCGGCGCTTCTGGCCGGGGCCGCTGACCATGATCGTGCCCGCGGCATCGCACTTGCCTTTGAAGGTGACAGCCAATACCGGCAATGTTGCGCTGCGCGTGCCGGCAGCCGAGATTCCGCTGGCCGTGGTGCGGGCGCTGAAGATTCCGATTACCGCGACCTCGGCGAACCTGAGCGGGGCCGTCGAATGCACTACGGCCGAACAGGTGCGGGAGCAGTTGCAGGATCGGATTTCGCTGATTGTGGATGGAGGGAAATCTCCGCGCAGCGCGGCTTCCACAATCGTGTACTTCAAAGAGGACGGAAGCTGGCAGATTTTGCGCGAAGGCGCAATCGCCGCATCGGATATCGTGGAAGCCCTCTCCTGAGAGGGACCTGAGATGGCTGAGTCCCATCCATCCAATCAAGAAAAATCCAATCGGCTTCGGCCTGTCTTGCTCATTCTGCTGGCACTGGCGGGAGCGCTGGTGTTGTTTCTGGGAGTGACTGGGTCGCGCATTGTGGGCGCTGCGGGCGAGTCACCGGCGCGCAAGGCAGACGTGATCGTGATCTTCGGAGCCGCGCAATATGCAGGACATCCTTCGCCGGTGTTTAAGGCGCGTCTCGATCATGGCTACGAACTGTTCGAGGAGGGGCTGGCTCCGATGGTGATCACGACCGGAGGAGCGGGGCAGGACCCGGAATTCAGCGAGGGCGGAGTTGGCCGAGATTACCTTTTGCGGCGCGGAGTGCCTGAGAAGTCTCTGATTGCCGAGACGCAGGGATCGGATACGGCGCAGTCGGCAGAACGGGTCGGGAACATCATGCGCGTTAACGGAATGCATCGCTGCATTGCGGTGAGCGACGCTTATCACGTGTTTCGCATCCGGGCGTTGCTGGAGCGCGAGGGAGTTGAGGTCGAGGTGGCGCCTCGACCGGAATCGCGGCCGCATTCGCTCTGGGAGCGCTTTTGGGCGGTGATGCGCGAGGCGGCGAGCTATCTATTTTGGAAGCTGGGACTCACGTAGGGACTTGGTTTTATCTGGCCTTTTGCTGAGCGGTCCGGCGAAGTCTTGCTTTGGACTGCATTCTCGCTTACCCCCTGGCTGCGGTCTTGTGAAATCAAAGACTTAGGGCGGAATTTCCGCCAGGTCTTTGAGAAATAGAGACTTACATATAAGGTATTGTAAAATCAATAAGTTAGCTCTAATTTTCGGGAACAATCGGGCTAGGTCTTTGGGGAATAAGGACTTACTCGAATCCCATGAAAATCGGGCGAGTTAAAGGTGAATTCGCTCACAAGAGACGCTGGAAGCCCTGTCTCTTGCGCGGCAAAATGTCTTTATTATTTTTGCCAACCCATGTGTTGGCGGAGACTTGTGACGTGGGCTACGTGATGGCGACCGTGCCATGAGTACAGGGCAAGAGTTTTTTCGAGGGTCATCGGGCCAAGCTCGGGATGACGGAAGGTGCGTTTCCAGTCGGCATCGCTCAGGCTTCGCAGGAGGATCGTCCAGCGGCGGTGCAGGGAATCGAGCATGGCGAGCGAGTTTTCGATGGGCTGGCGCGAGTCGGGCAGTTCGGCCCAGCGGTCTTCCATGTAGGGCTTGATGGTGGGATCGTCTTCGGTGAGCGCGAGCTTGAAGCGGATGTAGGCGTTCATGTGGCTGTCGGGAACGTGGTGGACAACCTGGCGGACGGTCCAGCCGCCGTCGCGGTAGGGCGTGTCGAGTTGAGTGTCGGAGAGTCCGCGGACGGCTTCGCGCAGTCGGGCAGGGGTTTGCTCGATGTCGTCGAGGCATTGTTTTTTCTGATCGGCGGTGAGTAGGCCGGAGTAGGAAAACTTGCCGATGGGGTAACGAGAATCTGTCATGCAACCCTAGATGATTCGTGCGCGGAATGCGTCGCAAAAAAGGTCCCAGGTCTCAGGTGTCAGGAAAGGCCGCTGGGCACGGAAGTGAGGTTTTGAACGCTAGCGCCTGTTTCGTCAGTTGACATTAACTAATGGGATGGTCCGCCGCCTTTACCCAGCCAGCAGCTGGGTATAAGGATGAACGGAGGAGGCGTCCCATGGAGCTGCACACGATCGGTATTGATCTTGGTAAGACAGTTTTTCATCTAGTG
>Ga0326728_10000322_pt1 | contig 193531 bp, 184 predicted proteins | sample MB3enrmetagenome_FD_207602 | JGI IMG/M metagenome (GOLD analysis project Ga0326728, IMG submission 207602) | Lab enriched peat soil microbial communities from McLean, Ithaca, NY, United States - MB31MN | ecosystem: Environmental > Terrestrial > Soil > Wetlands > Peat | place: USA: New York... | reverse complement strand
AGACCGCACCGGGGCCGTCATTGCCCTTTACCGCATGAGGCGGGGAGAGATGTCTTTCGACCAGGCATATCAGGAGGCTCTGCACTACCGATTCGACGAATCCTTGGATGGCGGTCTCATAAAGACCCTCAAACGGTACCAGGACCCGAAGAGACTCGCTGATCTGCCCGACCCGGACCCTTTGCCTGCATCCCCTATAAGCGTTTGCATCGCAGGCTCCCCCGCCGCACCATGAAAGAAGAATGACCCGGCTTCCGTTTCCTGTATTCACCCAAGGCCGGTCTGAAGGGGCAAGGTGACGCGGCCCACGGCTGAAAGCGCGGCGTGGCTGAGCGGCAGGTTCTTAGTTGTCTGCCACGCATCACGTCATGGATTCGACTTGGCAAGCAAGATTTCGGAGCTGGTCACGTCGTCGTGTTGTGCGGGCTTAGTGTTAGGCTGTTCAGGGCCGGTTTTGTCCAAGTCGTCCGGAACATGAGCTTGACGGCTGCGGGAGATATGCAATGAAGCATAGAATGTCGATCGAGGCCGGTGGGCCAAGCATTCTCCATCTAGGCGAAGGCCCAGAGGAAGCAGGGTTTATGTCTGTGTGCATTCCTTCGTATGAGCGCCCTCAAACCTTGTTTGGGATCCCAATAGCCTGGACACCGAAAGAGTTGATCGAGCCCATGTTAAAACCGGGGGCGCATGTCTATGCGGACGTGGACTTGGAACCGCCTGGCGGTGATCCCGATATCGTGGCGATTTTTGGCATTTATAGTGAAGACGCGCCCGGTCCGGTCAGTATCACCAATCTGGAGATCGTGAAACCATCATGATCTTATGGGGGAAGCAAGCTTAGTGCGGACCGGTCGTAGGGTCCGCGCCTTTTTGTGGTCAATTGGGGACGAACCGCCCCGATGCATCAGGGCGCTACTCGCTAAACTGCTCGTGTGTCGCAACCCCGCGTCGGAGTCGTGGTAGCGTCATGGGGCGGATCGAATACCCATAGCGGCGCTCGGCGCCTGCCCGCCTCAGCGGGGAGCGCCGAATCACAGCCCCGGAGGGCCTGCGCCAGGGGGTTCATGGGGGCCGCGCTGCGCGGGCGTTGTGACAGGCACGGATGTCGCAAGCGCAGTTGTGTCAAGCAAACAAAGAATTGCTTGACACAAATGGAACAGTAGGTCCAAACTGGCTGCCAATGGACCCGCTCACACCAGAAAAACTGCCGGTCGCGCTTACTTGGGAGCCGCTGATTCCGCTGCTCGGAAAGGCTCGCGTAATCTGCGAGAGCGACGAAAATAGGTAATCCCCGACCCTGAATTTAAAATCTGACGTTGCCGCCGCCCTTGAAAGCTTGGCTGCCGCCCAGGGGATATCCGTGGAAGACCACTTCCAACAGCTCGTGGAAAGGGAGCTTCCGGCCGGGACCTCAGAACCTGCGCCTTTGGAAGGCAGCGGCATGGTTACGGAGAACGGCCTGCTCGTCTACCGCACGGGGAAGCCCCTGGCCGCCCCGGTCGTGGATGAGGCCCTCCGGCGCTCCCGCGAAGAAAGATCCAAGCGTATCCTGGGCAACCTTTCTTGAAAATCCTTTTCGACAGCTCCGTTCTCGTCCCTGTCTTCTACGCCGATCGTCCCCAGAGATCGCAAAGCTTGTGAAAACTCCGCTCGAAATATGACCGTTATTGAGGGCCGCGCTACGCGGGCGTTTTGACAGGTACGGATGTCGCAAGCGCGGTTGTGTCAAGTAAACCATGAATCGCTTGACACAACTGGTCCTATCAGGCGGCATTAGGGATCGTATCCGGCGCTTCTTCCGGCAGAATTTCAAACGTGGTCTCGAGCTTGGCGGTCTTGGAAATCATGGAGCCTACCGCGCAGTACTTGGTTTCCGAGAGGTGAATGGCCGCCCGCACGGCCTCCGGGTCGATTCGGCCGCGCAACCGGTGTTTGATCTCCACGCGCGTAAAGTGGGAGGGCGGCTCAGAATGCTGGTCGGCGCGCAGCACGATTTCATATCCCGTCACCTTTTGCCGCTTCTTGCGCAGAATGCTGATGACGTCAAAAGCCGTGCAGCCGCCCAACGCCAACAACGCCAGCTCGATCGGCTTGGGCCCGCTGTGGCCTTCCGCGTCATCAATCACAAAAGCGTGGCCGGTGCCCGACTGGGCTACGAATTGGCGGCCCGAGCCTTCCACCGTGGTCAAACACAACTTGCCTTCAATCATGCGTCACCTCATTTTGCTTTGGCGCCGGACGCGCCCCATCCTTCACGATGATGGAAAGCCCGCCGGCGGAAGAGCCATAAAGACTGATGCCGCCCGACGCCGCTTCCTTAGGCATTTCCCTCACCTCAGAGATATGAATGCAATTCGTAGGGCGAAGTGACAGAAAAGTTCTGCGCTGGGGTGGAGATACGACATTATGAGCGCCATGTTCCGCAAAATCCGCTGCGAACCCGCCGAACCTTCAAATTCTGACCTATATCACAACTGGAGCGGACATACTGTCATTATTCCTATTCCTTTCGCTTGCCCCTGGTAACGTTATCCTCGTAACTAATTGATTCTAAAGCAAAAATGACACAACAGGATGGCCTCCGTCCCTTATTCTTGGGCATTTGCCCTTTAACCATAGTACTTCTTGCGGCTCCGCTGTTCTCGGCAAAGTAACCGTCGCGAATTTGAGTTATACTGGCGCTCGTGTTGGCCGGCAGAACAGATGGGGATGCTCGCGCGGTTGGCATCCTTACAGGATGGATTTGCACGCTCCCCGAAACGCCATGTAGAAAAGGACTCTCGCTTGGGATTGGAAATTATCGACATTCGCCGGTTTGAGCCCAACGAATTCTCAAACCTCCTGGAAGCTGAATCGCGCGCCTGGCACGACACGCTGCGGTGGGATTTTTCCGCTTCCACCCGCATCATCAATGCTTGCCTGCGCGACCAAAGGCTTTCCGGTTACGCTCTGGCGAGTGCAGAGGGGATTCGCGGCTACTGTTTCTTTTTCTATGATGGAGAGAAGGGAATTATCGGGGACCTCTTTGTGCATCCGGAACTGGCCGGTAGGGGGCACGAACGCGAGTTGCTGGAACATGTGCTGGAGACGCTGTTGGCCACGCCCGGCTTGCGCCGCATCGAAGCGCAGCTTCCGCACTACGAGCGGGAGGAACTGGAGTCCTGCTTTCTGCCCCGCCGGTTTCGATCCTATCTGCGCCGCTTCATGAGTCTTCCCCTGGAAGGCCGCCGGCGCGCGGCAGGAGTGGAACCGCATTCCGTGCCCGCGGCGGAAAAACCCTGGGTGCGCGAGGGCATTGAACTGATTCCCTGGCAAAAGCGTTTCCATGACGAGGCGGCGGAGTTGCTTTATCAATCCTACCGGCTGCACGTGGACGGGGCCATCAACGATCAATACACATCCGTGATGGGGGCAACGCGCCTCGTTGAAAACATCTGCCACAATCAGGGATGCGGGGATTTCCTGGCACGGGTCTCGCGCATGGCGGTGCATCGCCCCACGCAGAAGTTGGTAGGAATCCTCACCGTGGCCTGCGTGCGCGCTCGCACCGCGCATATTCCGCAGGTGGGCGTGGGGCCGTCATTCCAGGGATTGGGCGTGGGCACCGCACTGATGGAGGCAGCGTTTCAGGATCTGGCAGAGGAGGGTTTCGAGCAGGTCACGCTGACCGTAACGGATGCCAACGCCGGCGCCGTGCGGCTCTACCAGCGGCTGGGATTTGAAACCTTCAAAACCTTTGGCGCGTTCATCTACAACGGTGGTTAGGGTAGGGGCTGAGGGTCACAAATTCTGAATTATGAATTCTGAATACGGGGACCTTTGCGTTTACTCCGGCATAACGGGAGTTCGGGTTCTCATATTCACAATGCAGAATTCAGAATTTGCCTTCGCCCCTTATTTACTTCCCCTTAGCTTTGAGCAAATCCTTCAACTCGTCCATGAATTCGCGGACGTCCTTGAAGTCCAAATAGACGGAAGCAAAGCGCACATAGGCAACTTTATCGAGCTTCTTGAGGCGAGCCATCACCAATTCGCCGAGTTCCGTTGCCGGGCGTTCGCGGTCGGGCGACTCCGCCACGTGCGCCTCAATCTCGTTCACCAGCGCCTCCAGCTTGCCCATGGGTACGGGGCGCTTCTCGCAGGCCTTGAGCAGGCCCGCCAACACTTTCTGCCGGTCGAACTTCTCGCGCCGGCCATCCTTCTTGATGACCATGTAAGGGATTTCATCGATGCGTTCGTAGGTCGTGAAGCGGCGGCGGCATTTCTCGCACTGGCGCCGGCGGCGGATGGTATCGCCGATCTTCGCCTCGCGGGAATCCACGACTTTGTCTTCGACGTGCCCGCAGAATGGACATCTCACGTTGGGGGTTCACCTCAGTAATCGGGAGATCCGATGATCAGGTGAAAAAAGGGATCGGGTGATCCGGCGATCGGGCAAACAATAACAAATCAGGCCGAGCAGGCATTTTGCTCTCCGCATCACCCGATCATCGGATTTCCCGATTAGTCCGCCCGATCATCGAATCTCGAGATAGAAATTCGCGCTAGGATTCATCCAAATTCACAGCCTTCTCTTCCTCTTCGGTAATAGCTTCCAACTTGCGGATTGACAGGCCTTCTTGGATCAACAGGAGCAGCCCCAGGACCAGGCAGGGGACGGATATTATAATCCAAAGCAAAATGCTCGCCGCCGTGGCTGGCTCGACCGCAACATTGAAGATCTCGGTTAAGGCTAGAATCACGCCGACTTGGTAGCCGCCGCCGATTCCGGGAAATTGAACGATCAAGCCCAACGCCGCACAGAAAAGGGTCAAGGCCGCGGCCAGCCAGGGCAGGTGCCCAAGATGGTGCCGGACACTCTTGAAGACCAGCCAAACGACGGTGGTATTAAACACCCATAGGACGACGGTCGTCACCACGCTCCCGGCCAGCCCTTTCCAATCGCGAATCACGCTCAGGCCCTCTCCGAAGGAGCGCAGGAAGTGGGCAAAGAAGCGCAGGGCGCGTTGGGGAAGAAAGCCGAACAGTTTCAGCGCGGCGGCGGTCATGGCCTCGGCCTTCAGGCGGAAAAGCACCAAAAGCAGAATCAGCAGTGCGGTGAATACGAATAACACGTGCCCCCACTTGTGCATCTCGTGCAGGACGAAGACTCCCTTGGCCGTGTCCGGATTCACCGGTTCGAAGTATATGGCGGCAGCGAAGAGCACGACCATGGCGATGGTGTCGAGCACGCGCTCGAGCACCCACACCGCGATCATGGAGCTCATCGAGACGTTTTCCTTTTGGGCGATGTAGGCGGGACGAACGAGTTCGCCGGGACGGCCCACAAGGAAAATGGAGCTGAATCCGAGGATCTGCCCGACAAACAAAACCCACAAGGAAGCAGCTTTGATGGGGGCCATGAAGAACCGCCAGCGAATCGCCCTCACCACAAAAGAGCAGTAAACGAGCAGCACCGACAGCAACAAGTAGTCGAGGCGCGCCCCCACAATCGAATGCCATAAGTGGTCCCAGCGGAAATTACGCCACTCGGGACTCCGGCTCAGGTTGTAAAAGATCAAGACGATGACGACGGCCCCCGCGGCCAGCCACACCCATCGCCCCCAAGCTCTTTTCATAGAATGGACCTGCCGAGGTTCTTCTCAGCAAAACTATCCGAAGGGTATCCGGAAGTCAAGCAAAGGACACGGCGTGCCGCGCCCCTTGACCCTACCCCGCAGGGGGAGGAAAATCATTTTGTGGTGGCACGGCCATCTTGGCCGTAGCTGCTCGCGGGCGGGACCCCGATGAATCGGGGCAGGCTACCCGCGCCAGAGATTCGGGGCTTCTACTAGCTTTCGGCCAGCACCCGTTGATAGCAATCGCGCGTGCGCCGGTCAAAGCAAACGAAAAGAACCTTCTCCAGGGCGGGGTTCTTCTCCAGAAAGGTGCGCACTTCGCGCACCGCAACACGCGTGGCGCGCTCCAGGGGAAATCCATAAATGCCGGTGCTGATGGCGGGAAGGGCTACGCTGCGCACACCGTTCTGGACGGCCAGCTCAAGCGATCGCCGGTAACAGTTTGCCAGCAACTCCTCCTCGAAATCATGGCCGCCACGCCACACCGGTCCCACAGTGTGGATAACCCACCGCGCCGGGAGGCGATAGGCGCGCGTCAACTTGGCGTCGCCGGTGGGGCAACCGTGCAAGGTGCGGCATTCCGCCAGAAGCTCGGGCCCTGCCGCTTCATGAATGGCGCCATCCACCCCCCCGCCGCCCAGCAACGAAGTGTTTGCCGCATTCACAATGGCGTCAACTTTCTGCTCCGTGATGTCGCCCTCGACAACCACGATTCCTTCGTTTTGCATCTCGTCACCTGAGGGTACAAGTTCCCAGCTTTCAGCTCTTAGATCCCCAACTCGCGGGCCAGCTTCTTGGCATCGAAAGGCGAACAGTGAAAGATGCGTCCGCCGACATCGAATGTGGGAACCTTGCGCTTGCCATTATTCACGCGCTGGACAAACTCCGCCGCCTCGGGATGCGCATCGATGTCGATCTCCTCGAAAGGCAACTGGTGTTCACGTAGGAATTGCTTGGCGCGACGGGAATCGGGGCACCACGAGGTGGTATACACGCGGATGGGAACGTCCATATCAAGCACCCTGAGCCTTTCGAATCGGGAAGTGTCCGTGGCGAAGGTGGCTGTTGCCCTCAGCCTGCACCCTTTCCATTCCTGCACCTGACCACGAGCCAGCAGGTGATTACAGCGTGATTTTACAACAAATCTGGCGCCAAGATGAATAAGGCAGCAGGGGTGGTGGGGGTGCAGCTCGGCGTGGCGGCTGTGAAAGGGGGGACGGCGAAGAGTGTGCGCGGCATCGAAGTGGAAGCCGCACCCCAAAATTTCTCCGCGAAGAGGTCCACGGCTAATAATTTTCTTCCCTTGCGGGGGGACTTTGTACCGGCAGGGAAGCTACGTTTGCTTTCGGAGCCTCTGCGCGGATTCCAGTCGAGCCATGGCGCGGGTAAGGGCTTTGCGGGCGCGCTCCATGTCTACTTGCGGGTCATTGAATCGCTTTAAACGGTCCTCCGCGCGGACCTTAGCCTGCTCCGCGCGCTTCACGTCGATCTCCTCGGCACGTTCAGCCGATTGCGCCAGCACGATGACGCGATCGCCCAGCACCTCGGCGAATCCCCAGTCCACCGCCAAGGTGTGTTGGGCGCCACCAGACGTGTACTCCAGCTCGCCCGGCACAAGCTCCGTCAGCATGGGGGCATGTCCGGGGAGGATTCCCAAACAGCCATTCTTCCCCGGAAGCGTCACGGCGGTCACAGCATCATGCGCCACCAGGCGATCGGGAGTCACGATGTCGAGGCGAATTTCTGTCGGTAAGGTAATGTCTGCCATAGCTTTGTTCGATCGGTTCTTCAAAAGGCTGTCCGTTGTCCGTGGTCCGTTGTCAGTGGCCTCAAACTTTCGATTTCCGTAGATCGCATGCAGCGGACCACCGACAACGGACTACTGACAGCCTTTCAACCACCCAATGATTCGATGACCCGATGAAAAAATGATCCGATTCCTAGGCTGCCGCCTTCAGCTTCTCGGCCTTCTCCATGGCTTCCTCGATGGTGCCCACCATGTAGAACGCCTGCTCGGTCATGCCGTCGTGCTTGCCTTCCACGAGCTCCTTGAAGCCCTTGATGGTGTCTTCCAGTTTCACGTAGCGGCCTTCCATGCCCGTGAACTGCTTGGTCACAAAGAAGGGTTGCGAGAGGAAGCGCTGAATCTTGCGGGCTCGCGCCACCGTGACTTTGTCTTCTTCCGAAAGTTCGTCCATCCCCAGGATAGCGATGATGTCCTGCAGGTCCTTGTACTTTTGCAGAATGGCTTTCACGCCGCGGGCGACATTGTAATGCTCATGTCCCACAATGCGCGGATCCAACACCCGGGAAGTGGAGGCCAGTGGATCGACGGCGGGGTAGATGCCGATTTCGACCAGCGCGCGGCTGAGCACGGTGGTGGCGTCCAGGTGGGAGAAGGCCGTGGCAGGCGCCGGATCGGTCAGGTCATCGGCGGGCACGTAAATCGCCTGCACGGACGTGATCGAGCCGGTCTTGGTGGAGGTAATGCGCTCCTGGAGTTCGCCCATTTCCGTTGAAAGGTTGGGCTGGTAGCCGACGGCGGAGGGCATGCGGCCCAGCAGTGCTGAAACTTCCGCCCCCGCCTGGGTAAAGCGGAATATGTTGTCGATGAACAGCAACACGTCCTGGCCGCCCACGTCACGGAAGTACTCCGCCACGGTAAGGCCGGTCAGGCCCACGCGCAGGCGCGCGCCGGGGGGCTCGGTCATCTGGCCATAAATCAGGGCGACTTTGGATTTGTCGGGGTCGCCCGCCACCATCACGCCGCCTTCCTGCATTTCCAGCCACAAGTCGTTGCCTTCGCGGGTGCGCTCGCCCACGCCGGAGAACACCGAAACACCTCCGTGCTTCATGGCCACGTTGTGGATCATTTCCATGACGATGACCGTCTTGCCCACGCCGGCACCGCCGAACAGGCCCGTTTTGCCGCCTTTCAGATAAGGCTCGAGCAGGTCGATTACCTTGACCCCGGTCTCAAAAGCCTCCAGCGTGGTGTTCTGATCCTCCAGGGAAGGCGCGTGCCGGTGAATGGGCCAGCGCTCCTGGCAAGCTACGGGACCCAGTTTATCCACGGGCTGGCCGATGACGTTCATCACGCGGCCGAGCGTGCCTTTGCCGACGGGCACGGTGATGGGCCCGCCCTGGTCCTCCACGATCATGCCGCGCACCATCCCATCCGTGGGCTGCATTGACACGCACTTGGCGCGGCCTTCGCCCAAGTGCTGCTCGACCTCGGCGATGACGTCAATGGGGGTCGGCACCTCGAAACCTTGGGAAGTGATCCGCACGGCATTGTATATGGGGGGAAGATGGCCCCCTTCAAACGCCACCACCACCACCGGACCGATAACTTCCACCACTTTGCCAACGTGCTGCTCTGACATCGTGAATCCTTTCAGGAAGCTGTCAGCTATAAGCTCTCAGCTCTCAGCTTTGGGTCCCAGCCTTCACGCTCCGGCACCCGGAATTGGGATTGATTTAGCTGAGAGCTGAACGCTGATAGCTGACAGCTTCTTTCTACGTTGCCGCCGCCCCGCTCACCACTTCGATGATCTCGCGGGTGATGGCCGCCTGACGGACGCGGTTCATGTAGAGCGTCAGGTCATCGATCATCTCCCGGGCGTTATTTGTGGCCGCGTCCATAGCCGTCATGCGCGCCGCCAGTTCCGCCGCCTGCGATTCCAGCAGCGCCCGGTAAACCTCAATCTCCACATAGCGCGGCAGCAGGACATTGAAGATTTCCTGCGCCGGCTGTTCGTAGATGTAATCGATCAGCGCTTCGCCCTCGGGCAGCGCCACGGGCTTGATAGGCAAATAGCGCTCCACCCTCACCCGCTGCGTCATGATGGACTTGAACTCGTTGTAAATGAAATCCACCGCGTCCACTTTCTCTTCCGTGTAAAGCGCGATGATGCTCTGGGCAATCGGCTGCGCCTGGCTGAATTCCAGACGGCCGAAGATATTCACGTGCTCGCCAATGATCTTGACCGGCCGCCGGATAAAGTAGTCCCGGCCCTTGCGGCCCACGAGGACGATGGAAACGTCCCGATCGCGGTGTTCATCCAGATAAACCTGCGCGGCGCGAATCAGGTTGGTGTTGAAACCCCCGCACAAACCGCGGTCGGCGGTGATCAGCACCAGGAGTTGCCGCTCGATGGGTCGCACGGCAAGGAGCGGATGCGAGCGGTCGGTAATACGCGCCGCGACGCTCAAAAGCAGCGTGATCATCTGGTTGGCATAAGGCCGCGCGTTAAAGATGCGGTCCTGGGCGCGCCGCAGGCGGGCGGCCGCCACCATTTTCATCGCCCGGGTAATTTGCTGCGTGCTCTTTACCGAGCGGATCCGGCGTCGAATATCAAGTAGTGCTGCCATGAGAACCTTGGGGAGTCAGAAGTCAGGAGCCAGGAGTCAGAATAGAACTACCATCTCCTGACTTCTGACTTCTGACTCCTTAATTAGGCCTTCACCTTACTTTCTGCCACGAACTTCGCTTTGAATTCGTCCAGCATCTTGCGCATGTCCGCGCGCAGAGCCTCATTGATTTCTTTCTTCTCGACGATCTGTTTGCCCACCGCCGGATACGACGTATCCATGAAATCGTAGAGCGCCTGTTCGAAGGGCAGGCATTGCTCGATCGGCAAATCGTCCAGGTAGCCGCCCGTGCCGGCAAAGATGATGGCGATCTGCTTTTCCACCGGCAGAGGTTTGTACTGATCCTGCTTCAGGATTTCCGCCAGCCGCCGCCCGCGGTTCAGTTGCGCCAGGGTGGCCTTGTCCAGGTCGCTGCCGAACTGGGCGAAGGCCGCCAACTCGCGGAACTGGGCCATTTCCAGGCGCAACATCCCGGCAATCGACTTCATAGCTTTGATTTGAGCGTTGCCGCCCACGCGCGACACGGAGATTCCGGCATTCACCGCCGGCCTGATGCCGCTGTTGAAAAGGTCAGTCTCCAGATAGATCTGGCCGTCGGTAATCGAGATAACGTTGGTGGGAATGTAGGCGGAAACGTCGCTGGCCTGCGTTTCGATAATCGGCAGCGCCGTGAGCGACCCACCGCCCAGGGCCTTGCTGACCTTGGCCGCGCGCTCGAGCAGGCGCGAGTGGAGATAGAAGACGTCACCGGGATAAGCTTCGCGCCCGGGCGGACGCCGCAGCAGCAGCGAAATTTCACGATAGGCCACGGCGTGCTTGGAAAGATCGTCGTAGATACACAAGGCATGGCGGCCGCGGTCGCGGAAGTACTCACCCATGGAGCATCCGGCGTAAGGCGCAAGGTACTGCATGGGGGCAGGGTCGGAAGAGCTCGCCTCGATGACAATGCTGAACCTCATGGCGTCGAATTCTTCCAACGTCTTGATGACTTGGGCAATGGTGGAACGCTTCTGCCCTATGGCCACGTAAATGCAAATCACATCGCCACCACGCTGGTTCAGGATGGCATCAAGCGCCACCGCGGTCTTCCCCGTCTGGCGGTCGCCGATAATCAGTTCGCGCTGGCCGCGTCCGATGGGGATCATCGAGTCGATGGCCTTCAGGCCCGTCTGCAGCGGCTCGCGCACGGGTTGGCGATCCACCACGCCGGGGGCGATGCGTTCGATGGGGCTGAATTCATCGGTGAGGATGGGGCCCTTGCCGTCGGTGGGGCGGCCCAGTGCATCCACCACGCGGCCCACCAGGGCATTGCCCACCGGCACCGACATGATGCGATTGGTGCGCTTGACGATGTCGCCTTCCTTGATCAGCGTGTAGTCCCCCAGCAGCACCGCGCTCACCTGGTCTTCTTCCAGGTTCAGCGCCAACCCCGCCACGTCGTGAGGCAGGGCGAGCAGTTCGCCGGCCATGACGCGGTCAAGGCCGTGAATGCGGGCCACCCCGTCTCCCACGGAAATGACCGAGCCCACTTCCGCCACGGTCACGCTGCGGTCAAAATTCTCGATTTGTTCGCGAATAATCTTGGTGATTTCGTCGGCTTTAATTTGTGCCATTTTTTAGCTCTCAGCTTTCAGCTCTCAGCTTTCAGCTACAACCCTTCCAGTTGTCAGGTTCGACCATGAGCTAGGAATTAGCTGACGGCTGATAGCTGACAGCTCCCTTATTGCTCTAGCAATTTCTCCCTAATTCGGTCGAGGTGGCCGCGAATGGAGCCGTCATAAACGGTGCTGCCGATTTGCGCCACGAGGCCGCCAATCAAGTTGCCGTCAAGGTGGAATTCCAATTCCGATTGCTGCTGCGTCAGCAGGTTAAACCGTCCTTGCAAGAGTTCCCGCTCCTCGGCGGACAGATTTGCCGCGGAGGAGATTTTCACCTGCACAATCCCCATGCGCGCGTAAGCAACGCTGCGGAACGCCTGGATGATCTCCGCCAACACTGGCATCCGGTAATTGCTCATCAACACGCGCAGAAAATTCAGCGCAATCGGCGAGACGCCCATTCTCCTGGCGATGGCTTCCAACACGCTTAACTTCTGCGCCATGCCGACGGCGGGAGTTTCCGCAACCTCGCGCAGTTCCAGGCTTTGGTTAAAAGCCGCGCTGAAATCCTCCAACTCGCTCAGCATCTGGCGGTAATTCCCCGTGGAGGCCACAACATCCGCAAGGGCGCGCGCGTAGCGATTGGCAACAACCGTCGGCATAGCTAGTTTTTCCGTTCTTTGGATCCGAGAGTGGCCGCATATTGGCTGACCAGCCGCTTGCGGCCAGCGTCATCCAGGCGGGTCCGAATCAACTCCTCGGCGAGAGTGACGGCTTTCTGCGCGGCGTAGTTTTTCAGATCCAGCTTGGCTCCACGCACGGCCGTGTCCGTTTGGGCGCGCGCGGATTCCAAAATCCGCGCCGCTTCCTCCGCCATGGTTTGTTGCAAGCGCTGGCGCTCCGCTTCCATTTCGCGCTCGGCGGAAGCCTTGAAGGCGGCAATTTCCGCCTCCAGCCCCTGCAGCTTCTCTTCCACAGCCCGGAGTTGGGCTTGCGAGTCTTCCAGCGCCTTGCGGCCCTCGTCCAGAGCTTTCTGAAGGGCGGCGGAGCGCGAGGTGAAGAATGCCGCCAAAGGCTTGCGCAGTACATAAGCAAGCCCGCCCACAAGGATCAGAAAGTTGATGGTCTTGTAGACCAATTCGCGGGTTGCCTCTGAATTCTTCTCTTTCGCCCCGGTCTCCGAGCCTTGCGACCACGCCACTCGGGGGGCGGCAAATCCTGCGAGGCAAATTGTCAGCAGGCCGAACAGGGCGGCTTGGCGAAGTGTGCGGATCAAATTTTCAACCTTCCTTGCCCGCCGGGGGTCGAACCAGGCTCCGTAAGACTTTGGGAAATCTCCTCCGCCAAGGGTAGGCACGCGGCATCCAATTCCAATTTGACTCGGGACACTTCGGCGGCCAGCGCGGCCTGGGCGTCGCGGGTTAAAGCCTCGGCCTGTTCGCGCGCTTTCCGCAAGGCGGCGTCGCGCTGCTCCAAATTCGTTCTCCGCACCACTTCGCGCTGACGGTAGACCTCTTGCCGGGCAGCTTGAAAGGCCTCTTCATATCCGGCCGTTTTCGCCCCTGCCGCCGCAGCCTGTTCGCGAGCCCGCGCCAAGGCGCCCACAGTCAACTCGTCGCGCTGTTTCATTACCGACGTTATGGGGCGAAAGAAAATCCGGTCGAGAATGACAAAAAGGAGAAAAACCAGGATGACCGTGGGAGTGGCCTGAAGGAATAAGTGTCCGAGTTGGTTAAGGATATCTCCCATGGGGAATGGCTAGGCCTTAAAGGTGTGCTTCATTGGCAACCATACTTGAGACCCGCAAATGTACCACGTGGGTTTTGCGAGTGTCAAGGAAAACGGCGCAAAATCTCACGCCTTTTTTGTCCGATAGAGCTTTGATTCTATTTGGGTTACTTGTCCGTGCCCTCATATCAAGTCATAGGTTTTGATACCTGTGCAATCTTGTGCACATCCGTGAAAGATCCCTTATTCACATCAACCTTCCGGTCTTCTCATCGGCTGATTTCACTCGTACTTGACGAACCCCGGATTGAGGATGCCTTGCGGATCGAATTTCCGCTTCGCCGTGGTAACTGCGGCCCATTGCTCGCCGTAGTGAGCCTTCCATGCGGCATGGTCGAAATTGATCCAGCCGGAAAGATAGCGCTTGCCCCCCATCATGCTGGAGGCTTGGCTCGCCATGTGCATTCGGGGTAATACCTCATCGATAAATGGGGGCGGGACGGCAGGTAGAATTCCGAAGCCCATCAGGAATTCACTCTGGGGGCGCATGAAAAGCGGCGCGCGCGACGCCGTCCCACGGGCCGGCCAAAGCAGGATGTGACCGCCCATCATGGCTTGCGGCGGCAGGTTGGCGAGGACTTGCGAGATGTACATCGCCGTCGTTTGCCAGGGCAAAACGCACTCCATCCAAGGGTGCGCGTAGTCCCAAAAGCCTCCGCGCCTCCAGAGTGCAAACAGATTGTCAAGCCGGGTGAAGAATTCCCCCATCTCGCCGTCCTCAGTGTGAACGTGTTGGTAAAACTTAAGCCCCTCCAGTTTTTCCGCAGCGCCTTCGGGCGATTCCTCCCCTTCCGTCTCCACCGTCGCGTGCAAGGGGAAGAACCATTGGGCGAAAGGTTGGCGCTGCCCTCCCACTTTTTTGAAACCCTGCGGACACGGTACGCACCAAGATTCCAGATAGTCGAAGCGGGCATCGTTCATCACGGTTTTCAGGTCGTCGAGCAGGGCGGTGAGATCGTCGTAAAGCAGGTAGAAGCTGCGGAAGCGCGGCGCGTGGCGGCGAACTTTGAGGACGGCTTGGGTGATGACTCCGAATTGACCGGCGCCGCAACGGGCGGCGTCAAACAGCTCGCGATTCTCGCCGTCGGAGCAGCGCAGGATTTCGCCCGTGCCGGTCACCACTTCGAGTTCCAGGCAGTTGTCAGCCTGGGTGCCGTACCGCCACGAGGCCACACCCAGCCCGCCCATGGAAAGCGTTCCCCCCACCGTGACGTCGAGATTATTGGTTAGGACCGGAGGTGAAAGGCGCTGCGTCGCGAGGTGCTCCACCAGTGCGCGCCACTTGATTCCCGCCTGCACGGTGACCGCATCTTCCCGGACGCTCGTAACTTGGTCGAGCGAGGTCATGTCCAGCACGATCTGGTCAGAAAGCGACTGCCCGGTTTGCGAGTGCCCCCCGCCGCGCGTCGCCACATGAAGCGAATTCCTCGCCGCGAACTTCACCACGCGCGCCACGTCTTCCGCCGACGCGGGGCATACCACCACCTGCGGCCGGCGCACGATAATGCGGCCAAAGTCCCTCGCCACGGCTTCGCGCGCGGCGTCATCGGTCAAAACCTTGCCGGGAATATCCCGGGCCAGATCGTGGGTCCAGCTCATGTCAATCCCCTTTTAACTCCGCGAGTCGCCCCGCCCCTAATATACCGCGAAATGCGGCCCCGCCGCTCAGTCATCGCCTTCTTGGTGTCTTCGTGACTTGGTGGTGAAAAAACCAACATGCACCACCAAGACAGCAAGAGAACACTTTCCCCAACCAGCCCGCGACAGTTTGTTCTTGACAAATGCCTGTAATTTGTATAGCCTAGAGTTGAGGGCATAGAAGAAGCAGGAGTCAGGAACCGGGCAGAAGAGGGCGAGCGCCATTTGCGAGTCCCGACCGAGTCGGGGCGAGCGCCATTTTCTTGAGCCTCAGCGTCAAGCTCGGAAGGACGACAATGCGCGGCTCATGGAACGGATGGAAAGGTCCAGCTTATGGCATGTTTGGATGTCGCAAACCTGCACATGAAGATCGAAAGATGGACGTGTAGGATGGAACTTGGCAAATGGGCAGAGCCGAGGTTTTCCAAGATGTGTCGGAAAATAAAGGGGTTACCCATTAAGCGCCAAGAAGTCGCAAACCTATATCTTATTAAAATTAAGAGGCTTAGCGTCAATTATGGATTTCGGGTAAATCATAGTGTCCCTGTTTTCCACGATGTGCAAGAAACTAAACAGGTTAGCGATGAATCGAGAAAATCACGATGAAATCTATGTTGTTGAACATAAGGAAGTTAGAATCTTCACGGTGGAGATGGCAGGCGAAAAAAAAGGGGATTGAAAATGGCACCTACATTCGCTATGTTATTGAAAACACATATAGAAAAAATGTCTGCTTTTCGTCTTTCCACGATGTTGATGAAAATAAAAGAGTTAAACGTGTCCTTCCAAGATCTTCCGCAAACGAAAGGAGTTATCGGTTTAGGGGAGCAGGCCCAGGAGACGAGGAAATCAGGTCCAAGGTCAGAAATCCGACATCCAAGGTCGCGGATTGGGGAGGTCCGGGAGTCGAGTTTCGTGGCTCGGCGAGCAAGATTCCGAGTGTCGAATTCCGAAAGCCGAATGCCGAATCCTGAACTCCCAATTCCCCATGCCGAGTCCAAAACCAGAAGGGGTAATGCCGTGTCCCGAGTCCCGCGCCCCGCATCCCAAATCCCTAACCCCGAATCCCGTTTCCCTAATCCCGTGTTCCGTATCCCGTGTCCCGTGTTCCGTATTCCGATCGCAACTCAGTACGATGGGGTCTTGACACCGATGGACCTCGGGCGTTTAATAGGCGGCGCAAGATGGTTGACGGCTGGCGTGTGGGTGGCGCCGCCGAGCAGAGCATTTAGGCCGGGTAGCGCGAGCAAGGTCGGAAGACACTCAGAGTCCCTTTTCCCCAGCCCCATTCGCACCCCAGAGTTAAGCAGCGAACGGAACCCGCCGATGAATCCACGGGGGGAAGTGCGCTTCCCGGCGACGCTGGTGCAGGGGATAGTGGCGAGTGCCTGGTGGCTAGTGCGGAGTGGTTAGTGAGCAGTGGAGAGTGAACAGTTGGTGCTCCAGGTGGAAACCCTGACCGTCCACAATCCACCATGCGCCAGCCACTATCCACAGTTCGCTGCTCTTGGGAGGATCGATGCAGATTCGAAAAGACCCCATCTCCATGAATTGGGTGATCCAGGAAGATGGCGAAACCATTTGGCCGAACTTCAGCGTCTGTCCCTTTTGCCCCGGCCAGGAGGCTCTGACCCCGCATACCATCTATTCGCACGTCAATGGCAAGGGGGGATGGGAGGTGCGCGTCACCCCGCATGTGCGTCCGCTCTATCACATTGAGGGCGATGCGCAGCGCAGCGCCGAAGGCCTTTACGACAAGATGCGCAACCTGGGAGCGCACGAAGTGGTGATCGAGAATCCCGACCACCATCTGCGTTTGTCGCTGCAAAGCGCGGACAACGTGGCGCAGGTGCTGCGCGCATTCGTCTCGCGCCTGGTGGACCTCAAGAAGGACCGCCGTTTTCGCTACGTCAGCGTGTTCCGCAATCAGGGAAAGCTGGCGGGGCAGGATCCCGACCATCCGCACTCCCAAATCGCCGCGACGCCCTTCATTCCGCGCCGCGTGGTTTACGAACTCCGCTCCCTTCAGCGCTACTACTCTGTGAAGGAGCGCTGCCTGACTTGCGACATCGTGCAACAGGAAATGGCGAAGCAAGTGCGCACGGTGGAGTGGGATGACCAGTTCATGGCCTTTTGCCCCTTCGCCTCGCGCTTCCCTTACGAGATTTGGATTCTTCCCCTGGAGCACCACTGCGCCTTTGAGGAGGATTTGATCCACTGGGAGCGCCAGCTTCACTTCGCGCGATTCCTTAAAACCGTCCTGCTGCGGCTGGAAACGGTGTCCCAGGATTACTACCTCGTCTTGCACACCACGCCCAACCTGCAAGCCAAATTCGAACGCACCGACCATTGGCGCACTTTGCGCGAGGACTTCCACTGGCACTTTGAACTGGTTCCGGTGCGCGTTTCCACCTCGCGCTCCTACTTTCTCAAAGAGGTCTACTACAACTCCGTGCTGCCCGAACGCGCCGCGGAGGAACTGCGCAAGGCTAACATCGAGCAACTTATTCACTCCTAGCTGCAATACGTCCGCTTGGGCTTTATCATGGAGGCTGTTCCCGGTGCGACGTTAGAGGGCGGATATGAGGGCAGCGATGAAAATTCAGAATGTGAAAGAGGTCGTTCAGGTGAGCAGCAGCTTTTGGAAATGCTGCAAGTACTGCTCCGCTCTCAAGCTCTCGGAAGACAGCGTGGAAGATCAGGTGAACCACTATTTGCGGCATGGCCTGAAGCTTCTGCACATCGGCACGGAATGCAGCCGGACCGTCGAGGGAGAAATTTGGCAAAGCACCGTGGCGGTGTTGGGAAAGGATGAGCCGGGGCCTGTCGCAAACTCATCCAGTTCTCCTCGCGGCGGAAGAGCGGGGCGGAAGCGCCACCTTTCCGCAGGAAGGTGAGAAATCCGAACTAAGCTTCCAAGGAATCCGCGATAACCAGCATGATGATCGTCGACGCGCACGATCTATTTAGGAAACGCCGGTATAAGGAAGCCGATAATGATCCGGCATGGCGATCTGAGCGCGAGCATGGGATAATGCCTTTCGCATTTGCGTAATACCCGCCGAGGAGGTCATTCATGAAACGTTGGGCGGTTCTGGTAGTCCTGCTCTATCTTGCCATCCTGATTGCGCTGACGGCTCCGTTCCTTCTTGTTGCCTTCTATCCGCAGGAGAGTGTGCATAGCGCTCTGGGAATCTTCTCCGACCGGATGTACTGGGCCGTCCTGGCAGTGATGGTCGTGGGCCAGGCTGTCATGTTAGTGACCCCCGTTGATTTGACGCTGCATCGACCCACGACCCGGCGGTCCGTGCTCTGGCCGACCCTCGCTTCCGGGCTGATGGTGGGTCTGCTCGTCGTAGGAGCGGTGATTTCGGTCAACGAGTACATCAGAAAGGATAAAGCTACCAACAGCATTACCATCTTACTGCCAGTGGTCCTGGTGGTGTGGGCGGTGTGGACCCTTGTCTTCTACCGGACCAGCCGGGACGCCGCGCCCATGGACGTTATCACGCGGCAGTGTCGCTATCTGGTGAGGGGGAGCATTCTGGAACTGCTGGTTGCGGTGCCGACCCATATCGTGGCCCGAGCGCGAGATTATTGCTGCGCAGGCTTTTGGACCTTCCTGGGAATCGCCTTCGGCGTGGCCGTCATGCTCTTTTCCTTCGGGCCGGGAGTGTTCTTCCTTTTCGCCGCGCGCTGGAAACGGCTCCAGCCTCAGCCCGGACGGACCGAAGATTGATCTCGCCGCGAACGTCTGGCGCGGGGCGACGAGCCGGCGGCAAGATGTAGCGGCGAGTTCACCTCGCCAAATGCGGCGTAAAGCCGCCGCTACATCACATCGACCCGCCGGCGGGCGGACCGGCGATTTGACACGTCTGCCCGCGCGGAGTTAGCATCCAATCACCATGTCGCGACGGCACCATGACGCAAGAAAACTCGAAATAGTATGTCCCTGCTGTGGCGCAACATTGACGGTGGACGCCGAACTCGGCAAGGTGCTGTTCCACCAAGAGCCACCCAGGCAAGATAAGGGTCCCGATCTGGACGACGCAGCCCTGCTTCTCAAGAAGGAAGCCGAACGCCGCGAAGCGATTTTCCGCCAGAGCGCCGACGACCAGAAGATCAAATCGGAGTTACTCGATCGCAAGTTCAAGGAAGCCTTCGAGAAGACCAAGGATCAACCTACCGGGCCGCCGATCCGGGATTTCGATTTGGACTAAGGCTGTTTGGGACAGTGGTCAAATGTCGAGCTGCCCGATGAACCGATGAGCGGAGGGTCCGATTCACCGCTATCCCTTTTTGCCTCAACCACTTCCATCGGACAAAACAACTTGGAAGTCCGGTTATCGGCCTCTCGCATTTCTTGACAAGCCTCCGCTGCTGGTTATAATTAGGGTTTTGCGTTGGCGAGGCCGGGTTGCGCATAACCCTTGCAGAACTAGAACTTCACCGGGTCACTGCGTCTGAAAGCTATGCCCCGGGGTCGCTGGATTTTCATGGAGCTGAGTTCCGGCAGACGGCGCCGCTGAAGCTTGACGTCACGGGAGAGCTCCTGGGAGCGGAAATCCGCATCCGTGGGCGCCTGGCGACCAAGCTCGAAGCCGATTGCGACCGCTGCCTGGCTGCGGTGGAAATCCCGGTAATCCGTGATTTCGACCTTTTCTACCGGCCGATGGAGACCATAGCCAAGGAAGAAGAAATCGAAATCCCCTTGGAGGAATTAGAGATTGGTTTCTACTCCGGGGACGGAATCGAATTAGCGGACGTGGCCACAGAGCAGGTGATACTCTCTGTGCCCATGAAGGTGATTTGCAGTACCGAGTGCCGGGGCTTGTGCCCGGTGTGCCGGGTCAATCGAAATACGACGCAGTGCGGCTGCACACCGCCGCAGCAGGATTCTCCTTTTGCCTCACTCAAGGAAGAGTGACGCCGGAGGGCGCGAAGAGATGATGGCGAACGGCGCCCCTCTGACCCGACAGGAATAAGCCGGGACTGGCGGCCCGGCGCGCAGCAGTGGCAGCCCCCGCGCTGCAGTACGAATTAAATGTAGCGCCAGGCTTTAGCCCGGCAGATGCCGCCCTAAAGGGCGGCGCTACAGGATAAGGAAAGAAGAGAAAACATGCCGAATCCGAAACGACGACATTCGCAAGCGCGGAAGAATCGCCGGCGGTCCCACGACCATCTCACGAGGCCCGCGATCGCCGAGTGTCCGCACTGCCACGAATCGAAAATGCCTCACCAAGTCTGCCCGCATTGCGGCTACTACAACGGGCAGGAAGTAATCCTGGTGAAGGAATCAGCATAAAGTGTTAGGTCTTGGCCCACGGAGATTTGCCGCAAGGCGATCGATTCTTCCCGCGCCGGCCAGATTCCACCGTTTGCACTGATCACCATGCGACGCATTGCTGTGGACGCCATGGGCACTGACTCGGCGCCTGAGGCGGAAATCGAAGGAGCCGTTGAAGCCGCGCGCGCGGGCTACGCGGAGATTCTGCTGGTGGGACCGCAGGATCGCCTCAGCCGCGAGCTTAATCAGCGCAAAACCCGGGGTCTCCCCATCGAGATCGTCCACGCCAGTGAGGCGGTCACCATGGGGGACAAAGCCACCAAGGCCTTCCGGCAACGGCGCGATTCCTCGATCCGGGTTACGGCGCGTCTGGTGAAAGAGGGTAAGGCGGACGGCATGATCAGCGCCGGCAACACCGGCGCGGTAATGACCACCACTAAAATCGTGCTCGGCGCTTTGGAAGGTGTGGACCGGCCGGCCATCGCCCAGGTTTTCCCCACCTCCCAAGGCACGGCGAGCGTGCTGCTCGACGTGGGCGCCAACGTGGATTGCAAACCTCATCACTTGGTGGAATTTGCGGTGATGGGTGAGACTTACTACCGCGTCATTTTCGGGGTCGAGCGGCCCCGCGTCGGGCTGCTCTCCATCGGCCAGGAAGAACACAAGGGAAATGATTTAACGCGGGAAACTCTGGCGCTGCTCAAGCGGCTCCCCATGAATTTTATCGGCAACGTGGAAGGCCGCGACCTTTACAATGGCCGCGTGGAAGTGATCGTTTGTGACGGTTTTATCGGCAACGTGGCCCTGAAGATCAGCGAGGGACTCATCGAAGCGGTCTACAGTCTCCTGAAGGAAGCCCTTTCCAGCACGCTCTCCTCCAAGGTGGGTTACGTGCTGGCCCGGAGAGCCTTCCGGAGATTCAAGAAGCGGGTGGATTATTCTGAATATGGTGGCGCGCCTCTGTTGGGCGTCAAGGGCGTGGTCATCATTTGCCATGGCGGATCGAACTCCAACGCCATAAAAAACGCCATTCGCGTGGCGGCGGAATTCTCCGCCGGAAAAGTGAACGAGACGATCGAACACGAATTAGCGGCTGCTTCCCAACGGGATTGAGTCGTTGAATCATTGAGTCATTGATAAGCCGTCCGTGGCCCGTTTTCCGTTGCAAGAGATGCGCGGAGATCGAAAGCCTTAAGCTACTGACAATGGACCACGGACAGCTTTTCAATGACCCGATGACTCAATGACCCAATGATTCTGACCCAATTCCCAGGAGTTTCTATGCGTGTTGCAGGGGTGCTAGGAACGGGCTCGGTCTTGCCGGAGAAGGTTATCACCAACGCTGATCTGGAGAAGATGGTGGACACCTCCGACGAATGGATCACCAGCCGCACCGGGATCCGCGAGCGCCGGCAAGCCGCTCCCCACGAGACCACCTCCAGCCTTTCCGTGCAGGCCTCGCGCCGCGCCTTGGAGAGGGCGGGGATTAAGGCTTCGGATCTCGATCTGATCATCTGCTCGACGATTTCGCCCGACATGCCTTTGCCCTCCACGGCCGCGCTGATCCAGCACGAACTCGGCGCGCGCGGCTGCTGTGCGTTTGACCTGGCCGCCGCTTGCTCCGGTTTTCTTTTCGGCATGACCGTGGCCGAGCAATTCATCCGCACCGGCGCCGCCAAGCACGTGCTGGTGATCGGGGCCGAACTGCTCTCGCGTTACATCGATTACAAGGACCGCGCCACCTGCGTCATCTTTGGCGACGGTGTGGCCGCGGCGGTGTTCGGGCCGGTCGATCCGCCCTCGGGAATCCTGGCGCACGAGTTGCACACCGAAGGCCGGTACGCCGATCAACTTTTCATTCCCGGCGGGGGCACCGCTATGCCCACTTCCCGCCAGACCGTCGAGCAGGGCGCCCACTATATCAAGATGCGGGGCAACGAGCTCTTTAAGGTGGCCGTCCGCAGCCTGGAAGAGGTGTCGCGCCAGGTGTTGAAGAAGGCAGAAGTCACGGCGGATGATATTGACCTCTTCATCCCCCACCAGGCGAACCAGCGCATTACCGAGGCGGTTCGCGAACGGCTGGGGGTGAGTTCGGAGAAGCTTTATTCCAACATAAGCCGCATCGGGAACACCTCCTCGGCCTCGATTCCCATCTGCCTGGATGAATGCGTGCAAAGTGGCCGTTTGAAGAAGGGCGACTTGATTCTCATGGCCGCATTCGGCGCCGGCGTTACGTGGGGAGCGGTATTAATGCGCTGGTGAGATCATCGGATCATCGGGTCATTTAATCATTGATTCATTGGGTCATTGAATAATTGAATTCGAAGATTAAGGAACTGTATCACGGATTCGCAGGATCATCAAAGAACAGTGATTTAATGATCCGGTCACTCATTAAATCCATGACTCAATGAATCAAGGGTCAAATGACCCGATTCCAAGAAGGTTTAATTGGCTAAGCTTGCGTTCCTTTTTCCCGGACAAGGTTCTCAGTACCCCGGCATGGGCCGGGAACTGGCGGAGAACTTTGCCGTCGCCCGTGAGGTTTTTGGCGAAGCGGACGCGGCGCTGGGATTTGCCATCTCGAAGCTGTGTTTCGAAGGCCCCGCAGAGGCGTTGCAGCTCACCGCCAACACCCAGCCCGCGATTCTTACGGTCTCCGTGGCGGCCGCGATGGTCTTGCGCGAAAAAGGGATTCCCGCGGATTATGTAGCGGGCCACAGTCTAGGTGAGTACTCAGCCCTTGTGGCGGCGGGCTCATTAAGCCTGTTCGACGCCGTGCAACTGGTTCACAAGCGCGGCCAATATATGCAGGAAGCCGTTCCCGTGGGCCAAGGCGCTATGGCAGCGATTCTAGGATTGGACGGCGCCTTGCTGGACGAAATCTGCCGCCAAGCAGCGCAAGGGGAAGTGGTTTCCCCGGCGAATTTGAACTCGCCGGGGCAGGTGGTTATTGCCGGAAGCGCTGCCGCCGTGGCCCGAGCCGTGGAACTAGCCAAAGGCCGTGGCGCCAAGCGCGCCATCATGCTCAACGTCAGCGCCCCATTTCATTGTGCACTGATGAAGCCCGCGCAGGATCGCCTGAGTGTTGACCTGGATGCAACCCAAGTGGAAGACCCGCACGTACCGCTGGTCAACAATGTGAACGCACAAGTGGTCACTTCCGCGTCCGTCGTGCGCGAGGGGCTAAAGCAGCAGGTCACCGCTCCCGTGCGCTGGGAAGAATCGATACGTCGACTGCGGGCCGAGGGCGTAGAGTTGTTTGTGGAAGTTGGACCCGGCAAGGTTCTTTCGGGATTGGTGCGGCAAATCGACCGCGCCGCCGAATGCCTGCGCGTGGAGGATTCCGCCACGTTGAGCGAGGTCACCGCACGCTTGGCGCCGGCGGGGCGAGAGTGATGGTGTTTCACGCCTGTCCGGGCTCGCTCCTGTTTTCCGGGGATAGAGCCGGTGCGAGAACTTGCTCTTTCGGCCTATTCCACGGCGCAACTGTTGAATTGTTGGGCGGGGGAACGGCGAAATAGCTAGTTTTCACTCAAGCTATAGAGGCCCAAACCGAAAGTGGAGTATGATGGAGAGTCAAGGCCCCGCGCCCCGTTGCATCAAGTCACTTTCTAAGTGATCCAATTAGATGGGAGCTGGTAGGAATATGCTGAGTTTGGAGGGACGCGTAGCGATTGTGACGGGTGGCGCCCAAGGAATCGGCCGCGCTACGGTCATGGCCCTGGCCGGAGCCGGCGCCAAGATCGGTTTAGCCAACATCCGCTGCGACAAGCTCGACGAGACCATCCAGGAACTCAAGGACATGGGCCGCGAGGTGTTGAAACTTTGCGTCGATGTGACTGACGTCGAGGCCGTTCAGGAAATGGTCGACCAGACCCTTGCCACTTGGGGCAAGATCGATATCCTGGTAAACAATGCCGGCATCACCAAAGACAATTTGGTGATGCGCATGAAGACTGCCGATTGGGAGGCGGTGCTCAAAACCAACCTCGATGGCACTTTTTACTGCACGCGGGCGGTTCTGCCTTCCATGGTCAAACAGCGCTGGGGGCGCATCATCAATCTCGCTTCCGTAGTGGCCCAGGCTGGAAATGTGGGCCAGGCGAATTATGTCGCTTCCAAAGCGGGGATCATCGGCCTCACCAAGGCCGTGGCCGCGGAGGTGGCCCGGCGTAACATCACGGTGAATGCCATTGCCCCGGGTTTTATCGCCACTCCCATGACGGAAGTCCTGGCTCCGGAGATTAAGGAAAAAATGCTCAGCGTAATCCCCATGGGGCGCATGGGCACGGATGTGGAAGTGGCGCACGGCGTGCTTTTCCTGGCGTCGCCGGAAACGAGTTACATTACCGGTCACGTACTAAACATTAATGGTGGCATGTACATGGCATAAGTTATTGTCGATTGATGATTGTCGATTGATGATTGACGGTATTGATCTCTGCTTCCGCAAGCAGGCTTTCAATCATCAATCGACAATCGCCAATCGTCAATGCTAAAATGACGCCCCCATGTAACCTTGAGGAGGATAGACTGATGGCTTCGCCCGATGAGAAGGTAAAACAGATAATAGTGGAGCAGTTGGGAGTTGATGAGGCGGAAGTGACGCCCACCGCGCACTTCGTCGATGACCTCGGAGCCGATTCCCTGGACATCGTGGAATTAGTGATGGCCTTTGAAGAGGCCTTCGAGATCGAGATTCCTGACGAAGACGCGGAAAAAATTACCACCGTCAAAGACGCGATTGACTACATTCAAGCCCACACGAAGAAGAACTGACCAGCGCAGGGCAGGTCTCCACAGGAGGAGTACAGCTTGAACCGGAGAGTTGTCGTGACCGGTGTGGGATTGCTCAGCGCCGTCGGCCTCGACACGGCGGAGACGTGGCAGAATCTCCTCGCGGGCAAGAGCGGCGTGGCGCCCATCACCCATTTTGATACCACGGGCTTTGCCGCCACCATCGCGGCGGAGGTCAAGGGCTTCGACCCATTTCAGTTCATCGAGAAGAAGGAACTGAAAAAGATGGGGACCTTCATCGTGTTCGCCCTCGCCGCCGCGCAGGAAGCCGTGAAGCAGTCCGGGCTCCAGATCACGCCCGGCATCGCCGAGCGCGTGGGAGTCTACATCGGCTCGGGCATCGGCGGATTCGATGTCATCGAGCGCGAGCACACGGCGCTCCTCCAGGGTGGCCCGCGGCGGATATCACCCTTCTTCATTCCCGCCTCCATTGTCAACCTTGCTTCCGGCCACGTCTCCATTCGCCATGGCGCCAAGGGGCCGAACTCCGCCACCTGCACGGCCTGCTCCTCCAGCGCCCATGCCGTGGGCGATGCCTTCAAACTGATCCAGCGTGGCGCCGCTGACGTGATGATCTGCGGGGGCGCGGAAGCCGCCATCACGCCCATGGGCGTGGGTGGATTTGCCGCCATGCGTGCGCTTTCCACGCGCAATCACGAACCGGAAAGAGCCAGCCGCCCGTTCGATAAGGAGCGCGACGGCTTCGTGATCGGCGAAGGCGCGGGCATCCTGATCCTGGAAGGATTGGATTTCGCGGTCAAGCGGGACGCGCCGATCCTGGCGGAAGTTGTCGGCTATGGCATGTCAGGCGACGCCTTCCACATCACCCAGCCGGATGAAACCGCCGATGGAGCTGTGCGCGCCATGCGGGCAACCCTGGACGATGCGGGAATTCTTCCCGAACAGGTCAGCTACATCAACGCTCACGGCACCTCAACGCCTTACAACGATCGTCTGGAGACACTGGCCATCAAGAAGGTCTTCTGCGATCACGCTTACAAGATGCCCGTGAGTTCCACCAAGTCGATGACCGGCCACTTGCTGGGCGGCGCGGGCGGACTGGAAGCGGGCATTACCGTCCTTACCCTGCACCATCAGATCGTTCCTCCCACTATGAACCTGGAAAACCCCGACCCGGATTGCGACCTCGACTACGTGCCCAATCAGGCGCGCAAGGTGGCGGTGGAATACGCCCTCTCCACCTCCTTCGGCTTCGGCGGCACCAACGCCGCGTTGCTAATGAAGCGGTATGGCGAGTAGCCCAGGCACATAGTAATCTTCGGCCCTACCCCGGAGCGTCTCTGCCCTCGACGGTTTACCCCACCTCGAATTATGCTTGCCTGGCCCTCCACCGCACGGTTGAAGCGGCCGGGAAACAAAACCCGAGCGGTCCCTGGCGCACGCCCCCCTCTCCGTTTTCGACCTCAGGTTTGCGCTAACGTCCTGTCTTTTCATCAACATCCTGGCCTTGACCGCCTAAGGTATTTGCCTTCATACACATTCTGGGTGCCGAAATGCCGGCATTTTTTCTACGTGTGTTTTCAATAACATCGCGAATGAAGGTTTCATTTTTTAATTCCCCTTTTTTCTGCACGCCTTCGCGCCGCGATGCGATAAGTGGCCTGAATTCAGCGAGATGCATTTTAGCAGTTTTCCTTGGAATCTCTACTAAGTCCTTGTGTTTTCAGACACATCGTGGCATCCGGAGACAACCTCCCTGCCCTTACCGCCCGATCCACGGGCGCCAAATGCTCCCCTCCTGGTTCAGAGCCTGCCCTGAGCCTGTCGAAGGGAGGGGCGGCGCCCTAGCGCCGGGCGTGGTTACCCGTTACTGCCCGGCGGCGCGCTCCCCATCCCTCTTAGCCTAGCTCAGAGACAAGGGATGTTGTCAAGACAATTCTTGCCGAATTTCCTACCGGCAGGAAAAAATTTTACAATATCCACCCCAAATCTCCTACCCGTAGGAAACGGGCTGCGAGACTCGCCAGCGATGGTGACAAAGTGTCTCGGTGGCAGGGAGCGCCGGACACGAGCATAGCAAGGCAAGGCCGTTTTATCAGCGAATCGGTTTACTTCCGAATGCCCCGTAATGCAGGCCTTTCCCTCACACAGACCACTTCCAGAGTTTGGCGACTATGTGTCCAAGTGACTTAGGCGATCATACCGGTTCCCTCAGTCGCAGATATGGCATTTCGTTCTAAATCCGGCGAGATGCCCACCCACCATAACTGCCGGACGCTTGGGACGGTGTCTAAATATCCCGCAATCGTTTCTACGCTTGCGTCTTAATGAAAAGAGGGTATATTACTGCACAGGTATTGTGGCGCTTCATGGAGTGCCCAAGGCGGCGGACACACAACCAAACGGGGCGGAAACGCCCCGAAGAACCGAGGCGTCACGTGCAGGCTAACTCCCCCGCGCGAAACCGTCGTTGGCGTCAAGGGTTGCTATGGACAAGAAGCTAGCACACCTTCAAATGATTCAAGCCGTGGTGAATAGGCTGTCAACCAACTCCTTTCTTCTCAAGGGTTGGTCTGTCATCCTGGTATCCGCACTCTTTGCCCTAGCAGCCGCGAATGCGAACCCACGATTCGTTTGGCTTGCTTACTTTCCCGCCACTGCATTCTGGATCCTGGATGGGTACTTCCTTCGCCAGGAATGGCTCTTTAGAGAGCTATATGACCATGTCAGACTAATGAAGGATGAGGAAATCGATTTCTCAATGGACACTTCGGTCGTGAGGGACAAAGTTTCTTCTTGGCCTTCTGTCATGTTATCGAAGACTCTGCGGATTTTCTACGGCGCGGTCTTATGTTCTATTGTGCTCGTGATGTGTTTGAGAGCGACTTTCGGAAAAGGAGGGTAGGTCATGGCACGCAGTGTGTTTTTCAGCTTTCACTATGAACGTGACATCTGGCGGACAAACGTCGTTAGAAACAGCGGTGTCGTCGAGGGGTCGGCTGCAGCAGGTTTTTTTGACGGGTCGTTGTGGGAAGAAGCAAAGAGGAAAGGCGACGATGCGGTAAAGAAAATGATCGACAAGGGCTTGATCGGTACAAGTGTTACTGTTGTACTGATTGGTGCGGAGACATCCCAACGGAAATTTGTCGAATACGAAATTGCCCAGAGCATTGCGCGTGGCAATGGGTTGCTGGGAATCTACATCAGCGGGATCAAGGATCAGAAAGGTAATACTGACTATCAAGGCTCAGCCCCATCGGGCCTTACTCGCGCCGGTGCCCCCTGCTATTACTGGGACCGCGATAAATTTGGCGATTGGGTCGAGGCGGCGTACAAGAAGGCGCACCCTAGCGGCTAATGTCAGCTTCTCCGGCGCTTACGTATAACTAGAGTAAATACGATAATTGCAGTTCCTCGCTCATTCGTGACCGCGGCGCGGAAGTCCAATGGCCTCTTGCCGGGGCTACCGCTAGTTAGTTCTCGAAGGACACCTAGGATTTTGCTGATTTCCTCGGCGGCGTAAAGAAAGTAATCCGATGGCATACCTTAGGGTTTCAAAAGCGAGGGAGATTGGAAGGTCAGTCTCGGGTTCCCTCCGAAAGAGTGCGGGCCTGATTCTCACGGAGGACGCGAGAAGCTTCTCCCCCGAAACCAGGTACGACGTTTTTGTGTCACACGCTTCTAAGGATAGCGAGGCAATCCTAGGTGTTAGGAAGGGCATCCAAGACCTCGGGCTAACGGTCTACGTGGACTGGATTGAAGACCCCAACTTAGACCGTTCCAACGTGACATCGAAGAACGCGGCCGTTTTGCGCACTCGAATGCGCGCGTGTTTGTCCCTTCTCTATGTTCATTCATCCACTTCAGCAGGGTCACTTTGGATGCCTTGGGAACTTGGGTATTTTGATGGCATCTCACCCGGCAAAGTCTGGTTTTTACCTCTCGTCGACAGTTCAGATCGCGAGTTTGAGGCCCAGGAATACCTTGGTCTCTACCGCGATTGAGGACCTTGCGAGTCTTTACTCGCTCACAAGGCTTGGGTTTGACAACGTTAACGTCGGCAACGAACGTCGTCAGGTGCTTCTCACAGAAGCAGTTAGAGGGTGCGGAATTTATCTTTAGCTAACGGTTGCTTTCATTCTGCAACTATGGCAAAACGCGTCTATTTTGCATTTCACTACCAAGACGTCATTGACTTCAGGGCCAATGTTGTACGCAACCATTGGATGACCAAACCTCATCGGGAAGCGGCTGGATTTTTTGACGCATCGCTCTGGGAAGAAGCAAGGAAGAAGGGCGACGTCGCGCTGAAGAGGTTGATCAATTCCGGCCTTAATGGAACATCTACCACGTGCATCCTTATTGGAACACAGACGTACGCGAGGCCTTGGGTACGGTACGAGGTTCTGAAAAGCTTCAAGAGAGGAAATGAGATCCTCGCAATACATATCAATTCAATAGTGGGAAAGGATGGATTGACCAAGGCCCGCGGCCAGGACCCGTTGAGATACGTTGGCGTAACCTTTTCCGAAAGTGGCCTGACAGCGACCCTGTATGAGAGAATCAGCGGGAAGTGGTACAAATATGAGGAAATCGACGGAGGTGCATCGTTCCAAGGTGGTCCGGTCGCTGCCCGGTATCGAGGCAAAGGCTTTCACCTCGGCAATTTCTTTCCGACTTACGACTGGACTGCCGATGACGGATATGAGAACTTCGCAACCTGGGTCGGCTGAACCTTTCTCACGTTCGCGATGGAGATTTTGCTTTCTTAATGGCTTCCTCGACCCAGTCCCCTAGCTTGCCATATTCCCAGTCGTATACAGGTGCCCCGATACTTACCAGAGCGCCTGGCACGGCACCAGGCCTGTCAGTATTGCCGTACTGGTCTTTGATGGTATTGATCCTGATGCCGAATATTCCATTCCCACGCGCCAGACTTTGTTCAATCTCATCGGACACGTATCTGCGGTGGGCAGTCTCGGCGCCGATCAATACCGCTGTTACGGCCGTGCCGTTGAGGGCATCTTCGACCAGCTTCTTGACTGAAAGGTCACCCTTCTTCGTTGTTTCTTGCCACACGTTGGCGTCGTGAAATCCAGCGGCGGAGACACCCTCTATGATGCCAGTGTTCCGAACCACGTTGACGCGCCAAAGATCGCGTTGATAATCAAAACTAAAGAAGACTCTGCGGGGCATATAAATCCTCGACCTCTCAAGAAGCTCACGACATCAGCCGGCAATCGCCCGAAGGATATACCTGGTGGTCTCCGAGTGAACCGTGCCATCACGATGATCCATGACCGATTGGTTGAACGGATTCCATTTGATTGGCTGATCCGCAGTCTTGGCAAGTTCGTCTGACCGAGCCAAGTGCTCGAAAAGGACATTTACACAGGCCGCGACATCGTCAGTGCCAAAGAGAGTCATGTTTACTTCGTCAGATAGCCAGTTATCGAGTTCCGATGGGGCCAATTTTTCAGCGAGCTTCTTAGTAAGTCCACCCAACCCGCCCACCAGAAAGCGTGGGATTCCCTTCTGTTCGGCCAAAGCTATTTCCTCAGCAACTCCGGGCACGATTCCGTCACCGCTATGCATCATTCCGCCAACAGCAACGGTGACGTTTTGAGCATCAATGAGCACTCGGCGCATCGCCGATAGGCTTCGGTTTCGCGTGTCCACGTCCTCTGGCCCTTTATCTCCGACTTTCTTCGTGACCACGAATTCTGCGACGTCAGTCATCGATTCAATATCTTCCTCGTTCAGATCGTGTGCCCACAAATCTGACATAACCAAAGTTACAGGCTTACGGAGACGGTTTCCTCGCTGTAAGCGTGCCTGTCGGAGGATTATAGGCGTGAATGTGGGATGACATCCATGTACGATCCGCCCGCCATACTTGATGACGATCCCACTAAATAGCGCCACGAACTCCAATATCCCTCGATCCATCGCTGGTTCGGTCCAGTCGGCGCGGCTCGGAACTGCGCCGGATATGCCGACCTCGTACTGCTCTAAAGAAATCTTGAGCCTGGTTATGCTCATGTCGTTCCCAATGTAGTGAAATTCGAGTCGATCAGGGCAGCGAGTTCTTGATGATGCAATATAATGACATCTTTCGGCTGACTTTCGACAAGCTCTTGGAGTTGTGGGCTTGGTAAGAGTTCGCCATCATAGATAAATAAGGAATAATTCCCACGCCCTGTCGAGTTGAGAAAGTCGATAAAGCGCGTTATTGCCGGCTCATAGATCTGATCGAATAACGAGCAGTGACTCAGCACTTTGGTCTGGAGGCGTAGACTCTGTATCTTTGAGGATTCGAACATCAGCAACCGCTCGTCGAGCACCTTCCAGGCGAAACCGTGGGAGATAAACTCTTTTTTAACGAGGAAAGGGACGCGGCACTTTCTCCGGAAAATCTCGCAAAGATATTTCTCTGCCTCCCCAACTATCTGTTCTAGCTGATGAGCGCTAAGCGGCAGAACATTGGTCACCGGAGGGAGCTGAATGGGAATCCACCGCTGTAGCGCGACCAGCGAACGAAAGCGTGGACCACGCCTGGAATCGCCGGGGTCTCGCAGGCAAATCGGAAGGATTGGCAGTAATAGCGCATTTGCCGCGTCCACTTCGTGCTTCATCCAAGGCGAGGCTGGGGCAGCGGGTGTGTCGATCAGCAGCACGAGGTTCGCATTACTCAGCGCATCATCGATTTGCTTCTGAACGGGTGTGCCTGGAAGGATTTTCGTTTCTCCGTCAAGTTCCTTCGCCTCATCGAGAAATGGCCGATGTCCGAGTGCCTCCAGATGATCGTAAAGCTGATTCGCTATGGCGGTTCCATCAGAAGCTCGGTAGGAAATAAAGATTTTGGTGTCTCGGCCCTGCATCCGAAGGCCGAGCATCCCTCCTACTCGGTTGACTAATCGCCCTGTCGGGCCAGATGCGGTAGTGTCGTATCGTAAGGCTTTGATTGCTGAAGCCGGTGCCGGCGGCTTCCGAGAGGCGAGGTCAAGTGCGACAGGTAGGAGGAGGGCCGCCTCCGACCGTTGCTGGAGATATTTTGCAATAAATTCGTTGCCTTCCGGGGGAAAAGCCTGGTCCTTGTACACGACGATCAAGAGATCGTCCCATGAGAGCTCTGCTGGCCAGCCGGAAGCGGAATCGGCGGCGACCTGCGCAACTGTAACCTGGTCTCCAAAAACACTGCCCAGTTCCGAGGCGGTGTTGTGAGCGATGTCCTGGCAGCCGGGTTGGTAAAGGATCACGACCATTATGTTTGGGACCCTTAACCGTTCGCACGCCCTTTGCACCTCGCGTGCGATCCGCGACGGTTGCAGGGCCTGTGGAGTGTACAGGTCAGATTCTACTACTCTGCGGTTCTAGTTCAACCAGAATTGGGCGTTAAGTCGCCCATTGAAAAGGCCCGAACTCGTAGTTTACATGAAGTGTCGGGATCCTCACGCGTCGCTCGCGAAGTCTCGTGCACTTTGACGGGGAACCGCCTATGCATGGATGTGGCGCCCGGCGGTTCCGAACGTATGGTCGGGCACTCGGAAACAATGCAAGCGCTCACTTTGACATGTAGTCCCGTAGATATGCCCCACGCTGTCGGCTTGCGGGCGTCAGGGTGGGACCGACATGCATGCAGAAACTCCCGGCGGCGGTCTCCGACTGGCGGGATTTGTACGGGCACGCCATGGCGGGCACCCACGGCGACCGGAGATGGCGCCGCAATCCGGCAATGGGAGATCGCGCCACAATCCGGCGATCGGACATCGCCGCACCAGCACTGCCCGTCACACGATTACCTAAGATAAGCCGGTAGCCGCGGGCAGGAAAGGTCGCCCACCATTAAGATTGGCGGACTTTCAGCCGTGGCTACTAATACTTGGTTGCGGAAGTCAGCGATTTTATTTCCCGGCGGATGGAGGGGCTGGAATAATATCGCTTATTAATTCAACTAAGTACCAGCTTGGTACAGAAAATCGTGGGCTGAGGTGGACCCCAAGGGCAAGACCATCTTCCAGGCCGCATCAGCCGTTGTTCCTGAGTGAGGCGAGAACATCGAGCCGCCGGACATTGAGTGCGGGAATGATGCCGGCAATTAATCCTGCCAAGCCGCAGACAAGAACCGGATACAGGACTCCTTTGAGACCGTAATAGGGAAGCAATTCGTCGACCCCATTAATCTTGGACTGCAGCAGACGGCCGGCATACGGGGCAAGGGACGCCGACAGCAAAACTCCAATGAGCGCCCCCGTGACACCGAGCAGGGCGCTTTCCAACAAGACCGTGGTCAGGATTTCATAGTGCCGGGCGCCCATCGAGATGCGAATCGCGAACTCACTGCTTCTTCGCGCCGTGTTGGTCAACATGACGTTCATGACGCCCACGAAGGCGATGGCGATACAGAACAGAGCTTGCACTTGCCCGTACATCATGAAGTTGGCGACGATGCTTCTGCTCTTCTGGATCTTGAATTGTGAGGAGGAGAGAAAAAACGTGTCGGGACCTCGACAAATCTTCAACGCCTCGCGCAGATCGCTGGTGACTTCGTCCATTTTATCGAGACTGCTCCAGGCAACCAAGATTTCTCCTATGGTGCCGGGAGGCAGCCATAGGGCCTGCGCGCTGCCATAGGGGACAGTGATGCGAGCCCTAAAGAAATCATCCGCTCCGGGAGGATCCGGCGTCACACCCTTCACCTGGAAGGGACGGTCGTCGATGAAGATGGTGGGCTCGTCTTCTACGCGGATGGCCAATGCTTGGGCCGCGGATTTGGTGAGCAGGCATTCCCACACCAGCACGTTGTGGCCGGCGTCCGAGAATCCGCGGCCTCTGGTTGGGCGGAACAGCGGTTCACGGCTGAGTTCAGGAGGTACTCCGTCAACCGCCAATACCCGGCTGGTGTTGCGATAGGCGACCTGTTGGGTACCCTGGTATATGGGCGCAACCAGTCGCGCATTTCTCAGATGACCTTTGACAAATGCCAAGTCTTCCGGAGTAAAGTCCGGCCGGGCACGCGTGTCCAGAATGTGGCTGTCCTGCCTTGCCCCGGGAGAAGCAAAGACCCAATCCCCCATAAGCTGTGCCATATCCTGCCAGAGGTGGATGCGCGCACCTTCTCCAAGAAAGAAGGTCAGCGACAGCGCCACAGCCCCGACTGCCATCGTCAGCAAGGTCAAGAAAAGCTGGAATTTGTTGATCCACATCCCCTGGCCGGTCATGATCAGCAGGCAGAGCAGCCGCGCCAGGAATCCGCCTCCCTCGTTTCTGCCCAATGCGCCTAATTGGCTGTGGTCTCTATGACTCAAGGACACCATCCCTAATGCGGACAACTTGCTGGGCCCGTTCCGCCAACGGCTGATGGTGCGAGACGACGACCAGCGACCGTTGTTCTTCCACAATTCCAAATAGCAGATCGGTGATAGTCGCCCCGGCTTCCGAGTCCAAAGTGCCGGTTGGTTCATCGGCAAGCAACAGGACCGGCTTAGTCACCAAGGCTCGAGCGATCGCGCACCGTATCAGCTCTCCTCCGCTCAACTGGTTGGGGTAGTTCTTGAGACGATGGGAGAGACCAACCTGGTCCAGAGCCTGCGCCGCAAGTTCCTTCTGCCGCCGCGGCCAGAGCCCCCGGTGGGACAAAGGTACGCAAACATTCTGCATAGCCGTGAGATTCGGGATGAGTTTGGCATCCTGAAACACGATCCCGATGCTTTGCCGGATACCGATATCCCACCACTTGTTGCCGGAGTAGACATCGGCTCCATTGAAGAGATACTCACCACCGTCGATAGGAGTGAGAAGCCCCAATACATGCACCAAGGTCGATTTACCTGAGCCGGACGGACCGACGATCACGGTGGAGGTCCCCAGGTGAAGATCCAGATCGACGTGGCGCAGCACATCGATGCGACGGCTGCCCGCGTACCAGCCCTTGTGGACTCCCCGAAGGCGGATCAAAGGGGGGCGCCCGCTCGGACCATTGTTCATTTTGCCCCCTCCGATCGAACGCGGACAGCAACTTGCATTCCTGGCCGAAGCCACGGTACGGTCTTGTTCAACTTGAGGATCGCCTTGAATTTCGGATGGCCGGAAGGTTCCGGCACCATGCTACCCGGTTCTATCGAATCGATGGCTGCCTCGGCGCTCTCACCGCGACTGAAATCCAAAGCCACAATCGCCGGTTCTCCGGGATGAACATAGGCGAGTTGGTGCTGTAGGATCTCCACTTCAATGAGGAAAGCACTGTCATCCCAGAGTTCGCAGATGACGCCCTCGGGCGATAGACGATCGGGATCGAGCGCCCTTTCCACAACCATCCCGGGGAACGGCGCTTTCACCACGTCTTCTTCCAGGCGCATCCGGGCGGCCTCGATTTTCCGCTCGATCAACCCTGTCGATGCTTGCTGAGCACGCAACCGGGCCTGCAAATGGGCAAGCCGCGCGGTGATGAGTTTGATCTGATCCTCAATTTCGAACTTCTTGTCGATCAGCGGCTCCATTTCCTTCTCAATCGGATAGTCAGGCAATGTCTCCTTCAGATTGCGCACCTTATCGATCTTGGCCGTCAACCTCTCGGAGGCGGCCTGATGAAGGTTCAAGTCCAACGTGAGAACTTCGCTCTCATCGCGCAGACTCTGGTAGTCGTTCCTCCTTCCGGTCAAGTCCAAGAATGTTGTCAACAACGCCGTGTTCTCAATCCGGGCGACAGCTTGGCCGGCTTTCACTCGCTCGCCTTTGGAAACCATGATCTCGGTAAGACGCTCTTCCGGGCGTAGTTTCAGGACAAATCGCTTGTTCGGATAGACAAATCCGCGGCACTCGACGAATCCGGGGCCGGCGGTTCCCTTGGGCGAGGATCCCACCGCATTCTGCGCTGTGTGGGCGGATGATACGATAACAAGCCCGACAAAGAAGGCATAAGCAGACAACCAAGCGCAGGTCAGCGATCTTCTCTGGCTCAAGATCCACCTCCAGGACCTTCCGTTCGCGGAATTGAGATCCAGGCTGTGAGCCTTGCTAGCGGGTAAAAGACAAGAATTACAATTGCTCTCGCCATGAATCGCATTAAGCTCCCGGTCAGCCGAAAGCTCCGAATGATGGTCGCAATCATCCATCGCTCCGGCGGGAAGCCAGGATGGTACTTCAGCGGAGGATCGGAAAGGAGGAAGTATCGCATTATCCGGTACCAAAGAACATACGACATTCTTCCGACGGTTCGCTGATGAAGGGAGAACCGCCCTCTGGCGATCGTGCCGGAATCGGTCACCCGGCGGAGAAACCGGTAGTTCCACGCCGCCTGGTCGAGAGGGAAGTTCGGAAAGGAAGGGTCGATGTTCTCACGGCAAAACCGGCTCGCCACGCCGATCAGATTGGTCGCGTGCAGGCGCCTCGATTCCCGGATGATACGTTCAAAGTCCATCTGTAGCCGGCACCGTGAGACTAAAGCCGCCAGATCCAAAAACCAGATGAAGCGGGAGTAATAGTGATACCAGGACATGTGCAGGACCAGCAGAACCAGATGCCAGGTCGGATCGGGAGCCGCAAAGCAATCGTCTTCCGGCGAAGACGAAGCAGGCTCGAGACGATTCAACAGATCCACCATAGGATCCGTCGCTTCGCCGGCCGGATATCGGATTTCTATTTCCCACCCATCCAATGTGGCGAGAATCCTGGCAGGAGCTCGCAGCCGGCGAACAGGGCCTCTGAGATCGCTGTCCTCGGTTACTCTTGCTTCCAACGCCCCCAATAGTTTGAAAGCGTCCCCTCTGGAACGAGCCCACAGGTCCAAATCCGAAAACGCTCTTACGCCCGGATCGCCGAATGCTTGTTGTGCGAGAACCGGGCCTTTGAGGTTGACAATCGGCAGGTCGAAGTATCTGGCGGCCGCCAGGATCTTCCGGCATGTCTTCCTGGCCCTTTCGTAGTGAACCATGTTGCTGAAATACCGGCTTTTGGCCAGTTCACTCAACTCCCCCGGGGGCATGAGGTTCGCCACCGCGAGTGCGCCGAGCGCACCGCCGAGGCCCTGGCGGTCAATATATTCCCAAAGCAGGCGGACGTCCGCCCCTTCCGGAGAATGCCACTCGCGCCGATACAGCCAGGAAGGCATCACGGCGACCACCGCGTCGATTTCGATACGGCGCAGTGGACGCAGGTGCGAAGTCTCCCAGTCTCGGACGATCTCTCGGGCGGTTGACTTTCCGCAGGAAGGGGCGGGGGCACTCGTATTGAGCAAGGTCATCTCGTGCCTCACTTCGTCTTGCCCAAAACCGGATCGCCCATCCCGCCACCAAGATCAAGACCTGAAACCCGGGCATATTCGGCTGCTGCCTTGGCGACGTCTATCTGCGCCCGCTTTAGTTCGATTTCCGCTTCGCCAGCGCGTATTCTAAAGGTGAGCAAGTCGATGTTGTCGACGAGTTGAAGGGAAACCAGCTTCCGGTTCGTTTCATCCTGCCGGGCGGTCAGGTTCCGATAGTCATCCGCTGCTTTTCGGGCGGCAATCGCCTCGGAAAGGGCCGCGGAGGCATCCTTGACGTCACGGTGCATCTGAAGAAACAGCAAGGCAGTATTCCGCTCAGCCAAATCGCGCTCGATGTTTGCCTTGCTGATTTCACGCTTTATGTCGCCGAAATCAAGAAGAGGCATGGATGCGCCCAGTTGAACCACCACCGGCGGCTGGTTGAAGGTTGAGCTCACCGTAACACTTCCCAACCCGAATGACGCGGAGATGTCAGGAATACGTTTTCGGCGTGCATCAATGACGGCCATCTCCTTGAGGAAGAGCTCGGCCTCCGCCAGCCTTGCGTCGTGGCGCTTTGACCACAATTCGGCGAAAAAGGGCTTGTCCGGCTCGGGCGCAGGCACAATCCCTTCCATCGACGCCAGCATTTCCGGAAAATCGGTGATGACAATCTCCTGATTGCCGGTGATAGACAGTCGATCGGCAATGATGCGGTTGGTGTCGGCCAGCCGGCGGACTGTTTCCTGATAAAGCCGGGTGCAAGTCTCGTACTGGTATTGGTACTCGAAAGCGCGTTCGGGTTTGATCCGGCCCGTTCGCTCCAGGACATGGACTGTTTCCAGCGCCTCCGAAGCATGGGTTTGCATCCCGCGGCGCAGAGCGACCTCCGTCCTCAGGGCCTCCCGCTCCGCGAACAGCCGAAACAGATCTTGCGAGAGTCGTTGCAGAGCCAACTTGATGTTTTCGAGTTTTTCTTCAATCCTGGCACGTGCTACGGCTGATTCATCGCCGGAGAATAAGAACTTCTCGAAGTCATAGCGGAAGAAAACCCCACCATTGAAGAGCTTTACACCTTCGTAATTCCCGTTGCCCAGTGGTATCTGAAGAAACGTCCTTAGATCGGCTCGGGGCCAGACCAGGCTCCGGGCTTGCGCAAGGTCGATTTGTAGTTGCGCTGCATCGGCCAACGCCCGGGAAATCTGTTCGTCGAACTTTGCGGCACGATCGCACGCCTGGGTGAAAGTGAAAACCGCTGGTCCGGCGGCCTCCGCAGTTTCCGCCACCCGCCCGGGCGGAAGTGCGGAGGGCGGGGCCGTCAGGGAAGCCACATAGTCCGCTACGCTCCGATGGACGCGATTCGCGCAGCCCCCAAGAAAGGTAACCGCCAGAATCAGAGCCAAAAGTCGGAGCAAATCTGGTGATGCGGGAGCCGCCGTTTGCCGGCCTTGAACCGGTCTTGCAGAAGAACTTCGAGCCATCAGCGGACCTCTCCTTGGCGCATCATTGGGGTAACAGCCGCGGCAGACTGACCGTGGTGGGAGTGGCAGTGTAAGGCCACTGCAAGTACTCGTTGGCATGCGCGTGGGCATTGTCATAGTTTTTCATCGACAGCACCGCTTGGTATTGCCGGATCGCATCCTCCCGCCTCCCCAGCAAATCGAGCGCACAGCCTGACTGGAGCATGGCCAAAACCTTCCACCTCTCCTGGGTGGCCGCGCCTCGAAGCAAAACCTGATAAGCTTCCAAGGCGGCCTGCGGCCGTATCGGCAGCAACATGTTACCGGTCTGCCAACGCAATGCCGCAACATCGACCCGCTGATAGTTTGGTTTTCCCTCTTCCGCGAACCGGAGGACTTGCAGGTACGTATCCGCGGCTTCCTCGCGGCGCCCCACCCCATCCAGGATCTGTGCCTGGGTCAAGGGGAAGACGTAGTTCCGCGGGTATCGGGTGAGAAGCACGTGGAGATCATCCAAGGCTTCCCCCGCGCGCCCTTCGCGCACCAACAGGACTACCCGAAACACGCGGCCCTCTTCTGACACATACTGTCCCTTCTCCACGGCCAAATCCAGGGACCGTAAGGCTCGGGCCTTGTCTCCCCGGAAACCGCTGATAGCCGCCAGCCATCTGAGAAACCATGGAATGTTGGCGGCGACATAATCATATAACCCGGCCAGCAAGCAAGCGTCATAGTACGGGTGGTCTTCTTCGAGCAAATGACTTTCCATTCCATAGGCCTGCTTTCCGTGATAGAGAGCCTGAGAATTGCTACGGTCCACGGTAATGGCGAATGCCGCCAGCAATCCTTCCGTTGCGCCGCGCAAGTACTGCGCGTCACGGTCTTGCGGGCTGCTCTTCAGGCGGTCTTCGGCAAGCGCCCTGCTCTTCCCGGTGTAGTCGAAGAATAGCGTTCGTGTCGCCGCCGGCATCGCGCGGTTCGCCGGCTTCGTGAAGTAGCCGGGATGGACAAAGTGATCCAAAACGAGTTCCTGGCGCACATCCAATTCACGCAGCCAGATGACGGTGGCTAAGTACAGCGGGGGAGCCGGATGGTAGGGATACTGATCGGCGAGAATCGTGAAAGAACGAGTGGCGGCGTCGAAATCGAGATTCAAGATCTCGTCAAAACCTTGATTTGCCCTGTCCATGAACTCGGCAGTCCGAAAACCGTCGCTGGCATAAGCGGGGCTAGCGAGGAATATCAGACTCGCAATACCTAAGAGTACTGGCAGTGGGCGCTTGACGTGCATCGGTAGACTCCCTCGCCGCTGGAAAACTAGCACGGAGGCGAGCTCTTGGCAAGTGCGATCAGCCCCCACCCCTTGGATTGGAAGGATTAGGGGTTTCGATTATAATGGCTGCCGGTCCCGGTGGCTCTTCCTGCGACAAACTGTGGACCTTGGAAGCGCGCATCCCAATCTGTCCTGCCGCGCAATTCCTGAATCGGATGGTGATGAATGGCTGACCCGACACCCGTCTCCGCTACCGAGAACCGAGTCATCTACAATGTTACGGAGATCATGAAGTTCCTTCCGCACCGCTACCCGTTCCTGCTGGTGGACCGAATCGTGGAGATGGACCCGCCTCGGCGCATCGTGGGGTTGAAAAACGTCACCATCAACGAAGCGTTTTTCCAGGGGCATTTTCCCGGCGCGCCGGTAATGCCAGGCGTGCTCATTCTGGAGGCGATGGCGCAGGTTGGGGGCATCATGCTTTACCAGGAATTGCCCGAGGAGGAAAGGGGCAAGAAACTCATCTACTTTACCGGAGTCGAGAACGCCAAGTTCCGCCGCCCGGTGGTGCCGGGTGACCAGTTGCGCATGGAAATAGAGTTGGTGCATCGCCGCAGTAACTTCGGCAAGATGTCCGGGCGCGCGCTGGTGGAGGGCAAACTTGCGGCGGAAGCCGTGGAAATGTTCGCGATATCCGATCGCCCAGGCCAATCAAACCCATGAACGCTCATCCCACGGCAATTGTTCATCCCCACGCGCAGGTGGCCGGCACCGTGACGGTCGGCCCGTACTCGATGATCGGCGAGCACGTCGAACTCGGTGAAGGCACGGAAGTGATGTCGCATGTGGTCATCGACGGCCACACCCGGATCGGCAAGAACAGCTATATCTTTCCCTTTGCTTCCATCGGGCTCGCCCCCCAGGATTTGAAGTACCGCGGCGAACCCACGCGTGTCGAAATCGGCGATAACAATTCCATTCGAGAATACGTTACCATTCATCGCGGCACGGCGGAAGGTGAGGGCGTCACCCGCATCGGCAACCACAACCTGCTGATGGCCTACGTCCACATCGCGCACGATTGCGTGCTGGGCAGCAACATCATCATGGCCAACGGCGCCTCGCTGGCCGGGCACGTGGTGATTCAGGACCACGCCACGGTGGGAGCTTTCACCATGATTCATCAGTTCTGCCGCATCGGAGCGTATAGCTTTCTGGGCAGCGCCACTTTGGTGAATCAGGATATTCTCCCCTATTCCAAAACTTCGGCGCCGCGCCCCGTGGAAGTGTACGGCACGAACCGCATCGGCCTGGAGCGCCGGGGGTTGGCGAAGGAAGACCTGAAGGATCTGGAGGCGGCGTTTCGCTTGCTCACGCGCTCGAAGCTGAATACCACCCAGGCGCTGGAAGCCATCGAGGCCAGAGCATTCCAGTCGGCGCACGTCAAGGCCCTGGTGGAGTTCATCAAGTCTTCTGAGCGGGGAGTGGCGAAGTGAAGAAATTGATTCATTGATTCATCGGATCATTGAAAGACTGTCCGTTGTCCGTGGCCCGTTGTCAGTGGCGTGAGGCATTCGATCTCCGCGCATGACTTGCGACGGACAACTGACCACGGACAGCCTTTCAATGACCCGATGAGCCGATGGCCAGATGACCCAATCGCTAAATCACAAGATCGCTAAATGGCCCGATCACCCGATAGCCCTATGACCCGATCATCCGATCACCCGATCACCCGATCACCGGATCGTTTCGCCATCATTGCCGGCAACGGGCACTTTCCTTTTCTCGTGTTGGACGCCGCCCGCGACCAGGGGCTGGAGCCGCTGGTGTTGGCCATCAAGGAAGAGACCGCCCCGGAGCTGGCGGAAAAGGCGCGGGAAATCCATTGGCTGAGCCTCGGTGAAGTGGCCAAGTGTCTTGACCTGCTGGTGGCGGAAAAGGTGACCAAGGTGGTGCTGGCCGGGCAAGTGAAGCACGTGCAACTGTTCAGCGCCATCAAGCCGGACGGCGTTATGAGCCGCATGTTGCAAGGGCTTTCGCGCAAGAACACTGACATGCTGATTGGCGCCTTCGTGCGCATGATCGAAGGCCGCGGCATGAAGGTGGTGGATTCCACCCTCTTTCTTAAGCCGCTGTTGCCGGAAGCCGGCACACTCACGCGGCGGGCTCCGGACGCGGATGAGGCAGCCGACATCGCCTACGGCCGCGAAATCGCCAAGAAGATTGCAGGGTTGGACCTTGGCCAGACCATCGTCGTGGCGGACCGCGCCTGCGTGGCCGTGGAAGCTATGGAGGGCACTGACGCCGCCATCCAGCGCGCCGCCAGCCTGAGTAACGGACGGCGATTGGTGGTGGTCAAAGTGAGTAAGCCCGATCAGGATATGCGCTTCGATGTTCCGGTGGTGGGGAGAAAAACGATCCAGGTCATGCGGGAGTCAAAAGCTACCGTGCTTGCCGTGGATGCGGGGAAGACGCTGCTCTTCGATCGCCACAACCTGGTCGCGGATGCCAACGAAGCGGGAATCGCTATCGTAGGAATGTAGAGGAAGGTGACAGGTGTCAGGTGTCAGGGCCGAGGTTGGTGGTTTTTCCCTGATGCCTGACACCTAGAGGAGAATCTTGAGCGAGAGAATTCCGATTGCGGTGCTGGGTGTCGGCGAGCACGGCAAGAAGCACGCGCGGGAGTTGAAACAGGTGGCGGGGGCGGAACTGGTGGGTGTTTACGACCTGCGTCCCGAGCGCGCCCAGGAAATCGCCGCCGAACTTGGCGTGCGTGCCTTCTCGAGCCTGGACGAAGCGTTCGCCGCCGTGCGCGCGGTGAGCGTGGTGATCCCCACCACGGATCATGCCGCCATGGCGCGCCAGGCGTTTGCTCGCGGCGTGGATGTGCTGCTGGAGAAGCCCATCACCCGGACCTTGCAGGAGGCTACCGAGCTGATCGAGCTGGCGGAACGCGGCGGGCGCATCCTCCAGGTGGGCCACCTGGAGCGCTTCAACCCCGGGGTGGTGGCCGCCAAGGCCGCAGCCACGCGCCCTATGTTCTTTGAAATCCATCGCCTGGGCGTTTTCAGCCCTCGCAGCCTCGATGTGGACGTGGTTTTTGACCTGATGATTCACGATCTTGACCTCGTTCTCTGGATGGTGGATTCCCCCTGGCACGATGTGCGCGCGGTGGGCCTGCCCGTGCTTTCCAACAAGGTGGATATCGCCAACGCCCGCGTGGAATTCCAAAACGGCGCGGTGGCCAATCTGACGGCCAGCCGGGTGAGCACGGAGAGGGTCCGCAAGTTCCGGTTCTTCCAGCCTAACGAATATTTTTCCATCGATTTCACCCGCCGCGACGCAACACTTATTCGAGTGGATCGTGATGGGCCAACCCCGCAGATTGCCTTTCAGAAACTGACGACAACGCCGCAAGAACCCTTGCGCGCGGAGTTGGAGGCATTCGTGGAGTCGGTTCGGACACGGTGTCGTCCGTTGGTCAGCGGCCATGAGGGAAAACAAGCTTTGGCGTTAGCCGAAGATGTCATGTATTGCATCGAACAACATGCGGCTCTCGTCAGCGTGCCCTTGGGACGTCCGGTAGGCCAAAGCGGCGAGTCATAGCATCTAATCAACTTCCGGCGACAGAACGTCTGGCGTGAAAAACATTTGATGAGTACGCAAACACCAATCGATCTCTGGCGCGAAAAACAATCGCCAGGTGCGGGCCCCCCGATAGACTTGCTCCTGGACCTCGGTCCGGAAGCGGAATTGGCGCGTTGGCGCCGCCGGGCGTTGTTCCTGACCTCCCTGTTCCTGCATATCTTCATGATCATGTTTATCGTTTTTGCACCGGATATCCTCCGTCGCGGTAAGCTGATGATGGGCATTCCCGTAAGCGCGCCACCGGAGCGGCAAGTCACCACATTATTCCTTCCCCCGGATCTGTTGAAGTCGCTGCGCGAGCCGCCTCCGGAAGCCCGCCCTTCCGACAAGAACCGCCGCGCCGAGGGACGCTCGCCCACGGTTGATCCGAATGGGCTGCACATGCCTTATTCGCGCGGCAATACACCCGAGCCTGAAACCGCTCGTGGCGCGCCGCCTTCACCCCCGCCCGAAGCCGCTCCCATTCCACCGAGCGCCGCACCCCAGCCGCAACCGTCCGGTCCGAAACCAGATTCCCAGGCTGAGTCCCGCTTGCGCTTGGAGGACGTCACTCCCCCAGACGCGGGTGGCGGCGCGGGCCGATTCCGTGTGCCCTCGATGACGCCGGGTCAAGCCATCCAGCAGTCGATGCAAGCCGCCGCCAGAGGCGGATATCACCCTGAGAGCGGGTCCGGGGGCGGGGGCGATTCGAACCTGGAGTTCAACAACCTGCACCCGAACTTTTCCACGGAAGCGCCCACTATCCTCTCGGACACGCGGGGAGTGGACTTCGGCCCGTACCTCGCCCGCATCGTCATGATCGTCCGGCGCAACTGGCTTTCCCTGATTCCGGAATCCGCGCGCCTGGGCGAGAAAGGACGCGTGGCCGTGGTGTTCGAAATCCTCAAGGATGGCTCAATGCCGCAGGAACGCATGGTGGCTTCCTCAGGTTCTGATCCCCTCGATCGCGCGGCCTACAACGGCATCCACGCCTCGGTTCCTTTTCCTCCCTTGCCCCCGGAGTTTACCGGCAATCACCTGGTCCTCCAGTTCATCTTCCTTTACAACCTCACGCCGCAGCAGTAACGTCACCTTGCCAGGGAATTCGGCGTCACCAATTCCTTTTTGCTCCGCTGGCGGAGCACAACGCGCAGGATCAAGCCCGAATTTCGCCGGCGTCGTGCCGCTGTCGCTCACGGCCAGAGCCTCCCTCGGAAGTGATCCGAAGGTCGTGCTGCACTCGTCACCCGGACTTTCCCCGCTCGGGCGCGCTGACCTGCCGGCCCGCGGCGGGGCGGGCCGGGCGTGAAATCTAGCCCACACAGTATAGCCTATCTCTACGCCGAGGTCAAGAGAACTTATTGACGAATCTGCTGACGGTCCCCGGGCAATCCTCTAACCGCCTCGGGCCCCGGCAAAAACCGGGCTAGTACATCGTTCGGTTAGTGCTTTATATTATTTCATCGCTGCTGTCGGCGTTTGCGTTTGGGCGGATGCTCGGCTTGGTACTGCTGGGTTGCTTCGATGATCCGGTGGAGTTTTTCCGGTCCCTTTGTCCACACGAAGGGCTGACAGGAATCGTTGTAGTGAGTAAGGAATTTCAGTAGAAAGTCCTTAAGCTGCTGTTTCGAGCGATGAACACTTTGTGCCAAACCGCGCTTGCTGAGAATGCTGAAGAAGCATTCCACCAGATTCACCCAGGAGGCGTGGGTGGGCGTATGGTGGAAGTGCACGCGCGGGTGGCGATCCAACCATCGTTGCGCGGCATCATTTTTGTGAATGTTCAGATTATCCAGGACGACGTGAAGGTCGCGGTCGGGAAAAGCGGCAGCGACCTCATCCATAAAGCGCAGGAAGTTCACCGAGGTGCGGCGCTGCTTAACATGGGCCATGACCTTGCCGGTAGCAATCTCCAGCGCCGCCAGGAGCGCCTGGGTGCCATGTCGGACGTATTCGTTGGTCCAACTCCGCGGCTTCTTGGCGCTGAGCGGCAGCAGGGGCTGGGTGCGGTCGAGGGCTTGGATTCCTGTTTTTTCGTCAACGCAGAGGACCAGGGCGTTTTCGGGAGGATTCAAATACAGTCCCACAATATCCAGCAGCTTGGCTTCGAAGTCGGGGTCAGGGCTGAAAGTGAACGTCCGGATGCGATGCGGCTGCAGCCTGGAGGCCGCCAGAATTTCGTGGACCGTCGTGCTGGGCAAGTGCAGGTCTTTCGCCAGCGTCCGCACGCTCCAGCGGCTCTGAAACTCCGGCTGCTGGCAGACGCGAGTTTGAACCCGTTGCCAGGTTTCACGGTCGTGTTGGCGGGGGCGACCGGACCGCGGGGCGTCCTGCAACCCGTCCCAACCCCTTTCCGCAAAGGAACGCCGCCACTTTCCGACTGTGACTTGGGGCATTCCCAGAGCCACGGCAATCTCCTGGTTAGACTGCTGCGAAGCCGCCCCCAGCACAATGCGGGCACGCGAGGCCAAGCCCTGAGGCGTCGAAGAAGATCGAACCAAGTGTTGCAAGGCGGACTCCGTCACAGAATTCAAGGTGATCGTGGGTGCGACTCTCGGCATGCCCACGACTCTAACATACCACCGGGAATATTACAAATAACTTTACGAACGATGTACTAGTGACTTTCGGTATGAGCTTCAGGGGGCGGCGGGGAGAAGCAGCGTGAATGTGGAGCCTTTTCCCAACTGGCTTTCGACGCTGACGGTGCCGTTCATGCGCTCGATGATGTGCTTGACGATGGAGAGTCCCAGGCCGGTGCCTCCCACTTCGCGCGAGCGGGCTTTATCCACGCGATAGAAGCGTTCGAAGATACGAGGCAAGTCGTCGTGGGGAATTCCGATGCCGGTGTCGGTAAGGGTGATGCGGACGCGCCCGTCGCCCGCGCGCGTGACTTCCAATAAGACCTCTCCGGAGGGCCGGTTGAACTTGACGGCGTTATCGAGCAGATTGACCAGCGCCTGCTCAATCTGCAGGCGGTCTCCGAGCACTTGCGCGTCCTCAATGCGTCCGCAGATCAGAGAGACACCCCGCAGCCGCGCTTCCGCCTCCAGGGTGCGCAGAGCTGACTCCACGGCCCCCCTCACGGAGACGGGCTCCGGCTCGGGCCGTGCCTTGCCCGACTCCAACTCCGAAAGGGTCAGCAGATCCGAGGAAATATTGCTCAAGCGGATGGCATGTGCTTTGATGATTTCGAGGAAGCGGCGATTGTTCTCCTGATCTTCCAGTGCCCCTTCCAGCAGCGTTTCGGCGTAACCGCGGATGGCGGTGAGCGGTGTGCGCAGCTCATGCGAAACGTTGGCCACAAAATCGCGGCGGATGCGCTCCAGGCGCTCGAGGTCAGTGATGTCGTGCAGAATGGCAATGGCGCCGAGCGCCGCCCCCGATGTAAGCGGGGCCGCCTGCACTTCAAAGACGCGGTCGGCGGCGGGGACCTGCATGCGCCGCTTCACCGATTCGCCGGTGGTCAACACCCGCGTCAGAACCTCGCGCAATTCCGGCGCGCGCACGACCTCCACCAAAGGCACCTTGGCGGGAATCGGGATTTGCGCCCCCACTTCGCGCGCGAACGACGCATTGGCGAAGGTGATGCGCAAATTGCTGTCCACGGCGAGCACGCCTTCCACCATGCTGGACAGAATTGCTTCGCGCTGCGCCGACTCCACGCTCAGCCGGTCCACCAGGTCGCGGAGCTGCGTGGCGGTGGTGCTGAGCGAGCGCCCCAGCGCGCCCAACTCGTCATCCACACCCGGCAACGGCGTTTGGGAAAAGTGCGCGCCCACCAATCCTTCCGCAAAGGCGCGCAGCCGCGCGATGCGCTGGGTGAAAGACCGGGAGAAGATGTAAGCAAAAATCAGCGCCACCAATGTTGCATAGATGGACGCCCACAGGATTCGCCAGCGCACCGCGGCAATGGAGGAATCCACATCCTGCAGAGGCACCGCCAGGCGCAGAATGTATCCCGGTTCATTCTGGTAAGTCACGCGCAACGCCAGGTAGTAGAGATCTTGATGGATGGTGGCGCTGTGGCGCGTGGAGCTTCCCACGCCGTTGCGGTAGGCCGCCATGATTTCGGGGCGGGTGGCGTGGTTTTCCATGGTGTCCGGATCATGCTCGGAATCTGCCAGGGCCACGCCCTTGGGGTCAACAATCGTGACGCGGGCGCCGGAACGCTGCGCGGCCTGCCGCGCCCAATCTTCCAGTTGCGGGCGCGGAACATCGGCGGCTTCCATTTGCAGAATTCGCGCTTCCGCTTCCAAACGTTGTTCCACGCTCTGCACTTCCCGGCGGGCCGTGTAGCGCGTGAGGTAGAAATCCGAAACCACCAGGGTTATCGCGATCAACAGGAAAGCGCTGGTAAGAAGTTTGCGAAATATGGGGCTGCGAAAGGGCATGGCATTTTGGATTTTGGATTAGCGATTTTGGATTGGGAGGAGAGTGGCCTGGCGTGGCCGTCATCCAGAATCCGAAATCAAAAATCCAAAACGGAGAATGATCTGGGGCTGCGACCGGCAGCCTCAACCCGCCGAAATTACACCACATTGGCTCTCAGCGAGCAATAACTTTGTCGCTTGGCTTCGCGGCCAGAGCCGAGATCTGTCGTACCCTTCTTTAGGTTTTGAATTTGCCCCTTTGGGAAGACCGGAAGCGGGCATGCGCCGTCTCTAATCCAAAATCTAAAATCGGAAATCCAAAATCAGTTACGCCTCAACGCCTTCCAGCACTTCCGGCGAGAAACGATAGCCGCAGCCGCGTACCGTTTGGAGAAACTGCGGGTGGTTCGGTTGCTCTTCGATTTTCTCGCGCAGGCGGCGAATGTGCACGTCTACGGTGCGCGGCGTCACAAAGCGGTCGCGGCCCCAAACCTCGTCCAGCAGGCGGTCGCGATCGAAAACATGGCGCGGGTGCGAAGCCAGGAAATAAAGCAGCTTGAATTCGAGGGCGCTCAACTCCACCAGGCGTCCGCGCACGGTGGCTTCCTGCGTGCGAATGTCGAGACGCAAGGCGCCCGATTCCACGACTTCTTTCTTCTCCGCCACCCGTCTCTGGCGGCGCAATACCGCTTTCACCCGGGCCACCAGCTCGCGCGGGCTGAAGGGCTTCACCACATAGTCGTCCGCGCCGATTTCCAGGCCCAGCACGCGGTCCATCTCCTCGCTCTTGGCGGTGAGGAAAATGACGGGCAAGGATTTCAGCCGTTCGTCAGCACGCAGGCGCTTGCAAATATCAAATCCATCTTCGTCGGGAAGCAGAATGTCGAGGAGCACGATGTCGGCGGGATTGCGCCGAAGATATTCCAACCCCTCGCGGCCGCGGGAGAAGCTCTCGACCTCGAAGCCCTCCTTGCGGAAGTTATACCGCACCAGTTCCACGATGTCGCGTTCGTCTTCAATGATGATTACACGTTGACGCATGACGAAATTATAGCACCTTCAATGTTACGAGCGTGTTAATAGATACGCGAATCTGCGTGACGAAGCATGGTGCCTTTTCCTGGCACCTGACGGCTAAGGACAACACCCCGCCGCGCCTTTCCGGTACCATGGTATCAATTAAGTCCTTTAGTTTCAACAGAATATGCAGTGCGCTGGTTTGGCAATAGAAACGCATATAGAGGGCAGGCGACAATGGACTGGGGCATTGGAAATCCCCGCCGGGCACGTTATCGTGATTCTCCTTTGCCACCTCTGAGGGGGAGCCCATATGGCGAGCGCAGCTACCATCGCAAGACTGGCCAAAGCGCGCCCGATTCCTCCGGTAATTGAAGCTCGAATTCATCTTTCCTTTGCCGAACAGATTGCCCTCGCCTTTCTCGCCTACGTCCCTCTCGCCGCATTCGTATTCCATCTGGCGGCGCGTAACCTCTCCGTCATCATGACGCTCAACGCGCTGACCTTCGCCACGCTCATGGGGCTCCGCCGAAATCGTCAGCGTGCCCCCTGGCTCGCTGCCGCCGCGGATCTGTTTCCCGCAGTTTTGATCCTGGTCGCTTATCGAGAATCGGGTCTGCTGCTCACTCCCGATCCCTCCCACCATCTGGATTGCTTGTTCATCCAGTGGGACCGCGCCATGCTGCACAATCAATTCGTTCAAGCCGCGCTGCACGCCGGAGCCCCATGGCTTCAGCACTACTTGGAATTCGCCTATTTGCTCTGTTACCCCCTGGTGCCGCTGGGGGTTGCGGCAGTCTATTTTGCATCTCAGCGGAACGTGGCAAGGGTAGTATCCAGCAATGCGGTGGACAATGTCGCGCCCCGACACCTGTCGGGGCATTTGCCGGCAGGATGCCGGCGTTACGGCGGAAGCATTGGCCAGGCACTTCGTGCACGCCACAGTGGCGAATCTGCCGCCGCGACGGGCCAGCATCCCATGGACGATTTTTGGGCCACCGTGCTGCTGGCCACCCTTTTCTGCTACGCTGTGTATCCGTTCTTTCCTCTCACGCCGCCGCGCGTGCTGTTCGGAGACGTGCCGGGGCCGCATGTGGAGCCACTGCTTCGCAAGTGGAATTTCTGGCTGCTCGATCACTACAGCGTGCAGGCCTGCATCTTCCCCAGCGGACATGTGGCGGCGGTGACTGCCGTGGCGCTGGCCGTTCGCAAGCACGCGCCGCGCCTGGGGGTCCTGTTCCTGTTTCTTGCCGCCAGCGTCGCAGCCGCCACTTTCTACGGCCGCTACCACTACGCCGCCGACGCCGTCGCAGGCGCATTCGTGGGGTTCGCGGCGTATCTCGCATCGCAGGCCATCCAGCATCGATTCTCGAATGCTCGCCCCCAGTTCGGCGCCTAAACCGCCAGTCCCACCTTGCGATTGCCACTCCCTCATGGAATTCATCGTCCTTAGTTCATCGTTCTTCCTGTCTCCGGGGATAACCGATTTCCGCTCATGCTCAATAACTATCTTTATTTTCATCAATATCGTGGAAAAACACGTATAACTCGTCTATTTTCATGAACATCGTGGAAAGACGGAAAGTGGAGATTTTATCGCCTTTTGTTTTCAATAATTTATGGCAACTTTGCCGCATTTTTAATCCCCTTTTTTTTCTTACCCTTTTCCGCCGATGTAACTTATAACTATTGTATTTTCAATAAGATAGTTTTTCTGAAAGTTTGCACAGTTCATTGCTAAGCGATTTTGTTTCTGATACATCGTGGAAGGACGCGTCACATTTTCCTGCCCTTACTTCCCACTTTCAACCTAACTCCTTGCATTCGAATGAGATAAAACGCATAGACATTTTAGCGCTAAACATTAACGCCTTTTGTTTCATAAACATCGTGGAGACCCGCAGTTTCTCCCAATCCTCCCATCTGACGCTCGCAGCGAGAAATCTCCACGTGCAGGCTTGATTTCCGCCAATTCCCGTCGAAAGGTGGACTGTTCTGTCTTGGCGCCGTTGTGCCTTTTCCTCCCAACTCGCACGGAAACGAACCATCACCACCAAGACACCAGGGCACTCATGCGGCCTCCCCCCAGCACGCCCGCAGGATGCCGGCACTTGCCCCATCCTAGCCTATAATCTATGCAGGGTCAAGAACTATTGCGAGGCTACTTTCTCACCGCCGAGGCAGGGGGACGCAGAGGTGTGGAATCCCATGGCCTTTTATCCGTGCGTCGGCGCCTCGACGGCAGTGCCATTGCGCTCTTACCCGTGGCCGTGATTGTTTTCGCCCCTAAGGGGACTACCTCGTGGTGGGTGCCGGTCCCGCTTCTGCCGGCGTGGCGGCGGAAACGGCGCGGAAAAAATCCGCGAGTTTGGCGGAATCCAGCCGGCCCTCGGTGCGAACGCCGCTGCACACGTCGATTGCAAACGGTTCCACTTGGCGAATGGCCTCTGCGACGTTCGCAGCGATCAGCCCACCGGCCAGAAAAACCGGAACGGGCGCGGTTTCCCGGATTCGGCGGCTGATCGACCAGTCGTGCGTGCGCCCGGTCCCTCCCAATTCCTTCACGGCCAGCTCGGGATTGCCGGAATCGAGCAACAGCGCGTCCACGTGCGGCGCCACGGCAAGAGCTTCTTCGCTCGAGGCCCGCCCGCGTATATGGATCACCTGGACCAGCGCAATGCCCGGCAGTGCTGCGCGCAGTTCCTGGTGTGCGTTGGATTCCAATCGATCGACGATTTGCAGCGTGTTCACCCCGGTGCGTTTTTGCTGGGCGATAATGGCGCGAACGTCCAGCTCACTGGTCAGCAGAAAGGTGGCTACACCTGGCGGAACTCGCGCCGCAATGCGGGCAATCTCCTCTTCCGTAATCACCCCTGGACCGCTCGGCATCCTGGAGACAAGGCCCAGCGCCGCCGCGCCGGCGTCGGTGGCCATCATGGCTTCATCAAGGCTGCGGATGCAGCAGATCTTTACGCGTGGTTTGCGTGTGGCGTGCATGGGCTTTCCATATGTGGCGAAGCTGCCTTGGTTGCGCGGCGCCAGCCCTTCCCAGTCCAAATCGGGACGCGGCCCGTTTCGGCGGGGTCACCGCACTTGAATTAGGTGATGCGTTTTTTCGATGACTTCCCCAATTTGCTGCGCTTCCACTCCGCTCGCGCTCAGAGATTCCAGAAGCCGTGTGGCATCCTTCGAAGCCACCGAAAGCAAGAGCCCTCCGGAGGTCTGCGGGTCGAAAAGCAGGTTCCTGATGTCTTCGGGAACGCCAGGGGCAAACTCCACGCATCCGCCGATGAATTCCTGGTTGCGCTTCAAACCGCCGGGAAGGAAGTCTTTTTGTGCCAGCTCCCGCGCTTCCGGCAGAAACTCGATTTTCCCCGAGTCGATAGCGAAGCTCACCTTGCTACCCACGGCCATTTCTCGCGCGTGGCCGAGCAGGCCGAAGCCCGTGACGTCGGTGGCGGCGTGCACTTCCCACGGCAAAGCCAACTCCATGCCGGCGCGGTTGAGGGTGCACATGGATAGGATGGCCGCGTCCACCGCGTCTTTGGCCGCACTATCTTGCTTCAGGGCGGTGGCGATCACCCCGGTGCCCAGGCGTTTGGTAAGAATCAGCCGGTCGCCCGGTCGCGCGCCCACATTCTTCCACACGCGCTGAGGATTGATGACGCCGGTCACCGCGTACCCAAACTTGATTTCTTCGTCGCCGATCGAGTGGCCGCCGATGACCGTGCAGCCGGCTTCCTGCATCTTGGCCAGACCGCCCTGAAGAATTGCCTCGAGAATCTCGACATCCCGGCCGGTATGGGGGAAACCGACGATGGAGAGCGCGGAAATCGGCCGGCCACCCATGGCATACACATCGCTCAGCGAGTTGGCGGCGGCAATCTGGCCGAAGGTGTAAGGGTCGTCCACAATCGGCGTGAAGAAATCCACCGTCTGCACCAGCGCCAATTCGGGCGAGAGTTGATACACTCCCGCGTCGTCGGCGGTTTCGAAGCCTACCAGCACGTTGGGGTCGAATTGTTTGGGCAAACGGGCGAGCACCGAGTCCAAAATCCTTGGACTCAACTTAGCCGCTCAACCCGCCGCCTTGACCATCGCGGTCAGCCGCGTGCGTTCGTCCATAAGGGATTTGATTATATTCCGCCACGGCGTGTTTCCCAAACTTCTTCACTAAAGCCAAGAACGCGCACCACCGTTGGATGCCAACCAGGATTATTCATGAGTTTCTTGGAGCCGTTGAAGGAGGGAAGGAATTTCGGTATTCAAATTTCGCCCCGAGGTCACGGAGAAAAGGCACAGAGACCACGGAGAGAGTTCGAGATCTTCTCCGTGCCCTCGGCGGTCAAGTGGTTCGATGATTCCAGGGATGAAACGCTCCGTGAACTCTGTGTGAAACGTCCTTAGCGAAATCGTCAAATCATCCTCCGAGGAAGAACCGCGGAGGAATGTGCCGGCTGACGGATCCCCACGCGGATCTTCCCAAATTCGAGCCGCGTTACGATGTTTCTCGTCGGGAACGCGAAGCGAAAAGGTGCACAGGAGCGCAAGATACGCCTACCTGTGCGGTACCCGCATGCTACCGTTCCAGGAAGAAGTGGTCGATCTCGCAGCCCGGCAGGGCTTGGAATTTCTGTTTCTTAACCCACCTCACCAGCGCGGCATCGCGAGCCGGCCTGGTGCTCGGCTTCGCTATTCCCACGTGGGAAACATCTCCCCGTTCATCAATGTCGAATTGAATTAAGGTGCTGTAGGGTGACCTATACGCCATGCGATCGTTCCATATCGGTGCAGGCTTCAGGACCCCAGAGTAGAGTTCCTTCCGTTCACACGGAGAAGTCCAGTTTAGCCACGGGGCTTCCTTCTTCATGCTGGGCGTAACCAGAACGACGCTCGCGCGGGTGGCTTGCTGGATCTCGCCGACTGCCACGATTACTGCGCCCGCATCCACCTCCGGGTCTGCGTCCAGATAGACCGTTTGGTCACCAAGCAGGCTCCATTGCGCCCGAAGGCGCGGGTATACATCCGCAACCGGCATGGGCTCCCGGTTCAGGTACATATGGCCAGAGGCGTCGATGCGCACCATCCGCGGTGCGTTCCATGGGTCGCGCGATGGGGAGAGCTTTCCAATTTCCGGAATGTTAACCTTGAGTCCCATCGGCTGTGGCGGCGAGCTAATGACGAAGATGATCCACGGAACCAAAACAACGTATAGCACAACGTACGAGTATGCTCGCAGTAGGGAGAAGGGCGATATCAGTTTCGGCCGGCGGCGGTGAGCTTGGCGGGTACTATAAAATGTAATGGCAATTCCGCGGGGCTGCGCGCCCCGGTCGGGGTTTATGGAAAAGTCCTCGAGTCTGTCCGCCCTGGTATGGAAGACCCCGAATAGGCCGGCTAGGAAGAAAACGAGAAAAAGTACGCAGATAAGAGAATCGAGCGGTTCAGCGGAAAAGCCATAAACGCGTCCCCTGTCAGGGGAGGTTACGATTTCAACTTCGGCGCTCCCTTCGATGGGGCGAGAGTCGCGGGGCAACACTTCCAGATCCAAGTAGTAGACGCCGCTATCTGCCTGGAAAGAACCATTGACCCAACATCCTTCGTCCCAGCCGTCCGCAACCACCAGGCGTGACTTTAAAAGCCGCCAGTGGACCTGGGGTCCCCCGGATACTCCCCAGTTGCACTTGCCGTTGTCGTGGGCGATAAACAGCAAGTAATCGGCGTGGAAGTTCATCAGGAAGTCCGGGGTGCGGGTGTGACCGGGCTTTAGGGAGACAGTCCCGCGGAATGGGAAATAAATCCGCGAATTGCCCCACCACACCATTCCCCCAAATATGATGACCGCCACAAAGATCAGGACAAATCCAAACCGCTTGAACGGTCTGCGGTTCGGCGGAGCCGCGGGGATAGACGGAGCGTTAGACAGGTTTATGTTGTCCATGTTTGGGGCAGCAGCAAAAACACACCGTTGCCCGCAACAACCAGGAGAGCGCGGGCCATCCGTGCTGCGAATCTATGTGTGATCATACGATCTCTCTTGCCAATCAGGGCAACTCTATACCTCTTCCCTGAAGAGTTGGGGGGTGGCGCAAGGGCGCAGCTCTGCATTGCAATACCGTAGATTCTTGCTCTTTTGGCAAGAATTCTCGCGCCCATCGTAGGGCCGAACAGCGTTCGGCCAGGGCCAGCGCTGCTGGCCCCGACATTTTTGGTTGCGGCCCCGCCGCGCTGCGCTTCAGCGTGCTATCTTAGCGCTGATGTTGCCCACCCACAAACGCCATCTTGCGCCCGGAGGGCTGGCGCTCGCGCGAAAAACCTTCACGTGGTCGCCACGAAGCGCCGATAGACGATGCAGGGAAGTGTCGGGGGAGCGACGAGGGGGCCGGAAAGTGCGAACGCGAGCGCTCACTCTCCAGCCTCGGAATGCTCTTTGAAAATGCTGTTTCCCTCGCCGCTGGGGAGAAGGGGGGGCCGCAAGGCCGAGGGAGCCCCACGTTCTGCTTGGGCGGGGGTGAGGGGGTTCCTTCAAACGACTCAATCCGAGCTTTTTATCGCCCCGCGAGCAAGACACTCACCACAAAGCGCACAGCGCGGCAGGGCCGCAGCCCAAGGTGTCTTGTGGGCCGGCGTTCGACGTGGGCGCCCTTCATGCCGGCAAAACCGGCCTTGGAGTGCGGGCTCAAACATTGAGTTGTCATGAAGGCGCAGGAGCGATGGCCGTACAGGAGTCGCAAAATGTTTGCTTAAAAAACAAGAATTCACGAGCTTGCAATACAGAGCTGGTAGCCACCTGGTTCCGGGCGCCGATTCTTTGGAGCCCAAACAAAATCGGCGAAAACCGGAGAACCCTCAGGTATACTTGGGCAGTCGGAAATGCCAAAAAGGAAATTCCGGTCAATATGAGCACGGTAGGAAATGTTCGCGGAACTCGGCGGAACCTAACCGCACTGTCGCTTTGACCGGCCAATTTGGCCCGTATAGACTGACTGTTCGTTTGTGGTGATAAGGTCATTGACCACTTCGAAGGTTATTCTCATGCGACCGAAAATTGGTGTTGCACTCGGCAGCGGCGCGGCGCGCGGATGGGCCCAGATTGGCGTGTTCGAGGGGCTCGCCGCCCTGGGAGTCGTGCCGGAGGTTGTTTCCGGCACTTCTATTGGCGCGTTGGTGGGAGCCGCCTTTGTGACCGGCAAACTTGCCGCGCTTAGGACCCGCATGGAGAATTTCGGCCGGCGCCATGTTGTTGCCATGCTCGACGTACATCTCACGACCGGTGGTCTTATTGAAGGCAAGCGTATAGAAAGTTTTCTCGATAGCTTGGGAATCGCCGGCTCGATCGAAACACAGGGTCCGCGTTATGCTGCGGTGGCAACCGATCTTGCCTCGGGACGAGAGATTTGGCTTCAGCAGGGAGCGATCGGCCGCGCGGTACGCGCGTCAATCGGTATGCCGGGAGTCTTCAGTCCCACGCGGCATGACGATCGGTGGTTGATCGACGGCGGCCTGGTCAATCCCGTGCCGGTGTCGGTCGCGCGAGCTTTGGGCGCCGATATTGTCATCGCGGTGGACCTGAACTCGGAATTGGTCGGGCGGCGCTTCTGCGGACCCGATATTGACCCAACCGCGACAACCACTGCGCCTGCCGCTTCGGCCCAGGCGCCTCAGTGGCTGACGGAGGCGGTCGGTCCAATTCTTCAACGCGTGCTCCAGGCCGGAGCCGACTTTCCCAGTTACTTCGAAGTATTGGCGAATTCTTTGAACATCATGCAGGATCGTATTACCCGCACGCGACTGGCTGGCGATCCTCCCGATGTGCTTCTGTGCCCAAAACTAGGGGAATTCTCTTGGCTCGATTTTCATCGTGCCAGTGAAGCCATTGCCGAAGGATTGGCATGCGTGCAGGCTGCCGAGCCGATAATTCGGCGAGCATGCCGGGACGCCATAGCCCATTCGTAATGTACATCCCAAGAGAGTGGGCCGAAACCGAAACGGCGTTGCCGCAAACACGTTTCCGCGTTCCGGCCGGGCGATGCACACGCCCCAATTGCACGCTGGGTTGTGCGGAGGCAAGGCAGACGGAGCGGCAGAGCGCGGGCGGGGGCGAAGAACCGCGGACCTGCAGAACAGGTCCGCGCTACGCTGGCTTGCGCACGCTGATCCACGGTTGGAGCCATGCGCTTAACAATCGCAATAGTACTTCTCGCAATAGGAAACTTGAGCCAGGCCGCATTCGGCCAGACACAGGACGTCGTAAGGGCACTGCTGCCGGACGGAGCCGTCCGCCGACTCGTGATTCCAAAGCCTTCGGAAAAAGAGAAGATCATTCACCAACTCAAAGCGGCGCAGGCTACTGCCCAGGGGGAGCGGGCTCAGCAGGTTGCATTCTTGCTCGCCGTGCTCGGGGGGGATTACGATCGTAATCGTGATTATCTTCTATGGGTAATGAAAGGTTGCGAGGTTCCTGAAATCAAGCATGGTTGCAGTGACATGACGGGGGACTACCTCATATACCTTTATCAGCATGGCCATCCCGAGATACTACCTCCATTGTTGAGCTCAAGCGTTAATGACTACAATGCGGCTGGCTCGGAATCTCTTGGCATGTTCTTTTCCCAGTTGGTAGTGAATTCTCCGAAAGATTTTCTCGATGCTCTCCGCTCGTTCCCAGCCTCCACGCAACGAAGAATGTGCTCCATGGCCGGTGTTGCCGGTGGTGGCGGCATGACACCTGCAGACTTGGGGAAAGCGCGAAGCCAACTGGGCAAAATGAATGATGAAGTCCCCCGACGCTGTCTCCAGGACATAGAACAAGCCAACAAGCCAGAGCATTGACGATGGCTCACTGCCTACTTGCCCCGGGCGGTATCGATTCCGGCAAGGAGGTGTAGCGCGGACTTGTTCTGTAGGTCCGCGGCATTTCGAATCATGCTTTCGCGTTACGGCCGGGCGATGCACGCGACCCATTTACGTGCGATGATGTGCGAAGGCAATGGCAAACGGAGCGGCAGAGCCCGGGCGGGAGGGAAGAGCCGCCGCGAGGCATAGGGGCGCTACGGTGGTTTGTGGCATGGCCATCTTGGCCATGACCTCACACGGGCTGGTAGCCACGAAGTCGCCGCGGCGACTCCGTGGCTACCACCTCCGAAAATCATTGCGCGCATAGCTTTGTGTAAAGGAGGAGAAACAATGCAAAAGCGAAAACTTGGAAAGAGCAACTTGGAAGTTTCGGTTCTCGGATTGGGGTGCATGGGAATGAGCTTCTCCTACGGCCCGCCCAAAGACAAACAGGAGATGACCACTGTTCTCCATGCCGCCGTGGAACGTGGCATCACCTTCTTTGATACTGCCGAAGTCTATGGGCCGTTCTTGAACGAAGAGCTTGTGGGCGAAGCCCTCGCCCCGTTCCGCGGAAAGGTGGTGATCGCCACCAAGTTTGGGTTCGACCTCAGCGGCAGCGATAATCGGCCGGGAGCGGCAGGTCTGAATAGCCGGCCCGAGCATATCAAACAGGCCGTGGAAGGGTCGCTCAAGCGGCTCAGGGTGGAGACCATCGACCTGCTCTATCAGCATCGGGTTGACCCGAACGTGCCGATCGAAGACGTCGCCGGCACGGTGAAGGAACTGATCGAAGCCGGCAAGGTCAAGCACTTCGGACTTTCCGAGGCAGGCGTAAAGACGATTCGCCGCGCCCACGCGGTCCAGCCGCTCACCGCACTACAGAGCGAATACTCTTTGTGGTGGAGGAAGCTTGAGGCCGAAGTGATTCCCACGCTGGAGGAGCTTGGCATCGGCCTGGTTCCATATAGCCCCCTGGGCAGAGGCTTCCTGACGGGAAAGATCGACGAAAACGCGGAATTCGACAGCTCCGATTTCCGCAGCACGCTGCCGCGCTTCACGCCGGAGGCTCTCAAGGCGAATCAGGCCTTGATCCAACTCCTCGGCAGCATCGCGGAACGCAAGAACGCGACTCCCGCTCAGATCGCACTCGCCTGGCTGCTGGCGCAAAAGCCGTGGATCGTTCCCATTCCCGGCACGACCAAGCTGAGCCGTCTGAACGAGAACATTGGAGCAATGGCAGTCGAACTTACGTCCGACGATCTTCGTGAGATCGATAATGCCTCCTCAAACATCAAAGTGGAAGGGGCTCGGTATCCGGAAAGACTGGAGCGAATGACCGGTCGCTGAGCAAAAACATCAAGTGAGGGAATACAAGATATGGAAATCAAAAGAGCTGGCTCGCAACCTTCCGTCAAGGGACCGTCAGAGTGGTTCACCGGCACCGTGCGGATCGATCCGCTTTTTCAGGCGCCCGATCCGGCGCTTGTTCAAGGCGCCAGCGTAACCTTCGAGCCGGGCGCGCGGACGGCATGGCACACGCATCCGCTCGGCCAAACTCTCATCGTCACGGCTGGCTGCGGCTGGGTCCAGCGTTGGGGAGGGCCGGTGGAGGAAATTCGCCCGGGTGATGTCATCTGGTTTGCGCCCGGCGAGAAGCACTGGCATGGGGCCACGCCGACCACGGCCATGATGCACATCGCCATTCAGGAAAATCTCGACGGGAAGGTTGTCGAGTGGATGGAACAGGTCAGCGAAGAACAATACCAAGCCTGACTAAAAACCGAAAAGAAACCACAAGGAGCTTAAATCCATGTACAACACGAAAGCTTATTCCGCTCGCAGTGCGACCTCGCCGCTTGCCGGCACCACCATCGCGCGGCGCGATCCAACCGAACACGACGTACAGATCGAAATCCTTTTCTGCGGCATCTGCCACTCCGATCTCCATTCGGTGCGTAACGAGTGGAGCGAGTTCATGCCCACCGTCTACCCGATTGTCCCCGGCCATGAGATTGTCGGGCGTGTCACCAAGGTCGGCTCGGCAGTCAACAAGTTCAAGCCCGGCGACCTTGCCGCGGTCGGCTGCATGGTCGACTCGGACGGCGCCTGCCCGGAGTGCCGCGCCGGCTTCGAGCAGTTCTGCCCGAACATGACCCTCACCTTCAACTCTCCGGACAAGCACCTCGGAGGCGTCACCTATGGGGGCTACTCCGACAGCGTGGTCGTCAACCAACGCTTTGTCCTGCGCGTCCCTTCCAACCTCAACCTTGCCGTAGCCGCGCCGCTCCTCTGCGCCGGAATCACCACCTATTCACCCATGCGGCGCTGGGGCGTCACCAAGGACAAGAAAGTTGGCGTGGTCGGTCTGGGCGGACTGGGCCACATGGGCGTGAAGTTTGCCCATGCGCTGGGAGCCCACGTCATCGTCTTCACCACTTCACCCCATAAGAAGGACGATGCGCGCCGACTGGGCGCCGACGAAGTGGTCGTTTCCCGCCATGCCGACGAGATGCAGAAGCACGCCGGCAGCTTCGACTTCATCCTCGACGCCGTCTCCGCCGATCACGATGTTAACGCATACCTCCAACTCCTCCGCCGTGACGGCAACCTTACCCTCGTCGGCGCGCCGGCAAAGCCTCTCGCCGTCGCCGCCTTCGGCCTCTTGTTTGGACGCCGCAGCCTTTCCGGCTCGCTCATCGGCGGTATCCCCGAGACCCAGGAGATGCTCGATTTTTGCGGCGCACATCACATCACCGCCGATGTCGAAGTTATCCCCATCCAGAAGGTCAACGAAGCTTACGAGAGATTGCTCAAGTCCGATGTGAAGTACCGGTTCTCCATCGATATGGCTTCTCTCAAATCCGCATAAACGACGCGCGAGGGAGAGCAGTATGCGAGTCGCCCCGACTACCCAGGGAGGACGGAAGCAGTGATTTGGACTGCCTGGAACAATGGCGACCACCATCACTCCGGCGCCGGCGGGTGAGCGCGAATCGTTATGTGAGGTAAGGATTATGAGCAAAATAAAGATGGGACCTCAACAGCTCCTGAATCCCAGACCAGCGATTCTCGTGGGAACCCATATTGATGGTAAGCCCAATTTCCTCACAGTATCCTGGGCGGGCATCACGAGCGCTGATCCTCCAACGATGTCAGTAGCCATCAGGAACATGCGATACTCCCTGCGGGGCATTCAGGAGAACAGACAGTTTTCGGTTAACGTCCCCTCCGTGGATATGGTGAAGGAGACAGACTACTGTGGCGTCGTGTCCGGCTCCCAATCGGACAAAGTTAAGGATTGCGGTTTCAAAATATTCTACGGTGATCTGGACAAAGCTCCGCTTATCGAACAATGCCCGATCAATATTGAATGTGAGGTTTTGCAGATTGTTGCTCTCGGGGACCATTCACTTGTAATCGGGAAGATATTCGAATCCTATATAACAGATAGCTGCTTAACAAAAGGTATACCAGACATGAGAAAGATAAACCCTCTCTGTTTCTGCGGGTTGACGATGGAATCCATGGGTTACTACGCTGTTGGAGATTTCATCGCAACCACAAATGCTATAAGCAAGGAAACGAAACCAGAAGAGAAGCTATAAAGGCGATATGATCGGTCGCGGCTTGATCAGTGGACGCCAGCAAAATTGCCCTCCTTGTGCATCATCGCCCAAGGAGCAAAAACCGTCATCGTAGGGCAGGAGGTCTATGAGTACGACGCGTCGCGCATGATCGTGTTCTCCATTGCCCTACCCGTTGCTGCCCAGATCAAGAATGCCAGCCCTTCCAAACCTTGCCTCGCTCTAAGGCTCGACCTCGACCCGCCCAAGATTAGGGGATTTATCGACAATTGATCCCCAGCCTTTGGAAGGAGCGCAGGGACCCGGCGCCATTGAAACTTCTCCCGCCACACCATATACTGACCCGCATTGGTTCACATGAAAGGCGCTCTCGCCGCCGATGCCAAGGGCTCGACGCGTGGGAGAAAAACCGGACGGCTGAGCACCCACCGAGCGAGCGGAACGGACGGGTCATCGAACGCCAGCACGCCGGTGGGCGGGAGTGACAGCGAACGTTACATGCGAGGAAACCCATGAGACCGACTCTGAGGCTGTTGCGGGATGAACTGATCGAGAGAATCATCGCCGAGGCGCGCGAGGTGCTGGGCAAGTTGGGTGTCGAGATCCACAACCCGTCGGTGCTCAGCCTGCTGGCCGACCATGGCGCCGATGTGGACGCCGGCACGTGTAATGCCCGCTTGACGGGAGCCATGATCGATAAAGCACTGAAGACCGTCCCCCGCACTTTCAAGCTCTTTGATGTTTTGGGCAACGAGACCCATGACTTTCAGGGTGACAACGTCTACTTCAACCCCGGCTCCACCGCGCTCAATATCCTCGATGCCCGGACCGGCGAAATGCGCAAGCCCACCACGGCGGATTACATTCGTTACGTGAAGTTGGTGAGCGGCCTCGATCACATCGCCGCGCAAAGCACCGCCATGATTGCCGCCGATGTGCCCGAGAAAATCTCCGACAGCTATCGGCTTTATCTGAGCCTTCTGTACGGTGAGAAGCCGGTGGTGACGGGCGCATTCACCATCGAGTCGTTTGAGATCATGAAGGATTTGCAACTGGTGGTGCGGGGAAGCGAGGCGGCGCTGCGGGCCCAGCCCCTGACCATTTTCTCCTGTTGCCCCACGGCGCCCATCAAGTGGAGCGACGTGACCAGCCAGAACCTGGTGGATTGCGCGCGCTGGTCGATTCCGGTGGAGCTGATCTCCATGCCGCTTTCCGGGTTTATGGCGCCCGTTACTCTGGTGGGAAGCCTGGTGCAGCAAACCGCCGAGAATCTGAGCGGCGTAGTCATCAGCCAGCTCGTGAACCCCGGCGCGCCGATGCTGTATGGAGGCTCACCCGCCATCTTCGACGTGCGGTTCGAAACCACTCCCATGGGCGCGGTCGAAACCATGATGCTCGACTGCGCGAACAGCGAGATCGGAAAGCGCCTGGGCATGCCCACGCAGGGTTACATCGCCTTGAGCGACGCGAAACTGCTGGACGCGCAAGCGGGATTGGAGACGGGCGTGGGCGCGGTCTTGGCGGCGCTTTCGGGAATCAACAGCATCTCGGGCCCGGGGATGCTGGATTTTGAGAGCTGCCTGAGCCTGGAGAAACTGGTCCTCGATGACGAGATTTGCCGCATGACGGATCGCCTGTTGCGAGGAATCGAACCGCGGGAGGATTTCCCCTCGCTTCCCATTTTCGAGGAAATGCGCCGGGAGAAGCATCTGCTGATTGCCGATCACACCCGCCGCCATTTGCGCGAGGAAATCTTCTTCCCCGGTGCGGTCATCGATCGAGCCAACCGCGCCCGCTGGGCCGCCGATGGCCATTTGACCTTGGGAGAGCGCGCCGGGCGGGAGGTCACGCGGCTTGTCCAGCGCTACAAGCCAACACGATTGGCCGCGGAGGCGAGGTCGGAACTGACACGCCTGATGGCCGCGGAAGCCCGGCGCTACGGCATGGAGACGTTGCCGGCGGAGTGATTCCGAGTGCGTCGAGGGAGAAACGGGGTTTACCGCACGGTTCACCCCGTTCCCCCGGCAGGCCTCCGCGTGATTCTATTGAGTACTGCGAATTAGAGTGACAAGACCCCCTCACCCCCGACCCCTCTCCCCCAAGGGGGCGAGGGGAGTTGGTCACATCACTAAATCACTCACCTCTCCCCTCGCCCCCTTGGGGGAGAGGGGTCGGGGGTGAGGGGGTTCACTCGTCACGGTATTATGCGGAAGTCAGTAGAATCTCAACGAAAGGCAGCTCAAGCCGCCGTCCATTTTTTCGAACTCGGACATATCGAGTGGCAGAACCGCGTAGCCGTGCCGCTCGAGGGATTCTCGCAGGCCGGGAAACCCCGCCGGCATGAGCACGCGGTCGTTGATGCGCAAACAATTGGCGGCATAACTCTCTGTGGCATTCACGCGGATGAGTTTGTATCCGCGGAAATGGGCGTGCCCTGACAACTCTTCGCTAACAACAAGAGTATTGTCGCCCAGATAAGCAATACCACTCTTCAGATGCAGAACGGTCTGGAATCCCCGAATGTCCACAAATGTCGAAGTGTGACCCTCACTCGCCAGGAACTCCGCGAGCTGTCGGCCGCCCGCTTCGTTCGTACGCCCCGAAATACCGATGAGGAAGTGATTCTCAGCCTGGCAGATGTCGCCGCCTTCCAGCGTACCCGGCGCCCGGATCTGGTGGATGGTGCGGAAGAACCGCTCCAGAGGCTCCCGGATTTCCGCCACTTCTCCCGCCCTGCTGGGGGCGCCAGGGCGGGTGAGGATTGCGCTGTGGGGCGAGAGGACCGCTGTATCCTCCACGAAGGTGCCATCGGGATATCGCAGGCCTGCTTCCAGCACGGTGACGCGCAATCCGCAGAGTTCGAGCGCCTGGCAATAACCAAGATGTTGATCGAGGGCCTTCTCGAATGAGGGAACCCCCAGCCTGCCGGAAGTCAGGCCGTCGGAGAAGTTCCTGCCGGGCTTGCGAACGATGGCGTGGCGAAACAAGTCACTTCTCCTCTGATCACCCACGAGTCCCCGCCTGGAGGCCGTGCTCCTCCGCAATCATGCCGTTACCATGCGGGCTCTTTTCCGCATGAAAAGGTACGCGGGGACACAAGCGCACAGCAACAAAACCGCATAGACGGTGCTGCTGGGATCACTCAGGGCGTTGGCAACAAGGAACAGTCCCGAACCCGCCACCAGGAGTGCCGTCGTCCAAGGGTAGCCCCAGGCGCGAAACGGGCGGGGCAGTTGGGGCTCGCGCCGGCGCAGGACGATTAGCGCTATATAGCAGACACAATAATTAGCAACGAAGATAATGGCGGCCATCGCTACAATCCGCTCAAACGTTTCGGTGGCCACCAGAGCCATGGCCGCTCCGGCGGAGAGCACCATGGCCAGCCTGGGCGTGCCCCCGGCGCTGACCCTGGCGGCGCGCTCGGTGAAAAGGCCGTCGCGGCCGATGGCAAAGACGATGCGCGCGGCGCCGAGCAATGCGGAGTTGATGAAGCTGAGCAACGCCAACAACGAAAGCAGGGTTATGAACTCGCCGCTATGTCCAGAGAAAATGATTTGCGCCGCGTCCGCGGCCGGGAGTTTCGAGGCCGCGAGCAAGGGAATCGGGAGCACATGCAGGTAAGCCAGATTCATGACGAGATAGAGGGAGATGATGCAGAGCACTCCGCCGATCATGGTGCGGGGCAGATTCCGGGTTGGATTCTTATCTTCTTCGGCAAAATAGATGGCTTCGTACCATCCATCGTAGGCCACCACGACGGCGCGCAACGCGGTTACCAGCGCCCCCAGCGCCAGCAGGAGACTTGCCGGGGATTTCACCAGGTGGTGCGGGAGAGTGGCCGCGGCGAGGTGCGGCGCGTGCGCCTTTCCGTTATAGAGGAAGCAAGCCCCCGCCAGTATCAGAAAGGCCAGCGCGGTGGCGGAACTGGTCAGCTTCTGGACGTTGCTGCTGAAGCGAAGTCCCATCCATTGGAGGACGGCAAACAACGCGAGCGCGGCAAGCGCCACCGTTTTATCACGGCCCGCCAGGCCCGGCAGGAGCGCGGCCACGTAACCGCCTATGGCGTATGAGACGTAGGCAAGCGAAGCGCAGTTGTTGATCCAATCGCCCCATCCCACGGCAAATCCGGCGCCGCCCCCGAAGGCCCGCCGCGCGTAAACATAGAACCCGCCTGCTTGCGGCGCCATGACGGCGAGTTCGGTGACGGAAATCGAACCGAGCAGGGCGTAGATCCCACCGATAACCCAAACCGCCAGAATCAGGCGAAAACTGCCGAGTTGGGCCGCCACCGTTCCCGGAAGGCGCAGGATGCCCACCCCGATCGTGCCTCCGAAGATGACCGCCACTCCAAAGCCTACCCCCAGGATGGGTAACAATTGCGCCTTGGGCGTCGGTTTGAGTTCGGCGAGATCAGGGGCAGGAGAGTTCATTCTTCTTTCACGAGGAGATAGAAGAGCACCTTCCGGTTCACAGGCTCGACCCAGTTTAGCGCCATGCCGGATAATCTGCTAGAGGTCTTGTCCGGCCCAATCGTCGCCCTAACTCCGCAGAGAAGAATACTGAGCGCGAGACCATGAACGGCTCATTAGGGACCCGACGTCGAGGAACGTATCCGAGCGGTAGCCACTCTGGCGCCGTGGGTGAAAGTCCGCCGACCTTCATGGCGGACGACCGGCGCGCGGCGGTGGAGATTCTCGCCGCGAATATCCGCACAGAAGCCGCTCTGGAAGTGTCTATCAAGACGAATTGTCCGTTATAACTTGCATTTTTCTGCAAAATCCACATCGAATTGCCGTAAATGTCCGACTTTTTCGCGGTCAATTTGTCAATGTTTCCTTTGTTTTTATACATTTGGTGGCTTTGGTCGTCATAAATTAACATCTTTTTTTAGGCCAGCCCCTGGCAGTGACATCTTGTTGGATTGGAGCCTCCTGGAGGGAGACGAGGACGTCGTTTGAGTGGAATGGCCATTTTGATTTTCCTCCCCACTCGGATTGTGGCAGGCTCGGCATGGGCAACGTCGTTTCCTTCCCGGACACAGGCTAGCTTATCCACTATACCCATACACCTAGGCTTTGTCAAGTAAACAGTGAGGCTAGGTAGTGGCGCCATGGGCCGGGGCACGGCCGACTTGCCCGCGAGCAAAAACGTGGCCTTCTCCCCCACCGCTCCCATCGCGCCCACAACCTTGCGCACGAACTCGTCCGGATGTTCCAGCACCATCGCATTCGGAACGCGCAACAATCGAAGGCCGAGGGTGCGCAAATAATCTTCTTTGGCGGCATCTTTGCGCATCTGGTCGATCTGAGCGTGGACGCCGCCCTATGGCGAGGTAAACTCGCCGCTACGAATTCAAAGTGCGCCACTACCTGGGTTGGGGGGCGGGGTGCTTGCAGCGATCATTTTTGGCGCTGCAATCGGCTCGGCATGGAACTGGTTCTTGAACGAGGTTCAAGTTGATCCACTAACCGTCACTTTGGCTTCTTGACCCGCCTTCGGCCGCCCACTAGAATGCTGACGTGCTGGCCCCCTATTGAAGCGGAGGCCGGCTGCGTCAGCCACGTCCACGCCGCCTCATTCGAGCGAATCGCCATGGCCTCACCAAATCTTCGCAAACCTATTATGATCGGCATCGGCGGCGGCACCGGAGCCGGAAAAACGACTCTGGCGCGACTCCTGGCCCTGCTCTACGCTGACCTCGGCGCGGTGATCCTGGATCAAGACTCATATTACCGGGACCAGTCGCACCTGAGCTTCGAGCAGCGTGTCCTGACCAACTATGACGAGCCCGCCGCGCTCGACAACGACCTACTCTTGCGGCATGTGGAGCAGCTCGCCGTGTGTGAGCCGATCCGGAAACCCTGTTATTGCTTCGTCACCTACACGCGAACCGCGGAGGTCAAGGAGGTTCGCCCCGCCCAATTTGTGATTCTGGAGGGGCTCCTGGCCCTGTGGGACGAGCGGCTACGCGCGCTGATGGGCCTGAAGATTTTTGTCGATGCCGACGCGGACGTCCGCCTGATGCGCCGCCTGCTAAGGGATGTCCATGAGCGTGGCCGGACGCTGGAATCCACCATCGCGCAATACCGGGATTCCATCCGGCCCATGCATCGGCGGTACGTGGAGCCGACAAAAACTTACGCGGACTTGGTGGTGGACACCACCGAAAGCGCCGTGGAGGAATGGCTCGAGCCTATTGACCGGATTCTCGTCAAGATGCGGGGCTCATGGAACGAGGCGGCCGCGGCCTGACGTCGCCACCGGGAGGAGAACACATGTTTGCGTTTCGCGGAGTGGATTTTCTGGAGATCGATTCCCTGCTCAATGACGATGAAAAGCTGGTGCGCCGGATGGTGCGCGAGTTTGTGGAGAAGGAAATCATCCCCCATATCGAGGGATGGAATCGCGAGGGGAAGTTCCCCCTGCATCTGGTGCCGCTCATGGCGGAATTGGGGTTTTACGGCGCCAACCTGGAGGGCTACGGCTGCGCCGGCATGTCCAACGTGCAGTATGGGCTGATCATGCAGGAGCTCGAGCGCGGCGACAGCGGCTTGCGCAGCTTCGTGAGCGTGCAGGGCGCGCTGGTGATGTATCCCATTCACGCCTATGGCTCCGAGGAGCAGAAGGACCGCTGGCTGCCCGCCCTGCAACAAGGCAAGGCCATCGGCTGCTTTGGCCTTACGGAACCGGATTTTGGCTCGAACCCCGCGGGCATGAGAACGCGCGGCGTAAAGGACGGTAATGACTACATCTTAAACGGTGAGAAAGCCTGGATTACCTCCGGTACTGTCGCCGATGTGGCATTGGTATGGGCGCGCACCGACGAAGGGATTCGCGGATTCCTGGTGGAAAAAGGCACGCCGGGCTTCTCCGCCAAGGACATCAAAGGCAAGATGTCGCTGCGCGCTTCGGTTACATCCACGTTGGCCTTGCAAGACGTGCGCGTGCCGGCGCGCAATATGCTCCCCAAGGCGCAAGGGTTGAAAGCTCCGCTGAGCTGTCTGACGCAAGCGCGCTACGGCATTGGCTGGGGCGCCATCGGCGCCGCCATGGCCTGCTACAACGAGGCGCTGGAATACGCCAAGGTGCGCAAACAATTTGACGATAAGCCCATCGCCACGCACCAGCTTGTGCAAGCGAAATTCGCCGACATGATTACGGAAATCACCAAGGCGCAGTTGCTGGCCATCCAGGTGGGCCGTCTGAAAGACCAGGGCCGCGCTGACTTTGCCCACGTTTCCATGCTGAAGCGCAACAACGTGAAAATCGCCCTCGACACAGCCCGCGCCGCCCGCGACATCCTGGGCGCGAACGGCGTCGCCGACGAGTACCCCATCTTCCGCCACATGTGCAACCTGGAATCGGTCTTCACCTACGAGGGCACCCACAATATCCACACGCTCATCATCGGCGAGCGCGTGACGGGAATGCCGGCGTATAAGTAATGGCAAAGTTTTGTGGCAGACGTGATTCAAGTTTTGGGAATTGTCGATGTCACAAATGATAAGTTACCCGAACGATCGGATTCTGGGCCACTGGCGTACAAATGGCGACCAGTTAACAATTACTCTGTTCGTCGTTCTTCTTACTGTTTTCATCTGTAAAGCATTCGGCTTTCCAGGCAAGCTTCCGGAGCCCCCCAAAGGGCGTATTCCCGGTGTTATCGCAGTGGCTAACCTTGAGGGGAAGCGGCCCCTCATACTTGTGCGACCGAAATATCCGGAAACAGCGATGAAAGCGGGCATCGAAGGCGATGTCGACCTTGACATCGTAATTGGAAAAACTGGCAAGATCGAAATGCTGCGAGTAATACGAGGCTCACCCTTACTTGCTGGAGCCGCTGCCGACGCAGTGGGGCAGTGGCGCTATGAGCCCATTCTACTAAATGGCAAACCTGTTCGCATCAGAACAACGGTCAACGTCGGCTTCAAACTGTCAAGAGATAAAGGTGGTTCTTTATCAGGCAGGCCGTCCAAAAACGACTAAACTTTCAATACAAGCAGCAACATCCCTTCTTCCCCTTGCAGGGAGCATAGGGGAGGTGGCAACGACCACACCCCACTTGGCACGGCTAAGTGTCAGGTACAAGCAAGCGTAGCCAAGACCTCCGCCTTTGAGGTCTGCGGTTCTTCCCTAGACTCGCGCTCCCTGCCCCACGGGCGGGCGTGCTTCTTGGCGATTCAGCGTCGTCGCAAGGTAAGAACCGCGGACCACAAGACCGCCGGGCGCTACACGCCCGGGAACACATCCGAGTATTTCACACTCGAGCGCGGCTCCGCCATCAAGGACTCCATCTTATCGCGCCACGCGGCGTAATGGGCTGTCGCTTTGTGCGCCGCGGTGGCCTCCACGCTGCGATAGACCTCGACCAGCACGAACCGCGTGGGATCGTCATTCTGCTCCAACACATCAAAACGCGCAATGCCCGGTTCCTTGTGGCTCTGGCGCGCATTCTCAATCGTCGCCTCTTTAAAGGCCTCGATGCTATCGGGCTTCACTTTCACGTGCACGTGGACGATTAGCATGATCTTACCCCCTTCGACTTTGATGGTGCGTCCCCCGCGTGGATCGTGCCGTGGCATGCCCTACGGTGAACACGTCCTATCATCAGGCCTTACGGCAACCCAAAGCTCGCCACACGCCGCCAATGACGCGGTTCGCCGTGCGTCCGGTAGAGATGCAGGCTTCGCACCTTAAACTGAGCGTCGAGCCGAGGTCCAATCTCCGCCATCACCCTTTCCTTCAAGCTCCGGGGGAAATCTCCGTAGAGGAGGCTGAGGTGGGGCATGAAGGCTGGCTCGCGCGTGTGGCCAAATTCCTGGCAAGCGGCTCGATGAGCTTTCCGCAATGGTCTGGTAAGCGCCGCGCGAACGAAAAGGCAGCGAAAGTACTCTTCGAGGAAGTCAATCTCTTCCAAACGGATGACAAAGTGGCGGAGGCCGGCGGCCAAGCGCGCGGATTGGCCAATCAGCTCAGAGCGCGGACCCACCAAGCCCCCCAGCAGGGTCACGTGCGGGGAGAATTCCGGTGCGCCAAGCTCGACACTCAAGCGCTTGATGATCCGCGAGAGGAGATCGCACACGTCTCCTGTCGGCATTAACCACAAGGAGTATTTCTCAGCGGCAGGCGGCTGGCTCACTGGCGTGCCCACTGACCTCGGCATAATACGGCGACGGATAGACCCCCTCACCCCCGACCCCTCTCCCCCAAGGGGGCGAGGGGAGAGTTGAGTGATTAAGTTATGCAACCAACTCCCCTCGCCCCCTTGGGGGAGAGGGGTCGGGGGTGAGGGGGTCTTGTCACTATGATTTGCAGTAATCAATAAGTCGAAAGAGGATAAAGGGTGGAGTTTAAAGGGTAGAAGCTAAACCCGCATGGCGGCACATTTTACCCTTTATCCTTTACCCTTTAAACTTCTCTCCCCACCCCCGCGCAGACAGGGAAGTTCTTATTCCCCCTCCTTGAGCTCTCGAATCCAGAGATTTCGATAGCGCACGGGGTGGTTGTGATCCTGCAAAGCCAGCGGGAGCTTTTCCGGCGTCGGGTGATAGGGCGGACGCGCGTTGTGCGTCGTGGGCCCCATGATTTCCACGTGATCTTGCACCAGAACGCCGTTATAGAACACGGTGACACTCGCCTTATGCAGCAGCTTCCCGTCCGCATCGAAGCGCGGACCGTGGAATACGATGTCGTACGTTTGCCATTCGCCCGGCTTGCGCGCGGCATTCACCAGGGGAGGATACTGGCCATAAACGGCGCCGGCCTCGCCATCCGCATAAGTCGGATTATCGTAGGAATCGAGAACCTGAATCTCGTAGAGGCCGTGCAGGAATACGCCGCTATTGCCGCGGTCCTGGTCGACCCCGTGCGGCGGGTTGGGCGCGGCCCATTCCACGTGCAATTGGCAATCGCCATACGCGCCTTTGGTGCGTATGTATCCGGTGCCAGGCACGGTGGCAAAGTAGCCGTCTCCCACGGTCCACTTCGCCGGGCCGCCATCCTTGACACTTTCCCAATTCGACAGATCCTTACCGTTGAAGAGCACGATGGCATCCGAAGGCGGCAGGCCCGGATGCTCCTGGGTGCTGGCGGTCCCCGGCGTGATGATGGGCGGCGCCGGACGGTGGCGATCGTTGGGCCCCCATTGTTGCTGGGCCTGTAATTCTGCTACGGGTCTCATGGCTTCGGATTGAGGCGCGGCAAACGGCCCAGTGGTTGTCATGATGGTCGAGAGCAGGGCGAGTCCCACGCAGCTCCCCCATAACAAAAGTGCCTTGCGCATAGTCTCTTCTCCCTTCCGACAAATAATAATAATGATGTTGCCCCGCAGCGGGCTGCGAGAGGCGGTATTGTAACGCTTAATGGCTGCCGTGGGTTCATGTTTTTGGCCCGCGTCTACCAACACGCTGGGGTAGGGGGGCAATTCGAGGTTGAAACGGTGGGTTTCTCTGACAACTGAGGGACCCAAAGGCGGCGTCCCGGTATGAGGGGGATAGATTTCGTCGCCTCTACGTCAAAGCAAGGCCGGGTTAGCGGACGGTCCCCGGGGGTCCACTGCGGGGCTCACGTGGCGAAGCATCCATGCCACCCTTACTTGATGTGGCAGCTCGCCAGACCGCGCTTTTCCAAATACTGCTGGTGATAATCCTCCGCCCGCCAGAACTCGGCAGCGGGAGTGATTTCCGTGACAATACGGCGAGGGTACTTTCCCGACCGTTCGAGCGCTTCCTTCGACGCGCGGGCGGCGGCTTCCTGCTCGGGCGAGTGAAAGAATATCGCAGTGCGATATTGTTTGCCGTAGTCGGGCCCCTGGCGGTTGAATTGCGTGGGGTCGTGATTCTCCCAGAACACCTTCAGCAAGTCCGCGTAGGATACCTGGGCGGGGTCGAAAGTGACCTCCACAACTTCCGCGTGTCCGGTCTGGTCCGTGCAGACGTCACGATAAGTGGGATTCTGGAGATGCCCGCCCATATAACCGACGGCCGTGGAGGTGACTCCCTGAACCTGGCGGAACGCCGCCTCCACTCCCCAGAAACAACCCGCCCCGAAAGTCGCTTTTTCTGTCGCCATGTTGTTGGCCCTCCTCATTAATCCGCGCGAAATGTGTGCCGTTAAGCCCCCTGCCCCGGGCGGAGATAAGTGATAGACCTATGATACTATTTCTCGCGCCAAGCGGCGAGCAGTTCAAGGCGTTCTCCTTGCGTCCCGCCGGGCAATGCTCTGCCCGGGGAGCGCATACAACATATCTAGGCTAACGTGGGCGTAAAGCCGTTCCCCCACCGCGGCAATGCGCTGGCGGCGATTTCCGCGTCAATTATGCGGCGCTGACACGACGATGGACGGGTGACGACAACCGTCCATCCGGCCACATCGGCATCGCCGACCCCGCGCGCGCTCGGGGAAGCCCGTCGGCGACTGGCGATCGAGACACGCGCGTTTCTTGATTGCTACCTTGTTAGCGCACAATAAAAATCCCATGGCAGATTGCACTGCGCTGGTCCACCGCGGCCAAGCTCTTTAATCCTATCGGGTCCCGCGCCAGATTACACCGGTGCGGGAAAGGGGGATAGGCAGGGGATTAGCCCAAGCAAGCCCGGATTCGATGCTGGCGAGGCTGGCAGCTTGGTCCTGCGTCAGCCACAGTAGGATGTTTCCGTTGGGCTTAAGGCACTGGGCGGCGATGGGTACGAGGACTTGCAGATTCCCGACGGCGCGCATGGTGGCAAAGTCGAACGCCGGCGGCGGCGTGGCGCAAACCAGGTCTTCCAGGCGATCGGCACGCACCGCGACTTGTCCGAAATCACAGACGCGCGCCGCCTCTTTAAGGAAAGCTCGCTTCTTGGCCACCGGTTCGAGCAGGGTGACGGAGATCGCGGGGAAGGCGATTTTCAGAGCCAGGCCGGGAAAGCCGGCGCCACTGCCGATGTCGAGCAGATGGCCGTGAATCTCCATGTGGCGGGAGAGGAAGAGGCTCTCGCCGAAGTGGCGGGTCACACACTCTTCCGGATCGCGGATGGAGGTGAGGTTGATTTTCTGATTCCAGCGGCAAAGCAGGTTGAGGTAAGCAAGGACTTGGTCCGCCTGGGCGGTGGAAAGATCCAAGCCAAAAGGGTCGAGGAGCTGCCGAAGGCGCGTTTCATTGAGCACGCAGGCGATTGTAGAGACTTCCCTCGTTGGGCGCAAGCTGAGAACTCCACATTAATTCCAGGAATTCATGAAGGTGTTCCACGTGAAACATTTAAGCTGGAAAGGACGGAATCATCATCCCCTCCGCGCGCCTCGAGCCCAAAAAAATTTCTCACAAAGGTATTGACTTAGGAATTCATATATGCTAGTGTCTTCGCGGTTCCCAAATACCTTTGGTTCTAATCTTGACATGCCATGTCCGGTTTGCAGGCTCTCCTTTCTCGCCGTTCGGGGACGCGGGGCGTCGAGCGGCGCCGAATCCCCTGCGGCATACCTTGCGGAGCCCAATCCGGCAGGCAAAGGAGTGAATTATGGCCAAAAAACGTGTAGCGATCGCGGGCAGCGAGCGGGCTCCGCTTCACGGGGCGCGCTTGATCGGTCCCGCCGATCCTCAGGAGCGCATGGAAGTCACTTTGGTCCTTAGACCCGCCAGCTCGGCGGCACTGCCGTCATTGGAGCGGACGGGCAAGATCAAACCAAATGAGCGAACCCATATGACCCGGGAGGAATTCGCGGACAAGCACGGCGCCGACCCTAAGGACATCGCGAAAATCGATGCTTTTGCGCATGAGCACGGTCTCGACGTCGGGGAGGTGAGTTTGGCCGCGCGTACGGCAGTCCTTCGCGGAACCGTGCAGGCAATGAGCGAGGCGTTCAATGTAACTTTGCAAATGTACGACCACCCCAGCGGCCGCTATCGTGGACGCACCGGCCCCGTTGAGATTCCCAGTGACCTCGATGGCATTGTCCAGGGCGTCTTCGGTCTCGATAACCGTCCCCAAGCCAAGCCTCACATGCGCCCTATTCATGAGCAGGGAGGCGCCTGGCACAGTTCCCAGAAAGGCGTATCTTACCTGCCCACGCAAGTGGCGAAACTCTACGACTACCCCGCTACCGCAACGGGTCAGGGGGAGTGCATCGCCATCATCGAGCTCGGCGGTGGCTACAAGGCCAGCGACCTCGCCACCTATTTCCAACAAATTGGCATCAAGGAGCCGCAAATCAGCGCCATTTCAGTGGGAGGCTCGGGCAACAGTCCCACCGGCGACGCGAACGGTCCGGATGGAGAAGTCATGCTTGATATTGAAGTGTCTGGCTCCATCGCGCCGGGAGCTCAAATCGCTGTTTACTTCTGTCCGAACACCGACGCAGGCTTTCTCCGGGCCGTCACCACAGCCATTCACGACAAGGTACGCAATCCTTCGGTGGTTTCAATCAGTTGGGGAGGACCGGAAGCCTCCTGGACGGCGCAGGCAATGACCGCCTTCGATCAGGCTTTCCAGGCCGCTGGCGCGTTGGGCGTGACGATCACCGTTGCCGCCGGCGATAACGGGTCCTCCGACGGCGTGGACGACGGTCTGGCGCACGTGGACTTCCCCGCTTCCAGCCCCAACGTCCTGGCGTGTGGCGGCACGCGCCTGATGGGGTCCGGCAAAACCATTACTGCCGAAACCGTCTGGAACGACGGCGCCTCAGGCGGAGCGACGGGTGGGGGAATCAGCGCCTTCTTCGTGCCGCCGCCTGCCTGGCAGTCGGGTATCAACCTTCCACCCTCAGCCAATCCCGGCGCCAAGCCCGGACGCGGGGTTCCCGATGTGGCAGGCGACGCCGATCCTGTCACCGGTTACCAAGTGCGGGTGGATGGGCAAAACACCGTGATCGGGGGAACTAGCGCTGTGGCGCCTCTGTGGGCCGGCCTCGTGGCGCTCTTAAACCAGAGCTTGGGCAAAACCGTAGGGTTCTTGAATCCCTGGCTCTACGCCAACGCCACAACTGGAGACCTTCACGACATCACGTCTGGCAATAACGGCGCCTATCAGGCGCGGGTGGGCTGGGATGCCTGCACCGGTCTGGGGTCGGCTGACGGCGCCAAGATACAACAGGCCCTGACGGGAAAAATGGCGGCGGCAAAGTAAGGTCGAAGCATGGACATAGGTTGCCCAGATAGTGCCGGGTTTTAGAATGGCGCGGGGCGTTACGCATACCCCGCGCCATCACCTTTCGACTTGCGGAATTCGACCTATCTGCATCATTCCATAAGGCCTCAGGCTCAATAGACGGTGGCGCGAGGCCGCATGGCCAAAGGTTTAAACGGCGGACGATTGGGCCGAACCGGACAGTTGGCTATCACCCTCGAACCCGTCAAGAGTGAGGTCCCTGTTTCACGTGAAACATTCTGCCCTTGAAGACGCTCAAGGGCGAGACATCGCAAAGAACAACTGTTTTCCTCTCCTTTCGCCCTCAGCACCGCTGAGATTGGCCTATTTGCCTGCCTCCACAGCCACTCTATTTCCGCGCCGAGCGCTGTCCTTGAAGGGCATCCAGTTCGTCGATTCGGCGCTGGAGCCTGCGCGCGGCCCGTTGGTTCATCTTCCATACCGCGACAAATGAAAGCGCACCAATGAGGTTAAGCACCCCCGAAAACAGTCCGATGTGCCGCATGTGGCCCGGGTTGGTGCGGGCGAAAGCCGCGGTTAGGACCACCCAGCCCGGAATCAGCGGCCCCAAGTACCAAGTCCAAACGTTCTCGACGAGGGTCCGCTGCCTTTCCAGTTCCCGCCGGAAGAACTCGAGACCAGTCGCAAGTCCCAATTCCGCCGGCATGGTTCGCGAGGAGCCTCTCCGATGGAGCTGCCAACTCAAATACAGCATCCCGGCGATCATCAAGCCATAACCCACTCGCGTCAGCACATCGGGCACGCGCCAGAACTCGAACCCGAAGAAGACCACCACCACCAAGGCGGCAACGTATTCGCGCGCGTTGCGCCAGTAGATCGTCCCTTCAAACTTCCCTGAACGGTTGCGGATCTCTTCCATCGACATACGGATACCCTCCGTTCTCTGGTTCTGCCAGACGTTTCTCATATCTTGGGGGGGAGATTCATTCCTCATCGTTTCCTCCCGCTTCAAAACGGCGCGCCAATAGGCCTTTGATACGATGAACCTTGGTAGCCACGTTCCTTGATGATAGTCCAGTTATCTCGCCTATGGCCCCAGCATCCATGCCCTCCAGGTATGCCAGCATCACCTGGCGGTCCAGGTGCTCCAACTGCTGAATAAGGGCCAGAAGACGCTCGAGGCTTTGGCGCCGGTGGGCGGCCAGTTCACCCTCACTCGCGTCCGGCAGAAGCTCAATTTCCTCCAAAGCCACTAGAGGATGCGAGCGCACGCGGCTCTGCCGGCCCACGTGAGTCGTGGCCACGTTGTGCGCCACGCGATAGACCCACGTGCGCATTGAACAAAGACCCTTGAAGCCTTTGAAACTGCGCCACAAGGCCACGTGGATGTCTTGCAACAGGTCGCGACGGGTTTCCCCGTCGGCTTCGTAAGCGCGCGCCAGCCGCTCCAAGGCCGCGCCATAGGTGTCCGCGGCTTGGCGATAGAGATCGTCTTGCGAGGACGCTGGAGCCGGCATGGACTCAGTTTCTCTCACACCCTAGGTAGTCAAGGGAAGGGAGACTTTCTTACAGGGTCTTGGACAAGCGTTGCAGCGACAGACTTTGAACGGGGAATCGACCCTTTTAGGAAGTGGTACTTGAAGAGAAGGTGGGCGCCCGCACACCGCGAAGTTCGCGGCCTCATACCTTTACCATGAGCCGCATCCATCCAGCTTTGGCAGCCTTTAGAAGAACCACACCGAGCCACAGGAACCACACGAGCCAGCCTGCACGTGCAATCGCCGCTACTGCCGCTAAAGCCCAAGTGGCGCCGTCGGCCGTTCCAGCGCAAACGCCGCCAAATGCTGTTACGGGCCAGTCCACGCCACGAGCGTTAACTGCCGAACCGGACCATCATAGGATGATGTGACCTGCCCCCGCTTTTGGTACCAAATCGTAATGCGAGTTCCCGGTTACAAGCTGACATTGACCACCGTGTACGAACGCGGAGGCAACTGGAACTTCATTTCGGCGCCAACTGCCGGAGGCTCAAGATTCTGGGGCGCGACGCGCTTGGGGTCCGTGAATCCATTGACGGCTTTAAGATCCGACCCTGTCAAAACCTGGCAGGAGTTCACGCGCCGGGGAACAACTTCATGCCATGATACAGCAAGGTCGCGGGACTTCTCGAGGTCACGATTCAAAATGAAGAGGGTAACGTTGTTGCCATGGGCATCAATGGTCCCTGCCACGTCAAGGTAGGGCACCGCAATTTTCTCCCCCTCGCGATTCCCCTGGTGCTCGAAGGAGGTCACTTCATAAGAGTCCGATTTAGCAACCAAATCGAGCGCTTTTCCGCGAGCATATTGGAGGGCCCAGGCATAAGGATAGTAGATCGTCTGCCGGAATAGGCCGTCTTCATTGGTCATGATGGGTGCGATCACATTCACAAGTTGCGCCAGGCAGGCCACACGGACACGGTCCGAGCGCCGGATCAGCGTATTGATCAGTCCCCCCACCAGCAGGGCGTCTTCCAGATTGTAGATTTCCTCCAACAGGTGCGGCGCTTCCTGCCGGTGGCCATCGTCAAATTTCGGTCCTCGAGCGCGATACCAGACGTTCCATTCGTCAAAGGAAAGCCACAGGGTCTTTTCTGATCGCTGGCGGCCTCGCACCAGGTCGCATACGTCGATAATCTCCTGGATTTGCCGATCCATCGCCAGATTCATGGCCAAGTATTTGCTCGAATCACCCCCGGTTTCTTCGTCATTCCCGTAGTAGCGATGCAAAGAGATACCGTCCACTTCGTCGTAGCACTGCTCCAGCACTTGCTGGTCCCATTCGAGGTAGGTTGGCATGTTGGGGCCGCTGGAGCCGCAGGCGATTAACTTCACCGTAGGGTCAAGGATGTGCATTTGGTGCGCCGCGTCGCGAGCCTTGATGCCGTATTCCCTGGCGGGAATGTGGCCCACCTGCCACGGGCCATCCATCTCATTCCCCAAGCACCAGTATTTAACCTGATGGGGCTTTTCATAACCATGCGAGCGCCGCAGATCGCTCCACTTTGTTCCCTTCTCGACATTGCAGTATTCCAGCAAGGCGGCGGTCATCTCCGCTTGTTCGGTTCCGAAGTTCGTCCCCATCAGCGGCTCGGTGCCCACCGCCCGGCACCAAGTGATGAATTCGTTGACCCCGAATTGGTTGCTCTCCGCCGTGTTCCAGGCAAGGTCCAACACACGCGGGCGCTTGTCCTTGGGCCCCACAGCGTCGAGCCAATGGTACGACGATACGAAATTCCCTCCCGGATAGCGGATGATGGGAACGCCCAAATCCTCAATCTCCTTGAGGACGTCCGTCCGAAAGCCATTCGAGTCCGCGAACTTGGAGCCCGGTTCGTAGATCCCTTCGTACACCGCCCGCCCCAAGTGTTCGATGAAAGACCCGAATAGATTCCGGTCGATGGCGGAAATTGAACGGTCCGGGTCAATCGCGACACGGGCGACGCCCGCATCGCCCGGTTGGGCCAACAGATCCCTCCTCAACAGGGACCAGCCCGTCATGGACGCTCCCGCCACCAGCGTATTACTTAGGAAATGACGCCTGGAAATGTAACTCATCTGCCCCCTCCCGCAATAGTTTCCTGAATAGAGAACTTACGTGTTAACCCTCGCATTGTATCTCCTAATTAGTAAGTGCTGGTACCACGAATATCGGGGCTGCGTGAGGGATTCGAAGGAGGGGGAATGTCCGAGGATAGTACGAGCTCGTCAGTCAACCCGCGCATCGTGTACAATGAGTTTTCGGGCTCAAGACGAATCTTCGCCCGCGCGGGAGATTTTCTCCCTCACAAACCTGCATGTCGAATCTGCTTGACCAACTAAATACTCAACAGCGCGCCGCGGTGGAACAAGCCGAGGGGCCGCTGCTCATCCTGGCGGGTGCAGGAAGCGGCAAGACGCGCGTTATCACTTACAGGATCGCCTACCTGATTGAAGCCCAGAGGGTTCCGCCGGAAAGCATCCTGGCGGTCACTTTCACTAATAAGGCTGCGGCGCAGATGAAGGAGCGCGTGGCCAGGCTGCTGGACGGCCGCGTGGAGCTGCGCCCAGGCGCTCCGCACCTGTCCACGTTTCATTCCTTCTGCGTCAGCGTGCTTCGGCGGCATATCGACCACTTGGGTTACAGCCGCGATTTCTCGATTTATGACGAAGACGATCAGCAGCGATTGATGAAGGCATGCATCCAGGAACTGGGCCTCGCGGAGCAGGTCACCTCGCCACGCAGCGTGCTGTCAAAGATCAGTTACGCCAAGAATCACGGCATGACGCCCGCAGCGATGTACCAGCAGGCGGAGAACGCTCCGGTGGAAAAAATCGCCGCACTCTTTGGCCTATACGAGGCGAAGCTGCGGCAGGCGAACGCTCTGGATTTTGACGACCTATTACTGAAAACCGTGGAGTTGTTCTATAAAGCCGCGGAAGTCTGCGAGCAGTACAACCGGCGTTTTGAGCACGTCCTTGTGGATGAGTATCAGGACACCAATCGCACGCAATACCAATTGATCCGGCAACTCACGCTGATGCATCAAAACCTGTGCGTGGTGGGCGATGAGGACCAGTCGATTTACCGCTGGCGTGGCGCTGACATCCAAAACATACTGAGTTTTGAGAAGGATTACCCTCAGGCACGGACCGTCCGTCTGGAGCAGAACTACCGCTCCACGCAGAAGATTCTGGATGCGGCGGGTGCGGTCGTCAGCCGCAATCAGGCCCGCAAGGGAAAGACCCTGTGGACGGACCGCTCCGGCGGCGACAGCATCGGCCTCTATGAAGCGTGGGATAACGACGAGGAAGCGCTGTACGTGGCGGGCGAGATTAGCAAAGCGCTCGCCCAGGATGCCGGCGGCAGCGTGGCCGTCCTCTACCGCACCAACGCCCAGTCGCGCGTGCTGGAAGAATCCCTGCGCCGCAACGGCATCGCCTATCGCCTGGTGGGCGGGTTCAGCTTTTACGCGCGCGCGGAAATCCGCGACGTGCTGGCTTATGCGCGGCTGGCGGTCAATGCGCGAGATACGACGGCGCTTCAGCGCATCATCAATACCCCGGCGCGGGGAATCGGTGGTTCCACCTTGGGGGCCATTGAGGCCACTGCCCGCGCGCAGAAGCTCACCCTGTGGGAAGCGCTGGAGGATGAACTGGCGGCGCGGAGGCTGCCGGCGCGCGCGCTCAAAGCTCTGGCGGCTTTCCACGCGCTCCTGAAGCAACTGATGGCTGACCAGGCTCAGCTTTTGATGGCGCAGTTTTTCAAGAGTATTCTCGACCGCACCGGTTACGTGGAGATCCTGAGCCAGGAGAATCAGCCGGAATCGCAGGACCGCATCGAGAATCTTCAGGAACTGGTAAACGCCGCGGTGGAAGCGGAAGAGCAGGGCATCACGTTAGCGGAATTTCTGGACCATGCGGCGCTGGTCTCCGACGCCGATGATTACGATGAACGCGCGCGCGTAACTTTGATGACACTGCACAGCGCCAAGGGGCTGGAGTTCAACCTCGTTTTCCTGGTGGGGATGGAAGAGGGCTTGTTTCCCCACAAGCTTTCCCTGGATGATGACGCGGGCATCGAGGAGGAGCGAAGGCTCTGCTACGTGGGCATGACGCGGGCGCGCGACCGGCTGGTGCTTTCCTGGGCGCGCCAACGCCGGATGTACGGGCGGGACTCGATGGAAGGCAGCCGGCGGTCGCGTTTTCTGGACGAAGTGCCCGCCAACCTCCTGGAGCCCATAAACGCCTCGGCGTCAAAAGCTCGCACAACTTGGGAAAATGCCGTAAACTCAATCGCCGGAGCAGAACGCTTCCTACGCGAGCGCGGCATCGACCGGCGGCTGGGAAAGTGCCGGGGTGAAAGCGCGCAGAAATCCCAGCGCTGGAAGCTGGGCACCCAGGTGCGTCATGCGAAGTACGGCATCGGCACCGTTTTGGAATGTGAAGATGACGGCGAGGACAGCAAGTTGACCATCAGCTTCCCCGGCTATGGCCGGAAGAAAATGATGGAACGCTTTGCCGGGCTGGAAAGAGTTTAGCTGGATGCTCACGGCTCACAGCCGACAGCTCACAGCTAATAGTAATCATCAACCAAGGCTTGAATGTCAAAGAGTGTCAAAACGAGGTAATGGCAAAGCCACTTTGAAAGGGAACGCCGACCGCTCATAGCCGACGGTTTTCAATTACTGTCGGCTGTTGGCTGTCAGCTATCAGCTAAATCATGAACACAAAAAACATCAAAGATAAAGAAGAACGCAAGAAGCTGAAGCGCGCGGCACGCAAGAAGCAGGCGGCCAAGCCGAAGCGGACAGAACCGCGCGGCTCGCGCAAGCCCAAGATCAAGAAGAAGGGACCGGGCGTGGCTCCGCGGCGGAAATAGAAGGGCAGCCGCGCGTGTAGCTATTGCCGATGGTCGATTTTCGATTTAGGTCAATCGTCCACCGGCAATCGGAAATCGGCAATCTTGCCCGGCATTCTCCAGGGTATTCAAGAGGACACCCTTGAACCAACTTTTCCAGAAGAAGAGTATCGACAAGCTGATCACCGACGCGGATTCTCCGGGGCACCGCCTTCGCAAGACGCTGGGCCCCTGGTCGCTGACCGCGCTGGGAATCGGCGCCATCATTGGCACCGGTATTTTCATTCTCACCGGGACAGCGGCGGCGGGTGAAGTCCTGGAAGTCCATTCGATCTGGAAAGCGCCGCTTCTGGATGTTCTATTGCACGGAACGAAGGCGCTCGGGACCACCGGCCGGCCGGGCGCCGGTCCGGGCATTGCGCTGTCGTTCCTGCTGGTGGCCATTGCCTGCGCACTGGCGGGACTGTGCTATGCGGAACTGGCCTCCATGATTCCCATCGCCGGCAGCGCCTACACTTATTCGTACGCCACACTCGGTGAAATTGTGGCCTGGATCATCGGTTGGGATTTGATTCTGGAGTATGCCGTCAGCAATATGGCGGTGGCAGTGGGCTTCTCCGCTTACATTGACAGTCTGCTGGCAGGCTTTGGGCTGCGTATCCCACCCAGTGTCAGCAGCCCGGTGTTCGATGACTCATTGCACCGGACGGGCTCGTACTTCAACGTTCCCGGGTTCCTGATCGTAATGATCATCACCATAATCCTGGTGATTGGGATTCGCGAGAGCGCCGGCGCCAACAACCTCATGGTAGGCGTAAAACTTCTGGCGATCATGATTTTTATCGTCGCCGCCTCCCGCTTCATCCATGTTTCCAACTGGAAACCCTTCATGCCCAACGGCTGGCAGGGCGTGCTGACGGGGGGAGCGATTGTTTTTTTTACCTACATCGGATTTGATTCTGTCTCCACCGCCGCCGAAGAGTGCAAGAATCCGCAGAAGGATGTGCCCTTTGGTATCATCGCCTCACTGGTGATCTGCGCCACACTTTACGTGGCGGTGGCGCTGGTGCTGACGGGCGTGCAGCATTGGCAGACCTTGCGCAACGCCGCGCCCGTGGCCAACGCGCTGATGGCGCTGGGATTGCCGAACGTGATGAAGTGGGTTACCATCGGCGCGCTGACCGGGATGATCAGCTCCCTGCTGGTTTTTCAGTTGGGGCAGGCACGCGTGTGGTTCGCCATGTCACGCGATGGCCTGCTGCCGGAGGTTTTCTCCAGAGTCCATAAGCGCTTTCTGACACCTCACATCAGCACCTGGGTGGCGGGCTTCGCCGTAGCCATCCCGGCGGGAATATTTGACATTGGCACGTTGGCAGACCTTTCCAACATCGGCACCCTGTTCGCGTTCGTGCTGGTTTCACTGGGAGTGCTGGTGCTACGAAAGACACAACCGGAGCGGCGGCGCTCATTCCGCACGCCTTGGGTTCCGGCGGTCCCGATTCTCTCCATTCTCTCGTGCGTTATCTTGATGGCCAGCCTGCCCCTGGAGACCTGGAGACGATTCGTGGTGTGGTTGTTCATCGGTCTGGTCATTTACGTGACGTACAGCCGGCATCATTCGGAATTTGGCAGTGCACCACGCACGCCGGCCAATGGCGGATCGCTTCCCTCGAGCTTGCATCCTGCGTCCTGAGCGGATGCCGGGGCGGGGACGGACCAGGTGCGCGAATTTGCCCCACTGCCCTGGCGCGAGGGAAAGACAGACGGAAGGAATTGCGATAGAATCAAGCGGGTTTGACAGGTAGGGAGGGACTTCCACCGATGGAGCCTGTCAGGAGTAGAGTTCTTCTGGGACCTCGCCAAGCGGGGATGCAACCCAGGCTGTTTGTCATACCGCTCGTCGTGCTGGCGTTATGCCTGGGCCGTCCGGAATTGGCGCTGGGCTGGGGTCCGACCGCACACGATATCGTCGATACCTGGGCGATCCAGGTCCTGCCTCCGGAAATCCGATCCTTCTTTGAAAACAATCGGCAGTTTCTGGTCGAGCACGCAAATGACCCCGATGAGATGATGAAGAAAGATCGCTATGAGCGCATGCGGCACTACATTTATCTGGACAAGTACGGGGCCTTCCCCTACTTGGCCCTGCCGCATGATTACGGACATGCGAAGGAAGTGTTCAATTCCTGGCGCATAAATCGCGATGGCGTGCTGCCCTGGCAGATCGGCGAATTCAGTCTGCGCCTCACCAAGTCGATGAAGGAGGGGAATTGGGAAGAAGTGAAGTTAAATGCCGCCGCCCTGGCGCATTACGTGGCGGATGCCCATGACCCTCTGCACACGACGCAGAATTTCGATGGCCAGTTGACCCTGCAAACAGGCCTGTTAGCCCGGTTTGATATTCACTTGTTTGATCGTTACTCAAAGCTCTTCATCATGCATCCTGATGATGCTGTGAAAATCGATGATCCGACGGAATATGCATTTCAAACCTGTCTGGCGTCCAACGTCTGGGTAAATCTCATCCTCTGGTCCGATTTGCGCGCCCGGGATGGCTCGACGGATTATAACGAAGATTACTACGACCGCTTTTATAACCAGGTGGGGCCGACCGTGGTAGAGGAGATCAACGCGGCGGCGCACGACGCCGGCTCGTACTGGTACACGGCGTGGCTGAATGCCGGCCGGCCTCAACTTCCTCGCCGATGACAAAAACAGGTGCTAGGTTCAGGGGGGTCAGGTCTTGGGGAACTCCCCGAGCACCCAGCCCCCCGGAACCCAGCCCCCGCGAAAACACTACGCATGCTTGAGCTGGAACCCGCTCTTTCATCTTTCATTGCTCGCTTGCCCAAGGTTGAGCTGCACCTGCATCTGGAGGGGGCAGTGCGCCCGGAAACCTTGCTGGATCTCTCCCGGAACAAGAGGGGGCTGAGGCAGAAGGTGGACGAGTGGATCACCGCACGGCGCGCCCAGCAATTTCGCTATGGGAACTTTCGCGAGTTCCTGGTGGCATTTGGAATCGTGACGCTGCTGATTGAGACGCCGCAGGATTACGCCCTGGCTACCACGCGCTTGATTGAATGGCTGGCTGAGCAGAACGTGCAGTACGCGGAAATCATCTTTGCCGCCGGGGTGGTGCTATGGAAGAAGCAGCCGGTGGATGCGGTTTTTGAGGCAGTGGCCGCAGCCGCGGAAGAGGCGGAAGCGCGCACGGGGGTGCGAGTGAAGTGGATCTTCGACGCCACCCGGCACTTCGGGCTGGACCACGCGCGGGAAGTGCTGCGCTGGGCGGCGCGCTACCGGTCGCGTGGCGTTGTGGGCTTCGGCATCGGCGGCGACGAAGCGGGCGGCCCGGCAAAACTTTTTCCGGATATCTTTCGCGAGGCGCGCGACCTGGGGCTTCACGGGGTGGCGCATGCCGGCGAAGCGTGCGGGCCGGAAAGCATTCGCGACGCCGTCGAGTTGCTGGGCGCGGAGCGCATCGGCCATGGCCTGACCGCCATTCGCGATGCCACCGTGATGGCCTTGCTGCGGGAGCGGCGCATTCCACTGGAAGTCTGCCCCAGCAGCAACATGTCAACCGGCTTGATCGCGCGATTCGAAGACCATCCGCTGCCGAAATTCCTGGAGGCAGGATTGGTGGTAACGCTCAATTCCGACGATCCTGCCATGTTCGGGACGAGCCTTCAGGAGGAGTTTCTGCAAGCTGCCCGCTGCTTTAAGTTCAGCCGCGAGACACTGGCCGGATTATGCCGGAACGCCGTGCGCGCTTCCTTCCTGAGCGAGGAAGACAAGCAGAAACTGGAGAGCCAGTTGAAAGTTGTCAGTTGAAAGTCGAGGGCCGAAAGTCAAAAGCAGTTCCACTTCAGCTTGCTGCCTACCTACTACTGCTTACTGTCTGCCGGCCGGCTCCTTAAGTGTTTCGCGCAGGTGCTTGCTTAGCTCTTCCACAAAGCTTCCAGGATTCACACCATCTTCGCGATAGACGATCCGGCCCTGGCGATCGAAAATCACCAACGTGGGCAGCTCACTCACAATGAGCAGTTGATCCAGGCCTTGGGCGTAAGCTACGGGCAAAGTCCAGCCTTCCTGTTTGAGGAAGGCGGGCACGCCGCTGCGATCATGATCAACATTGACCGACAGGAAGGCGGTGCTCGGAACCGCGCGAAAAGTCTCAGCCACTTGCTCGACAAGTTTTCCTTGCAGGCGGCAAGGGCCGCACCAGGTCGCCCAGAAATCCAGCACCATGACCTTTCCCCGGTAACCCGCGAGAGGCAGCGGCGCGCCATCCACCCGCTCCAGGACGTATTCAAAAGGATCGTGGCGGCCGGCATTGTGCGGCTTGTCAGCGGAGAAGCGCTCGGCAAGCTGTGGCATAAAGGAGTCGTAGCGCGCCAGCGCCAGGTCTCCCAAACCTGCCTCGGTATGGTGCTGCGCCACGTACAAACTGCCGAGCTTGCGGCGAATTTCCTGGCGCCGGGCGGGGTCGGGGCTCTTGTCGGGAAAAACAAAGGCGGTGAGGTAATAATCTGCGGCGCGTGCGGCATCACCTTTCTTCAACGCGGCATCTCCCAGTTGCTCGGCGACGCGCGCGGTGGGGTAAGTCGCGTAGCCCTTCTCATCGTCGGCAATGGCCTTATCGAGGTCGCCGGAGTCCCTATAAAACCCGGCGCGCTGGGCATAGATGTCAGCTATGTGCTCCGCCCATTGTCCCCGGGCACTGTTGCCGGCGTCCGTGGCAGCAGCCTGGTCGCGCTGACCTTCGGCGATCGCGAGCAAACGCGAGGAAAACTCAATGGCGCGCGTGCGGCTGGCCGGGTCATTTTGCCGGGCCAGGGCGTCAATGAGCAAAGTCAATAATTGCGTATTGTTGGGCGTCATCTCCAGGAGCATTTGGCCGTATTGCACCACCACGCCGGGCGCATTGGCTTGCAACGCGTAATTGCAAATCGTGCGCAGGACCATTTCACGCCGGGAGGAATTGGGAAAGCGCTTGAGAAAAGCCTCCAGATTCTTGATGATGATTTGAGGGTTATTTTCGGCCGACCGGAAGGCATCATTCAGAGCAGTTTGCTCTTCGTCGTCCGGCGAGACTCGAGTTGGGGGCTTCTTTTCCGCGGGCTTCGCTGTGGATTGGGCCGCGCCCGACGGAACCGCACCTCCGGTCCCCAGTAGGCAAAAACCGAGGACGATGGGTAAGACAATTCGCAGCCACGATGCGTTTCTTGCTTTCATCACACCCGATCCCTCATAAAAGGCGGATGAACCTAATCTAGTGGCAAGACCGGGATGGGTCAAGGCGATTCCCCTCCGGCAGCGGACGGCGGGTGGCTGGTATAATGCACAGTTTGCAGAGAATCAAGGAGAGGGAATGAAATCAACACACGTGCGCGCCATTTTTTTTGACGCGGGAAACACCCTGCTTTATCCCCGACTGGATGAACGGGCTCGCGACCTGACCGCCGCAGGCTTCCCCGCTCGCGTCGAGGATTTCCATGCGGCAGAGCGCTCCGCCAAGCAGAAGCTCGACGCCTGGCTGTGGCCGCAAATTCGCCGGAGGGAGGTGCCTCGCACGATTGATCAATACTACTGGGTCGAATACCTTGCGGTGTTAATGGATTTAATCAGCGCGCCGGAAGCCGAGCACGCGCGCTTGATCCGCGTGGTGGCTGACGGGTTCCGCAACATCCGCACTTGGTCCGTGGTGATGCCGGAGACGCCCGTCTACCTAGCGTCCCTGAAGGAACAAGGTTACTTTCTGGGCGTTATCTCGAATTCTGTAGGCACAATCGAAGATCAATTACAACATGTGGGCTTGCGCGACTATTTCCAGGCCGTCTTTGACTCGGCGATTGTAGGCGTGGAGAAGCCGCATCCCGAGATTTTTCAGTTGGCCCTTGCCAGCGCTAAAGTGGCGGCGCATGAGGCCGTCTTTGTGGGCGACACGAACGCCACGGACATGGGCGGCGCCCAACTTGCGGGCTTGTATGGCGTGCTCATCGACCTCATCGGCGCTTACCCGCACGCCGAATGCCCCCGCATCACATCACTGCCGGAGCTGGACCCCATCCTCGCGGCATGGTGAGGGAGGGCGAGTGTCGCGGCATGCCTACTCCAATTCGGAGCCGAGTTCAGGGTTGTGACTTCGAACAGCATTGCATGGATGCCAGGGGGGGTCTGCGCAAGACTTCCGGTTGCTTTGCGAAGAATGACACTTTATAATTCAACCTGTGGTAAGGGCTCAATCCTGACAATTAAATAAGCTGAAAACCTGGTTCGTAACCCGGAGCGCAGTGTCTATTTCTTCCTAATCTCACACATACACAAAAGAGGAACTATGCAAATTGACCAGACAAAGCTCGAGAAATTCATGGGACAAGCCCTGGGGGAGCTTGGAGCCGGCATGAACGCGGCTTTGGTGATCATCGGTGACAAGTTAGGTTTGTATAAGGCCATGGCTGGTGCCGGGCCGATGACTTCGGCCGAGTTGGCGCAGAAGACAAGTACGAATGACCGCTACGTGCGCGAATGGCTGAACGCCCAAGCGGCAGGGGGATTTGTCACCTATGACGCTACTACGGAACGATTTACATTGCCGGACGAGCAGGCCCTTGCCTTGGCGGTCGAGGACAGTCCCGCCTATTTGCCCGGAGCCTATCAAGTCATCGCCTCCGTGCTCAAGGATGAGCCGCGCATCACGGAGGCGTTTCGAACTGGGGCGGGAGTGGGCTGGCACGAACACTGTGCCGATTTGTTTCAGGGTACCGAGAGGTTCTTCCGCCCGAGCTATGCCGCCAACCTCGTGAGCTCATGGATCCCGGCCTTGGACGGCATGGATGCGAGGCTGCAAGCGGGCGCCAAAGTCGCTGACGTGGGTTGTGGGCACGGAGCGTCGACAATCTTGATGGCCAAGGCCTACCCGAAATCGCAGTTCGTAGGCTTCGACTATCATGCCCCGTCAATCGAACATGCCTGGCAGACCGCGGAAAAGGCGGGGGTGCAGGATCGGGTGGGATTCCAGGTGGCGTGGGCCAAGGGGTTCCCCGGAAAGAATTATGACCTCGTGGCGTTTTTCGACTGCCTGCACGACATGGGCGATCCAGCAGGGGCAGCCGCCCATGTGCATCAGTCATTGGCGCCGGGTGGGACATGGATGATAGTAGAACCATTCGCCCATGATCGCCTCGAGCAAAATCTAAATCCCGTGGGCCGTGTATTCTATTCGGCTTCCACCATGATCTGCACGCCGGCTTCCCGCGCTCAGGAAGTGGGTCTGGCGCTGGGAGCGCAGGCTGGTGAGCAGCGGCTGCGCGAGGTAGTAATGCAAGGCGGGTTCAAGAGCTTCCGTCGCGCCACTGAAACGACTTTCAACATGGTGCTCGAAGCGCGAGTGTGACGGCGTTTAAAAATCGGCCTTTGCGGTATGGCGTGGACCTGATTTTCAGGTTTGTGGTTTCGCCGATGCCAAGTTAGCCCCTGCTCTCCTTCGTCCTTCACGAATACTCCCCAAGGGAAAGGACTGGGAATTCCTTGCTGGTACGGTGGTCGCTGAGCAGGCGCGCTTTCAAGACGCAGGGAAAAAATCGAGTTATCTCGAAAGGGCGTTGGCTTCTTCGAAGGTCCAGGCGGGAGTGCCTCCGGGCCGGCTGGCGACGAGAGCCGCGACGCGATTGGCGAAGTCGGCGATTTCCGCCGGGGGCCATTCCAGGCTCAAGCCGTGGACAAAGGCGGCGGCAAAAGCGTCGCCCGCGCCCACCGTGTCCTGGGTTTGCAGATTATAGCCGCGGGCTTCCACGTATTCCCCGTTCACCAGCATCGCGCAGCCTTTCTCCCCGCGGGTTACACACACGGATTCCCAGCCAAACTCGCGAGCGTAGACGCGGCAGAAATCCTCCAGAGAGCGTGAGGGCCGGCCGAGCATCTGGTCGATTGCCGCGGCCTCGTCCTCATTGAGTTTTACCACTTGGGCACGTGCCATCAATTCCCGCACCAGCGGTGCCGTGTAGGAGTCCTTGCGCAGGTTGACGTCGTAGAGAAGCCGCGCGCCGCAATGGGAATCGATCAACCGGTAGGTCAATTGCCGGGCCTGCGGACTCATCTGAAAGAGGGTCCCGAAATAAATCCAATCAGGCTTTGGTGATAAGAGTTCCGCGAGGTCGCTATCGGTGAGTTCGGGAGCGTCGTAAGCCGCGGGGTGATGAATGGTGAATCGCGGCACACCTGCCAGATCGAGTTCAACGGTCACGACGCCCGTTGGGTGCGTCTCAATCTCGCGGACGTAACGCGTCGAGAGGCCGATTTCCGCCATGCGCTCGAGCACCCGCCGGCCGCGCTGATCCTTGCCGACGGCGCTCACAAAGAATACGGTGTGCCCCAGGCGCACGGCGTGGGCGGCGAAATTAAGCGGCGCGCCACCAAGGTATTCCTTATCGCCGATGACGTCCCACAGCACTTCCCCGATGCTGATGATCCTCACGGCACGGCCTCCTGTAATTCATCGGTCAACGTTTCCTAAACCAGATGCAACGGCTCAGGACGGCCACCAAGCTAACCTTATTGAAGGAGAATTGGCAACACCGAAAAACTCCGGTGCGGGGCGCGGAGGGGCCTCCCACAGGGATAAAAATGTGAAATAGATGCATCCTTGGGAGTTCGTTAAGCGTCGAATAGAATAATGATTGTAGGGGCGAACTCAGAATTGGAGAGCTGTTTGTCGGCCGCGCGAAAATGGTGCGTCAGAGCAAGCTGAACTTGCCCAAGGACAGGAAAGGTGAAACGTGCTGATAAGAAAAGCGCCGGAAATTCCTATGTCACAGGTTACTCCCAAGTGGCTCTATTTGAACCGGCGGAAGTTCCTGGCGGGCGCGCTCGGAGTGACGGCGGGGGCGCTGGCGGGGCGAACATTGAAGGAGCTGGCTTGGCCCTCGCAGAAGGTCCTGGCAGGAATCAAGCTGAACGTGGCACAGAAGAGTTCGTTCAGCACCACCGAGGAAGTGACGTCTTACGAAAACGTGACGCATTACAACAACTTCTATGAGTTTGGTGTGGCAAAGGAAGACCCCGCCAAGAATGCGACACACTTTCGCTCCTCACCCTGGACCGTGAAAGTCACCGGGTTGGTGGACAAGCCTCGCACCTTCTCTCTGGAGGAGTTGATGCAATTGGCGCCCCTCGAGGAACGCATCTACCGGCACCGCTGCGTAGAGGGTTGGTCGATTGTGGTGCCGTGGATCGGCTACTCTCTCAAGGTGCTGCTGAAGGAGGTGTCGCCTCAGGCCAAGGCAAAGTTCGTGGCCTTTGAAAGTTATTACAGCCCCGGCCAGATGCCCCTGGCGAGCAACGCGGGAATAGCCTTCCCTTATATTGAGGGGTTGCGGCTGGATGAAGCCCTGCACCCGCTGGCGCTGCTCTGCTTCGGCATGTATGGGGAAACGCTGCCCAATCAGGATGGCGCGCCGGTGCGCATGGTGTTGCCGTGGAAGTATGGGTTCAAGAGCATCAAGTCGCTAGTTCAAATCAAACTGGTGGAGAAGCAGCCGTCCACAACTTGGAACATGTCCAACTCCGGCGAATATGGATTCTATTCCAACGTAAACCCCAATGTGGATCACCCGCGCTGGAGCCAGGCCAAGGAGCGCCGCTTGGGCGAATTCTTCCGGCGTGCCACGCTAATGTTCAACGGTTATGACCAGGTCGCGCCACTCTACGCCGGCATGGACCTGAAGAAGTATTACTAAAAAGGGTGAACGATTGAGAAAACTTCTCCGCAGCAAATGGATCAAGCTGCCAATATTCGTATTATGCCTGGTCCCACTGGTTCAGTTGGTATGGCGGGCGCTCCACAACCACCTGACCGCCAATCCCATCGAGTACATCACCCACCAGACGGGCGATTGGACGCTGATCTTTGTAGTCATCACCCTGGCCGTAACGCCGGCGCGCAAGCTCCTGCGCGTGCCGGAACTGATACGGTTTCGCCGCATGTTGGGGTTGTTTGCATTCTTCTACGGGTTCCTTCACTTCAGCACCTGGGTCGGGCTGGACAAGTTTTTTGACTGTGCGGAAATGCTGGCCGACGTGCGCAAGCGGACCTTCATCACCGCGGGATTCACAGGTTTTGCGCTCATGATTCCTCTCGCCTTGACCTCCACGGCAGGTTGGATTCGCCGCCTGGGCGGCAAGCGCTGGCTGGCGTTGCACCGGCTGATTTACGTGACCGCCATCGCCGGCGTGGTGCATTACTACTGGCTGGTGAAATCGGACGCGCGCAAGCCGCTGTTTTACAGCGCGCTGGTGACTTTGCTTTTGGCGCTGCGGATAGGATTTTGGCTGGCCGCACGGCGCGGCAAGCCCGCGGGCAAAGTCCTCGAACCCAAGCTGACCACCGCCGAGACGGCGTAACTCGCCCGCGTTCCGCTACGTCAACTCCCTAAATGACAATTCAGGAAGGCGTGGGTTAGGGCCCAGGCCTGACGGGCGGCGGCGGGGTTGTAACTCGCGCGCGCGTCGCAAAAGAATCCGTGGTCGGCGTCGGCGAACTCAACGTTCACAAAAGGCTTGCCGGCTTTGCGCAGAGCCTCTGCCACCGCTTGCGTCTGTTCCGGGCCAATGTGCTTGTCCAAGCCGCCCCAAAAGAAGAGTTGCGAGGCGTGCAAATCACGGGCGCGGCTGAGCAAGCCGGGACCCATGGGGCTCGTCGCGATGCCGCCACCATAAAACGAGACGGCGCCCTTGATCGGCAGTATGGAATTGGTGAGGAAGGAAACCCGTCCACCCAGGCAAAACCCGATGCACGCGATGTGAGTCTCCGGGGCGCCCACATCCGCGCGCAGCCAGACGTAGGCGGCGCGCGCATCGGCTTCGAGATCCTGGTCCTTCAGAGCGCGCACGTGGGGCATAGCCGCCTCGAAGTTGGTGTAACTCCCCTCGAATCCCGGCGCGGTGCGGTGGAAGAGTTCCGGGGCAAGGGTATGATATCCCTCGCGCGCAAAGCGTTCGGCAATGTCACGGATATGCGCGTTGACGCCGAAGGCTTCCTGAAACACCAAAAGCCCGGCGCGCGGGCGGCCGTCCTGCGGCTTGACCACGTACGCGCGCATGGTGGTCCCGTCTGCAACCTCCAAAGTGCCCCAGTCTGTCCGGATTTCTGCCATGGGTTCTCCTCCTGATCCGAGTGCGCAATGATGAGATAGTATTGATGCCCGTGGTTATTTTCCGTGCCGTTCACACACCATGTCAACCTCTACTTTATTGCAAATCCGCCAGTTCAAGAACAAAGTGATCGGAAGGAGGGGGCTTCGCGGCTGTGGATTAACGCTCCACCGGTGTCATCCTGGATCCCGCGCTATCCCCAGAACCGCCTGCGGCTTCTCAGAATGACAGCGCCGACGGGTCCTTCCGCCAGCCAGTTCAGCCCGGCCCTTCCCGCCCACAATTGAGAAGCGCGGGTTACTTGGAGACTCGAATCTTGGTTCATTGAAAAAAACAGCCACGGCGAGGAGGTCACCCGTGGCTGCATGCAGCCAACAAAACTCAGCGCAATAGGTTGGAACCCGGAGCTATTCCTGGTAAAGGATGCACTAGCCTCCGGGCTTAGTGTCTTCTATGAGCCGCTGCTTTTCACCCGAATCTGTACCGAGCCTGTGGGCGAATCCCTAGGGCCTATGGGAGCCACCCGCACGAGCTCCCCGGCTCGATAACGAGGGCGTCGCCAGTGGTCTGGGTGTCGCCGTAAAGGGTGACCGCCACCGCGTTGGACGACCCCGTTATCAAAGTGAAGATGAACTCGCCGTGATAATTCGTTCCGAAGGCGCCGGGCGTAATGGCACTGGTTACGGCGGTCGTAGTCGTGCCCGTAATTGTGGTCGGCGACGGGCTCACGTTTGCGCCGCTGGTCGATGTCCAGATGATGGGCGAGACGTACAGATCGGTGGGGGCGTTGTTCATTCCCACGCCGAAGGTGACGGTGCTGACAGCAGTAGCCTGCTGCCAGATGATATCGCACCGGCCACGAACGGTCTTGCTGACCGGCACTGTGGGCAGCACCAAACCGGTGGTTGTCATCGAGGTAGCCGTGATCGTCGTGGCAGAGGTCAGCGCCACGCCGTTGCCCGCTAGAACCGGCTCGGAAGTGGTCACGTCAGTACCATTATCCGTGATACTCGAAGCCGCCGGAGCGGTGCCGGCCCCTCCGCTCTTAACCAGCGCGTTGGCGGTTATCAGCGGTGCTCCTGATATAGCCGCAGTGCTCGACGCATACAAGATCCCGCCCGAGGTCAAAGAAGAGGGGTAGGCGATTGTCGAGAAACTTGGATTGGATGACGAGCCATTACCAATAAGCGGCATGTTGGCCGCGCCCGCCGCCGTCGAGGTTGGAGCTCCACCCGCTCCCCCGCCAACGACCACGCCATACTGCGTCAGTGCAGCGGAAGAGGCGATTGCGGATGCCGATGAAAAGTAGGGAATACCGCCGCTGGTGGGTGCGGAGGTGGGCAGTGCCACCGCGTTCGAGGCGCCAAAATGCAACCCGGTTGTGGTCATAGCCAATGCCCCCGCCGTGTTGGTCGTATCCCCGGTGTGTGCGGGTTCAGAAGCGGCGGCTAATGTACCCGTTACAACCGAAGCTCCCCCTGCAAGATTCAGCGCCCCGAAAACAGGATTAGACGAGGAGCCCTGAGAAATAAGAGGCACACCGCTCGTCGAACTCGGCGACACGCCACCCAGCGCGGCACCTGCGGCACCGTTCACGGCTACCGAGTATTGTGCGGCACCGTTATTGGCGTTGCACGTCGAACCGAGCGTGCAGGCCTGCCCGTTGATGGTTATAGCGCCGCTGCCCGGCAGGTCGCTGGTGGCGATGGTCCCCCACAGTGGCGCCGTGGCAGCACCGCTCGAGCCCGTCGAGATCAGGAAACTCTTGGTACTGGATGTGTTGCCACCGAGGCGGGTGCCCGCTCCGCTCGCCCCACCATAGATCAAGTCTCCCAGCGCGGTCATGGGGTTGGTCATGCTCCCGGCGGAGCAGGGACCCCAGAGGGGGTCCGTTCCGTTGGAGGTCAGACATTGGCCATTACTACCCACACCGAGACGGGTGTTGGCGGAAGAATGGTAGTAAAGAAGGTCGCCTTCCGAGGCGAGCGGCGAAAGAGCATTAAGCGCAGCCGCCGCAGTGGTCTGGCCGGTACCCCCAGCGCTGATTCCCAGCGTTCCGGCGAGGTCAGAATATGAGGGCTGTGAGAGGTGCTGCACGCCGGTCCCATCGACGTATTGCACCCATTCGTGGCTGGTGGCGGAGGACTTCGGCACGAGGAGGGAAGAATCGGAATTGGGAACGTAGATATCCCAACAATTGCTCCCGCCCGGCCCGCACTGGTGGCCGGATGCCGGGCCAGTGAGCGCTGAAACGTCAAACCCGGCCGCAGTCTGCGTAACGCTGTTGCCGATGCCCAACGGCAACAATCCACTTGCCTGCCAAGGGCCAACCTCCGTATAGATGCCACCCCCCATGAACGATCCGATGCTACTGCGGAGGTAGAGGTATGAAGTATCCATTATGCACTGGCCTGGAATTGCACCCGGTCCTCCCATTTGCCATGGCTCGCAGGCAAATTGGAAGGACGTATCAACAGTAGGAGGAGATAGAGTGTATGTAGGCGCTGTGCCATCATCCACCCACTGCGTTTGCGGGGGTTGCATACTGTTTATGCCCATGCAGATCCATGAAAGCGCGGCGGAATTAAACCCTATCTGCTGCCACGCGCCGCCGTTAAACCTCCGATACATCTGCAAATCCTCGTCGCAAGCAATCGTCCCCAGACCACCGTAGCCGACTCCGTTATTGTAATCCGGTCCCGTCAAAGGAACCCAACTGATGGTCTGAGCGCCGTTCACACTGGAATTGGTGATGGTAGCGGTCACTATATTCGAGCAAGGCGTCTGTCCCAAATACGGCGGCCCGCCCTGGCCAAAATTGGGTTCCGAGGTTGCATCGCTCATGGCGGTGGCGCACCATGAGTAAGTGCCGGGGGCGAGACTGCCCGCGCCGGCAGACGTGGCGCTGATCAATTGCGGAGTAGGCTGATAGCCCACGCTCGCCATGCCGGCAAGCTGAAATGTGCTGGGCGTCCCTGAGACTTGAGTGATCACGCTGATTGTCCCGCTGCACGTCGCCGAGCCGTTGGAAAGCGTGGCGGACGTGGGGGCGCTGGTGTAACCGATCCCCATCGAGCCATCAGCGAAATAGAGTGGGGCGCCGGAGGCCAGGGTATTGCTTCCGGTTAAATGCACAAGCGCCGAGGCTCCCGATCCGCCGCCGTTAAAGCCACTCACGTTGCACGATTGGCCAGTCGATCCGGTCACCGTTGCCCCGCTCACATAGATGCCGCCCGTAACAAACGTCGTGGTGCTGGAATACCCGAACAGGCTTGAAGTGTTGCCGCCGGTATTGAGCCCGAGAGAGCCGTTCGGATAGGTCGCGGGAGAACTCAGTCCGCTCCACGGCGCTGATGATGCGGTTGTGGCTGTAGTGGCCGTGGCGGCGTTGCCGGTAGTGTTGCTGGCAATGGAAGTGGGCAGATCCGCCGAGACCAAAGTGCGGAAGGAAGGGTTCCCGCTCGAACCATTGGGCGCTGCCAGAATGGTATTGGTGGTTTGACTGCCGAATCCCGCTCCGGTCAAAGAGCCCCATGAGGGATCGGTGCCATTCGAGATCAGGAAAGTGCTGGCGCCGCCGATCGCCAAGCGCGTATTGGAAGAGGAATGGTAATAGTGCAGATCGCCCTCGCTGGTCAGAGGAGAAAGGGCGTCGAATGCGGTCGCCGCGGTGGTTTGGCCGGTACCCCCAGCGCTGATTCCCAGTGCTCCAGCAATATCGCTGAATTGGATTTGCGCCAGTGTGGGCGCAGTGGCGGCACCGGAAACGCCAAGCGATTTGAGGTACATCGGCGTCGTAGTAGCGTTCCCCGCCAGCCGTGTTGCCGCGCCGCCTGCGCCACCGTAAAGGACATCACCCAGTGTGGTCATGGGATTCGACAAAAGGGAGGTTGTACAGTTCGTGGTGATACAAAAGCCGGTGTTTGAGTGGATATATCCGCTCGCCGTCAGCGCTGCCGCCTGCAAGGTTCCACTAGAGTCTCCCGCAGTACCATTACCCATGAGCAAGACGCCGCTGCCACCCCGAGATAGTCCTGTGTCTGGCGCAGTTTCTGTGGCATCCCCTGAAGAAAAAGCAAATGCGCTCCCAGCGGAAAGTTGGACCCCGTTTTGGTTCAGCGCGAACAAGGCGTTTCCATTGGCGTAACCGTCGATGCTTACAGTCGACCCTGCACTTCTAAAATCCCAGCCTGTATTCGTCTGTGCACCATCAGCTATAGAGACCTGCGTTTTTGAGCCGCCCGTGGAAGCAACTAAATTTGATTTCACCGACCCGCCTGCCGTCAGATTCCCGGCGACATAGCCACTCCCTGTGGTATTTTGTGTCGGAGGCGTATACGCCGAAGGAGTAGCAACCTCGTCCACGAGAATTCCGTTTGCGGGCGTAATACCCGTGGCGACGCTGTGAGAAGTATCCCCGCGCAGGATATCCCAATTGCAGGCCCAATATCCTGAACTCCAGGCCTCCGCCCCTAGAGCGCCTGCATAAGTCGTGGGCAATTGAATCTGATTGTCGGGCGTGGCATTGCCGTTGGTGATGGTGGCAGCCGCGCTCGGAAGAGTTTGACCCCATGGACAATTAGCCACCACATAGTACGTATATGTGGTGGAACCCGTTGTAACCGGGGTCACCGTAGGTGGGTTGGGGTTTGGCAGCGCCTGAACACTTAGTGCCCCGTCAATCGCTGCCATGTTTGCCGCGAGCGTAGATACGTGCAGCGGCATGTGACCGCATTGACCGTACTGGGCGCATTGCCAAGATGTAAAATCAAATTCGGGGCCGTAGAAGGGCAGGCCATTGCCCTGGATGTTCCAATTGCTGAAGTTCAACGACCCGTAGGCCCCACTGACGGTGTCGTTGTTCGGACCCCACGCGAATCCCAACCCGGGCTGGGCTACACGCAAGTAGGGTGGGTTTGCCTGGCTCCCCCACGCGCGGTTTCCGGCCATGTCGATTCGGTTCGTTGTATCTCTGCTTATGGTGTAATTCAGATCGAGAATCACGTCAATCTGCCCAGAAACACCGTCGATGATGTTCGTCGCAGAGCCGGGGGCAATCACGACCCACGGCCACCCGTATTCACTGGGTGACTCGTATACTTGCCATGTAAGCGTACCATCGTTGACGGTTGCCCATTGAGTGTTAGGCCATGCCGGAGCTGAACTTCCGCTCGTCCCGGCAGCGGTGCAAACCGCCGCCCAGAGAGCCTGCCCCTGAGTGCCTTGAATAAGAAGGATCGCTCCAATGCCGTAGTATGTGGATGGAGCCCAGGCTTTCGTAGGATTTATACCTTCAGTGTATGGTCCATGAACCTCGCTTGCCTCTCCAGCCAGGAAGTAGGCAAGTCCAGCATTCTCGATGTCCTCTCCACCCTCGAACTTGTCGGAGTAGCCGCCAAGGTTCACAACAGCAGTTCCGGCGGCTCCCATATAAACATTGTCTCGAATCTCTGCACTGTTCACGTTGTTGGCGCCGTTCATCAGAATCCCGGCATCCGTCAACTCAAACAGGTTGTCAAGAATCCGGGCGTAAGACCCGGTGTAGCTATACCCCGTCCGGCAATAAAAAGCGTTGCCTTCCACAAGGATGGCCCCGCCATTGCTGGTGACGCAGGTTCCCGTGCCGGAGTTCACGATTTCGAGCCCCACCATGGATTGATTCGCGTACCCAAAGTTGTTGATGTCCACTACGTCAGTTGACGTGTTGCTAGCGATGACCGCCCCGCCTGCAGTCTGTGCCCAGTTCCTAGGACTGGGACCGATCAAGTTCGTTCCGTCAGCAGTCAAGATTCGATTGCCATTGAGGTTTAGCCGTAATCCCGCACCGAATTTGATGTTGAGTGGTTGAACGTAAGGCGCGTAAGCCTGAGTGTAAGCGTTTATGTTCTCGGCACAGCTTTGCGCCCCGATCATCCCACTGGTATCAACTGTCCCGCCCGTGGAGGCAAGTAAGGCAACCGCAGCGTTGGTCTTGGCGCAGAAGTCGACCCCCGCCTGCAAGCTGGCATCGACAACGGTGGTCCCATTGCCCAAGCCCGCGGCACTTCCACTGGGAGTAGCGCACGCGGGCACTCCCGTGGTGGAGACCTGGTCTAAGAACTGGCCGGCCGTGCAAGTCACGGATTCAACCCCACCCAACGTACTGCCGCTGGGAGCGGGGAGGTCGGCTCCCACTAAGGCGCGGAAGGTCGGCGCGGCAGCACTGCCCGAACTGGGACCGGCCAGAATGCGGTTAGCGCTTTGCGTCGCCAGCGCCGCTGTCAATGTGCCGGAGCCGGTTACCGGCGTACCCGAAACCGAGAACACGGAAGGCATCGACAGTCCGACGCTGGTCACGGTGCCGGTCCCGGTACTGCATGACCCCCAGACGGGATCTGTGCCATTCGAGGTCAAACATTGATTGTTGCTGCCAATACCCAAACGCGCATTCGAGCTGGAGTGGTAATAGTGCAAGTCGCCTTCCGTGCTGAGCGGCGAAAGAGCATTGAACGCGGCCGCCGTGGTGGTCTGTCCAGTGCCACCTCCAGAGATGGCAACCGTGGGGAGGTCGGAACCGACGATAGCGCGGAAAGTGGGGGCTCCCGAACTGCCATTCGGCGCGGCATAAACATAGTTGGCGGTTTGACTGCCAATGCAGTTGGCGTTTCCGCTGGCCGCGATACCCAGGGCGAAGGCCGAGCCTGTGCACTGGGACGGGGCGGCGGCCAAGGTGGTGGCCGTGGCAGCATTGCCAGTGGTGCTGCTGGTAATGGAAGCGGGCAGGTCCGCCGCAGCCAAGGCGCGGAAGGAAGGATTCCCGCTCGAACCGTTGGGCGCCGCCAAAATGGTATTGGTGGTCTGACTGCCGAATCCCGCTCCGGTCAAAGAGCCCCATGTGGGATCAGTGCCGTTCGAGGTTAGGAAAGTGCTAGCCCCGCCGATCGCCAAGCGCGTATTGGAAGAAGAATGGTAATAGTGCAGATCGCCCTCGGTGGTCAGAGGAGAAAGCGCGTTGAAAGCGGTCGCCGCGGTGGTCTGGCCGGTGCCGCCCTGTAAAACTGTCGCGGTCCCGCTGAGACTGCTGAAAGTTGGCTGGATCCATGCGGGCAGCCCGCCGCTAATCCCCAGAAACTGGTTGGTTCCGCCGATGGGCAAGCGCGCAAGCGCCGGCGTCGAGTTAGCGAAAAGAAGATCCCCGGCCGTGGCGAGGGGAGTCTGCCCAAGCGTCACTGAACCGGCAAGGTTGCTGAATGCCGGCTGCGAACAGTTAGCATTTCCGCTGGTGGAAATGCCCGTGGCCCAATTGTTAGCGCCACACTGAGTGGGGGTAGCCGCCAAAGCAGTGGCAGTTGCTGCCTTGCCCGTAGTGTTACTGGAAATCGTCCCGGGCAGGTCCGCCGACGCCAATGCGCGGAAAGTGGGTGTGGCCGGCAATCCGGAGCCAGGCCCCGCCAAAACCATGTTCGCTGTCTGCGTGAGGAGTTGCGGCACTACCGTTCCACCCGATGTGATCGGAGAGCCGGAAACGGTTGGGCTGAAGATGATACCGTCGCCGGTCATTCCCACGCTGGTTACCGTTCCAGATCCGGTAACGCCGTTGGAAACAAACATGGTCCGCACGTCGGTAATTGAGGAAATCGCCGCGCTGGAGGTGACGACGGTCGCAATCGGGATGCTCGCGGAGGTAAATCCAGTGGTATTCGACGCCGGCACGCAATTATTTGCAGGGTTGAGATATACATAGTTCGTTGCACTGGGCGCAAGGGTAAGTGTGCCACCGGCGTAGGTCTGAACGATATTGCTGCAAACGGCCGTCCCTGGCGCCAGATCTAAGGTCAGGTTCGATCCGGCCGTCGGCCAGTAACCAGGCCCAAATCCTTGCACGAATTTCGCGTTGACGGGGAAAGTCTCCTGGCCCGCCTGCGCTTGAGGCTGCTGAGCAAAGGCAGTAGGCATTAGGCAGCAGGCAGTAAGCAGCAGGAACAAAATAGGATTCAGGATCGAGGATTCAGGATTTAGGCCTGAACCACGCATCCTGCACCCAGCATCCTGACTCTTGACTCCTGACTCCTGACTCCTAAATCCTAAATCCTCGATCCTGAATCCTGTTTTTTTCACCATACCTGCACCTTTGCAGTCACCCCAGCGTCTGAGGCAACGAGATAGAGATTCACGTCGTCCACATCTGTCGGCGATTGCCACCAAATGGCACCCGGGCTAGTCATGCGGACGTGCGCACCAATGGGAGTGCGCCCTAACAAATGCGGCACCGTAAAATTGCCGGGCGCTGTGGGCGCCACAGGGAGTTGGCCAAAAAGGCTCGTCGCCTGGGTCACGTTCGTGACCTGGGTTCCGTTGGTAACAATGACTCCCAGGAAGGCATCACCGGGATCCAGGGCGGCAAGAACAGACCGGTAGTAGTAGCTGCTCGGCCAGTTCTCCTGTTGATAGAATAGGTAAGAGGTGGCGCTGGTGGGGGCCGCGCTGAGAGCCGGGGCGCTGGGCGCATAGCGCGAACCATTCGCATATAGGATTCCGTTTGTGACGCTGGGATAAAGTGAATTGGAGGTGGAGAGCTGAAAACCACTGACCACACCGTTTAAACCCAGGTCGCTCACCAGCGTGTCCGCAACCGAGGCGAGATCGCTCAGGAATGCCACATTGGCGTCGAGCAGGGACATGTTGCCGTCCATGTCCGATTCATATTGAGTGATCCCATGCTGCGGCTGGACCAGCCCTTTTCGAGGAAGTACCGTCCTTACGATAGCCATGGTCTCTCCATTTGTGATTTGGTGATTTTGCGATTCAGCGATTTGCAATCACTAAATCACTTAATCGCCAAATCGCTCAATCTCCCGAAACTCCCGCCGGCAGGTTCACGCTCAGCCGCTGGCAAATTGCCATGACCTTCGCGGTCCCTTGGTTTTCCGCGCCACTCGTCGACCAGTAGGTTTGGATCACGACCTTACCGTTGGCGTCGTTCACGTCGAATTGATAGGGGCAGACAGCCAAACTGCCTTGGCCCGGATCGCTGTTGGCAAGCGCCGGAGGTGTGGCTTGTCCCGGAACATAACCCGCCGCAGGCGAGCGGGACGAATAGAGAATCGGGATAAAGAGGCATTCCGCGTAGCTGTAGCCGTAACCATCCACAGAAGAGACGGGAGGCGAAACGGTATCGCCGGGACCGTAGAATCCCATGTAGATGATTTCGCACCTCACCGCGCCAAACTTGGCATTGTGCGAAATTTTCGCCAGCGCGTAATCCGTCAGCGGCTGGCCGCCGGCAATCGTCGAGTCGGCTAAATCAAAAAATCCCGGGATCGCACTCATCAGCATCTGGCTCATATATGACTGCCCTTCGTCACTTGTCCTTTGTCCTTAGTCCCCGGCCCGCTTACGCGTTTTCTGCAAATGACCAAGGACAAGGGACAAAGGAAGAATTCCTAGAAGATTGTGCTATACGCCTCCGTGTACACCCCATTCGTGGAGGTCGTAATGAAAAAATACGTCTCCTGCTCGTCCTCCGTCGCTTGCGCGTAGGGCGGGAGCACCATGGATGCCGAAGGCACTATTTCATAAGGCGAGGTGGTGCTGGCCCGGCGCATATCGAGGAGCGTGAAGCGCACCTGCCCGTTCGTATAATCGGGCGAGCGGCCGATAATCTCGCATGGGATATTGGTGACGCCGCGCCCGCCCCCGACATAGTCCGGAACCAACGGGTGGGTGAGCGAAACCCAGTCTTTCATTTCGGGCTGAAGCACCCCGAGTTGCGTCACGATCTGATAAATCGGCGTGGCAAAACCGTAGCGCCGGAAAAGTTGGTCTCCCAACAGGAAGGCACGTAGCGTGCCCCCGCGTCCAGTGTGCAGGCCGGCGGCTTCCACCTGGTGGTTGTAAAGGTAGCGGAAAAGGTTATAGCTCGCCTGCTGAAGCATGGTGACGGTGGTGTTGTAAGTCCGTGCGCTGGTGTTGGTGGCGCTGTCATCCGCATCCAGGCGATAGGCCAGGGCGTTAATGACGGGCGCCAGCCGAACTTCTGGAATGCCGATGATGTTGCTCTGTGTAAAGCCCAGCACCGGCGTCTGGTTCGCCGGGTACTTCATCGCCTTCAGGGTGAGCTGGCCGGATGCGCCGACCACCATGACCAGACCCAGAGGTTTCAGAATCTGATCTTCCAGCCAACTGTGCGCCTGCTGCGGCGAGGTGATCCTGAATTCAAACCAGTCTCCCGAAAACATGGCGTCGCGCAGCGCCGTGATGCCGGGCACGTCGAGATACGGGTTGGGATTGATCAGCGTCGAGGGATCTCCCGTGGTGGCCGCTGTCGACAGCGGAGCGTACTTGGCCCAAAAAGGATTGACGGCCGCGATCAGTTCGCCGGTGCCGCCCACTTCCACCACCGCGCTGAGAGCCAGGTCCTGACCTACCCCCAACTCGTTTTGCATGGCCGCGAGAAAAATGTCGATGGGGTTGCCACTAACCCAGCGGGAATTGTCATTCGAGACCGGATAGCCGTTGGCCAGCCACTGCGCGCCGTTGGGCTGCCAGTTATTCTTCTGTCCCGGCAGGTATTCATCCGGTCCGCCGTTGGCCCAGAGAAAAGCGCTCTGGGCGAAGCGTTTCAGGTCCTCCGCCTTGAGGATGACGCGGCCATCGCTGTCGAAACCGATTTCGGAAATCTGCATGACGTGCAGCGGAACGAAGTCACCCAGCGCATTGCCCGGGAAGCCCATGCTGAACGTCACGATCTGCCCAATCAATTCTTCCTGCGCCGCCAGGGTATGGAGCACCCCGCCGGGATCGATGCAACGAATCTCCATCTGGCCCACTGAGCTCGATCCGTTCTTGTCGTCGACGGATTGCTCCGCGCCGGCAGGAACGTACATATAGGGCAACAATTGCGGGAGTCCCGCAACGGACAGCAGCAGGCTGGGATTGGTCGCCACCAGCCACATCCACGCGGTGGGGGCGAGGGCGGGCCACACCTCAAATTCATAGGGCAGCCCGCGCGCCGCGAGCGAATAGGCCACGAGCGATCCATTGCCCGTCGCCTGCAAAACGGTGGCTTGCCCTGCAATCAGGTTTGTGAGCACAGCATCAATCGAAGTGCCCAGGCCGGTGAAGAAGCTGGCAATGCTGGAAATGGAATAGAGGTCGAGGAGCATCAAGATCATGCCCCAAGTGCCCTCTTGCCAGACCGACAGCGGCGAGCCGGAATACCCGCCGGGAGAATCATTGTAAGGCTTCATGCCGCTGAACGGCGTGGTGAGCTGGTAGGCTTCATTGTAAGAGTTGGCCGCGCTCGACAGCGCCATGGTTTGATGGGTCAAAAGGAAATTCTGGTACACGAATTCCACGCATTGCAGGGCGATGTCGTCGCGGTGGGTGGCGTGTGCCCAAAGTGCCGCCCAATGACCGGAAGCGTCGAGCGCCTGGCTGGTATCGAGGGTGCTTCCGGTCACGCCCTGGGCAAAGTGCCCCGGTGTCGAGCCCGAGGGGGCAATGTAGAGGTTGGCCAGCAGGTTGGCATCGATGCTGGTGGCAGCAGTAATGGCAGCCCCCGCGATAGTGACGAGCGAACTCGCCTGCGCAGAGGTGATTTGCCCCGTCTTGGTCAGATTAGTGGCGGCCACTGGAAGCACGTTAGCTGCCCGCTGAAACGCAAACCACAAGTCGATTTGGTGCTCGGTGGAAACGGTGGCGATAAATCCCGGTATGAACTGGTAACCCGGATTCTGGTAGCTTCCATACCCTTCGTAAAACAGACCACGGGTAAGGTCGGCCGCGGTGCTTTGCAAGGTGAGCAAGAAGGTGATCATCCCCTGGAGCGCCAGCGCGGGAGTGAAGTCCTGTGAAAGCCGCATGTACACGCAGTAGGCATAAACCACCCAGGCCATCGCGCCGGCGCGGATGTAAGCCTGGTCCACTTGGCCGTTGTACGTGTCGTAACTGAAGCTCAGGGAATTCGCCGGCTGGAGGGTTCCTACGCTCAGGTTATCAAAATGAAGGTCCGTATTCGCCGCTGTAAGCGTGAGCTTAAAGCCGGTGATCTTCACGAGCGTGTCACTCGTGAGATTCAAGATTAGAGATTTAAGATCCAAAAGGGTGGTGCGCCAAATCGTGGCCCCCGGGCCGATCGGCACGGTGATCACGGCGCCCGCTAGCGTCGCCGGGCCGGCCGCGCCGCTGGTCACCTGTATATCGGTCACCAGGCCTTGCGCTGTCACCATGCTGACGTCGAAAATAAAGCCTGTCGCGGCCGCTTCCATGTGCTCGAAGCTAACGTAAGCATCCGTGGCATCGGGGAAGCCGCTGCCGATATAAGTGAAAACGTCATTCACAGCGCCGGCGTGAAAATCCAGAATGTTGCCTGTCCCGTAGGGCGGCTCTTGCGGTGACACGGAGTTGGCCGCCACGTTTGCGACCGTCGAACCGATACCCGATTTCGACCACCGCGCGATTGAGCCGTCTTCAGCGTTTTCGAGCACCGTCGAGGCCAGGAATTCTGGCGCAGCGAGAAACGCATTCAGTTGATTAATGATCTTTTCCGCTGCGGTGAAATTCCCCGCCGACGCATAGGCCAGAATGGCCAGAGCGGAATCGTAGATGTACCCACGATTCTGCATGGCGGGCAGGTCCGTCAAGCCGGGATCAGGGACGAAAAGAGGATCGCTGGTGGGAAGGTCGAACGAGCGCGGCAGGTCCGAATACTCCAGCTCCGACCCCATGGAATCGAAAACTTCCGTCCATCCCACCACCGGGTCGTCGTAGAGGATATGGACCGCCGCCTTGCCGGGCATGGGCATGACGCTCGAGCCGGCGCGCGCGTGGAACCCGTCGCTCTGCACGATGATGGGGACGTTGTCTTCCTGTAAGTATTCCAGGTCGGTCTTGACGTAAATCTGCGCTTTGTAATTCGTCAGCTTGCCGCCCAGCGTGTTTCCGGATTGTGGCGTCTGGCAAACACCCGTGTTGGTGTGCGCCACCCAGCCGGAAGGAATCGCCGGGCCGCACCAACCGGTCACCGGCGCCGCGACACTGGTGGGGTAGAGCACTGCCAGCAGCAGGCCGGCGCGCACGCCCGCCAAGCTCCACGTATAACCTCCGGCGTAGGCGCCGCCCCCGGCGGGAACCGTGGTCTGCAGCGTGGAGCTGCCTTGGTAGTACCAAACATCGGTGTAGACAAACACATCGACCCGATACGAGCTCTGCGCGTTGAGCAAATTGAAAACGTACCCCGTCGCCACCCAGTAGGTGTCCTGATAGCCAAGGGCCATGAGCTTCCAGATTTGCGTGTTGTCGCCGGTCAGGGCGCCGAGCGTAGTTGGCCAACTGGGAGGATTGCTGGTGTTGGCCGTGACGCCGTTATAGAGCGCCATCTGGACGTTGTTATTGGAGTCGACGATCAGTGCGCCGAAAGGATAATTGGCGTTGGCCGTCCACTTGGCGATCACGCCCCCGGTCTGCGGCAGCCCCGGCATAATCCAAGTGGAATTAGCGTTGTAGAGCAGCGCACCGATGGATTGCTCCATTGCCGGGGTCACCTCGTAGCAGTTCACCAGCAGGTTGCCCCAGGGGAGCGCCAGGCCCGATTCATTTACCGGGTAACCGTCCGGACCCAATTGATTGTCCGCATACAGGCCGGGCGGCATCGCCGCCACAATTGATTCAATTTGGGTCATGGCAAAGGAAGCTTCTTGCGCGCCGCTCACCGTCAGGCCCGTCAGAAAATTAATCTGGGAGCTGATACCACACTCAACCAGACCCGATGCCGGCTCCTCTGTGACTGCCGAGCTTGTGGCGCCCGGGGTCAGCAGGGCGTTGCCCAGCCAGTTGCCAGCGGGGCTCGATTGCCGCCCGTATAGCCACGCAAGCGATTGGTTCATCGCTTGCCAGAAGTTGCCGGGCCAGTATTGGGATACAGTAGGCATCTTTTTATCGGGTCATTAAATCATCGGGTCATTGATTCATTGAAAAGCGAAACCCGGCTTTTTCAATGATTCGATGACCCGATGACCCCATGATTCAATTCCTAGGTTCCGTAGCCGCCAATCCCCCACGTCATCACCCCGTATCCAGACTGAGTCATTGACTGGATTTGTGACTGCGTGAAGCTGGCGAGCACGATCCCGAACTGGGGGATATGCAAGACGTAGAGCGGCTGCTTGGCCTGCGCGTTCAGTCCCGCTTGCCAGGTTTGGTTGCCCTGGATCATGCGAACCATTCAGCTTTCGGAATTTCAGTCAGCATCTTTGTCCACCCGATTGGCTAACCAATTACCGCCTACGTTCTGTTTCACGGCAGGCAGGGCCATGCCATGTCGTAACAAATTCGCACTGCTCCCCAATTATTCGTGTAGCCGCTGGTCATTGTCCCCTCTCCGCCCTGCCTTCCAATCGAGACGTAGGAGATGGGGTTGGACGGCAGCGCGTTCGTCCCGTTGATGTAAGCTGCCCCGCCATGGGTCAGCAATACGGTGTAAGTCCCACCGGAGATGGTATAGAGCGCGACCATCGAGGTTCCACCGGGCACCAGTTCTTCACTAATCCCATACCAGGTGTTGTTGGAAATAGTCCAGTAATCGATGGAAAGCCCCTCATTCTCCCAGCTTGTACCGCAACACTCGACGCGGAAGCCGAGCGCTCCGGTGCCCCCTACGTTAGGCTCAAAGGACGCATTCACGAAGGGGCCACCCGAGCTGCCCGTCTGCCAAATATCAAAAGTGTCGCAGTATCCACCCGTGTCATTATTCGCGTCCGTGGTCATGAACGTGACGCCAGCCGTCAAGCCCGTCATCATCTCCTGGTAAAGCGGCAATGGCCATTCCAGGACGCTTTCTGCTGAGCCAACGGAGGATGACAGTGCCATTCCCACGCTCGCCCCGCTGTGAGCGTACGTCGCGCCACCGTAACAGAATCGAGTAGGGTCTATGGGCTGCTGAAAGGCCACGCTTGAGTAACTGAGGTATGAGGGAGCGCTGTTGCCGAACTTTGGGTACCCGGAATCAGCGGAAGAATACATCAATTGCCCCAGGGCTCCGAACAGGCCGCTATTCAAGTCAGCCAGCGCCGGGGTGTTGCCGTTTGCACCTGCGGAGAAATCCTCGAGGGCCTCATTCTGGCAGGGTGTCACGCCGTAGCCAAAGGCCACTGCTTGCGCTACGCTGCTGAAGGTGGAGGCCGCTGCCGTCCATGTTGGCGCGCTGCCACTTAGGGTATTGAGCAGGTCGGCCGTCGCCGCCCCCGTCTCGTCATTGGCAAAGGTGGGGTTTGCGCCGTAAGCACCCGCGATGCTGGTGAGATGGGTATTGCTTCCAGCCGTCGCCGTGGTCGCCGCCTGCTGCACGATAATCTCGCTAGTGCCTGAAAGCGTGAGGGCCGGCCCGCCCACGCTAGTGCCGGAATTCGCCGCCCCGACGCTGTAGATGGCATCGAGCGTGGGGCACCCTTGCGGCACCTGATATTCTCGAATGTTGACTTGCGTCCCGCCGTTCGACTGGTTGAACGTCACGATCACCGGGCCAGTCGTGGCGCTGGCCGGACACACATACCCCATATCCACCCAGGTTGCAGAGTCGGCGCTGAGGGCGTTTCCTGAAACATAGGTTCCACCCACGTTGATGCTTGAAATCATCGTGCCCGCAGTTTTCGAATCCGCCGAGATCACCAGCAAGCTGCCGGTGGAGATGCCATCCCCCGTGAGGCTGACAGAACAGGTGGTGGCATTCGTGCATCCTGAACTCTGCCAGTTGTGCAGCATATGAGGGCCATACGGCGCAACGGTGAGCCCAGGCCATTGGTCTTGCCCGAAAGCCGCGCATACCGCAAGAGTGAGAAAAAGAATCAGCTTTCTCATCGGAACATCACCCAAACCATTTTTGTCTGCCCCATGTTCAAAGTCGGGGCGGTTATCGTGCTCGGCAATGTTGATCCACCCACGCTTGCAATCGAGCTGGCGGCGGTAAAGGGTTGAACCCAGTAAGAACTCCCCGATCCGCCGAGTATCGCCGTAGCCCCGGAAGTGGATGTGGTCAGGGCCACGCAGTACCACCCACCTGTGATGCTGCTGATGGGAGCGCCGCTGAAACTTGCAGAGTGGTTTCCGACTGTCGTACCCAGCGTGGTGCCGGTGATAGTGCCCGTGTGCGCCACCAGCGGCGCGGTGTTGCCGCTAGTGCAGCCACTCGTTCCTGAGCCGCCATAAACACCGAAGTCATAGCTGTCCGTCGATGTTGCCCCGGTTGTAAGGTAATAATACATCGTCGAGAACGTATACAACGCCGTGGGGGGCAGGTAAAAGGAAATCAACTGAACGGCGTTTTGACTAAGCGTCGCGCTGACGGCGGAGGTATTGAGCTCGTTTTCCGTGTCGAAAGCATAACTGGACGCGGTGGCCCCGGTGGCACTGACCGTCCACCCGTAGGCTGCTTTGGAGATGGAGACGCCAGTCCCGGAAGAAATGGGTGGGTTGCTGCATCCCGCGTCCCAGGCCCCGCCGGCAGGGTTAACGGAGATGAAACATGCTTCTCCCTGGGCAATCGCGAGCGTGGAGCTGCCGTTGATTTGCCAAGTAGTGGGGCTTACAGTCACCGTGCCAGCGCCAATATTGGTAAGCTGGGTCGCGCAAGCTGCAACCCCCAATGTGGTTGCAGTGGGAAGACTTTCGGCAACCCCGGTGGCGTTGGAGTACAGGACGCCGGCGCCACAATCGGTAGAAGCAATGGTATCGGAAGCTCCCGAAACCGAGCGTGAGCTAAATCCCGGGTAAATCCAGGCTGGGTCCGTCCCGTTGGAAGAAAGTACTTGCCCGTTTGCCCCCACACCCAACCTGGCGTTAGCAGATGAATGGTAATAGTAGAGGTCGCCCTCAGTGGTCAATGGCGAGCTACCTGCGGGTGTGGCACAGTTGTTGCTTCCCAAAGAAAGCCCCTGCGAGAATTGCGATCCCGTGCAAATCGTCGGGTATGAAGCCAGATTGGTGGCCGTGGCGGCGTTGCCGCTGGTGTCAGCCGTCAGCGTGCTCGGAAGCTGCGAATTCGTCGCGCTCCCCGAGAGGTTGGAAAACGCCGGCTGCGAGCAGTTGGCAGCGCCAGATGCCGTTACACCTGTAGCGAAATTGTTGCCGCTGCACTGCGCGGGCAGAGCAGCCAGCGCCGTGGCCGTAGCCGCATTGCCCGTGGTGTTGCTGCTGATCGAGGCGGGGAACGTGGCGTTGCCAAGATTGACCGCCGAGGGCGTGCCCAGGTTGGGCGTGGTCATGACGCAGGAAACGGTAAGGCAAAGCGTGGTTCCGGAGCCACTGGTGCTTAGCGACGAACTCCAGGACGATGATCCCGAATAGATCGCCACGCCCGCCGCACCCGGCCATGTCATGCTGCCGCCCGAGGGCGTGCTGCACCCTCCCGTGCTTTGCAAATAGCCCGTGCACGCCCCGCCGCCAAACAACGCCACAATGTTGGCCGCCGTGGCGGGGACGATATTCGACGATGTGCTGAACGCCGCCACGTTCCCCGCCACCGGCGAGCCCGAGATGGTCACGTTTCCGCTGCCGGTGGGCGCGCTGCACGTCCACGCCGCGCCCGTCCACTCGGGGAAATTGTTGCTCCCGCAGCCGGCGGGCGGCGCGAGTTGCGCAAACGGAAACGCGTAACTCACCGAGGGCGGCGAGGTTTGCACGATGGTTTGATACGCCACGGGCCCCGAGGCGGGCACGAACCAAAGCTGCGTCCACTGCGCGTTGCCCAGCGTCGTGGTCAAATTGAAAGTGACTTGGTAGTAATCACAGGGGCTCGAGCTGCAAGAGGCCGTGCTCGATCCAGCGTTAGGAATCAGGGAAGCGCTGAACGCGCCGCTCGCAATCGTGACATGAATCGGAGGGCCGGCAAACACGTTGTACCCGTCGGCAGAGGTGAAGGGCACCGTCGCCACTATCGAGAGGAAGCCGGTCGCGGGAGACCCGTCCGGACCGTCCAGAGTGCCGGTGACGGTGGTTTTGTTTTGCCCGAAGGCGGAAGGCAGAAGGCAGCAAAACAGTAGGCAGTAGGCAGTAGCTACTAGGCAACGGAAAAGCCTCGATTGCCGATTGCCGATTGCCGATATTCGGATTTCCATCATCTGCTTTCTCCTGTTCACCCGATCATCTGATTCAAGTAACGACCTGCCTGAATTTCAAGTGAAAGGCATACTGCCCCGCCGCCTTGAACGCCGCGGTCCAGTTGGTGTCCTCAAGCCAATAGTTCGTAAAACTGCTCTGTGAACTATCTGCATAATATGCAAACAGGCCACCCTGGAGCGCATAACTCATGAACTGCGCCCAAGCCGCTACGTCCGAGCCAACGCCCACCCACTCCAGATCCAGGTCGAGGTAATTGTCGATGCGTTCCAGCACCGATTCGCGCACGCCGCTCGACGCCACATTGTCGTGCCGCACCGCCATGGATGAGTACGCGGGGACCTTGGTGGGCGGCCGCAAAAACATCAGCGTGGCCGAGCCACTGCCGTAGGGATAAACGATTGCTGGATTGGCCATAAGATCGGTTCATCTTCCCATCGGCTCATCGGTTCATCGGCTGATCGCCTTTAGATGGGCAGATGAGCCGATGGGCAGATGAGCCGATTCTTCAATGTCCCACTGGAGATCCGCGCTGCGCGCTGGTCGCCGTTACGTTCACTCCCCGCGCCACCGCGCCGTTCACCGCACCAGCCACGTAGTTCTCGAAATCTTGCGTGCCGCGAATAATGACCACCCCCGTGCCACTAAAGCGCGCGGAGGCTCCCGCCGCGCCCGTCGCCAGCGTCGGTGACGGCGATCCGTAAGGTGATTCCCCCGCGCCCAAGCCGCCGCCGCGCCCGTAGCTCCCGGCCCCGCTGCCCGCTCCGGCACTGTGACGATGACTGCCTGTACCGGCCAGCAGCGCATATTGCGCCGCGGCTTCAAAGTGCAGCCCTGCGGCCATGATGGCGGCAGGATTGGGAGGCCAGGTTCCTTCCGCGATCATGGCGATGCCGCGCGCCGTTTCCCAAACCGCCTCCACACCCGCCTGCGCCTTGCGGCCCGCCAAGATGCCAGCCAGACCCTTGTTTGCCGACTCGATGCCCACCGCCGCTTGCGAGCGGAGGGCAGCGGTGGAGCGATCGATGGCCAGAGCGTGCTGATCCGTCTGGACCGTGGTGGTGGTGATTTCCGGTCCCAGGGTGCGGAAGGCTTCATGCACCTGGCGAAGCGGCTCGACGGCCCTCTGGCTTTGCGTGTGCAATTGGGAAAAGACCTTCACCGCATCCTGCTGAGCCTTGGTGGTCTTCAGAACTTCCGCCGTGTGCTCGTTCATGGCCTTGGCGTTTTTCTCCAGACCGGCGGAGGATGCGTCCAAAATTTTCAGCGCCGACTTTGCGCGCTCAGGGTGCGCCCCGAGTTGGAGCAGCAAGTCGAGAATGTTGTTTTGACCTTGTTCCATAGGTTTATCGCCGATTGTCGATTGCCGATTTGCGATCGGTGATTGACGAGTTGTTTTTCAATCGACAATCGTCAATCGGCCATCGGCAATCCTCACCATTCAATCACGTTCTCCTGCGTTTCCAACTCACCATGGTCGCGGGCGGCGAGGGTCTCAGCCGCGGTACAATCCAGCAGATAAGCCGGCATCCCGGTGAGCTCGAGCAGTTCGCTCGGACGGCAGTGGCTGCGCTTCGCCACTTCCGCCAAATACAGAAGCCGCTCTTTGTCCTCCAGGAAATCGCCCGAGGTCTTCGACGGACTCGGGATTAGGGATTCGGGTTTCGGGATTCGCGGTCAGTTCCGAATCCCTAACCCCTAACCCCGAACCCCGAGGCACGAACACCTCGCCTCGCAGCCATTGGAAAATGAATTTCAAATCTTCGATCAGAATATCGGCCAGGCCAATCTCGCCTGCTTCGGGCGCCCCGGCAAACCGGGGCTGCACAAACAAGCGCGTGAGCGCCCCGGTGAGCCACTCGGTAAACGCCTCTATATCTTCCGTCTTGATTTCCTCGGGCTTGGCATCGGTTACCCGGGCTTGCAGTTGTGTGCCCGTTCGCCCCATGGCCAGAGCGGCGAAGACCGGAGGCCGGCAAAGCAGTACAGCGAGCCCGCTCGCCGGCAGCGTCACTTGCTCCACGTTTGAACGCTCCACCGCGGCCCTAAAATCGTTTGCTTTTGCAATACCACTACCTGACATCAAATTACTCCCGTGCGGGGTGCTTGGAACTAAAAGGTCTAAAGATCGAAGGATAAGGATCTGCGTCGGCTTTTACCCCTTACCCTTTAACCTTTACACTTGCCGGTAGACCTTCCCGCCGCGGTCGCCCACCGGTCGGTTCAGGTCCGCGATCGCCTGAAAGGTGATCTTGTAGGTCGTCTCTTTGCCGCGTTGGAACGGCAGCTTCACCGTCTCTTTTTGATAGGCGCGGTAAATCTGGGAAATAACGAACTTTACGGTCTGGTCCTTGCGTTTGGAGATCAGCAGCACGCTGAACTTGGGCACCGGCTTCAGGCCGCCAAAGGCAATTTCCTCGAAGACCTGCGCTCCCGCGGGCAAGGCGGTATCAGTACCTGTGGCGTAAGTGCCGTGGGGAATGAGGACTTGAAGTTTGGCGCAATCCGATTCTTTCAGGGTGACCGCAATCGAGTCCACTTCGCCCGTCATCACGGCGTCGATGGGCAGGGTCTCCTGGTCGGCGGTGGTTTCTTCCACCTTGGCGCCGATATCGAGATCCGTCACGCCTTCCAGGGCGCCCGCGAACAGGTAAGCCGGCGCCAGCGCCGCGCAGGTCCACACCACAGTGGAGCCGTCGGCGGTCGTCGCCCCCAGCGTGCTGCCCCAAGTGCCGGGCACGTTTGCAAACGTAGTGCCACCGGTCGTACACTCCTGAATGTTGCCGTTCGAGTCCACGATCATCTGTCCAGCGGTGACGGCTGTGGCGGCCGGCCACGTGGGTTGCGAGGGCGTGCCGTCCGACCCGATAACGTGCCGCTTGCCGCTGGCAGGCGCGCAGACATTCAAGTAAACCCAGCCGGGGCCTTGGTGAATCAGCGTTGGTGATGACGTTCCGAGAGCCATAATAAAACCTCCAGTAGGCAGTAGGCAGAAAGCAGTAGTAAGCAAGCAGCAACCGCTCTATAGCCGTGCTTCGATAAACTCGGTCTTCAACTCATAATTCAGAATTCATAATTCAGAATTCCTTCTACGTTTCTTCCAGCTCAAATAGCACAGCGAGCGTGATCCGCATCACCGGAACGTCGATGCCCGGCGCCGTGACTTGGCCGGGGACATGCGACTCAACAAAAACATCGTTCACGGTTCCCGCGGCGTTGGTCACGGTCGTGCCGCTGGGTACGGTGTCGTGCTGAATGGGCAGAGAAGTGGTCCAATCGCTGAGCGCGGGCCACGGTCCAGCGCTGGTAATAACCATGTCGAGCAGGCGCGCATAGTCCTGCGCGTCCTCCTGCGCCATCTCCTGGTCGTACTGGCCGGTATCGAGCGCCAGGCTAATGCGAACTTGGTGATGCCGTGTCGCCTTGTCATCGCCGCGCTCGAAGTTGGCGGGGCCGATGTCTAGGGTGAGCCAGGGCCAGCCCGTCCGCGGGGCGGGGCCTTTGTGGAATTCCGCAATCGGGCTGAGCGGCTGATTCCCGTCCACGGCGCGCGCGGCGTTAATGACGCTGAGCGCCGCGGTCTGGTCGCGCTGAATAATCGCAATCAGTTGATTGACCAGCGGTTTGGCGAACTGTGCCGAGTATGCTTGTTGCCACATAGTCAAAAAGAAACTGGAAATCGGAAACTGGACAATGCGCAATTTCTAGTTTCCAGTTTCAAGTTCCCGCCTTTCAGAATTCTCTCCGGTCCCACTTCTTAAACACGTTCGTCGAATCCTCGCTGGAAGTCCCGCTCGGATACTGGTCCCCGCCGGCGACGCCGCCCAGTTGTGCTCGCGGCGTTTCCACTTTGGCGAGAGGGTCGAACAGGTAATCGTAGTCACCACCCTGGGCCAGCGGCTTGCCGTCGGTGCCGCGGGCATTGAGCTTGTTGCACAATTCGTGGAATTCGTCCTCGAAGCTCTTTGCCATGCGGGCCGCCGCGGCAATCCCGGAGGTTTCAAACACCTCGGCGAGCTGCGCGCAGGCGCCATAACGGTTGATTTTTTCGAGCAAGTTCAACTGGTCAGTGCTAAAGGTTCCCTGCCAAGCGGTGAATCCCAGGCTGGAGTATGCTTCCTGGAAGCGCCGCTGCAAGATCGCATCCATTTCCCCCGCTACGTCATCAATGTAATTCTGAATGAGCGTGTCGGAGGGTCCCCTGGGCCCATTGCGTGTAAACGTGGGAAACATGCCGGCGACTTGAGTAATGGTGGTGTAAGACATATGCTGAGTCCTTTGTCATTCGTCCCTCGTCCTTTGTCCCTTGCCACTCGTCCCCCACGATGCAGCCGGCAAAGGACAAATGACAAAGGACCAAGGACGTTTTTCTACACGGTGACGTACACGCTGATGGTCGTCCCGCTTCCTGAATCGACTGTGTAATACAGATTGGTCGCGTCCGCCGCCTGGGTGCGATGTACGGCAACGGTCGAAGTGAGCAGGACGAGTTCGTCTTTGGGCGTCTGCCCGACCGACTGATTGTTGGGCGCCACGATGCCGTGGGGAATCGTATTGGCCCCGCTCGCGAGACCGGTAATGTCCACCCGGATCCGCCGTACAAGCTGACGACGGTCCAGGCGGAAGGTGTAAAGCGTGGTGCAAGTTGCTGAAGCTGACATGGTTCCTCCAAAACTAGGTGTCGGGTGTCAGGTGTCGGGTGCCAGGAGTTTTACTGACACCTGGCACTTGGGACCTGAAACCTACTTCTCTTTCGCCTTTGCCGCCTGGGCTTCGTCCTTCGCCGCCGTGGCCTCTTCCTCGGCCCGATCCTCGGCTTCTTCCTCTGCCGCATCTTGGGCTTTTTCATGAGCTGCATCCGGGGCTTTTTCCTTCCTCGTTGCCTTCGCGGCTCGGAATGCGACGAACTCCTCGTACTCCGCCTTTTCTGCCGCGGATTTGGCGGCGGCGGCGTCCGCATCTTCCTTGGCTTTCTTCTCCCGGGCTTCTGCGCCGCCGACGGGATCGGGCTTACCCTGAATCAACGGCACCTGGCCGTAGATGAGAATGCTGGCTTCCTCTTCGCTCAGTTCGATTTCGCCCGAGGCATCCACGGGGATCAACTTCCCGTGACAAGCGCTGGGCATTGACTTCGCCACAGCCGCGCCCTTGGCGACATACAGGACGCTGGCCTTTTCAATGGGCTGCAAAACTTGATACTTGGGCATTCAAAACCTCCATTTATTCATTTGGCCATCGGGTCATCGGCTCATTGAAAAGCCAAGGGGAACGCCCTACGTCTTATCAATGGACCAATGACCCGATGAACCAATGACCCGATTCCCTACGCCACCGCCGACTTAAACACGTACATGGCGCCCGGTACGACGAGCTTCACGCAGTAGTAAGTTTGGAACTCGATCATGTCGCCACTGCGCTCTTCCACGCGATAGCGCTTCACCAGCATGCCGCCGTTCTGGGGCACGCCGTAGAGCCAGCGGAAAGTGGTGCCGGGGGTAATCATTAATTGGCCTTGCCCCGGCGGCACATAGGCCAGAATGGCGTTCTTGCCCCAGATGTAGTTGAGGTTGTGGGCAATGCCCTGTTGAGAGGTGTCATAGAGGGCTTTGGCAACAATAAGGTTGTCAACATTGAAGAGCCCGGCCAACTGCTGGTCGGTGGGATATCCGAGAGGCAGGGCATGGTTCTTAAAACGGTCGAGGATGATGGGGTGCTGGATGAGTTGCAGCCACACCGGATAGCCGATCAAGAGCGTATTGGGCTCCTTGGTGCAGCTCAGCAGGATGGTGGAACGCTGCGCGGTGATGGCGGCCACGGGATCGGAGTTCTGGAAATCGCTCCACTGGCCCGTTCCCGCCAGCGTGGTGCTGGGTACCGTCGCGGAACTCATGATGAGGTTGTAGATCTGGATTTCCCGCTGCTTGTCGATGATGTCGGCAAGCGTTTCCGTGGTGAAGACTTCGGGGCCCGTGGAAAAATCCCATTTGGCCCGCAGTTCGTCAGGGATAAGCTGCTTCTGCGCTTTGCCGTCGCAGTAGTACTCGTCGTTGGACATGCGCCAGCCGGGCATTTCGTTGGCTTCGCTCCCCGGCGCGCGCTCCGTGTTGTAAGCCTTGAATCGCTCGAACCCGAAGATGGGGTAGCGATCGTTTTGCTTCGAAACCGGAAAGTCGGGGAACAGCCGTCCCCCCACGAAATCCTGGTTGCGGTAGACGATGGAATAGTTGGTCAAGAACTGGTCAAGATGGGCTAAGGAAACTTCCATGGTTTGTCCTTTGTCCGTGGTCCTTTGTCCGTTGTTCATGTCAACGAACTACAGGATACGAACCGTCGCGCAGCGGCGTAGTCCAAATGGATTCGCAGCCGGGCGAGAAAACCGCTTCCATGACCGGCGGCCCGTTGCCACAACAAAGGACAACGGACCACGGACCACGGACAGCACTTACACTTTGGTCTGCCGCAAACTTACCTGAATGCGGATCTTCTGATTCACCGCGGTGGGCGGGTACTTCGCTTTGCCCACCACGTACGCGGTGTTGCCGGTGGTGACGTTGCGGATGGACGTGACGCGGCCGTAGACATCCGCGATCACCACATCGTCTTCCGCCTGGATCGTTGTGTCCGCCGCGATCACCTCCGCCTCGGGGGCATTGATGACGAGCCCCCAGGCGCGGCCCTGCGAGATGAAAGGCGCGGGTGGCGTCGAGCCGTTGATGGGATTGTTGGTGGTGGGATCGAGCCACAGTTCCGAAGTGAGCGGGTAGCCGGGCTCAACGACATCCTGTGCCAACACGCCCGTGGGCACAACGTTGAAACCGGAAGGCAGCCCGACGTAGAAATCCGATTCCGTCGAGGGGTTAGTGACCGGCAAGCTCATCACGGTGCCGCGGAGCGCGCGGATATTCGTGTCGAATTTGGCGGCTGTCAATCCTTCATTTCCAAGCATAGTTCCTCCTTTTAGAAGCTGTCAGTTGTCCTTTGTCCGTCGTCAGTTGCCCGTGACCCATCGCTTCTCGCCTGCAACGGACCACGGACTACGGACCACGGACAGCCCTTACGCCGACTTCGCATCGGCGCGGTAGTTCTTCAGCAGATCAGGATTCTCTTTCGCCACCAAGGCGCCGGCCTTGCGATGGGCTTCCAACTCGCCCAGGCGCACGTCCGTTTGCATGAGCTGTTGTTTCTTCTCTTCCACCAGGCGCGAGAATAACTGCCGGGGTGATTCGCCGGTTTCCGAGCCCGAGCCGCCGATGCCGACGATGGAATTGGTTTTGACCAGCGCCGGCCGGTCTTCCACGAGGGCTTTGAACGCCGCGCCGTCCGCGAGCGCCAAGCGCAGAGGCGCGCCGGTGGCCATCATGGCAGGAGTGATTTGGCCGCGGTGGAAGGCGCTTTGCACGCGCTGTTCGGCGTCCTTGGCGCGCCGCCAGGCGGAGCGGCTGATTTTGCCGGAATCGTCCAGCGCGTCGAGGCGGCTGTTGTCAAGCTTGCCGTCGGCGCCGATTGCCTCCGAAAGCAGGGTGATTTCCGCCTTGAGGGGATGGAGCGCCAGAGTGACCAGGCCGCGAATTTCTTCGCTGCTCCGGCCCTCCGCGCCGACTTCACGGGCGAACGTCGCATAGGCATCCGCGTTTAATGACGGGAAGCCCGCGCCACGCGCGCTGAGGTTGCCTTGAGCGGAAGGCCCCTCCTTGCCCACATGTTTTGTGGCGTAATCGTAGATCTGGCCGTTCTCGATTTCACCAACCTTACTATCTCCGTCGTAGGCTTCGTGCGTGCCTTCGGCGGAGCACTTGAGCGTCAGTTTTGGCATTTTGCCTCCTTGTTCCGCCGAAAGGCGGGGTGCGAATTGACGATTTTCGATTGTCGCTTGTCGATTGCCGGGTTGCCTTTCAATGGGCAATTGGCAATCGGCAATCGGCATTCTGGAGAGCCATATTTCCGGCAACTCATCCAAAAACGGTTGATTGGTCAGCGCCACGCTGGTGAGCGTCAAGCCTTGGGACTCACCCGTTTTGCGGTCGGGGTAATCCTTGGCAAAGGCCGCCGAAACGTAGCGATACTCGCGGCTCTTGATCAGTTTGCGCGCCCGGTCAGTAGGTTCATATCGGCCGTAAAGAATGAAGCGGGGCTGGGGGCTGGGGGCTGGGGACGGGGTTTTTCCCGAGTCCCGTGTCCCATGTCCCGCGTCCCCGAATTCCTCCGGCTTGTCGAGCGCCAGGATTCGTCCCGCGCTGGGAGTGGGCTCGCCGGCGGCGCGTTCCAGGTCCTCGCACGCGTGGTCATAGTCCACGTTCAGATCGTGGTTGGCCAGTTTGTGGAAGTTCTCCACCGCCTGGCACAGCTCGTCGCGGGTGAAGGAAACTTCCCGGCCGCCTTTCACCCAATTGCCGGTAACCAGAATGGGAATGCGCGCCAATCCCTCCGCCGGCACGGCGCTGAGCTGGGATACGAAGTGAAACTGATTGTTGTCAGGCATAAAGACTCCAGGTTTCAGATGCCAGATGTCAGGTTTCAGAACTGACACCTGGCACCTTTTCTCTTACTGAATCCAGTTTCCATGCACCAGCAGTCCGCTGACCTGAATCGTCGTGGCGGTCGAGCCCGCGGTGGTAAAGACCATCTCGAAGCTCACCTTGGTTTGATCGGTGAGCGTAAAGGGCGTGCCCACGGAGAAGTCAGCATTGTAGAAAGTCCCCGATGTGGTGAGGGCAAGCTGCAAGCTGGCGGGATTCGACGTGAGCGTGCCTCCCACCGTTGTCAGGGTATCCGCCGCCGTGCCGCCATAAGCCGGATAGCCGTTGGTCTTGAGCGTGGGTGTTGCTATAGAAGCTAACGCCGTAGTTTGAACGCCATATTGCACGGCAATATCCTTAGCTACAAACCCCAGTCCGGAGGTGGTGCGTCCCTCCAGACCCAGGTCGCAGGTCATGGCGACGGTTCCGGCGGTGGTATTGGTGGTGCCCGACCAGGCGATCTGATTGGCGGCCAGGCGAGTGAGGCCGGAGGCCGTGAAGGCCGTAGTGGTGGCCGTGAAAGCGCAGTTCGATACCGGCACCATCAGCAGGCCATCGTTGTAGGTGGCCGGAATCGCACCCAGCACGTCTTCCGTGGCGATGGCGCAGCCGGTGATGTTGGCACCGGAATTCGTGGTGCAGAAATAGAGGATTTCATTCCCGCTGGCGGCGGCCGTGGGATAAGCGGTGGTGGCGAGCAACGAACTTCCCGAGCCGGGCCAGTAGACGATGTTGCAGGCGCCCGCCAGGATTCCCGCCTGCGAGCAGGACGTCTCCGTGGTGGTGAGCGTGGCAGTCCCGCCGGTAATGGCGTTGGAACTGCCCTTTTGAAAAACCGCCCCGGCGGTATAGTTCAGGGTCAATCCCGTGGCGGCCCAGGCAACGCTGGGGAGGCCGAAGCTTCCCTCCAGCCCCGAGTAGTTGGTGCCACCCTGCACGGGCCCTGCCACGCCCTGGCCGAGAAGAACAGCAGGCAGTAGGCAGAGAAAAAGTAGGCAGTAGGCACCAGGCAGTAGGCAGCGGAAAAACTCCGTTTGCCGATTGCCGATTCTCGATTGAACCATCCGTGTAATCCGTGAAATCTGTAACTTCATTCGTTTTGCTCCTTTTTTGAGATCAATTCTCAGTGGCCGGTGGTCGCTAACCGGCAACCGAAAACCGACAAACTCATTTGTAGATCGCTGTGATCGTCACGGGCGCGCTGGTCCCATAGGCGGAGCAGGCGAAGGTGTACTCGCTTGTCTGCCCGAAGCCCGCCGCCGCCGTGCCGCTGACGGTGGTGGTGGTGACCCCGGTTGTCACGGGGGCTTGCTGATAGATGTCCCAGGCGTTGACGGTGTTGGAGGCGACGCTGACCGACGCGGCGCTGCCCAGAGTAAGCCAATTGACGCCGTCGAAGCTGGTTTTCGCCTGCACCGTGCACCCGGTGTAGGTTCCCGCCACCGTGCCGAACACCCAGGTGACGTGCGCTGTGGTGGCCCCGGTGGTGGACGTGGGATTAGTGGATATTGTCGCGCCGGCAATCGTCAGAGTGGGATTATCCACAATATAACTGAACGCCGGGAAGCGATGGGCGCTGTAAGCATCGGCGCTGACCACCGGCGGGCGCAGGCTTACGACCGCCAGCAGCACAATCACCACCGCGATGCACAAAGAAACAAGCAGGGAATTTCGTAGGGTTCTCATAAGCTCTCCATATCGAAAGAATCGGATCATCGGCTCATCGGGTCATTCCCCGAATTCGGAATTCGACATTCAATATGACCTTTGCCAGATCCGCTCATGTCCGCATCTCTTGATCGGGCAAGTGATCGGTTGTTTTTCCAATGACCCGATGACCCGATGGATCGTTGTTCCGATCGTTCGATGAAACGATCTTCTTATCGACCACGTCATCGTCCACGTAATCCGTGAATCCCAGGTCATGCCTTGCCTGGTTCACGCTCGAGCGGTCGGAGACCCACGCTCCCGCCTGGGCGAGCTGGTTGATGATGGCGGCCATGGTATCGATGGAGCGCGCCTGCACGTTGGCGGGAATCAGGTACGGCACGGGCGCGTCGGGGCCGAAATTCCACAGCACCAGCCGCCGGATGGTGGAGTTGCGGATCTGGTGCGCGATGTAATCCGCGGTATTCTGCGTGGCCAGCAGGAAGAAATCGGTTTGCGATTCGCCCAGCGAGCGCGAGCCGCTCTGGGTTTGCCCGAGGTCCATAAACATGGCGAGGCACGACGTGGCGATTTGCTGCTTGTGGTATTGAATGGAGGGCATGATTTCGCGGATGCGTCCCTCGATCCCCACCAGCTTGAACTCCGCGCCGTTGGGCAGGGAGAGGCCGGTCTTTTCATGCGCGGCCAACTGCGTCACCCAATTCTGCGCGGTCTGCACGTCCTGCTTCGAGGGATTGGGCGGCAGCATGATCATGGGCACGCCCAGCGAATTGCGTTCGCAGGCGATGGCGTCAATCCGCTCGAGATGTTTCTTGACGAACCAATGCGGATACATGGCGCGCGTCAGCGGAATACCCCAAAAGTTCGCGCCTTCCTGGTCGTGGGTAAAGATGCACGCCTTGTCCGTGGGCAGCATCACGTACTCGAACCGATTGGAGCGATACCCCCACTGCTCCAGCCCATAAAGCGTTTCGCCATCGTCATAGACAAACGGCGGCAGGGTGGGATCGACGGAATGCGGGTCCGTGTGCCAGCGGTAGAAGGTGAGCGCCTGGCGGTCGGCCAGGCGGCGCACGCGGATGCGGTCGCCGTCAACGGCCATGACTTCCTCCACGCAGGCGGCGCCAAAATCCTGCATGCGCAGCGCGCAGCGCACCACTTCCTTCCAGCTCTGGGTGATCCAGCTTCCGGTGTGGGTTTGCCATTCCAATCCGCCGAAAAAGTTTTCGCGGATGAAGTGCGCAACCTCTTTGGCCTTGTCAGCCGTCTGGCCGGCGCGCAATTCCGTGTCGGGCGTGGCCTTGATTTGCCACTGGGCGGAAAGAATGGGCAGCTTGCAAGCGCGCAGAGTGCCCGCCACCTGGCCATCGCCGCGCCGCATTTCCTGGTAAGTCCAAATGCCGTTCAGGCCTTCCAGCTTGGGGTTGTATTCGCCCAAGTCGCGCACAAAGCCGGAGGTGATGGGCGTTCCGGGAAGGCCCATCACCGGCACCCAGCCGGCGCGGATGCGCTCGGTGTAATTCGCCATCGAAATCGGTTCCGGCGGTGGAGTGGGAGGAACGGAATTCGTGGGGGCGATGGGAAGGCCGCCCGGAGTGATGAGAGGCGAGCGATTAATTGCCGATTGCCGATTGTCGATTGTCGATTGACCAGAATTGCCGATTGCCGATTGCCGATCGGTAGATAGGTTTTCAATCGGCAATCGACCATCGGCCATCGGCAATCCTCCAATTCCAACCTCCCGATCGGCGAGCGCCACGGCGGTATCAATCTGTGCCTGGAGCGCTTTGGAGGCGGATTCGCTTTCGCGGAGGAGTTGCCGCATCTGGTTTCCGTTTCCTGAACTGTGTGCGTTTTTCATTGTCGATTTTCGATTGTCGATTTTCGATTGACGGCCGGCCGATTGGTCTTCCATCGGCATTCGACCCTGGGCAATCGTCCATTTCGCAAGCTGTGAGCGTTTTTCATTGTCGATTTCCGATTTGTGATTGCCGACTTTCGATTGCCGATTTGCGATTGGCGGATTGCCGAGCGGTTTTCAATCGACATTCGACAATCGGCAATCGGCAATTCCTTCAATCGGCAATTACAGAATCATTTCCGCAAATCCCGCCATCACCGGGCTCCCCACCAGCCCCGCGACATCTTCAAAATGGGCGGGCGCTTCGCTCGAGGCGCTGACCACTTGCGCCAGGGCCCAAAAGCGGTCGGCGTGGCCGCGGTCGGTGTGCTCGGCGTCAAAGCGCACGTTGCCCGCCAGGGTGACGAAGCGCTTGACGGAGTTGATGTCCGCGCGCACCTCGCGATTGTCGGGAATGCGCACGGTGCGCTCCTCGAACGCCATTTTCACCATGGGCGCCAGGCGCTCCTTCAGTTGCGCGGTGAACGTGGTGGGCTCCACGATGGCCCCGTATTTCTGCACCAGATGTTCGGCCAGCATCATGCCGATGCCGGACTGGTCGATGCAGCAGCGGCGAACAAAAGCAAGTGACGAGTGATGAGTGACGAGTGACGAGCTTGCACTTCCCTCTCCCCTGGGGAGAGGGTGGCCGAGGGACGAGGACGGGTGAGGGGTCCCTTCAATCAGTCGGCAAATGGCTTTTTCCTGCTCATCAAACGAAACGCCTTTCAGCGTCAGCAGCACCCGCGACCAGAGGATTCCGCCCACCTTTTCAAACAGCCAGGCAACCGTCAGGTCGCGCTTTCTTCCAATATCAACGCCGAGAAAGAATTGCCGATTGTCGATTGCCGATTGTCGATTGCCCATTGCCAATGGCTGATTGACGATTGGCGATTGACGGCCGGAAGATTGTCTTTCAATCGACAATCGACCATCGGCAATCGGCCATTCTGTGGTCGCCTCCTCATGCACGCACGTCGAAATCAATTCCACCGGAATGTAGTTCTGCGCGTCGGAGAGGAACTGGCAGCCGTACTCTTGCAGCCACGTTTCCTCGTCGTCGCAGCCGGAGCGGAGCAGGTCGATATTCGCGGGCAGGCCCTGGGCCACGGCATCGTAGATATCCACGCGGTGGCCACTCCACAATTGCCGATGGTCGATTGACGATTGCTGATTGACTGTCGGAATTCGTCCTTCCTCAATCGGCAATCGACCATCGGCAATCGGCAATCCCACCAGTCCCGCTTGCTTGGCGATCTCATAAAACTTCCCCGCTGTGCCGTTGGGCGTGGAGATGACTTCGATGGAATAGCCGCGGGTGATGATAGGGAAGCAGGCGGAGAAGATTTTGCGGGCGTCGCCGTGGAAGGCGAATTCGTCGAGCACGATGTGGCCCGAGTAACCGCGTGCCGTATCAGGATTGGCGGGCAGGCCGATAATGCGCGAGCCGTTGTGGGGGAAATACACTTCCATGGTTTTATCGTCCGACTCTTCCGACAGGCGGAATTCCCGCAGTACTTTCAGCTCCTTAAAGGCCTGGCAGAAGTCCCTGACCTTTTCCATAAACATCCGCGACTGGCGCTCGCCCTTGGAGAGGATGATGTATTGCGTGTGGTTCTCCGAGCACTTGACCACGGCGCGCAGCGCCGCGGCAAAACTTTTGCCCGATTGGCGCGACCACACCGCGATCTTTAATTTCGAGTCGTCCTTGATCCAACGGTACTGATACCCGAGTACGGGGATTGCGTCTCTCCAATTGAACGGCACTTTCGGCGATCCCTTGACTGATTCATCGGGTGATGCCGAGCCGATGATCGAGGGGTCGGGTGATTCCGATCCGGTGATCGGGTGATCGGGTGATCGGGTGATCGGCGATTTTGCAGATCTACGTTTTGCCATTGACTCTATGCCTTTTGCCTGCTTCTCCGGCTGTAGCGGCGGTCTCCTACCGCCGCCGTCGATCGGAGATCGACGCTACAGCGGCGTAGCGCCCCGATTCATCGGGGCGGCTTTTCTTACCGGCCCTACCCAAGGGCCGCGGACCTACAAAACATGCCCGCCCAACCCGCTATGCGCACATGAATCGAGCCGAATTTTGGAGCGTCACCGGCAATTGTGTTATTTTCTGAAGCGACGCTTCCGGAAAGGCGGCCACTTTGCGACCCTCGAGATTCGTTCGTTGTCGGACCAAACCCGAGCGGGGAATGAGATCCATCCCAGCGGATGTAAATGTGATTGTTGATGACCATCAACATTCTGCGTCCGCGGAAATACGAAACCGAGGACATGCCCGTATCCGTCCGGCGCATCTCAAGGCGCTCACCGCCCTGGCCCTCTTTATCCTGGGGGTTGCCGCATCTCCTCCGGCAAAGGGTCAGGCGAAATCCGGAACTACGGTGATTCTTGGCTTTTCCCAGGAGAAGGTCCTGATGGCGGCGGACAGCCGGGCCGTTTATTGGGACGGCAGGGTGGACGATAAGCAATGTAAGGTCATCGCCCTGGGCGACAAACTCCTTTTTGGCGCCGTGGGCATTCAGGGCGTTCGCTCGCGCACCTCTTCGATCCATTCCTGGGAAGCTGTTGCCGAGGCGAGGCGCGCCTTCGCCCACGAAAGCGCTCGGGGGCCCGGAGACATTGGGCGAATAGCTGCTTATTGGGAAAGTGCCATAAAGCAGCACTTGACTGAGCAACTTGCCTACGACCCCGACGGCGTTATCCATTCGATACAAAAAGACGGGCCGGTGCTCAGCATGGGGGTCTTTGCCGGGAAGAATCCTGACGGCAAGCTCGGGTCCATCGCCATGATGGTGAGCTGCGATACCACGAGCAAACAGTTCCCTTGCTCCGCCGACCACATCCGGAAACATCTGGCTCGACTCAATGTGCAAAAACTTGAGTTGCCGGCATTTGCACCCACGGTCAAATTCGAGCCCTTTGGGGTCTCCGGCACGTTCGCCAGATTTGAAAATGCCCCGGAAAAACTCTCCGCCGATGAGCTGGGGATATGGAACAGCGTGGCGCTGCGAAGCGCCATCAAAGACCCGGACGCCCAGCGGGCAGTTAAATTCATCGATCTGACGATTCTCTATGACCGCCGTAAAGCGGGCGTGGGAGGCGATGTCGATGTGGTCGAACTGACCCGAAGCGGCGGCGTGACCTGGCTGAATCGCAAGCAAGGCTGTCCAGCAGATTAGCCACGTGCGTTTCGTCATGGGGATGCTTTTTGAAATCATAATTCCGCACTCGTAATTCATAATCTGCTACGCGTTCCCGGTGCCGGCGGCAGGAAGCTGGCGTACCGGCGGCGCGGGCGGTTCGTCGCCCGCGAGCCCAAAAATCTCTTTGATCCTGTGCAGGACCTTCCTCTGCTGGGCCTCGGGGTCGGAGTCTTCGCCGTCGGCGGTCTGGCCCGGCTCCAACCGCCCGGTCTTGAAGAGGAATTCCTGCTCTTTCAGGTTTTGCTCCCGGATTTTCAAGAAGAGCGATCGCGCCGAAAGCATTTGGGGGATGGTCATCCTATCCATCAACTCCCAAAGTTTGGCCAGAACCAGGGCATCAAAGCCGGTATCGCCACCGAACGCTGCAATGGCCGCCTTGGTGGTTTCCGCTTTCAGCGTAGCGCATTCTTTTTCGGGGACCCAGCGCTTGTAGCGGTGGTTCTCCACCATCTTTCTCGTAACCGTAACTCCGTACATGCGGTGAAGCACCGCCGGGATCTCCGCCGCGGTGTCGCCTCGGTCGAACAACCCTTTTACCGTGGATAGGACGCCGGAAAAGCGCCCATCGAGTTTTTCGATTTCGGTCAGCACCTTAGGCATCGTGCACCGCTCCTGATAAACCTGTTGACCCGCTCATTCCACTTCTCCCGGAACCTCGGAGGCCAAGGACGCTGTTATCTCTAACTCGCGAGAGACCTCCAGGGCCGCCCGGGCCGCTATCTTCCTCTCCCGCAGAAGCTCTTGCTCGGGTACCCAACGCCGGGAGCGAAAGCTACCAACGGGAGTTGGCGATAGAGAGACCTGGTATTGCTGGAAGAGGAGCACCGCTATCTTTTTAGCGGAAACACCCTGCGCGAACCACTTCCTCACGTTGTCCGCGAGACCGGGGAAGCGTTGGTCGAGTTTCTCAATCTTGGTCAATGTTTTCATTTTTCAATGTCTCTCGGAATCGGCTCATCAAACCATCGGGTCATTAAGGAATCGGGTCATTGATTCATCGGGTCATCGGGTCATTGACGGATCGGCTCATCCCATCGGGTCCGCTGTTCTAAGTCCGTGGCAACGGACGACGGACGGCTTTTCAATGAATCAATGGCCCGATGATCCGATGATCCAATCTCTAATGACCCGATGGCCCGATGAACCGATCTCCTGCCCTCCGCCCGCCACACATTCCGGCATTCCCATCGGTACTCGCGAAGGTTGGCGGGGCCAACGCACTCGCCGTACTGGGCCTGAAGGGCTGCCCCGATCGCGCGCAGGGGGATCAAAGCCCTAAGCATCGCCTCCACCTGCCGGCAAAATCCGGGATGGCGGTCCTCAAGCTCTTCCAATTTCGTGAATCTATGTCCTGGCATAGAAGTTGACCCCTTTCTTAATCGGGTGATCGGAAGATCGGGTCATTACGGAATCGGGTCATCTGGCCATCGGGTCATTGACGGAACACCTCGTGCGATGGGGTCCGCTGTTCTAAGTCCGTGGCAACTGACAACTGACCACGGACGACGGACAGCCTTTCAATCAATCAATGACCCGATCTCCCGATCTCCGGATCACCCGATCTCCCGATCTCCGGATCACCCGATCTCCCGATCTCCGGATCACCCGATCTCCCGATTACCTGGCTTCTCCCAGTGCCACGCAGCGCCGGTCGTATTCATCCACGCCGTTGGCGGTGATGCGCGTCCAGCAAATGGCTTCGGGAGTGCCGACTCTCTTCTCGAGGCCGAGTTCCACCCAGCCGCGATCGCGCATATAACGCAGGTGAAATTCCACGCCCGGCAAACTCACGGGACGAAGACAGTCATCCAGATAGATAAGGATGGTGCGCGGCGTCACCGGCTGAAGCCCGCATTCGTTCAAGTAGCGCAGGATCTCGGTGCGGTCGAACTCTTGCTCGGACTTGCCTTTTTCTCTCGCCATGGCTACGCCTTCTTCTTGTCTCCTGGTTTGAAACGTCTCGTTCGTCGGGGTTGACAGCCGACAGCTCACAGCTAACCGCGAAAGGTGAGCCGTGAGCTCCGGGTTGAGCCCTGACACCTGGCACCTTTTTCTATCCTGACACTTGGGACCTGCCACCTGTTTATCCCTCCTGGGCAAAGCACGCAAAGGCCTCAATCTTGCGCGACATCAGACGCAGTTCGCGGCCGAATTCCTCGCGCTCCGACGCCATTTTCAGGATCTCCTCGCGCGTGGCCATCAGCAGGGCCTTCATTTCCATGACTCGGTCCGTAACCGCGTTCTGCGCCTCGATGGCGATCATCACTCGTTGCAGTGATTCGGCGCCCTTTTCCAGGCTGATCGGAACCCGCAATACCCCGTGCGTGGCGGCGGAAAAGAGCCGGAAAGCCCCTACCCCCGCCATGCAGGTGCCGAGAAAACCACCCGAGCCCAGCAGCAAGGCCTCGATTTGCGAAGCGGAAATCATGGGAGATCTCAACTTTCAGTTGTCCGTCGCCGAGGGCTCTCCGTTCTACCAACATTCCGGGTCCCCAGCGAATCGGGTGATCGGGTGATCGGGTGATCGGGTGAACAAAGAGCGCACCAAATCAGGCGACCATCTAACCTCCCCGTCGTTTAAGCCGTCGCCAGCACCTTCAAATCGTCATCCACTATTCCGGGGATCAGTTTTTCGCTGTTCACCCGATCACCCGATCACCGGATCACCCGATGCTGACTTCGGGCTCCTGGCTCCTGCACTCGGCACCACGTGCCGCCAGAATCCGTCGTAAAGCGCGTGCTGGGCGGCGAATTGGAGGACGGCCGCCACCAGGAAAGTCGCGAAACCGCGCACCAGCGTGGCCCCGTCCGGCCAGCTCACCGTCAGACTCTGCGGGGAGTGAACAAACTCGATCCCCATTGAGGTCAGGAGCGCCGTAACACCGCTGGTCAACAGGCAAATCTTCGGCTTGTTCTGGTCAATCCAGGCAAAGGCCGCACTCCGGCTGCGCTTGGCGAGCTGAATGAGCAGCGGCATGACGAAAGTAATGAGGGCTTGCACTTGAATCGATTGCGCGTCCATAAAAACTCCTATTGCCGATTTGCGATTGCCGATTAGTACTTGCCGATTGGTGATTGCCGATGGGCGATTGACGAGTGGCAGTCTGCTCAATCGACAATCGTCCATCGAAAATCGGCAATTTACTTCAGCGGCTTAAACCGCGGGTCGCCCTTCACAATCTTGTTAAACTCGCGCTTGAGGTCCTTGGCCTTCAACCCTTGGGCTTGGCCCTGGACCGTGGGTAGCGCCGCCATCCTGGCAGCCGTTGCCGCCGGAACTTGCGCGGCAATCTCCGTGACGGCCTGCGCGAGTAATTGCACAATCGCCGCCACCTTGGCATCCGTGGCCTGGTTCTTGATTTGCGCCGCCGATTCAAGCTGCGCCACGTTGGCGTTGACCGCGGCAAACGCCGCCTGTACCGCCTGGAGATTCGTGGCGGTGGGAGAGGCCTTGTAAGTGTTAAGCGTGTTCACCAGGGCCGTGAAACCATTCGCGATCAGCGTGACAAGGGGCGCGAGTGCCGGGTCAACTAAATCCGTTATGCTCTCGGCAATCACCGCAGCAGTCTCTCCGTAGGATTCAACGTTGTTGACCCATGCCGGGACCACGCAAGCCCCAAGCCACAAAACACTCGCGAGCACTGTTCCGATAATGGAAATTCGAAGCTTCATAATTCCTCCAAAATGATCTAATATTAGAAGGCAGCACCCTTCAAGGAAATGGGTTGCCAACTAGCCCCCACTTCAGGGAGGCTACCCACCAAAAGCGGTTTTGGTGCGCATGAGCTGGAGCAATTCCATGCTATTTGCTCTCATTGACTACTCCTTCGTTTTCCTCAAGATTTTGGGCATAGTGATTATCATTGCCCCGTACTGTCTCTACGAAGATCAGGAACGGCGAATCCAAAACAAGCTGGAAAAGTGGTGGATCAATTTGAGCGATATGGAAAGCGCATCGCGCTCGCGAGCTCTCGCCTTCATGCAAGAGGTTGCGAAGTTGACGGGGCGAGGGTTTGACAATCTATTGGGTAAGCGCCTGCTTTCGTTGCGTTTTGCCGTCATCTCCATATGCTTTTCTCTGGCATCTATTTTCCTCTGGGGATATGTAATTCTCACATTCCGGCTTTCTTCCCACCCTCCCGCAAATACTTCAGCCGGAGTCTCCTTAATCTGGTTTCTTGTTTTTTTGGCGTTTGGGTCAGTGCCCGCATTTACAAATAACAAGGTAGTCCTAGGATTGTGGTGGTTCGTGATCCTGATAAATGTGTTACCAATCATGGGCCTCCTACTCTTCGTGTTCAAGACAAAAGGTGTAGGAGTCGCTGCACACGGTGCCGGGTATGCCTTGCTGCCGTTTGGGTTTAGTCTTTTTTGTGACCTATCTTTTATTGTCATTACTCGATTGATTCTCCGGCAGATCTCTAAGAGCGTCCGTGTGTTCCACATCGTATTGGGGGTACTCGTCAATTTGTTGATCCTGGTGCTTCTAATCTGGCTCCCGATTTTCGTCGGCGCAAAGGTCGCTAGGCTTTGGCCGCTCGCGGGAGGAGTCGTGATGATGTCGTTTCCGCTTAATTCCATTGATTTCATTGTCTGCTTCGCTGCGCTGATACTGGCAACCTTGCTTTTGGTCCATCATTTACTTTGGCCAATGATTCAGAGACCGTTGTACGCCATTTGTCGTTTTGGACCCCCCAAGAACAAATGGTTGACGTGGACAATAGGCTTGACTCTTCTTGCTCTGCCAAAGCACCACATAATGGAATTCCTAATGGCGCGCTGGAAGCTGTAGATGGTCACGCCTTCCCAATTCCTTTCGAGTATCGGTCGATCGGTCGATTCCCTTTCAGATGACCCGATGATCCGATGGCCCGATCATTCCGGCCGCTCACTTCCCTGCGTGCAGCACAACCCATAGACCCAACGCCGAAAAAGTCAGTAATAAGACAAGTTCAAATACCAGGAGCATAAACACTGCCCGGAGTTCGAAAAAGCTCTCGCGTAAGCGTGTTCGCATTTTCAGCTTTCTGCCTGCCGCCACCGCCTGCCGATTGCCGGCTACTGATTGCTCGCGGCTGATGTCTTCCGCGGCTCATGGGCGGATCGGTCGATTTCTTTCCCGATGGCCAGATGATCCGACGGCTCGATGGCCCGATGGCCCGGGTCTTTCCCCGTCGCAAACCACTGGACCGCGCGGGGATCGTCAAGCCGGTAGAGGCCGACCAACTTAATAAGCTCTGCGGAGTAGCTGGGATTCGTGGAATAACCACAGTGCTCCGAATCCAACAGGGAGGTTTTGGGTCCCAGCCTCTCCGCAAACTGTTTCCAGTCGTCCCGCACGGCGAAAGCGGGCCGGTAACGCGCGGAGCGCAACAAGAGCGCGTGCGCGTAAAAGGCTTCGTCTAAATTGGGGAAACGCTGGAATTGGGCGATCACCACCTTCTTCTGCCCGTTTACGATTTCCCAGGTGGTGGCGTCAAAGGCGCCGTAGGGCTCGGGAATCGGGTGGTCGGAGGATCGGGTGATCGGGTGATCGGGTGATCCGGTGGTCGGCTCATCGGTTCTTCCCTGTTCGCCCGCTTTGGTTGGTTGCCGCGGTGACCCGATGATCTGATGCTTGGCTGCTTCCTGCTCGCCCGTTGGCAAAGAGGAAGGGGTTGAACTGCTAATGCCGTGATCCGGTGAGGGATTTGCGCCGTTGCTTACCCGATCACCCGACCTGCCGATCTCTCGATCAGTCGGTCTCCCAATCACCTGACCGCTTGCTCCAAAGCGTTCGTACTTGATCCCAAACGGATTGTTCGCGATGCGAAAAAGCACGCTGCTGCCCCATCCCGCCACCGTGGCGCTTTCCAGAATGGCTTGGGCAATGGTGATGCAGGCCGGGATCCCATCCTCGCTCTGACTTTTGAGCGCCGAGGGTGCAACCCGCAGGAGGAATTGCAATTGCTGGGGGGTCAAATGGCAGGAGTCGGCAGAAACTCGCCGATCGGAATTCGAAACTCGGGGCACATTGAGCGCACAGCCGGCTTTCGAGTTCCCGCTTTCGCCTTTCGTGCTTAGGTTGTTATCCGTCAAGTCGGGCAGCGGCAGCGTGTGCACCCGCCGCCACCCTCACTTGCGCTGATCGGGCGCAAGCTAAGCTGGAGTTACTGCAAAGTCGTGAGTTGTCAGCAGTCTTCAGTCTTCAGTCACCAGTCTTCAGTCCCTGCTGTTCATCGAGAGCCGGTCATGGGCCACACTATTCGTCCTCGGAAAAGCGGTTTAGGGCCTCATGGAGTTGACTCTTTGCGTCGTTCACCCGATCCCTCGATATCGGCCGGTCCGATGGTCCGATGGTCCGGTGCTCCGGTGATCGGTCTTATCCTGTTCAGCCGATCTCGCGGTTTCCGGCCTCTGGACTCCGATGCTGCGATGGAGTGCCTGGGACCGGGAATCGGACATCCGACCCACCGATATCGCTTGATCCGGCGGCGTATCCTTATTATTGTTCGCCCAATCTCCGCATGCGGGAGTCCGCAGGTCCGAAGCAGGGCCTTTGACCGCAGATTGGCCATCCGACCTCCCCGTGGCCCGATTGACTGCCACCACGGGCCAACCTTCCGGAACCCGAAGGGAGCCCATCCAGGCATGATCATAACGCCGCAAAAAGCGGCAGAGGGTGTCCGGAATGATGCCAAGTGCAACGGCAGCAAGGAGTTGCGAGACGGACAGGTGCTCCGCTGGGCGAAAGATGCGCTCCTGAATTCCCTGATAAGGGGCGCCGATTGGAACATCAAGGCGAATGCAAGGCGGCGCTTGGGGCGTGCCTTCACCCGCCGCGACCTTCCCTTGGCCTGAGTCGCTACGAATTGTGAACACGTCGCTCATGACATTAACATCTTATAATACTCGTAGCCTATTGTCAAGTGAAATCGTAACGAATAGGCTATTAATTACGAAAAAAGAGGCGAATGGACCGTGCGGTTTCCTACCGGTAGGAAACGGGTCGAGGCTCTGCGGCGCGCGAGGGGCCCGGAAGGCTGGAGGGCGGACATTTTTGCCGGTCAAAACCTCCGGAAAGGGCTGAAAGGCGGCATGTGGGCTATCGGAAAGGCCAGGAAGCCACGAAAGTCTCGCCCTTCCACCCCGCATCCCATCCCCGCATGGGCTTCCGGTCATCCTGCAACCTCGGCTTGGAGATCGGGGGGATCGTGCTTGTCCCCGTCCGCGGCCTCCCCCGGCTCCGAAGGCGCGTTGACGCCCGGCAAGGGGTTTGAACCCATGTCTGCGGCGGCGGCAAGACGCCGTGGGGGCGCCATCTGCGCGGCGCGGGTTCTCGCGCATTGGCGAAGTTTTTCGGGCTGCATCATGATCTGTTCGCGAGTCGTAAAATCCAGACCGCAGCCGGCGTTCGAGCATCGGCGGTCGCGAAAAGGACCGCGCGTCTCGGTGACAACAGTGCGGGCGCCACATTGCGGACAACACATGGTTTTTGCTCCTTTTGCCGGGCGTTGATTCCTCGGCCTTCGGCTGATTAATCCTTGGCTAAGTGTCTCTGGCTATTGGCCCTTTCGCCGAATTGCTCGTGAGCGCCGCAAAAAAGCGGCGGCGATGGCCACACCCGCCGCTATGCTCTGACGCGGCCGCAACAAGCACGCCGGGTCGGGGCGCGAGTCCTGACATTTCCGCTGGTCAATAAATCCAGAGGCGAGTGAGTCCCGCAATGTGGGCGCGGCAAACAAACCAGAAACGGGGAGAGCCGCGCCCTCGCATCCCGTTGGCGCACAGATAACAAGCCGGATAGCACACGCGCCTGCCTCGCGTGCGCCCGCGTGATCCCGGCGGGACCTCGGAATAGTGACGGGTGTGGGGATGCCGGGTGGAAAACCCGAAGCGAGGGTTGCGGTCGGGTCAAATGCGGGGAGTTGGCCGAATCGCGAAGATCGAAACTCGAGTCTCGGGGCACGCGCTGCAGCCAGCCGAGTTTCAAGCTTCCAGTTTCGCCTTTCGCCTCTTGTTTATCGTCCGTCACTTTGGGCAGCGGCAGCGTGTGCACCCGCCGTCGCCCTCCTCGCACTGATCAGGCGCGAGCTGCAGATTAATGATGATGTATCCAGTGGGTCCACCCTCGGTCTTCCGTCTTAAGTTTCTTTCCGAACGGTAAGCGAAGACAGTTTTGTAGGCGGCTAGGCACTCCGAACCCAGAGGGGCCGTTCGGGACATTAGCATTTTGCAATAGAATCTAGCCTATTGTCAAGAATATTTGTAATTAATAGGCTATGAATGGAAAATAACGGAGAATTACCGTAGGCTCAGAATCGATTCCGTGCGCAAGAACGCCATGGCAACGAAGCCCACGACCGTTAATCCGCCAGCGTGGGTGCGGCAGGCCGAGGTTCTGCAACAGGAGGAGCGCGTAGCGGAAGACTTCCGGAAAAACCGGCCGTTAGACGGCGACTCTATGTTGCCGCTTGAACTCCGCAAGTGCCTGCTCGATTTCGCTCCGGCATGTGACCAACTCACTCAGTTCACCTGAGGGAGAATCTCCACTGACTATTCCGCTGACACTCTTCTGCGGTCGACGGTAGAGTGGCAGTTCGAATTGATGGGAGAGGCCCTTAATTAGACCCTTCGCCTTCACGCTGACCTTTCCAACGCGATTAGGGACTGCCGCCGGATCGTCGCCTTTCGCAACCAGCTGATCCATGGGCACGCTTTCGTATCAAATGACGTGTTTTGGGGAATCCTTGAAACAAATCTGGCTACCCTGCGCCGTGAAGTGCAAGCTCTCCCGGATGAACCGTAAGGTAACCCATGACGTCACGGGCTGCCACCAGCCTTGCCCCTCCTGACTGCGGCTTTTCAGATTGAAAGCCCCACGCCATAATCCCGCCGGGTTGCCCGCAGTGCTGTATAATCAAACGTTCATCATCCCGCGAAGCGAAAATTGATGGTTGGGGGCACCATCCACCTGGGGAAAATCCTATGTCAGGAATTATCGGGTACCTCGGAAACAAACGTGTAGTGCCCGTACTGCTGGAAGGCCTGCAACGGCTGCAATACCGCGGGTACGACTCCGCGGGCCTGGCCGTAATGCGCGAGGACCAGTTGCTGATCCGCCGGTCCCCCGGCAAGCTGCGCAATTTGGAAGAGAAGATTCGCCTCGATCCCGTGGACGGCGCGTACGGCATCGGTCACACGCGCTGGGCCACGCACGGCGCGCCCACGGAGGAGAATGCCCATCCGCATAGCGATTGCCATCAAAACGTCGCGGTGGTTCACAACGGGATCATTGAGAATTACCTGGAGCTGAAGAAGCAACTGGAAGCGGAAGGGCACAAGTTTACCACCGAAACGGACACGGAAGTGATTGCCCACCTGGTGGAAAAACACCTGAGCGGAAATGGCGCGGGGCGGCCTGCGCCCAACCTCGAAGACGCCGTACGCGCGGCCGTCCGCCAGCTTGTGGGGGTGTTCGCGCTCGCCATTATTTCCACCAAAGACCTGAACAAGATCGTCGCCGTGCGCCAGGGGCCGCCGGCGGTGATTGGCTTGGGCAAAGATGAGTACTTCGTGGCGAGCGACGTACCGGCCATCCTCTACCACACTCGCGACTTGTTTTTTCTTTCCGATGGCGACGTGGCTGTGCTCACGCCCAACGGTGTGACCTTGTCGGATTTTGACGGCCACCCCGTCACGCGGCGCGTGCAGCACATCACCTGGGATCCTATTCTGGGGGAAAAGGGCGGATTCAAGCACTTCACTCAGAAGGAGATTTACGAACAGCCGCGCGCCGTGCGCGACACCGCGTTGGGAAGAATCTCTGCCGAGTCGGGCCAGGTTTTTCTGGATGAAATGGAAATCACCGAGGAGGACTTCCGCTCCTTCCAGGAAATCCGCATTGTCGCCGCCGGCACCTCACGCCACGCGGGCCTGGCGGGAAAAGTGATGATCGAGCGGCTGGCGCGCGTGCCCACGGAAGTGTATTACGCCTCGGAATTCCGCTACCGCGACCCGCTGGTGGATGCCGATACGCTGACTTTGCTGATTACCCAATCGGGCGAAACCGCGGACACCATTGCCGGCCAGCGTGAGGCCAAAGCCAAGTCCTCCAAGACACTGGCCATCTGCAATGTGCTCAGCAGCATGGTGCCGCGGGAAGCGCATGGCACCATTTACACCCACGCCGGCCCGGAAATTGGCGTGGGCTCAACCAAAACCTTCACCGCGCAGTTGACGGCCCTTTACCTTTTCGCTGTTTACCTGGCGCAAACCCGCGCCCGCCTGCCGGTTGCTGAGGCCAAGAAGCTTCTGGCCGCGTTGACCGCGCTGCCCAAGCAACTTGAAAGCGTATTGCAAAAGGATGATGAGTTCGAAGACTTGGCGCGGCATTTCTACCGTTCGTCGGATTTTCTTTTCCTCGGCCGCGGCGTGCACTACCCCGTGGCGCTGGAAGGCGCCTTGAAGATGAAGAAGTTCTCCTACATCCATGCTGAGGCCTGCCCTGCCGGCGAGATGAAGCACGGGCCCATCGCCCTCATCGCTGATGAAATGCCGGTGGTCGTGATCGCCACCTGTGATTGGAGCGCCGAGGATTCGCGTGCCCGCTACGAGCGCACCATTTCCAACATCAAGGAAGCCAAGGCGCGGGGGGCCGTCATCCTGGCGTTGGTCACGGAGGGCGATCGCGAGGTCAGCGACATGGCCGACCACCTCATCGTGCTGCCCCCCACCAACGAGCTGCTCTCTACCATCCTGGAAGTGGTGCCGCTGCAATTGCTGGCGTACCACATCGGTGTGCTGCGTGGCTGCGACGTGGATCAGCCCCGCAACCTGGCCAAATCGGTCACCGTGGAATAGCCGCCCCCGAGCTGCTTCCCGACACATCGCAATAATTTAGTTGGGGTTACCATAATGGACATAATTGACTCAATGTACGACCCGGAATTATTCCGTCAGGCCGGCCACCGTCTGGTGGATCAGTTGACGGATTACCTGCTCGCCGCCCGCGAGGGTCAGATGCCTGTGCTGCCGGCGGCATCGCCCGCCGCGCTGGCGAATCGATACCAGCAGGCGCCACCCGATGAGCCGGCCCCGGACGCGGTGAAGTGTCTCAGCCAGCAGGTGCAGGAACTCGTAGAGCAGGGGATTCACTTGCAGCATCCCTGCTACATCGGCCATCAGGTGGGCGCGCCGTTGCCCGCGGGCAGTCTGGCGGAGCTCGTGACCGGGGTGTTCAATCAGAGCATGGCCGTGTTCGAAATGAGCCCATCGGCCACCCACATCGAGCGTCAGACCGCGCGCTGGCTGTGCACCCTGCTGGGCTGGGGAAAAGACGCTGACGGAGTCTTTACTTCCGGTGGATCTTTGGGCAACCTCACCGCCCTGCTGACAGCACGCAATCATGCCACGCGCGGCGCGGCGTGGGAAAAAGGGGTGCGCTCCGGGCCGCCGCTGGCCATGTTGGTGTCTGAACATGCCCACTATTCGGTGGCGCGCGCGGCCGGCGTTATGGGCTTGGGTCAGGAAAACGTTCTGCGCGTTCCTGTGGACCGGCAGTTTCGGATGGATACGGCCGCCTTGCCAGAGTGCTACCGCGCAGCGATAGCGCAAGGGAAGAAAGTTGTGGCCGTGGTGGCGAGCGCCGGCACCACCGCCACCGGCAGCTTCGATCCACTGCGGCAAATCGGCGACTTCTGCCGGGCCCAAGGCGTATGGTTCCACGTGGACGGCGCGCACGGCGCCTCCGTGTTGTTGAGCCCCCAATACCGGTCGCTCGCGGAGGGCATCGAACTCGCCGACTCCGTGATCTGGGACGCGCACAAGATGCTCTTCCTGCCCGGCCTTGCTACCGCCTTGCTGTTCCGTCAAGGGTCCCATGGCTATGAGGCGTTCAGCCAGGAGGCGAGTTACCTTTTTGGCCGCCATGCCTTCCCCGAGTACGACCTGGGCCTGCGCACCATCGAGTGTACACGGCCGATGCAGGCCTGGAAGCTCTGGATCAGCTTCCAACTCTACGGCGTGCGCGGCCTCGGCGAATTGGTCACGCAGAAGCTGGATCTCGCACGCGCGTTCGCAGCACAACTCAAGGCTCAGCCCGACTTTGCCCTGCTCATCGAGCCGATGTGCAATATCCTCTGCTTCCGCCATATTCCCGGTGGCGCGAAACCAGAGACAATGAGCGTCGAGCAGCTTAATGAACACCAGGCGAAGATTCGCCAACGTGTCCTTGCTACCGGCAAATTCTTCCTGGTGCAGACGCGCATCGGCGAAGCCTTGTACCTGCGTTGCACACTCATGAACCCATACACCACCGAGGAAGACCTGATCCGCCTCCTGGCGTTGATTCGGGAATGTGCGGCGGATTGACGTGCATCTTCATTCCACGGCTCGAAACCGCTAGAATGCAAGGCGCGGAGGTATTGCCGGCTTGAAGGTCATTTATGCGCACGATTACGACTTGCATCTGGGTAACCACGTTTTCCCTTCCATCAAGTATCGCTTGACGAAGGAGAAGCTGCTGCGTGACCAGATCGTAGGCCCGCAGGATTTTGTCGTCCCGTCGGCGGCTTCCGAGGACGATATCGCCCTGGTCCATCACCGCGAATACATTCGCAAGTTGCAGGCCGGCAAGCTCTCGTATCTGGAAATCTTGCGCCTGGAGATTCCCTACTCGCCGGAGTTGGTGCGTGCCGTGTGGCTTTCGGCGGGTGGCTCAATTCTCGCCGGTCGGCTCGCTCTCCAGGACCGGGCGGCGGTGAACCTGGGAGGTGGATTTCATCACGCCTATCCCGACCACGGCGAAGGCTTCTGTGTTCTCAACGATTTTGCCATCGCCATTCGCCGGCTTCAGAAAGACCAGGCCATCGAGCGCGCCATGACCGTCGATTGCGATGTGCACCAGGGCAATGGCACCGCCGCAATCTTCGCCGGCGATCATACCGTGTTCACCCTTTCCATCCACCAGGAAAACAACTATCCCTATCCCAAGCCGCCCAGCACGCTCGATATCAACCTGCGCGACGGCGTGGAAGACGCCGAGTATCTCAAAGCACTGGAGAAAGGCCTCGGCCACGCGCTCGGCGAATTTCAGCCTCACCTGATCTACTACGTGGCGGGCGCCGATCCCTATCGCGACGATCAACTCGGAGGGCTGAAACTCTCGATTGAAGGCCTTGAGCGCCGCGACCGCATGGTGTTTGAGAAGGCGCGCGCCAAGAACATCCCTGTCGCGGTCACGCTGGCGGGTGGTTACGCCCGCCGCGTGGAAGACACCATCCAGATCCACACCAATACCGTTCGTGTGGCGAAAGAATTTGCGAAGTGATGGTAAGGATTAGGGACTGCCGTCAAATCTCCAACACCATGCGGAGCGCCTCTTCCACGGAAGCAAGGTCGTCTTGGGAGATTTCTCCAACGTGACGCGTCAGCCGTTCCTTGGCCACAGCGCGAATCTGGTCCACGACAGCGACAGCGCGACGTCCCGCGCAAACCACTGGCACCAGTAGCGGAGGGGCGGCCTGTGGGGCTGTGGAAAGGGGCACAACCACAACTGTGAGGCGGCGCTCATTAAGCACATTGGTCCCCATCACCAGGCAGGGCCGGGTCTTCTTGATCTCCGACCCCAGCGTCGGATCGAGTCGCACCCACCAGACTTCACCGCGACGGGGGGGCATCCCACGGCTCCAGAATCTCGGTTTCGAGCCTGTCAAATTCTCGCTCAATGGCCCGTACTTGACGGCTGCGATTGGCCACCTCCGCCGCGCGAGCCAACATGCGGTCACGTTCCCGTAGCCGCGCAGAAAGGGCTTCGGCAACGTATCGCGAGCGCTCGCGGGCAGATACGCGCTTGATAAATTGGGCCGCCAGGGCCGTGGGCAAACTGAAGGTCATTTTTCTAGTTGCCATAATACCATAATACCATAACAAAGCTGAGCGCCCACTCAGGGCCCAGAAAACGCTTAGCTCAGTTCCCGACACGCCGTCTAGTGCAGGCGAGAAGCTACTTGTGAATACTCACTAGTAGCGAATTCATGGAGCCGGAGCGGAAGCCCTCCAGGTCCAGGGTGACAAACTTGAAGCCGAGAGCCTTGAAGATGTCTACGAATTTGCGGGCCATGGCGGGGTCAAGCGCGCGCGGCAATTCTTCCAGAGAAATCTCAATGCGGACGAGCTCCTCATGATAGCGCACGCGGAACTGGCGGAATCCCAAGGCGCGCAGGGCCTCTTCTCCCTTCTCAACAATGGCCAGGCGCTCCGGCGTCACTTCAATTCCATACGCGATGCGCGAGGAAAGGCAGGCGGAAGCGGGACGGTCCCACACCGGCAATTGCACCTGGCGCGAGAGTTCGCGAATGTCTGCTTTAGTCATGCCCGCATCGAGAAGGGGAGTCAGGACTTTGTGTTCGCGTGCGGCTTGCTGGCCGGGGCGCCAATCGCCCAGGTCATCCTTGTTGATGCCATAAGCCACGGCGGCGAAGCCGCGCCGGCCGGCCATCTCATCGAGCTTCACAAAAAGTTCATCCTTGCAGAAATAGCAGCGGTCGGCATTGTTGGCGCGATAGCTGGGATTCGCGAGCTCGTCCGTGGAGATAAACTCGTGGCGGAAATGGCTATGGGCGACACACTTCTCGGCTTCCTCGCGATCGCGCGCGGAGTAGCTGGCGGAGAGCGCCGTAACCGCCAGCATGCGCTCGCCCAGCGCCCGATGCGCCGCGTAGGCAAGGTAGGCGCTATCCACGCCGCCCGAGTAGGCAACGATCACCGAAGGCAACTTGCTCAGTTGCTCTTCCAACGTCCGTTGTTTTGTTTCCAGTGCGCCCATTGAAAGCATCAGACAGACTAATCATAAATCTCGCGGCGGTGGCCCACCAACTCTATTCTCAGCACGTTCCTTTCACGATCCGCCCGGTAAATGACCCGGTAATCGCCCACACGAAGCTTCAACAAATCTTCAAATCGTCCAACCAGTGGTTCGGGTTTGATCACGTCGAAATTCGCTGCAAGCCAACGAATCTTCGTTAGAACCCTGCTTGCTATAGCACGGTCGAGCCTCCCCAGGTCCCGTGCCGCGCGAGGCTGGAATTCGATTTCGTACATCTACCATTCCAAACCCAAGCGGCGGGCGACTTCAGCCGCCGGAATACCTTCACCGTCTAGCTGAGGATTTTGAAGCTGCTCTCTCAGGCGAGCCTCAATCTCGGGGCGAAGACTCAGGCCAGCGTCTGGATCCGCGAGCAACTCACGCAACTTCTCCTCAACCACTTCTCCAACCACCGCCTTAAACTCGTCAATCGTAAGGTCCTTGACTGTCTGCATGATTCAATACCTCTAAAGCATTATAACATCGGAGAAAAGCGCGGATGACTAAGTGGCGGCATCGCCGCCACCGGCGATGTGCCATGGCCGTCCCGGCCATGCTCGAGCACGGGCGGGACGCCCGTGGCACATTGCCTTACTGAATCAGCAACGGTTGCACGGGCCCGTCGTCGCTGGTCTCGCTCTTGATCAGGCAGGCTGCTGCCACCTGGTCGCCTTCGTCGAGGTTAATCAGACGCACGCCTTGGGCGGAGCGGCCGCTTTCGCGAATGGTGCTGGAATCGAGGCGCGCGATTTTGCCTTGCTGCGAGATGATCATCACTTCCGACTCTTCCGTGACGGGCAGGACGTTCACCACCTTGCCGTTGCGCTCCGTGGTTTTGACGTTGATCACGCCCTTGCCGGCCCGCGATTGCAGGCGGTACTCGACGATGGCGGTGCGTTTGCCGTAGCCCTTCTCCGTTACCGAGAGGATCAGCTCTTTATCGCCCACGATTTCCATGCCCACAATGTAGTCGCCTTTGTCGAGGTCCATGGCATTCACTCCATAGGCGGCGCGGCCCATATCGCGGACGTCGGCTTCGGGGAAGCGGATGGCCATGCCTTCGTGCGAGGCCAGGAAGATGTTGTCACGTCCCGAAGTCAGCTTGACGGCGATCAGTTCATCACCCTCCTCGATCTTCATGGCCAGGATGCCGGCAGAACGCGGATTGGAGAATTCGGCCAGCCGAGTCTTCTTGATGATGCCCTGGCGCGTGACCATGGTGATATAGCCTTCCGCGGCCAGGGTCTCGCCCTCCACGGTCACGTCCTTGGGCTCTTCCGGCAACTCTTTCACCGCCAGGACGGCCGCCACCTTCTCTTCTTTGGAGAGATTGACCAGGTTCAAGATGTGCTTGCCCTTGCCGGCGGCGCCCACATCGGGGATTTCGTACACCTTCAGCCAGTAAAGCTTTCCGGTGTTGGTAAACACCAAAATGTAGCTGTGGGTGGAGGCGATGAAGAGGTTTTCGACGAAATCCTCCTCGCGCGTCTTCATTCCCAGGCGGCCCTTGCCCCCGCGCGCCTGCTGGCGATAGGCGCTGAGCGGCGTGCGCTTGGTGTACCCGGAGTGAGAAACGGTGATGACGACGTCCTGCACGGCGATCAAATCCTCCAGCCGGATCTCATCCTGCTCTTCGATGATCTCCGTGCGCCGGGCATCGCCATACACCTTCTGGATTTCCTTTAGCTCGTTGACGATGACCTTTTTCAGCGCCTTGTCGCTGGCCAGGATTTCCTGATACTCGGCGATCTTCTTCTGGAGGTCGTCGTACTCCGCCTGGATTTTTTCGCGCTCGAGAGCGGTGAGGCGCTGCAATTGCAATTCCAGGATGGCCTGCGCCTGGCGCTCCGTGAAGTCGAACCGCGTCATCAATCCGGTGCGCGCTTCGGCGGGAGTTTTGGAAGCGCGAATCACCTTGATGATGGCGTCAAGGTGCGAAAGCGCCTTAAGAAAACCTTCCAAAATATGGGCGCGCTCCTGCGCTTTGCGCAGGTCGTACTCCGTCCGGCGCCGGACCACAGTGACACGATGGTCAATGAACAATTGCAGCGCATCAATCAGCGGCAGCGTGCGCGGCTGGCCGTGCACAATGGCCAGCATGATCATGCCGAAGGTGTCCTGAAGCTGTGTGTGCTTGTAGAGATTGTTCAGGATCACTTCCGGCTGTTCGCCGCGCTTAATCTCAATGACCATGCGCATGCCATCGCGATCCGATTCGTCGCGGACGTCGGAGATGCCTTCGATTTTCTTGTCTTGCACCAACTCCGCAATTCGCTCAATCACCCGGGATTTGTTGACCTGGAAGGGAATCTCGGTGACGACGATCTGCACCTTTTCCTTGCCGGGGCGCTCGATGGCGGCCTTGGCGCGCATGGTGAATTGGCCGCGGCCCGTGCGGTAGGCCTCTTTGATGCCGCTCTTCCCGTAAATGTAGGCGCCGGTGGGAAAGTCGGGGCCGGGAACAAGCGCCAGCACCTCGTCAATGGAAGCCGTGGGTTTGTTGAGCAACAGAATGGTGGCCTCAATAATCTCCGTCAGGTTATGCGGTGGAATCTTGGTGGCCATGCCTACGGCGATTCCATCCGATCCATTGATCAGCAGGCCGGGAACGCGCGTGGGCAGAACGGTGGGCTCCTCCGTGGACTCATCGAAGTTGGGGATGAAATCCACGGTGTCTTTATCGATGTCGGCCAGCATCTCCTCGGCCAGTTTCGCCAGGCGGCATTCCGTGTACCGGTAAGCCGCCGCCGGGTCGCCATCCACCGAGCCGAAGTTGCCTTGGCCGTCGATCAGCAAGTAGCGCATGTTGAAGTCCTGCGCCATGCGCACCAGCGTGTCGTAAACCGCCGCGTCACCGTGCGGGTGATATTTTTTGATGACCTCGCCGACGACGCCCGCGCACTTGATGTAACGCTTGTCGGAGGTGTTGCCCTCCTTGTACATCGCGTAAAGAATGCGGCGGTGCACAGGCTTCAGCCCGTCACGCACGTCGGGCAGCGCCCGGCCGATGATCACGCTCATGGCGTAATCGAGATACGACTTGCGCATCTCGTCTTCAATGTTGACGGGAATATCCCGCGACGGCTTGATTAGTTCTTGATCACCCATGAACTCAGTTCCTCTTTAAGCGACCCAAGCTTGCAGTTGTAGCGACGGGTTTTAGCCCGCCACGTGCCGACCTAAAGGTCGGCGCTACTTTGCCGCGTGCCGACCTGAAGGTCAGCGCTACGTAGATGTGGTCCATTCCATTTTACCGGATTTCAGGGCCGAATGGGGGTTATGTTTGGCGCCCAACTCCCCCAACCATCATGAAAACCGTGTGCACGGATACTGTGCTAACTACTCATCCTTTCATCAACATCCTGGCATACGGTGCGTAAGGCATCTGTTTTCATGAACATCCTGGCGTGACAAAAAACGGCCATTTTCCCTCCGTTTGTTTTCAATAACATCGCGAATGAAGGTTGCATTTTTTAAATCCCCCTTTTTTCCGCACCTGTGCCCTTGCCATTTGCTAAGTCGTTTAAACTCAACGCATAGCTCGCCGCTCTTTTCTGTCTCCCGACCGCTAACTAGCTTTGTTTTGCGACACATCGTGGCCTACAAGGTTCCCGCCAACCGCTTCCGAGGATTCCGTTTTGCGCTCCCGGCGTTGAATTTTCAGCAGCAGGTTGGTGAGTCGGCGGACCTCCCGCATGTTGGCATCTTGCTGTCGGCGCAGCAACAAGGCCTCGGCGTGGCTGGGAGCGATTTCCGCGGCGAGTTCGTAAGGCGAGGGACCCGCCAGCGACTCTCTCAGGAGCGCCTTGCGCTGCGCCTCACAAGCCTCCGCCTGCCGGCTCAGGATATTCCGCAAGAGTTTGCGGGCCCGCTCCCGCCCGATCCAGTCCTCTTCCGTAATCTTGGGGTACCGGTCGTCCTTATCCGAATCCTCACCCTCTTCACCCTCGGGATGCCCATCGGCCTCTTCGTAGCCCTCGGGCCGGATCACGATGGTCTCTCCTGCGGGGGTAAGCATTGCGACCGGCGATTCGATGGGCGGTATGCCAAAGATTGACCGGAAACTATTGACGGCGCCGCGATAATTCTCCTCTTCCGAAGCTCCATCCTTATCCGTGTTAGGCTCTTGCAGTTGGTAGAAGAGGTCCATGGCGATTTCGCCCATTTCACCCGCTACCCCCTCGTGGTGCAGTTTCTTCATCAGGTCCAGGTCGTCGCGGGTGGTGACGTAATGCCATACCGCCACCGCGCGGGCCAGCGAGCGCAGCGTTTCCCCGGTCATCCTGAGCCGCATCATGCGCGCGTGCAGCCGGTTGTCGCGTCCATGCTCGGCGCTCTGGGCGCGGCGCAGCGCGTCGCCCTCGAGAGAGCGATCCGTGCGCTCCATCAGCCACAGCACCCGTGCCAGTCGATTCACCAATCTCTCCTGCAAGGCGCCAACGGGGGCGAATTCCTCGTAGAGTCCTGCGAGCAATTCCTCGAAGTGGGCCGGATCCTCGCCCAAATCGCGCAAAGCGATGGCTTGCGCCTGGGCATAAAAGCCGTGACGAAGATGCGCGGCGCCAATCCGCGCCCTTCCCTCCGCCGTCACCGCGCCGCGGGAAAGACTCCCGTTGCGGCGATTGGCGGCGTTTTTCTTTTCCGTCAGGGTAGGTTTCTTGACGAGTGACATAAGACCTCCAAAGAGCAGTGGTTAGTGCATAGTCGCTAGGGGTTAGCGAACTGACTCCGGATGCCGGCGACTGACTGCATGGCGGTGGCGCCATGGGGCCACAGCTTGGTGATTCGTGGAAAGCGAGGGTTCATCGCGTGTGGCGCGTTGCTCCGCGGCTCCGTCGGCAGGCTTCCCTCCCAACATAGTAGACTACCAGCCTAACTTAACATATTAGTAACGCATGTCAAGCACGTAATTTTTGCGCTTGTGGGCAAACGAGGGGTGGAGGTTGCCGATATGTCGGCGGGCAGAAGGTGGCGGAGGTGCGGGGACGGATGAGGGGTTACGTCGATCCGTCATTCGCCCTTTGGGTCTTATGGAGCGCATGAAAGAGCCGCGGACCTAATGAACAGGTCCGCGCTGCTCTTCCATGAAAACATCGATTTAGTGCCTTCTGCGTTATCAACATGAGATAATGCGGGGCATTCTCCAGTCAGGTAGACTGTGCTGAGGAGGACCCAATGCAAAGAATCCTTGCTTTCTTGGTGTTACTCTTACCAGCAAGTCTGGCAGTTGCGAACGCCCCAAAAGCCTCGAACCCATATCCAAATGAATTGCCGGGCTACAAGTTGTACGCCAAGTATCTAAACCCGCTGCGGCCAAATGTGTCCGACCTCGATCAAGTCATACGCGTGCTCGGCTCGGACCAAGGTCACCAGATAGGCCGCTGGTGGATATTGCCGCTCTTCATCGGCGATGAAAACCATGCGACTGGCCGGTTGGCAAGTGTCGAGATAAGTCCAAGACGGCGAGTTTCTATGTTGGGAGTAAAGTTTCCAGCGTTGTTCTCCCACAGTTTAGGCAGCGTTTCTGAGGTCAACGTAACATGTGATGTTTATGGCGATAGTTACGGCTTAGAGTATTGGCTGTATGCAGAAGATTCTCCCGCCGGTAAAAAGGGTGACCTGATGAAAATCGAATATGGACCCGGCAATAGCCTGAAGTGAGAGGGAAAGGGCAGTACAGTGTGGGAACTCCAGCGGGAAACCTTCCGATGCAAGCAGCTATTAATAAACTCGCGCCGACAATTTCCGCCTTCAGTCGCGAATTCATAACCACAGCTCATCCTGCGGACGGCTAAATATCCAAGTTCTTCACATCCAGCGCATTGTCCTCGATAAACTGGCGGCGGGGTTCGACGACGTCGCCCATGAGCACGGTAAAGATGGAATCGGCCTCCACCTGGTCTTCCACCTTCACTTGCAGCATGGTGCGCTGGTCGGCGTCCATGGTGGTCTCCCACAATTGGGTGGGATTCATTTCACCCAAACCCTTGAAGCGCTGCACGGTGAAGGATTTCTTCCCTACCGACATGACGTGTTCCACTAACTCCTTGCGATCTTCGATGGTCAACGTGTTGCCATTCGAGGTGATGGTGAAGGGCGGCCGGTCGTACTCATGCACGCGTTTGTGCAGGTCAAAGAGGCGGCGGTATTCGGGGCTGGAGAGCAGGTCCCAATCAATGATCCGTTCCGGCTGGGTTTCGCTATGGAATGCCAGGAAGTGGATATTGTGCTCCTCATCCAGCTTGATGGTGGTTCTGAAGCCCTCCGCCCGCAGGTCCTTCGCCACCTTTTCCAGTTTCACCTGATTTTCCAGTTCGACTTTCTTGGAGAGGTCAGCGCGCAGCAGGGCATCAATGGGCCGCCCATCGCCAATGCGTTTTTCCAGTTTGCTGTAAAGGTCGATGTATTCGCCAAAAGCCATCAGGAAGTTGGTTAGTTCGCCGCCTTCCAGCTTCAGTTTCTTGCTGCCTTCGCCGAATTCCACGGCATGATCTTCCGTGGCGCGGCGCAACACTTCCCGGCGAAACTCCTTCTCGTCGTGAATGTATTGGGATTTCTTGCCCTTCCTAATCAGGTAAAGCGGCGGTTGCGCAATGTAAATATTGCCGCGCTCTACGAGTTGCGGCATCTGGCGATAAAAAAAGGTGAGAAGAAGCGTGCGGATGTGCGAGCCGTCCACGTCCGCGTCGGTCATGATGATGACTTTGGAATAGCGAAGTTTAGTGATATCGAAATCATCTTTGCCGATGCCGGTTCCCAGCGCCGTGATCAAGGCGCGAATTTCCTCGTGGCCCAGCATCTTGTCAAAACGCGCCTTCTCCACATTCAGGATTTTTCCACGCAACGGCAGGATGGCCTGGTAACGGCGGTCGCGCCCCTGCTTGGCGGAGCCGCCGGCGGAGTCGCCCTCCACCAGGAACAGCTCGCAGCGCTCGGGATCCCGCTCCTGGCAGTCGGAAAGTTTGCCGGGCAGACCGCCGGAATCCAGCGCGCCTTTGCGCCGCGTCAGTTCGCGGGCCTTGCGCGCGGCCTCGCGGGCGCGTGATGCATCCACGGCCTTGGCGCAAATCTTGCGGCCCACGGTGGGGTTCTTCTCGAAACTCTCCATCAGCTTCTCGTAGACGAAGCTGGCCATGGTGCTCTGGATGTCACTGTTGAGTTTACCCTTGGTCTGCCCCTCAAACTGCGGCTGCGGCAACTTCACACTTACCACCGCCACCAGACCTTCACGCACATCCTCACCCTGGAGGTTTTCCTTCACGTCCTTGAAGAGGCCCTGGTTCTGCCCAAACTGATTGATGGCCCGCGTCAGCGCCGAGCGGAAGCCGGAAAGGTGCGTGCCGCCGTCGACGGTGTTGATGTTGTTGGCGAAGGAAAAGACGTTCTCCGCATAAGCGTCGTTGTATTGGAGCGCGAACTCCATGTGAATGTCATCGCGGTCGGCTTCCGCATAGATCGGCGTGGTGTGAAGCACGTTCTTGTTTTTGTTGAGGTCCTTGACGAATTCGGCGATGCCACCGTTGAAATGAAACTCGCTTGGTTTTTTGTTGCTGCGCTCATCCTTGAGGCGGACAGTTAATCCCTTATTCAGAAAAGCCATTTCACGCAGGCGTTGGGCCAGGGTATCGTAGTTGAATTCGATGGATTCAAATATCTGCCGGTCAGGCAGGAAAGTAATCTTCGTGCCCCGCTTTTCCGTCTTGCCGGCGCGCTTGATCTTTGCAAGCGGCGTGCCGCGCTCATACGATTGCTCCCAGGTGTAGCCGTCGCGCCAGATTTCCAGCTCCAATGATTCGGAGAGGGCGTTCACCACCGAGACGCCCACGCCGTGCAATCCGCCGGAGACCTTGTAGCTCTTGGAATCGAACTTGCCCCCCGCGTGCAGGACGGTCATCACCACTTCCGCGGCGGAGCGGCCTTCCTCCTTGTGCAGATCCACAGGAATTCCGCGGCCATTGTCAACCACCGTAACGGAGTTATCGCCGTGAACGACGACGGTCACCAGGTCGCAGAAACCTGCCAAGGCTTCGTCCACTGCGTTGTCAACCACCTCCCAAACCAGATGGTGCAATCCCACGGATCCGGTCGAGCCAATATACATCGCCGGCCGCTTCCGCACCGCTTCCAGACCGCCCAGAACCTTGATGCTATCGGCATCGTAGGCTTGGGCGCCGTTCACCTCAGGCTCCTTCTGCTTGCTCACGTGACTGGACAACCTCCTGACCCATTCATTGCTAGACAACAAAGCCGACAGAGAAAAAATCTCCCTGTCGGCCGATGGCGCGGCAATTCAAAAGACGTGTAGGGTAGTTTCAGTATAACTCTTCCCTCTTGCCAAAGCTCACAGGCCGCATCGAGGCCGCGCGCCGGTCACTGTTTTCAGATGCGCATCGGCATAACCACATAACGATACCGGTAAGCATCCTGCTCCGCCGGCCGAAGCTGCCCGGCGCTCTGTTCGTCCTTCAACTCCAAACGAATTTTGCCGCCATCCCCGACCACGCTCATGAAATCGAGGAGATATTGGTAATTGAACCCAATCTGCATGGAATCCTTGTCATAGGCCGCGTCGAGCACTTCATGCGCTTCCCCATATTCACCACTGGAGGAAAAGACCTCCACTCGATCCTTCTCCACCTGCATGCGGATGGCGTGGGAGCGCTCGTCGGCCAACAGAGCGACCCGGCGAATCGCCGCGGCCGTCTTGTCCTTGTCCATCTCGACAATCTTGGTATTGTCCCGCGGCAGGACAGCCTCATAGTTGGGGAATTGTCCTGTCAACATTCGCGAAATCAAGACGCGGCTGCCGATTTGGAAAAAGAGATGGCTTTCGTCCTTGGAGATATCAATAAGTGTTTCTTCTTCCACCTCGGCAAGCAGGCGGAGCAGTTCCCCCATCGCTTTTTTCGGCACCAAGAGGCGTAGTTCATTTTTCAGTCCCTGCACTTGCACGTCGCGTTCGACGATCGCCAGGCGGTGACCATCCGTGGCCACCATACTGGCGCTCTCTGGCTTCAGGAGCAGCAGGGCGCCGTTCAGGGTGTAGCGTGATTCCTCATTGGAAATGGCAAAGATGGTCTTCTGGATCATCGAACTGCAAACGTTGGCAGGAAGAGAAGCCAGGGGTTTGGGTATGTCGGGCAGCACAGGAAAGTTATCGCGGGCCATGCCCACAAGCTTGAAAGATGAACGCTCGCAGGTAACCTGCACCCAATGGTTTTCCAGAAGCTTAAACCGGACATCGGCGTCAGGCAAAGAACGAACAATTTCAAACAAGCGCTTCGCGGGGATGGTTCCCGACCCTCCCTCCTTCACTTGGGCAGGACAGCCGCAACGAATGCCCAGATCCAGATCCGTTGCGCTGATGCGCAGGGTTGATTCATCAACCTCGAAGAGCAGGTTGGAAAGAATAGGGATCGTGGTCTTTCGTTCAACAACACCCTGGGTGAGGGTTAGTTCCTTGAGGAGGTCGGTTTTACTGGTAGTAATTTCCATAAAGGTTCTCTCTCAGGAAAGAGTTTTTAGTAGTAGAGCCTGTGTATTTGTGGAAAACTTGAGAACTCCCACAGCAAACGCAACTTAGGGATACCCCGGCTGTTGATGGCTCTGCGGAAGTTGTGGAAAGATCCGAAGTCTTAACCCCCTTCGAGAAATTCACAAGTTTCCCACTCGATCCAGATTTGGATTACTTTCTAAGTTCAATTCAGACTATCACGTAGCTTGTTGAGAAGTCTGTTTAAATCTCTGTCACTCTCACGCATTTCCGCAATTTTATTGATGGAATGCAGCACAGTCGTATGATGCTTTCCGCCAAACTCCCTGCCAATCTGCGGCAGCGACGCAGGGGTCATCTCTTTTGCCAGGAACATGGCGATCTGCCGCGGATAAGAAATTCCCCGGCTATTATCTTTGGCCTTCAGTTGTGGCAAGCTGAGGCCGAATTCCCGGCACACCGCGCGCTGGATATTCTCGATTGAGACCCGTCGGTCCTCCAGGTTAACTAAACCCTTGAGTACCTGTTGCGCCATGGAAAGGGTGATGGTGGTACCCGTCAGGGAAGAGTAACCAATCACGCGCGTCAGCGCCCCCTCAAGATCCCGAATACTCGACTTGATCTTTCTCGCAATAAAGTCGCTGACGTCGTCGGGCAGCGTTACTCCCTCGTTTTCTGTTTTCCTCGCCAGGATAGCCCGCTTGGTCTCGAGGTCCGGAGGCTGCAGGTCGGCCGTCAACCCCCAAGCGAAACGCGAGCGCAGGCGCTCCTCCAATCCCTGAATCTCCTTTGGGGGACAATCGCTCGAGATCACCACCTGCTTCTGGCTTTCGTACAGGGTGTTGAAAGTGTGGAAGAACTCTTCCTGCGTCCGTTCTTTTCCAGCAATGAACTGGATGTCATCCATCAGCAGTAGGTCCACATTCCGATACTTATCGCGGAACGAGACCATGCGATCGTAGCGGAGAGAGTTGATGACCTCGTTGGTAAAGTTTTCGGAAGAGACATAAGCCAGGCGCATTTCCTTCCACTTGCCCTTGATCATGTGGCCAACGGCCTGCATCAGGTGCGTCTTTCCGAGTCCCACGCCACCATAAAGAAACAACGGGTTATAAGCCTTGGCCGGAGTTTCCGCTACAGCTTGCGCTGCTGCGTGGGCGAATTGGTTACAGTTGCCGACCACGAACGTATCAAAAGTATAACGCGGATTCAACTGGTGGTCGACCGACTCGAAATCCAGCTTGGGTTGAAAAACCTCGCGTTCCCCAATTTCGAGAGGTTTCTTGTCCGATGCTTCTTCCACAATGTAGTGAACCGTGCGGACGTCCGCGCGTAATTGGGAAAGAGCTTCATTGATCAGGCTGCCGTAATGCTCCTGAATCCAATCCTGGAACTCACGATTGGGAACCCGCACCACCAACTCTTCCTGATTGACATGGCTGAAGCGGGTGGGGCGGAGCCAGGTTTGGTAGCTCTGTGTGTTCACCTTCGTCTTTAAATAACCCAGGATTTCTTGCCATGCGTTCATGGTGGTTTCAAAGGGAAAACACTCTGTCGGCCCCATCCGGGAGGAGCACAGTCGGTCCGAGACTAACCCCATCTGCGAGCGTGAAAGGACTGGCGTCACAAGGGCGCCTCAATCTTCGCTAACCATGCACGGGCTTTCCCCATGTATTATGTGTTGAGACAGACCCAAGAGGGCGCTTTAACCTGTCGGAAATGACTTGATTCACCCTCCTAATATAACATGAATTCGGGGTAGTGCCAACCACTCCAAGACCTTGAAAACAGCGCCTCTGATCGCGCCACTGTGCTTCAAGAATGCAGCAAAACACGCCCTCTTTCAAATCCCTCAACCTTCAGTTTGATAGGAGCCAAAGCTCATTGCCTGCAGGGGTGCCCGCTTCGATGGTCCCCCACCCTTCTGGACCTAAGAAGGAGAAGGCGGTTACGTCTCCTGGGACTTGGCGGAGGGGGACATTGAGAAATGAAACGGACTGTCGAGCATCCCGCCCTCAACCCAGCAGGCGCGCAATTTCGTCGCGCTTGGGGATGCATATGCGTGTTCCCCGGTCATTCTCAATCATCAAGACGCCTTCCTGTCGGGGGCGAATCTCCCCGATCACCGTGGCGGAAACTCCCTTCCGAGCATAAGCCCGCAGTAGGCGGGGAGCAGATGTGGGGGCGGCGATCACCAGCAGCGCGCCCGAGGCGATAAGGCCCAAGGGATCAAATCCTAGCGCCCGGCTAAAAGCAAGAGTTTCCGGTAGGACGGGGATTCTCTCCTTCCATACTCGCAGGCCCACTCCCCCAGCTTGGGCGACCTCCTCCAGACCGGAAAGCAGACCTCCTTCGGTCGGGTCGTGCAGGGCGTGGATCTCTCCGGACCTGACGGCGAGGCGCGCGTCACGAATCACGCTGATGCCAGGGTCCAGGAACCATTGCTTGGCCCGGTTGACAGCGGCGCGGCCCACTTTTCTCTGCAACTCCTCACTTCTTGCCCGCGCGAGGATTGCGGTGCCTTCTATGGCCACCCCCCTCGTTAGGATGATGACATCGCCAGGTCGCTGGGTATCTTTGCGGATGAGCTCAGATTTCTTTACCTCCCCCAGCATCTGCCCCACCACGATGGGGCGGGGCAATCCAGCCGTGATTTCTGTGTGGCCCCCGCACAGGGCAATGCCAAGTGCCCGGCAGGTGTGAAGAATATCCAGGAAAATCTGCTGCGCCAGCTTCGGAGGGGTACGGCCTTCCGGCAGCAGCAGCGTTGCCAAGAACCAACGCGGCCTTGCCCCGAGGGTGGCGATGTCATTGGCGTTGATATTGACGGCGTACCAGCCAATGCGCTCTTCGGTGAAGGTGATGGGGTCGGTTGTTGCGACAAGGTATTTTTCCCCGGTGTCAATGACCGCGGCGTCTTCCCCGTAGCGCGGACCGACCACCACGCCGGAAGATGCTGGTGGGTGGCACGCGCGCAGGAGGCCTTGAAGCACGGCGGGCGGCAATTTTCCGACGGGCAGCGTCGAGCGGGTGCGCATCGTTTTGTGAGTATACCGCCGGGCATGGCCCCATGCCACTTTTCCGCGGAGACCCAGACTCTTTGCGAGCGTGCATCGAAGGCTTGCAAAGAGGCGGTGTCTGAGCATATCCTGCCCTTGGATCCCTTCGATGCATAGAGTTCTGGGAGTGATACCGGCGCGGATGGAATCCACGAGGTTGCCGGGTAAACCGTTGCGGGCAATCTGTGGCCGACCCATGATCGCGTGGGTGTATGAGAACGCGCGTCAGGCGGCATGCCTCAATCATCTGCTGGTGGCAACGGATTCCACGGAAATTGAATCGTACTGCCGCGAGCACCACATCCCCGTCATGATCACCTCTCGCCAGCATTGCTCGGGGACCGATCGACTGGCGGAAGTCATGTCGAAGGAACCGGCGGCGATCTACGTCAACATCCAGGGAGATGAGCCCATGATCACTCCCGGCCACCTGGAATGTTTGCTCCGGCCCTTCGATGAGGCGCCCGCCACGCAGGTGTCGACCCTCAAAGTCGCGATTGATGCGGAGGCCGCGCTGGATCCGAACGTGGTGAAGGTGGTGACCGACCTCGCCGGGCGGGCTCTCTACTTCTCCCGCGCGCGCATCCCATTCGATCGCGACGGCTCGGGACAGGTGCAATACTTCAAGCACCAGGGAATCTTCGCGTTCAGTGCCGGGGCGCTGGAGAAATTCCGCCATCTCCCGCCCGCGCCGGGGGAGAAAGTGGAGAAACTTGAGCAATTACGCTTCCTCGAGAACGGCATTGACATCGCGGTGGTGGAAACCCCCCATGACACGATTGGCGTGGACACAGCGGAAGACCTGCGGAGGGTGGAAGACTATTTCCAACGGTTGCATTCACAGCCAGAAAGGTAGGGTGCTATGCGCATCAAAAAAGCGACCAAGAAATATGAAGCGTGGCTAGCCAAGAACATTACCATCGTTCCAGTGGACCTGGCGTTGAAACACACTCGCATGGCCGAGGATGTATTTCAATTCCTGCGCGCCACTTTCTACCGCTGGATGCAGGTGTGGCCGCAGGTCTGTCCGGACCTGGCGCGAGCGCCGCGGGTGCTGGCCGTGGGCGACCTGCACGTGGAGAATTTCGGCACTTGGCGCGATCAGGAAGGGCGGTTGATCTGGGGTGTGAATGATTTCGACGAGGTTTACCCCATGCCGTACACAATCGACCTGGTGCGGTTGGCGGTCAGCGCCCACCTGGCGATTTCAGCCAACCATCTTGTCATCGCGCAAGAAGATGCGTGCGCGGCCATCCTGGCAGGGTATCGGGAAGGGCTGGAAGCCGGCGGCAAGCCCTTTGTGCTGGAAGAGGATAACAAGTGGCTGCGCGAGGCAGCTACCGGGGAGTTACGGGATCCCATCCATTTCTGGGGAAAGATGAATGCGCTTCCTTCCGTGCGCGGAGAAGTTCCCAAGAGTGCGCGCAAGGCGCTGGAGGATCTTCTGCCCGCGCCGGGGCTCGTCTATCGCGTCGCGCACCGCGTGGCAGGGTTGGGAAGCCTGGGGCGCGAGCGTTACGTGGCGCTGGCCGATTGGAATGGAGGCCGCGTGGCGCGTGAGGCCAAGGCCCTACTGCCTTCCGCGTGCGTCTGGGCTAACGATGGCAAAGGTTCGAAGAAGATCTACTACGAAGAGATCATTACCACTGCGGCACGCACTCCTGATCCCTTCGTTCATTTGCGCGGCCGGTGGATTGTGCGCCGGTTGGCCCCCCATTGCTCGCGCATTGAGATGACGGCGCTTCCCAAGAAACGGGATGAGGAACGCCTGCTCCACTCCATGGGCTTCGAAACGGCCAACATCCATCTGGGAAGCAAAGGGGCGGTGAAGAATGTGCGTCGCGACCTTGCCAAGCGCAAGGCCGGGTGGGTTCACGAGGCCGCCAGGAAAATGGCGGACGCAGTGCGAAAAGACTGGGAGGAATGGCGCAAGGGATAGCTCCCAGCCATCGGGGGCTCATTCGGCCGGAGCACCCTCACAATTTGGGGTAATGGTTCGCCCCTCGAAGGCAGCGGCCCTCAGTCCCGCGGGCCTATTTCTCTCCGACAAGGTATTTACAACCCTCCGGACCCATGCGCGCGGCGTGAGGTGTCTTGCCGGGGATATCGAAGCGCTCGCCTGGTTTGTAAGTACGGGTTTGGCCATCAAGGGTAACGGTCATCTCGCCTGCCAGGATGATGTGGGCCGAGACGTCAGGGTGTTGATGGGGCGGATAATTCATGTCCGGGCCGTCCTCCCAAACGTAAACGTCATCGAACCCTTCGTTTTGCAGTTGATTCATCAATTGTTGTTCGTCCATTATACGCAATCTCCTTGAATTCTCTCGGGATGCTCGATTTGCCATCCCTTGCCCACTGACCGCAAGCGTTGATGCCTCATTTCCACAACCGCTGGGGCTATCCCGGCACCTTCCCCATGGCCTGGAGATACTCCTCGATCATCTTGGTGAACGCGCGAACTTTGGATGGAATAACCTGCACAGCATACACGGAGCAATGTTTAATCTCTTCCATCGTTTCGAGCAACGCGGCAATTGAGTCCAAAGTCTCATCCAGCGGGTACTCCACCCCCACCAGCCGTGCGGGATTGTAGCGCACCGCATTTTTCAACTCATGCTCGATTTTATCCGCCGTCACCAGCACTCCCCGCCGCTTTTCGCAGAACGTGTCCCAACTGGGGCCGGACTCCGGAAATCCCTGCAACGCGTGCTGGTGGCCATAGTGCTCAAGCTCACACCCCAGCCATTCCAGGTCCTGCGCAAGTTGCAACAGCGGCGGTTCCGGCACAGATAGCTATTGTAATATATGGCGAGGCGTTCGGAGATTTAATAAAGGTGTTGCTCCGCAGCCCGAAGTGTCGGCATCTTGCCGGCTGCAAGCCGGCACTACGGCAGCGCTCCAAGGGTTTTTCCATCTGCCTCCAAGAATTAGATGCAAGCCCTCGGAGGGAAGGCTTGGAATTTCGCCCCCTTTCCATCGAGCCCATCTTTTTCCTCTTGCACTCCGCCTCGCTCTCGGAGATGATGTTTGGCCCGCCGCTCGGATTGCCATAGCGCCGCCGCGCTGACCCGGGCAGGCTTTACAACTTTCTGCTTTGCGGAGATAGCAAGCGCTACGGGGAGGCCGCCATGTCCAAAGACAAGTTTGCAGTAGGAATCGACTACGGAACCGAGTCAGGTCGGGCCGTGGTAGTGCGCGTGCGTGATGGAAAGCTCCTGTCGTCGTCATTGGTCCCTTACCCGGATGGTGTGATTGACGAACGGCTGCCGGGCGGCCCTAAACTTGAGCCTGACTGGGCGCTTCAGAATCCCCTCGACTATTTATACGTTGTGGAGAAAGCCGTCCCCAAAGCCTTGAAGGAAGCCAAGGTGAAAGCCGAGGACGTGATTGGCATTGGCACCGACTTCACCGCCTCCAGCCCGCTGCCTGCCAAGGCTGACGGTACCCCTCTCTCCGCCGTGCCGAAATATCGCAAGACTCCTCATGCCTACGTCAAGTTGTGGAAGCACCATGCCGCGCAGCCGGAAGCGAACCGCATTAACGAAGTCGGCCGCGAACGCAACGAGGAATTCATTCGCATTTACGGCGGAAAGTATTCTTCCGAATGGTTCTTCTCCAAGCTCTTGCAGGTGGCGGATGAAGCTCCCGACGTTTACGACGCCATGGATCGGTTCATCGAGGCCGCCGATTGGATCGTGTGGCAACTGACCGGCCAGGAGAAGCGCAACACCTGCACGGCCGGTTACAAAGCGATGTGGGTGAAAGGCCGGGGATTTCCCTCGAGCGATTTCTTCCGCGCGCTCCATCCGCGCATGGAGAATGTCGTTGCGGAGAAGCTTGGTGAAGAGTATTTCCCGCTGGGCGCCAAGGCCGGCGGCCTCACCGCACTCTGGGCAAAAAAGACCGGCCTCAACGAAGGTACGCCGGTCTCCATCGGCAATGTTGACGCCCATGTGGCGGTGCCGGCGTGCACGGTGACGCAGCCAGGGTCACTGGTGATGATCATGGGTACCTCCATCTGCCACATGCTCCTGGGCAAAGAGCGGCAGATGGTGGAGGGCATGTGCGGCACGGTCGAGGACGGCATCGTACCGGGCCTGTGGGGATTCGAGGCGGGGCAATCCGCCGTCGGAGACATCTTTGCTTGGTTCTTCGAGCATGGCGTGCCGGATTACATTCATCATGAAGCGCGCAAGATGAAGGCGCCATTCCAGGTGGCGCTGGAAAAGCACGCCGCGGCACTCAAGCCGGGTCAGTCGGGCTTGGTGGCCCTCGACTGGTGGAATGGCAACCGCTCGATTCTGGTGGATGTGGATTTGACCGGCATGCTCCTCGGCATGACGCTGGCCACGCGCGCGGAGGAAATCTATCGCGCCCTGATCGAGGCCACGGCCTTCGGCACCCGCACCATCGTGGAGGCGTTTGAGTCCAAGGGCGTCACGGTGAATGAACTGGTGGCGTGCGGCGGCTTGCCGGAGAAAAACCACCTCCTGATGCAGATTTACGCGGACGTCACGGGGCGCGATATCAAGCTGGCCGACCCCCTGCAAACCTGCTCGGCGCTGGGAGCCGCCATGCACGGGGCCGTCGCGGCGGGGGCCGCCGCCGGCGGATACGACACAGTTGTTGAAGCCGCCCGGAAAATGGCGCGGGTGCAAAAACTGACCTTCAAGCCGCACGACAAATGCCACGCGATTTACGACCGGCTTTATGCGGAATACCATGCGTTGCACGATTACTTCGGCCGGGGCGGGAACGACGTGATGAAGCGGCTGAAGAATTTGAAAAGGGAGATGGCAGTAAAATAAGTTGTCAGTCATCAGTTCTCAGTTGTCGGAGAGGACACCTGAGTTTTTGACCTGGACTGATGACTGAAGACTGAGAACTGATTACTAACATGCCTCCACTCGAACAACTCCGGCGGGATGTCTACGAAGCCAATGTCGGCATTTGGCGCGGGGGGTTGGTGACCATGCACAGCGGCAATGCCAGCGGCATCGACCGCAAGCGCGGCTTGGTGGTAATCAAGCCGAGTGGCATGGACTACGACCACATGCGGCCCGCGGACATGGTGGTGACGGATCTTGAGGGCCGCAAGCTCCGGGGCAAGTGGAACCCCTCCGTGGACCTGCCCGATCACCTTTACATCTACCAGCACTGCCCGGAAGTTGGCGGCGTCATTCACACCCATTCGAATTACGCCACCAGCCTCGCTCTTCTGGGCATGCCGATTCCAACTTATTTGACGGCCATCGCGGACGAGTTTGGCGAGGAGATTCCCTGCGCGCCCTATGTTGACAACCAGGCCGATCATATCGGCCAGGCGATCGTCCAATATAGAAAGCGGGCGCCGGCCATTCTAATGGGCCATCATGGTGCCTTTACCTGGGGGCCGACGCCGCGCGCGGCGCTGAAAGCCGCGGTGATGCTCGAAGACGTTGCCAAGACCGTTCACCTTGCCCTGCTCCTCGGCAAACCCACCCCTCTGCCGTCGGAGGAAGTGAAGAAGTGGTGGGATCGCTACCATACAACGTATGGCCAGCCGGGCAAGAAAGGCTAGAGCGGAGACTGTTGACAAGGGGCTTTACGCGCCCTGGCAAATCGCGTAGGATGGTGCCCACCCTTTAAGGTCAGCATTTTCGGGTGGGATTCGAAAATGCCGATCGTGAGGTTATTTCGATCGGATAGATGCTGCACTATTGAGGACATGTCATGAACTTATCCCTCTCGTTTCCGATGGCCCTGCTCTGGTTTGCTGCCCCGGATCCCGTCAAGGCAGCCCAGCGACTCATTTTCCTGCACCCCGTGGATTTGCTGATCGTCGGCATTTACTTCGCGATGGTCCTGGGGATTGGTTTCTACCTGAAGCGCTATGCGAAAAGTGGCTCGGGCTTTTTCCTGGCCGGTCGGGAAATGACTGCCTGGGTGGCGGGCCTGAGTTTTATTTCCGCCAACCTCGGTGCCTTGGAACTGATGGGCTGGGCAGGTTCCGCCTATCAGTACGGCATCCTGGCAGCGCATTGGTACTGGATCGGCGCGATCCCGGCCATCCTGTTCCTTGCCCTCGTCATGATGCCGTTCTATTACATCTCCAAGACCCATTCCGTTCCCGGTTACCTGCAACTCCGTTACGGAGAGTCCGCCCGCGGCCTCGCCGCCGTGATGTTCTCCTTCATGACCTTGTTCATGGCGGGGATCGACATGTTCGCGATGGCGAAGGTGATGCAAGTGATGCTGGGCTGGAACATTTACTTCAGCATCTGGGTGTCGTCGCTCACCGTGGGAGTCTATGTGGCCTTGGGAGGGCTGTTTTCGGCCATCTTCAACGAGGTCCTTCAGTTCTTCCTGATCTGGCTGGGCGCCTTGCTGATTCCCATCTTGGGGTTGATCGAGGCCGGCGGCTGGACCAAACTTGTGGCGCGCATTCATCAGAATTTTCCGGCAGGTAATTACACTCACCTCTGGGGCCCGACGGCGCACTTTGCCAGCAACCCCATGGGCATCCACTGGACCGGCATCGTCTTCGGCTTGGGCTTTGTGATTTCCTTCGGCTACTGGACGACGGATTTCCTGGTGGTGCAGCGCGTCCTTGCCTCCAAGGACCTCCGCGCTGCCAAGATGGCGCCCATCATCGGCTCCTTTTTCAAGATGGCCGTGCCCTTTATCGTCATCCTGCCGGGACTCCTGGGTCTGGCCGTTCTTCCGTTCCATCTGGTTGCGGAAAATGTTGCCAAGGTCACCGGCGAGCACACCTACAACGAGGTTCTGCCCCTGATGCTGGCGCGTTATTGTGGCCCCGGCCTGCTGGGCCTGGGCGTTACGGCGCTCATCGCCGGGTTCATGTCGGGGATGGCGGGGAACGTGAGTGCCTTTGCGACCGTCTGGACGTATGACATCTATCGCCCGTTCATCCGCAAGGTCGCTTCCGACGACCATTACGTCAAGGTCGGACGCTGGTCCACCATTCTGGGCGTCTTGGTTTCGATCGGTACCGCTTTCTTCGTCATGCAATTCAAGAGCATCATGGACTACGTCCAGGCGCTGTTCAGCATTTTCATTGCGCCGTTGTTCGGCACCGTGTTGCTCGGCATGTTGTGGAAGCGCGTGACGCCCGCCGCCGGCTTCTGGGGGCTGCTCGCGGGCAGCGCTTCTTCCGTCACGATGTTCTTGATGGTGAAATTTAATCCCAGCACGCTCGCCTACATTGCGCTTTCCAGTGAAGCCCAGCCCATGGCCGAGAATATGTATCGTGCCCTATGGTCGTGGGTGATTTGCGTCATCGTCACGGTGGCCGTCACTTATATGACCAAGCCCAAGCCCGTGGAAGAGTTGACCGGCTTGGTTTACGGGTGTACCCCGCTGCCAAGCGAGGGGCATCTACCGCTGTGGAAACGGCCCGTTTTCTGGGCCGCAGTATCGCTGATTATTTTCCTGGTGTTGCAGTGGATTTTCTGGTAACTGAAGAAGCGTGTAAGGCGGTTGTGGAACGCTGATCGCTTTAACCTTGAGGTCTGAACTCATGTCTGAAGAACATCGCATGATTCCGGTTTGGTTTTTCGTAGGCGTCATCCTGTTGATTTACGGGGTAATTATCCTCGCCGAGGGGATCTACGAGATCCACAGCCCACCGCCAACTGTCCTGGCGAACCTGCATCCCGCTATATGGTGGGGCGGACTTCTCACCATCCTCGGCGGCTTCTACGTTTTCACCTACATGCCGAAAAAGTCTTGAGCGCTGGCCGGGGGATGGGTTTTCGCGCTTACGTGCAGGCCGCTGACGAAGCGGCCCCACTGCCTTCGCGGCGGCGCAACACGCCTTCCTGACGCGGCTGCTCACCACGAGCGCGGGGGCCGGCTACATAAATTTACTGGATCTTCTGGTAGACGGAGAAAGAGCGCAACGCGCAATCGCCCTATCTCACTTCCGGTATTCCCAGGTCTTTCGAACCCAACGGCGACATCTTAACGTCCGGCGCATATTCCTCCAGCAAATCCAGCGCGATGCGCGCGCGGTGCACCCGTTCGCGTCCCATTTTCACCGCCAGGTCTTCCAGGTGCAGGCCTGCGGGATAGATGTCGGGCGAGTTGCGCAGGCCGAACTTGAAATACACCGGCGCGGCCACGGAGATGATCTTGGGCATTTCGTAATAGCGCACGAACCCGCCGAAGTTATCCGGCACCTCGATATAAAGATCAATCGCGATGTCGACGGCCTGGCGGATGGCGCCCATCTGCGCCGGGCTCAGGTCGGTGGGAATGTTCATCGTCGACACACCGCACTGCTCAAAGATCCTGGCGGTGGCGGGATTGGCGGCGGGCAGGGTGACGGAGCTCTTGATGACCAGGTTCTTGGGCAGCTCCCCCTTCTGTTTCATGGCGTCCAGAACCCAGATGAGCCCGAGGTCGGCAGGCAGAATGCTGCGGATGCCGAGGTCGCAGGCGCGCCGGACGTCCTCGATGGCGTAGACTAGTTGATCGGCCCCGCGATGCTGGAGGCCGATCACTTTGCCCGCCGCGGAAGCCGTCTGCGCGCCGGTTTCAAAGGTGGCCCGCGGCCCGACGAACAGGCAAACCTCGATGCCTTCTTCGTGCCCGATCGCAGCCATCTCGCGAATCTCATTGCGCGTTAGCAGCATCACGCCGCTTCCCTGGCTGACGCGGTGAATCGGAACCTTGTGTGTCTTGGCCGCCTCCAGAACTTCACGGAAAACGCGCGGCCCCTCCACGCTGGGGATTTCAATGCGATACTGCCCACCATCCTTGAAGCGCTTGGAACTGGGCTTCAACGTATGATTGTCTTCCGTCGGCAGCTTAAGCCTGGCGAGGAATTGCTGAGTTTTCTTCATGGATGGCTCCTGCTCGGAAGTTGTCCGCAACCCATTGTCCGACCGCACCCTTGTTCAGTGCGAGCGACGGACCAATGACAACGGACCACGGACGTCTTTACTGCGTATACTTCATATACACCGTGCGCGTTTCCGTGTAGAAATCGAGCGCGGCGGGGCCCTGCTCCCTCATGCCGAAGCTCGACTCCTTGGTGCCGCCGAAGGGAAGCTGGTATTCCACGCCCGCCGTGGGCAGGTTGACGGTAATGAGCCCGGCTTCGATCCTGTTGATAAACTGATGAACCCGCGTGAGGTCGCGGGAGACGATGGAAGCGGAGAGGCCGAACCGCACGCCATTGGCCAGGCGCATGGCGTCCTCGAAATCCTCGGCCACCATCAACCCCAACACTGGCCCAAAGACTTCTTCCTGCGCGATGCGCATTTCCGGTTTTACGCTGGTGAAAAGGGTGGGCTCAACGAAGTAACCCAGGTCGTAGATTCCTCCCGTCAAGCGCTTGCCGCCGCAGATCAGTTGGGCTCCCTCGTTCCTGGCAATTTCGATGAATTTCAAATCGGTGGCAAGTTGAGCGGCGTCCACAGCGGGGCCAATCTCGATGCCTGGTTCGAGCCCGTTGCCCACTTTCAGCTTGCGCGTCTTCGCAACGAGCTTTTCCAGCAAGGGCTCATAGATGGTTTTTTCAATAATGGCACGGCTGCACGCAGTGCACTTTTGGCCGGTGGAGAAGAACGCGCCGTTCACCAACACGTCGGCAGCGTAATCCAGGTCGGCGTCTTTCAGTACGACCGTAGGGTTCTTGCCGCCCATTTCCAGTTGGATGCGCAGTTTACGCTGCGTGACTTTATCGTAAAGCCCATTGCCGACTTCGCACGAACCCGTGAAGGAGACGGCGCGAACGGCGGGGTGTTCGACGAGAGTGTTGCCGACGGCGCCGCCCGCCCCGGTCACGTAATTCACCACGCCGGCAGGGATTCCAGCCTCGTGCAGCGCCTCCACGATTCGATAGGTGCTGAGCGGGGCCAGTGATGCCGGCTTGATGACCACGGTGTTCCCGGCCACGAGCGCCGGCGCCATTTTCCAGGCGGGAATGGCGCTGGGAAAGTTCCAGGGGGTGATCAGCGCCACCACCCCTAATGGCTTGCGTAGCGTGTAGCAGAACACGTTGTCGCGTTCAGAGGGAATCTGGTAACTGAACGAGCGCGCGCCCTCGCCACCGAAGTAGCGCAGAATGTTGATGGCGCGCTTCACCTCGCCTTTGGCTTCGGGCAGAGTTTTACCCTCTTCGCGAGTCATCTCTTCACTGACTTTCGCCAGGCGGCTCTCCAAAAGTTCCGCCGCCTTGAAAAGATATTCTCCCCGTCGTGGCGCAGGCGCAGTGCCCCACGCAGGCTGTGCCTTCGCCGCCGCCTGGCACGCTACCAGCATATCCTCCGCGCCAGAAGCCTGAAAGTGCCCGACGATTTCCGTAGTGTTCGCGGGATTCGTGTTCGGGAAGGTCTTTCCGGACTTGCATCCTACCCACTGACCGGAAATGTAGTTGCAGAATAGATTGGACATGGATTCTCCCTCGCAATCGAATGGGGAAAGGCCGTCAGCTCCCTTGTGGGCGCGAATTATTATGGTCAGGGGTTCAGCCCGTGTCAAGGAAACCCGAGGATGACCGCTTGGTGCAGTGTCTTTTCAACCTATCAAAGCCAAGTAGAAACAGGATGACAGTGAAGGACTCAATATGACAGGGGGTTTCCACTGGGAATTGACCACCATCGTACGACGCTTAATACCTGCGGGTCCGCTAATTCGCTACCCGGCTGCCTTCGGTGACGTGGACGAGTTCGATGACGGTCATGTCCCCACTACTCTTGAGGGCCACGACCTTATCTTCCTTGTCGTGCTTGATCTCGAAAACGGTTTTTCCCTCGGCGTCCTTCTCCTTGAACTTGGTTACTTCCTTGCCCAAGCGGCCATGATAGAAGTCCACAACCTTATCGAGTGAATCCGGGGTCTCAAACTTCCCCGCCAGCACGCGGACCTTCTCTTCATCCGCGATATCGAGGTTCACGGCTGCAGAACCATGTTCCTTGATGCGCGTTGCCCCGGGATAAATGGGCAAGCCCAAGCCGGCTTCATTGATATCCTTGTTGACCTCGACCGAGCCAAAGGGCGTCTTGATGGAAACCTCTTTCTTCCCGCCGCCCCCCTGGTCCACTTGGACATGGACGGCGTTTGAAAGGATGCGTAGGCCCCCCCAGACGGCAATTGCCCCTACCAGGACGATCAGCGCCAGGAAGAGAAGGGCGATTGCAACAATGTTGCTGCGGGATTCCGGCGGATGCGGGGGTGCAGGTGGACGCGGAGGCTGCGGATTCGTGCCCATGACAGGAATCTCCTTTTTACCTTGCTGCTTATACCTACGTTTCGCCGCGCGGTAAAGTTCCAAGCTTGATGCAACTGCCGCACCTCCGTGCCTGCGCTTCCGCGCTGGAAACCCGGGCAGATGGCCGCGATATCCCACGAGGTGAGGTGGAGAGGTCTTGCGTCACCCTGCCTGCCCCGCAAAGCCTTGAGCAGCTCCCATCCCGATGCTATGCTGTTTGTTCCTCACTTCATCGTTGCCATTCATAGGGGGTGCCTCAATGCTGTCCAGGAAACTTGGCCACAGTCCGCTTAGGATCTCGGCTCTCGGGCTGGGATGCATGGGTATGTCGGAATTCTACGGTCCCCACCAGGAGCAGGAGTCGATTGCGACCATTCATCGCGCTGTCGACCTGGGCGTCAATTTCCTCGACACGGCTGACGCCTACGGCTGCGGCGACAACGAGGATCTGGTTGGCCGTGCTCTCCGCGGGCGGCGCCATCGAGTGGTGCTGGCAACCAAGTTCGGCAATGTGCGCGACGCTGAGCGCCGTTTCGCCGGCGTCAATGGCCGTCCCGATTACGTGCGCCAGGCGTGCGACGCCAGCCTGCGCCGGTTGCAGATGGAGACCATCGACCTCTATTACCAGCACCGCGTCGACCGCACCGTGCCGATTGAAGAGACCGTGGGCGCCATGGCGCGCTTGGTCGAGGAGGGCAAGGTGCGCTTCCTGGGACTCTCCGAGGCTGCACCCGCCACCATCCGCCGCGCTCACAGCACGCATCCTATCAGCGCCTTGCAAACCGAGTACTCACTCTGGACGCGCGACCCTGAGGCGCAGATTCTTCCCCTCTGCAAGGAGTTGGGAATCACCTTCGTCGCTTACAGCCCGTTGGGCCGTGGCTTCCTGACGGGCCGCTTCGAGCGTCCTGAAGATTTGGCGCCGGACGATTGGCGCCGCAATCATCCGCGCTTTCAGGGAGAGAATTTCCAGCGCAACCTCGATTTGGTCCGGCGCGTCCACCAGATCGCAGCGAAAAAGGGTGCGAAGCCGTCACAACTCGCGCTGGCGTGGGTGCTGGCGCAAAGCGAAGAGATAGTTCCCATCCCCGGCACCACCAGCCGCGCGCACCTGGAAGAAAACCTGGCGGCGCTCGAGCTTGCGTTGACTCCGAATGACCTGGCGCAACTTAACGAGGCCGCACCCCAGGGCGCAGCCGCCGGAGAGCGTTATGCGGAAGCGGCGATGAAAGCCCTCAACGGCTGATGCGCTAAGCGATTTGCGAATCCCACCGGTGAGAGCACCGCCGAGTTGATCCACATCGGCCAGGCGGTGATGAGCCTGGGCGGAAGGGTCGATTACTTTGCCAACTACGTTTTCAACTATCCCACCCTCGCGGAATGCTACAAGAACGCCGCCTTCGACGGGGTCAACCGGCCGAATGCGTAGTTTAATTTTGGATCTTGAATTTGCGATTTTGGATGGAAGCGCGGACTACTGACCACTATTGCGCTCGCACCACTGCCTGCTCCTGGCCTGAGAGCGCCGCCGTGGCGACATCCGGCGACTGTTTGGGGCCGTGGCCCGAGGAAGCGCCCAGCACTGAGAATTCAACCAAACCTTGAATTCAGAAGCGCTCGGGTATACACTATTCATAGGGCAAAAACTGAAAATTGAAATTCTGGGGCAAACTTTCCGGCTGACACCCGCGGTGGGATCGGGTATGCACGCACCGGGATAACAGCAGCCGAAAAGCAATTCTGCCTTCACCCGCGCAGCGTCAAGTAAGGGCGGGCGCGTGAAAAGCACACTCCTATCAGAAATGATCGGCAGCGGCGCCGTGGGATTTTTGGGCCGTGCCAGAGAGAGGAATCGCCATGACTGAATCAGCTACCGCCACCCAACTCCTTTTTGAGCCGCCCGGGCCAGGACCGTGGGAGCAAGACCCCGTGCACATGCCGCGCCCGATGACGCGCTACTACCAGGAGACTCAGCCAGCCTCCTTCAAAAGGGGCACCAACAGCTTCGCCCGCTTCTACGGGATGATCATCGACGGTCTCCAAATGAGCTACGTGAATGGCTTCGGCTACAACCAGGTGGTGCCGGCTCCGGACGCCGAAATCCCCCAGCGTTTCGCGCGCGCGGAACAAGTCTTTACGCAGAAGCTCTGGCGGGAGCAGCTTCGCGACTGGGACGAGAACAAGAAACCATCCTCCATTGCGACGCACCGGGAAATGCAGGCCATCAATCCGGACGCCCTCTCCGACGCGGAGCTGGTGGTCTATTTGACGCGCTGCCGCGACCACCATGCGGCCATGATCGCCCAGCACATGAGCTTCACTGCCGGCGCCGTGATCCCCGTCGGGGATTTCCTCGCCCACGTGGGGGACTGGACGGGCCTGCCACCGTCCGAGTTGCTGGGCCTTATGCGCGGATCGGCAGAGGTGTCCGCGGGTGGCTCCGATGAGATGGAGCGCCTGAAGCGGGCGTTTGCACAGGACCCAGCGGCCCGCGCGGTGCTGGCATCCGACGGCGACCCCGCCCAGGTGCTGGCGCGCCTGCGATCCCTCGGGGGCGAAGCCGGCGCGGCGGTCATCGGCTACCTCGACCTGGTCGGCAACCGCCTCATCGATGGTTTCGACATCGCCGAGCCCACGGCGCTGGAATTGCCCGACGCGCTCCTCCGGGCCATCCGCATCGCCGTTTCCGGAGCAGCTCAGGCCGCCTCGGACGTCGATTCCCGCATTGCCGAAGTCCGTGCCCAAGTCCCCCCGGCGCACCAAGCCGAGTTCGACGAACTGCTGGGCGAGGCCCGCCTGACCTACCGCCTGCGCGACGAGCGTGGCGTCTTCAGCGACATCTGGGCCGCGGGCCTCATGCGGTGCGCCGCCCTTGCGGCTGGCCGGCGGGTGGCGAGTCGCGGCCGCATCGATACCCCTCAGCACATGCTGGACGCGAGCCTCGATGAAATGTGCGCGCTGGTGGCCGGCACCGGTGGCCCGTCCGCGGACGAGCTTGCCAGGCGCGCCCAATACCGCGCCACCTACACGGCCAAAGACGTCCCGCCTTTCCTTGGCCCGCCCAAACCGCCCCCGCCGGACCTCGCGGCCCTGCCCCCGGCGGTCGGCCGATTGATGCGCGCCACCTTCATCGCCTTGGGCCACCTCTTCGGGAGCTCCCAGGCGCTGAATGAAGAAAAGGTCCTCTACGGGCTGGCAGCGAGCAAGGGCGTCTACGAAGGGCCCGCGCGCCGCGTCTCCAGCCCCTCCGAGTTCGGCCGGATTGCCAAGGGCGACGTGCTCGTCACGGAGTCGACCTCCGAAGCCTTCAACATCCTCCTTCCGCTTTTGGGCGGAATCGTTACCGACAATGGCGGCCTCCTTTCGCATGCGGCGATCGTCTCGCGCGAGTACGGCATCCCCGGCGTCGTCGGGACCCGCGAGGCCACCGAACGCATCGCCGACGGCGTACTTGTCCGCGTCGATGGGGATGCCGGGGAAGTCACGGTGCTCCGGTGAAAAAGGTCGTCCCCTTCACGAAGGCGCGCGAGACATCGCTTTACGGGTCGAAGGCCGTGGGGCTGGGCGACGCCGTCCGCCACGGACTCCCGGTCCCGCCCGGCGTGGCGCTCTCGGGCGACTTGGTCGAGGCCGTCGCCTCGGGGGAGGACACAGCCGTCGAGAAGGTGGCGAAGGCCATCGCCGCCTTGCCGGCCCCGTTCGCCGTCCGCTCGTCCGCCGTCGATGAAGACGGCGCGTCGGCGAGCTTCGCCGGCCAGCACATTACCTTGCTCAACATCCATTCGCCGGCCGATGTCCCCGGCGCGGTCCGCGAAGTCTGGTGGTCTGCGAACTCGGACTCGGCCATCACCTACCGGCAGAAAGTCGGCCTGTTCACTCGGCCGAGCGTCGGGGTCGTCGTCCAGACGCTCCTCAACCCCACCGTCGCCGGCGTCATGTTCACCGAGAACCCGGTCACCGGCGCCGATGAGCGCCTGATCGAAGGGAGTTGGGGCCTCGGGGAAGCCGTGGTGGCCGGCCTCGTCGTGCCGGATCACTTCCGCCTCGACCGCTCCGGCCAAGTGCTGGAGCGCAAGGCCGGGCGCAAGCGCATCGCCATCCGCCCGCTTCCGAACGGGGGCACCTTCGAGCAGCAAGTGCCACCCGCGCAGGTGAACCAGCTCTCCCTCGACGATGCCCAGCTTGCGGCCTTGGGTGAACTCGCCCTCCAGTGCGAGAAGGCCTACGGCCCGCGGCGCGACATTGAATGGGCGTACCAGAATGGGAAGCTCTACCTCCTCCAGTGCCGCGCCATTACCACCGGGAAGAATTGCAACGAGGCGCCCCCGCCCGGCCCGCCCCCGCGCAACCCCGTGGCCGCCCTCCAGCGCGCCGGGCTCTTCGCCGATATGAACCGGAGGCAGGCCGAGCAAATAGCCCGCCTGCTCAAGGAGCGCCACTTCGCGAAGGGCGAGACCGTCATCATGGAGGGCTCCGGAGGCGCCGCCTTCTTCCTCATCGACTCCGGGGAGGCCACGGTCACACGCAAAGGCGTCCACCTCGCCACCCTCGGCCCGGGCGACTACTTCGGCGAGATCGCCCTGATCGACGGCGGCCCCCGCTCGGCCACGGTGACTGCGGCGACCGACCTCGCTTGCTACGGCCTCACGTTCTGGGAGTTCCGCCCGCTGGTTGAAGGGAACGGCGCCATCGGATGGAAGCTCCTGCAGGCGCTGGCGAAGCGTTTGCGTGCCGCCGACCCGAAGTAAACTGTCACAGCTCGTCACCGTAACGGTTCGTAGCTAAGCCACTTCACTGATTGACCGTTTACGGAAAGGGTTGCGACAGGTCCTCGAAGGCCTGAAGGTAGGTCCCGCCCAAGCTACGATCAAACTCTGCAAGCCAGTGACAAATGTATGCCCGATCAAGGTTCGTTCTTTTGGTGAGAATGCTTCGCACGTCCTCCATGTCGCGGGGGCGGCCGGCAATGACCTTGTGCACGATAAGGTCCTCCGGGGCAGCGAAGCGGACCGTCGCGTTCCCGATGCTTACCTGATGCGCGCGTTCCAATGCCTGTCGCTCGTAAGCGGAGTACGAGAATATGAGGTCAATTCGGATGCCACTTGGGGGATCATCCAAGGGGAGCACCAGCGTCCGTTGGACAAACTCCTCAGGTTTCTCGACCAGCACGCGCCACCCTGATGCCCGTGCAAGCGCCAGCACATCCCCGAGGCGCTCTGGACCCACACCGAGCGTTATGTCAATGTCGCGCGTCAGACGTGGCTCGCCATAAATCAGCACCGCCTGGCCGCCAACGATCATGTAAGGGATTTGGCGCTCATCAAGACTGCGAGCGATCCGTTCCAGGAGTTGAGTGAACATTCAAAGCTCTCGCCATGGCAATTTTCGTCTCGAGTCCGCCCAGGGGATCGGCCGGTGGAAAGACTCCCAATGATCTTGCGTAATCATACATCGCGTCGGCAAGCTTGAGCGCGCGTTGGGGGTCCAAAGGTTCGCGGAGAGGCCCCTGCCTTTCCCATGCTTCCCAATATGCTCTGTCCTTGATCATCGAAAGAAGGTTAACAGACTCCCGCCACGGCCTCAAGCGCGGGTTAGCAGTGCCGGATCGACACAGTTTTGATCGCCAATGTAGTGTAGACTTGGCAACAGCCTAAACTGATTCCAATGCACTTAGCCGATTTTCCCATGCTTTCGTGACGAACTTGGGCTAATCTGTGTAATCTGCGGAATCTGCGGAATCTGCGGAATCTGTGGATACTCACATGCCATTTGAATTCGCCACGGCGACGCGCATCATTTTCGGCGAAGGCGCCCTGCGGCAGGTGGGGCCGACAGCAAAATCATGGGGAACCCGCGTGCTGCTCGCGACCGGCTGTCCGCCAGCGCGCGGCAATCGGCTGCTGGAGGACCTTGAAGCTGCCGGCGTCCAGAGCTGCACTTTCGCCGTCGAGCAGGAACCCACGGTCGATTTGATTGCCCGGGGCCTCGAGCGGGCGCGCGAAAAACAGTGCGCTGTGGTTGTCGCCATCGGCGGAGGCAGCGTTATCGACACGGGAAAAGCCATTGCCGCCCTGCTCACCAATCCCGGCAAGTTGATGGATTATCTGGAGGTGGTGGGAAAAGGGAATGTCCTCCAAAATCCGAGTGCGCCGTTCATCGCCGTGCCCACCACGGCGGGGACGGGAGCAGAGGTGACGCGTAATGCCGTGTTGGGCGTGCCCGAGCGGCATGTGAAAGTCAGCCTGCGCAGCCCATTCTTACTGCCGCGCCTTGCGGTGGTGGATCCGGAGCTGACTTACAGCCTACCGCCGGCCGTTACCGCGCACACGGGCCTCGATGCGCTGACGCAGTTGATAGAGGCCTATGTTTCCATCCGCTCGAACCCCGTCACCGACGGATTCTGTTTGCAGGGAATTCCGTTGGCGGCGCGCTCGCTGCGGCGGGCGTTTCACCAGGGCCATGATCCGGACGCGCGGCGCGATATGTCGCTGGCGGCGCTGCTCAGCGGATTAGCCCTCGCCAACGCCGGCCTGGGTGTTGTCCACGGATTTGCCGCCCCGATCGGCGGTAGGTTTCCCGCGCCGCACGGAGCGATTTGCGCGGCCATCCTGCCCTATGGGATGGAAATCAACCTGCGCGCCCTGCGTGCTCGCGCGCCCCAAAGCGATGCGCTGCCCCGTTATCAAGAAGTCGCCCGAATCCTCACTGGTCGGGCGAACGCCACCGCCGAGGATGCAATCACGTGGACACAAGACATTTGCCAGGAACTTGAAATCCCGCCTCTCAAGGCCTACGGGATCAAAGAACAGGACGTTCCGGAGCTCATTGCGGAAGGGGCCAAGGCGAGCAGCATGAAAGGGAATCCACTCGTGCTCGAGCCAGACGAGCTCGAAGAAGTCCTTTTGGGGTCGATCGAGGGGTCTTAAGCAGTTCTTCCAGACATGGCTACCCCCTCTGATGCGCTACCTCTGCTGAGAGCCAACGGTTGTTAGTATTCGGGTCCCCAGATGTACTTTCCGGTTTTGTCAATATACCCGCGCTTTACATCGTGACCTTCCCAGTCACGGGGATCGCTGGTGACGAAGGCGATTCCGTTTCGGAACTTGCCCGGGATATAGAACTGTGGCTTTATGATCATCTGACCCCGACGATCGATGTAGCCATATTTGTGACTGATGCTTACCGCGGCCAGACCTTCGGAGAAATCGTAAGCATGGTCGAACTGACAGGGAATCACCAGCCTGCCTGCTTTGTCGATGAAACCCCAATTGCCTGCTACGGAGACAGCAGCCAAACCTTCCTTGAAGAAACCCGCGTTGTCGTAGCGGTAGGGAATCACGAATTCGCCGTTCCTATCAATGTAGCCGAACTTCGTGAGTTGTGAAGTTCCATGTGTTGCTTTGCCCACCAGGGCAACTCCGTCAGAGAAAGGGAATACCTCGTCGAATTCGGCCGGGATGACCAGCTTGCCGGCCTTATCGATAAAGCCCTCCTTTTCACCGATCGTCACTGCGGCGAGCCCTTCATGGAAAGGGCCGACGAAACGAAAACGGGTAGGGATGACCATCTTTCCGTCATGATCGATAAAACCCTCTTTGTACCCTCCAGGGACGGCAACGCGTACTGCTCCTAGGCCTTCGGAAAAGCCCCGCGTGAGGGCGTATTGGGGGTTGATCACAACTTTGCCGGTCTTATCGATGTACCCGTAGCGAGTCATGTCGCGGCGGGGGTCCCTCGCAATGCCAATGCAGGCAAGGCCTTCCGAAAAGCTCTCCGCTTCGTCGAATTGGGGCTGGATCACAACGTTTCCGGTCTCACCGATATATCCCCATTTCCCAGCGAGTTTAATAGCCGCTAAACCCTCTGAGAACCCCCTTGCTCCCCCGAATCGAGCCCTGATTATGACTTTTCCGGTCAGATCGATATAGCCGACGTTGCGGCCCTCACCGAAGGGAAGTAAATGAGGTTCTGCCTTCTGGGCTCCTAAGTACAAGACAACGCAGAGGGCGGCCAACGCGATTTTGCATATCGATCGAATGATCATGGCCATATGGTTAGACACCGATCACGACACTCGCGTGCCCTAGATTTTGCATCCGCTAGCGAAAGTGCGTACCTACTAATTTCTCATCTCTCGCCACTGCGCTCTGCAGATTCTGCAACGCTTCGTCCTCGCTCTTGGCATCCATGACCCGTTGCAGTGCGTCAATCGTCGGCTTAAGCTCCCGGCCTTCCTTCACATAAAGTTGATACATCATGGGATAATACTTGGTGTAGGTCTCATCAAAGGCGAGGCCGGCGTTGTTATTGGCGGCCAGACAGCGGTTGAACGATTTGGGCTCGGGGCTGATGGCCATACACGCCTGATGAAGCTCTTCGAAGGCCTGCTGCTTTTGCGCGCGCGCGTCGCCCTCGGAAATCTGGCCGGCGCGCGCGGCGGCGTATAACTGGCTTAATTGGACGTGGTACCGATTCACGATTTCAGCTTTGCGGGCGAAGAGTTCGGGCTCGCGCCGAAGGTTTTGATAAACCTCCGAATCCTCGCCCAACTGCTGCCGCGCCACTTCCGCGCCGGTAAGAAATCCGATCAGGGTAGCCGAAGCTTCTCCCCACGCCGCCGGCAATTTGTGGAGCTCCGCCGTGGCATGGAAATCCTCGTGCGGGACCACCACCAGAAAGCGCTCCAGGGACTCGTGCGCCAGGGCGGCGGAGACGGGCGACTTGCCGCTGCCCATGGCGTCGAGGGGGTAGAAGAAGACGTCGTATTTCTGCGGGTCGAGCGCACAGCCCGCCTTCGTCCCGTTTAGAAGTTGCAGCTTCTCGTACGAGTCAGGCAGTTCCAGCTTGCCGGTGTAATAGCAGCGATAAGCGACGGCGGATTCAGTGGACTCCGTGTGGAAATTCTTGGTGCGGCGGAAGCCCAGCTTCTTTTCCAGACGTTTGACGGCGGTGGTCAGGTCTTTGCGGCTGGGGGCTCCGGAATCAGGAGGCGTGACGGCGGCAATGGCGGCCCTCACCAGGAGTGCAACAAGCGTGAGGGTCAATAGGAGAGGGCATCCCGCGCGCGGGGAGGCGCGTCTGGCGCGTTGCTTCTGCAAGGTCACCGGACACTGGGGCTTAGAGTCCACGCCTTCATTGTAAACGCATTCTCCTGCGCCAGGGGTTGGCAGAACCCCCACAAGACAGGAATCTGCCCCAGCCAAACCGACCGAAGAAAGCTCCCTTGCGGCCACGGCAGGACCATCGCACGGGCTGATCGCCAGAGAATTCGGCTTCCGTAAACGTGTCGGATCTCGCCGCAGTCGGATCTCGCCGCAGTTGAACCCCTTTCCAGAAACCGTTAGACTAATGGCCGTGGCCCTCAATCAACCTCTCTCCCAAACCGAACTCGACGAACTGGCGAACTTTCTTGATTCCGATCTCGTCCCGGATGAAGCGATGGACATGTCCATGCTCCACGGCTATCTGACCGCCATCGCCATCGGTCCTGTCACTTTGTTACCAAGCGAATGGTTTCCCCGAATCTGGGGTGGGGATGATGAGCCGGCGTTTGACTCACTCGAGCACGCGCGGCGTATTTTCGACCTCATCGTCCGCTACTATAACCATATCGTCTTGACCTTCATGGAGGCGCCGGAACGGTTCCTCCCGTTCTTGTACGAGTACGAGGAGGATGGCGAGTGGACAGTAGACGCAGAGGATTGGTGCATAGGATTCAGCCTGGGAGTTCACCTGCGATCGGAAGCCTGGGAGCTACTCCTCGAGGACAAGGAAATCTCGGGGATCCTCACCCCGATCGTTGCCTTTTCCCTGGAGGAAGCTTGGGACGAGGTCACCGCAGGGCGCAACCCGGTCGAGGTGCGCGAAACGCTCATCGATTTCCTGCCTGAGGCCGTGCTGGGGATCTATTTGTACTGGAAACCTCTGCGCGCGAAAAGGCCGCCCGGCCTGAGCGCGGACGCCTTGCATCTGGGCGGAAGCTCGAAGACCGGCCGCAACGCTCCATGCCCTTGCGGCAGTGGTAAGAAGTTCAAGAAGTGCTGCGGCGCCGCCGTGATAATGTAAGATCCCGCTACCTCCGCTCCTCGCGCCAAGCCGGGGAGTCCCACCGGAACAAAGCGCAACAAAAAGGTTGCCTTTTCCGCCGGGCCACATTAATATGCAACCTGGAGGTTGCTTAAACATGGCGGATCGTATTCAGAAGCGGATTGAACTCAAGGCGCCGGTTTCGCGCGTTTGGCGGGCGCTGACGGACCACCGTGAGTTCGGCGAGTGGTTTCGCGTAAAACTCGACGGCCCGTTCGCAGTGGGCCAGATCTCGCGTGGACATATTACCCACCCCGGCTACGAACACGTCAAATGGGAGGCCGTGGTGCAGAAGATCGAGCCCGAACGGCTCTTTTCCTTCACCTGGCACCCTTATTCCATTGATCCCAAAATAGACTATGCGCAGGAGACGCCCACGCTCGTCGAATTCCGGCTGGAGAAAACAGCGAGCGGCACGCTGCTTCTGCTCACGGAATCCGGTTTCGACAAAATCCCCAGCCACCGCCGCCTGGAAGCATTCCGCATGAATGACGGCGGCTGGACCGAGCAATTGAAGAATATTGAGAGCCATGTCGCGCCCAAGTCAACGTAGGGGGACCGCCAAACGGCAGGCTCCTGCCCGCGTGTTTGCCGCGCTGGGTGACGAGACGCGCCTGGCGCTGGTGGCAAAGCTTTGCCGCGGGCAGCCACGCTCGATCTCGCAGCTAACCAAGGGCTCCCAGCTCACCCGCCAGGCGATAACCAAGCATCTGCGCGTGTTGGAGCAGGCGGAAATCGTGCACAGCGTCCGTACGGGCCGCGAAAGCTTGTTCCAACTCGATCCCGAGCCGATGGAAGAAATCAAGAAATACCTCGATCTCGTTTCCGCGCAGTGGGATCAGGCACTGGCCAGGCTGAAGTCGTTCGTCGAAGCTTGAGTGCCCGGAGGGCGTACAGGGAGCTCGCGCCGAAACCACCAGTTTTAATGCCGGGCGTGTTAAACTTCGTGGGTCATATCCATGTCAACACTATTGATCCCGATGCGTAGCGCCCGCCTTCTTATGCTTCTGTTGATCGCTCTCGCCGCGTCTCTGCCCGCGCCCGCGCAGAACCCTTGGGAACGTTTGCCGGCCACTCCTGCCCTGCCCAAACCGGAGCGCAGCGGCACGGTGCCGGTGAATGGCATCCGCATGTGGTACGCGGTTTTTGGCCACGGTTCTCCCGTGATTCTGTTGCACGGCGGGCTGGCCAATTCGAATTATTGGGGCCTCCAGATTCCGGCGCTTGCCCCACGCTTTCAGGTTATCGTGGTTGACAGTCGGGGTCATGGCCGCAGCACGTGGGATGGACGGCCGATCAGCTACCACCTGATGGCGACGGATGTGCTCGCGCTGATGGATGCCTTGCGCATTCCCCAAGCCGCGTTGGTGGGCTGGAGCGATGGAGCGATCATCGGCCTCGACATCGCCATCCATCACCCCGAAAGGTTGACGAGACTGTTTGCCTTCGGGGCGAATTCAAATCTTTCCGGCGTCAAGAGCGCGGAGGGAAGCTCCACCTTTGCCGCCTACCAAAGGCGCACGCGCGAGGAGTATAGCCAGCTCTCGCCAACGCCTTCGGCGTTCGACGCATTTCATGTTCAATTGAACAACATGTGGAATACCGAGCCGGACTTTTCCGTTGCGCAACTCCGCGGTATCTCGACGCCCACCTGGATCGTGGACGGCGACCGCGACGAAATCATCAAGCGCGAAGACACGGACCGCATGGCCCGTCTCATCCCCAACGCTCATGAACTGATTCTCGCGCGCACCAGCCACTTCGCTTTTCTGCAGGACCCGAAGAAATTCAATGACGCCCTGCTGCACTTCCTTGCCGGCATCTAACGCGTTTCGTAAGGGCTGGGCTTGCCCTGATTGGGCCGCAGGATCCGAATCTGGCCTGTAGGGGCGGTTCGCAAACCGCCCTCGCCAACAATCGCGCGCATTTGCGCCAGGGCGGTTCGCGAACCGCCCCTACACCACGCGCGGCGCGGTACCCAGAAGCCTTTGTGGCAGCAACAGGATTGGGATCGCTTTGCGCGACACGGGAAGGAATTCGGTGAACGACTGGATTACATGCATCTGAATCCGGTAAAGAAAGGACTGGTGAAGCGGGGGTAGCCACGGTCAGTGCAGTTCTGACCGCGGGTTCTTCTGGCGGTGGTCCAGTTTCAATAATTTCGCTTTGGAAAAATCAATGGTGGCGGCGTGACCCATTCAAATTGAATACGTAAGATTGCCTTTGGGATATTGTGCCGGAGAAAAGCCCACCGTTATTATTGCGCTGACCGTGGCTGCCCCGCTGGTTCCCGCTCCGCAATTCTGTTCAACCCGCTGGTTCGTTTGCTGAGCTGATCGCTTGGCTGCCAGGCGTCTAGTACCTGCCGCGGGAGGAGAGCATCGCCGCTACCATTCCAATCAGGGTCAATCCGAATTGAATCATCATGAACAGGGGAACCAAATGGTGGATGATGCTCATTTTCATTTCTCCTTTACTTGCCTCGACACCCGCCCTTAATGCAAGTTTCTGACCCTTCTTGCGGCGTTCAGATCTGCAAACGGCTGGCGGGCCGGGGAGCATGAGGATCAGTCAATTTCGGATGGAATTTGGGCGCCGGTAGCGTGCCAGTTGGGGGAAGATTCCGGTAGTTTACGGCCTCCAGGATCCTGTTCGTGGCATCAATAAGACGGGAGCCTTGGGACCTTAGCCGCAGCTCGAAACTGTTCCGGTTTGAACCCCGAAGGGGAAGAGTCGATTGGCCGGTTGACGCGCCACCTTATTCATTCTGCATGGGTTGTTGGCTGTTGCTGGGAAACGGTGCATTTTGCCAGGCCCGGGGTTCCGTCGAGCCCCTCTGCCCTCGTCGCCACCATGGGAAAGACCCTTAGCCGCTCGCGAAGCGTCCGCCTCTCAATCGCCTTGCCATGAATCCCCATGACCCCGGCGGGAGTGGCCCCGTTGGGTCACCGGGAACCGGCCACCACGCTGGCTTTCCCCCTCGGTGCGTTCCAGCCGGCTCCGCGAGACCGAATTGGGACCGAACTGGAACCAGATTGGAACGACCGTCGATCGTCCTTTTCCCGTTTTGGGAATGATGCGGCGGTACGCCCGTGCCACACGGAATCGTGGCGGAATCAACCCGTGCGGAGCAATTTGCTGAACCGCCGGCTGGCGCATAGATCACCGTGGCCGTAGGGGGACGGCTTGCCATCCCCGGCGGGTGGTGGCGACTCGCGGTAAGGGTAGGGCGCCAAAAGGGTAGGGCAGGCCCTACACGACTCTTACTCGGTGATGATTCGTTTTTCCCAAGTCCGTGGGTCGCGGCGCTGGTGGAGAACCGCGATAAGCTCCATGGCTTCGCCGGTTACACCAAAGTACACCGCGTACGGAAACCTGCGAAGGAGAGCTCTTCGAATGTGGCTTTTGATTCTCGGAAACTCAACGGGGCTCTTGATGACCCGACCGAGGACAGAATCGAGCTCGTCGAGAAATTCATCACCCAGCCCCGCGCGTCGCTCCTCGTACCATGCTGCCGCATCGCTGACATCGAGCTCAGCCTAGCGCAGGATCGTGAGGCGCCGCGTCACCGGGTAGATCGGCGTTGGCGTAGTTTGGTGCGGAGTTCTTCGCGAAAATCGTTCCAGGGTCTGCCGTTAGGAGAACCTGTCTGGCCTTCACGCGTGCGCTGGTCGATCACTTCGAGATGCCAATCGGGGACGGGAACGGTTTCGGGCCTGGCAGCGATGCGGTCCCAGAGCGACTCAACGTAGTCGAGCTTTTCTTCCACGGTCAGCTCGTCAAAGCCCGCCGGCGGATTTGATACTTTGCTCAGCATAAGATCCAATCTGAGTATATCCTTGTGATTCGGCTGCTTCAATCCCAAATCCAATATCGCCAGTCGCCAATCAGCAGTCGGCAATTCCTAATGTGCGCTGCCGCCGGTCAGCGCGCGTGCGCGACGCCCGAATGTTAAGCCGGAACAAAGTGCCGCGTACCCTCGTATTGATGATGTGATGCCGAACGCTTCCCGCCTGCCCCGCGTACTTTTCCTTCATGAGGATAACCGTGATGACTGAACCCATCAAAATGCCGAACGCTTCCCAATGGATCGCCTACTGTTGCCTTGCTGTCCTGGTGGCGCTCTACGTGGTTGGGGCCGTGAGCCATGGGTTGCTGCGCCACGCAGTGCAAACGCTGCCCCTATGGTTCCCGATTGGGCTGGGTTTTCGCGAGCGGGAACTTGCCAAGTGGGCGGCACTCCCTTGTTTCATTTTCTGGCTCGTTTGCATGGTCTTTATCTGGCTGTTCCTCCTCGGATGGGCGCGTATTTTGACGGGTCACTTCTCCCCCACAGAAATCGCCATGACGCTGGTAATTGGCGTTGCCTGCGTGGTGGGACTTGCTCTGAATCTCCCCTGGCGCACGGCGGTAAGACCTTGGGCCGCATTCGGAGTGGCGATCCTGTTCGGGCTGCTGCAATTGCTGGCGTTTCGGATCAGTCTGATTCCCTACATCGCCACGCGCTGAGCCGATGGGCCGGCGTAACGCGGACCTGTTCTGTAGGTCCGCGGTTCTTCGCCCCCGCCCGTGCTCTACCGCTGCGTTTGCCATTGCCTCCGCGCAACACCGCGCGTAATTGGATTGCGTGCATCGCCCGGTCGCGACGCGAAAATATGATTCCAAAAGCCGCGGACCTACAGAATAGGCCCGCGTTACCTTGGCTGCTGGCATGTGGGCATTCACCGGTGCATGATATATATGACATGTAATACAGAAGGAGCTTTCCATGCTTTCGATCCGGCTCGACCCTGACATTGAGAAGCGGCTTTCCGCGTTGGCTGAGCGCACGGGGCGCACGAAGTCCTATTACGTTCGCGAGCTGATCGAGGGCAACCTCGAAGACCTGGAGGATCGTTATCTCGCCGAGGCGCGCCTGGAAAAGCGCCGCCCGGCGCTCACCAGCCGGCAAGTGAGGAAGAAACTCGGCCTGGGCCGTTGAATACGATCGCGCGCCGCGGTCAGCTCTAGGGAGAAGCTTGACTCGCCCTTTTTCCTCTTTCAATTTCTACTTTTTGCTTGCAGAATAGTACTCGATGAGAGCACATGAGGAGTACAACTTTACGGTTCTCTTCGAACCCGCCGAGGAGGGAGGCTACGTGGTGAAATGCCCTGCCCTTCCGGGTTTGGTAACGGAAGGGGACACGCTGGAGCAAGCGCGAGCCATGGCTGAGGATGCCATCCGTGCTTACCTCGAAAGCCTCCGCAAGGATGGCCTGCCCGTTCCCGAGGATAAGAAACTGACCTTGCAACCCGTCAAGGAAGAGGTCAAGGTAGTCTTCGAAGTGGCATGAGCCAACGCTTGCCTTCCCTTAAGCCTCGCGAGGTTCTTCAGGCCTTAAGGCGAGCTGGTTTCTTTGTCCACCACACCTCCGGGAGCCATTACATTCTTAAACACCCTGACCATCCCGCCCGCAGAGTTACTCTCCCCTTTCACAACAAAGATCTTAAACGCGGAACACTGCTGGCAATCATCGACGAGGCCGGCCTAACTGCCGACGGGCTCATGGAATTCCTCTGAGGGCGATGGTCGCGGGACCGGCTGGGCTATCGATGCAGGCGCAAACGTCGCTGTTTACGGATGCGTTCCACCCATCGTGCGCCGGCGCGCTACGTCACTGGCCGCAGCCACCGTAGCGCGAACCTGTTCTGTAGGTTCGCGGCTCTTCGCCCCCGCCTATGCTCTGCCGCTCCGTTCGCCATTGCCTCCGCACAAAACCGCACGCAATTGGATTGCGTGTATCGCCCGGTCGTAACGCGAAAATGTAATTTAAAAAGCCGCGGACCTACAGAACAGGTCCGCGCCACCCGTGCAACCCGCATGACTCTTGATTTCTCCTCGCCGTTAGCGTATTAAATCTAGTCAATGGCCACGAGACTAACCGACCTCGAGATCCAGACCTTTCTAGGAGAGCGGAAGGACTTGCCTCCCGACTATTTGCAGCGGCTCAGAACCAAGCCGAAGTCCGGCCATGAAGAGCGGGAATTGGACTTGAAAGGAATTTCCGGCTCGGACTTTCGGGTAATCCTCCGCAAGAGCATGTACAATAGCTTTGACTTCTCCGTCATCCTTGCCTATTGCGTGCCGGGAACAACACAGGTGTTCAGATTGCGGCGATACAACGGGAAGAGCCATGAGCACACCAATGCGATCGAAAAAGAAACCTTTTACGCTTTCCCTATTCATACGGCGACCGAACGGTATCAGGATTTGGGCATGAGGGAGGACTCTTTCGCTGAGCCGACTGACCGCTTTTCAAATTTCGACGAAGCGGTTGACTGCCTTTTTGATGATGCTAACTTAAAGGCTCCGGAGGGCCAGCAGAGCAAGTTGTTCTAAAAGGAGCGACTTGAGTATGGAGCGAAGTTATGTCCATTGAAACCATCGAACGCGAATTCAAAGAAAAGGTTTCGGGCCGTCTCCGCCTGGGAACAGAGGGGATTGATCGTTTTCGCGTCTTCACGCCTTTTCTATTCGAAGATGGGGACCACTTGGTGATCGTGCTCAAGAGAGAGTCAGGTGGCTGGACCCTTTCTGACGAAGGGCACACCTATATGCACCTTACTTACGACCTGGAGGAGAAGGACCTCCAGAGAGGCACGCGCCAGAAAATCATCACGAACGCCCTGTCTGCGTTTGGCGTGGAAGATCGCGGGGGCGAACTGATGGTGAGAATTCAGGACGGCGGCTATGGAGACGCCCTCTACAGCTTCGTGCAGGCCTTGTTAAGAATAACCGATGTAACCTATCTTTCGCGCGAGCGAGTAAGGTCTACTTTTCTCGAAGACTTTCGAGAATTCATAAGTGAAAAGGTTCCCGAACCCCGCCGGCAGTTCGATTGGCACGATCCGGAACATGATCCTGAGGGCAAGTACGTCGTCGACTGCCGCGTAAACCATCTTCCCAGTCCGCTGTACATTTATGCGCTCCCTTCGGATGACAAAGTACGTGATGCCACAATTGGTATATTGCAATTCGAACGTTGGGGACTCCCATTCCGATCAGTTGGGATCTTCGAGGATCAGGAAGAGGTCAACCGCAAAGTCTTGGCCCGCTTCAGCGATGTGTGTGAGAAACAATATTCGAGCCTCGCCGCAAACAAAGATCGCATTTCTGCCTATCTTGACCAAGCACTCCGTCAAGCCTGACGAAAATTCAAAACCATCAAATACGGGCACACAGATACAGACCAATTTATGTACCGAAATTACTCTTGCATTACCCGATAGTGAGTTCACGCAAGAGGGGTCGGAATCCCGCCTGCCTGAAATGTTCGTCAGCGGTAAGGGCATCCCGGATGCCTCGTTCCTCCATCACGACGAAGGATATGCAGTCAGTGAGGCCCCATTCCTTGTCGGGACGCTCTGCATAGAGCGTCATTGCCCGCTGAAGCAGCGGACCTGTGAGGGGCACAATTTCCACGCTGGCGTCGCGCTGAAGTGAGGAAATCAATTGAAGCGCCGCGTGGCGATACTGATTCTTGGATAATGCGTTGCCGATTTCCAGCAGCACTCCCCAAGTGGTTACCAAGTGGGTTCCAAGGGCTTCCAACTCGTCAGCCAAGGCCATTGCCCGATGATGATATGCATCGGTCGTGGAGGCAAGCGCGACGGCGTAGGCTGTGTCCAGAAATACGCTACCGCTTGGAGTCAGGACTTTCGCCATAGAGGTAAGTCTCGAGGTTGGACGACCAATCGGGCGGGCCGGATAGGTTTAGGGTGCGGGCAGTGCGCAAAAATGAACCAGCCTCGCCTGCGGCAGGCAGGCTTTCAATGGTTACCCGCACGCGAGTGTTGGGAGGAAGCTCCAGCGGCTCGTCGGGGCGAAGCGTCACGCCGTCAAAAACTGCCTCGATGCTTTTGGTCATAGCTCCTCTCCCTACGGTAAGTATAACGGAGGGAAGAAACTTTAAAAAGCGAATTGCACCCTAACCACCAATCCGAAATCCTCAGCACGCGGAGCGCGGACCTGTTCCATAGGTCCGCGGTTCTTCGCCCCCGCCCGCGCTCTGCCGCTCAGTTTGCCATTGCCTCCGCACATCATCGCACGTGAATCGGTTGCGTGCATCGCCCGATCATAGCTCGGAAACATGATTCCCAAGGCCGCGGACCTGCAGAACAAGGCCGCGCCACCCTTACTGGAGAGGAGAAGATCTGCGCTTCGCCTCCCAAGTGCAGTTCACCCGGGTTTTCCCCTTCATCTTTTTGTCGCTTGCAATATTAACAATGAAGGTGTAAATAGGTCGGTAGCCAACACCTTGGTTAAGACAATGCAAATCGAGTGTGAAATGGCGTTTATAGGCCTTTGCACAGACCAATGGGTTGCCGCCGAGGTTCCTGTCCTGCATGTACTTTGATAAACGACTGCATATTGCAACTGTCTCTCTAACCATTGCTGGCCTCTCAATCAACAGGATTTGGGACCGGCTCGCAATCGTTGGGAGCATTGAGCGGATTGCGTTGTGGTTCGTTGTGATTCTATTTCTAGTCGCACTGACTCTCTATTTGGTCGGGGGCATTGGCAATGACCTGTTGATCATGCTGTTCGGACGCAAACATCTACGATCCGTGATCACAAAGATCCTTTCCCAGTGGCTGGAAAGCGAGCAGCCAGAACCGGAATTTTTCCCACAGAGTATTATTGAGGAAAAGGCCCTCAGCAAGGTCCGGAATGTCTGGGGCTTGAAGAAGGCATTGAGCGACCATTTCTTAGAGCTAGAGAAGGAGCGCGACAAGCTGCACGGAGAGATTAGGAGAGCAGATCTTGAAACAAAGAGGTGTATCGACGACAACGATCACCTTCGTGACCGTTTTGAATCCTTGAAGACGGAGTATTCTGAGTACAAGAAGGAGCGCGAGTCGCGAGTACCGGAGCCTAAGCAACCAGAAGTGGGAATCGCAGGTGATGAGGGGGAGCGTGTTCCGAGGCACCCGCAGCAGGCTCCAGTGCCTGTCTTACGTATCGCAACAACAGAGAATGGAGCCGCCCTGCTGCAAAGCGCAAAACCGGCATGGCTCGAACCGATATCGGTGCCAAGGGAACCGAAGCGTCTCCCGGATCCTATATACGGCCTTGTTTCCTTAGACAAAGATGTCGCCTACATTTTCGGCCAGCCGATCGTTCAAAGACTTAACCGAATACGCCAGCTTTCTTTCAGCTATCTGAGCTTTCCCTCCGCAACCCATACTCGCCTGGCCCATTCCCTCGGGATGTGTCGAAATGCCGAAGTAGCGTTAAGTGGCATCTTTTCGAGGGACACTCTATATTCAGATTCCGGAACCCCGAAACCCATTACGCCATTAGTCCCCGACCAAAAGGCACTAATTCGTAAGTGTAAAATTGCGGCCCTCTTGCACGATTTGGGGCACGGCCCGTTCGGGCATGCGTTGGACAAGTACATCGGCTTCTTAGAGCCAAACCGACCAAAGGTTTCGCCCGACAAGGATTACTCCATCAAGTACATCAGAAAATATCTCGTCACACCACTGAGAGATATCGGCCTGGATGTAGACACCATCGTGAAGATACTTGATAAGAAATCGAGAGTAACGCTTGCTGGGTGGGATGTCCTGATCGCTGACCTTATCGACTCGCCGCTGGATGTCGACCGGATGGATTACCTTGTGCGCGATGGCGCCATGACAGGTCTTTTCACAAGCGCTGGAAGCATTGCTACTCTAATGGAGATGATGAGACCATTTGAGTCGAATGGTGCTGTCTCACTAACTTTCGACGTGTGCGCGTTACCGGCGATAGAGAACATCCTTTATTTGAGGGATTTCATGTACGTCAACTGCTACGAGCTTCCAGAGAAACTGGCTGCCGAACGGTCGTTTGAGAGAGTTGTTGAGGAAGCAGTTTCAAGTGGCTTGCTTGGCGTAGATCAGTTAATGCTTTTCACTGACGAAGAAGTTCTTGATAGCCTATTGAGCGGCTGCCGATCAAGGCCCTCCATCGAGGGGTTAATCGAGTCTCTGTTAAGGAACATTTCCTATGAGGAGGTTTTTGCCTGCAAGCCGTCGGATTCAGCGAATCCGGAAATTCACAATTGGGTGCGCTACCGGTTAATGGGATCTGTGGGCGGTGGTCTGAAGCAAGCTTACGTGGTGCTACCACGGGTGTGGGAACGGCGGATCGCGGAAGAAGCAGGCATCGGGGGGGACAATGACTGGCAGGTTTTGCTGAGTGTCCCTTCCTACCACGCTTATGTTCAGAAGGAAAGCGGGGCACGCATACTCATGGAAAAGAATGGGAAATTTGGAACGGAGGACCTATTTAACTACTCACAAAGACTCGGAGCCATTCTTGAACAAATGAGACCCGCCAGCGCGTATGTTCGTGTTTTCGCCTCTCAGCAGCTTTCTGCACTGGATAGGGACCGCGTTAAGGCTGCAGCCCAAGCCATATTGGGGCCAGAAGGCAATCAGAGGATCTCTTGAGGATCAAGGGCTAGCACCTTCGCGGCCAGCCGAACTGCTTGGTCATGGTCTTCGCTTTCGACGCGCACTATCATCCGCAGCAGTTTCTCGCCTTGGGCGGTTATCTTAAGAGGACTCCGGTGCGTAGCCAGACCCTCCGCAAGGAGATGCCCCACAAATGTCTCCACTTCGTCGGAGTAAACCCCCCCAGGAACCCTGCGAAGGCCCAAGTCATATATTTCAATGTGATCGTTCAGGAGCTCGGCAATACGGCTGCTGACATCTTCAAGCGTAGGGCCCCCACCTCGGTCGTTACGTTTTTCCTGCCAGGCGCTTAAGAGGGCCAACGCTATAGCGGCTTGGCCGTTGATTGCTTGTTCGCGAGGTTTCACGGAAACGGCAGTGGCCATAACACACCTCCTCCTACGGGCGGACTTCCTCCCGCGCCTCGGGAAGGGCCTTCATTACTCTTATCGGTTGGTCGAACGCTTACTTTATCTCCAAACGCCACGTGATTATAGACTCTCCGAAAGAATTTGCAAGAGCCCAGTTGCCCCTATTTCATTTGACGACGGTCTTGGGGTTCGGAGTTGTGTCGCTTTGGCACAATGGCGTCACCAAGACCACTAGTGCTAGGGGCATAATTTGCTCACGTACCATATCTTGTGTCTTCCACTCTGTCCGCAATCGTAATAGAATTTATACCGCGATGTCAAGTAAGATTTCTAATAATGTCAAGCCCGGATAGAAATGTCCCCATGCTTACCCGGTTAGAAGTGTCCCCTTTTTGAGTTTTGCTTTTCTTGTTTTTGGTCTCTCATGGTTTTTGCTTTTTGTTCTGGGTTTAGTGGAAGTCGTCGTTCCCTCCGTCGTGGGCCGCGGCCGGAGCGCAGCCCTGCGGAGCCCGAAGGGCGGAGCGTTTAGGGCGCAGCGGAGGCCGCGGCCCACGACGACGCCGAAACGCCGGGGGAAGGCGACCCGGGCGCGGCGAGATTACGTTCTTGGTAGCCTCGGCGCCAGGGATGGGTGGGCCCCGGTTTCCACTTCCGGTGCAAGGCCGCTGCGGGAACGCCCCTCGCCGCTGTTTCCTTCATCCGCTGGGCGGACACGGGACGCGCGGCAATCTCTCTCCACTTCAGCTTCTGTTCCCGGTAACGAATCTCCAGGTTGCCATCTTCCTCTTCGTACACCCGCACCTTACCCTTCGCCGGCGCGTGATGCTGGCTTTGGCGTTCCACTTGATAGAAGCGGTTCTCCTGCTGCACTACCCAGTCATTGCTCAGCACCCGTTCGGTTTCCAGCCGGAAAATCTTCGCCAACTTCCTCGCCCCGGGGCTGGGCAGATGAACGTCCTCCGGCGCCGCCGCCGGCTGCGCGTAACGAGCGTTGTGCTGCGGACAGTACGCTTCGACCAAGTAGCGATTGGCCTCGGCGTGCGTGCGAATCTTTTTCCGCCGCAGCTTCTTCACTAAACGGTCCTGGTGCGTCCCGTGATTTCTCTCCACCCGCCCTTTCGCCTGGGGTGAACTCGCCGCCCAGATCTCGATCCCCAGCGCCTGGCACATCCGCCCAAACTGCGTCACCGGCACCTCCCCCCGCAAACGCTCCTGACTATTGGGCTCCCGCACGTACACATTCTTCCAGTCCGTGTACAACGCCTGGGGCACCCCGTAGCGCTCGATCCAGGCCCGCAACACCCCCACCGCCGCCCAGATCGTCTCCTCCTTCCCCAGCCGGCACAACGTCGTCCCCGTCGCATCGTCCACCATGTTCATCAGGCAGCCGAACGGCCCCGCCCCAGACGCTTTCTTATTTTTGTCCAATTCTTCCCCCGTTGCGCCTTCGCAGGATAGGAGTTCTTCGCCCCCGCCCGCTCTCTGCCGCTCCGTTTGCATTGCCTCCGCACATCATCGCACGTAAATAGGTTGCGTGTGACGCGCGGTCGTAACGCGAAAACACATTTCCAAAAGCCGCGGACCTTGAGGAGCAGGTTCGCGTTGCGATTGCTGCGAAGGAGAGAATTGATTGACCGATCGTTCCAGACCTATTTTGCGTTCAGCAATTGCTGAATGTCGTTGCGGCTTGCGCCTTTGGCCAAGTGCAATTTCCAACCATTCTTCCGGTTGAAACCGGCGTACCAGCATTCAACCCGGTCATCCGCAACACGGTACACCATTACGCTTCCCCGTCCGTTCGCTGCGGTGCTCGCGCTATACCAAACAAAACAGGCAGAGCGGCTAAACTGCTGAACGCGCCGTTGGAGATGCGCCCCAATCGGATCTTTCTTGGTAGGGTGGGGGAGAACGGCAAGAGGAGCCTCTGTGTAGTGGTCGCCAACCCGCAAATAGGACCACTGGCCCGCGACTCTGTTCGGAGTAAAAGGGGGGAAGGTGAGTTTGTCTTGAGGGAACTTCGTTCCCGTGCCGGGAAACCTCAGCCACTTGTGGTCGAACCAATTGTCAATCTGGACGATCCAGAGTTGGTCAGGCGCGTGACGGCTGGTCAATCCTCGGACTAGAGCATTGAGCAGCTCGATGAAGCTTGGATCATCGCTATTTCCGGCTCTAACTTCTGCCATTATAAGCGCCTCGTGCGGTAACCAAAACGCTCCGGCCACGTGCTTGGCGACAGCCCTTCTCACCAGTTTGGCTCGCTGGCTGGCGCAGACACCCGTCCTTTGGTGTCTGCGATCACGAAGCAGGCATAGCGCGAACCGGTCCGCTCCACGCATGCTGATGCCAAGTTGGTAGCCACGGACAGTGCATTTCTGTCCGTGGGCTTTTCCCTTGATACCATACCTGCAGTCGAATATAACTGCAACGACCGGGCTCACCGTAGATGCTTGAAGGCGATTGTGCATGGTGGTAATCTGCCGCCGTGTCCAACGTCCACCGTTTACGCCACACGGACTGTATTTTCTTTGTCACTGTCAACCTGCGCCCACGATTCAGGCGATTCAACGAATCTGAATACGATCTGCTCCTAACCGTATTGGAGGCTTCGCGGCGGCGGCTGGGATTTCTACTCTGCGGCTATGTTTTGATGCCTGACCACTGGCATGCCCTGATTTGGCCGCAATGTCCGCTGCTGATCGAGCAAGTGCTGAATGACGCCAAAAAGATCATGACGCTGAGATTGCACGCGCGGCGGGGTACCCAGGGGCCTTTGTGGCAGCATCAGTTTTGGGACCGTTTTGTGCGACACGAAAAGGAATTCGGTGAGCGCCTGGATTACATGCATCTGAATCCTGTGAAGAAGGGATTGGTGAAGCGGCCGGAAGATTGGCGGTGGTCCAGTTACAACAATTTCGCAATGGATAAGGCAACCGTGGCGGCCTGCCCCATTCAGATTGACTACGTAAGATTGCCCTTGGGATATCGCGCCTGAGAAAAGCCCACGGACAGGAAAGCACTGTCCGTGGCTACCCGCCCATGCTCTGCTGCTCAGTTTTCCATTGCCTCCGCACAACAGCGTCCGTAAATGGATTGCATGCATCGCCCGGTCAGAACGCGAAATCATGATTCCAGAAGCTATGATCGCGTTACTCGGGTTATACCTTCGACAAACCGAAGAAGCCTAAGCCTTGCTTTTTGTTTATGATGAGAGACTTGCAATGGTGATCCAATGTCATCCAAAGATTCCCATTGACAAGTATTGGAGGTTCGTATACTATGATTTTGACGGTTCAAGCTGCCATTAGGCCATCCGGCTAAAGATTGTTCTGATGGCAGCCCAGAATGGAGGTCAAAGACAATGGTCTTATTACTCAATGCGCTCTGAAGTGAGCGCGAACCAAGGGGCCGTGCTTATATACCACGGCCCCGACTTCATTCTATCAGAGATGCCCCGAGGAAGGAAACCTAAAATGAACAATTCTGATTACGAAAAACTCTTAAAGGATTTAGAAGAACAGCGAGCGAAGCGGGAACAAGAATTCAAGATAGAAATGGAGGGCCTAGATGAAGCCATCTCAGGTCTTAAGAAGATTCTTGGAAATCAGCAACCAGTGGCTCCCCAGCCACAAGCGGCAGTAGTAACCACCCCCGAGGGGAGTTATGCCGGAATGAGCGTTCGCTGGGGAATTCTAAACCTGTTGGGTGAACATTCGAATGGCGCACTCCCAACCGCTCGAATAGCAGATGCGCTAAAAACTGGTGGAATCACATCATCTGGCCAGAATTTCAATTCAAACGTATCGGCCGTGATAAGTGACATGACTAATAAGCGATTGGAACTCGAATCCACCGAGTCTGGTTATCGCTTGACGGACAATGGGAAGTCCGCATGGGCAGCCATCAAGCGCACACCTCAGTACGTCAATCGCCTCTCTGTCACTGCCGGTTAGCCACTTACATGGTAAGTGAAATGGCGACCAGATATCATTAATTCGGAGAGCATCGGTTAATGGCAAGCCAATCTAAGATTAGTCGCAACGACCAATGTCCTTGCCTAAGTGTCAAGAAATACAAACGTTGCTGTTTGGGCAAAGTCGATTGGGATGCCATCATAGAGCAAGGCCTAGATTACCGACAGTATCTTTCCGTACGAGGGCGTAACCTGATTTTCGGAGAGCGTATTCAGGCAGCGCTGCAATTGGAATCGCTAAATACAGACGCCAGTTTAAACGATTACAAGGCGGCCTTTACGGCCGACGCTGTTCGAAAGATACATGAAGCTGTGGTGGAACTCTGGCCTCCGAATTTGGATATATTTGCAGCACTGCAACGGTCGTCCGATGACGTTTCTGGCCTATATGTTGGCGATTATGATCCGCAGTATATCGCGCGTGCAATTGTCCGTCACTCAATCTATGCAAACAAGATCCTATTGGTCGATCCCTTTATCTATCCAAAAAGCGTTCGGGACGAGTACAACCCGATTCTTAACCCGGCACAGTACCGATGGCAGACGCTAAAAAATGCAAACCTCTGGTTTGCGCTTCTACCGTGGGTGCAAGCGGGCATTGTCGAACTAATACATCCTCCTGCCGATTTCGACCACCGGCTAAATTGGGAGTTCATGAAAACGCAGGAACAGAAATTCAAAGACGATCCCGAGCTAATGAAGGCCGCCGAAAAGTCTGTAGATGAGCTGGGCGGGAGGCACATAGACAGGTTAATGTTCCAGCAGCTTTTGCTCGGTGCTCCAGATTCCTGCCTCAGGAAAACCTATGAAGAGCGGGGGCTCGGCACACGTGGGGGCTACACCTTGGACGAGTTCCTGAAGTTCATTCATGAGGAGCGAGAAAGAGATCCCGACTTTTTGGAACCGCTAGGCCCAGAACCTGAAGGGCAACTGCACGTAGCCACGACCGGTGCCTGCTATCCTAGCGCCAAGATGACCGCGACCATTACAGGTTCATACTTGTTCACCGATCTCCACGTGAGGTGGAGGGAAATAGAGCTTGATAGAGAGTCACAGAGCGCGGAGAACAAGGTCTGGGCGCCGTTTGCAAAGGCATTTCAGAACACGCCCCTCAAGTACCTGAATAGCTTACGACTCGAACATGCGCTAACACTCCGGAAAGAAGCCCGGTTAGAATCGCTTAGGGGATTTCTTCGGAAGGTCTGGGCCTCTGCATGCACTGAAGAGCCATTTGATGATGCGAATTCGCTGATGCTTGCCGAGGAACTGGGCGAGCGAATCCGCGAAGCGGAAACGGAGTGGAAAGAAATTGACAGGGACCTTTTGAAGATCGTAGGAGCCGAGGCCGTATCCGGCATTCTGGCTGCTGGTCCGCTGATAGCAGCTGGACATGCCGGGTTTCTCGCAGCCGCAGTCGCCGTCGCAGGTGTCGCGGACCTGGCGACTTCAGCACTAAAACGCCGCTCGTTTCCGGACCGCTTCCCAGCGGCATTTTTCATGAAGATTGAGCACAGCAAGTAGTGGGTAGCCATCGGTGAAGTGGCGATACCTCGCCGGCTGGCGCAGACCACAGTTCCGCGCCCCGTCTTCTTCGCTCGACATATCGCAGAGTTTTACTCTGCGCCAGCCTGCGACATGGTACATAGCATGGGGCCGAGGCGAGTTCGCCTATACAAGAATTAGGCACCCATAACTGGACATTACAATGCTCCCAGTGCCTAGGACGCGTGACATAGGAGAGTGCATCTACTGCGGTTTCACAGGCGGTCCACTCTCAAGGGAACACGCCATCCCCTATGGCCTAAACGGAGAGTGGACACTCCTGAGAGCGAGCTGTTCTACTTGCGCGGAAATAACACACCGATTCGAACGGGACACTCTGCGGTGTCTACTCCCGGCAATTCGTGCGGTCCTTGCCATGAGAACACGACGACCCAGCGAGAGGCCTCGTAAATTGCCCATGGTGCTCAAGGCACACGGCGTAACTCGGACCATTGAGGTACCCCCCGCTAAGTACCCGCTCTATCTTCCGGTGCCAAAGTTTCCCCCGCCTGGTGCGTTGGTCGGAAGATCTCGAACGGCAGAGATGGAGACGGAAATGCATTTTCTTCACATTGCAGGCCCATCTTTTGAGGAAGTGGCGAAACGTGACGGTGCTGATTTCGCTGGCGTACGCCTGAACTTTGCACCAACGGAGTTCGCGCGTACACTTGCCAAGATCGCGTACGCGGCTGCGATCTGCGCCCTCGGTATCAAGCCCTTCAAAAATGCCGAGATCCGTCGCGTCATTCTTGGACAGGATCCGTACGTTGGGTACTGGGTTGGTTCTTCAAGCCTGAACGAGATGAATCCACCGAAAGGATTACATGCAATTCAGGTTCGCGCGAGGGGTTCAGATCTACACGTATTTCTTCGTCTGTTCGCCCAATTTGGGGCACCTGAGTATCATGTGGTTTTGGGGGAAGCAGATCCTGATTTCGTAAACTCTAGTGATTGGCCGTTCAATTGATGGTCCCTGAGTCGAAAGACGGCCACGGTGAAGGGGCTCCTTCTAGTCAACAATCGCTGTGGCATCACAACTAATTCGGAGAGCGCAATGGACAATTCAGACAGGGCAATCGTACCTGAGGGTAAGAAAAAACAAGCCAACCACCCACATTGGGGGACAATCACCCTAGCCATTCTCGCAATCCTAGTCAGCATATTCAGCTATACGGAGTCTCATAGATCAAGACTCCTGAACGAGGAGCTGAATCGACCGCTCGTACGTGTAACCACAGTTGACCTGAATGGACCCGTCATGGGGAAGATGGACTCGAAAGATCAGAAGCAAGAGAATTCCTACACCCTATACATCCGCAACCGTGGAAAGGCATTCGCCAGGGACGTCAAAATTAACTACAAAGCCCAGCTTGATGACATGAGAGTCGGCCAAGGTCGCCTGAGATTTTCAGATTTCAAGGACGCAACAGTCAATTCTGAGGACATCGGTGATCTGGCGCCTGAAGATGATTACCCCCTGACCCTTTGGGCGTTAGTTCTCAAGGAGCCACCATCTATTCCGCTGGGCGACTTCAACGTTAGCATGATCTCGCTCTACATCAAGGGTGATATTAGCTATACCAATCCAATTAATAACGTACGATATAAAGAATCCTTCTGTTTCGCCGACGCCGGCACCCAAGGCCACTTCCGACGGTGTTCAAACGGCGAGCCGGAAGAGAAATAAACTCGAATTCCGAAATTAGGGAGCACTGTTCCGTTCTAATCCGTTAGATTGAAGTTGGTTAGACAAAATCTGCGGAGGAACAGAACAGTGCAACGAGAAATTACCGCGCTTTGGGGAGAAAAGAAAGTGTTTTTGCGCCAGACGCCGCGGGCGGTGACGCCGTTCGGGGGGCTGAGCGTGTTGATCGAGTTCTTGCGGAAGATCGGGTATCGCCAGCAGGTGAGCGCGCACCTGCCGGTGCATCTAAAATCACCGAACGCGATCGACCCCGGGGAGACTTTCACCGCGTTTCT